>Ga0209164_1000007_pt1:0-462500 | contig 653748 bp, 545 predicted proteins | sample MTBNYHSulfiMetaG_FD_187458 | JGI IMG/M metagenome (GOLD analysis project Ga0209164, IMG submission 187458) | Enrichment culture microbial communities from rom New York Harbor, USA that are MTBE-degrading - MTBE-NYH (New York Harbor Sulfidogenic)... | ecosystem: Environmental > Aquatic... | reverse complement strand
TACTGCACCCTAGCATTGGGTTCGGATAAATCATGTGTAGGATAGGTGGGAGACTTTGAAGCCGGGGCGCTAGCTTCGGTGGAGTCAACCGTGAAATACCACCCTTGGTTTATTTGGATTCTAACCGCGGTCCTTGAATCAGGATCCGGAACAGTGTTAGGCGGGTAGTTTGACTGGGGCGGTCGCCTCCCAAATTGTAACGGAGGCTCTCAATGGTTCCCTCAGCATGGTTGGTAATCATGCGCAGAGTGTAAAGGCATAAGGGAGCTTGACTGCGAGACATACAGGTCGAGCAGGTGCGAAAGCAGGACTTAGTGATCCGGCGGTAGCGAGTGGAAGTGCCGTCGCTCAAAGGATAAAAGGTACTCCGGGGATAACAGGCTGATCTTGCCCAAGAGTTCATATCGACGGCAAGGTTTGGCACCTCGATGTCGGCTCATCGCATCCTGGGGCTGGAGAAGGTCCCAAGGGTTTGGCTGTTCGCCAATTAAAGCGGTACGTGAGCTGGGTTCAGAACGTCGTGAGACAGTTCGGTCCCTATCCTATGCGGGCGCAGGATACTTGAGAAGAGTCGCTCCTAGTACGAGAGGACCGGAGTGAACGAACCTATTGTGTACCAATTGTCGCGCCAGCGGCATCGTTGGGTAGCTATGTTCGGACGTGATAAGCGCTGAAAGCATCTAAGCACGAAGCACACTTCAAGATTAGGTATCCCTCCGTCTTAGACGGACTAAAGACTCCTTGGAGATGACAAGGTTGATAGGCTACAGGTGTAAGTACAGTAATGTATTGAGCCGAGTAGTACTAATAAGTCGTGAGACTTAACCATAAAAATTTCTAATACGCCTAATAACAGGTTCTCTCTTCCTTAATTTCATTTTTAATTTTTGATAACAGAATTATCCTCCTTCGCTAATGATTACTCCTTCGTCTAAAAACGATTTCGGAGTACAAACGGAGGAAAAAGGTTTTCTGGTGGCTATAGCAAGGGTGTAACACCTCTTCCCATTCCGAACAGAGAAGTTAAGCCCCTTAGCGCCGATGGTACTGCACGGGCAACTGTGTGGGAGAGTAGGTCGCTGCCAGGATTTTATTTTTGCCTCGTTAATTAAGTTTAACGAGGCTTTTTTATTTTTAAATAAGTTGTTGAATAGAATGAAATTTATCTACAACGCTGTAAGATGTTAATATACTTCCAGTTTTTCTTTCGAAGATTCTCTAAGTATTACATAGAATCCAATTGTAAAAAAAGTATTTTTTATAAGGGTTACAATTCCATGAATTGATAATATGAACAGCTGTGCAACATTTTCTATCCCGAACCCGATCATATTGTTCAGCGATGCTATCAATATTCCGAATATAAAGTAATAGAAAGCCAATTCATATTTCTTAGAAATACGAATTTGAGGGATTGATAACATGCCAACCATTGTTAAAATTAATGATTCAACAATAACTGCCTCGGTTGGGAAGGTATACTTTGTACCCCAGCTAGAATAAATAAAATATACTATTAATACAAAAACAAGTGGTAATAAAAATCGAAATAATTTTGGTAAAGATTGGAGTGACAAAAGAAAAAAACTTAAAATAGCTACCTCAAAACAAAGATAATAGATTACCAAGAAAATATTATGCTGGGCATTAAAGGCATAATAGGTCATTGTAGCATGAAAGAACAGTAAAAAAGTTAAATAAATGCTGAAAATATCAATTTTCCTATTAAATCCTATTCCAAGTTTGATAAGATATATTATCATTGCAATTATGGGAAGTATAATAGAAAATGTTCCGCTGTAAACAAAAAAAGTTGTTAAGTTCATTAATATTTTCCTTAAATCTGCTTAATCTTCGCATTCAGGGCAACAAGGTGGACACCAGGAATCCGATTCCCCAACATAAGTTCCGTTTGATATGCTTGTTGTACTGTCTCTTTCTTCAATATAGATATCATCTTCTCTTCCTAAACTGAGCAATTCTTTCACAACATCTGAACCAAATACAAAATAAACATCATTATTTTTTACATCGAATTGCTTAAAAAGCGGTGTTCTGTTAACGCCAAGTATATTGACTTTATTTTTGACATATCGGAACATTATGTAATCATTTCTCTGTACATACGATTCCAATACTTTTGAACTAAACCGAATTTTACTCTTTACAGGTCCAAAAAATTCATCTGCTTCAGCTTTAGTGATAATTTTACCTTGAGCAAAGCTCGATGTTGACAATGCAATAAGAAATAAAATAAAAGGTAATAATTTTTTCATTGTACCCCCTTGTTCATAGAACAAATTGTTTTAAGGTTTATTCTTATAGTAGCTTTTACCTAACCTCCTTACCGCCGAGTTGTTCGATAATTGCTTTTGATAAAGAATTATTAGGAATAAATTCTTCTTGATTTTCCTTCACAATACTTTTATTTGAATCAACTACGAAATCTATATCGACTTTTTTTCCAAAGAACTCTTTTATTCGTGAATCCAATTTGGGTTTGGAATTTTTTAGATGTTCAATATCTTCCTGATTATTAATTGCTATTTCTAATTTCGAGTCGTTTAACCGGATTGGCAAAGAGTTACTTAAAAGCGGTCCAAAAGTGAAATCTTTTTCAACATAATTTAAGAACTCCGACCATTGTGAAATAAGTGAATCAAGATCAGTATGTAAAGAGATATTGGGCATTTCAAATTTTTTATTATTTTTTTCAATGGAAGGTAAACTTAAATTAATATCATTCACTTTTACGTCCGGTTTTTCATCATCGTTAGATTTAGACGGTGATTTGCTAAACAAGTTTGAACTATTTTTTTTTTGTGAAGAATTTTCACCTCCCGACCCACCCGTAGCGAACTTGGAGAGAATAGCGCTTATTGTAGAAGTTCTTTCCAAGCCAATTAAGTGACTAAGAGATATTTCGGTTTTTAGTTTATGATTTTGTGTATTCTTCAGCTCTGTAAGAGTTGTATTCAGGAATGCTAATATTCTAAGTAAGTCGCCTTCAGAAAATTGGTTTTTATAATCAAGATATTTATTCTTATAAATTTCTGCAGATTCGATCAATTTATGTCCGCCGGTTATCACTACCGTGAGAATATTTCTAAAATGTTCAATCAACCCGTTAACAAAATCAATATAGTTCCATCCGTTCTCATAAACTTTATTAGAAATTTCAAAAGCTTGAACAAATTTTTTCTGAATTATCGCATCAGACAACTCAAAGAAAATTTCCTCGTCAATTAAGTTAAGCATCTGAAATATACTCTGAGAGTTAATATCAGTCCCGCAGAAAGAAATAACCTGGTCAAATAAACTCTGTGCATCTCTTAAAGCGCCGTCGGCTTTTTTTGCAATAAGTGTTAAGGACTTATCATCAATTTTAATTTTTTCTGCGTCGGCAATTGACTTGAGTTGGTTTTTAATGGCATCTAATTCTATTCTACGAAAATCAAATCTTTGACACCTGGAAATAATTGTAAGCGGTACTTTATGAATATCTGTTGTTGCAAACACAAATATTGTATGAGGCGGTGGTTCTTCCAAAGTTTTTAGAAGCGCATTGAAAGATTCGGGAGTAAGCATGTGCACTTCATCAATTATATAAATCTTGAATTTACCTTTTGACGGTGCATATTTAACCGATTCGCGGAGAGCTCTGATTTCTTCAATTCTTCTGTTGGAGGCGCCGTCAATCTCAATAATATCTAATGATTGAGAGCTTTGGAATGATTTACACATATCACAGCTATTACAAGGTTCACCATCTTTGGGATTTAGGCAATTCAATGACTTAGCTAAAATTCTTGCAGTTGTAGTTTTCCCAACACCTCTCGGACCTGCAAAAATAAACGCATGTGCAATTCTATTATTAACAATAGCATTTTTTAATGTCTTAGTGATGTGTCCTTGTCCAACTACATCATCAAAAACTTGGGGACGCCATTTCCTAGCAGTAACAACAAAATTCATATCAATTCTCGTTCTAGAGATTAATAATTAGATACCAAGATAAATAAAAATTTCAAAACTTTGTTAAACAAAAAATGTAAACATTTTTTTGCTTTACTTGATTATAAATTAAGAAAACCAGTAAATATATAAATATACTTATAGTTAAAGACGACCAGGCTTCTTATGCCTATATTAAAAGAATAATAACTTCTCATTACAATTGTGAGGTTATGAATGCAAAAAACGGTATTAATGCTTTCAAAATGTTAGAAAACTCTTCTTATGATGGTATAATATCCGATATATCTAACAAAAATAATAGGTGTCAATAGATCTGAGCAAGATAATCTTTTTGATTTGAGTATTGATTCCCCGGAAATGTTAATAGGAGTTTTAGAAGACCTCAACGAAAATAAATTAACTAAGACAGAATAAAGTTATTCAAATTTAATTTTTCCGATAGATAACCTGAAATTTCTTCAAGATACTTTTTATCAATATTGTTAAAAGCGGAATATTGATAGCTATCCAAATCCAAGACACCAAACAGGTTGTTGTTATTTATTATTGGTAAGACAATTTCCGATTTAGACCCGGCATCGCAAGCGATGTGCCCGGGGAATTCATCAACATTTTCAACAATTATTGTTTCTCTTTTTAAAGCAGAAGTCCCGCAAACTCCTGAACCGACTTTTATAGTAGTACAAGCAGTTTTTCCTTGGAAGGGACCGAGATAGAGTTCATCATCTTTAAGTAAATAAAAACCGACCCAACTAATTTTATCAAATGCTTCTTTTAATGCTGCCGTAACATTTGATAAATTACTAATTATCGGTTCATTAGAATTAATAAGAGATTTTATCTGGGGAAGAATTTCCGTATATATTTCTTCGTCAGATTTATTCTTATCAACAATTAAATTTTCTGCCATAATTATTTTGCTTTTTTAGTTCTTCGCGTTGTGGTTTTCTTTTTCTTACTTACATTAAAAACAAACGGCATAGCTTCTCCGATTGTACTAACCGGTATGATCTTTAAACCTTCTTTCACTTCCTGCTTTATTTCAGTTAAATCCTTTTCGTTTTCTTTCGGTATAAGCACTATCTTCATTCCGTTTCTTCTGGCGGCAAGTAGTTTTTCATTTAGACCTCCAATTGCCAGAATTTTACCGCGTAAAGTAATTTCACCTGTCATCGCAACATCAGGTTTAGGAACTTTACCCGAAACAGCAGAATACATTGCCATTGCAAGCGTTATACCAGCCGAAGGACCATCTTTGGGAATTGCACCTTCCGGTAAATGAATGTGAATTTCTTTCCCTTTATTGAAATGCGGCTGAAGTCCGAACTCAGATGCATTTGCGCGTAAATAACTTAATGCGGCTAAAGCCGATTCTTTCATAACATTACCAATTTGACCGGTAACATTTAACTTTTCTGAACCAGGCATAACCGAGGCTTCTACTAAAAGAATATCACCTCCTGCACTTGTCCAAGCCAAACCATTTACACTGCCAACCATAGGTTTACTTTTGGATTTCTGTGCTCTAACTTTAGGAACACCAAGAAATTCTTCAATCTTTGTTTCATCAATAACAAATTTTTTATTTTTATGAATCTTCTTACCGTTCTTCAATGATTCAGCAACAATCGATTTAGCGGTTTTTCTTAAGGTAGAAGAAATTTCTCTTTCTAAATTTCTCACACCGGCTTCACGCGTGTATTCATTAATAATTTTTGCAATCGCTTCTTCTTTGAAATCTACTTTGAATTTGTCTAATCCGTGTGCTGTAATTTGTTTTGGAATAATATGCCGTTTTGCAATCTCTCTTTTTTCAAATTCGAGATAACCGGGAAGTTCAATTATTTCCATTCTGTCCTGCAATGGAAGAGGAATATTCCATCTTATATTTGCTGTAGTGATAAACATAACTTGTGAAAGATCATAATCGATATCAAGATAGTGATCGTTGAAAGTATGATTTTGTTCGGGATCAAGAACTTCAAGCATAGCCGAAGAAGGATCTCCCCGGAAATCCATACTCATTTTATCAATTTCATCAAGAAGCATTACCGGGTTAATTGTACCGGCGCGTTTCATAGATTGAATAATTTTACCGGGCATTGAGCCAATGTATGTTCTTCTGTGTCCTCTTATTTCGGCTTCGTCTCTAACTCCACCTAAACTTATACGAACGAATTTTCTGCCTAATGCTCTAGCAATTGATTTACCGAGAGAAGTTTTGCCAACTCCGGGAGGTCCGACAAAACATAAAATCTGTCCTCTCATTTCTTTTACTAAATTTAGAACAGCTATGTGTTCAACAATTCTATCTTTTGGTTTATCCAAGCTGAAATGATCATCATCAAGTATTTTTCGGACGTTGCTAATATCAAGGTTATCTTTAGTCTTGTTCTTCCAAGGAATTTCAACCAGCCAATCGAGATAATTTCTAATTACTGAAGATTCTGGTGAGCTTGGAGGTGTTTTTTTTAGTTTATTAAATTCTTCAAGAGCTTTTTCTTGGACAAGTTTAGGCATTTTAGCTTTGTTGATCCGTTCTTTAATCTTTGTAAATTCCGGTGAACCTTCTTCATCTTCACCTAACTCATCCTGAAGAATTCTAATTTGTTCTTGAATTATAAATTTACGCTGTGTTTTAGTTATATTTTCCTGAACCTTAGATTCAATTTCTTTTTCGACTTTCAGAATATCTACTTCCGAACTGAGAATTTTTATAACTTCATAAAACTGCTCTTTAAGAGAAAACTTTTGTAAAATTTGTTGTTTTACTTCAATGGATTGATTGATATTTGCCGCTACATAAAAAAGCTTGCGGTCGAATTCGTCAATATTTTCAAATGCATTGATTGTTTCAATAGGAATGCTTCGGTTAATTTTCACATATTCTTTAAACATATTTGTCATTTGTCTAACTAGAGCATTCATTTCTTTTCGGTCTTCAACACCCGGTAAAATTACCTCAACCTCTGCTTCAAAAAAGTTTTGATTCTCATGGAAGTTTTTAATTCTTCCTTGAATAATTCCATCGACAAGAATTTTCATTAATCCGTTTGGGAGTTTTAATATCTGGATAATTTTAGCGATAGTTCCTTCTCTATATATCTCTTTAATTGAAGGTTCTTCGATATTAGCTTTTGTTTGAGCAGAAAGGAAAATATATTTTGAGTTCTCCAATGCAAAATTAGCAGCTCGAATAGATTGTTCTCTTCCAACTAATACAGGAAAAATCATGTAAGGAAAAATAACTGTATCACGCAACGGCAGCACAGGTAAACGAGTCGGGATGTCATCAACTATTAAATTCTCTGCAATTTTATCCTTTACTTTTTCATTCATTGAGTATAAATCTCCATTTATTTCATATAAACTTTTCAAATATACCAATAATCGTTTTCGCCGACAAGAAAGGCAAAAATTACTCATCCTAACTTTTAATTGATTGGTGATCTCATTAAGTTTTCAGTATTAATAAAATGGTGAAAGTTCATGCTAAACAAAATAATCGAAATTGCTAAACAAGCCGGTGAGATTGCAAAGGATGGATTTCAAAGTAAGTTTGAAATTGATTATAAATCAAACAGCACGGATCTTGTAACTGAATATGATAAAAAAGTAGAAGCGGTTATAATCAATTTTATTAGAAAGGAATTTCCTACACATTCAATTTTAGCTGAAGAAAGCGGACAATCGGAAAAATCATCGGAATTTAGATGGGTTATTGATCCGATAGATGGGACAACAAATTTTGCTCACGGACTTCCGATTTTTTCAGTATCCATCGGAGTACAGAGAAACGGCAAAACTATCTTCGGTGTTGTAAACGATGTTATGATGGAAACTATTTATTCTGCTGAGTTAGGAAATGGCTCATACAGTAACAACACTAAATTAAAAGTTTCATCAAATTATGAATTAAAGAAAAGTCTGCTGGTAACCGGTTTCCCATATGATTTGGAGAATTATTTACCAAATATCTCAGAGAAATTCTCGGAATTTTTATTAAAATCAAGAGCTGTAAGAAGACTCGGTTCAGCGGCAATTGATTTTTGCTATATTGCTGCAGGAGTTTTTGACGGGTATTGGGAAATGAATTTACATCCTTGGGATATGTGTGCCGGAAAATTAATTGTTGAAGAAGCCGGCGGCTTAGTAACCAATTTTTCGGGTAAAGATATTGATATTTTCTCTAAGGAAATTTTAGCAACTAACGGAAGAATTCATTCTAAAATGCGTGAAATACTTACTTCATAGTTTGCCTTTAACTCCCCTAAGTTGTTGTATTTCAAATATTTATTAGGATTTTTATTTGCTAAAAAAAAGGATAATGCTTAAATTTGTTTTCTATGTCAGAAAATGTTGTAATTGCGATCGACGGTCCCGCCGGAGCGGGTAAAAGCACTGTAGCCAAAGGTTTGGCGCAGTTGCTTAATTATGTTTATGTCGATACCGGGGCAATGTACAGAGCAATTACATTTATTGTTCTTAGAAATAATGTTGAAGATGAAATTGATGAGATTATCAAAATTGCAAACGAAGCCGATATTAAACTGAGATTTGAAAACGGTGTGACAAGAGTTTTTGTAAACGGGGAAGAAGTAACGGAAAATATTCGTACACCTGAAGTTAATGGAAAAGTTAGTGATGTTAGTAAAATTCCGGAAGTCCGCGAGCAAATGGTTAAGATTCAGAGAAAGCTTGGTGAAAATACTAATATTATAGCCGAAGGCAGAGATACAACCACAGTAGTTTTTCCCGATGCGACAATAAAAGTTTATTTAACCGCTTCTCTTGATGAAAGGGTTAAACGCCGTCATAAAGAATTGGTAGAAAAGGGAATGAATTTATCTTTCGAAGAAGTAAAAGAAAATATTATTCAAAGAGATAGAATTGACAGCAGCAGGGAAGCAAGTCCGTTAATAAAAGCTGACGATGCCGTTGAAGTTGATTCTACTAATATGACTATACCGGATGAGATTTATAAAATTTTAGAAATGATTGAAAAAGCAACAGGTAGAAAACTAAAACAAAGTTTATAAGTCATCACAAACAACAAATGTAAAACTAAACTAAAATGCTTTCACTCCTTTTGATGACTGGGAATTTGAGAGCATAGTATTTATTTGGAGGACCGATGTCCGAGCAGCAAAAAGAACAAGAAGTACAAGCGTCAGTCAAAGAAACACTTGATGATGCAAAAATATTTAATGAAGACGAATATTCGGAAGAAGAATTACAAGTTCTTACAAAGTTATATTCGGAATCATTTTACGACATCAGAGAAGGCGAAATTATAACCGGAAAAATTGTTGGTGTATCCGGCGATAATGTAGTTATTGATGTTGGTTTCAAATCAGACGGCACTATTTCTAAAACTGAATTTAACGCAACCGAAGAAATAAAAATCGGGAATAATGTTGATATTGTTATTGAAAGCGTTGAAGACGAAGACGGAAATCTGGTTTTAAGTAAGAAGAGAGCCGATTTTCTTAAAGTATGGGATAGAATTCTTACAGCGCATGAAAATGATGAAATCATTCCCGGAAAAATTCTTAAGAGAATTAAAGGCGGTATGGTTGTAGACTTAAACGGTATTGAAGCATTTTTACCAGGTTCGCAAATTGATATTCGTCCGGTTAGAGACTTCGATGCATTCGTTGGTCAAACAATGGATTTTAAGATTGTTAAAGTAAACATCCCAACCGAAAATATTGTTGTTTCTCATAAAGTACTCATTGAAGAAACAATCGCAGATCAAAGAAAAGAAATTCTAGACGGCTTAGAAAAAGGTCAAATTCTTGAAGGTATTGTAAAAGCCATTACCGATTTCGGTGTATTCATTGACCTTGGCGGTGTTGACGGTCTTGTTCACATTACCGATCTAAGCTGGGGTAGAATCAATCACCCAAGTGAAGTCGTTAAACTTGATGAAAAAATTAAAGTTGTTGTTACAGATTTCGATAAAGAAAAGAAACGTATTTCACTCAGCTTGAAACAATTACAACCGCATCCTTGGGAAAAAATAGAAGAGAAATTCAAGGTTGGTGATAAAGTATCCGGCAGAGTAGTATCATTAACCGATTACGGTGCATTCATTGAAATTGAAAAAGGTATTGAAGGGTTGATTCATATTTCGGAAATGAGTTGGACTCAACATATCAGCCATCCATCGCAATTTGTTTCAATGGGACAAGTGGTTGAAGCAGTTATCTTAAGCTTAGATAAAGGTGAAAAGAAAATTTCGCTTGGCATGAAACAACTTACTCCAGATCCATGGCAGGAACTCCTCAAGAAATATCCTGTTGGATCAAAACATACAGGAATTGCAAGAAATCTTACAAACTTCGGTGTGTTTGTTGAACTTGAACCTGGTATTGACGGATTAGTTCATATTTCCGATTTGTCGTGGACAAAGAAAATTCGCCACCCCGGGGAAGTTGTCAAAAAAGGTGAAGAAATTGAAGTAGTTGTTTTAAGTGTAGATACAGAACAAAGAAAAATATCTTTGGGTCATAAACAAGTTAATGATAACCCATGGGATAATTTCGAAAAAGAATATGCTACGGGTAAGAAAACCGAAGGCAAGATTGTTCGAATAATTGAGAAAGGATTAATTGCCGAACTCCCATTGGGTGTTGACGGATTTATTCCCGGAACTCAGTTATCTCCTTCAAAAATCAAAAATCTATCTTATTGTTTTCCGATAGATACAAAACTTGAACTTATCGTTCTTGAGTTTGATAAAGAAAACAAGAAAATTGTTTTAAGTGCATTAGCTCCGTTGAAAGAAAAATCCGACGAAGATATAGCGAAATATATTGAGCACTTTAAGTTAGACAAAGTTTCTGTTGACGATATCAAACAGGCAGATACAGGTAAGTTCGATCCTTCTGATTTTGATCTTTACGAAGAAAAGCAAGAACCACCTGTTCCTACTCCTCCTGCAGAAGTAAAGAAAGAAGAAAAACCGGCAGCAGAAGTAAAAGATGAAACTCCTGCCGAAGAAAAAGCAGAAGAACCAAAAGAAGAAAAATCTGAAGAAAAAAATAAGTCATAGTTGGTAGACTTTTTAGGGCTGTAATTAGTTAATTTTGTTTATAACTTAATTGCAGCCCTATTTTTTTATGAAGGAAAAAAGTGTCAAGAAAAGTAGCATTCCATACATTAGGTTGTAAACTTAATTTTTCGGAAACATCGGCAATTGGTCAGGATTTTCTTAACAAAGGATTTGAAATGGTTGATTTCAATACTGCTGCCGATGTTTATGTAATAAATACTTGTACTGTTACTGAAAACGCAGATAGAGAATGCCGGCAAATTGTTAGGCGTGCCCTGCGAAATAATCCTGATGCATATGTTGCCGTTACCGGATGTTACGCTCAACTGAGACCCGAAGAGATTACAAAGATTTCCGGAGTTGATGTTGTGCTTGGCAGCAATGAAAAATTCAACATCTTTGATTATACCGGCGATTTTTCTAAGAATAACCTCTCATGTATTTATGTTTCCGATACAAACGAATTAAATGATTTTCATTCGTCGCTATCGCTTGATGGGAATGAAAGAACAAGAGCTTTCTTTAAGATTCAGGATGGATGCGATTACAAATGTTCATTTTGTACAATACCACTTGCACGCGGTAAAAGCCGGAGTATGAATCCCGATGACGTAATAAGAGAATTTAAAACTTTACTAAATGCGGGTTACAAAGAAATTATTTTAACTGGTGTGAATGTCGGTGATTATGGTATTAATTACGGGATGAATTTATTTGATCTGCTTCGAAAAATGTTATCTGTTGAAGGGGATTATAGAATCCGGATAAGTTCAATTGAACCGAATTTACTGAACGATGATATTCTAAAACTGACTTATGAAAATGAAAAATTAGTGAATCATTTTCATATTCCATTGCAAAGCGGCAGTCCCGAAATTTTAAAACTTATGCAGCGGCGCTACAAAGTTGAAGAGTATCAAAAATTGATCTACAAAGCGATTGATAAAATTCCTAATTTAGGCATCGGTGTTGATGTTATTGTCGGTTTCCCCGGTGAGACAGATGAACTTTTCAGAGAAACTTATGATTTTCTAAAAGAACTTCCTATTTCTTATTTACATGTTTTCACTTATTCGGAAAGACCGGATACTAAAGCTGTTTCTTTGGATGGTAATGTTGATGTATCAATTCGGAAAAAAAGAAATAAAATGCTTCGTATCTTAAGTGATAAAAAGAGATCCGAATTTAATAGAAAAATGATTGGAATTGAACAAACCGTTCTTTTTGAAGAGCATAATGAAAACGGAATGATGAAAGGATTTACGGAGTCATATTTAAGAGTTCAACATCCATACAATAATGAATTGATTAACAAATTCACCAAAGTAAAAATTAAGGAGGCAAATGGTAATATTTGTACTGTTGATTTAATTGAAAACAACATTCAAACATTAGCCGGATAACACTATGAAAAAATTCTTGTTAATCAGTTTTATTCCTGTTTTATTTTTTGCTCAGACTCATAACAAATCAATAACCGAGTTAAAGCAGCAAATCGATATTGAAATTGAAAGCACTCATTCAATGCAGTTAAAACCAAGTCCCGATAAAAAGAAACCCGGTTTAGCTATTATTTATTCTCTTATTCTTCCGGGAATGGGGGAACTTTATGCAAATGCTTATGATTCCGGATTATATTTTACAATAGCCGATGGTGTCTTTTGGAGTGCCGTTGCCGGATTTAATATTTATGGTGCATGGAAAGAAGATAATTATCGTTCGTTTGCTGAATCGCGAGGTAGTGTTTATTTAGATGGAAAAGATGAAAAATATTTTGCTGATATTGGTAATTATGTCGATATCTATCAATACAATCGAACGCAAGAATTAAACAGAAACTTCAATGCTATTTATGATGAAACTACTCATTTCTGGCAATGGGAAAGCAATAATCAGAGAAGTGAATATAGACAAATGTGGACTTCATCGGAGAATGCATTTAATAATGTTCGTTTTGCTGTTGGTGCGTTAATTCTTAATAGGCTGGCAAGCGCAATTAATGCTGTACGTTTAGTTTCAGCATATAATCAAAGAGTTGAAGATAATTCATGGAATGTTTCTGTTGGAATGACATCAAATCCGAATTTACCTCCTTCGTTAAATTTAAACTTCGTAACCAAATTTTAATCAATAATAGTAAACCATCAAGGTCACAAGCTTTATGACCTTGATGGTTGCTTGTAGCGGGTTGTAATTAAAATACTATTTCTAGCAACCTTCAATGTTTACTAATTCTCAATCATGGCGATAACATTGAAGGTTTTGCGGGCTGATTTACATTTTCTTAATTTTACTGCATGAACAATTATAAACTCACCATCCAATATGACGGTACAAATTATTCCGGCTGGCAAATTCAAGAAAATGCCGTTACAGTTCAGCAAAAAATTAGAGATGGAATTAATCTTATTTTAAGAGAGAAAGTTAATTTAATTGGATCGGGAAGAACAGATACCGGTGTTCATGCTTTAGGTCAAGTTGCCAACTTTCAATCCGAACAAGAAATTGATTTGTATAAATTTACTTATTCACTCAATTCAATTTTACCGGCAGATATTTCAATAACAAATTCTGAAAAAGTCGAATTAGATTTTCATTCAAGGTTTTCTGCAAAGACGAGAAGTTATTTATATTTGCTCGCTCATAAAAAATCTCCGTTTTATAAAAATTATTCTATGGAGTATGCAGAATTATCTGCTCAGCAAATATTACATCTGAAAAAAATATCAGAAGTATTTTTAGGCGAAAATGATTTTACTTCATTTTCACGAAAGAATGATGAGGTGATCAACAAGATTTGTAAGGTTAAAAATATTCATTGGAGAAGAACAGGAATTTTTACATTATTTTATATTGAAGCCGATAGATTTTTACACGGCATGGTTAGAACGATTGTCGGTACTTTATTATATGCCCGGAAGAATAATTTCGATGAAAGTTATTTAAAAGAAATTATTCAAAATAAAGAGAGAGAATCAGCCGGGCAGGCGGCTATTGCAAAAGGTTTATTTTTATATAAAGTGAGGTACTAATGAAAATCAATTTATCCGGGAAAACGGTTTTGATAACAGGCGGTTCGCGTGGTATCGGTTCCGCTTGTGTTAAATTGTTTGCAGAAGCCGAAGCAAACGTTGCTTTCACATACATAAAAGCGAAAGATAGAGCAGATGAATTATGTAGAATAAACGAAGAAAAAATTAAAGCATACAAAGTTGATATGGAATCTGAAACCGAAATTAACAATTCGGTTGAATCGGCAATTAAAGATTTCGGAAGTGTCGATATACTTGTTCATAATGCAGGCATTTGGAATGACGGTACTTTAGAAACAATGACATTGGAACATTGGAAAAAACTAATGAGAGTAAATCTTGATTCAATGTTCTTATTTACAAAAGCAGTTGTTCCCTATATGAAAGAAAAAAAGTGGGGAAGAATTATTCACGTATCTTCCACTGCCGGTCAAAGGGGAGAATCATTTCATTCGCATTATGCAGCCTCAAAAGGGGGGATGATTTCTTTCACAAAATCGATGGCATGGGAACTCGGACCTTTTGGAATTACTACTAACTCGGTCGCTCCCGGTTGGGTAGATACTGAAATGAATGACGAAGTTTTTGCAGACATAGCTTTTAAAGAAAAAGTTAGAAAAGATATTCCGGTTGGAAAAATAGCAACAGCCGAGGATATTGCTTATCCTATATTATTCTTAGCAACTGATTATGCAAGACATATCTGCGGAGAGATATTGAATGTAAACGGCGGCAGTGTATTAGCGGGATAAAATGACCTCGACTAAAAAGAAATATATTTTTGAAAAATCTGTTTCTATTTCGAGTGATATAGAAGACATTTTTAATTTTCATTTGGATACTAATAATCTACCGAAGATATCTCCGTCATTTCCGAAAGCTTCTCTTATTAAGATAAGCGATATTCCTTTGCAAAAAGATTCGGAAGTTACAGTCGGTTTGGATTTTGTTCTTTTCAAAAAAGAATGGGAAATCTTAATTAAAGAATTGATACCGAATAAACTCATAGGTGATTTGCAGTTAAAAGGTGTTTTTGAATATTGGTACCATTCTCATATATTTGAAAACAAAGGAGAACAAGTTACAATGACCGATAAAGTTGAATTCATTCCGCCTTTTGGTAAATTCGGTAAGTTGTTGATTCCTTTTATTCGACTACAATTATCTGTAATGTTTAATTACCGTCATAAAAAAACAAAATTATTTTTCGAAAGTTGATATGGAATTCTTATCACAACTTCATCCGTTTGTTGTTCATTTTCCTATTGCTGTTTTGATTTTATATGCTGTTTTTGAAATAACAGGTATATTAGCTAAAAATGATTTTATTCTTAAAATGGCTTTTGTTCTTTTATTTATCGGAGTTATTTCATCAGTAGGTGCAGTGTTAACGGGAAATCAAGCAGCAGAAATTGCTGTTAAGAACAATGTCGAATGGGATTCACTTATTGAAAAACATGAAGATTATGCTACAATTACCTTGTGGTATTTTTTCGCTATTTTAGTGTTGAGAACATATTTAGTATTAAAGAAAAAGTTTTCAGGAGTTCTTAAATATATTTTTATTCCATTGGTACTGATAGGGAGTTTTCTTATTTATGAAACCGGTGATCATGGCGGTAAATTAGTATATGATTACGGAATAGGAACTAAAGTTAAACAAAATGAAATAAGTAACGGGTCTCAGTCAAATTCCGAAATAGAATGATTAAAAAAATATTTATTGGATTGGTTTTTGTTGCGATTACAATTTCCGCACAGACTTTAGAGTTTGGTCAAGTTAAAGGGTTATTTATGTCGGTTGGTGTCGGTCCCCGCATTCCGCTTGGTGAATTTGCCGGTTCACATAATGTTGGTGTTGGTTTCAATGCTGCATTATCTTATACTGATAATAAACTTCTCCCGATATTTTTTTACAGCGATATTGGTTTTCAGCATATGCCGGGAAGCCAAGATTATTATAAGGCATCCGATCATGCATCTATTTCTTCTAACATGATAATTATGAATTTTGGAGGACGATACTATTATTCTCCTTTAGTAGAAAATATTGTATTACTAATGCCGATTGTTGAAGCCGGATTATCAATATCTTACGCAGAAACTTCTCATATCATGGGCAAGGATTCCGGTAAAAATAATTTTATTGAAGATGAGTTTAATGTTGGTTTTCATGTGGGTGCCGGTTTTTCTATGTTTCTTATGGATGTTGTTACACACTATCATTATTTCAGAAGTAAACAATACATCTCTTTCGATTTACGTGTAAGAATTCCAATCTTTGTTTCATATTAGCGAGGTTAAAATGATTTACAAAAATTTACAGGTTGAAATTAAAGGAACTATCGCACTTGTTACAATCAATAGGCCTGAGAAATTAAATGCACTAAATCATGAAACGCTCAAAGAACTGAACGAAGCATTTAATCAATTTAGAAATGATGAAAAAGTTGATTGTGTTATTATTACAGGTGCAGGCGAAAAGGCTTTTGTTGCCGGTGCAGATATCAAAGAACTTAACCAGTTAGTCGGTGTTACGGGGCATGAGTTCGCGAAATTTGGTCAAAGTGTTTTCAGTAATATTGAAAATTTGGGTAAACCCGTTATTGCCGCCGTAAATGGTTTTGCTCTCGGTGGCGGGTGTGAATTAGCTTTAGCATGTCATATTAGATTAGCTTCAGATAAAGCGAAATTCGGACAGCCGGAAGTTAATCTCGGTGTTATTCCCGGTTACGGCGGTACACAAAGATTGACAAATTTAATTGGTTCGGGAAAAGCTATGGAATATATCCTAACCGGTGATATGATAGACGCAAACGAGGCTTTCAGAATAGGGTTGGTTAATCATGTTTATAATGCCGATGAACTTATTCCAAAAGCATTCGAGCTTGCCGAGAAGATTTGTTCGAAAGGTCAATTAGCCATTAGATTATCAGTTCAAGCTGTTAAAGCAGCAGATAAAATGAATATTCAGCAAGGACTTGAACATGAAGCCGCATTGTTCGGGAATGCTTGCAGTACCGAAGATTTCAAAGAAGGGACACAAGCATTTTTAGAAAAACGTAAACCGAATTTTATGAAGAATTAATTTATAGTCATATACAATAATATGTCTACTTGGGATTTCCTTTTCTCGTTTTATTTCTGTTTGTTATTCATTCTTATTAAAAATAGTTTATAAAGAGATTGTTTGATTAGGTATAATTAGCTAAATTTGTTACTCAAAGTCGACACAGAAAGAAATGAATAAGAAATTACTAAAAGAACTGATTAGAACTCAAGATATAAACATCCTCGAAAAACATTTGTTTTTTTCCTTTTTAACTAATATAAAACTTGACTATAGCAAAAGTAAATTTCTTCTTAAATATTTTGATAATTTTGAAATGGATACTAAACTTTATTTTGACACTTCCTCTTTTAACATTCAAACAACAAAGGAATTAGAAAATTATCTCGAACTTATTATTCCAGAAAATGATAAAAAAGTGAATGGTGCTTTTTTCACGCCAACATATATTATTGAGTTTATAATTAAGGAAATCAACCCAAAAGAATCAGATAAAAACATTGATCCAAGTTGTGGGAGTGGGGCATTTTTACTTGGATTAACAGAGTATTATAAGCGTAGATACAAAAAATCAATACAAAAGATTATACAAGAGAATATTTATGGTGCAGATATCCTTGATTATAACATCAATCGGGCAAAACTTCTATTAGCAATATATGCACTTCAACACAATGAAATTCTCGAAGAGAAAGATTTTAATTTATACTGCCAAGATAGTTTACGAATTGATTGGAATATGCAATTCGATAATGTTATAGGGAACCCACCATATGTAAAATTCCAAGACCTATCTGATGAAAATAGAAAGTTTCTATCGGGTAATTGGATAACTATTGCTAATGGAACCTTCAACCTCTATTTTGCTTTTTTTGAAATGGGTTACAAATTGCTTTCGAATTCTGGTAAACTAGGTTTTATTACACCGAATAATTATTTCACCTCACTAGCCGGCGAATCATTGAGAATGTTTTTTCAAAATCGGAAATGTGTGGAACGAATAATAGATTTTAATCACAAAAAGGTTTTTGATGTCCAAACATATACTGCAATTACAATCCTAAATAAAAATAAAAATGAAGTAATTTATTATGACCGTATTAATAAAAATGAAGAACCCCAAGAATTTTTAGATAAAGTGAATGGTTCACCTAATTATATCCAGAATTTAGATTATAAAAAATGGCGTTTGTTGAAAAGTGATGAGCAAGATAACATACGAATTATTGAAACTATTGGAATCCCTATTAAGAAACTTTTCGATATTAACGTCGGTATTGCCACGCTTAAAGACGAATTATATTTTGTGGATGGAAAGAATGAAAATGGAAAATATTTAAATAAAGCAACAGATAACGGAATTTTTGAGATTGAAAAGGAAATAACTAGACCTGTTTTCAAGATATCGGATTTCAAAAGCCAAGAAGAAATATTATTGAACTCACGAAGGATTATATGTCCCTATAAAATTGAGAACGGCATTGCAGTTCCAATAAAAGAAAATGTAATGCAAAAGAAATATCCAAAATGTTACAAATATTTTCTTTCTGTAAAAGAAGAATTAGTTAAACGAGACAAAGGGAAAAATAATTTTGAACCGTTTTATATTTGGGGAAGAACTCAAGGGCTTACTAAAGCCGGCAAAAAGTTACTAACCCCAACTTTTAGTAATCAACCTCGTTTTCTTTTGGTTGAAGAAGAAGATGCGTTTTTTACAAATGGCTATGGAATTTATTTTAAAAAATATGATGAAAATTTTTTGGAGTTTTTTAACTCTCTATCTAATCCATTAGCAAAAGTAGAAAACATTAAATTAGTACAAAAAATTCTTAACTCATATATAATGCATTATTATGTAAGTAAAACAAGTGTGTCAATTGAGGGTGGTTATCCTTGCTACCAGAAGAATTTTATTGAGAACTTTACCATTCCAAATTTTTCAGAAAGTGAAATAGCAACTTTGAGGGAAATGACAGATAAAAATGATATTGATACATTTCTTGTTGAAAAATATCATTTAAAAATATTTTCCCCAAACCGATCTTTATAGATATTTAGTAAATCTTTAATAAAAAATTCATAATTCAATTGTTTAAGGGTTGCCTTTGAACTCTCTGCTAAAAGTCCAGATTCTTTTAATTGATCATCGGTACTATATATTTTAGGAATTGAATAACTAAAATCAACAATTAATAAACATACCCTCTCATATTTAAAATGATCTTTCTTGGAAGATTTTCTGTTATTTACTGCATTAAATGAGAGCACATACTTTTCAATGTGTTTTTCTACGTTTTTTATTTTCCGAAATCTTACTTTCTTGTTATTTGCATAATTACTATCATATTCATTAACTGCTATCATATAAAATTCACCTAGTACTATTTTGGGGCAACGCAAGTGTAGGTTTAAGGCTTCAGCAAAAGTTCTTTCATAAAGTGTATCAAAGTTCTTAGATGAACTACTTAACTGACTTCTAACATTAATCGACAATATCTGTTGAGTCAACTTATAGCCAAATTTATCTTTTTCACCATATAGTATCCCCTCAAAGTTTAAAACTTCTTCTTCAGGTTTTATGTTATTAGGAATGACACTTATGTCTTGATCTTTCTTCTTAAAAAAACCTGCTAAAGAATATTCACCATTGGATTGACCTAATGGTGGAATTATTAATTTAGGATTAACATTATTTTTTATTAAGTCTGATTTAACAACATCATGTAATAATTTAATTGGTTTCTGACTTCGAATAAGGTTATTCTTACCCTCTGTTCCACTTTTACGTATTGCCTTTTCAATAGATTTTTTAATATTATTTAATGCGTCTTGAAGATTTATCAAATTCTTTTTCATTAAAAAATTCCTTAACGGTAACATTCAATGCTTCAGCTATTTTTTCAATATTTATTATTGAAATATTTCTGTGACCACTTTCAACACTTGCAATATAACTTCGATCCAAATCAGCACTATATGACAAATCTTTTTGTGACAAATTTGCTGACTCTCTTAACTTTTTTATTCTTTGACCAATTTTTAATCTTATATCCATATTACAAAATTCCATTATTGTCTACTATAATTCAAAGACTATAAGTAACAACTTCACAAATATTTATGAAAACGAAAAATTTTTTTTTGTAGTTTTTATTAATTTTATAACAACAATATTATTCGGAAAACAAGTAGAAATAACTTCCTTAAATTATTTAATCCAAATAGTACAGTGAATAGTTTATTAAGTTATATTAGTAGAAAAGCTACTTGGACAATTAATTTTTTCGTTATGTTTTAACTAACTGAATAAGCTATCTAAATATTTTTGATGTTGATGAGAGAATATCTCACGGAGATTTTTTATCCCGTTATGAAAAAAAAAATTATATACATTCTAGTTTCGCTTTCAGTGTTGCTGCTATTAACAAATCTTATCATGAATTTATCAACTCAGAAAAAATCTATTGATGAAAGCAAGCCCGAAATCAATTCCAATTTAATAGACAGTCTTTTTTTACAAACAATTGCTACATTTAATTTAGATGATTCATGGCTAAAAAAAGTACCGATTTCAAGTAGAGCATATGATTCGCTTAAACATGTATACAGAATTACGTTACCCGGAGATCTTCGTCCGGCTGTTGTTTTATTACAGATTAATAACATATACGCAAATCTTCCGGTGGAATTAATATCGGATGAAAAGATTGTTAACTCAAACACAACTTTGAATATCTTTTCGAATGACATACTAAAGCTTCAAGCATCATTTCAAGTGAAGAGTGAATTTATAAGAGATCATGCAAGTTTTTCGTTGCTAATAAATAACTTCTCACAACTTAATGATGAAAAAATGGAAGTAATATTTCGAACAACTCTGCCGTTAAATATTTTACTTAAACCTTCTGCACAAAGTGACTCACTTATACGAAAGATTTCATCAAATAAAAAAACTTATTCGATATTGATAGATGATGAAATTGATGGAAATAACTACCTTTTGAAACCCGAATTAAGTAAAAAAAGATTACGCGAATCCATAAGATATATTTCATGGAATTATCCCGATGCTCAACTTTATATTATTGATGATAAATCCAAACTTTTCAATTCCGCTGTTTATAACTTTGTTAGGGATGAGTTCAGCACAAGAAATATTGAGTTATTACCACTAAATAATTTTATAAACATTTCGTCGAATTATGAAGAAGCCCTTTCGTTATTAAAATTTTATCTTGAAAGCGGGATTGGCAAACATGGTAAGTTAGTTCTCATTCATGCTGATATTTTTTCACGATTGGAAAGTTTTCTTCTTGTTAACAAACAGAGCGGAACAAAATTTTATTCTCCATCCGAAATGATGAGGATTAACTCGGAAATGAAACAAGCTAATTAATGATATTACCTAAGGTATCTAATTCAATTATTTCTAAGCCGTCAATTTTTTTCAGATCATTATAAACTGCAGCTTTATCTCCTACAACAAAGTACATCAATTTCTCCGGCTTAAAATATTCGTTCGCTGCTTCCAAAATTTCTTCTTTGGTTAAATCCCAAACATCCTGAATGTAATGTTCATAATAATCATCAAGCCCGTGAATTGTTTTAGTTGTAATTCTCTGCAGAATTTGCGAGTAAGTTTCGAACATCAAAGGAAATTGTTTTATTAGGTATGATTTGGCAAAATCTATTTCGTCTTTGCGGATGTTTTTTCTAATTAAATTAATCTCTTTCCGTATTTCATTTATTGATGGTACGGTAAATTCAGATTGTACCGAAGTCGAAACAGAAAAATATCCAATAAACTTATCGTATTCTAATGCTGAACTTGCACCGTAAGTATATCCTTTCTGTTCTCTCAGATTCAAATTAATTCTGCTTGAAAACTGTCCGCCTAAAATAACGTTTGCAATTTTGGCAGCCATAAAATCGGGAGAGTTTCTATCTTTACTAATATGACCTACAGCAATTTCTGATTGGGCAGAACCTTCTTTATTTATAAAGAATATTTTGCTTTTGTTTTCAGGGAACCTGATTTTCGGCAAGCTTGGCGGTGCTTTTAAGATAATATCTCCAAGATATTTCTCCGATAATTTTAACAAATCTTCAGAAGTTATAGCTCCAACCGAAATTAAGTTCATATTATCATTTAAGAAATACCGATAATAGAAATCCTTAACCTTTTGACGGGTTAATGTCTCTACCGAATGTGAATAACCTAAAATCGGTCTATCATAAATCGAACCGTTAAAAACATTTTTCTGAAAAGCATTTGCAATTATGTAAGAAGGCATATCAAATGCTTGAATAATTTTTGTAATATGTTTTTTCTTTTCTCTTTCAAAACTAACTTCGTCAAACTTCGGCTCTTTAAGAATCATAGAAAATAATTCCAAAGTCCGTTCAAAATTTTCAGTAATTGAAGTCAATGAAAGAAAAATATGATCCATAGTTGTAGATAAACTTATAATTGATCCGAGTTTATCAATTTCATCTGCAAGTTGAAGAGCGTTTAATTTTCCGGCTCCTTCATCTAAGACTAATGCGGTTAGATAAGCAAGACCCTCGTTGCCGTATCCGTCGAAACAACTGCCTGCGGGAATAATCATGTTCATCTTAACAATCGGAAGTTTCTTTTTTTCGATGTGATAAATATCCAAACCGTTATTCAGTTTTAAAACTTGTGTAACAGGAAGCTCAAATTGTTCCGGTATTCTTGATTTGGGCGGTATGGCTCTGTTTAATTTCATTTCTCTTTTGGAATGACTCTTAATTCAACAAATGGATTTGTTAAATACTTCTGCCCGGCTTCAACAATATTCTGCTTTCTTGCCGTCTCATACCTGTTAAGATCAAACAAAAATGAATTTGGTTCTTGCAAATTACAATTGTAGTTGTTGATTTGATCCGCTAATGTAGACTGTTTCTGAAGCGAATAAATATAATTAGATTTTATTCCGTTTATTGCACGTATCAATTCATCATCTTTTATTCCGGTTGCGTAGACATATTCCAGTTCATTGAAAACAGCCGATTTTAGTTCGTCAAGTGTTACACCGGGTTTTGCGGTAGCAACTATTATAAACATACCGCATAATTTTGCGGAATACTGAAATGAATTTATATCCTGTGCAATTTGTTTATCGAAAACTAAAGATTTATACAAACGAGAATTCTTTGAGCCGGTCAAGATTTCTGAAAATAAATCGAGAGAAGCATCATCTTGAGCATACATTTTATCCGATTGCCATCCCAGGTAAATTCTAGGAAGCTGAACATTATCTTCAAGTGTAACTACTTTATTATCGGTTGGATTTTTATTCTCAAATTTGATTTCCGGAATGGAATTACCTTTTGGAATTTCTCCAAAATATTTTTCAACTAATTCAAAAGTATTATCATAATTTATATCGCCAACTATTACGAGACTTGCGTTATTAGGTGCGTAATAAGTTTTGAAAAAATTCTTTACATCTTTTAACTCGAATTTTTCTATGTCTGTCATCCAACCGATAGTAGGCCAACTATATGGATGATTTTTATCAAACAAATTCGATAATAAAGTTTCCCAGGCTAAACCGTAAGGTTGATTTTCATAACGTTGTCTTCTTTCATTCATCACAACGTCTTTTTGATTTTTTAATTTTTCTTCAGTTAACGCAGGCAGAAGAAATCCCATTCTATCCGATTCAAGCCAGAGAGCTAACTCAAGATAGTTTGAAGGAAGGGTTTCAAAATAATTTGTTCTGTCTAAACTTGTAGAGCCGTTTAAGATTCCCCCGGCTTCTTGAATATATTTAAAATGTTTTTCCTTAGGTACATTTTCACTCCCTTGAAACATCATGTGTTCAAACAGATGAGCAAAACCGGTTTTACCTGCGGATTCATTTGCAGAGCCGACTTTATACCAAAGGTTTATCGAGACCAGTGGTATTGAATTGTCATGAAATAGAATTACTTCAAGAGAATTTGAAAGTATAACTTTTTTATAATCAAGTTCAAGCACAAAAATATTCCAACATTTTTTAAAAATAATTTGACTTCCATTAGATTAATAGTTTAAATTTATTATCGGAAGACCAAAGATTAATACTTAACATAAAGGGACTTTGAGTAAAATCATATAAACATTAATAGGGAAGTTAATTTTGTCATCTTACATCTTAACTAATTTCATTAATAGGTTTTCAGGTACTTCTGTAGATACAATAGAGAAACTTCGCTTTAAATCCACTCTCAAATATCAAACAAGTTATCAACTACAACAAACACAGTTAAATAAAACAAAAGAAGAAATTTCTCATTTGCTTTTTGAATTAATAGCTGAGAACAAAGATAATAAAGAACGAACTAATCTCATACAATTAAGAAGAGATATTTTTAATCTAAAACTCAATAAACTTGAGAAAAGTATAAATGAGATAACTTCTTTAAATAAAGTGAACAAAAATAAAATAATTTCAATTATCGACTTATATAATAAGTCAGAAACTGTCAAGAAATCTTTTAGAAATTCATTTAATAGCGAAGTAGTTGATATTCGAAATGAGTTCAAGAGCCTGCTCAAAAATGATGATTTCAAAAAAGGATTGATAATTTCTTCAAGCTCACTTTATTCAGCAATGGATACTTATTTAAAGTCAATATCTAGTAAACTCAATAGAAAGCTGGAACAAACCGAAAGAGGTTTATTAAGGTACTATACTAGAATGAGCATGAAAGCAACACCTTTTGGAGCCTTTTGTAATATTGTGCCTGGTAGAATTATAAATGCAAACTCAAATAACGGCAAATATAAAACTAACTTTGAATTCAATGGTAATCTAATAGAAAAAGAAAGTCTCATACTTTTAAACAAAGAAATATTTGGAATTCTTAAAGAATACATACTCAAACAAAAAGATATTAGAAAGGAACTTCGTTTAGAACTAAATCCAACATTAGAAAAATTTGATGAAACCACTTTTAGATTTCTTACCGAAAGTGAAGGTAAAGAAATATTTCAGAGGGTAAATATTAATCCGGTGCTAGAATATTTTATAATGGTTTTGGAAGGAAATAATGAGATCAAGTATTCCGAACTAGTTAATATGTTTGTTAAAGCGGATGAAGTTGATGCCAATAAAGAAGAAATTGAAGAGTATTTAGATAAGCTGATAGATATCGGGTTTCTAAGATTTAGAATCGGAATACCCGACCAGGAACTTAATTGGGATAGTTTACTAATTGATATTCTTCAATCAATAGAATCTCCAACTACAAAAAAAATTATAGATTTTCTCAGTCAGCTACAACAAAAAGTTAGTGATTATTCAACATCTTTGATTGATGAGAGAGCAAAATACCTTGCAGATTTAGATGAACTGCTAAAAACATATTTTAAAGAATTTGAAATCGAGAAAGAGTTGCGGGGCGACCTTACTTTTTATGAAGATACCACTTCAGACTGTTATACTACTATTCCTTCCGAAGCATTAAAAGAAATACATGCTATTCTCGATAAGTATATAAATTTTACACAAAGACTTGCTTATCCGCGCACTGAACATATTGCAATGCGTCATTTTTATGATACACATTATAAAGATAATGACGGTGAAGTAAATCTTCTCCGTTTTTACGAAGATTATTATCGAGAACATTTCAAAACTCACCTTGAGAAACAACAAAAAGTTCAAGCAAAACAAAAGGATGAAGAGCTTAAGAATTATAATGTTATGAACCCCTTTAATATAGAAATCGTAGATAAGATTCTTAAGGCGCAAAAAAATATTGGTGATCTAATAATTGAAAAATGGCAATCAAATCTAAATGCTGAAGAAATAAAAATCGATCTAAGTGACATAGAAAAAATCACTAATGAGATTCCGGGAATAGATAATACTCCTTTTTCTGCTTCACTTTTTTCCCAAGTTGTTATAAAAAATAATAATAGTATTGAATTAATCTTACCCGACGGAAAATTTTTACTTGGTAACGGAAAATATTTTTCAAGGTTTTTACGGCTTTTTACTGATGAAGAACAAAGCGAACTTTTTGAGAAAAACAATGAGTTGACAAACGACCATATTGCAGAAATTAATAGAGATGAAAATTTTAATGCAAATCTTCACCCTCCTTTAACTACATGGGAAATTAAATATCCAACCAACGAAGGGGGACTTACTCAAGAATCGATAAAATGTACTGAAATAACAGTTGATGCCGATAAGAATGATCGACATTCTTTGAAACTGCTTCACAGACCTACTGGAAAATTTATTATCCCGTTGGATCTTGGTTTTTTGAACCCGAACATGAGACCCCCGCTTTATCAGCTGTTGTCTAAATTTACTCCTCCTTCAAATTTCGCAATGAGAATTCCTGAAAAACCTGTTCAAATGCAGGAAAACTATCAGAACAAAAATGAATTAGTTGAAATTAAGGAAAAGGATAAATACAAAGACGAAACCGCGGTCAGTCACATTGTTTATCGTCCGAGAATATTACTTGAGAATTTTATTATGCTGAGAAGAAAAAGTTGGATGATTCCTGCAGCATTATTTCCATCCAGAGAAAATAATGAGACTGAGTTTGAATATTTTCTTCGTTTAACCGAATGGAGGCAAGAACACAATATTCCCGATGAAGTTTATGTAAAAATAAGTGTGCTTCCTTCTCAACAACCTAAGCAAGAGGAAACTGAAAGTGAATCTAAAAAGGATGAAGAAGAAAAGGAACAAGCAGTTAAAAAGATAGATGAAAAACCTGAAGTTAAAGAAGAAATCGAAGGCGAGAAAAGAACTGAAGGAGAAGAAAAGACATTAGAACAGAAAAAAGCTCGACCTAAAATGTCTCGAGATTTGTATAAACCACAATATATTGATTTTAACAATCCCCTCCTTGTTGCTTTATTCGGTAAAATGACTGTAAACCTAAAAAACTATACTGTTGCTCTTGAAGAAAGATATCCATTATCTGATGGATTGCCTGAATTCAACGGTGAAAAGTATTCAACAGAGCAAATATTCCAAATAAATTTTCCGGAAATGAATAAACATTCTAATACAATTAAAAATAGAGTTACTTTAAATGAATCTGAACTCATATGAGTTTTCATGGATAAGTGTACATATCTTTTTCAAAGGTGAAATGTACGGCAAGGAATGTGACGAGGTTATTCTTGAGATTGTAGAACCTCTTATCGATACTCTAAAGAAAGACAAACTAATTGAAAAATATTTCTTTATCCGATATGCTGAGTTTGGACCGCATGTGAGATTAAGATTGTATGGTAATTCCAAAACATTAAATACAAAAGTAAAAGATGAAGTTGAAAGATTTATTGAGAAAAATTTCCCCTATAAGTTAATGCAATATCCCACTTTACCTGATAGCTCGCCGCAAGATAAAAATTATTTTTGGATTGATTACGAACCGGAGATTGATCGTTATGGTGGTGAAGATGCAATTATAGTTGCTGAAGATTTTTTTTATCATTCAAGTATAGCTGCGATAAAACTTCTTCATGAAATTGAGAACGGGGAGAAATCTTCAAGGCTAGGTAAAGGACTGCTAACAATGTTGATTATTGTGAAAGTCTTTGCCGAGGATAAAGATTCTGCAATTGAATGGATTACAATTTATGGGAAGAATTATTTGAAAACGAGAGCTAGAGAAGAGAAAGAATTAAAAGAATGGGAGGCTGCATTTTTTAATGGATTCGATAAGCAGTCGGAAAAATTGATTAAATATATTTCTGCTGTTTGGAATGTCATAGATGTAGGCGAAGAACTCACCTCTACTTTGGATAATTTTAAAAGAGAATTGTCGAAAATAAGATATAATCTGGCTAATCTAAATAACGCTAAGAAAATTATTAAAAATTCAAAACCTGTTAATAAAAGTAAATTGATAAACTTAACCATTGTTTCAAGTTACATGCATATGATGAACAACAGGTTGGGTATCTCTATATCTGAAGAAGCTTATCTCGCTCACTTGTTAGCGAATACATTAATACGTTTATGAGAGGCAGGCGCCACTTAATAATAATACACAAAATAATAGTTAAAGGAGGATGTAATGAAAAAGTTGAAATTAAAACTCAATGATCTGAAAGTTGAATCATTTGAAACAAATTCACGGGAAAATAAAAAGCAGAATACTGTATATGGTTTTGCAACTGAAACTGAAGGTAATATAACTGATTGTGCAGGGACAGCGGGATGTCCCAACACTTTGTATGATTATACCTGTGCTGGATGGACAAATTGTCCATTTAGTCCTTGTTAATAAAGAATATCTAAAATCCAATCATATTCGACTAAGTGTTTTAGTAAGACAGTAGATGGGTGATTCCATATCACGATATTGTAAATAGAATTCTAAAACAAACTAAATATTAATAAACTAAAAAATTTGGGTGGCGCCGCTCAACAAAATAATATAAACTAAATTAAAAGGAGTTGTTATGAAAAAGCTGAAATTAGATCTGAATGATCTAAAAGTGGAATCCTTTGAAACAGTAGTTCGGAATAATGTACAAAAGGGAACTGTCGTCGGTAACAAACCAACAGTATATGGCGAAAGGAGCTGTGATGCTGCCTGTCCATACACTGAGAATTTTGAGTACACTTGTGGTACTTGTATTGAAACATGTCCGCTTCCATGTTAAAAATCAGGTAATATTAGCGCGTTCGTCTAGTGGTTTAGGATACCGGCTCTTCAGGCCAGAGACGGGTGGTTCAATTCCCCCACGCGCTACCAAAATAATTTGAAAGGATTATGATTTGTGGAAAAGGAAATCTTTTTAGAAACTGCTCAAAGAATTGGCGATAGGTTGGTTGAATCAGCAATTTGGTCAGATGGAAGTTGTACCTGGATTATTAACACACCTGACAGGAAAAATAGAGAATCAAGAAAAAGTGTTAAAGAACAAGCCGATGTAGGAATATACCAAGGTGTTTCTGGTATTGCTCTATTTCTTCTTGAATTATATAGAATAACAGGTGGTTCCAAACTAAGAAAAACTATTGAAGCAGCTCTGCAGAACGTAAAGTTAAAATCGAATGAGTTGCCTAATAATAATTTTGCTTTTCATGGTGGTCGTGTGGGAGTAGGCTATACTTTTTATGAAGCTTATAAAGTATTTCAAAATGAAGAGTACCTGAAAATCGGGTTGGAGCTTTTAAAGTCTTTACAAGGAAATGAGAGTAAAGATAATGGACTAGATGTTATTGCCGGGGCGGCTGGTACTATACCGGCACTATTAAAAATGGCTGAAATTTCCAATAATGAAATTGAATCACAAATTGCAATTGCTCTTGGAGAAAATTTAATAAAAAGAGCAAACATGGAAACAACCGGTTGGTCATGGGGGGCTGGAAATTCTCATATTAGAAATTTATGCGGCTACGCTCATGGTGCTGCCGGGATGGGGCATGCTTTTATTGAATTATACAATTTTACCGGGAAGGAAAAATTTCTCTATGCTGCTGAACAAGCTTTCCTTTATGAAAGACAATTCTTTAACAAAGATAAATGTAACTGGTCTGATTTCCGTTACACTGAACTTTCTGAGTACTTATATCAAGATAAAATTGAAGAATTGAAAGAAGTAATAAAATCGGGAAAACTTCCCCCTTATGAAAATAAATATATGTTTGCGTGGTGTCATGGTGCACCGGGAATTGCACTATCGAGAATTAGAGCATATGAAATTACAGGACACGAAGCTTATAAAAGTGAAGCCGTTCTTGCGGTTGAGGGAACAAAAAGATCTCTTGCTCAAGGAACAAATTATTCATTATGCCATGGAATAGGGGGAAATTGTGAAACTTTAATTTATGCCGCGGAAATACTACACGATAATAATGCTTTGCAAATGGCTGAAGAATTTGCGGTAAAGGGTATAAAGGAATATGAAGAACAAAATAATCCGTGGGCTTGCGGAACAATGGGTGGTGTTTCCGACCCAAGTTTAATGCTGGGTGAAGCAGGTATAGGTTATTATATGTTACGTTTATATTCAGACAAAACAGATTCGATATTACTAGTCCATCCTTCAAAAAAAGAAAAAATAGTTTCCGCTAAAGAAGGCTTAGTAAAATTAAGAGAAAGTTATACTGACACTTACTTCAGTAAGACAAAAAAGTATCTTAAATTGTCCGGAGGGGAACCACTATTAAAAGAATTACCTGATTTAAATGAAATGATAGGTAAAAATGAATCAGATGTTGAACGTTTTTATAAAAATATTCATAGATATGTTGATAGCCTTTCAGATGATGATAAAAATAAATTTCAAGATTTTTTCCAACTTGAAAAGGAGAAATATTTACAGACATTGGAAATAAAAGATTTCACCGAAGAATTTCGTAAAAGCTTAATCAAAAAAGGAGGGGAACAAATTAACTGGTCAAATAGTGTTTTGCAATTAAGTAAAACTTCAAAACTCCTTGAACAGAAATATAATTGGCCCGCATGGTTGGAGAATTCCGATAATGGTAGGCCCAAAAAACCCGATGAAGATGAACAACACTATTTATTATTCAAGCAAAACAATCATTTTCATTTAAAACAGCTTAATCCTTTTCTTTCCCTTTTATTTTATAACATACAACAGCCGATAGAGTTTGAGAACCTTGTTTCAGAAATAAAAAGTTCGCTTGAAAGTGGAATTTCTACTGATGAATTGAGAGAATTCATTATGCAGCAATTAAAAGTTAGTTATGAAGCTGATTTAATTTTGGTTACTGAAAAATAATTATTGTGTGGGCATCATCCATTAAAAAATATAAACTAAGTGAAGGAGTATTTATGAAAAAGCTAAAATTAAATTTGGATGACTTAAAAGTAGAATCATTCGAAACAGTTGAAACCATAAAAAAAAGTAAAGGAACCGTAGTCGGTAACGCTTCCAACATCTATCTAACATGCAAAGAACCTTGTTGGGTAACCGCAGAAGGTCATGAAACATGTAATCATTTATGTTATACACATGAATATGAATCATGTGAAGCTGGTGCTCATTGCTAAAGAGATTTAACCATGTTCGTCTAACGATTTAGGATACTGATAGAGGTTACTGAAAATAATTATTGGGTGATGCCCCCCATAAAAAAATATAAACTAATTAAAAGGAATCTGTTTTCAAAAAGCTAAAATTGGATCTTAATGAATTAAAATTGAGTCTAGCACAACAGAAATGCAACACGAACTTTAAAAAGGTACTTTAAGAGGAAATTGAGAAACTGACTTAACAAGTGTGAATTTGAATTGTCAACAGACTGATCCAATTGATTGTTATGCTTCAAAAAATCAACCTTTATCATGCATAGCACATTGTGGGTAAATATCATTAATGCTAAAGAATTGGCTGCAGTAATTAGTATCGTTTTAATAAGCGCGTTCGTCTAATGGCTCAGGATACCGGCTCCTCAGGTCGGAGATGGGGGCTCAACTCCCCCACGCGCTACTATTTTAGAAAACTAGTTAATAAGTTATTTGTTAAATTAATGTTGAGAAATGGCTGAACAAATACCAAAAATAAAAGAATCTCTAAAACTTTTTAGAAGATTAATTCGGTTGATTAAGCCGTATTGGTCAAAACTCATCAAGGGAATGTCACTTGGAGTTGTTGTTGGAGTTTTAGGGATGGTAACACCATTTCTTACGAAATTATTGATTGATGAAGTTTATCCAACCGAAGATGTTTCTTTAATGCATGTTCTTGTCGGCGGAGTTTTAGCAGTCAGTATTACATCTACTTTGATAAGAACCGTTCAAGGCTATTTTAACTTATATGTTAATTCTAGATTATCAAACTCGCTGAGTTTGATGTTTTTTAATCACTTACAGCACTTGCGTGTTCGTTTTTTTGACGAACATCGCGTTGGTGAAATAATGAGTAGGTTTAAAGATGTAAGCGCTGCATTAAAGACAGTTAATACAGTATTTCAGGCAATATTTGTTGATGGGATATACTTATTATTGGTTCCGCCTTTTTTATTTTTACTTCAATGGAAGCTGGCAATTGTTGCTTTAGTTAGTGTTCCTTTTACAATGATAATCATCACTCTTACAGGGAGAATAATAAGAAAATATTGGAAAAAATCATCAGAGGCATATGCGGATTTGAACGCTTTTCAATTTGAAACCCTTACCCATATACGTGCACTAAAAACAATGGCACTTGAAAAATATGTTTATAATGAAAATGAAAAACAAATGAAAAATGCCCTTGATCTACAACTTAAAGCCGGAGGCTTGGGGCAGCTTCTTGGAGTATCGAACGGAGTTCTTTATGCATTAAGCACAGCACTTTTTACCTGGCTTGGATGGACTTATATTCTTTCTAATCAAATGAGCCTTGGTGATTTTATAGCTTTCAGCGCTTATATTGGCTATCTCTATAATCCCATTTCTAAGTTTGTTAACCTTTATTCCGAGTTCCAGCAATCAGCTGTAAATCTTAACCGTATGTTCGAATACCTCGACAGCCCAACTGAGATAGATCCAAATTCTGTCCGCAGAAAATCTACTGCGCCGCTAAAAGTTCTAAAGGGAACAATCGAATTAGAAGATGTTTCATTTGGTTACTCGGAAAGAACCGAGGTGTTGCATAACATAAACTTAAAAATTGAACCAAAACAAATTACTTCGATTATTGGTCCTAGTGGGTCAGGTAAAACAACGTTGCTACGACTTATCGCAAAAATGGAAATTCCGGATAAAGGGAAAATTTATTATGACGGGATTCCTTCTACAGAATTCGGATTACAGGAGGTAAGGCAACAGATATCCGTTGTTTGGCAAGAGTTTAGTATGTTGAGAGGGTCTATTTGGCAAAACCTTACGTTGGGAACAGAAAATGTAAATCGAGATAAGGTTATAGATGCAGTACGGGTTTGCAGAATGAATGATGTTATCAGTAAACTACCTGAAGGATATGACACACCAATTGCCGAATGGGGAGCAAGTTTATCCGGGGGGCAAAGACAAAGATTGGCTATTGCTCGTGCTCTTATTAGGAATACACCTATTTTAATTTTCGATGAAGCTACATCAAATATAGATATAGAGACTGAGTCAGAGATGTTGAATGAAATATTTAATCAATATGGTGAAAAAACTACTATCTTTGTTACGCATAGAGTTCACTCTGCTAAATTAGCAGATAAAATTTGTTTACTTATAGATGGAGTAATTGTTGATTCTGGGAACCATGATGAGCTGATGCAAAAAAGCGAGGATTATAGAAATATGATCAATACTAATTCTAAACCATCCGATTATTCAATACATTCAATCAAGTAAATATTAAAATGAATAAAAATATTCCAAACGAGAAAGAAAATTCCAAAGAATCGGAATTAATGTTGCCGGAATTTGACGTTGACAAAAATCTACCTCTTAGAGTAGTGACAAAATCAGTCAGTGTAACTTTCATTATTCTTTTGATTGTGGTCTCACTTACCGGTATAATTATATTTACTGTTGAAATGGATGTTACTGTTAATGCAAACGGATTTTTAGAAGCTTCAAATGTATCGCGATTGCATAGTCCCGAATCAGGTGTGATAAATCGAGTATTTATTTATAGCGGTGATACGGTTCAAGTAAATCAGAAAATTGCTGAAATAGATTCAACCGAGTTAAGAGAACGTCTCCTCCAAATTAAATCTGAACTGGCACTTAAAAAGAATAGTTACAATAGACTCAAACAGAACATCAATTACTCAGTGCGAGAAAATGAAATTCAGTTAAGTAAAGCAAAGTCACAATTGATAAGAGCGAAAGCTTCGTTCAGAGATCGATTATTTGATTTTTTCCCCAATGATGATCCTGACTCTGTATTCGAGAACTATATTCCCGGTGAACATATTAATCTGGATTTTGCTATGGCTGAAGTTAATATAGCGTTATCGGAAATAGACAACCAAGTTTTGAAATCTGAGATGATAGCACTCAACGAATATGAACTAAAGGAATTGGAAATTTCTATAAACAAATTGTCAGAAGAAAAAAAGATAAATGATGAAAAGCTCAAAAACCTTGTAATAAGATCACCTGTTGATGGAATAATCTTATCGGAAGGTGTTGATAGATTAGTAGGTGAATATTTTTCTAAAGGAACATTGCTCCTGGAGATTTCTATTGTTGATGATTGGAATGCAACTCTTTTTGTACAAGAAAATGAAATTCATAAAATTAAATTAAGAGATCGGGTTAAAGTTGAAATAATTGCGTTAAAATCCAAAAGAGATATTGAACTTCTTAATGCAACGGTAAAGTCCGTTGCAGCTGAATCTATAAGTAATAAAGATGTTAAGTATGCAAACTTTGCTGGTTTTTATAGAGTATCGGTCAAATTTGATGAGAATAGTGAAAACAATTTATTCTTAGATTTATTCAAACACGGTTATTCTGTAAAAGCAAATATAATTACTCGCTCCGGGAAAATTGCTCAACTAATTTATGATTATATCACAGAGAATTTATAAAAATGAAACATGCTAAAACCAATGGAAATCATTTTTTTGAAGGTGCTTGTTGTTCGGTGAGAGAAACTTGTTTAAGTGATTATTTTAAAAACTCCATTGGCAGCGGCGTTACAATCGCAGTTATTGATAGCGGTTGGAATTATTCCCTAATCGATTCTCGAATTCAAAATGGTACTGGTTTTGTTGATCGATTCGATGAACTTAGTCTAAAAGTAAATGAAAATTATTTCGATGAAAATGGACATGGGACAGCAGTAACCGACCTGATTCTTAGAATTGCGCCAGGGACAACTATTATTCCCTTAAAAGTTTTTGGAAAAAGATTGGAAACTTCTGTTAATATTTTGGTTGAAGCTATACTTTGGTGCATTAAAAAAAAAGTAAAAATTATTAACCTTAGTTTGGGAACACTTCTTGATGAAGCTCTTAAACCTTTATATCAAGTGTGTGAATTAGCAAAACAATATGGAATAATAATTGTATCTGCCCAATCGAATTCAAATGAATATAGTTATCCTTCAATTTTTGAAAACTCTATAGGAGTAAAGAACGGTCAATTAAATAGCATTTTTGAAATAATATATTTGCATGATGAAGCTACTGAGTGTATAGCCAAAGGTTTTCACGAAGATTTACTTTATCTTAATGGTGAAAGAGTAAAATCAGCAGGTAATAGTTTTGCCGCGCCTATCATAACCGGGTTGGTAGCTCTGTTTTCTCAAAATAATAATCAACTCGACCTAAATGAGGCAAGGAATGAGTTAGAAAATTATTTTCATTTTCTACAAGATAAAGCGTTAAACTCTTTTGTTAGTTGAAGTCTAAGATAAACCCGATTCGTTCAAGTTTACCGTCAATATTTTGTGGTTGGGGTATACCGAATATTTCACATAGCAGCGGATAAATATCAACATTCCATACTGTCCCGGTTTTGTAACCTTTTTTGAATGCCGGACCTTTAGCGATAAAAATTCCGTGCATATCTAATTGGTTATGATCAAAACCATGAGTACCAACCGAAGCATAATTATCCCATTTTTCAAGATCATCGTTATGGATTAGCATCCAGCCTAAATCTGCAATTAAAACAAAGTCTGATATTAATCCGTTCTTTGAATAATAATAATATTCCGGGACGTTCTCCCGTTCATAAAATTTATAATGTCGTTGGTTAGCTTCCAATCTTGTTTTTATTTTTTCTCTATCTTTTTCAGAAGGTTGAATCATCATGAAAGGATCACCGCCGGTTGCAGTATATTCAAGTCCATCCAACATTTGCTCAATGTTTATTGTTCGTTCTTTAGAAATCTCGGTCATGCCATGATCCGAAGTTAGAATTATGTTTACACTGTCTATTAAACCGATTTTCTCTAAACCCAAAATCATGTAGCTTAAAAGCGAATCGCACCTTTGAATAGAAAGATTAATTTCCGGTGAATTTGGTCCGTACATGTGACCTTTTGTATCGGTCTCGTCAAAATAAATTGATAGAAAATGCGGTCGCTTCTCTTTAGGAAATTGAAGCCATTTTATTAATGAATCAATACGTTCTTCGTAAGGTTTTTCGTGTTCGTAAACTTTCGAATAGGTTGGTCTTCTTGTTTCATCATCCAAACGTGAGCCGGGCCAAAAATATGTTCCTGTAGTTATTCCATTGTATTCCGCAGTTTCCCAAAAAGCTCTGCCGACCCACCAATTATTTTTTGTAGTTCGCATTCCAAACCATTCACCCGAATGAAGATTACCAAATCTATTCGAAATGATTCCATGATTTTGAGGGTATAAACCGGTGATAATTGAATAATGATTTGGAAATGTTTTTGAAGGAAATGCCGGTCTTAATGATAAAGCATGTACACCGTAATCAATAAATTTCTGAATATTTGGAGTAACCCCACGGTTTACATAGTCCCATCTAAAACCATCGAACGAAACTAAGATTACATACGGGTTGCCTGCAATTAATACTCCAGTTAATATGAGAAATAGCAAAATGATTTTTTTCATTTTCTTATCCGGTTGCTGAAATGATTTACGAATTCAATTGTAAATATAATGAAAAGAGATTCCATCTGTTAGCTAATGGATGGAGTCTCAAAAAAAGTAAAAAAAAAGCTGCCCTTTTAGAGAGCAGCTTTTTATAAAACAAAATAACCAAGAATTAGAATCTAATTGAGAAACCTGCTTTAAAGTTTCTTGGCAAACCTGGGAATATTTCAGCATCGTCAGCTGAGTGATTCATGCCGTTACCTGTATAAGCATTAAATGAACTGTTGTCCGTAGCATCGGCAACATAAAGTTCATCAAATAGGTTGAATACATGACCGAATACTGTTATATCGGCACCGCTGAGAGGCAGACGATATGAAACATGTAAATTGAATAAATGGAATGAAGGTATCTGCCATACTTGAGTTCTATCGTCTTTGTCTTGTCTGCTGAAAGGATCATATGCTGAATAATAATCATCATTAAATTGCCATACTAACTGTGCTTGAAAACCGCTGAACGGGAAGAGAGTTAGACCGGCAGATAATTGGAATTGAGGAGCATCACCAACTTTCAATCCGTCAATATAGTAGTTGTATTCTTCAGCCGTTGATGGATCACCGGCATCAGGAATATAAGTACCGCTAACGTCAGCGCCGTATTCCCAAATAGCTTTGGAACCGGCAATATCTAAACGGAAATATTTAACAGGTTGGAAAGCTATTTCAGCTTCAATACCCATGTGGGTTGATTCGATACCGTCTAAACGCACCAGACCTTCGCTGCCATCTGCATTTTGAATACCACGTGATTGAGCTCTGTCGGTCCAGTTGGTATAATAAACGTTTGATTTAATATTGAGCATGTTTTTCATCAACCTGAAGTTAGCTCCTAACTCTGCGGACAAGAATTTTTCGTTTTTAGGATCTTCAAGTTGAACACCGTTAACGTCGTCAATAACCTGGTCGAATATCGGAACTTTAGAAACATAACCGAAGTTAGCGTAAACATCGGTTTCTGCAGTTACACGGAAGCTTGCACCGCCTTTGAATTGATAACCGCCAATCCATTCTGTTTCAATTCTTCTAATTCCCGAACTTGGATCAGGATCGCCGTTCGGTAATGTTGCAGCAGTTCTAAAGCGATCTTCGTAATCATATTTTATCATTGAATAACCTGCAGTTCCGTAAACAGTTAATCTATCTGCAGTATATTCACCTTGTAAATATCCACCAATCCAGTCAACAGTATTTGTATTATCGTAGTTAATCTTGTCACCAAGTCTTACATATAAATCCATTGGATTAGTAATGAATTGATTGTTGCCTGCAAATTCTTGGTAGATATCTCCACCGAGAAGATCACGAACTTCTCTCCAGTGGTCGATTTCGGCATGTCTCCAATCCAAACCAAATGAAAGTGTAAGATCTTGATTTACTTTGTAGTATGCTTTAGAGATAGCGCCAATTGTCCATTGTTGGTTTACAGAGTTTCTTAAAATACCGCGAGATACTCTGTAAGTAGTAGTGTCACCTGTACCATAAAGATCAAGATCTCTTGTATTACCCATATTTCTTGTAATTGTGCCTGCCCAATCAGCAACTCTTTGTCTATTGGTATAATCCCAAACCATACTTCCGTATGTACCTGTACCACCGCCTTTACCGCCTGACCAATAAGCTGTGGTATACAATGAGAATTTTTCACTAAACTGAGTATACCAGTTTAAGTTAACTAATGGTTTGTGATAGTAGTTTTCTCTTTCCCAAAGATAACTTGGGTTGTAACGGTCGGTCATTTTAGTGTTCCAATACATTTCATAGTATTGTTTACCGTCATATTCAGAAGGTGCACCACCAAAGTTAGGGTTGTAATTCAATCCTAATTCTTGGAATAGAGGATCTTGTAAAACTTCTTCTGAAAATCCTAAATTGCGAGCAAGTTCATGACTGAAAGAAGCTGCGTTTAATTTATAGCTTCTTTGTCCGTGACGCTGCGGAGCGCCCATTGCATAAAGTTCAACTCTATTTGTTTTGTTGATTTGGTAAGCAGCTCCTAAATAATATGACCAAGCATCGGTAAAAGTACCTTGTGCAATACCGTCACCGGTTTTTTTAACAAGACCTAAACTGAGTGCAAATTTATCGTCTACAAGTCCGGTGTGTGCAAATACGGACTGCTTCGAAAAGTTTCCTGAACCGGTTTCAGTTTTTAAGAACCATGAAGCTCTTTGTTGTGTAGGGTCTGAAATTACGTTCATTGTTCCGCCGATAGACGGAGTAGCTAAGTTAACGGCACTCAACCCTCTTTGAACCTGAATAGATGAAGTAGCGTCGCTAAGACCATCCCAGTTTGACCAATAAACCCAACCGTTTTCCATATCGTTAATAGGAACACCGTTGATCATGATAGCAATATTTCTTTGATCGAAACCGCGGAGGTTAACTCTTGAATCACCGGCACCGCCGCCTTGCTCTGTTGCATAAACAGAAGGAGTTGTGTTCAATACCATCGGGATATCTCTTGAACCGAGAGTAAACTCCATTTGCTGTTTGTCAATATTAGAAAAAGCAACAGGAGTTTCTCTTTCTTTAGCACGGTCTGCAATAACTTCAAGAGAGAGAGAGAATTCAAAATCGTCAAGCTCGAAATCAACTTCCATATCATTTGATAAGTTGATATCATACTCAACTGTTTTGTAACCTATGTAGCTGCAGACGAGTGTGTAGCTTCCTTTTGGAGCTGTAAACTCGAATGACCCTCCCTGAGTAGAAGCATCACCGAATGTTGTTCCCTTTAAATACACGTTTGCCCCGATAAGTGCTTCTCCGGTTCTGGAGTCAGTCACTTTACCTTTTACCGTATAGTTTTGGGCTACAACAACTGAGGTGATCAGGAGGAAAGCGAGAATTAAGTTGTAGATTTTAGACATGTGTTAACCCTTTTTTTGGTTAGTGAAAAACAATTAATTAGTTATGTAATAATAAGAAGTACATCCCTCTTTTTGTATGTTGTGGTTAATTCTTAATAATTTTTTAATATTGGAATAATTTTGTTGTTTGGATAAAAAATTGAATATGGAGATACGAACCTGACACTTGTTCAATAATGAAAAAGTGAGTAAGGAAAAGTTAAAAAAATTAGTTGGTCCGAAGATGTCTATTACTGTTTTCAACTGTCGCAAATAATTTGTCCCAAATCACATTTTAGACATATGACAATATAATGAATGTCTACTAAATAATAAAAAGTGTTTTTTAACTTTTTTGAAAAAATGCTGATTACAGCATAAAATCAAATTTAAGTTTTAACTTCATTTAGCAATTAGTTAATAACTATATTTCAGCATATACGCTTTGATTGGTTCACGTAATTTATCAAATTCGATAACTTTTATCAGGTTACTGTTCTGATCATAGTTGTATCGAAGCTCCTGAAAGATTTCTTTTTCGCGATGATCAATTATTTCTTTTTCAATATTACCTTCATTATTATAGTGGTATTCAAAACTGTAATTCAAATTTGACTTTGAGTTAAACTCCTTTTCGCCGGTTAATAAACCATTACTGTTATATTCATAATTTTTCGTATAAATTAAATCTCCATCGTCATCATAAAATGATTCCTCAATTAGATTATTGTTATCATCGTATTTTTTTAATTTCTTTGATTTCACATCTCCGTCGGCTTCATATATAATTTCGCTGATTTGATTTCCTTTATCATCGTAGTCGAATATATCTTTTTGAATAATCTCACCATCGGAATCATAAGTTATCATTTCTGTCATGTTTCCGTTTTCATTATACTTATAATCCAACTTAATTTCGGGGTTACCTTTTGAATCATAACCGATCATTTTATCGAGCATATTATTTGCATTATAGTAATAGATTTCACGCATAATAATATCACCATCGTCGTCATACTCGGTCATTTTTGTTAAACGATCGTTTTCATACTCGTATTCTTTTTTGTGAATTAAGCTTTCATTTGCTTTATGCTCCGATTCTGTTATGAGATTATTATTAAGATCATACCGATAACGAAATAATTTTTCGATGTCATTGTCATCATCATATAAGATTTTTTTTACAACATTTCCTGCCCCATCATATTCCATTCTAATCTTTGACTGCAAGTCACCATCGCGATCAAAAATTGTGTATGAAATTTGATTTCCTTCAGCATCAAACCCAGACGCAAACATTTTAATTCCCTCAGGAACTGGTTCACCGAAATGGTATTTGTGCAAAGTTTGCTCATAGCTTGCAATTTTTGTGGTCTCAATTTTTTTGTAAAAATCTTTTTGTGCCATCACAACAGTAGTAAGCAAAATAAAAGAAAGAATTAGGTAAGCTGATTTTTTAAAGAATGAATCCATATGAACCTCCGGCTCATTTAATGAATTACTTATTTTTATTGAAAGGCTTGTTTGAAATATAGAAAATACGAATGATATTGGAAATAATATTATTGTAAAGAAGACATAACGTGGTTTAAAATGAATTCTTGCGTGCTGTGCTAGTTGAAAACATATCTACTTATAATTAACAAACTGTACAGGGAAATTTAAATCCGCATCTCGAACAAGAGAAATTACTTCTTGTAGTTCATCTTTTTTTGAACCTTGAACTCGAATAATTTCATCCATAATTTGCGCAGTAACTTTAACCTTACTATCTTTTATAAGTTTAGTAATTATCTTTGAGTTGTCTTTTGAAATTCCGCTTTGCAAATCAATTTGTTGTTTGACTCTGCCGCCTCCCGAAGGTTCCGGTTCACCCAGCTTCATTGCTTTTAGTGATATACTTCTTTTTATAAATTTTGTCTGGAGTATGTCTATAGAAGATTTTAGTGAATAATCATCTTTTGTGTTTATTGTAATTAACTTCTCTTTCTTATTTAGATTGATTTCTGTTTTGGAATCTTTCAAGTCATAACGCTGATTTATTTCTTTAATAGCTTGGTTAACAGCATTATCCACTTCTTGGAAATCAATTTCGGAAACAATATCGAATGAAAATTTTTGTGCCATCGTTTTTCCTATGGTAAAAGTTACTTTTCTCTGAAATTACACGACTCTAATTTGTTCTTGTGTAAAAATAAATAGTCGGGGTGATAGGATTTGAACCTACGGCCTCTTCGTCCCGAACGAAGCGCGCTACCGGGCTGCGCTACACCCCGAAAACTGTGATAAAAAACAAGACTTAAAAATAATTATTGATTTATGCTTTGGCAATAGATAACTTTTCAATTATTTTAACGATATATCTAATATAATCTAAAAAAATGTTTATTATTGTTGTATTATTTATAATATTTTATTAAATAATACTTAACGAATTATCGAAATTACATAAATTCCAAATAACCGAAAGGGGTAACCATGAAAAAACTCTTTACATTAATGGCAGTTTTATTATTCTTAGCTTTTTCTAGCAACACATTTGCTCAGCTTGCTAAAGATAGCTGGGGATTTGGGTTTGGATTTTCATATCCACGATTCATTGAGCATAATACTACTCCTAAGGAAGATGGTTTAGGTGGGTTCTTAGCAATTCAAAGAAATTTCACAGAGCATTTTAGTGCAAGGTTTGAGGGGCGCTTTAATCATCTTTCTTATAATTGGTATGATCCAAGTGAAAGATTGGGTAATACAAATATTATTTCTGGTAATTTTGATATGCTCTATTACTTTGTACCTTGCGAAGCAGTTTCTCCTTATCTAACAGCAGGTTTTGGCGGCATTTATTATATGCACGATAATCCACCTAACGCAACTCTTGATGATGAATTAGACTGGCAATTTAATTTTGGTTTGGGTATCGATTGGAAAATTGGTGAGAATTGGAGTTTAACAACAGAAGCAACTCATCATACTGCTCCGAATTCAAGATTAGACGGTCAATCCGGTACAAGTGGAGCCGGCGGTTTTGTTGGCGGTCCTTATGACGCTTACATGACTTTCAATCTTGGTCTAATGTATACTTTCTCTAAGGGTGAACCATCAAAATACTGTCAATTATATGATGGTATAGCTGTTAACGTTCCTGAAATTGATTATGAAAGAATCGAAAACATAGTTAAGAAGCACATACCGGAAGTTATTGAAACTCAAGTAGTAGTAAAAGAACCTGCAAGCCAACAGTGGATACTTGTTGGCGTAAACTTTGATTTCAACAAAGCTACACTGAGAAGCGAATCATATCCGGTGTTGTTCCATGCTGTTCAAGTATTGTTGCAAAATCCTGATATGAGAGTAGAAATCCAAGGTCATACAGATAACATCGGCTCAGATGATTATAATATGAAACTTGGTGAACGCAGAGCTAAGACAGTTAAAGATTATTTAGTTGCGCGCGGTATTTCTGCCGACAGATTATCAGTTAGATCATTTGGTGAAAGCCAACCGATTGCTGATAATAAAACTGCTGATGGCAGAGCAATTAACAGAAGAGTTGAGTTCAAGGTTCTCAACTAATTTTTCTAAAAGGGGGTCACATTGTTGACCCCTTTTTTTTGATCTGTTTACATTGAATTAATTCTTACTTATTATTGCACAAGTTTTTCCTTTAATTTTATCCGGAGAGATAAGCAAGGAATGGAAATAAAAAATACTTATCACACAAACATGGAGACCTCAGCGACTTATAGTCAATGAGGATTTTTTTTATATGAACATTAAAGCAAAAGTAATTGATGAAGATGGTCTTAAACGTACCATCACCAGACTAACACACGAAATAATTGAACGTAATAAAGGAACTCAAAATATTGTTCTTGTGGGAATGAGAACACGCGGTGAATTTCTTGCACAAAGAATTCATGAAAAAATTAAAGAGATTGACGGAAAAGACGTCGATCTTGGAGTTTTAGATATTACCTTATACCGCGATGATTTTAGAATGAGACTTAAACAACCTGAAGTTTCTACGACAAATATAACTTTCGATGTCTCCGAAAAAGATATCGTTTTAATTGACGATGTTTTATATACCGGAAGAACAGCAAGAGCAGCTCTTGATGCATTGATGGATTTGGGGAGACCGAATTCTATTCAATTCTGTGTATTAGTTGATCGCGGACATCGTGAGCTTCCGATAAGAGCGGATTTTGTAGGTAAAAACATTCCTACTTCCATTAACGAAGAAGTAAAAGTAAAATTAAAAGAATCCGACGGTGAAGATGCCGTCTATTTAATCGATATTTCTAAAGAAGCTTAAAGAGAGAATAACAATGCCATTATCAAGCAGACATTTATTAGGATTACATGGTGTACCAAGAGAAGATATTCAGTTAATTCTTGACACCGCAACCACATTTCGTGAAGTATTAGAAAGACCAATCAAAAAAGTACCGACTTTACAAGGCAAAACAATCGTAAATCTATTTTATGAAAGCTCAACTCGAACAAGGATCTCATTCGAGTTAGCACAAAAGAGACTTTCTGCCGATACAATAAATTTTTCCAAATCCGGCAGCAGTACTAGTAAAGGGGAGACTTTTAAAGATACTGTAAAAAATATCGAAGCAATGAAAGTTGATATGATTATAGTGAGACACGAGTCTGCCGGAGTGCCGCAATTTTTAACTAGAATATCAAATGCAAATATTATAAATGCAGGTGACGGTAGACATGAACATCCCACACAAGCATTATTGGATATGTATTCAATTAAGGAACGACTCGGTAAAATAGAAGGATTAAAAGTTTGTATAGTCGGAGATATAGCTCATAGCCGTGTTGCTCTTTCAAATATTCATGGTTTAAAATCAATGGGCGCCGAAGTATCTTTATGCGGTCCTAAAACAATGATCCCTAAGGGAATAGAATCACTTGGAGTAAAAGTCACTCACAATATTGATGAAGCGATTGCAAATAATGATGTATTAAATGTATTAAGAATTCAATTAGAACGTAAAGCAGGTAGCACGATCCCGAGTTTAAGGGAATATCATAATTACTTTGGTATAACTGCTGAGCGACTCGAAAAATTTAATCGAGATATTGTTATTCTTCATCCCGGTCCGATTAATCGCGGTGTTGAGATATCATCAGAAGTTGCCGATGGTCCATATCAAATAATTCTTGATCAAGTTACTAACGGTGTAGCTGTTAGAATGGCTGTACTTTATTTATTAGGAACAAAGAACTAATTCTAAATTCGGAAGGAAAGAAATGAAAATTTTATTGAAAGATTTACAAGTAATTGACCCATCATTAAAATTAAATGAAAAGATGGATGTTCTCATTGAAGACGGAATAATTACAAGTTTAGGCAAAACTAATCCTAAAGAATTAAAAGATGCTAAAGTTATTGAACTTGATGGAAAAATTTGTACACCCGGATTTTATGATATGCATGTACATTTTAGAGAACCGGGCAGAGAAGATGAAGAAACCGTAATTTCCGGAAGCAATAGTGCCGCAGCCGGAGGTTTTACCGGGGTAGCATGTATGCCGAATACCTCGCCGGATATTGATTCTGCCGAAGTTGTTAATCTTATAAAAGAAAGAGCAAAAAATCATTTAGTAAATGTGGATGTGATCGGTGCTGCTACATTAAAAAGATCGGGAGAAGCGCTATCTCCGATTGCGGAAATGGTTGAAGCTGGGATTGTTGCGGTTACGGATGACGGCGCCCCGATTAGAACTGCATCAATTTTGAGAAATGTTCTTGAATATTGTCAAATGTATAATATTCCTGTTATTGAACATTGTGAAGAACCTTCATTTACTGATGGTGCTATGAATGAAAGTGAAATTTCGACTCAATTGGGACTACCTTCCAAACCAACTATTTCGGAAGACTTGATTGTAATGAGAGATATTATTACGGTTGAATATTGTGGTGGTAGAGTTCATATTTCTCACATCTCTTCCGAAAAATCCGTAGAGCTTGTTAGGCAGGCAAAAAAGCGAGGACTTAATATTACCGCCGAAGCAACCCCGCATCATTTTACCTTAACGGAAGATTCTCTTAAAACATATGATACCAATTATAAAATGAACCCTCCACTTCGTTCACAAAAGGACGTTGAAGCAGTTATTGCCGGATTAAAGGACGGGACAATAGATTGTATTGCTAGTGACCATGCACCGCATTCTATTGAAGAAAAAGAGATGGAATTTATTTATGCACCAGACGGTGTAATCGGTTTGGAGACGGAAGTCGGGCTAGCATTAACTGAATTATATCATAAGAAACACTTAACACTCGAGCAAATAATCGAAAAGTTTGCTATTAATCCTCGTAAAATACTTGGATTGGAAATTCCTTCAGTTGAGACTGGCAAAAAAGCTAATCTAACAATTATTGATCCAAATTTGGTTTGGACTGTTGATGTTTCTAAGTTCAAATCAAAATCTAAAAATTCTCCGTTTGATAAAAAACTTCTCACCGGAAAATCAGTAGCAGTAATCAATAGAGGGCAAATGTATTACGAAGGTGAGTTTGTTAAAATATAAATTTACTGTCCACTCATCTATACATGGGTGGACATCTTTTATACACTCCTAAGAACCGTTCCACAAAATTTTTGAATAATCTTCTCGTTTTTATAATAAATTCGCATTGGCATTCTCTTTGCCTTAATACTACTAAAAAGGAGGAAGCCATGAAAAAAATATTAGTAAGATTAACCGCTTTTATGATAATTCCAATAAGTTTATTCTTAACTTCTTGCGACGCAGAATATTTTTATGATAATACTCCGCCTTCACCGCCTACAAACGTTGTAACTATAACCGGTGATAATTGGGTCGAGATTCAGTGGGATCATAACCGTGAAAGAGACATTGCCGGATATAATGTCTATTATAATTATACTTATGAAGGTAGATATACTTTAATAGGAAGCACGACTAACAATTACTTTATCGATTATGAAGCAGTAAACGGAGTTACATATTTTTATGCGGTTGCCGCTTATGATTATGACGGTAACGAAAGTGAGTTAAGTTATGATTATGTTAAAGATACTCCTCGTCCGGAAGGATTCAACAGATCCGTATTCGATTACTTAACTTCACCCAATAAAGCCGGTTATGATTTTTCAGATTATAAAGTTCTTCCTTTTGATTCATGGGATACCGATTTCTTCTTTGAAAACTATTATGGCACTTACTATGTGAATGTTTGGGAAGAAGCAGACATTCAAGATATGGGTGCAACTTACGATATCTACGATATTACCGAAGCTCCTATTTATGGTTGGGTTCCTTTGTATGAAGGGGAAAATGTAAAATATGTTGAAGCAATTCCGGGACACACTTATGTAATTTGGACTGCCGACGACCATTATGCAAAAATCAGAATAAAAAGTATTCAAGGAAATATGATGGTATTTGATTGGGCTTATCAAACAGTCCGCGGAGAAAGAGAACTGAAGCGAGGATCGCGGGAAATTATACCAACCGGTGAAAGCAGAGAATTAAGGAAAAAATATTAACGGAATTTTACTTATCCGATAATAGAAAGCATTCGTCATTTGACGGATGCTTTTTTATTTGCATTTGACTATTTTTTAATACCATCAAATTATTCAAAGAAATGAATACTTATCCATACTACATCTTAATGATTTTTCTGTTGATTACAGCAAATTTTTCTATTGTGCAGCCACAAGATAACCCCGATGCTTTAAAAACTATAATCCGTATTGAAGATGCATTTAATAATGGAAATGTTGAACAACTTTCGGAATACATTGACAGCAAAACATATTTCAGTTTTACTTCTGATTTAACCGGGTACTTCAGTTATTCGCAGATTTACAATTTGCTTAAAGATTATTTTGAAGCATACAAACCCATCAAGTTTAGTTTTGCAAGTAAATCTATTAATACCGATTCACCATTTGGCTGGGGTGAATACATTTATTTGAAAAATGGTTTAAGGGGGTCTCACAAAATTTTCATTTCACTGCAGTCATCTGATTCTAAATTTTATATTTCACAAATATCGATTAACTAATGAGGTAAGTATCAACTTTTTTAACAGCAAAATAGTTTTTTATGCAATCGGATTAATTGTAATAACTATACTACTAATTGGTATAATTAATCCAATTATTCTTAAAGACAAAGAAGAAAACTGGGAAGAGATACTTAATGAGAAGCTTGAGACAATAGAAAATTATATTAATAATGATATAGAGGAAAAGCAGTCAGCAATAACAAATCAATTGAGTGATCTGAAGGGCAAATTAAAAGCACAAAACACTATTAACAACCAGGAAATTTATTCAATATCATCTCGCTATATTTTTGCGGTCTTAGATGAAGATAATACAATAATAGAATGGTCTTTCTCACCGGTCTTCAACCAAAATAAAATAATTGATAATTACTTTAGACCCGGTGAAACATATTTTATTTCAAACAGCTTAGTTGATTATTTATCTATTTATGACACTGTAAAAATTTCGCCTTATACTTACAAAGTCGTTTTGTTTGAACCCCTTGAAAAAAATTATCAAATCCAAAACAAATATTACTTTTTATTAAGTCTAACGGAGCACTACAACAGAAAGTTTAATACAAATTTTGAAATCAACTACTTTAGAGAAGCCGCACTTTCAAGGGATGGAAGAAAACATTCTTTACCGATATTGAATAATAATAATAATAAAATCGGTGTAGTTACCTTCTTTAAACCAACTAGAGAAACAGAGCTGCAAAATACTTCCTATAATTTTGATTTTACTCAGTCGGTGCTGGCAGTTGTTTTATTTTTTTTAATCGGGTTATTGATTCTTAAGAATTCGATTACGATTAAAAGTCGTTTTACAAAATTTATCATTTTTGCATTTTACCTTCTTATTCTTCGTTACCTAATTCTATTTTTGAACATAACGGCATTAACAACAAGCTGGGGGATATCTAATTCAAAATATTTTTCTTCATTATTCGGAAATGGAATTGCCGGCTCACCGATTGAGCTCTTCATTTCATTGATTGCTTTTTCTGCGATTGTATTTTGTGCATTTAGATATGCACTCGATTATTTTCATAATTATGTTAATCGAGGGTCTTCTTGGTTTAAGTTTGCGGTCACTTCAATAACTTTTACTCTTGTTTACCTTTTATCATTGCGTGGTTTGGGTGCCTCAGTAAAAAGTATTGTTGTAGATTCATCGTTAAGATATTATAGAGAGAGTTCTCTTATACCCTCCGGTATTGAATCCTTTATGTTGTTTAATGTTTTACTTCTGGGATTAATTGCTTTTGTCGGGACGGTTACTTTATTATTAATTATTTATGCAAATGTTCCAAACAACAAAAACAGACTGAATTATTTTGTTGGATTATTCTTTTTTGTTCAACTCGCAGCATTGGTTTTTGATTTCATTCAGAGAGAACCACAGGGGACACCCTTTATAAGAGTAGTGTTTATTCTTTTTACATTTATTGCTCTTTTAATGATTGACAAAAAACAAAATTGGAGGTTTGCAAATATTTTTGTCTATTCTGTGGCTTCATCGATTATTGTAATTCTTCTTTTAACACAATATAATTCTCTCGCAGAAAGAACTTCTCTAAAAAATACAGCATACAATTTAACGAGACAAAATGAAGACTTATTAAAGTTTGCCGTACAAGAAACACTCGTTAGGGCAATCACTGATAGAGAAACAGTGCAATCATTTTATTTCGATAATAAGAATGCTTCTTCGATTGCGTTTAAGTTGTGGAGTAATAGTATTTTACAAAAAGAATCACTCGGCAGCTCTGTTTCTTTACTTGATTACAATCATAACAAAATCGGATCCTTTGATTTCCGGTTTATCAAAGAATATGAAATTGATTGGGATAAATACTCTATTGAACTAAGTGATTTGCATGAAATAAAAATCTTTGAAGAAAGTATTCTTTATTCCGACAACAAATTAATTAGAGGTATAGCCTCGGTAGAAGATGTTGAAGGAGTACTTGGCTATGTAACGGTAAGTGTAATTTATGATTTGAGTTCCCTCGGATTGTTTGATGCCCCGGAATTTATTGTTTCGGATGCAAGCTATATTAATGATTCAATTGATTTTACTAAACTAAAAATATTTGATTTTCATCAAGGGACTCTTATAAATTCCATATCTAATTTTAACTTAGGAGAAAACGAAATTATTTCAATTCTTGACGCACCGTTTAATCAGTACGGTGAAGCTTGGATAAATTTTGAAATTAATAATGAAGAGCATCTTGTTTTTGTTCTTAAACGCGAAAGGGAGGGAATCAGCAGGGTAATAGCCGTTGCTCTTCAGGAAAAAGATTTAAGCTGGGGATTATTTGATTTCTTTAAAATATTTTTTGTTCATATTCTTTTCATTCTTATAGCATTCACAATTTACTTTTCCGTATTTCTTTTTAAGTACAGAAAAATAAAATTATCATTTGCGGTAAAACTGCTACTTTCCTTCATATTAATTTCTTTAATACCGCTAATATTAGTGTCATTTTTCTTTAGAAATATTACAAGTGAAAAAAATGAATACGCAATCGAATATAAATTAGAAAAACGAGCGGTTAGTATTTCAAACTATCTCGAAAATTATTCGGTAAAGAGTTCACTCAATCTAAACACTGCAGCTGACAAAGCAAAAAACGATTTGGGAGTTGATTTTACTCTTTTTAAAGGGAGCCGTTATATATTATCGACCCAAAATCAGTTCTATGATGTTGGATTAATACCTAAAGTCGTTAACCCGGTTGCATACCAAAGATTATTCTCACATGGATTAACCGAAGCAATAGTCAAAGAAAAAATTGAGAATTACTCTTTCAACTCATTTTATTATAAAACTAGTTTGTTCGGTGAATATTATGTAATAAAAGTAACGGACGGTTTTAATAAAATAATGTTGCCTCTTTCGGGGGAAGAAGTTGATGTTTATATTTTTATAAGTTATTCGGTAGCCATGGTCATTATTCTTATTTTAGGATTTGTTTTAACAAACCAATTTTCAAAACCAATAGAAAGTTTAAAAAACGCTACTCGTTCGGTTGCAAGCGGTGATTTGAATGTTGAAGTGAAAGCCACAACCAAAGATGAAGTAGGTGAATTGGTTAAGGGATTCAATTACATGGTGAAAGAATTGAAAAGGAGTCAAGCTGAGATAGCCGAATTTGAAAGAGAGACGGCGTGGAAAGAAATGGCAAAGCAAGTAGCACATGAAATCAAAAATCCGTTGACCCCGATGAAATTATCGGTTCAACAGTTAATTGCATCTTACAACGACAAATCACCCAAATTTGATCAACTTTTTGGAAAGGTTACAAATACTATTATCAATCAAATAGAAACTTTAAAAAATATTGCCTCAGAATTTTCATCGTTTGCGAGAATGCCGAATCCCAAATTAGAGTTAGTAAATATTAAAGAAATTGTAAGCGAATCCATAAATCTTTTTGGCGATGAAAGAATCACTATTGACGTGTCCGGGAATGATTATAATATTGAAGCCGATAGAGATCAGCTAAAAAGAGTATTCATAAACTTAATTAGAAATTCCATCCAAGCTGATGCCGATAAAATTAAAATAAAAATTGAACAAGAAGATAAGTTCTTAAATATGTTTTTTAAGGATAACGGTAAAGGAATTAAACCTGAAGATATTGATAAAATTTTTGAGGCTAATTTCAGTACAAAACAATATGGAATGGGTATCGGGTTAAGTATGGCTAAGAAAACTATAGAAAATATCGGCGGAGAAATTACTCTTAAAGAAACCAATAACGAAGGGACAATATTTCAAATAAAACTTCCTCTTATTTAATATGCCGAAATTAACACCACATCAAGCTGCAGCACTAAATTATAAAAAACATATTTCCTTAACAGCAAATGCCGGTTCGGGAAAAACATTTGTTTTGGCTAATCGTTATATAGAAATTGCACTTCAAGAAAATATTCCGTTGAATAAAATCGTTGCGATTACATTTACCGAAAAAGCAGCAGGTGAGTTGAATAAAAAAATTGCAAATGAAATAGATGATAGAATAATTAACGAAAAGAATTCCGAAAAATTAAACCGGCTTCAGAGAATTCGACGACAATTAACCTCTGCAAACATTTCAACAATACATTCATTTTGTATTAATCTCCTGAAAGAGTATTCTCCTGAAATAGGTGTTGACGCAAACTTTTCTCCGATAAATCAACAGGATGCAGAAGAGTTATTGGAATTAACAATTGAAGATTTTATTTCAAGAAAAATTTCTAACAGCGAACTTTCAATAGACATAAAAGATATAATACGTTTACTTGGGGGGAAGAGTACATTTGTTAATCAACTTAAGGCAATTGTAAGGTTCAGAAAACCTATTGAGAAACTCGGTCTATCGTTATATTCAAAAAGTAATGAAGAGATTTACAGGTTCTATACTGAGCAGATTACTAATATTTTAAATGAGATAATTACTTTAGAGTTTGATCCCCTAATTAAATTAATATTGCAACTTAACAACCGTATTCTTGAATTCGATGTACAAAATCAAACTGCTGTTGAAATTAAGTTTAATATTGAAAACTATTTAGATGAAAAATTACCTCAAAATAAAATCCAACATGTAAAAACTATTTCGGAATTATTGCTAACAAAAAGCAATAGAACAATTAAAAAAAGAGGTTATAGGAAAGATTCGTACGAAATTGATGAGGCAATAATTTCGGATATAGAAAATCTTTTTAATGAAATAAAATCATTAATATTTATTTCGTTCGATGAGAAATCACTTTATACTCTTATCGGATATTCGAAAAAGATATTTAACATTGTCTCTCAAATACTTACCGAGTATGACGAACAGAAAAGAAAAAGCGGTTACCTGGATTTTGAAGATATCCTGTTAGTTACCAAAAAACTTACATCCAAAGATAACTTCGCGGATCTGCTGAAAGATAGATATGAATATATAATGATTGATGAATACCAGGATACAAATGAAATTCAATATGAAATATTTATGCCGATACTTAACAACTTAAAAAGAGGGAACCTTTTTGTTGTCGGGGATGAAAAGCAAAGTATATATATGTTCCGTGAAGCCGAGCTCAAAGTATTTCACAAAACAAAAGATGAAATAACAAAAGTAAATGAAGACGGTAAATTGCTGCTGCCGCACAGTTTTCGTGTATCACCGCAGATTGCGCATTTTACAAACGAGTTATTTGCCAACCTATTTAAAAATGCAAATGCCTTATATAATGAAGTAGAGTATAACGAGTTAATTTGTTCACGACCCCGGAATGATAATGGTAAAATAGAATTTCTAATAAATACCGACAAAGAATTAAGCGAAGCTGAATTTATTGCTGATAAAATAATTAACTCGATAAACAAAGACGGCAATTTAAACTGGAGTGATTTTGCAATATTATGCAGAAAAAGAAAAGATTTCTTTGAACTAGAAAAAACTTTTAACGATTTCAATATACCTTATATAATAGCCGGCGGAAAAGGCTTTTATCAAAGGCAAACTGTATATGATGTTTACAACTATATTGCGTTTTTACTAAATCCCGGTGATGATGCGGCTTTCGTTGGTATATTACGTTCTCCTTTTTATTCACTTAGCGATGAAATAATATTTGAAATATCTCTCCAGCCGGGGAAGAACTTCTTTGAAAGATTTCAATCTTATTGTAATAACTATGATCAGTATTACGAAATTCTATCTTTATTAAAAAAACATATCACACTTGCTTCATCGATACGTTTGCCGGCTTTGTTAAGAGAGATTTTCCGATCTTGTGAGTATTGGGGTGCGGCAGCTTCAAAGCAAAATTATGAACAAGAAATCTCAAATCTTTTTAAGCTATTGGGATTATCGAGAAAATTCTCTGTCCAAAGTTTTAAATCATTGTATGATTTCAAAGCATTTTTAAACGAAGCAATATCCTTTTATGAAGATGAAGGACAAGCTCAACTAAGTAATGTAAGCAATGCTGTTAAAATCATGACACTGCATCAGTCGAAAGGTCTGGAGTTTAAAAATGTATTTCTTTTTAAGTCTAACGGAAAGTTCAAAGACGATTCAGTACACGCCAAGAAAATAGTGGTTGATAAAACTTGGGGTATTTTAACCAAAGTGCCGATTGATGAGAATTATTTTTCGGATTATGTATCACCCTCCGTAATTGACTTGAGCAATTTTATAGAATATAAAAAGCAAGTTGCCGAAGCTAAAAGATTATTTTATGTGGGCGTAACTCGTGCCGTTGATAATCTTTTTCTATCCGGAACAATATTGGATAATAAAATCGAGAGAAACTCTTTTTTTGATTTTGTTAAAACCGGGTTAAAAATTGATTTTCAAAATGATGGATTTGAGCTGAACTCTCATTTACTTTTTATGGCGGACGAATCAAAAAATTTTGTTGTAACTAAGGAGAATTTTTCTACGGAAGTAAGAATTGAAAAATCATTTGCACAATTTAAGAAAGCAGATGATAATTCAGATTCATATCAACCGGTTGAAGAAGTTCTTGACAAGAATATCGCCGATCAAGAAAAAAATGAAATTGTATCGGCAACAAAGATTGCAATATTTAATCAATGTCCAACAAAATACTATCTTACTTATGAATTAGGTTATACAGAGTTGTTCAAGCTGTCAAAAACTTTTATAAACGATTATGAATTTAAGTATAACGAAGATGAGAATCTTAGCATTTATGCTGATATAAGGGGACAAATAATACATAGAGTTTTGGAAGAAGAAACAGAAAAACCGGAGCTTAATAATAAAATTAATAGACTTGTCGATAAGTATAAATATAGAATAGATTCCGGTAGAGATAAGTTATTTGAATCAATTCTAAGTGACTTACTAAATTATTATGGAAGTGAAACTTATAAAAGAATTAAAGATTTTCAGAATTTCAAAAATGAATATGAAATCTATTCAAAAGAAAGCGACTATTATATATATGGCATTATCGATAAACTTATAATATCCGATAGTTACCTAACAATTGTAGATTATAAAACCGATAACATAAGTTTAGAAAAATTACTATCAAAATCAGAGCATTACATTCCGCAATTGAAGTTTTATGCCTATGCAGTTTCAAAAAAGTTTAAAGAGGCTGAAAAAATTGATGTTGATTTAATATTTATCAAACAACCGGAGAATCCAATAAAGTATTCTTTTAAAAAGGAAGAAATAATAGCTTATGGAGAAGAAATAAAACGAAAAGTTGATTTAATTAGAGCTAAGCAATTCGGAAAAAATTTAAGCCATTGTCATAGTTGTCATTTCTCCTTAAATGGTAAATGTGTATTCCAGCCTTAGTTTTATCCTCTCGAAACAAAATCATATATTTGCAAGTTGCATTTAAGAAAGGGAGACAAATGTTATTTAAAAATCATTTTTTATTTAACCAAAATGAAGCACAAGTAATTGAAGGGAAATATGAGTTTAATTCACGCGATGAAATTCCCGAAAAGTATAATTGGAAAGTTGAAGATATTTTTGAAAGTGAAGATGCTTGGGAAGATACTTTTAACAACATAAAAACAAAAATAAAAGAGTACGAGAAATTTAAAGGTAAGCTTGCAGATTCCTCAAAACAATTGATGGATTGCGTAAAGTTTGATGAAGAGATAGGTATTCAACTTGAAAAACTATATCTCTATTCAATGCTTAGCAAAGATATAGACCTTTCAAATTCACAGAACAATTCACGTAACGATAGAGTTATGATTTTATATTCGGAAATTACTGCCGCAAGTTCATTTATCGTTCCGGAAATTCTGGCTATGGATGAAAAAAAATTATGGAGTTATATAGAAGAACAAAAATTCTTGATTACCTATAAACATTATTTTGAAAATTTACTTCGAAAAAAAGATCATATATTGTCGTCCAATGAAGAAAAAATTCTTGCATTATCTCAGCCGGTTACACAAGTTCCGTATAATACATTCAGCATTTTTGATAACGCCGATATACAATTCCCAACCGTAAAAAATGAAAAAGGTGAGGAAGTAAAAATATCGCATGCTCGTTATACTGCATCACTCTACTCGCTTGATAGAAGCTACAGAGAAAGGATTTACCGAAATTATTACAAACCTTTTATTGAATATCGAAATACGTTAACTACTTTGTTTAACGGTAATATTAATGCGGCAATATTTAATGCAAAAACGCGAAAGTATAATTCCACTTTGGAAGCATCGTTAAAACCAAACAACATTCCGGTAGAAGTTTACGATACATTAGTAAATACGGTTTCCGAAAATCTTGAACCGATGCACAGATGGGGAAAATTGAAAAAAAGAATTCTAAACATTGATGACTTTCATCCATACGATTCTTATGTAACATTATTCCCGGGAATAGAAAAAGAATATACTTATGAAGAATCAAAAGAAATATTACTGGAATCACTAAAACCGCTCGGCGAAGATTATTTGAATAATCTTAAACATGCATTCAATGAAAGATGGATTGATGTATTTGAAACTAAAGGTAAACGAAGCGGTGCTTATTCTTCCGGTACAACATTCGGAGTTCATCCTTTCGTTTTAATGAATTGGCAGAACCAATTGAATGATGTTTTCACATTTACACATGAGATCGGACATAATATGCACTCGCATTATACCGGTGAAAATCAACCGTTCCCTTATGCAAATTATTCTATCTTTTTAGCAGAAGTTGCTTCAACTATGAATGAAGCTTTTCTTTTGGATTTCTTAATTGCAAATGCATCAACACGTGACGAAAAATTATTCTTAATTGAAAAGAATCTGAACAACATTACGACAACTTTTTACAGGCAAGCAAGATTTGCAGATTTCGAAAAAATAACTCACGCATTAACAGAACAAGGTGAAGTACTTACACACGAAAAATTATGTGATTTGTACGGTAGAAATTATCGTGAACTTTGGGGTGAAGTTATGACTGTTGACGAAGAAGAAACTTATACTTGGGCAAGAGTACCGCATTTCTACTATAATTTTTATGTATATCAATATGCAACAAGTTTCGCAGCATCTCAGGTATTGGCAGAAAAAGTAAAGAGCGAAGGTGTTCCCGCAATTGAAAAGTATTTGAATTTTCTTAAAGCAGGTAGTTCAAAATACCCAATCGATGTCATAAAAGATGCCGGTGTTGATATGACTTCCGAAGAACCGATTAAAGCTGTTGTTAATAAAATGAATTCCTTACTTGATGAAATGGAAAAGTCCATATAAAAAAACGTCGAAGGTTACTTGCTTTTAACCTTCGACGTTACTAGCAAAGCTAATAACTTAATACAATGTTTTTGCAAGGAGATAAAAAATGAAAGTTTACACAAAAGCTGAACTTAATGAATACTCATTATCGTTAACCTATGACGACATAAGTTTGATACCTCACGAAGTATCGGAAATTAAAAGTAGATCGGAAGTTAAAACTGATACAAAATTTTTAGATAGAAAAATGAATGTTCCTGTTGTCTCAAGTCCGATGGATACAGTTACCGGGATTGATATGGCTAAAACATTAAAAGAAATGGGCTGCATCGGAATACTTAATAGATTTGATTCTTCACTTGAAACATTTTTGAACTATCCTAAATCAGAAAACACAATTGATGCTGTTTCGGTTGGTTTGTATACCGAAGAAAATATTTTAGAAAAGTTAGCCGAACTTGGTGTAGTTGTTTGCATTGATACTGCCAATGCAAGTAATAGAGAAGTACTTAATATGTGTGAATCGGTTAAGAATAAGTATAATCTAAAAATAATTGTAGGTAATATTGCACACGGTGCAACATTAAAAGATTTGGTAAATGCCGGTGCTGATGCAGTTCGTATTGGTATTGGCGGCGGAAGTGTTTGTACTACATCCGTGCAAACCGGTATTGGTATCGGACAAGTTTCAAGTGTGCTTGATGTTTTCTTAACACGGGAAAGAGAAAATCTAAAAATAGAATTAATTGCCGACGGCGGAATCAAAAGTCCCGGCGATGTTGCAAAAGCTCTTGCACTCGGTGCAGATGTTGTTATGTTGGGAAGAATGCTTGCCGGAACAAAAGAAACTCCAGGTGAAGTAATTAAATACAGCGATCAACTCTGGAAAAAGTACCGCGGTTCGGCATCGTTCGGCGTAAAAATGAAAAGTGAATTTATTGAAGGCGAAGAAACAATGGTGCCGTATAAGGGAACAGTCCGAAATGTTATCAACACAATATCCGATGGACTAAAGAGCGCATTAAGTTATATGAATTGTAAAAATCTGCAAGACCTTAGAAAGATTGATGCTTTTACGATTTTAAGCAACAGCTCATATATTGAAAGACTGCCAAAGAAATAAATAAAAGTCCATCTTGGTGAATATGATGGACTTTTTTATGAATTATATCTTCGCTCGCTTTAACCTAAGCGAATTTGTTACAACCGAAACAGAACTTAATGACATAGCAAGCGCTGCAATCATTGGGTTTAACAAACCAAGTGCAGCAAGCGGAATTCCCAACGTATTGTAAATAAACGCCCAGAATAAATTTTGCTTAACAGTTCTAATAGTTTTGTGAGATAAATTAATTGCATGAACTACATCATTTAAATCACCCTTCACTAAAGTTACATCACTTGTTTCAATTGCTATATCGGTTCCCGTTCCAATTGCTATTCCAACATCTGCCTGAGCGAGAGCCGGAGCGTCATTTATTCCGTCACCAACCATTGCAATTCTGCTTCCGTTCGCCTGAAGTTCTTTTACTTTACCGGACTTGTCTTCCGGTAGTACATTCGCAAAGTAATCCTCGATACCAATTTTAGCGGCCAGAGATTTTGCAACCAACTCATTATCGCCGGTCATCATTATAACTTGCAATCCCTTTTTCTTCAACTTCTCAATTGCTGATTTTGAACTTTCTTTTACCGGGTCTTCTATTGTCAGCAATCCGATTAGCTTATTATTTTCAGCTGCAAAAATTACTGTCTTTCCCTCGTTCGAGTAATCGCTATAATTCGTTTCAACTTGTGAAAGTTCTACAGAATTTTCTTCCATCAATTTTTTATTACCGATTAGATATTGCTTTCCGTTTAATTCTGCGGATAAACCAAATCCACTTTTGGAATTAAAGTTATCCGGTTCATCAAATTCTATTTCATATTCTTTAGCTTTTTCAACAATAGCTTTTGAAAGCGGATGTTCGGATTTATTTTCTATAGATCCGATAATTTTTAGCAATTCCTTCTCTTCGTAATCTATCGGTATTATATCACTAACTTTTGGCTTGCCCTCTGTGATTGTTCCGGTTTTATCAATCACAACAGTTTTTATTTCACGCATCAATTCCAAAATTTCACCGTTCTTGATTAGTATTCCTTTATTTGCACCCAAGCCTGTTCCAACCATAATAGCTGTGGGAGTTGCCAACCCGAGAGCACAAGGACAAGCAATGATTAATACTGCGACAAAGTTTATTAACGCTCTATCGAATTGAAGTGATTCCGGGAAAATAAGCCAAGCCAGAAATGTTAAAATCGCTACAAGAATTACGACCGGTACAAAAACCGAAGCAATTTTATCAACCAATTTTTGAATCGGCGCTTTTGAACCTTGAGCTTCTTCAACCATTTTAATTATTTTACCGAGGACCGAATTATCACCAAGTTTTTCAACCTTAAAATTGAATGTACCACTTGTGTTGAATGTACCTCCGATAACTTTTGATCCGGTCGATTTTTCAACAGGCATACTTTCACCGGTAATCATTGATTCATCGATATTGGAACTACCCGAAATTATTTCACCATCGGTTGGAATATTTTCACCGGGTTTAACAATTACAATGTCACCAATCCTTAAATCGGAGTACGAAACAATTTCTTCTGTTCCATTTCTTTTTACCAACGCTTTATCGGGACGAAGTTTTAATAATTTTTTAACTGCCGAATTAGTTTTACTTTTTGCTCTTGCTTCAAGCCATCTTCCAAGTAAAATAAGAGTAATGATAACAGCAGCGGTTTCAAAATAAACATGAGGTGTTAATCCGTCTTTATAGAATAGATTTGGAAACAAGGTTGTGAAGACACTATACCCGTAAGCAGCACCTGTACCAATTGCAACAAGTGAATTCATCTCTGCTGAAAAATGTTTTAAGTTACTCCAAAAGATTACAAAAAATCTTTTTCCCGGTATGAACATTACCGGCGTGGTAAGAATAAGTAGTATTTTATTTGTTGTTCCTTGATCAAACTTCCATACTTCTCTAAAGAAAGAAAATTCATACAACATACTTATAAGAAAAATTGGGATAGTGAAAAAGAGTGATATAAGAAAATCTTTCTTTATATCGGAATAATCTTTTGTTTCTTCTTTTATTTCGGATCTATCATTTTTGTTTTGTAAAGAAGAAAGATCAAGTTCATAACCGTATTCATTAATTGATTGCGCAATTTCCTTCAAATCAAAATTATCATTATCCGCTTCGAAGTTTAGTTTCTCATTTGCAAGGTTTACGGAAATATTTTTTAATCCTTCGAATTTACCTACCACTTTTTCAACCCGCGCAACACAACTCGCACAAGTCATCCCTTTAACTGGTATTGAATACTTTTTCATAACTTAATTTACCACCTTATAACCTGCTTCTTGAATTGCATTTATTATTTCTGTTTCATTTACTTTGGATTCGTCAAAATCAACGCTCACTCTGCCTATATCAACTTGGTGTGAGTTTATTTCCAATTTATTTAATTCCAAAACTACGGAATGAACGCAATGATGGCAGGACATTCCTTCTACTTTATATTCTTTTTTCATTTGTGAATCTCCTTTTTATTTAAGTTACGATACAAATATAGGGATACGAAATAGGGGAAGCGTTACAGAATTTTGGAAAAGGTTTATGAAATTTTGTCAACTAAGAAATTTTATCAAGTGGCTTTCTTTTATGCTGGGTAGCTTCTTTAAATTGAGTGGCTGTAAGTCCGGTATATTTCTTGAATTGATTTGATAAGTGATTTACACTTTTATAACCGAGTAAGTAAGCAATTTCGCTTAAAGTCATTTCTCCGTAACGCAAATATTCTTTAACCTTTTCAATCTTTTGAAGAATCACGAAATGTTCTATTGTCATTTGTTCTATTGAAGAAAATATTTTACTAAGCTGAGAATAATCTTTCCCGAGTTCTTTTTCAATCAGTTTAGAAAAAATAATGTCTTGCTCAGAATCGGAGTAATGTATTTTAGTAATGATAATATTCTTAATTTGTTCAACAATTTTCTTTTTGGAATCTTCAATAAGTTCAAACCCGTTTGCTTCGAGCATATTAGTAATATTATTTAATTCTTCTTTAGAGGGATTTTCTTTTATTTCAACGCTGCCGAGTTCAATATCTATAATTGAATAAACGAGATTAGTTAATTCATCTCTAACAACTTTGATACATCTGTTGCAGACCATATTCTTAATAAATAATTTCATAATAAAAAGAAAAGTTATTCATCGGTTTTTAACGGATGCAAATCATCATCGGCAGAATCGGTATATTTTTTCAAAGGATCATCGTCATCAATACTTTTAAGATTTTTCTTTTTCTTACTATCTTCAACAGTACTTTTAGGTTTGGGATGATCTTTCTTCAAAGGACGAGGTGTTTTTTCAGGGGGTAGTAATTCGGTAACTCTTTCTAACCTTGAAGGCAATTCTTTGTTTTGTTTTTGTTTAGGTTGAAGTTTTTCTTTCGGTTTTTCAACAGGTTTTTCTTTTTTCTCAACTCTTTTTTCCCGGTGTTGCGATGGAACCGGTTTTGAAGGTTTTAATCTACTGTGTGGTTTTAGTTCCTCTTCAATTCTTTTTTTGTCGCGGAATATAGTCGGATATTCTTCGCGGGTACGTTCATTGTTTAGTTTACCATTTCTCTGCTTAACTTTATAACTGACAAATGAAATTGCAACTGTCACAACAAATAAACCTGCTGCGATTATAAGACTGTTGTATATTATAGGTAGTAGTTCCATTCAATATAATTGTATTATGAATAAACAATTATATAAAGTTACATACCCTTTTTCAACTTTGAAGTAATTGTTTTTTAACGATAATATTGCGAAGGTTTGTATAAATACTCTTCATCATCATCGGAATAATAATGAATGGCTTTGAAATTTTCGTAATACTTCGGAAGAGCAATTGAACCCGAGCCGTTTACGGTAAATTTTTCTTTTGATGATTCTGACGGTTGAAGTTTATTAAGTACTTCAATTCTATTTTTGTATGAACCACCGTTTGTTCGGGTAAAATTGTTTTGTCTTTCTTCTCTATATCTTGATTCATTTTGATGTTCTGAGAAGTCTGTACTGTTTAATACGGTTGTTCTTCGTGTTTGCGATAGAGGTACCTGAGTCTTTCTTAGTTCCGGTTGTTTTATAGAAGGAACAACTCTAACCACAGTCGGTTGATAATCTCTCCTAATCGGAATTTCTTGCGATGTTGGCAGATATCTATTTGAACTAATTTTCGTTTCTCTATTCTGATTATCTCTGTTCCTAACTTTATATGCGATATAAGAGATTGAAATAATCACAATCATCAGAATTGAGAATAAGATTATGCTGGTATATAATATAGGTACGAGTGACATTCTAAACCTTGTCTTAAATTAACTAACTTAATTAGACAAGATGTATACCAGAAAATTGTTGGCTTAATAATCCAAAATCAGCATTTGCTCAGTTTAAGATTGAGACTCTGTGTCATAATGAGAAATAATTATGCTATGAAATAAATCTGAGTAAGTTATTATAATTCAATAAATTATAGCGATTTGTAGTTTGATTTTGTTCGAGTTTTTGATATTTTTCTAAGCTCTAATTATAAAAAATGGCAAAAATTTGGGGTAAACATGACAAAAGCCGACATCGTAGAGAAAGTAGCTTCCGGAACCGGGTTAACTAAATTGGAAACTGAAGCTATAATTGAAGGATTTCTAAATACGGTAATCAATTCCTTAAAGGAAGGTAATGGAATTGAAATTCGTGGATTCGGTAGTTATAAAGTCAAAAAGAAAAATTCGAGGTATGCCAGGAATCCTCGAACAGGAGAAAAGGTTTTTGTTGAAGAACATTTTGTTCCCGTATTTAAATTTTCTAAAGATTTTAAGTCCGCTGTCGATAAAGGCATGAAAGAAATGGAAAAGAAATAGTAGTTAGGAGAAAAAGTTATCAGTGCTGAATTAAAAAATATGGAGCAGAAGCGTTGCGATGTTTGCGGTACAGAAAACGAAACAAATGCAAAATTTTGTAATGAATGTGGCGCAAAATTTCAAAATGAAAATTTGATCAAAGAAAAATCGCAATCAACTAAAAAAGTTTTGGAAAAAAAAGGTAATCAAAAAAATCAATCCGATAAGAAAAAAGAAAAGAGTCTTACTGTTAATCCTGCTCTTATAGCTTATACAGTGTTAGGACTAATTATTTTGGGCGGTGCAATGCTTTATATGTCGGGCGTATTTGATTATCCTAAAACAAGTTCATTCCCTCAACAATCAATGGAAGATTTTCATCGCGGTGCGGATTTAAGTAAACTTCAAGAAATTAATGCTCTCCGTGAAAGAGTTACAAATAATCCGGCAGATCACCAATCGGTACTTCATCTTGCACATTTACTGGGAGATTCCGGATTTAAAGAAGAAGCAATAAAATGGTATAAACAATATCTTAACAATCACGGTGATGAAGCCGATGTTTGGGTTGATATGGGTGTTTGTTATTTCGATATGAACGATTTTGATAATGCGATTTCAGCAATGGCTAAAGGAATTGAACTTAACCCTGCTCATCAAATTGCACACTTCAATCTTGGTATAGTAAATTATACTATGAATAATTTAGAAAAAGCTGTTGAGTGGTGGAATAAAGCGATTCAATTAAATCCATCATCCGATATAGCAAATAAAGCAAAAGAATTAATTAATAATCATACGAATATGTAGGAGGTGTTTGAATGCCAAGCGGTAAAAAAAGAAAACGTCATAAAATGGCAACTCACAAACGTAAAAAACGACTCAGAAAAAACAGACACAAAAAGAAAAAATAATTATTTAAAATTGTTTTAGTTCTTTGAAAAGGAATCATGGAAAAATGGAATGATGCAGCATAGCTACAACTATGCGGGAAAATTATCCCCATTATTCCATATTTCCTTAATTCCAATTTCCCGCATTCATTAACTATTAGTACATAATTTCAATAAGCCGACTTAGCTCAGTTGGTAGAGCAATTCATTCGTAATGAATAGGTCATCGGTTCAATTCCGATAGTCGGCTCGTGAGATTTTGAGCATTTCAAATCAAACATATTTCTATTTAATATAAAATTTTCATCTTCACTTATATCTGTTATATTTCCATATCTATGAAATCTTTACCAAAAACTCCTTATATAATTTTTCTTACTACACTTCTTTTTTTTTCTTGCACAACGGAAGTTTTAAAACAGCAGCAGGATTTTCCATCCGAAATAAATGTATACTTCAACAAAGATGCCGACACTAGTTTTGCATTCCCAAACAACAAAGCAAATTTCAATGTTAATTTTGAGGATAAGTTAATTCATAGAATCAACAATGCTTCATCAACAATTGATATGATGGCATATGAAATTAACCTGCCCCGATTAATTAATTCACTAGTATCCCGTGCAGGTGAAGGTATACAAATTCGTTTTATTATTGATGCAAAAAGTTATGAAGAAGAATTTGATGATGATACCTCAAGAGTTGAACGTTATACACTTATGCGTTTATACTTAGAACAGATGAGCAGAGGATTGGATAACATTCCCGGTACTGATGACGATATTATGTTGTTATCGGATTCTCCCATACTGGCAGTTGCAGATTCTACTCTTAGAAAGAAATTTAATCTTCCTTCATTACCCGTTGATTATAAAGAAGTAAGCCTAAAAATTGGCAACAAAGAAACTCGCGGTTATTTACTTGCAGATGCAGAATTAAAAGATCCCCTCACTTGCAGTAATTGTTATTATTCACCCGGGTATCAGATGCATAATAAGTTTGCGGTTATTGATACACAATGGGTCTTCACCGGTTCTTGGAATTTTACAGTCACCGGGTTATACGGTTCTGTGGAGGAAATGGAAAGGGGAGAGTTAAACGGTAATCAAAACCACATTATTGAAATAAGAAATAGAGATTTAGCTCAAATTTATTTAACGGAGTTTAATGAAATGTGGGGTGGTAGTCAGTTCCAACCATATCCAAGATCGGCAAAATTCAATACACGCAAAAAAGATAATACACAACATCTTCTTTATATCGATGGGAGAAAGATTGAAGTTTATTTTGCTCCATCAGATAAAGTGCTTGAAAAAATTGTAAACGTTGTTGAACACGAAGCTTACCGATCTGTTTACTTTACGATTTTTGCATTTTCATATCAACCTCTTGTTGACGTACTAAAAGTTAAATGGGAGGGAAGCACGGAAGATCTTGTAGGAGAAAGAACAAATTTTGATATAAAAGGAATCTTCGATGCTTCATATTGGAATCAATGGTGGTCGGCATCGATTAATATGTCCGGAAGAACTCCTTCGAGAACTTCGTTATTAAATCCAATGAGGAGATGGAAACACCCTGCACCGGTTTATCGTGATAGAGAAAGACGAAAACTCCACGCAAAAACAATGATTATTGATGAGTCGATTGTAGTTGTCGGTTCTGCAAATTGGAGTGAAAACGCTGACAAGAAAAACGACGAAAATACATTAATAATTTATGACAGAATGATTGCCAACCAATTTATGCAGGAGTTTAGGAGACGGTAAAAGCCACGAACAAGAACTTCATTAAAACAACCCTAAGCTTTCAACTCGGAATTATTACCGATTATGTTAAATAAACTCTTTTGTCCTTTTCCACAATTCCTTATTTCACAAAAAGTTAGCTGAATCAAAAACACGAATTTTTGTTGAAAAAGTTCTTGACTTTACAACATGAAAAGCATTATTTTGGGGGTGGGTGGGGAAAAATGTTGAATTATCCCAAACATCAAACTTAAAATTTATGTTCGTAGGCAGCTTTAAATATTCGATGGACGCAAAAGGCAGAATTGCTTTACCGGCAAAATTGCGTAAATATGTGAATCCCGAAGCAAACAACAGCTTTGTCCTTACGCGCAATGCTGCAAAATGTATAGACATCTACCCGATGGACCGCTGGAAAGAATTGGTTGCCGAAAAATTAGATTCTCTCAACCAATTCGATCCGAAAGAGGCAATGTTTATAAGAATGTTTCTACAAGAAGCTGCCGAAGACTCTCTCGACTCTCAGTCAAGATTGTTAATACCAAAGACCTTAATAGAATACGCAGAAATTAAAAATGAAGTTCTCATTTTAGGTGTAAATAAGAGAATAGAAGTATGGAATCCCGGTGTTTATGAAAGTTACATCAAAGAGAATTTGCAGTCCTATGAGGAAATTGCAAAAGATGTAATGAAACGAAATGGATAAACTTGTTCATCAACCGGTTCTATTAAACGAAAGTATTGATTATCTGATCACCGATCAAAATGGAATTTATCTCGATGCGACAATCGGTTTCGGTGGTCATTCAAAAAAGTTCTTAGAAAAATTGAATGAATCTGCAAAGCTTATCGGAATTGACAAAGATGATAATGCTTTTCAATACTGTAAAAAAGATTTTCAAAATGATAAGCGGGTTGTTCTTTATAAAACCGGCTTCAAAAACATTGATACAATTTCTAAGATTGAGTTCATTGATAAATTTGACGGCATCTTTGCTGACTTGGGAGTTTCCTCATTTCAGCTTGATGAATCTGATTCGGGATTCACTTACAGAGAAGAAGCAACTCTTGATCTTCGAATGAATAAAGAAGAGGGCATTCCGGCTTATAAAATCCTCAACGAGTTCGAGGAAAAAGAAATTGCAGATATTCTGTTTCATTACGGTGAAGAAAAAAACTCGAGAAAACTTGCTCGGTTAATTAAAGATGAGCGAAGTAAAAAAAAGATCACCACAACAACTCATCTTAAAAATTTAATCGAAAGTTTTACTCCGCAGCCTTATGTATTTAAAACATTATCGAGAGTATTTCAGGCACTGCGGATTTATGTGAATAACGAATTAGACGAATTAAAAGAGTTTCTTGAAAAGTCTATTAATCTGTTAAACCCGGGAGGAAGAATAGTAATAATCAGTTACCATTCTTTAGAAGACAGGATTGTAAAAGAGCAATTCAAGTATGAGAACTTAGACTGCATATGCCCGCCGAAAACTCCGGTCTGCATTTGCGGTAAAGAAAAAAGAATTGGGATAATAACAAAAAAACCTGTCGTTCCTTCCGAAAAAGAAATTAAAGAAAATAGACGATCGCGAAGCGCAAAATTAAGAGTGGCAGAAAGGATATGAGCAAAAGTAATTTTTTAAAGAATTTAATTTTTCTTTCCGCATTAGTTTGCTTATGGATTTTTCCGCATCTCTTTCTCAGCTCGGAAATAAGGTTGCTTAAAAGAGAAGAACAAAATCTCCAATCGAAATTAAAAGTCATTAACGATAAAATTGAACGGATTGTTGCTCAAGATTTAAGATCATTACAAAGTGAAGAAAGAATTGTTCGATTAGGAATTGATTCACTAGGGCTTATAAGATCATTAAAACCTTTTGATGAAGTAGTAATTGATGCAAACCGAATCAAACAAATTGAAAAAATAGTAAGCAGAAACTATGATTAATTCACGAGCGCTTTTAGTAACCTTTATACTTGTTGTAAGCTTTATGGCTATTACCGTAAAGCTTTTCAATATACAAGTGCTCGAACATGACCGCTATGCAAAGATTGCGAAAAACCAGCAGGACAAAGCTCTCGTTATAAAAGCCGAACGCGGGATGATTAAAGATCGCAATGGTGATATCCTTTCTTATACTCTCAATGATGTTTCCTTTTTTGTTGATACACGGATGCTTTCACAAACATCTAAGGGGAGAATAGCAGCCAAATTCTCCCAAGTATTTTCAAAAAGTGAAAAGCATTATTTACACTCTATGGAATCAACAAAAGGAAATGTTTTCTTAGAAAGAAAAGTACCGCGCGAAAAACTTCTTGAATTCCAAAATTTTATTGTAGATGGTTTTGTTTCGGTTGACGATCCAACACGTAATTATAGTTATGGTAATCTTGCATCACATTTACTCGGATATGTTAACAGTGATCTAATCGGTCTCGACGGAGTGGAAAGAACATATGATGATTACCTTACCGGAGTTGACGGACTTCTTTATGTCGAACGCGATGTTCAGGGAAGAATTGTAACGGTAAAAGATGAACTATCGCGCAAACCACGTAGCGGTAATAATATTCAATTAACTATTGATACGAAGTATCAAAAAATTCTTGAACAGGAATTAAAGAAAGGTGTTGATAATTGCGGAGCCGTATCCGGAATTGGAATATTAATGAATCCGAATACTGGTGAAATTCTTGCATTGGCGAATTATCCTTCGTTTCATCCATCAGAATATTTTAAAGTGAACGATAAGATTCGCCGCAACAGGGCATTAACAGATACTTATGAACCCGGTTCTACAATGAAAGCACTAACTATGGCTGTCTTACTTGATAACGGACTAGTAAAAGAAGATGAAATTATAAATACGGAAAACGGACGCTACAGAATTGCAAATGCAAATATTATTGATATAAATAAATACGAAAAACTTTCGGTTAGAGAAGTTCTTGAACAATCAAGTAATGTCGGAATAACCAAACTAAGTGAAAGGATTGATGAGAGAACGTTTTATAGGTATTTACGCGATTTCGGTTTCGGTAATTCAACTTCAATTTCGCTGCCGAGTGAATCTGCCGGATTTTTAAAGAAGCCGGATTATTATTCAAAGCTTAGTAAACCGTTTATCTCTTTCGGTTATGAAATTTCCGTTACACCAATGCAAATGGTGGCGGCATTTTCTTCTCTTATAAACGGAGGAATTCTTTATCAACCGAGAATTATTGACAAAATTATTGATGAGCACGATCGAGTTATAGAACAGTTTGAAAGCAAAAGAATTAGAAATGTAATTTCGCAAGAAACATCAGAGCGAATTAAAAATCTAATGTTTGGTGTAGTTGAGCACGGCACCGGTAAATTAGCCCGATGTTCTAATATGCTGGTGGGCGGTAAGACCGGTACATCACAAAAATATATTGACGGACAATATGTTAAAGACTATAACGCTTCATTTATTGGATTCTTTCCTGCAGATAAACCCGAAGTAGTAGGATTAATTTTGATTAATTCACCGGCAACCGGTAAGTACGGCGGTATTGTTGCTGCACCGGTATTCAAAAGAATTGTTAACAGAATTGTTGAAGAAGATATTAATGTAATACCCCAAAGAATTTCATTTACACGTGATGAACATACTCTCGATCAATTGTTAGAAACTACTTTCTCAAATGATGAACCGGTATTCTTACAGACAGCAAATATTGGTGAAGTTGTTCCAAAAATTGAAATAGCAAATCAATATTCGAGTAGAATAACAATGCCTAATTTAGTTAACAGATCATTAAGAGATGCTCTTGCAATCTTAAATGAAATGGGCTTGCGATATGATATAAAAGGAAGCGGCAAAGTAGTTGAACAAAGTATAAAACCTGGTACAGAAATTACCTCTGATGCTGTACTCACAATTAAGTGTGAAGATAATAATATGCTGAGAACTTTGGGAATCTTTTAATGATACTTTCCAAACTTTTAAATAATGTTCAAGCGGTTCAAGTTACAGGTAATGCCGAAGCTATTGAGATAGAAAGCATTACGAGTGATTCACGAAGCGTGAAAAGCAATTCGCTTTTTATTGCCGTTACAGGCTTTAAAACTGATGGACACCGGTTCATTCTTGATGCGATAAATAAAGGTGCTTCGGCAATAGTATTGGAAGATAATTTTGCAATTCCTGAACAAATATTTAATAAGGCGGGCTTAGTTAAAATTCTTGTTCAAGACAGCAGAAAAGCATTGTCCCAAATTTCAAACGAGTTTTGCGGAAGACCATCCGAAAAATTAATTGTGATAGGTATAACCGGTACAAAAGGAAAAACAACAACTGCATATTATCTTAAATCAATACTTGAACAAAGCGGCGACAGATGCGGACTGATTGGCACAATTGCAAATTACGCAGGAGATACCGAACTAAAATCAAGATTAACCACTCCGGAAGCCAATGAAATTAATGAAATGATGGTTCAAATGATTGATGCGAAATCAAAGTATTGTGTAATGGAAGTATCATCACACTCACTTCACTTAAAAAGAGTTGCCGACATAAATTTTAATTCGGCAATTTTTTCAAACATTGCATCAGATCATCTCGATTTTCATAAGACTTTTGAAAACTACCGCGATGCGAAAAAACTTTTATTTGCTCAATTGAATTCTGATGCAACAGCAGTTTATAACATCGATGATCCAAATGCATCCGCGGTAATTAATAATACAAAAGCCAAAACATTTTCATTCGGCAAGAATTTAAATGCTTATTACAAACTGCAGAATATTCATTATGATTTCAGCGGAACAAAATTTGAAATTTTATATAAACAAAGAGTTTACAACCTCGAAACAAAATTAATCGGTTTGTTTAATGCATATAACGCTGCAGCTGCTTTTGCTTCGGCAACTTCGCTTGGTATTGATGTTCAAAAAGCAATTGAAGGCATTAAGCATACTTCGCAAGTTCCCGGTCGCTTTGAGTTGATTAGAAAAGGTGAGAAAAAAGTTATTATAGATTATGCACACAACGCTAGCAGTTTAGAACAAGTCTTAAAATCAATTCACCATATAAATAAGGAAGGGAGATCAATCCACACTGTTTTCGGATGCGGTGGTGATCGTGATAAAACCAAAAGACCGGTTATGGGGAAAATTGCAGATGATCTTAGCGATGTAATATATGTTACTTCCGATAATCCTCGGACCGAAGACCCAAATAAAATTATTGATGATATTGTAAATGGAATTAGCAGAAAAAATTATCATAGAATCGAAAACAGAGAAATCGCAATCAAATCTGCAATTGAGAACTCCGAAGATAATGCAGTTATTCTTATTGCAGGAAAAGGTCACGAAAACTACCAGGAAATAAACGGTATAAGAAATTATTTCTCCGATAAAGAAGTTGCTTTAAAATATTTATCTCTGGCAGCGAAGGAAAATCGATGAACTCGATAAAAATTACTTTAGAAGATATTTTTAATCTACCGAATTCAGTGATCTATAATCCCGATAGATTCAAACCGGTAAAAAATATTTCCATTGATTCACGTACGATAAAAAAAGGTTCTCTCTTTGTTGCTATTAAAGGAGATAAAACTGATGGACACAATTATGTCAAAGATGCTGTAAACAAAGGCGCTTCTGCGGTTATTATTTCGAAAAAGAGAGAGAAAGATTTTAGTAAACTAAAAATTCCGGTAATAACTGTTAACAACACGACAAAAGCATACGGTCAGCTTGCAAATGCTTGGCGAAAAAAACTTAGCGCGAAGGTAATTGGGTTAACGGGTAGCAACGGTAAGACTACAACTAAGGAAATGCTTGCGACACTTTTATCAGCCAAATATACAGTAACGAAATCAGTTGCAAACAATAATAATCATATCGGTGTCCCGTTAACCGTTTTTTCCGCAAATGAAAAAACAGATGTACTTATTCTTGAAGAAGGCACAAATCATTTCGGTGAAATTGAATATATAGCAAAGATCTCCGAGCCGGATATTGCACTGATTACAAACATTGGCGATACTCATTTAGAATTCTTGCAGGATAGAGACGGTGTGTATAAAGAAAAATCCGCATTATTAAATGTTGCAAATGAAATCGGCGGAACAATATTGATCAATAATGACGATCCATATCAAAGAAAGAATAAAAGAAAGTTTAAAAATGTTACTACTTACGGTTTCAAAGGGCAAGTAGATATAAAAGGGAGAGTCAAAAGTTATTCTCCGCTTGGGTATCCGGAAATTGAAATAGTGGGTAAGGGAAAGAAAATTATTACAAAACTTCCGTTGCTTGGTGAAGTAAACGTAAAAAATTATTTAACTGCTGTTACGGTTGCAATAACTCTTGGTTTAACTAAGAAAGAGGTTGCCGATGCAACAAAAAACATTCAACCTGTAACGGGAAGACTAAACCCTATTACCTCCGATTCAACAATGTTAATTGATGATTCATACAACTCGAATCCGGACTCTGTAAAAGCTACAGTTGAAGTACTTAATAAAGTGAAAAAGTATAAACGAAAGATTATGATTTTAGGAGACATGCTTGAACTTGGTAAAGCAAAATCAAAATTGCATGCCGATCTGAAAGATTCAATAATGAAAGGAAGAATTGACGAAGTGTATATGCACGGTAAGTTAATGAATAATTTGTACGATGCATTACCGTCAACTAAAATCGCAACCCTTCATTTTACTCTGCGCGAAAGTTTAAAACGCTTTATTTCACTTATGGACATAAACGATGCAGTAATACTTGTTAAAGGCTCCCGCGGAATGAAAATGGAAGAGTTTGTAGAAATAATTAAAAAGAGAATGAAATAATGTTCTATTACTTATTCGATTATATTAACGAAGTTTTTAATCCCCCGGGGTTCGATCTATTCCGGTATTTAACTTTTCGTTCAGCATTGGCAGCTATCACTGCTCTTTTCTTGGCGTTTTATGTCGGACCTAAATTGATCAATTATTTGCACAGAAAGCAAATCGGCGAAATGATCAGAGTAGATGGACCCGAAACTCATAAAGCAAAAGCCGGTACTCCAACAATGGGCGGTATAATTATTATGATTTCCATTACTGTTCCTATTTTGTTGTGGAGCGACTTAAAAAGCACTTATATAATTTTAACAACACTCGGTATGCTTTTCTTAAGTCTTGTCGGTTTTGTCGATGATTATCTTAAAGTAGTAAAAAAATATCCCAAAGGATTGATTGCTAAGTACAAGTTAATGGGACAAATATTTGTCGGGTTAATTGTTGGTGGTTTAATATACTTCTTACCCGAGTTTTCATTATACAATACACAAACAACTCTTCCGTTTTTTAAGAACCTGAATTTCGATTTTTCATATCTCTATATACCTGTTGTGATTTTTATAATAACCGCAATTTCAAACGGTGTTAATCTTACCGACGGGTTAGACGGCTTAGCTATGGGTACAATGATAATTGTAATGTTAACACTTGCAATAATTGCATACATGTCCGGTAATGTTATTTATTCCGACTACTTGAACATTATGTACTTACCCGGAGCCGGTGAATTGACAGTGTTTATTGCAGCCTTTATAGGTGCGGGTTTGGGATTTTTGTGGTTTAATTTTTATCCCGCTCAAGTTTTCATGGGCGATACCGGTTCGCTTGCTTTGGGAGGTGCGTTTGGCATCATAGCAATTCTTATAAAGAAAGAATTACTTATCCCTATTCTCGGTGGTATTTTCTTCCTTGAAACGGTTTCGGTAATTATTCAAAGATTGTATTTCAAATACACGAAGAAAAAATACGGCGAAGGTAGAAGAGTTTTTTTAATGGCTCCTATCCATCATCATTTTGAGATGAAAGGTTGGTCTGAACCGAAAATTGTAATTCGGTTTTATATCATAACAATAATATTGGCAATAGTAAGTTTAGCATCATTCAAAATACGTTAATGAATATAAAAGATAAAAAAATATCGATAATCGGTGCGGAATTAAGCGGTAAAGCGGCAGCTAAACTTGCATTAAGTCAGAACGCTATTCCGTTTGTCTCCGATTCAAGGTCGGATATTGAACTAGCCGAAGCAAAAGCAATATTCGATAAACTGCAAATAGAATATGAGTTCGGTTTGCATTCGGACAAAGTATTCGATTGTGATTTCATAGTTACAAGTCCGGGTGTTCCGAGTAATTCAGAAGTCTTAAAACAAGCAAATGAAAAAGGAATAGAAATTTATAGTGAGATTGAATTTGCTTCGTGGTTTTGTAAAGCAAAAATTATTTCAATAACAGGCTCAAACGGTAAAACAACAACAACTGCTTTACTTAATCATGTATTGAATGAATCGGGATTGAAATGTTTTGCCGGCGGAAATATAGGTGATCCGTTTTCCGATTTGGTATATACAGCAAATGAAAACGATTTAATCTCCTTGGAAACATCAAGCTTTCAGTTGGATTATATAAAATATTTTAAGCCAAGCATTGCAATGATATTGAATATTACACCGGATCATTTAGATAGATACGATAATTCAGTTGATAATTATAAATCGGCTAAGTTGAGAATTTTTGAAAATCAAGACAGCAGCGATAATCTTATACTTAATGCCGATGATACTAACTTACATAACGTGGCTGAAGACTCGTCTGTACAGAAGTATTATTTTTCAACAAAGAATAATGTCGATAAAGGAGCCTATTTTTCAAACGGCAACTTTTTTTACATCTGTAATGATCAATCCGAAAAAGTTTGTACTTCCTCTGATTTATTCATCAAGGGCGAACATAATTATGCAAATGCTCTCGCGGTGTTAATTGCTGCTAAGTTGATAGGCATATCAAATGAAAGTATTGCTGAAGCTTTTTCATCATTCAAAGGTGTTGAACATAGATTGGAATTTGTAAGAGAAATTGACGGAATAAAATTTATCAATGATTCAAAAGCTACAAATGTTGATTCTGTATGGTATGCTTTAAATAGCTTTGATGAAAAGATATTGTTAATCCTCGGCGGTAAAGATAAAGGTAACGATTATAACCACATAAAAGATTTGGTTATTTCGAAAGTACGTAAGATTTATGCAATCGGTACTTCGAAGGAAGTTATTTATAATTTCTTTAATCAATATGTAGAAGTAGATAAAAAAGAAACACTTGAAGAATGTGTTTATTCGGCAAAGAACGAAGCAAAAGAAAATGAAATTGTACTTCTTTCACCCGCATGTGCAAGTTTTGATATGTTTAAAAATTATCAGCACCGCGGAAAATTATTTAAAGATGCAGTAATGAGTTTAAGCTAATGAAACTAACTACAAGAACAATTATAGTGTGTGTTATCGCTTTAATGCTTTTAGGCGGTGTACTGGTTTTCTCCGCAAGCGGAACTTACAGCCAAATGAAATTCAATAATTTTTATCATTTGTTTAACTCGCACTTTTGGAAAGTAATAATTGCAATTGCAGCAATGATAATCTTTGCATCAATACCTTATGAATATTACAAACGTTATAGTAAATACACTGTACTTGGTGTTGTATTGCTGTTGATCTTTACATTTTTGTTTGCCGATAAAGTTAAAGGTGCCGCTAGATGGATTGATCTTGGCTTCATTCAATTTCAACCTTCGGATTTGGCAAAAATTGTTTTGATCATGCACCTTTCATTCTTACTTGAAAAGAAAAGCGAGCTTGTTCAAGATTTTAAAAACGGTTTGGTTTATTTGCTGTTCTGGGTTGTTGTTGTAGGAGGTTTAGTATTGATTCAGCCGAACTTTAGTACAAGTATGATAATCATTTTAACAAGCTTTACTTTATTGTATGTCGGTGGTGCAAGATTTAAGCATATAGTGTTAACACTAGGAGGAACGGCAGGTGTTGGTTTCGGATTAATGATGCTTTTTTCTCATTCGCGCGACAGAATACTTGCTTTTTTTAACAGTCTTTCTAAAGGTGATAGTATAAATGTACAAGTCTACCAAGCACAAGTTGCTTTAGGCAGCGGCGGTTTAATTGGTAAGGGTATGGGAAACAGCAGGCAAAGTGATTTATTTCTTCCCGAATCTTATGGTGATTTTATTTTTTCGATATTGGGTGAAGAATATGGTCTTGCCGGTACTCTTATAACACTTTTAATTTATTTAGCAATATTCTTAGCCGGATTAGTAATTGCAAAAAAAGCAACCGATAAATTCGGTCAGCTTTTAGCTTTTGGTTTATCGTTCAATATAATTATTAGTGCTTTTATTAATGCCGGTGTTGTATCGGGACTTTTACCGACAACCGGTATTACACTTCCCTTTATAAGTTTTGGTGGAACATCAATTATAATGTTCGCAATTTCTATCGGAATAATATTGAATATAGCTAATGAAACTATTCGTAAAAAAGAATTGAGTATGGCTCAAGTATGAAAGGCTCTCCAATATATCGTTTCGTTTTTGCCGGCGGAGGTACGGGGGGACACCTTTACCCGGCTATTGCTGTTGCTGAAAAAATTCGTGAACTAAAACCGGAATCGGAATTTTTGTTTATTGGTACTAAAAATAAAATTGAAGCAAATGTTGTCCCGGCAAGCGGTTTTAATTTTAAATCTGTTTGGATTAGCGGATTCTCAAGGAAAATGAACCTTAGTAATATTCTTTTTCCTTTAAAAGTATTTGTCTCTTATTTCCAAAGTTTGCTTGCTCTAATTAGTTTCAAACCACGAGTTGCAGTTGGAACCGGTGCATACGTTGCCGGTCCTGTTATTTCTGCCGCATCTACTTTGGGAGTTAAAGTAATTTTACTTGAACAGAACAGTTATCCGGGCATAACAAATAGACTACTGGAAAAGCAAGCAGACCAAATTCACATTAGTTATGAAGACTCAAAAAAATATTTTAGGATGACTCAGAAGTTAAATGTTACAGGTAATCCAATTAGACCAACTCTTAACTTGATAGATAGAAACGAAGCCTGTATTAAAATGAATTTAGATCCTAATAAAAAAGTTGTATTGATTTTAGGAGGAAGCGGCGGTGCTAAATCAATAAATAATGTAATAGCCGGTGAAATAAAAAGTTTGACGGAAAATAATATTCAACTCATTTGGCAAACCGGCAAATCATATTACGATGAATACAAAAAATCTAATTCCGAAATGACAATAGTTGCGGCATATATTGATGATATGTCTGCTGCCTATTCCTGTGCGGATTTAGTAATTGCAAGAGCTGGGGCAACTACTATTGCCGAGCTAAGTTATTTGGGGCTGCCGGTAATATTGATCCCTTCTCCAAACGTTGCGGCGAATCATCAGTTTAAAAATGCGGAATCATTAAATAAATCTGATGCAGCAGAACTAATAGAAGACAAAAACATGAATTCGGAATTACGAAACAAAATTATCTCACTTCTTAATGATGAAGTTAGATTAAGTGAATTAAAAAAAAACATAAAAAAATTTTCGAAACCGGATGCAGCAAAAATTGTTGCTGAAAGTGCAATAAAATTAGCGGAGCAGATTTAATTATGGCAATGATGATGAACACGGTTAAAAATATACACATGGTCGGTATCGGCGGTATCGGAATGAGTGGTATTGCGGAAATATTGTTGACGCAGGGATTTAATGTCTCCGGTTCTGATTTATCTAAAAGCGAAGTAACCGATAGATTAGAATCTTTAGGAATAAAAATTTATGAAGGACATAAAACAGAAAATTTACTTGAAGCTGATGTTTTAGTTTATTCATCTGCAGTAACAGTAGAAAACCCGGAAGTAAAAGAAGCTATCGCACGAAAAATTCCGGTCATCAAGCGTTCAGAAATGTTAGCCGAATGCATGAGAATGAAATATGGAATAAGCATTGCCGGAACACACGGGAAAACTACAACTACATCTATGGTTGGTCTCGTTTTAACCGAAGGCGGTATTGATCCGACTATTATTGTTGGAGGTAAACTTAGCGGGCTTGGTGGAACGAATGCACGTCTCGGCAATAGTGAGTATATAGTTGTTGAAGCCGATGAATTCGACAGAACGTTCTTAAAATTAACACCAAGTATTGCCGCTATAACAACTTTAGAAAAGGAACATCTTGATACATACAAAGATTTGGATGATATAAAATCCGCATTTGTTCAATTTGCCAATAAAGTTCCTTTTTTCGGATTTGTTGTTTTGTGTATGGATGAACCGGCTTTACAGGATATCATTCCTCTTATTAATAAAAAAATATTTACGTACGGACTAACTTCGCAAGCAGATATTCGTGCTGTTGATCTAAAGCCTGATGAATACACAAGCAGTTATACTGTTATTTATAAAGGTGAAGAATTAGGAAGAATAACTTTACAAATGCCCGGTGTTCATTTTGTTAAGAATTCTTTAGTAGCGGTTTGTATCGGGAAGGAAATGGGAATCGGTTTCGATGTAATTAAAAAATCTCTTGAATCATTCAAAGGTGTTTATAGAAGATTTGAAACTAAGTACAACAAAGAAATTTTAGTTATAGATGATTATGCTCATCATCCGACAGAGACAAATGCAACATTAGCCGGAATAAGAGCAGGGTGGAAAAGAAGATTAGTCGCCGTATTTCAGCCACATCTTTATTCGCGTACAAGTGATTTTTATGCAGAGTTCGGAAGATCATTTTTAAATACGGATGTTTTTATTTGTACCGATGTGTACCCGGCTAGAGAAAAACCGGTTGAAGGAATTACAGGCGAGTTGATCGCAAAAGCTGCAAAAGATTTCGGTCATAAAAATGTGATATATGAACCGGATAAAAATAAAGTACCTGAACTGCTAATGAAAATTCATAAGAAGAATGACATAATAATAACAATGGGTGCCGGTGATATTTGGAAATACGGCGAGAAATTTGTCGAGTTGATTAAAAATAAAAAATGAAAAATCTCAGTGGAAAAATAGCATTGGTAATTTTTGTAACTCTTACTGCGGGTGTAATTTATTTATCGCTTAGTATTGAAAGCAAAAAAGAAATCGAAATCACGATGATTGATATCAACGGGAACGTACATCTTCCGAAAAATTCTTACTTCGAATATGCTAATCTTCAAGACAAACAAAAATATGATTTGCTTTCGCTTTCGGTTATAAGAGATCGACTTCAAAAGCATCCTTATATAAAACAAGTAACAGTGGGATATGCCGGCAACGGTAAAGTAATTGTAAACTTAGTCGAAAAGGAATTTAAAGCAATACTTCTAACCAACGGTGATAGATTTTTAATGACATCTAAAATTGAAGCATTACCGGTATTGGAAAATTCACAAAATATTAATTACCCGGTAATTCAAATTAATTCCAATAATAAAATAAAACCGTTCCAGCTTGCGGGTAATATAAGCGAGATTAGAACATCATTTAAAATGTTAACTGCGGCTAAATTACTTAACCCAAGTTTATATGATAATCTTTCGGAAATTGATTTTCGAAATAGTAGGAATGCCATTATTTATTTCTCTTCGGTTGATTACCCGGTGATACTTGGCAGAGAGAATGAAATTAAAAAATTAGTTGTCTTTGAAAGGTTGTGGGAAAGTATTAGTACGGTTCAAGCAAATAGGTTACTCGAATATGTCGATCTCCGGTTTACCGATAAGGTCTATCTCGGTATTGCCGGGGAAAATTTACAAGTAGAGGAAACTCGATCATGAAAAAAAATATTATAGCAGGATTAGATTTAGGTACTACGAAAGTTTGTGCGGTTATTGCCGAGCAATTTGAAGGTAAGCTCGATATCCTTGGATTCGGTGTTGCTCCATCTGACGGACTAAATAGGGGATTAGTTGCCAATATTGCTAAAACAGCCGAAGCTATTAAAGAAGCAATGAGCATTGCTTCCAACAGGGCAGGGTTTGAAGTGAAAAGTTTGAATGTAGGTGTTGCCGGAGAACATATTACAAGCCTTCGTCACAGGAATTACGTTACAATAAGTAACCCCGATAAAGAAATTACCCAAGGAGATCTTGATAGATTGCGGGCGGATGTAAAGACAATAAGAATTCCATCGGATAGACAAATACTTCACATTATTCCCGAAGAATTCTTTGTTGATTATCAAGGAGGCATCGAAGACCCGATTGGTATGTCGGGATCAAGATTGGAAGCAGTTAATCATGTTGTGCTTGCATCAATACCGGCAATTCAAAACATTAAAAAATCTGTTGAACGAGCCGGTTTTCAAGTTGCCAATTATATACTTCAACCTATTGCATCAAGCGTTTCGGTACTTGATGAAAACGAAATGGATCTTGGTGTTGCTTTGATTGACATCGGCGGCGGAACAACAGACATAGCAATTTTCCATGATAAAAGTATCAAGCATACAAAGGTAATTGGTGTTGCAGGTAATCAGGTTACTAATGATATACGTGAATCCCTTGGAATAGTAACAAGTGAAGCGGAAAAATTAAAAAAAGAATTCGGATATGCTACCGAAGAAGCAATTATAAAAGAAGAAGATATTTATATAAAAGGTGTAGGTGCTAGAGGTAATGTAAAAATTCCGGTTACATTGCTTACACAAATCATTCATGTAAGGATGAGAGAACTCTTCTCTATTATAGATAACGAATTAAGACAAGCCGGATTTAAAAATAAAATTAAAGCCGGAATTGTGCTAACCGGCGGTGGTTCTTTGCTTAAAGGATCAAAAGAATTAGCAGAAGAAGTTTTCGGATTACCCGCAAGAATAGGAATTCCGCTTGAACTTGGCTCGGGCTTATCAACAGAAATTGAGAGCCCCGAGTTTGCAACTGTTGGTGGTTTGATTAAAGGAGTTCCGGGTTCGCCATCAGAAGAAACGGCAAAAACATTCAAATTGAAGAAAGATAAAAGAAGTTTAAACGTGGGCAATTTCTTTAAAAGAATACAAGAGTTTTTTGATGAACTGTAGAATAATAAATAATAAAAATAAATATACCACAACAAGGAGGAAACAATGACAAGATTTGCAACTTTAGAACGCGATCATGATCTCTCTGCACGTCTGAAAGTTGTAGGCGTTGGTGGCGGTGGTTGTAATGCCATCGAAAGTATGATCAAAAGAGGGCTAACCGGTGTTGAATATGTTGCAATCAATACCGATGCACAAGTTCTGCAAAAGAATAGTGCGGATCATAAAATTCAAATCGGAGTAGGCTTAACCAAAGGACTTGGCGCCGGAGCTGACCCGGAAGTCGGTAGAAAAGCAACCGAAGAAGACCGGGATAAAATAAAAAGTGTTCTAAACAACAGCGACATGGTATTTGTAACAGCAGGTATGGGCGGTGGTACCGGAACTGGAGGTGCACCAATAATTGCTTCGATTGCTAAAAGTGTAGGCGCTCTTGTTATTGGTATAGTTACAAAGCCTTTTCGCTGGGAAGGTAAAAAAAGAATGATGAACGCCGAATCCGGTATTCAAGAACTTCGTCAATTTGTCGACAGCTTAATTGTTATACCGAACGAAAGAATATTGAATATTCTTGATAGTTCGGTGGGTGCTTTAACTGCATTCGATAAACCAAATGAAGTTTTATATGAAGCAACCAGGGGAATCGCTGATATCATTACTGTTCCGGGAATCATTAATGTTGATTTTGCCGATGTTCGTTCTGTAATGAATCAAAGCGGTGAAGCATTGATGGGATGCGGAATTTCTTCCGGTGAAAACAGATCGGTTGAAGCTGCTCAAAAAGCAATTTCATCCCCCTTGCTTGAAGGTATTTCAATTAAAGGTGCTAAAAATATTCTTCTTAATGTAACCGGTTCTACAAATATGACAATGCAGGAAATTGAAGAAGGCAACCGTGTTATTTATGAAGCTGCCGGTGAAGAAGCAAATGTGATTTTTGGATTAGTAAATAAAGATGAAATGAACGAATATATATCTTATACCGTAATAGCAACAGGCTTCTCATCAAAAAGTGATTTTTCCGGTGTAAGTAAATTAAAATCGGAGAAAAAGGAAAAACCGAAAGAACAAAAAGAGGAATTCAAATTCGGTGGTTTCGATAAGAGCAAATTCGAAATAAATGAAGATGACGATCTTGACGTTCCAACAATTTTCAGAGTTAAAGGTTCAAAAAATAGAATATACGAATCTTCCGAGAACGAGGTGAAAGGCGGTTTCAATATCGAACAAATTGATGCCTTTGAAAATGAAAAGGAAGAAGAAAAAAAGAAAAAGAAAGAATTGGAAATTAGAGAACAAGACAGTTCCTCTTTTCTTCGTATGATGATGGATTAGCGTTAACCCTTATTCCTTTCTGCCAAAAGGCTGTTATTGAATCTTAGCCTTGTTGTGGTGACTTGGTTATAAATTAAGATCAGTACAGCCTTTTGTTTTGACCCTTTATTTACTTTTTATTTTTACTTTTTATTAATAACTTTGCTTTCCTTAAAGGTAAAGTAAAATATTCATAATGATAAAAAAAGTTTTAATTTTATTTCTTTTCCTTTCCATCTCTTTATATGCACAAGACGGGCAGAATGTAGGGTGGATAACGAAATTTGGACTTGCCGGTGGTTTTAATCCAACATATGTATTCCCGAATGTAGACCCCATTAACCAAATGCTTCCGAACTTCGGTGTTGATAAACTTTCAACTTCCGGTATGGTGGCTTACGGAGGTTCGGGATATATTTATATATTATTATTAGATAACGTTCGCTTAGGCGGTATGGGGTTGGGTCTCACACAAACTCGTGACGGAGTAGTTAACGGAATAAACCGACAAGTTGATTATTCTATGGGTTTCGGTGGTTTTACGGTTGAATATACATTTCCATTCATAAAGACTCCGGCTGTTTCTATCGGGGCTATTATAGGTGCCGGAAGTTTAGAGATCGATATTTATCAAAATAAGAATTCCGGTAATTGGGATGATGTTTGGAATAATTTTGAAGATGATGCAGATACAAAAATGTTATCGATGTATAATTCATTTTTTACATTTACACCGACACTGAACATAGATTACCCCGTAACAAGATATCTCGCATTTAGAATCGGGGCTGGATACATATTAACCTTTTCAGGCGAATGGAAACTCAATAATGATATCGAAATTTCAAATGTTCCCTCGGACTTAAAAGCAGATTCGTTCTTTATACAAACAGGTATATATCTGGGGTTTTTTGCTTTTTGATAATTCATCACATTAAACAAACAATAGATCGTGATGATAATAATAAATTTTCTTATAAATATTTAAATATACAATTCAAAATCAAATTTAGAATAATATGAAAAGAACAGTTTTTACAGCATCACTAATGATTTTAATCTTGTTTCTAATTTTACCGGCACAAGTCTCAAGTCAAAAACAAAATTTAATGGATGTAATGAGTTCAACCCCACCAATTAGTGTAACTATTGGTGGTGAATTTATTATAAATGGAACTGTACCTGCATATTCGGGCGAGCGTGTCGATAATCTCATTAGCCGTATTTTTAATGAATATAAAATTGCTCTCTATAGTACAGCACAGGACAGATACTCTTTGGACCTAATAGAAAGGAGAGTCAACAGTTTTGCATTACGAGGAATTAAGTTAGTTAGGAGAAATGGTGAATCGCTCTTATTAGATCTACAGAAATTTAGATTAACAGGAAACTTTATTGATAATCCTTATTTAATGAATGACGACGTATTAATTTTTCCAGCTCTTGATTTAGATCGAAATTTTGTTGAAATCTCCGGAGCCGTAAATGGAATTGATAAAACGAATATTTTAAATCCGCAGCCAATCAAGTTCCAATATATTGAAGGAGATAAATTATCTGATGCAATATTGTTTGCCGGCGGTATAAATCCTGCCTATGAATCTGTAAAAAATGTAGAGATTTCAAGATTAAGTTACGATGGCAATGAGGAAATTCAGTTAATTATTGGAATTGACGAAGATTTTTCACTTCAACCGGGCGATCGAATTAAAGTGCTTGCAGATGAGACTCAGAAAAGAGATTTCAAAGTTTATGTACAGGGGGAGGTGAACAGACCCGGATTTCACTATATTACAAAAAACAATACTACCTTAAGAGATGTAATTCTCAAAGCAGGAGGTTTTACAAATAGAGCCGATTTAAATAGGTCAGAAGTAATTCGGGGCGAGAACGTACTAAACCAACCGTTTTTTTCCCGCGAATATGATCTTATGATGATGCAAAGAATGGCTAATATTAGTTTGGAAGATTCTTCGGTTTTCTTAATTGATAATACTCTTAGATTTACACGTGCATCTGGTATTCTTAATTTTAACGAAGTTTTAGACACGGCATCTCCTACTGCAAAGTTTACTATTAAGGATGGTGATTATATTTATATCCCCGAAAGACATGAATTATTGTATGTATTCGGGCAAGTACTTAAGCCTGGTTACATTGAATTTAGAACCGGCGAAGATTATCAATATTATGTTGATCAAGCCGGTGGTTTAGGTAAAACTGCTAGGGGTGATTTATACTTGATAAAAGGAAAAACAAGAGCATGGATTCAGCTTGAGGAAGATTCGGATTATATAATTGAACCCGGAGATTTTATTTGGGCAGCTAAAGAACCTTACAGAGATTTTGATTACTATCTAATTAGAATTGGATCAGTAGCAACTATAATTGGTTCTGTAGCTACAGTCTTGCTGCTGTTTTTACAGGCGTTTAAATAGGATTTATAGATTGGATGAAATGTTTTAGCAAAACTCTACCCATCGAACAAAATATTCATAATAGAAATTCATAATTTCTATGAAAAATTTCGGTTGGTTTGTTCTGTCAATCATGATTATTAAATAGAATTATAAATAACAAATAATTTCACAAGAGTAATATTGAAAATGGAAAATACCACTTTACCAAATAGTAATCGAAATGAAAATAAGCCGGGTATTTCGGATTATTTATATGTTTTATTCAAATGGAAAAAATTTATCATAATAAATCTATTCATAGTAATTCTAATTACTGTAATAGTTGTTTTAATAGTTCCCAAAACATATAAGGCAACTGCAACAATTATGATACCTCCCGATAGTCAATCTGGATTGGGAGGTATATCTAGTTTACTTGGCGGAAAATCCTCTTTTGCAGCTCTTGGTTCGAAGATACTTGGTATGGGTGGAGCTTCTGAAGATGTAATTTTGGGGATAGTAAACAGTCGTTCTACTTTAACAAAAATTATAGAGAAATTTAATTTGATGGATTATTATGAAATTGATGATAACAATATAGATAAGGCAATAAAAGCATTTAGTAATGATTTTTCTGCCGATGTGAATGAGTTTGAAATGATTGAAGTAAGCATTATTAATAAGGATGCAGAAGTCAGCGCTATTATTGCTAATTATATTGTTAAACTTGTTGACAGTCTTAATGTAGAGATAAATATTGAAAGAGCAAAAAGCAGCAGAATTTTTATTGAGAAAAGATATGAACAAAACGTAGAAGATTTGAAAAGTGCTGAAGATTCCTTGTATAAGTTTCAAAGAAAATTTGGAATAGTTGTGGTTCCGGAACAACTTGAAGTAACTGTTAAAGCTGCAGCGGAAATTGAGGCAGAGCTTATTAAGAAAGAAATGGCATCATATTTTGCTAAAGAAATATATGGTGAAAATTCACCTCAATATATGGGAATTTTAGCTGAATTAAATTTATTAAAAAAGAAGGTGAATGAATTAAAAAATTCTCCTAATCTTGGTGAATCTTCAAACATTTTATTTCCATTTAAAGACATGCCGGATATAGCACTTGGATATTTACGTGCATATAGAGAGGTAGAAATTCAGCAATCGATTCTTGAAATTGTACTGCCAATGTTTGAGCAGGCAAAAGTTGAAGAGCAAAAAAGTATGCCAACATTAATAATGATAGATAAAGCTGTTCCTCCTCAATTAAAGCATGGGCCGAAAAGAGCTGCAATCGTTATTGGTATTTTTTTTCTTACTTCGTTCTTTCTGATACCATTTGTTTTTGGGGGTGAGAAAGCACTCAACCGAGAAAAATTTGGCAATCCTTTGCAGGCTATGCATAACACCTTCATGCAAAGGATAGTTAAGTTTTATAGAATAAAATTTTAGTTGTAGAGATAATGTCTATTCTATTAACTCTTATTGCATCATTACTTGGAATTCTTGGAGGAAAATTTTTATTCAAGAAGTGGATGAACCATTTAACATTGTACTCTGCTATTTGGGGAATCTTGATTGTATTGTATGAATTAAAGTTACTTCCTTATTATGACCTAATGCCATTAACCTGGTTTTATGTAATTTCAGCATTTTTATCTTTTGTCTTCGGTATATTAACTTTAATCAGCTTAAGAAATTTATTCCAAACCAGCCCAAATGAAATTAAACCTACCAGATTGGATTTACCAATTTTTAAAGATGGCGGTGTAACTCTAAAGTATGCATTATTGATTACAAGTATGATTGGTATATTAGCTGCTGTTCAGCATTGGTTGGTATTGATTAATCTATTTGGTAGTATTCCGGCGGCTTTTGTTAATGCCACCCTTGTATATAAATTGAGTCTAAGTGGTGGAGCCAAAGGCGTTATTCCTTATATCTCAAATTTTGGTTTTGTTGCTGTTTTCCTTTCAGGAATATATAGCGCATATAAGGGAAGATTTTCTTTATTAACATTTTTGCCTTTTATAGGTATTGTTATTAAAAGCATGGCAACGCTCGGCAGAGTAAGTATGCTTTTTGCACTGATGGAATTTTTTATAACTTTTCTTTTATTTAGATACCTTCTTAAAACAGACTCTGCGAAGAGATTTAAGTTTTCCACAAAAAATGCTGTATTTGCTTTTAGCATTCTTTTACTATTCGTCATTTTTAGCGCATCATTAGTTAGGGCATCGAGGATTAGTTCTGAATATTATAAAGGCACAAGTAAAGAACTAAAACAACTTGAAGATAATTTTATTATTACTCCTTCAATATATTTTTATCTTAGTTGCGACGTTGGCGTATTGAATCAGTACTTGAAATCAAAAGGCGAGAAAACAAAATTTGGTGAGAATAGTTTCATACTTTTCCATTATATCTTATCTAAATTTGATATAATAAAGAGACCTTCTGATTTTCAAAAAGGTTATAAATTCCCTATGTGGGCAAATACCGGAACGTATATTAGAGAACTACATGCGGATTTTGGGTTAGCCGGAGTATACTTGATCCCATATCTATTGGGCTTTTTAATTACTTGGCTTTGGTATAAATTTTATACTCAGCATGGATTAATTGTATTAACTTTTCTCACATTCTTAACTCTAATAATCGGGTTTTCCTTTTTAATGATGATTACAAGACTGGATATTTGGGCAGTAACTCTTGTTATGCTCTTATTTATTGTTCCAGTTGTAGAAAAGATAGCAGTTTTTTCTGGTAGAAAATCTCTAAAAGTTTATTAGACAAAGACATTACAAATGGAAGAATTCCAAAACCAAACTTTAAATTTTAGCGGAACATCAATTACAAAAAACACTGTATATAACCTTTTAGGTTATGGTGTTCCAATGATTTTTGCTGTTGTAGCAATTCCCTTTTTAATAAGCGGTTTAGGCACTGAGAGGTTTGGGGTTTTAAATTTATCATGGATAGTAATTGGATATTTTAGTTTTTTCGATTTTGGCATCGGGAAAAGTCTAACCAAAATTATTGCTGAAAAAATTGGAAAAGATGATTCAAATCAAATTCCGGATTTTTTTTGGACATCATTTTTTTTGATGTTTGCAATTAGTTTATTACTTGTTATTATCCTTTTATTCTTCGTCCCATCGATAGTAAAATCTATTAATATTTCAAAAGAGTTATATCCGGAATTGTTAAAAACATTTTATCTCCTGGTTTTTTCAATTCCGTTAGTTACTACAACCGCGGGTTTAAGAGGTGTTCTTGAAGCTTATCAGAAATTTAGTACAATTAATATTATTAGAACATTTCTGGGAATATTTACATTCTTAGGACCGTTAATGTGTTTAATATTTACTAATAGTTTGTTCTGGATTATTTTATTTTTAGTCGCAATTAGAGTAGTGATTTGGTTTTTATATCTAAGGCTGTGTTTTAAAGTTGATCATACAATTGAAAGGAATCCTAGGATAAATTTAAAATTAGTTAAACCAGTGTTTAAATTTAGTATGTGGATTACTATAGCTAATTTGGTCAGTCCTTTAATAACAAATATTGATAGATTTTTGATCGGAATTCTAATATCGGCAACAGCTGTAGCATATTATGCAACACCCTATGAAGTCGTAACTAAATTATTATTAATACCAAGCGCACTGGTAGCTGTGTTATTTCCGGTTTTTTCAGCTAGCTTTCTACAAAATCCGGACATTTCAAAAAAACTTTTTTATACCGGTGTAAAATATATTTTTATCATTTTGTACCCTGTGATTTTTTTGATTGTTGCTTTCTCCTATCAAGGACTGAATTTATGGCTCGGTGTTGAATTTGCAAAAGAAAGCAGCATCATTATGCAGATACTGGCAATCGGTATTTTATATAACGCCATTGCATATATACCTTTTAATTATTTTCAGGGAGTTGGCAAACCAAATATACCGGCAATAATAAATTTAATTGAACTTCCCTTTTATTTATTAATAATGTGGATATCAATTAAAAGATGGGGAATTAATGGTGCTGTCTATATTTGGATTCTAAGAATTATAATTGATACAGCAATAATATTTTTTATAGCTTATTGGAAATTTGATATACGATTTGAATCAAAAAATAGTATTTCATCATTATTAATTGCTTCACTTTGTTTGATTGCTCCAATATTTATTATAAATATTTATTTTAATATTATTTACTCGATGATATGTCTTTTCGTTTTCATGTTTGTAACCTGGAATTATTTTATTTCATCCGAAGAAAAAAACTTTTTATTGTCAAAATTGAATTGGAATGCTTTCAAACTCCATCGGTAATTTTTTATACTTTAACATAAGTTGAAAAAATGAATTCCCTTAGTGAATCTTCATCAAAATACAAAGTGATGGGCGTTGTTGTTTTGTACAAACCAGATCAAGATGTTATAGAAAATATTTCTACTTACCTTGATCAGGTAGGACAATTAATGGTATTCGATAATTCCGATATTACCTATTCCGAAATAATAGATGAAATTAAGTCATTAGAAAATATTAATTATATATCATTTGGTCAGAATTTAGGTATTGCCAGGGCACTAAATCATGCTGCCCAAGTAGCAATCGAAAAAGGATATAAATTTTTACTTACAATGGATCAAGACAGTAAAGCTCCTTTAAATTTAGTAAGTACTTGTGTTTCTATTTTTGAAGGAAGTAACAAAGTAGGATTAGTTACACCCTTACATGCAAGTAAATTCGGCACACATATTAAACCTATTGGCCAAATAGAAAAGACAACAATAGCTATGACATCTGGGAATCTGATTTCCTTGGATGTTTATAAAAAGGTTGGCGGTTTTGAAGAAGATTATTTCCTTGATTACATGGATATTGAATATTGTTTTAAATTGCATTTGCATCACTACGATTTAATTCGAATTAATGATTTAGTTCTTGATCATAATGAAGCAGCGCTTACGGAGATTAGTTTATTTAAGAAAAAAGTCCATCCGCACAATCATAAACCTTTTAGGTGGTATTATAAAACGAGAAATATTCTTTTGCTTAGAAAAAAATACAAAAATATTTTTCCGGAATTATTTAGTATTGAATTTAATTCATATTTGCGGATGATAATGCGGCTAATTTTATTTGAAAAATACAAAATTCAGAAAATCAAAATGATTCTATTAGGCTGGTGGGATTTCTGGAATAATAGAATAGGGAAAAAGTTCTAAATTGTGAGTTATGTGATAGTTAGGTGGCAAGTACTATTAATTGAATAAAACGTCAAAAATAAGAGGTATATAATGGATAAACAACAATTAATGAACCAAAAAGGTGAGATTGACTTCAGAAAGAAACTTTACGCGCAACAAGTAGAGGGTAAGAAAATTTTTGATGATGAATATGATATGACTGGTATTGAAACAATTCTTGAAGATAGAATGATGAAGACATTTAATCAGATGTCCTCTCTGCAAGAAAGAAATATTGCATTATCACCGTACTTAGAAATTGGAGCAGAAAGATGTCAACGTTCACTGGTTATGGAAAATGATCTCGAAGCAAATGGTGCTGCAGTAGATATTTCTTTTGATATGTTGAAGAGCTGTACACATTATCAGAAAGTATTTAACAAGGTTAAGCCCCCATTTAGAATATGTTGTGATGCAAACAATTTGCCAGTGATGAGTGATTCGATTCCTTTTGTATTCTGTTATGAAACCCTACACCATTTCCCTGAACCAGCCCCAATTACGAAAGAAATATATAGAGTGCTTTCCCCTAGCGGTTGCTTCTTCTTTGATGAAGAACCCTATAAGCAGATTCTTCATTTCAATTTATACAAAGGGCAAAAGATATATTCCGATACATCATTAAAAAGAAGTAGGATAGGAAATATTTTAGATCTATTCTTTAGTGCAAGAAGCTGTAATGAGGTTGAGCATGGAATCATAGAGAATGATGACATAACCATTGGTTTATGGAAAAATGCCTTAATGCACTTTGATGAAAAAGATGTTGAATTAAAAACGATCTCTTCTATTCAATCAGATTTATTTAGACCAAACTCTTATATGAAGTATTTCATTGCATATTTATTCGGGGGGAAAATTTCTGGAATTTGTCGAAAACAAGGTTATAATGATAACATCAAACGGTCTATTTTTGATACCCTTATTTGTCCTTCATGTAAAAAGGATAACAGTGAAATACTGTTAAATCAGATTGACAATTTTTTTATTTGTCCAAACTGTTCTAGAAGGTATCCAGTAATAGAGGGAGTGTTATTTCTCTTTTCGTATGATACATTCGTAGACTTATATCCTGAAATCTTTAATTCGTTTTCAAAAGAGTGAGTGCGCATGAAGAGGAATATCTGTGATTTACATTAATCAAATTGTAAAGAGCCACTTAACCCGCAAATCAAAGCGACTGATTTAAACTTTTCGACATTTGATAAATTATTGGCTGTAGTTTCAAAAGTAAATTGCTCTTTGAAAGTAGTTAACAAAACAAGTTAATAAATAATTATTAGCGTTGGTTTTAAAGCGATATTGTAGTTCTGGGCAGCGCTTTGTTTGCCACGCCGATATAGATTAAAAGTGAGCTTTGTTAATGAATAGTCCTATAAGTGTTCTGATTGACGAAGGAAGATCTTCCGTTGGTAAGCCGACAGGCATTGGCTTACAAGCAATAAATCTTCATAAACATTTAAAAAAATATTGTGATTGTAAAATCTCTGATTACAAAGCGATGAAAATTCTGCCAAAAGGAATTAGAAAATTCAGCCTGGATGCGTTAATAAACATTTTAGCCTTGTTTCAAAAGTATGATATTGTTCATTATCAAGATAATTTTGTACCGTTCTTGAGGGGTAAAAGCAAAAAGATTGTCACGGTACACGACTTGGGAGTTTTTTTGTTTCCCAAAACGGTTCCATTTATTTATGTAAGATATCATCAGCATTCGATTAGAAAAGTGTCTCAAAGAGCAGACTGCATTATCACCCCTTCAGAAGCAATTAGGACTGAATTTCTTGAAATGTTTCCGAATACCAATCCGGCAAAAATTATTTGTTGTAATGATGGAATAAGGGATATATTTTGGAATTATGAAGGTTCGGAAAAAGTACTTCTAGAAAAATTCAAAATTCAGCCGTATACATATTTTTTCTTTCTTGGCAATTTGTCTCGAAGAAAGAATCTAAAATTTACTTTAGAATCTTTTATAGAAGCGAGGAGTAAGAATCAAATTGATAAAAATACAACCATGGTTCTTGGCGGCCAAAAATGGTGGGGCGCTGCTGATTTTAAACATTTGTTGCGTGATGATTTGGGTATAAGAACACTGGGCTATTTAACCGATGAGGATATTGTTACGCTCTATAAATACAGCAAATCTTTTGTGTTTCCATCATTATACGAAGGATTTGGAATGCCGATTATTGAAGCGATGAGCCAAAATACTCCGATTATTATTTCAAATATTCCTACAAGCAAGGAGTTAAACTCAAAGCATAATAATCAAATGTTTTGTTTCGAACTAAATGATAAAATAAGTCTTATTGAAAAGTTTATTGAACTGGATAAAAATCATTTATCAGTAAGAGAAAATCTGAATTACGGTGATATCTCGATGTATAATTTCGACAATATTGCCAAAGAACACTTGAAGATTTATTACAAAGTTTTGGATGAAACTGTTTGATTATCAATTTAGCTACTAATATTTTTTAAAATAATTGACTATTGTATGAGAATTGGAATTGATGCGAGATTATTAAGTACGAAAATTCGTGGAACTGCAAGATATTTATCCAACCTAATTGAATACTTACCGCAATTTGATACTAAGAATGAGTACTTCATCTTTCAATATGAAGATGTATCACGGGAAAATCAGTTTTACAAATATATTCCGATAAAAAAAAGCAAATTACCTCGCCAAATTTATGAGCACTATTGGCTTAATTTTGTCCTTCCAAATCTTATAACTAAACATAAAATTGATATTTTTTTTACGCCGTATATTTTCGTTCCCTTGTTTAAAAAGAATTGGAAAAATGTAATTGTAATCCATGATTCTCTTACAAAAGTATGTAAAGAACATTATACTTATCACTATAGAAAGTATCTGGATATCATGGTTCCTCCTTCAATAAAAAGAAGTGATAAAATTATTACTGTTTCGCAATCTGCTAAGGAAGATATAATTAAATTTTATGATGTTGATCCAAATAATATAGAATACCTGTATCATTGGACTAACGATAAGTATAGACCAATCGATCTCAGCTCGGATGAAAAAAAAGAACTCAGAACGAAATACGGCTTGCCTGAAAAATTCATCCTCTTTGTAAGTGTACTTGAAGAAAGGAAAAATATTACCGGAATTTTTAAGGTATCCGATATTCTATTGAATAGAGGAATTGATATTAAAATAGTATTTGTCGGGAGAGAAGGTTTCGGGTTTGAAAAAATAGCTGATACATTTAAAGCAAACAGCGATCGATTTATTCGTTTAAAAGATATTGATGATAAAGATTTAGTTAGAATATATAATTTAGCAACATTATTTTTCTTCCCGACACATTACGAAGGTTTCGGTTTACCTCCGTTAGAAGCGATGAAGTGCGGGTTGCCGGTTATTGCCTCAAATAATTCATCAATACCCGAAGTAGTTGGCGACGGAGGCATTTTGGGTGAAGCAAATAATTATGAATTTTTTGCGGAGAAAATCGCTTTATTACTCAGTGATAATAATTATTATTTATCGCTGAAACTAAAGGCAATACAACAAGCTGAAAAATTTACTGCAAAAAAGCATATTTCTAAGCTTGTTAATATTTTTAATAGCTTTTAATGTTAACACCGCTTTTATTTTATTAATTATTGATAATAATTTTTATTGAGCATTTATGAGAATTGTACAGACAAACAAAGCTTACTATCCGAAAGTAGGGGGTATTGAAACAACTATAACAACTTTGTCGGAAGGTTTTGCTAATTACTTTAATGAAGATGTCAAAGTTTTAACTTGCAGTGAAGTTAATCGCACACAAACTATAGATAGTGTAATTAATAGAGTTAATGTTAAGTATCTGCCTACTTATGGTTTTTTTGCATCTCTTCCAATAAGCCCCGGCTATTTTAAGGAAATCAGAAAATATTCAGGAGACATTCTGCATGTGCACGAACCGTTCCCGTTAGCTGATATTTCGATGATCATGTTTCCCAAATTAAAAGAAAACTTTTCTCGTATAGTAGTTTCATGGCATAGTGATATAGTTCGCCAAAAATGGGTGTTGTCATTCTATAAAAAATTTATTCTTAAGTTTTTAGGAGTTGCTGATAAGATAATTGTAAGTAATCCTAATATGATCAATAATTCCGATTTTCTTCCATTCTTTGAAGATAAGATTGAAGTAATTCCTATTGGTGTTAATTTAGATTGGGTTGACTCATGCCAAGAGTCAAATTTTTTATCGGATGAAATTCGTTCATCGAATAAAGGTCCGATGATTTTATCTGTTGGAAGATTGGTCTACTACAAAGGTTATGAATATTTAATTGATGCAATAAAATTAATTCCTGATGCTTCGCTTGTAATTATTGGTTCAGGTCCCTTGAAAAATAAATTGGTTGAAAGAATTAATAAATTAAATCTATCATCAAGAATAAAAATAATACCTGAAGTTGATGAAAAGACTTTGCATAGCTATTACAAAGCTTGTGACTTATTTGTACTTCCATCAGTGGAAAAAAGTGAAACCTACGGCATTGTACAAATTGAAGCAATGGCATGCGGAAAACCCGTTATTTGTACAGAGGTAGGTACAGGGACTACATTTCTTAATCTGCATGAGAAAACGGGATTTGTTGTTCCCCCGCGGAATACAAAACTTTTAGCCGAAGCAATTGATAAACTAATTACGAATCAAGAGTTAAGATTAAAATTAGGAATGTATGCCAAAGAAAGAGCTTTAAAAGAATTTACCGATAAAAAAATGGTAGAAGAGAATTATAAAGTTTATCAAGATTTGTTAAATAATTGAATTGACCTTTTTACAAACTAAAAATGACAGCAGATAAAAGTAGATGGGCTTTAGCCCAAGAATATGAGAAAAAGTGGTGGGACTCCAGAAGTAATTATATTGATTTCGATTTTTATAAACACTTCGCCACCGAGATGTTAAAGTTTATAGAAAGTCATTTCCAAATTACAGCTGATACTAATATCCTCGAAGTTGGAAGCGGTGCAGGCGGAATCTTAACTTATTTAAAAGAAAGCAATAATAAATATGCCATTGATCCGCTTGAATACTTTTATGCAACAGTTGATGAATTTATTAAACAAAGAGATAATTCAGTTAAGTATTTTACGGCTAAAGGAGAGAACCTGCCGTTTTCGGATAATATGTTTGATTTAATTATAATGGATAATGTGCTGGATCATTGTGATAAACCAACCGATGTGATGAAAGAAATAACTAGGGTATTAAAAAATAACGGGATGGTCTACTTTAAACAAAATACTTATCATGTATGGGGAAGATTTATAAGATGGTTAATGGAAAAATTTTTGATAGATAGGGGACACCCTTTTACTTTTTCTAAGAAGGATCTAAAAAAATTATTTTTTGCAAATAGGCTAGAAGTTAATAAATATAAACGAACCGGATTTTTTCCAACTTGGAAAAAAGAACTATCTTCAAAGGGAGTAAAAGAAAAAATTAAGGCATTTCTTTTTGTAACAAGAGATAAAACTACGTATTTGTTGCAAAAAGTATAACTTGATAATAAATATTCATTTACACTTTTTATGGCAGCACCAGAATGTCGATCTTTAGTAATTACAAATTATAAATAAATGAAATATGATATCATAATCATAGGTGCCGGAATAGTCGGTTTAGCTACTGCTTATTCAATTCTTAATAAGAACCAGGAAGTTAAATTATTACTTGTTGAAAAAGAAAATGAAGTGGAGAAATATACAACCAGGAGTAACAATAGGATAATTAATTCCTGAACCTTTCCCAAATTACTTTGGGGGACTCAAAGCGGAAATAATTTAAATTTCCTTACAATTAGGGAATGTGATTCCCATTTTGTAATTTTGCGCTATGATAAAACGGAACGCAGAAATATCGCTTTTGCAAATGGCAAAACAATTTAAAAGTGTTACCGTTATTGGGCCAAGACAATCAGGTAAGACTACCATAGTAAAAAAGGTGTTCCCGAAAAAGCCTTATGTGAGTCTTGAGAATCCCGATTACAGGAAGTTCGCTTCAGAAGATACAAGAGGATTTTTGAATGGATACCCCGATGGAGCAATATTCGATGAGGTTCAAAGAGTGCCGGAACTTTTTTCTTATCTGCAACAGGTCCTGGACGACTGCGACAAAACCGGACAATTTATTCTGACAGGCTCAAATAATTTCCTTATGCAGGAAAATATTTCTCAAAGTCTTGCCGGTAGAATTGGACTGATAACTTTATTGCCTTTTTCGATGAACGAAGTTGGGATAAATAAATCTACTTCAATTAATGAATTACTTTTTAAGGGGCTTTATCCTCCTCTATATGACAAAATGTTCGATACGGCTACTTGGTTTGCAAATTACATAACCACTTACGTTGAACGTGATGTTCGGCTAATAAAAAATATAACTAATTTTTCAGCCTTCGAGAGGTTTATTAGATTGTGCGCCGGAAGATGCGGACAATTGTTGAATATGAATAATTTGGCGATAGAAACAGGTGTCGACGGTAAAACTATTGCTTCGTGGATTGGAATTCTTGAAATGAGCTTTATTATTTTTAGGCTGCATCCTCATCATAAAAATTTTAATAAAAGAATTGTGAAAATGCCTAAAATTTATTTTTACGATACCGGTTTGGCGGCTTCATTATTGGGGATTGAAAGTGCCGAACAGTTGGTGTTAAATCCTTTTCGAGGAAGTCTTTTTGAGAATTTGGTAGTTGTGGAATTATTAAAACAAAGGTTTAACAATGGATTGAAGAGTAATCTTTCTTTTTGGCGTGATAATGTTGGGCATGAAATAGACTTGCTGCTGCAAAACGGGGATACTCTCACGCCGGTGGAAATTAAATCCGGTCAGACTGTCACAAAAGATTATTTTAATGGTTTAGAATTTTGGGAAAAAATAAACCCCGGCTCTAATCGCTTTATTGTTTATGCCGGGTTCGATAAACAAAAAAGAAGTAATAGGATTGAAATTTTACCTTTTTATTCAGTTACTGGGTTGAACACTAAAAAATGAACTACAACGTTATAATCATTGGTGCCGGTATTGTCGGTTTAGCCACTGCTTATTCAATTCTTAATAAGAACCCGGAAGTTAAATTATTACTTGTTGAAAAAGAAAATGAAGTAGCCAAACATCAGACCGGGAACAACAGCGGGGTTATTCATTCCGGTATCTATTATAAACCGGGAAGTTTAAAAGCAATTAACTGTAGACGCGGCTATCAAATGCTTTTGGATTTTTGTGATGAGAACAACATAGAATATGATATTTGCGGTAAAGTTATTGCCGCAACTTCTGAAAATGAATTGCATGCGTTGGAGAATATTTACAATCGCGGAATTGAAAATGGTTTAAACGGACTTGAGTATTTATCAGAGAATCAATTAAAAGAAAAAGAATATCATGCAAACGGAATTAAAGGAATCTTTGTACCGCAAACCGGGATAATTGATTTCAAAGTAGTGTCTGAAAAATTAGCTGAATTGATTCGTAAAAAAGGCGGCGAAATTGTTTTTAATTCATCATTGCAAAAAATAAAAAATTCACAGGATGAAATAATTATTGAAACAAATAACGGAGAATATCACTCTAAGTTTGTCATAACTTGTGCCGGTTTGCAATCCGATAGAATCGCAAGGATGACAAAGCCTGATTTGGATGTTAGAATTATTCCGTTTAGAGGCGAGTATTATAAATTAAAAGACTCAAGTAAAACATTGGTTAATAATTTAATCTATCCCGTTCCCGATCCTGCTTTCCCGTTTTTGGGTGTTCATTTTACAAGAATGATTAACGGTGACGTTGAATGCGGACCAAATGCAGTCTTCTCATTTAAAAGAGAAGGTTATTCAAAATTGAGTTTTAATTTTAGAGATACGATTGATAGTTTGAGTTGGCGGGGTTTTCATAAAGTTGCATTAAATTATTGGCAAATAGGAATGGGTGAATTTTATAGATCATTTAATAAGAATGCATTTGTTAAAGCTCTCCAGAAACTTATCCCGGAAATAAAGGAAAGTGATTTGATTAAAGGTGGTGCTGGTGTCCGCGCTCAAGCATGCGACAAAAATGGAAAACTAATTGACGATTTTTATTTTGTTGAACAGGAAAACACAATTCACGTTTGCAATGCACCGTCTCCGGCAGCTACTTCTGCACTCTCTATCGGTGAATATATTTCAGGAAAATATTTTAAACAGGTTGTCTAATTGAATAAACGTCTCGAAAAAATATTAGTCCTTATAGTTGATTTTATTACAATAAATTTTGCTTGGATGGCATTTTATGTTCTGCGGGTCGAGACAGGTTGGTTTGAACTTTTCTCAGAACCTATCTTTCTTATCCCGATGTTTGTCGTTTATATCTATTGGTTAGTCTTGTTTCTTTTTGTAGGAATGTATAGAACTTGGTTTGCATATTCACGGTTTGATGAGATAACACTTTTATTTAAAGCAACGTTTGTCGGTATTTTTATTTTATTCTTTCTGATTTTTTATGACGATGTTTCGCATAATATAAAGTCAAGCACACGTTACATTATTTTCGTTTATTGGATAATCTTCTTCTTCTCAGTTGCGATCGGGAGAGTTTTAGTAAGAAGTGTTCAAAGAAATTTACTCTTCAAAGGTATCGGAAGAAGAGGCGCTGTAATTATTGGTTTTAATGATAAAGCTCACCGAATTCATAATTCAATTACTAATCACCGGGGGTTGGGACTTGATGTTAAAGCTTATGTTGCGGTAAAAGAAGATAATGTCGGAAAGGAACATCTCGGTATAAAAGCCGTTGATTTAACTGAAAATATTCGCTCGGTTTTGCAGAAGTATGATTGTAAGGAAATAATAATTGCACTCGAACATCATGAAGAAGATATCTTCTTAAAAGTAATTGAAAAAACCGATGGACTGGATGTTGGAATAAAAATCGTTCCCGACCTATATGAAATAATTAGCGGGCAAGCGCGCACTACTCAGATTTACGGATTCCCTCTTATAGATATTATGCCGCAGCTAATGCCGGAATGGGAAAAGAAAGTAAAGCGTTTGATGGATATTTTTATTTCACTTATGTTTTTAATTATTACTTCTCCTGTTTTATTAATTGTTGCTGCTGCAATAAAACTCGATAGCAAAGGACCCGTATTTTACAAACAGGAAAGAAGCGGGTTGAACGGTAAACCTTTTAAGATTTATAAGTTTCGTTCGATGGTTCAAGATGCTGAAAAAGAATCCGGACCGGTTTGGTCAACTAAAGATGATCCGAGAATTACAACGGTTGGAAAATTTATAAGAAAATTAAGGTTGGATGAAATCCCGCAAGTTATAAATGTATTGAAAGGCGAAATGAGTTTTGTAGGTCCCAGACCTGAAAGACCTTACTTTGTTGAAAAACTTTCCGAAGAAATTCCGTTATATAAAAGAAGATTAAGAGTTCGTCCCGGCATTACCGGGTGGGCACAAGTTAAACACAAGTATGACGAATCGGTTGAAGACGTAAAAACTAAACTTAGATACGATCTTTTTTATATTGAGAATATGTCTCTGCGAATGGATTTGAAAATTATATTTCGAACTGTATTCGTTGTACTCTTTGGTAAAGGTCATTACAATTAGGTGAATCATGAAAAAAACACTCATAATTATTCCAACATATAATGAACTCAAAAATATTCAGAAATTAATTTCGCAACTGCGTTCTGAATATCCGGCAATAGATATTCTTATTGTTGATGATAATTCTCCTGATGGAACCGGAAAACTAGTTAACGAGTTATCTGCTTCCGACTCTCAATTAAAGCTAATCGAAAGAGAGGGTAAATTAGGATTAGGCACTGCTTATGTAAGAGGATTCAAATATGCTATTGAAAACAATTACGAACTTGTAATCCAGATGGATGCTGATTTTTCTCATGATCCGAGAGTAATAAAACAATTTTTGGAATCTATAGAAGAGAACGATGTTGTTATCGGTAGCCGTTACATAAAAGGTGTTAATGTTGTCAATTGGCCGATGAGCAGGTTGTTATTAAGTTATTTTGCAAATATATATACCAAAGTTATTACCGGAATGCCGATATATGATGCAACCGGCGGTTATAAATGCTGGCGGCGGGAAGTTCTTGAAGCAATTAACCTGGATAAGATTACATCAAACGGTTATTCATTCCAAATTGAAATGAACTTTAAAGCGTGGAAAAAAGGATTCAAGCTAAAAGAGATTTCAATAACATTTGTCGATCGGACTGACGGCAGTTCAAAGATGTCAAAGAAAATTGTTCACGAAGCAATTTTTATGGTTTGGAAATTACGCTTCAATAGTATCTTCGGAACATTGGATTAATTTATTACTATGCAGCTATCTATAATAATAGTTAATTATAATGTGAAGGAATTTCTATTAAACCTTCTCGACTCCCTCAACAAAGCTGTATCTAAATTTGAACATGAAATCATAATTGTTGACAATGCTTCTGATGATGGAAGTGTTGAAGCGGTACGCAATAAATTTAACTATGTAAATATTATTGAGAATAAAAAAAATGTCGGATTTGGCGCCGCTAATAATCAAGCAATGGAAATTGCAAAAGGTGAAAATCTCGTCCTTATTAATCCCGATACTATTGTAAAAGAAGACACATTTACAAAACTAATCGACTTCTTGAAAAACACACCCGATGCGGGTATGGTTGGATGCAAAGTATTGAATCCCGATGGAACATTGCAGCTTGCTTGCAGAAGAAGTTTTCCCGGTCCGTGGACATCATTCACAAAAATAACAGGCTTAAGCAAACTCTTTCCCAACAGCAAACTATTTGCAAGATATAATCTCACCTATCTTAATGAAAATGAAACATATGAAGTTGATGCAATATCCGGTTCTTTTATGATGATACGGAGAGAAGTGTATGAAAAAACAAAAGGATTTGATCAGCAGTTTTTTATGTACGGCGAAGATCTTGATTTGTGTTACAGAACTCAGAAAGAGGGTTACAAAGTTTATTACGTTCATTCAACCGAAATTATTCATTACAAAGGCGAGAGTACAAAACGGAGCAGCATTGACGAAACTAAAGTTTTCTATGATGCCATGCATCTTTTTGTTCGTAAGCATTTCTCATCTTTCTTTATTGTTGAATTAATTTTACAAGCGGCCATCTTCTTTAGAAAATTATTTGCATTCCTAAATTTATACCGGTTGGTAATTGTTGCCGTGTTTTTTGATCTGATATTCGGTGTGTTATCTTTTTTCACAGCGGAAGAAATTTACAGTAATGAGAGATGGGAAGGATTCCCGGAAATATTTAAACCCGGAGTTTATTTTGTACCGGCTTTTATTCAAGTTATTATTTCATCTTTAATGAACTCGTACCGAAAAGATGGTTTTTCAGTTCTTCGAAGTTTAATTTCGCTAGTTGTCGGATTGATGGTTATTACATCAATGACGTTCTTCTTAAAACAGTACGCATTCAGCAGAGCGGTTGTGCTCATTGCATATGCTTTAATGTTTTTCGGCTTTGCATTTTGGAGAATAATTGCAAAAACTATTTTTAAAGTCGGGCTTTCCGCTAATGAAAGAAAGAACAGAACTATTATCGTAGGAACCAACAGCAAAGCCCTGACATTAACAAAAAAGTTGAAATCAAGTTTAACGTCGCTTCATCATATAATTGGTTTGATTGGAATAAGCAACAAAGATATTGGTGAGCAAATTCAAAACTTTAATGTAATCGGATCGTTAAGCAATATTAAAAAAGTAATTCAAGAGAATAAAATTGATAAAGTTATTTTTTCTTCCGACGAGCTTACTTTTGATCAAATGTTCGGTGTTGTTTCAAACTGCCAGGGTATGAATGTAGAATTTATGGTAGCCGGTAGCGATATGGATTACTTAGTCGGCAAATCGTCAATTACAATGTTGGAGGATATTCCTTTATTAAAAGTTTATTATAATATTTCTTCCTTACCTCATAAAACCGCAAAAACAGCATTCGATTTTATATTAAGTACAATTATTTTACTTTTGCTGTACCCTTTAATATATTCGCACCGCAAGCTTACCGGAAGGGCAACCGAATTCTCTAACTTTATTCTTAATGTTCCGAAAGTATTAACGGGAAAAAATAGTTTTGTCGGTCCAGAATCATACAGTTATATGGAAGGTTTATATCTCGGTAAAAAAGGTCTAACCGGGTTGTGGAATATCGAGAACATTGATAAAAACGATGAAGAAGAAAAACGTAAACTCGATATCTTTTATGCAAAGAATCAGAATATTTGGCTTGATATTGAAATTTTAAGCAGAAGTTTTTCGAACATGATTTTCAAACAGGAGAGATAATGGCAAAGAATAGTACACTCGATTTTGAAAAACCGATTTATGAACTCGAAAGTAAAATTGAAGAAATGCGCCAGTATGAAGGCGATTTGGATATAAAAGACGAGATTTCCAAACTCGAATCTAAAGTTTTTTCGTTAAAGAAAAGTATCTTCGATAATCTTACACGATGGCAGAGAGTTCAACTTGCACGGCATCCCGAAAGACCTTTTACGTTAGACTATATCAATATGATGACAACGGATTTTATTGAACTTCATGGCGATAGACATTACGGTGACGATAAAGCAATTGTCGGCGGTCTTGCAAAAATCGACGGTCAAAAAGTAATGATAATCGGTCATCAAAAGGGGAGAGATACAAAATCAAATGTTTATAGAAATTTCGGTATGCCTAATCCCGAAGGTTACCGAAAAGCATTACGCTTAATGAAGCTTGCCGAAAAGTTTAACATTCCGGTTATAACTTTATTAGATACACCCGGCGCATTCCCCGGTTTGGAAGCCGAAGAAAGAGGTCAAGCCGAAGCTATTGCTAGAAATTTATTTGAAATGAGTAAACTTAGAGTACCGATAATAATTGTTATCATTGGCGAAGGTGCAAGCGGAGGTGCTTTGGGTATTGGTGTTGGCGATAGAATTCTTATGCTTGAAAATACTTGGTATTCTGTTATCAGTCCGGAATCTTGTTCAAGTATTTTATGGCGAAGTTGGGATTACAAAGAACAAGCGGCGGAAGCACTTAAATTGACCGCACCGGATCTTTTAGAACAAAAAATTATTGACAGAATAATACCGGAACCATTAGGCGGAGCTCATAAAAATTATAATCAAATTGCAGATACTCTTAAATCAATTTTACTGGAAGAACTTGCTGACCTAAAGAAAATCAAACCGGATAAATTAGTTCAAAACAGATTAGAAAAATTTGGGGCAATGGGAGTTTTTGAAGAATAATGTTGAAACATGTTACTACTATTCGTGTTCGTTATGCCGATACCGACAAAATGCAGTTTGTTTACAACGGAAAGTATCTTGAATATTTTGAAGTAGGTAGAACCGAGTTATTAAGAAGTTGTGGTCTTGCTTACAGTGAAGTCGAAAAAAAAGGTTATCAACTGCCGTTGATTGAAGCAAAATTAAGATACATTTCACCTGCCCGTTACGATGATCTGCTAGACATTGAAGCAACGGTAAGCGAACTCTTATCGGCAAAAGTTCATATTGATTATAAAATTACAAGACATGAAACAGATGAAGTAATTACCGAGGGATACACAACTCATATGTTTATTAAATCGGATTCAAAAAAACCTACCCGCCCCCCTAAGATTTATACCGACGCTCTAAAAAAATATTTTGAATAGCTAACTGATATTTTATTTAATAGATATTTGCTGATGATCGAAAAGATAAAAGAACTTACAAAAGATACCGCTATTTACGGCATCAGTACAATTGTCGGCAGATTTTTCGGATTTCTGCTTGTTCCGTTTTATACGAATATATTTTCAACTTATGAGTTCGGTGTTTTCTCCAATGTTTATGCTTACATTGCTTTCCTTAACATAGTATACATCTACGGAATGGATGCCGCATTTCTTAAGTATAGTTCAATTACCGATGAAAGTAATAAGAAAAATGTTTTTTCCACCTCATATATTTTTGTAACTGCAACAACTCTAATCTTTTCATTAATTATATTTTTAGCAAAAGGGAACTTAAGCGATGGGATGAGTATTCCTTCGCAATATTCTTATTTACTTAATTATGTTATACTGATATTAATATTTGACACCCTTGCTCTTGTACCTTTTGCAAATTTAAGATTGCAGCGTAAAGCAAAGAAGTTTGCAATAATAAAAACGTTGAACATTCTTATAAATCTCGGTTTGAATATTTACCTGATACTATTCCTTGAATATGATATAGAAGCAATTTTCATAAGCAATGCTGTTGCCTCGTTCTTTTCATTTGCGGCACTGCTTCCCGAAATAATTAAATATTTTTTACCAAAGATTGATTATGAATTACTAAAAAGAATGTTGAAGTTCGGTATTCCTTACTTACCGGCAAGCATGGCGGCAACAATTGTACAGGTGATAGATAGACCGATTCTTGTAAGAATCTTAGGCGAAAGCGCACTCGGTATTTATCAAGCAAATTATAAGCTCGGTATTTTTATGATGTTGTTTGTTTCGATGTTTCATTATGCTTGGCAGCCATTTTTCTTAAATAATGCACAAGATGCAAATGCAAAAAAATTATTTGCAAAGATTTTAACTCTCTATCTTCTTGTATCGTCATTGATTCTTGTTTTTCTTTCATTATTCATTTCCGATATAGCCGGGTTTGAAATAATGAACGGACGTACAATAATTGGAAAAGAATATTTATCCGGACTATATATTGTCCCCGTAGTTTTACTTGCTTATGTTTTTCATGGTATGTACGTCAATTTTCAAGCAGGTATTTATATTGAAGAAAAGACAAAATATTTCCCGTTTGTAACGGGAGCGGGCGCACTTCTTAATATTGTAACAAATATTGTATTAATTCCGGTCATCGGAATAATGGGAGCGGCAATTGCTACACTGGTAAGTTATTTTGTTATGGCAGCCGGTTTATTTATTACGGCACAAAAATTTTATAAGATTGACTACGAGTATTTTAAAATAATCGCAATCTTTTTATTGTTATTTATTGCCGGTATATTTTATTACTACGTATTTGGATTTGAAAACGTAAGCTTTGTAAATAAGATTGCAATTCTTTTGGGCTTTATAGCAGGTTTATTTATTTTTAGAGTTATCAGTAAAGAAGAAATTTCTTCTCTCAAAAAATTATTCTAATATTTTTTCACCTTCTAATCTTACTAATAGAATGGATTCAATTAAAATAAAAATCAAAAGAATATCGGATGAATTCTCGGATATACCTTTACCTTCATATGCTACAGAAGGAAGTTCAGGGATGGATATCCGAGCTGCACTTAAGGAACCGGAAACATTAAAACCGGGTGAAGTTAAATTAATTCCCACAAATCTTTCGGTCGAAATACCAATTGGGTATGAAATACAAGTAAGACCGCGAAGCGGCTTGGCTGCTAAATACGGTATCGGTGTGCTGAACTCGCCCGGTACAATTGACAGCGATTATAGGGGAGAAGTAAAAATAATTTTATTCAATTTTGGTAAAGACCCTTTTGAAATCAAATCCGGTGAACGAATTGCACAAATTATTTTATCCAAAGTTTATAAAGCAGAAATAGAAGAGTCTTCAAATCTTAAAGAAACAAAACGCGGTGAAGGAGGATTTGGGCATACCGGGAAAGCGTGAGGTTTAGAGTGTGAGATGGGGGGAAAGGTAGATGAGGAGAGTGGGTGAAAAGGAGAAAGGGGGAAGGGGAGAAACTGAGTTGGTTGGAGTTTTCTTATGAATGCAAATACATTGACAAAAAAGAATTCGAAAGACTTTATGAGATTTATGAAAATATTTTAGGTAAGCTTGTAAGAATGATGAATCAATCTGAGAAGTGGAGTATTTGAGAAGAGGAGTGATGGAGAAGGGGAGAAGAGGCGAGTGGGAGAAGTAAAAATTTTTTAATGCTATAAAATATCCCCCCCTCTCCTTATCTCCCTCCCGGTTACTTTTTTGTTGATGTAAAATAAATCAAGTACTAGTTAAACAAAGAGAAAAAGGAATTAATATAAATGAGTGAGTTTGTACATCTTCATAATCATTCGCATTTTAGTTTACAAGACGCAGCGTGTACAATTGATGATTTAGTTAATACTACCAAAGAAATGGGTATGTCTTCCATTGCTCTTACCGATCACGGTGTAATGTACGGTGTCTCCGAATTTTATAATAAAGCAACTAAAGCCGGCATCAAACCTATTATCGGAATGGAAGCTTATATTGCAATGGATAGTTCTCGTTTTGAAAAAGGTTCTGATAATGGAACCGGTAGAAAAAGATCCAAACATTATAACCATCTTGTTTTGCTTGCAAAAAATAAAACCGGGTATCATAATCTAATCAAACTTTCGTCAATCGGGTTTACAGAAGGTTTTTATTATAAACCAAGAATTGATATGGAAATCCTTGCAAAGCATAGCGAAGGATTAATTTGTACTACTGCTTGTCCGGCTGGACCAGTATCTGTTCATCTTATTAACGGAGATTATAATAAAGCCAAGGAAACAACTCTCCGATTGCATGAATTGTTTAATGATGATCTTTATCTCGAAATTCAAAATCATGGTCTTGATATAGAAAAAGCAATATTAGACGGAATGCCGAAGCTTGCTAAAGAACTCGGTTTGAAACTTATAGCGACAAATGATATTCATTACATTAAACAAGAGCACTCAATTGCTCATAATGTTTTGCTTTTATTAGGCGATAAATCCGGTAATTACGAATATAAAAATCTTCGTTACGGTACCGATCAAGTATACTTTAAATCTGCCGAAGAAATGAAAGCCATCTTTAAAAATTATAAAGGCGCTATAGAGAATACTCTTGAGATAGATCAGAAAATTAATCTTGATTTGAAATTCGAAAAATTTCATTATCCAATATTTCCCATTCCGCCGGAATCAAATGCAAAAGATTTGGATGAGTACATTGAAATTCTCTCGCGTGAAGGTCTTCATAAGAAATTCAAAAAAATTACTAAAGACATTGAAGATAGGTTTGACTATGAATTAAAAGTAATTCAAGAGATGGGTTATTCAGGTTACTTTTTAATAACGCAGGATTTTATTAATGCGGCAAAGCAAAGGGGAATTCCGGTTGGACCGGGAAGAGGTTCTGCTGCGGGAAGCTTAATTGCTTATGTACTTGGTATAACAAACGTCAATCCGCTTGATTATAATTTACTGTTCGAACGATTCCTAAACCCTGCACGTGCAACTATGCCCGATATTGACGTTGATTTTGCAGATGACCAGCGCGGCGAAGTGATTAATTATGTTAAAGAAAAATTCGGTGAAGATTCTGTTTGCCAGATTATAACTTTCAACAGACTCTCTTCAAAAGCAGTCTTACGCGATGTTGCAAGAGTTTTACAAATACCGATTCCTACCGTAGAAAAAATAACTAAATATATTCCTTCTAAGTTCGGAAAAGTTTATACAATAGATCAAGCATTGGACGAAGTACCTGAATTAAAATGGGTTAAAGATTCCGACGATCCTAAAATTCAAGAAATGATTCAATACGCAAAAATTCTTGAAGGTATGAATAGAAACGCTTCTAAACATGCAGCCGGTATTGTAATTACTCCGGGATCTGTTAGTGATTTTGTTCCGTTAGCAACGGCTGGGACCGATAACGATATGGTAACGCAATTCAGTATGAAGGAACTTGATGCCGCCGGTCTTCTTAAAATGGATTTTCTCGGTCTAAGAACTTTAACAATTATTAGAGATACGATTGAACTGGTTAAGAAAACCCGTAACGTAGAAATAGATATTGACTCAATACCTCTAAATGATGAATTAACTTACAAACTTTTTGCAAAGGGACAAACAACCGCCGTATTTCAGTTTGAATCCGCACCTATGCGGGAGTATCTAAAAAAATTAAAACCTTCCAGCGTCCTCGATCTTGCAGCAATGAATGCACTTTATCGTCCGGGACCAATGGAATTTATAGATGATTTTATTTCTCGAAAGCAAGGAAAAAGAAAAATAGAATACCCCCATGAAATTGTTCAACCGATTCTTGAAGAAACCTACGGTATTATCGTTTACCAGGAACAAGTTATTCAAATAGCAAATAAAGTTGCCGGGCTAAGTTTAGCGGAAGCCGATATACTCCGCAGAGCTATGGGGAAAAAAGATACTGGTGCTATGAAAAAGCAGCAGAAAATATTTGTTGAAGGTGCAGTAAAAAACAACATTAATAAAAAAGTTGCTGAAGAAATCTTTGCCGCTATAGATAAATTTGCAAACTACGGTTTTAATAAAAGTCATGCTGTTGCATATAGTATCGTGGCATATCAAACTGCATACTTAAAAGCTCATTATTTACCGGAATTTCTTGCCGCAAACCTTACAAACGAATTCGGGAATTCAAACAAAGTAACAATGCTGTTGGATGACTGCAGAAAATTAAAAGTAAATGTTCGTCCACCGGATGTAAATAAAGCATCCGTGAATTTTGCTGTTGAAAACGGGGAAATAATTTTCGGAATGTCCGCAATAAAAAATGTCGGTAAAAAAGCTATTGAAGAAATAATAAGAGCAAACAATGAACTTCAGAGACCATTTAAAAGTATTTATGATTTTTGCAGTAATGTTGATACAAGAATTGTAAACAAAAGAGCTTTAGAAGGATTGGTTCTTGCCGGTGCATTCGATATTGTTAAAGGAACACGAGAACAAAACTTTGCCGCAATTGAAGACGCGCTTCAGTTTGGAGGTAAAGTTAGAAATTCAAATCAACAACAGGTAGAAAGTTTATTTGATGACTCCGAAGAGATACTTGAATTTCACGAACCGGAACTTCCAAATATTCCGAAGTGGGAAACGAAAACAAAATTAACCGAAGAAAGGAAAGTACTAGGTTTCTATCTTTCGGATCACCCTTTAAGAAAATTTGAGAATGAATACAGATCTTTTGCAGATGTTCATTTGGGAGAACAAGAAACCTTTCTTAATAAAGATAAAGTTAAAGCATGCGGGGTTATCACCGAAGTTAGAACAAAAATTGATCGTTCCGGTAGACAAATGGCATTCTTTAAACTAGATGATTTTACCGGCTCGTGCGAGTGTATCATGTTCTCCAAAGTATTTGCCGAATGTATGAGCTTAATTGTTGAAGAGTCAACCGTACTTATCAAAGGAACTCTTGAAAGCAGCGGAGATGCAATTAAATTTAACGCCGAAGAAGCATATCCTTTGGAAGAAGTTAAACAGAAGTTAACAAAAACTGTTGCTCTTATTCTCGATTCCGAATTGCACGATGAGAATATTATTATCGAGTTAAGAAAAGTTTTTGAGCAGCATCTTGGATCAATGCCGGTTTATATTAGAATGAAAGAAAACGGAAGAATGAGAAATTTCTATCTTGATTATAAAGTCGAACTTAGCGAAGAATTTTTAGACAAGGTCGGCGAACTAATCGGTTTGGAAAATATTCAATACTTAACTTAGTTACAGCTTAATTCATTAGTTTGATTTCACAAACCTTATTTCTTATTTTCGACAATCATTTTTGTAATTAGTACAAGGAATAAAATGCAAAAAAAATGGGCATTAGTACTTGGTGCATCCAGCGGATTCGGCGGTGCATCGGCAGTAGCTCTGGCAAAAGAAGGTTATAATATTTTCGGTATACATTTAGACAGGCAAATTACAATGCCTAATGTTAGCAACATTGTGAAGAAAATAGAAAAAACCGGACAAACAGCAGTTTTCTTTAATATGAATGCTGCGGATCAATTAAGAAGAAACGATATACTAGACGAAATAAAAGAAAGATTTACTACAAAAGAACATCCTTACATTCATGTACTTGTTCATTCTCTCGCCTTCGGTACATTGAAACCTTATGTAGGATCCACGCCAAATGATGTAATTTCGCCTGCGCAAATGTCAATGACATTGGATGTTATGGCTCATACTTTGGTTTATTGGACGCAAGGATTGTTATTTAGAAATCTGTTTGCCAAAGGAGGCAGAATATTCGCTTTAACTAGTGCCGGTTCACAAACCGTGATCCCCAATTACGGTGCTGTTTCTGCGGCTAAAGCTGCACTCGAAGCTCACATTCGTCAATTAGCTGTTGAACTCGGACCAATGAAAATTACTGCTAACGCGATTATGGCTGGTGTTACGGACACTCCTGCTCTTGCTAAAATTCCTAATTCCGAATTAATGCTGAAATCTGCTAAATCAAAAAACCCGCAAAATAGATTGACCACTCCCGAGGATGTTGGAAAAACAATTGTACTTCTCTCTAAGCCGGAAGCTGATTGGATTTCCGGTAATGTTATTGGTGTTGACGGCGGAGAGTACATTGTCAACTATATCGGCGAAAAGTAATTTCTCAACTAATATATAGATTATCATAATGACTGAATTCAAATTTACCGAAGAACAAGTAATGCTGCGGGATATGGTTAGAGATTTCACAAAAAATGAAATCAAACCACGCTCGGCAGAAATTGATGCAAACGAAAAAATACCCGATGAATTGATTAAACAATTAGGCGAGCTTGGTTTGCTTGGTATTTCTTTTCCCGAAGAATACGGTGGTGCGGGGATGGGAGAAGTCGGTTACTGTATTATGCAGGAAGAAATTGCCCGCGGATGCATGTCAACGGCAACATTTATCGGAGCCCATCAATCGATCGGCGCAAATACAATTTATCTTGGTGGTACGGAAGAACTAAAGAAAAAATATTTGGTTCCTCTTGCTTCTGGAGAAAAGATCGGTGCATTTTGTTTAACCGAAGCGCAAGCCGGTTCCGATTCATTCAATGTAAAAACAAAAGCTGAATTAGACGGCGATCATTGGGTAATCAACGGTGAAAAACTTTGGATAACAAACGGAGGTATTGCCGACATTGTTTCGGTATTCGCAAGAACTCCGAAGGGATTAAGTGCTTTCGTAGTTGAAACTTCTGACCCCGGTTTTCAAGCAGGTTCACCGGAAAAGAAAATGGGAATTAAGGGGAGTACAACAAATCAAATTACTTTTGATAACGTTCGTGTTCCTAAAGAAAATTTGCTTGGTTCGGAAGGAAGAGGATTTATTCTTGCAATGAAAACTTTGGATGCTGGAAGACTCGGTTTAGGTGCGGCTTGTCTTGGTGCGGCTAAAGAACTTCTTGAGATGTCGGCTGTCTATTCAAAAGAAAGAAAACAATTTGATCAAAGTATTTCCAACTTCCAGGCAATTCAATTTATGCTTGCCGAGATGGCAACTGTTATTTTTACAATGGAATCAATTGTTTACCGTACCGCAGTTGATTATGATTTGGGGAAAAATATTTCCAAGCAATCCGCAATGGTAAAATTATACTGTTCGGAAGGTTTGGACAAAGTTGCCGATTTTGCTGTCCAGATTCACGGCGGTATGGGTTATTCAAGAGAACTGCCGGTTGAAAGATTTTATCGTGATTCCCGCATCAATAGAATTTTTGAAGGTACAAATGAAATTCAAAAAGGGATTATTGCACGAGACGTTATTAAGAAAAACGGTGTAATGTAAAGTTTTTTATTCATTAAAAGGAGAATGTAGTTTATGAAACCAATTGTTGTTACTGATGATAATTTTGAAACTGAAGTAATGAATTCCGATATTCCTGTTATTATTGATTTTTGGGCTGCTTGGTGCGGACCTTGCAGAATGATTGCACCTATTATGGAAGAACTTGCCTCAGAATATGACGGCAAAGTTAAGATAGGTAAACTTGATGTTGACGAGAATCAGCAGATTGCCGTTAAATATGGTGTCAGAAGTATTCCGACCGTATTATACTTTAAGGGCGGACAAGTTGTCGAAACCGTAATCGGTGCAGTACCTAAACAAATGTTTGTCGATAAAATCAAAAATGTTGTCTAATTTAATTAAGGGCTGAGCAAAAAAAAAATTTACGTTGATGGTTTTGTAATAACAAATCTTGTTTTTCTATTCGTTGTTTTCTGATTATCAATAATTAGAAATTGTCAGCCCTTTTTCTTTTACTAATCCATAAATGAAGAAAATCTTAATAACAGATAAAATTCATTCCCGCTGTATTGAAATCCTTGAACAAAACTCGTTCATTGTCGATTACAAACCCGGAATTACTAACCAAGAATTACAACTATTAATAAAGAATTATAATTTACTTATTGTAAGAAGTGCAACTCAAGTTACCCCGGATATAATTAACGAAGGAATAAATTTAGAACTAATCGGCAGAGCCGGTGCCGGTGTTGATAATATTGATTTGGATTCTGCAACCCGCAATGGCATTCTTGTTATGAATACTCCGGGCGGGAATACAATATCTGCTGCAGAACATACAATGGCAATGATGCTCTCTCTGTGCAGAAGTATTCCGCAGGCTGATCAAAGTATGAAGCAAGGGAAGTGGGAAAAGAAAAAATTCTCCGGTGTAGAATTGTCATCAAAAATTCTCGGAATTGTCGGCGTTGGAAAAATAGGCAAAGAGGTTGCTAAACGTGCTTCGGCTTTCGATATGAAAATTATTGCTTATGATCCTTTTTTATCAACGGAAGCTGCATCAAAACTGAATATTACTTTAGTAAGCTTTGAAGAACTTTTAATTCAATCGGATATAATCACATTCCATGTTCCGCTTTCCTCCGAAACAAGCGAATTGATTAATGAGAATAATCTGACCAAGTTAAAAAAAGGAGTTAAGATTATTAACTGTGCACGCGGCGGAATTGTTAATGAGAAAGCAATCTTAAAAGGAATCAATGATGGAATAATCTCAGGTGCAGCTTTTGATGTTTTTGTTCATGAACCGCCTGATGATCATTCTCTAATCGAAAATGAAAGAGTAATTTCGACACCGCATCTTGCAGCTTCTACCGATGAAGCACAAGAAAAAGTTGCCGTACAATTAGCCGATCAGATTGTGCAGTACTTTAAAGACGGTATCGCCGCCGGATTTGTTAATGGACTTGCAATCCAATACAACAGCAATGTAAAATTAAAACCATACATAGAACTTGCAAATAAACTTGGTTCAATACATGGGCAGACTTTGGAATATAAATGCAGCAAAATTGAACTGGAATATTACGGCGATTATTTGCTTGATTACGTTGAAGTTCTTTCCACTTCTTTCCTGCAAGGGCTGCTTAATTCATTTTCCGATATAAATGTTAACCTAATAAATGCTAAACACATTGCCGAAGAAAGAGGAATAACTATCAGAGAAATTAAAAATAACGATCACCCGAACTATAAGAATCTGATAAGAGCAGTAATAAACGAGAAAGAATTTCTACATTCCTTTGAGGGGATTTTAAGCGGTAACAATATTAGAATAATAAAAGTTGATGACTACAAAATGGAATTTGAACCGCAAGGCACTATTATAATATATAGTAATATTGACAGACCCGGTGTTCTTGCAAGAGCAGGTGTAATATTAGCCGAGCACAATATTAATATAGCAGGTGTCTCGTTAAGTAGAATAAATAAAGGCGCCGCCGCATTGACTATAATGAACGTTGATGATAATGTTGATGAACAGCTTGCAGTTAAACTAAGAGAGATAAACGGAATCGATAAAATCAATTTTATTAGTTTGGAATAATTATTTTAATTGAAGATACCTATCTAAAAACCTTGACAAATAAAAAGTCTTGTATTAATTTCTCATATCTTTCTCAAAAAATTAATGAAAAATTAATCTGAAAAACTTGTTTTTGAATCTTAATCCTATCTTGACATATAACAACATTTGTATTATTTTGAATTTCGCTCCAATAGAATTATGTAAAATTGGGGAAAAAGAGGGAACAAAAGTACCATTTAATAATTAATCACAACCTATCACAAAACAAGGGGTAAAACATGTTCAAAAGAGTTACTTATTCATTGTTTGCAGTGCTATTAGCTGTAAGCTTAACTTTTGCAACAGATGTACAGACAAAAGTTAACTCAAAATCTCAAGTGGTTTTTGAGCAAAATGCAGATGTTGTAGGGCAAAAATCCTCAACACCAGACAAAGCTCAAGTAGGATCTGCAATACTGATTGGAAAAACGTGGAATGCATATACTACTCAGGCATCATACACAAATCAAATTTACTACGATCCATTCTCATCGCTTATGGGTATAGTAAAAAGATCAGACCTAACAGGACCCGGTAGTGGACGAATGTACTATCAAGTTAGTGATGATATTGGTCAAAATTGGACCGGACAGCTTGGTCCAATGAATCATCCGGGTTATGTACTTGGTCGTCACCCGAATATAGTTTTAACTAACCCTGCAAAAAGTTCAAATCTGGAAGAAGTTACAGTTGTTACCGGATGGGCTGAACTTAGTGCTAGCTGGTATTGGTATGTTTTAGCTGGAGATCCAGTTGGGTTTATGAGCCCTACTACTCATCTTGACAGTACTTTTTATCCTGGTGATGAAATGTTTGTAAATAGTGCTGGCTCGGCATTCGCAGTGTTACCGCTCATAGATTACCCGGAAGACGGAACCAACAATTATCTTTACAGAAGTGACGATGGGGGGCAATCATGGAGCCGAGCATCAATCTCTTATGAAACTGATTTCTTTAATGATACTTGGAACGGAACTAAAAGTGATATAAATGCCCATGGTAATGGTTATATTATGGTTCAGGCTCAAAACCCGGATGTTGGTGCTGTATATCACTTCGCTTTGAAAGCAACATCAGACGATGGAGATACTTGGGATTCAGAATGGAATTGGGTAAATCCTTATGAAGCAAGTTATAATGGCGGAGTACTCGGTGATGTTGTACAGGCTCTCAATTATGAAGTGGATTTCATAACATATACTCCGCTTGGTTCTCAAGAAGCATCAGCATTTTTTGTTGGTACCTTCGTTGATACAACTGATGGTACAAATACGGGTATTTACATTCTTGATAATCAATCAGGAGATTGGAGAGCTACACAAATTGCATTAGTAAATGCTACTAGTCAAGCTTTACCAGGTGGTCTAACAACGTTAAATGAAGTTGAATTCGGACGTTCAGAAAATGGTTCCGTTTTAGCAGTTAAATATGCAGATTTACCCGCACCTGGTGCTGATGGATATGATCTTTTTGTTTCATGGTATGATGGTGAAACTTGGACTGCTCCAGAAAACTTTACTCAAACTCCGGACATAAATGAAAAATATTCGCAGACTGCTCCTCGTTTACATAATGTTGGCGGAAATGTATGGCAGTTAATTACCATGTATACATTGTTCGGAGATGATGACACAAACGATTTGGCAGAATCTGAGTTATGGTTTGTTGATGGAGTTACAGCAACTGTTAATCCTGTAGTTTCAGTTGATGGAAATGAAAATTTAACTTACCAATTTGAATTAAAGCAAAATTATCCTAATCCGTTTAACCCAAGTACTTCCATTAAGTACAGTGTTCCAGAATTAACTAATGTTTCATTAAAAGTATATGATGTACTTGGAAAAGAAGTTGCAACATTAGTAGATGCACAGCAAACACAAGGTGTTTATGAAGTTGCTTTTGATGCTTCAAACTTAGCATCTGGTATGTACATCTACACAATTAAAGCAGGTAATTTCACCAGCTCAAAGAAAATGTTATTAATGAAGTAATAAATTCAGAATTAATTAACCTCGGAATCCCGGTAAATTCGGGGTTCCGGGTATTTATTAATATGTTGCTGAAATTTCTGTTATATCTTAAATTGATATATAGGTCTCGTTTAATTGCTTATCGCATTCCATTGGACTGTTCTAGCTATCTGCAGCGGATTTCCAAAAATTATATATAGGAGAACTTATGGAAGGGGTTTTTACAAAATTTAAAATATTTGTTGTCGTCTTGCTTCTCGGCGCAATAAGTATTTTTGCACAAACCGGTACCGGAAAATTAGCCGGTAAAATCACCGATGCTCAGACCGGTGAGCCGTTGATTGGTGCAAACATTATCATTGAAAATACCAACCTGGGTGCCGCATCTGATCTTGACGGTAATTACTTTATCCTCAATATCACTCCCGGTACTTATACGGTTAAAATAAGTTTCGTTGGTTACAGTCAAAAAACTGTGCAAGAAGTTCGTGTTGTTGCCGGTATTACTTACGAATTGAACGAAACTTTAACAAGCGGTATCGACTTGGATGAAATAGTTGTTACCGATAAAAAATTCTTCGAAGAAAAGTCAACAAACACAGTTAAAGTTGTTGACTCGGAACAAATTGCTAAATTACCGGTACGCGGTGTCTCGAACATTGCTTCTTTACAATCCGGTGTTGTTGTTCAGGAAGGAAGCGGTGGTGTAGGCGGCAATGCAACCATTAACGTTCGTGGTGGTCGTGGTTCTGAAGTACTCTATATAGTAGATGGTGTACCTCAGAATAACTTGATTACCGGTAATAACCAGTCTCAAGTTTCAAACAACGCTATTGAGCAGCTCGCTTTTCAAGTTGGCGGTTATGAAGCTAAATACGGGCAAGCTCAGTCAGGTATTATTAACGTTACTACTAAAGCCGGTAGACCGAACTACCAGGTGTTTTTAGAAGGTATGACTTCGGAATTTACCGATGATTACGGTTATAACCTTTATTCTGCAAGTTTCAGCGGTCCGGTTATTCCGGGTATGGACAACCATACATTCTTTGCTTCGGTGGAAAGAGGATGGTTCCAGGATGCAAATCCGAGAGCTAAAGGCTGGGATTTCCCGTCAATTGACAAATCTTATAAAACAACACCTAATAATGATGAAGGTGTTTGGAGATATTCGGCTCGTACAACACACATGATGGGTGATTGGAAAGTTAACCTTGGTGTAGTTGGTAATCAATCGGAAAGTAGAGCTATAACTACTGCTTATGTAAAAAACAGTTCACAATTCTTCGATAAAATATATGATGAAAACATTTCATTCAGCGGTAGAGTTTCTCAAACTTTAAGCTCCAACACTTTCTGGAACTTAAACATCGGTTACAGAACCTATGATTATAAACTCGTTAACCCGTTCTTTGAAGATGACCTTCATGCTTACGGCGATTCAGCACTTTGGGCTGAAAAATTCGGTGTCAGATTGCTTGGAAACGGACAAAGAACTTCTTCGGTTGACCAAAACTTCGTCTTTTCACCTTATGGAAGAGCCAGAGGGCTTTATCAAAGAAGAGAACAAGACGCTATTACTGCAGATTTTGACTTTACTTCGCAGATTGCCAACCATTTAGTCGAATTCGGCGGCGGTATCTCATTTAATACTGTTCGTGGTTATGGTGTTTTTGCTTTTCAAATAGCCGGTAGTACTGCTCCTACATTTGAAGAGAAAGTTAGAGATATGGAGCCCTATGTATTCGGTTACGATATAACAGGTCAAAATCATGTTGATTCTGATTTTGCTAATGAGAGACAGAGACCTCGAAATCCGCTCTTAGCTTATGCTTACTTGCAAGATAGATTTGAGTTGGAAGACCTTGTGCTTAATGTTGGTTTAAGAATGGACTACTTTGATGTAAAATCTTATGTATTAGTAGACCCAACTCTTCCCTTTGCCGGTGGAAGTGATCCGCTTAATTTTGATGACGGTGACTTCAAAATTAGAGATGCCGATGTTGAATTTTCTCCACGTATCGGTCTTGGTTTCCCTGTAACGGAAACAACAGTATTCCATGCTCAGTATGGTCGTTTCATTCAGTTGCCGAGATTACTGGATATGTACGCTGGACCATTCGATTATAATAATTACATAAGCATGGAACCTCAAAGCAGTTTTAATGCTGGTATGAAACCTGAAGAAACAACCCAGTATGAAATCGGTTTCAGACAATTAATGGGAAGTAATGCGGCACTAAATATAACCGCGTTCTATAAAAACATCAGGGGGTTGGTTAACGTACAAAACTTACAATGGCAGCGAGTCCCAGGTGGCGAAGTTTTAAACGCTATTGTTCCTCAAAACTCTGATTTCGGTACAACAAAAGGATTTGCATTTTCATTAGACGTTACCCAGTTAAGTTACTTTAACTTCTCGGCTCAATATACCTATTCAATAGCGGAAGGTACCGGTTCTTCTCAGTCTTCAAGCCAGACTGCCGTATTTAGAAATACCGACAGGTCTGCTCCTCCGGTTATCGCTCCTCTTAATTTCGACCAGAGACACACGGGTGTTGTAAATATAGATTTCTTTGTGCCTAAAGGTGAGTTAGGATTTTTTGAATTATTTAATGCAAATTTCTTATTATCCTTCAGCAGCGGTCGTCCCTACACTCCGGTTGATGAATGGAATATTATTGGCGATAACGGTTTGATTGCAGACGTTAAAGGTTATATAAACTCTGCATATGGTCCTTCTCAATTCAGAGTAGATATGAGATTAGAGAAAACATTTGTTTTAGGCAGCGGTTTGGCTATATCTCCTTTCCTTTGGGTTGAAAACTTGTTTGATACTGAAAACGTTGTTAGCGTTTGGAGATCTACAGGCGATCCTCAAACTACCGGTTGGTTAAATACAGAATTAGGCAAAACTCAAATTCAACAGCTCGGACAAGGTTATGCAGATGATTACCAATCGATGGAAAGGACCCCGTTTAACTATGGTATTCCGCGATTAATTAGAGTTGGTGTTAAAGTTAATTTTAACACTGTTGGATTATAGAATACGTATTGAGGGGTTTTATAAATTAAAATAAGGTAATAGTTATGAAAAATAGAGTATTTAAAATAACCCTCTTGTTTCTGGTGCTGCTTTTTGCCGCTGCTATGGTAATTCAAGCAGCCGATGACGTTAGAGGTTCAAAAAGAATTAGCAAGGTATATAAAACATCGTCTACCTTAGAAGGAGGTGCTAAGGGAGATGCTTATGCCATGAACATTAATAATTTTTACCTCCCGTTTAACAGAAAAGGTATACTTGCGGATGTTAGTTTCCCTCCTTTTGGAAGAGATGGTAAATATCCCGGTGGTCAGGGAAATAATTTCTTGTTCTCATCAGGCTTTTTCTTAAGCGGTGTTGCAAACGGACAAGTATTTGCAAATGCGGTTGCTTCGGCTTCTCTTGTTGAAGATTATCTGCAAGGTACTGTGGAATATGGTTCTAGTGATCCGAGAGCACAAATTTATGTTGTCCGTTCCGATGATCCGCCTTTTGGAACAGCTTGGCAGGAATGGGCTGATGCAGTTGATTTAGGTGCCGATTTTTACGATGGTGACGGTGATGGCGTCTATAATCCGGTTGACTTAAATGGAAACGGAGAATGGGACCCGGACGAAGACCGTCCCGACCTAATTGGTGATGAAACTGCATGGATGGTTTATTGGGATGCGTTACCAGCTGGACAACGCAGGTGGAATACAATAAACCCAATCGGTATTGAAGTTAGACAAACAGTTTTCGGATTTGCTTCTGCAGGTGCTATAGGTAACATGTTATTTGTTAGATATAGATTTAAGTATGTTGGTTTGGGTGATGCTAATGAACCCGATGTATTGGAAGATTGCTATTTTGGTGTTTGGTGTGACCCCGACGTGGGTGATGCAACTGATGATTTAGTTGGTTCTGATATGCTAAGAAATGCAGGTTATGTATATAATGACGGTTCGGATGCGGTTTGGGGTAATAATCCCCCTACATTCTTAATAGATTTTTTCTCCGGTCCTGTTGATTATGTACCCGGTGTTACTTTTGAAGATGTTGACGGAGACGGTGTTTATACCGATGGCGTAGATATTCCGTTAGACACTGCGTATAGTATTCAGGGACAAATAAAAGGTGTTGTTGCTTACCCAGGAGCAAGAAATCAAGGTCTCACCTCGTTTGTACAGTATATTAACGGTGACTCTTATCTTAGAGATCCTTCTAATGCCCGTGAAGCTAGAAATTATACACTTGGAAAGGATATTGAAGGTTTAGATGCCGATCCATGTAATTGGGCTTACGGTGAAGTATTAGGCGGTGTTGATTGCGCAACGGTTAACCCGAATATCTGGTACAACGGCGACCCTGTTACACAAACAGGTTGGGTAAACAATAAACCTGCAGACGTTAGAATGATGCAGAACACCGGTCCTTTTGACCTTAAGAAGGGCGAAGAAAACGAAATAATGGTTGCTTACATTATTGGGCAAGGTGTAAGTGCTCGTAATTCAATTACAGAAGCAAGAAATATTTCAGATGGTGCACAATTTATTTTTGACAACAATTTCTTATCTCCAGCACCCCCACCAGCTGTTACACTTAATGTTGAAGCAAATGATGATTTTATAGACTTAATTTGGGAAACTCCAGATCAAGTAAGTTATAAAAGCTTAACAGATGCGTGGAACTTAAACTTTCAAGGTTATAACCTATGGACATTTAGAACAAGAACAGCCCAAGAAACTGTGGCAAATTTGGAAAACAAGAAATTGTTAAGGAGATATTCCTTAAATAATAATATAGAAAATCTTTTTAAGGAAAATCCGAATACCGGTGGTATTGAACCCTTTTATGAGCAAGGGAGTATTTTATTAAATTATAGTGTCTATACGGATCCAAAGCTTGGTAAAATTAGAGTTAGAATTGATAGAGATCCATGGACAGAAGGTGAACTTATTAAAGGAAAACCGTATTATTTTGCAGTGACTTCTTTTGCAGTAAATTATAATGCATTGGTTAATAAAGAAACAGGTGTTCCTGGTTATGGAGTTAAGGGAGATTATTATCTCTCTTCCGGAGCTTTCGTTGGTGATGTTGAGAACATACCGCGTATTGTTGAAGTGATAGTTGGTAAGGACATATATCAACCACCCACTCTTCCTTTAGATGGTACGAAGCTTCAAGGGGCAAGCAGCGGTACTGTTCAATATGATGTTGTCGATAAAGAAGCTTTAACTGGTGATACTTATCAAGTAAATTTCTTTGTTGATTCTGTAGCTACTGGAACTTATAGACCATATTGGAGATTAACGAATAAATCTTCTAATTCAATACTTATTGACTCTTCAAAATCTTATTTATATGGAGTAGATCAGGTTGCTGCTTTATCTCCCGAAGGATTTATCGTTAGAGTAGAGAATGTTGTTCCTAAGTTAGGTAATATTAGTTATTCAATTTCGGGTGATTGGTTGGACACAACATTAACGCGATATTTCTATCTTAATAAAGATGTACCTGGATTCTCCAATCTCCCCAATGTCTCTGGTTTGAGTAACTTAAATTCAACTTATACTAAAGCTAATTCATTAAGAAAGGTTGAAATAAGATTTGGAGGCAGTGGAAAAGCATATAGGTATTTGAATGGATACTTAGGTGGATTTATTGGTAAAAGAAATTCATATATCTACGCTGAAGCTGTAACAGCTGCAGATACTGCAGGAAATGGTTTTGTAGGAATGCTTGGTGAAGGCTTTGTTGATGTACCATTTACAGCATGGGTTGTCGATCCAAACTTTGGACAAGAACGACAATTAGCTGTTGGATTTGTTGAAAAAGCTTCCGCATTAGGTGGAAAGCCGGATGGTATTTGGAACCCGGGAACTTCTATAAATGATAATTATGAATATATTTTTGTTTTTGATGCGGATTATGATCCTCAAGGTAATCAACAAGTCTATAAAGGATTTTCTAATGGAACGACTATGTCTTGGGCAGATCTTAGAGGAGGAAATAATTATCAAATACCTGCTGATGCTTTAAATGCAAGGGCTGAAGATAGGAAAATTGCTAGATCACCGTTTTTGAATACTTTGTATGCAATTAGTGTAACAAATAATGACTCCCCAATAAATGGTGATAAAATAATAATAGATGTAGAAACATATCCTTTTACACCGGATGACGTTTTTGAATTTACGACGGTGAAAGGTGGTGCACTAAGTTCAGCAGACGAAAAAGAATTATTCGATAAAGTAAATGTATTCCCTAATCCGTTATTCGGATTTAACCCGGCTACGAGTTGGACTGGTCAAGTAAACAATGCCGACGAGCCGTTTGTTACTTTCTCTAATTTACCAACTGAAGTTACAATTAAAATTTACACTCTATCCGGTCAATTGCTGAGAACACTTAATACCGATGACAAAGATTCTCCGGCTTCTCCATTCTTACGTTGGGATCTGTTAAATGAAAACGGTTTAAGAGTCGCATCCGGATTGTATTTAGCAATTGTATCTTCTCCAAAATTCGGTGAGAAAGTGCTTAAGTTCTCGATAATTATGCCGCAAAAACAAATGGAAAGATTCTAGTCGGTTGGAAAATGAAAATGAAATCGAATAATTTCTAAATTTTAGGAGTTTATAAAATGAAAAAGCTATTAACAATATTTACTGTGCTAATTTTTAGCATGTCGATCTATGCAGGCGACGTGTCTAGAAAAGGTACAACCGGTGCTGAGCAGCTCTTGATTCCGGTGGGCGCTAGAGGTATTGCGACCGGTGGTTCCATGCTTGCTACTCTTACCGGGTTGGAATCTATTTACTATAATCCTGCTGGACTGGCTAGACATGATGGTGCTGAAGCTATGTTCAGCTATATGTCTTACCTTGCCGATATCAATGTTTCCTATTTTGCTGCATCTGCAGCTTTAGGAGATTTTGGTACAATTGCTCTCAGCTTTAAGACATTTGATTTTGGAGATATTCCCGTTACAACTCTCCAATTTCCTGATGGTACGGGTGAAACTTACTCACCTACTTTTTTAACGGTAGGGCTATCATATTCAAAAATTATTACCGATAGAATTTCGGTCGGTACTACATTTAAGCTGGTAACTGAAGAAATAGTTAATACATCAGCTACGGCTTTTGCTGTAGATTTTGGTGTTCAATACCGCTTCAGCGAATCTTTATTCCTTGGTGCATCTGTTAAGAATATCGGTTCAAACATGGTGTATTCAGGTCAAGATTTACAATTTAGAACCGAAATCCCGGGAATCGCTCCGGGTGCTCTGCCTGGCTTATATGAAGTTACGACTGAACATTTCCAAATTCCATCATATTTTGAGTTAAGCTTAGCTTACAAATATGATTTCAACGAACAGAATAATCTTATTGTTGCTTCTACATTCACAAACAACAACTCGTTTGAAGATAATCTGAGCTTTGGAATGGAATATGGATTTATGAACACTTTCTTTTTAAGAGGCGGTTACAGTATGCTTCTTGAAAACACAGATCAATCAATATTCGGTTTTACTGCCGGTGCCGGTGTTAATTATGCCTTCGGTGGTGAACTTGATATTACTGTAGATTATGCATTTAGAGATGTTCAAGATTTCCCTGAACCGAACCATATCTTTACGGTTAAATTAGGTTTCTAGGTTTATCTTGATATTAAAGTTCAAAAGCGCTTACTGTTTTCTTCGGTAAGCGCTTTTTTAATTATTAACAATCGGGTGAGTTATTATGAGGGGGATGAAATATTATATTATATTGTTTTTTATGTTGGGCTTTTTAATTCAAGCACAAAATAGGTTTGAATTTGATTATGCACGATTTTATAACCCGGCTGATTCGTCAGGTTATTTGGAATTATATTATTCATTTTACCGCCCGCATCTGCTAACGGTTAATTTCGAAGAAGAATTAGTAAAACAAGGTAAACTTTCTATTAAGATTGTAGACCTGGATAATGATATGGTTGTTGTTGATAATGATTGGCTTATGGATATACCGGTATCCGAAGTTGAACAAACAACAAATAATTTATTAGTGGGGCAGATGGATTTCCCGTTGGAGTTTGGAAATTATAAAGTCAATATTTCTGCCAGTGATATTAACAATCCGGAATTTGAAGAAAGCTCCTCATTTGAACTTTTATTTTCTCCTTTTTCCGAAACCGATCTTGTTGTAAGTGATATTCAGCTTGCAACTGCAATTGTTACCCAATCTACAAACGAAGAATCAATTTTTTACAAAAATTCTTTAGAAGTTACTCCTAACCCAAGTTTAGTCTACGGGGATTCTAATCCTGTCTTGTTTTTCTATTCGGAAATATACGGTTTGCAAAATGAAGTGCTGGAAGATTGTATAATCGAGCAAAAATTATTAGGCCCCGACAATTCTATTATTTATGAAAAAAGCAGAGTAATAAGCGGTAAAAATCCGGCGGTTGTTGAAGCCGGTGCCATTAAAGTAAATCAGTTTAACAGCGGGATATATACTTTAATTATTTCCGTTAAAGATAGCGATAATCGTATTTCAGCAAATTCTGCAAAAAGAGTATATGTCTATAACCGTGACTTGATAGATACCTCAACTGATTTTGCATCTTCAGCTTTAACGCCTTTAGAATCAGAGTTGATGATGATGAGTGAGGATGAGATCGAATTTATGTTTGAAACTGCGCGTTATATTGCCACCGAAACGGAAAAATCTCAGTGGAAAAAATTGTCGGAGATTGATGCTAAGAGACAATTCCTAACTGCTTTTTGGCAGAAAAGAGATACTGATACAAAAACCCCGGTTAATGAGTTCAAGAGAGATTATTATGAGCGTGTAAATTATGCAAATAAAAATTTTAGTAATCTCAGCCGGTCTGAAGGTTGGAAAACCGATAGAGGCAGAGTCTATATTATGTATGGAGCACCCGGCGAAATTGAAAGATTCCAAAATGAATATTACTCGATGCCCTACGAGATTTGGCAGTACTATGACCTCGAAGGAGGTGTAATATTTTTATTTGCGGATGAACAAGGGTTGAATATTTATCGACTAGTCCATTCTACTAAAAGAGGTGAGATTAATAATTACCGTGAGTACTTAAAATATGTTCAATGAGAAGATAATTTTATAATCTAGAAAAAAAGAATTATCATTTGGTTGGTAATTCTTTTTTTTATTATGCTCAAATTATATCTATATATCATCGTATTTTTATCTATCCTAATTATTGTTCCGGCAAAAAACAAAGTGGATTTCAGTTTTGATTATTCTCAATTTCGAGCTGATTCCGTATCTAATTTATTGGAAATCTACTATCAATTTAATACAGAAGAATTTATTGATAAAAACAATTCCGATATAAAAACAATTGCCGTCAAAATTATTTTTAAGGTGAAAGATCATTTTTCCGATAGACTAATTTCTTCGGATACTGTAAGTAGTACTTACTTTATTAATGATTTAAAGAATGATGCCGGTTACCGTGATCTTAAAGGAATTTATAAATTATTCCTCAACAGCGGCTCGTATGATATTTCAATTTTTTTGTTATCTCCGGATGAATCTGAATTTTTATTTACTTCTACTGAAACTATATCCGTTAAACCATTTGATTTATCCGAACCGCAGATCAGCGGCATTCAATTATCTAATTCAATTTCGAAATCCGATTCGACTAAGATTTCATCGTTTACAAAAAACACACTTGAGGTAATTCCGAATCCTTCGGCATCATATAGTTCGGAATTTCCGCTTCTTCAATATTACGCTGAATTTTACAATATCGGAGAGAAAAACTTAACTCTTATTACAAACTTAGTTTCCTCTCAGAATAAAATTTTATACTCATCAGCAAAAGGAATTCGCTCGGTTAACGAATCAATCGTGAAAGTTGATCAAATAAATCTGCTTAGGTATCCTTCGGGTATTTACAGATTGCAATTAATATTAAGCGATTCGATTAGTAATTATGCTTTCGCTAGTGAAAAGCAGTTTTATTTTTATAATAAATATTATGCTAGTCAAAACCAGGGTGAAAAGAATAATTATGAAAGCAAGGTTATATCAAATTTATTCGGGTTTATGTCAAGCGAAGAATGTGATGATATATTTGAAAAGTCAATTTACGTTGCTACTGCGATTGAAAAAGAAAGTTATAATCAGTTAACAACTGTTGAAAGCAAAAGAAATTTTCTGGAACAATTTTGGCAAAAAAGGAATGAAAGCAGCCGGGATAAAGAACATGCTTCATACAAAAGATACATGCAGCGTATAACCGAAGCTGATAATAAATTCAAAGGCTTGAGGAAAAGCGGATATAAAACCGAGCGGGGCAGAGTGTATGTTACTTATGGTATTCCCGATCGAATTGAGCCGTATCCGAATGAATCAAATCTCAAACCGTATGAAATTTGGTATTATGACCGCATTGAAGGAGGAGTCATTTTTATTTTCGGTGATTTATACGGATTTGGTGAATATGATCTTCTTCATTCAAATAAACGCGGCGAAATTTATGATGATACTTGGCAGCGAAGATTATATAATTACTAATGATGAAAAATTATTTAGAGTATATAGCATTTTTGATTTTTGCTAAATTCGCCCAAATGCTGGGTATCAAAAAGCTGAATTACCCTGCAAAATTTCTTGCATTTCTTTTTTACGATGTTCTTAAATTGAGGAAAAGTGTTGTGATGAAAAATTTGCATATAGCTTTTCCCTATAAATCAGATAGTGAAAAAAAAGTTATCGCAAAAAAAAGTTATTACCATTTCTCTCGATTAATTCTGGAAATTATGTGTATTCCGAAAATGAGTAACGGCGAAATATCTTCTATGTTAGAATGCGATAACGTTGACGAGTTAGCTCAAGTTTTTAATGAAGGAAACGGATTAGTTTTTTTAACAGCTCATTTTGGCAATTGGGAAGTTGGTGCAATCTCTCTTCCTATGCAAATGGGTACTGTAATGTATCCGATTATTAAACCTCAGCGAAATCCTTATGTGACCAAGTGGCTTAATTCTATGCGTGAAACTCATGGTAACAAAATAATTTCGTTGGGAATGTCAATAAGACAAATTTATAAAGTGATAAAGGAAGGTAAACTATTGGGTGTTGTTGGTGATCAACGCGGTCCGCAAGACGGATTGAGAGTTAAACTTTTCGGACGTGATACTGCAATATACAGTGGTACAGGCGAACTTGTTTTAAAGACTAAAGTTCCTTTATACATTTTGTTTGCAATTAGAATTGATGATTATCACTATAAGGCTTTTTCGGAGAAAATTGATTTGGAGAACTTACCTGGCGAACCGGTTGAACAGGCACGTGAAATTATGCAGAGGTATATGAATTTATTGGAAAAATATGTAAAGCTTTATCCCGAACAATGGTTTTGGATGCACAATATTTGGAAATATTGAATCCATTTTTATATAAACGAATTCTATAAAAAACCTTCGGGTTTATAGAATTCTTCTTAAGCACTCAATTAATTACTTTCTTTATCACTTCCGCTTATTTTTATCAGCTAATGATCTGACGACAGAGTATAGGATTTTTCATACCATGTCATTTATCTTTATGAGTATCTTCTACTGCATTTCTTTAATAAAAATCATTTCAATTAAAGAAACTGTATTATATAATATCTCAATACTCTTCAGATTCATATTATACGAAGTAGCGGTACAAAACTATTTATAAAATTATAAAAATTTTAGCTTGACATTAAGATGATGATGACTTAAGTTGCTTTTAACTTGCAATGATGTGACCTACAGCAAATTATAGAGGGCGATGCAAACGAATATTACTCAGAGTATTATTTAGCGGTGCGTCTATTTTAAATATAAAATAAATAATTAAGATAGTTTGCTAATTAAACACTTCTAAAAATCAAAAAGTTTCAATAGGGGGATTTTTTTCACCATAAGGATAATTAATAATTTTTCACATTAATTATTAAAGGAGGTCTTATGAGAATATTCTTACTATTCTATTTAAAAATTTTAAACAAATTTTTCAAACCTATTTATTAAGGAGGCATTATGGCTAAAATTATTACGAAGAAGTATCTGCTTTTTATACTAAGCAGTATCGGCATAATGCTGTTAATCTCCAGTTGTGTTGATACCGACGTAGTAAACATTCCTACAAATTTTACGGATTTAAAGAGCAAAGTAAGGTTTGTTAACCAAGTAGCGGGTGTAGATGCGGTTGTTTCTGTTGAAGGAACCCAGGTTGGCGCTATTCCACCTGATGGCGCTACATCTTATATTGAATTTTTAGCAGGACGTAAAAGAGTTACAGTAGGTTATGCATCAGGACCAAATTTAGAAGAAAATTTAACCTTCGATACCGATTACAAAATTACCTTTTCTATTGTAGAAGACCCGGTAACCGGAGAGCGTTCTTTCCAAAAGAAGTTGGACGGTTATGTTTGGGAATAATGATTCTGCGATCTGGTTCTTGCTAAGCAATTTTCTTGTTTTTGCCAAAAAATTAAAAAATTCGGAGGAAATTTATGTATAAGAGATTTTTTGCTTTAACTGTATCTTTCCTGCTTCTTAATATTGTTATACTTTCTCAAACCGGAAAGATTACAGGAAAAGTAACAGATAGTCAAACTGGAGAGCCTTTAATAGGAGCTAATATAATTGTTCTGAATACAGAATACGGAAGTGCAACTGGTCTTAATGGAGAATATACAATTCATAATGTACCACCGGGAATTTATAATCTTCGGGGATCATTTATAGGTTATCAGAGTGTTACTATTCAAAATATTAGAGTTGTTTCCGGTTTGACACAAGAAGTAGATTTTCCACTCCCTTCTTCAGCAATTGCTACCGAAGAAATTGTAATTGTGTCTGAAAGACCATTAATCGAGAAAAGTTCAACAAATGCGCTGAGAATTGTCGATTCAGAATCAATTGAAAGCTTACCCACAAGAGATTTAAATAAAATTGCTGCTCTTCAACCGGGGGTTGTATTTCAAAATAATTTAATAACAATACGCGGCAGCAGACCGGATGAAACCGGGTATATGATTGAAGGAGCCGACGTCAAAAATGCCGTTAGTAGGGATGGAGGTTCTCTTATCAACTTGACACCTGATGCTGTTCAAGAAATCCTTATTCAAGCCGGAGGTTACAACGCAGAATTTGGCGGGGCTAATGCCGGTATTATTCAAAGTAACTTAAAAACAGGTAAAGATGTTTATAATTTTTCTTTACGTGCTGAAACTGATAATTTTGGTAATTATCCCGGAGATAAATTTTTAGGTACTTATTCTTATGGATACACAAATCTTGTTGCTACCGCAAGTGGACCGGTAATTACCAATAGAGTGAAATTCTTTTTGTCGCTTGAAAACAATTTTATGCGTGATTTTAACCCGGCGTTCTTTTCCGGTAATCCTACAGCTTTTTCTGACGGTGCTTTATTTGATACAACCAAAGTTTATGATACAGGTGCTTCAGGCGGTAATTCGAATGAATACCAAATATTAAAATGGCAAGATGGAAATGTCCCCGGAAATTTTAGAAACCGTTACACTTTTAACGGAACCGCCTTGGTTGATTTGGATCCTGTAGTTTTAAAATTATCGGGCGCATTTACTAATCAAGAACAAAGAAGAAACTCTGTTGCAAACATTCCTCACATTATAAATATTTTCAATACCGAAAGATATCCTCTAACTGATAACTCGGATTTACTATTGAGCTTAAAAGGCATTTACTTTATAGATAAGGATATGTTCTTAGAAGGTAATGTTAGCTATGTTGATAGAAGAACTAAAACTTATGACCCGTTTTTTAAGGATGATGTTCTTTCTTATAATGATAGCCTTAAAGGAGCTCAGTATGGTTGGGAATATGCCGGTTTATATTCTGCTCCTTATCCATATGATTTTTATGGATTCCCATTTAATAGACCCGGCACGAACCTTACAAACTATGAGAAATCGCACTTTAGTTATTGGGGTGGGTCATTAGCTTTCACTGCACAATTAAAAGATCATGAACTTAAAGCAGGCGGATCCTTTCAGTATTGGACCACCAGATATTACCTTGTTACTAGTACAGGGTCTCTTTTAAGAAATATTAGAACAAACCCTGATTTAGTAAGAACAACTGATCAGCTGATTGCTTATTTGCAAAACTTTAACTCAAGTAATTTTAATAACTATGGATATGACCTCTTTGGTAGAGTTGTTGATGATGAAAGCAGTCCGTATGCTCCTAAACATCCGGTTTTTGCATCTGCTTATGTGCAAGATAAGTTTGAATCAGATGATTTAATTATAAATGCGGGTTTTAGATTTGATTACATTGATATGGATAGCTGGGCACTTATTGATCCATCTAATCCGAAATATGATGAAGAAACAAAATTAATTTCAAAGGAATCCTTAACCGATGGTCGTACTTTTCAATATATCAGCCCTCGTTTAGGTTTTTCCTTCCCTGTAACCGACCAAACTGTTTTTCACATGCAGTATGGTAAATTTGTTCAGGCACCAAGCCTTGACCTTTCTTATAGAGGAATGCATCAAGCAACCTCGCAGCTTATTGGTGGTTTTGCTTTCGTTAATCCAATTGCTTATGATCTTGAACCCGTAAGAACCACACAATATGAAATTGGGATTACTCAACAATTTACAGAATTTGCCGCAGTTGATATAACCGCCTTTTATAAAGATATAAAAGGACTTCCGGTTTATGCTTTTCAAGAAGTAATAGCGGGGGCATCGGTTGCGCAATATGCCGTTTATACTAACCAAGATTTTGCTACAACAAAAGGTGTTGAGGTAAACTTAAAAACTAGAAGAGTTGAAAGAGTTAGAGCGGAAGTTAACTATACATATACAGATGCAAAAGGAACAAATTCATTTGCCCAAAGTGGGTTTGGTTCTGTGCAAGTTAACAATAATGTGCCAACTGTTATTGTTCCGCTTGATTATGATCAAAGACATAGAGGATCAATAGTACTGGATTATCGTTTCGGAAAAGATGAGGGTGGACCAATTCTTGAACAGCTTGGTCTGAATGTATTATTTACTTTTAATAGTGGTCATCCTTTTACTTTTGCTCAAATGCCGGCTGGATTAGGGCAGCAATCTCCAGACCTTGGGTTTGTTATAGGAAACGATACTCGACAAAGAGTTCCTGCCGGGCCTATTAATTCAACTACAACACCATGGGTTTATAATATTGATTTAAGAATTGATAAATCCTTTTCGGCTTTTGACGTGAATTTTAACGTTTACCTGTATGTTGAAAATCTGCTTAATACAAGAAACGTAATTAATGTATATGATCATACTGGTAACGGCTATGATGACGGTTTCCTAAATTCACCCGCTGCAGAAGGTGTGATTTCAGGTGCAAGATTTACCGAAAGGTTTGTCGATTTATATAATGCAATTAATTTGGAAAATCGACAGCATTATTTGCGTCAAAAAGGTTATGATATTTTTGATAGCCCTAGACAATTGCGTTTTGGTGTTTTAATTGATTTTTAACTATTAAAAACTCTTTTCCGGCAAAGGTCGGGTAAAATTGAAAAGAAATTAAAAACTTGTGGAGGTTTTTTAATATGATAAAATTTAACAAATTTAGCTTGCTGGGGTTCTTTCGGATAAGCTTGATTGTTGTTCTTATTAGTCTTTTTATTTCCCCTTATAATCTTTTAGCTGATCAAAGGGAAACCGAAAAGAGTAGAGATAAGGTCAGAAAAAGCTCGGGTATTTACCTCATTACCCAGAATGATCCCGTAACAAGTGTTATGAACATCAATAACATAACCTCCTTTGTTGATAACAAAGGATTCCATAACTGGATCATTGGACAGTCTTGGAATGGTACTTACCCCAAAGGAACCGCTGGAGTTGTTTATGCCGAAGGTGTTGTTTGGGGCGGTAAAGTAAAAGATGGTGATAGTCCTGAAATTAGGGTTGGAGGTAATACATACATTTCAGGAACTTCGGCTGTAGATAGACTTTATAGAGTAAGACCTGATTATCAAACAGCCAGTTTAATTGATGATGCCGCCAACTTCTTTATTAAAGCTCAGAGTGAAGTTTCGGATGGAGATGTTCAGCAAATACGCGCTCAATATGCTAAAGATTGGCAAGAATGGCCTGCTGATAAAGGTGCTCCTTTTGAGGATGTAGATGGTGATGGTGTTTATAATCCCAATGTTGATATTCCCGGAATACCCGGAGCTTCACAAACATTGTGGATTCACTATAATGACGCAAATGCCGTTAATATTTACGGTTCACCTCCAATTGGGCTCGAAGTTCAAGAAACTTATTGGGCTTATGCTGTTGCCAACCCTCTTGGTGATGCAATATTTAAAAAAGTTAACCTAGTTTATGCTGGTACTGCCAATACTCCAGGTAATGCAGTTATTGAAGATATGTATCTCGCACAGTGGTCTGATACTGACCTTGGTACTTATTCAGATGACTTTGTTGCTTGTGACACTGCATTAAATTTAGGTTATACATATAACTCGCTAACTACAGATGCTACTTATTTAAGCTTAGGAATGGCGCCCCCCGCTGCCGGTTATGATTTTCTGCAAGGCGTTTCTCAATATACCGGTAATCCTAATGATAGTGCTATTGTTAATCTTAAATGGCGGAAAGGTTATAAGTATGTAAATAAAAAACCTCTCTCAACTTTCGTTTATTTCGCAGCAGGCGGAGCTTGGTCTGACCCTGAATTGCAAGATTATGTTGGCACGCTGCAATGGTATAATTTGTTGAGAGGTTATCAACCATTGGAAACCCAAACAGAATTTCCTCACCCCAGTGGCGGTACAGTTGGTGGAGACGGTACTTACTTGCTGGATGGTGATCCTGTGTTGGGTACAGGTTGGTTAGATGGTGTTGTTGAAACTGCCGGCGATAGAAGAATGGTAAACGTTACGGGTCCATTCAATTTAGCTAAAGGTGATACGGCTGAAATTGTTGTCGCTTTATTAGGAGGACTCGGAAGTAATAATATCACAAGTATATCTGTTCTTAAGTTTGCTGATAGATTTGTACAATTTGCTTACGATAATTTATTCGATTTACCAATATTCCCCGCTCCTACGGTTAAAGTGAGTAACTTGGACAACCAGATTGTTTTGAATTGGGGAAGTAATTTGACAAATGTAGCCGCTGTTGAAGGTGCTGAACCTAACGGTTACAAATTCCAAGGATATAATGTCTATCAACTTCCAACACCTTCAGCAAGTCTTTCAAGTGCTATAAAAATTGCTACCTACGATGTAATTGACGAAATAACTACTATTTTGGATGATCAACTTGATCAACAAAGTGGTGAAGTTCTTAAATTACCGGTTCAAGTCGGTAAGAATTCCGGTATTCAACGAGCCATTGTAATAACTGAAGATAAGGTACGGAACAACAAGTTACGAAATGGACAAGAATATTATTTTGCTGTAACTGCTTATGGTTACAATCCTGATGAAACTCTGCCATACAACGCTTTGGAATCTTCTTTGGGAGTAATAACTGCAATACCGCAACCACCTAAACCGGGTGATAGGTTAGGTGCCGGTGTTGGTTCCTCTGTTGAATATGAACATGTTGGTACAGCTAATGCATTATTGGACATAAAGGTAATTGATCCTGAAGCACTTACCGGTAATCAATACGAAGTATTTTTTGATCAACAACATTACTATTTAGCTGCTGACGGAACTTGGAAGAAATCCAATTACCCGGATTCAATTGGTGTCACTAAAGGTGGTAAGTTTGGTAGAGTATCTGATGTTTCACCTTCTACAATGAGTGGTGTTGGCGTTTATGCTGAAACTCCGGGAACTATTAACCTAAAAATGACAATTGATCTTCAATCCCCGGATTACGATTATATTGATGGTGTTAAATTAACATTCCCGGATGGAATAGTACTTAATAGTGCTTCAACCGTGGATAATTGTGCAAACGGTGAAATTGAACCCGGTGTAATTATAGGTCAAACAGTGATGTGGGGTAATAATGATACTACTACTTTCGGATGCTTTGACGGGAACCAATTACTTGAATTGAATGTGAGCTCGTTCACTCCTCCATTATCAATTGAATATATATTATACGATGACGGTTGGGCAACAGATTATGGTTCACCCTATGATACATTAGGCGGTGGTATTGTGCATGCCGAGGGTACTTTTGAAATTACTGAAATAACACACCAATTTGTAACCCAAAAACACTGGAATGTAAGAGATTTAGGAACAGGGGAAGTTGTACTTGAAGATCAAACTGTTCTTGGGGGAACTGATATCTATGCCAATGTTTTGGGACCCGGAGGTTCTTCCGGTTTAGGTTCCGATGTAGGTGTCAATGCTAATAATATCGTCGATGGAATGCTCATTGCTCTTGATGGTAGTTATGCTGCCCCAACAACACTTAGCATAGATAGAAGTGAGTCCATAATTAATGGTGATTATGACCTTGAAGATTTCACCGCATTTGGTTATCCAGATGGTACTGCTGCAACATCATTACCTTTATATGGAGGAGCAGGTGGTACAACCGATATCGATATATTACAATTAGATTATGAATTAAGATGGACAGGAATTGAGGGGGATACTTTAATCAATGGAAATACCGTCCATATAACTAAATCCGGCGGTTCTTATGCCACAATTTTTGGAGCCAGCGGTTATTCAATTGCAGACCATCCATTAAATCCAAACCCGGGTTCAACTGATCCTTTTGTTATACGTATTCCTTTTGAGGTATGGAATATCGATAATGAAGAGCAAATTAATTTATTAATCTGGGATAGGAACTTTAATGGTGAAAATAATCCTACTCAATCAGGTTATAAAGTGTGGAATACAGATGACAGAGAATATATTTGGGCTGTAAATACTTCTTATTCTACTAACTCAATAGATCCTGAATCTCAAACTGTTGCTGATAACGCAACATGGAATTGGGTATTCTTTGAATCACATTATGAAACCGGTGATATTCTTAGAATTTCTTATGCTAATCCATTACAGTTAGGTGTTGATAAATTTTTATTTAAAGCGCCTGATGGAATTAGTTTTTCTGGTGATAGACAAAAAGCTGATGTTGCTAAAATAAACGTCTTCCCAAATCCATACTATGGAACTCATTATAGGGAATTAACAAGACAAGGGAAATATGTAACCTTTAGTCACTTACCGCAAAAAGCTACTATAAGAATTTTTGATCTTTCGGGTGTTCTAGTAAGAACAATCAATAAAGATGATAATTCGCAATTTATAAGATGGGAGCTTACTAATAATAATAATTATCCCGTAGCTAGCGGTATTTATGTTGTTCATGTTGATATGCCGGAAATAGGAAGTTCTAAAATTCTAAAGCTGGCAATCATTCAAGAGGAACAAATATTAAATGTTTATTAATTCTCTAATCTTGGAATCGTTATTAATCCCTATAGTGTTGATTTCTAATGGGATTACGAAAAATTTAATTTTAATCGGAGGAAAAAATGACTCGATTTTATAGACTATTTTTTGTGCTTCTGATACTTATTTTTGGCACAGGTGAGGTGTTCAGTCAAGGGGGCCAAGACCGGGCAGGAACCACGGCAGCGCCGGAGTTGAGAATTCCGGTTGGTGGTCGGTATCTGGCAATGAGCGGTTCACCAATTGCATCAGCTACAGGTTTGGAAGCAATTTACTGGAATCCTGCTGGTGTTTTTCTTACAGATGTAAATGCTAGCGCTATTTTTTCACATAGACAATATATAGCTGATATGGGAATGAACTTTGCCGCCGTAAGCGGTAATTTCGGAAGTTTTGGTACACTGGCTTTATCATTTAGAAGCCTAGATATCGGCGATATAAATGTTACCACTTTAGACCAACCGGATGGTACTGGAGAAATTATCAATCCAACCTATTTTATATTGGGATTAACATATGCGAAACAGTTGTCTGATCGTATTTCGGTTGGTGCTACTTTTAACATTATCGATGAAAGTTGGGCTAATGTTAGTGCAAGCGGCATCAGCTTTGATATGGGTGTTCAGTATAGAGACCTTTTCATCTCAGGTCTATCTTTCGGCGTTGTTGTAAAGAACCTTGGCGGTACAATGCAATATGACGGAGGCGGTTTGTTTATTCAAGCCGAAGGAGATGATGATAGAGGAACTACATTTTATAAATTAGCTGCCGGTAAATTTGAACTCCCTTCTGAAGTAGGATTGGGAATTTCGTATAAAAGGGAAATTGATGACGATAATTTATTATCGTTTTCCGGCGCATTTACAAACAATAACTTTACTTATGATGATTACAAGCTCGGAATTGAGTATTCTTATGCAGATATTTTATTCATAAGAGCAGGTTACCTCTTTTCGCCTCAATCCTCGGATGAAACACCTAATATCTTTGAAGATTATTCGCTGGGGTTCGGGCTAAATACCAAAGGCTTTTCCGGGTTTGATATTTCCGTCGATTATGCTTATGTACCGGTTAAATACTTCGACGCAAATAATACTTTTTCAATAAGAGTTAATTTCTGAAAACCCCTTCCGTATTATGTGATATGCCGGGTTCTAAAAATCCGGCATATCTTTTTTAAAAATTATTAATAACTTTGTTGTATGATAAAGAATTTATTATCACCTATTTTGAAAACTAGGTTAAGTTAAATTGCTGATTCCGTTTACATCATAAAATTGTTATCCATCTTTATAAAATATTATTATATAATAGATAGGAGAGCAATCATTTTAGATTATTTATAAGACCAAAACAACAGTATAAATTTTTGTGAAGAATTTGATAATAGTTAGAAACATTGGGGGAGTTTATGAAAAGTTTTAAACACATTTTAGTATTATTCCTTTCAGTTATTTCTTTCTCATCAAATATATTTGCACAGAGAGAACTAAATTTTGAAATTGACTATGCTCAGTTTAAATATGATTCTATTACAAATCTTGTTGAAGTCTATATTCTTATTGATAAATCATCTTTAAGAACGGAAGAAAACACAAAGAATATCGGTTTGTTATTAAATGTTATTGTTTCGGATTCGGGAAATAATTCGGATATAATTAACAAAATATATCAGTTTAATGATACCTATGAAGAAAATACTCTCGGTAGTAAAGTAATTATAAGCACACTCAATTATGCAGTACCGTTCGGAAATTATACAATAGAAGTTTCGGTTAAAGATAAAAATGATACAACTAACTACAAGATTATAAATGATTTCCTTTCGGTGGCTGATTTTCCAACTGATAAAGCATGTATAAGCGGGATACAACTAGCAAGCGACATAATCTCTAATAGTGAAAACGAAAATTCTTTGTTTTACAAACATGGAATGGAAGTAATACCTAATCCCACCTCTTTGTTTGACCAGAAACCTGTTATGTTTTATTATGCTGAACTATATCTTAATAATATTGAAAGTAAGAAACTGATTTTAGAAAGGAATATAATTAATAGTTACGGTACCATGGTCGATCAGAAAAAAAGAAAGATTTTTTCAACACAAAATGATTTAGTGGAAGCTGATGTAGTTAATCTTACTAACTTTTCAACCGGCGGTTATTTGTTAATATTAACTCTTGCCGATTCATCCGCAAACACATTTAGTAAGTCTTCAAAAAAATTCTACTTATACAACCCAGCAGAACCCGATATAATTCAATATACTGATGACCCGGGCTTCTTACCTTCCGAATTTATTTATCTTTCGGAAGAGGAGTGTGATTTTGAATTTTCGGCACTAAGATATTTTCTAAATAGCGATGAAAAGAAAACTTATAATAATTTGCGAAAGGTAGAAGCGAAGAGAAAGTTTCTTTACAACTATTGGAAAAATAGTGATTTTGATTTAACACTAACGGCATCTCAAAAAAGAATTAAATTTTCTGAACGAGTTGAGTATGTGAATAAGAAATTCGGTACTTTTAACAAAGACGGAATCAGTACCGACAGGGGAAGAGTTTTTTTGAAATTTGGTGCTCCGGATGATATCGAAAATCATCATAATGACCCCGGCGCAAAACCTTATGAAATATGGGAGTATAATTCAATTGATGGCGGGGTTATATTTATTTTTGGTGATGTATTCGGTTACAACGATTATGAATTAATTCACTCAACAAAAAGAGGGGAAGTTTACGACCTTCAATGGCAAAGAAGAATTTTCAAAGCCTTTTAGGTAAGATTATATGGGAAATCAATTTTATGTAAATCAAAATCAATGACTTCGATTCATTTTCTTTGGAAATACTGATGTGAAGATTCTAGTTATTCAAACCGCATTTCCCGGCGATGCAATTTTAACCCTGCCTCTAATTCAAGAGATCAATAGGATTTTTATATCTGCACAAGTAGATGTTGTTTGTATTCCTTCAACATCAATAATTTTTCGATCTTCAAATTATGTTAATGAAGTAATTGAGTTTGACAAAAGAAACAAGAATAAAGGTATTTCCGGGTTAATAAAATTTGCAAATTATATTAAGTCAAAAGAATACGACAAAATATATTCTCCCCATAGATCGGCACGGAGCGCAATTTTATCATTTCTCAGTAATCCGAAAGAAAGTTATTCTTTTGATAAATCCTCGTTGAACTTTTTATATAAAAATAAAATTAAATACGAAAGTGATTGGCATGAAGTGCGCAGAAACTTATCGCTTCTCGGCAAAAATTATTCAGATGAATCATGGAAAATCCTCCCGAAATTATCACTTAGTGATGATAAAAGGAAAGTTGTCGATGCCAAAATAAAAGTTGTCGATCAGAAAAAGATGATTGTTCTTGCACCGGGTTCAGTCTGGGCAACTAAGCGATACCCTATAAATTATTTTAAAGTTATTTCTGAAGAGCTAATCAAAAACAGATACCAAATTGTTATTATCGGGGGGAAGGAAGATAAACAACTTACCGAAGAAATTTCAGTTGGTAATAAAGAAATAATTAATCTTTGCGGAGAACTTAATTTTATTGAATCTATCTACCTACTTACAAAATCAATTTTATTAATTTCCAACGACAGTGCTCCTACTCATCTGGCGATGTGTGCTGATATTCCGGTACTTACTATTTACTGTTCCACTGTTCCGAAGTTTGGTTTTTATCCTTACAACACGGACAGCAGAGTTATTTCTTATGATAAATTGGATTGTAAACCCTGCGGTATTCATGGTTATGATAAATGTCCCGAAATACATTTTAATTGCGGGAAATATCTTAAGCCGGAAAGAGTACTTGAAGAGATTAACTCCATTTTAATGGAGAGATATTCTTTGCATAATTAATTATATTTGCTCCACCGTTAATAAGTAAAGATAATGTTTAAAAAATTACGAGATATTAAAAATTCTTCGGTATACATTACTCCAAACTTCCCGGTATTACGGACAAAACGTTATAAGTTTAGTTTTTTATCGGTTGTTTCTGCGGTTTTAGGTTATTCACTTTTGGTAGCAATTATTGTGATAATTATTATAGTTTTAACTCCTGCACGCAATGTTGTCTTTTTCTTTGAAAATGAAAAACTTACCGAACAGGTTGAAAAAGTTAAAGAACTGGAAAAAAAAGTTTTATTCCTTTCGAAAGAATTACAGAATTTTGCAGCTTCTAATGAAAAACTTAAATATGCAATGATAATTGCATCAACAGATTCATTGGATTCAACCTCAGCTATTTATGATTCACTTCGTCAACCGAAAAAGAATAAGCTTAGATCCGGTGGGAATATATTAGCGGTTTTTAGAGATCTACTTGATTATCTTTCAAAAGATAGTGCACAATTATTTTTTATTGCACCGGTAAATGGTGTCATCATAAAGAGATTTGAACCTTCTCGTGGTCACATGGGAATTGATTACGGTATTCGAAAAGGAACCGCAGTGTATGCTGCGCTTGGAGGTGTTGTCACATTTTCCGGTTTTACACCGGATTACGGTAATACTATTATGATACTGCATCAAAACAACTTTATTTCAGTTTATAGACATTGTGAAATTCTAATGAAAAAAGAACGTGAAATCGTTAGTCAGGGAGAAATTATTGCTTTAAGTGGTGAGAGTGGTTATAAGTCAACCGGCCCACATCTTCACTTTGAGATTTGGCATAATGGAAAAGCTGTTGATCCGACAGTATATTTAATAAATAATTAAGGTGGGAAATGGCCCAAAAAAATAATTCATCCTCATCTATTGATGTAAGTATATTAAGTTCCGGTGTTAAAATTGAAGGCAAGATCTACAGTGAAGGGAATATGAGGATTGACGGTAAAGTCTTTGGAGATGTTACTGTTAACGGAAATCTAACTTTAGGAGATAGTTCTGAAATTGAAGGCGATGTAAGAGCTATGAATGTCACACTTAGTGGAAATGTTAAAGGTTTAGTTGAAGCAAATGAAAAGGTTATTCTTGAGGCAAATTCTTCTCTAGAGGGTGAATTAACTGCTAAAATCCTTGTTGTTGAAGAAGGGGCAAAGTTTGACGGTAGAAGCAATATGAATTCCGCAAAATCTAAATCCGAATTGACGGATGCCGGTAAAAAATAAACCTAAAAAATTTCTTGAGACATATAGAGAAGTTGGACCTTATTTAGGGTTGGGGACTCAACTTGCCGCTACTATAATTTTAATGTTTTTTTTAGGAAGGTGGCTTGATCAAAAATTTGAGATAGACCCAATTTTGACAATTATTTTTTCGTTTTTTGGTGGTTTTGCAGGTGTTTACAATTTTATCCGCACCGTTCTTAATATGAATAAAAAGCAAAATAAATGATTAAGCCTGTCACAATTATTCTACTGGGAACTTCCCTAGTCTTCTTAATACTTTATTTGTTGGATATAATTGAATGGCATCTAGTTGTAGTATGCTTCCTAACAGCCGGAATTACTTTGATCAATGCATTTTTTGCTTATTTTTTGTTTAAAAAATCCCTCGGTAAACCAAATAAAGACTTCCTAGTTTACAACTTAGGCGGAATGCTGGGCAGAATGATGTTTCTACTGCTTGTCGTATTTATTGTGATAAAATTCTTGAATATTGACGAATATGCTTTTATATTTCTGTTCTTTATTTTTTATTTTACTTCACTAATTTTTGAGATAAATTATTTTCGTATAAAAGCTAGGCGGTAGCGTAAGTCTAAGTAAAACATAACTTTATGGATTCCCCAACGGAAAAAATAGTTGCAGATTCTCTGCATGCAGCAGAGAAATCGAATGAGAGCGATTGGATTTTGCACCATACTTTGGATGCGAACTATATTGAGTTCGAACCATTTATCAAAATCCCACTGCCTCATATAGAAATTTTTGGAATTGATATTTCAATAACCAAACACTTGGTTTACATGTGGTTTGCAGCTATTGTTCTTTTCCTGATTTTATATAACGTTGCAAAGCAATATAAGAAGAAGAGAGTTCCTACCGGTTTTGCAAATATGACTGAGGTAATGATTTTATTTGTACGGGATGAGATTGCTAAACCTACAATTCATAAAGGTTATGAAAAATTTGTTCCGTATTTGCTGTCGGCGTTTTTCTTCATATTAATTTTAAATTTATTCAGTCTTGTTCCATATGGTGCGGCTGTAACTGGTAACATTTCTGTTACCGCTACTCTTGCTGTTTTTACATTTGTAATGACACAAATCGGAGGAATTCGTAGCAACGGATTTATTGGTTATTTCAAAGGACTTGTACCTCATGGAATACCGACCTGGCTTCTTCCGATAATGGTGGTTGTTGAATTACTTGGATTATTAACAAAACCGTTTGCTTTAGCTGTTCGTCTTTTTGCTAATATGCTTGCCGGTAAAATTGTTATTTATTCTTTAATCGGATTGATTTTTATTTTACATGCTTATTTCGTGGTACCTGTTTCTGTCTCTTTTGCGCTTTTTATTTTTGCATTGAAACTATTGGTGTCGCTTATTCAAGCATATATATTTACAATGCTTTCCTCGTTATTTATCGGGATGGCAGTTCATCAAGATCATTAAAAACTATATAATACTTTAGGAGGAATAAAATGGAATTTGCTTATTTAGCAGCTGGATTTGGTGCCGCTTTAACAATTATTGGCGGTGCATTCGGTATCGGTAAATTGGCTAGCTCGGCAATGGAAGCTAGTGGTCGTCAACCTGAAGCTGCCGGCGATATTAGAACTTCTATGATCATTGCTGCAGCGCTTATCGAAGGTATTTCATTGTTTGCACTCGTTATTTGTATTCTTTTGGCACTTAAATAATTTGTGCATTTTTTTCATTAAAGCTTAGGTATAATAATGGCTGGATTCATGCATTATGCGGTTTTAGCATTTGCAAGCGGTGATGCAGGTGGCCCTTTGGATGTTAATCCGGGGTTAATCATTTGGACTACCGTTACTTTCATTATTCTTCTTTTTTTATTAAAGAAGTTTGCGTGGAAACCGATTCTTAATTCATTAAATGAAAGAGAAGCTTTTATTACAAATTCTTTGGAAAAAGCCGAACAAGCTCAAAAAGAAGCGGAAAAATTATTGAAACAAAATCAAGCAAATTTAGCTAAAGCTGAAGAAGAGGCACAAAAAGTTATCAAGCAAGGCAGAGAATATGCTGAATCTCTAAAAAGTCAAATTGTAGAGGAAAGTAAAAACGAAGCGAAGAAAATGATTCAAGATGCCTCTGCCGAAATTGAACAAAAAAATAAAGAAGCATTCAATAATCTGAAAGCTGAAATTGCTGATATTGCTGTTACAGCTGCTGAGAAAATAATTCGTGAAACTCTTGATTCGGAAAAACAAAAGAAATTAGTTGAAAAATATATTCAGGATATCTCAAAGAATTAATTATGGGTGTGTTCAGCATAACAAATAGATACGCAAGTGCATTGCTTAAACAAGTAGAAGATTCTAATAAGTTTGATACGGTAAGCAATGATCTTCAACTAATTTATGATACACTTGAGAGTTCGAAAGAATTGCGAGTTGCATTGAAAAGTCCGGTAATTAATGAAGAAAAAAAGAAAAGTATTCTTCATGAGTTGTTCGGTTCAAAGATTGATAAGGAAAGTGCAAACTTCCTCGATTTTATTGTAAAGAAGAATAGAGAAGATATTTTATTCGAAATTATTCAAAGATGTCTTGAACTTCGTGATGAGAAAATGAATATAATTCCGGCAAATGTTTCAACGGCGATTGAACTTTCTGATGCTGAGAAAAAAATATTTAAAAAAAGTTTGGAAAGTTATTCAAATAAAAATGTTAGAATAACTTTTGATGTTGACCCCGCTTTAATAGGTGGATTTCTTGTTCGATTGAAAGATAAGATGTTGGATGCATCGGTTGTTCAACAGCTTAGATTACTTAGAAAAAGATTGGTAAAAGCTGATCAAACATTAGTTAATTAATAAGGAAAATCTTAAGGGAAATAAAATGGCAGCAGTAAAACCGGAAGAAGTTTCATCAGTATTAAGAAAACAATTAGCAGGCTTTGATAGTGAAGTTGATATTTATGACGTTGGAACTGTACTTCAAGTAGGTGACGGTATCGCTAGAGTTTACGGCTTGACTGAAGTTATGGCAAGTGAATTGGTTGAATTTCCTAATGGTGTTATGGGAATGGTGCTTAACCTGGAAGAAGATAGCGTTGGCTGCGTATTGTTCGGAGAGAGTGAAAAAATTAAAGAAGGCGATTCTGTTAGAAGAACAAAACGTGTTGCATCCTTTCCTGTTGGCGATAAAATGCTAGGCAGAGTTGTTAACCCGCTCGGCGAACCTGTTGATGGTAAAGGTGAAGTTCCAACTGAAAATTATATGCCGATCGAACGTAAAGCTCTTGGTGTTATTGCTCGGCAACCGGTTAAAGAACCAATACAAACCGGTATTACCGCAATCGACGCAATGATACCAATCGGTAGGGGACAGAGAGAATTAATCATCGGTGATAGACAAACCGGTAAAACTGCTGTTGCAATCGATACAATTATCAATCAGAAGTTTACGCATACTGAAGAAGCAAAAGCCATCGGAGTTAATCCGGTATATTGTATTTATGTTGCTATCGGACAAAAAAATTCTACCATTGCTCAAGTTGTTGCTAAATTAGAAGAACACGGTGCAATGGATTATACAACCGTTGTTGCAGCTCCGGCATCAGTTCCAGCTCCACAGCAATATATTGCTCCATATGCCGGTGCAACATTAGGAGAATTTTTCAGAGATAATGGTAAGCACGCATTAGTTATTTATGATGATCTTTCTAAACAAGCTGCCGCTTACAGAGAATTATCATTACTATTAAGAAGACCTCCGGGACGCGAAGCTTATCCCGGTGATGTGTTTTATCTTCACTCTAGATTACTTGAACGAGCTTCAAAATTAAGTGATAAATTAGGCGGCGGAAGTTTAACGGCGCTTCCAATTATTGAAACTCAGCAAGGTGACGTTTCTGCATATATTCCTACAAACGTTATCTCTATTACCGATGGTCAGATTTATCTTGAACCAAACTTATTTAATGCCGGTGTAAGACCTGCTATCAACGTTGGTATTTCTGTTTCTCGTGTTGGCGGTAATGCGCAAATTAAAGCTATGAAAAAAGTTGCAGGCTCACTTAAATTAGATTTAGCTCAATATAGAGAATTAGAAGCCTTCGCAAAATTCGGCTCTGATTTAGATAAAGCTACCCAAAGAACACTTGCAAAAGGTGCCCGATTGGTTGAGTTACTTAAACAAGGTCAGTACCAGCCGATATCGGTTTATAAACAAGTTGTGAGCGTATTTGTCGGTACAAATGATTATCTTGAATCAATTCCGGTAAAAGATGTTAAGAGATTTGAGAAAGAATTTTTAGAATATGTCGATCTGAAGTATGCTGATATTCTTAAAGAGATTAGAAAATCAAAACAACTTAATGAAGATACGGTCTCCAAACTAAAACAAGCTGCCGAAGAATTTATAGGAAAATTTAAGAAGAGCGAATAACTCTGAATTAAAAATTTATGGCAACATTACGCGACATAAAAAGTAGAATTAAAGGTGTTACAAACACCCAGCAAATTACTAAAGCTATGAAAATGGTTTCTGCGGCAAGATTACGCCGTGCACAAGAAAACATTATCAATGCTCGTCCTTATTCAAGAAAAATTGCCGAGGTTTTATCAAATTTAATAGCTGTTGAAAAAGGAAGTTCAAACCCGCTCTTTGAAGAAAGGGAAGTTGACAGTGTTGCTATTGTTGTTATTACATCAGACAGAGGTTTATGCGGTAGTTTTAATATGAACGTAATTCGTTCTGCGGAAGAATTAATAAACGAAAAGTATAATCTCTTAAAAGCTAACGGAAAATTAGCGTTGTACTGCGTTGGTAAAAAAGGTGTAGATCATTTTAAGAAAAGAAATTATAAGCTAACGGGTTCTTACCCCGGTATTTTTTCCGATCTCAATTTTGAATTTGCCTCAAGCTTAACTACGGAACTTAAACAGAAATTTTTGAAACGTGAATACGATAAAGTGATTGTTATCTTTAATGAATTTAAATCTGTAATTCAGCAGGTAACAACTCACAAACAGATTTTGCCGATTGTTCCTTTTAAAAGTGAATCTAACGAACATTTAGAACAATTAAAAACTTTCGATTTTATTTTTGAACCTGATAAACAGTCAATCATTGATGCTTTGCTTCCTAGGCACTTAAAAGCTCAGGTCTGGACTTCGTTATTAGATTCGTATGCTGCTGAACTTGGTGCAAGAATGACTGCTATGGATATGGCAACCGAAAATGCTAAAGAAATGATTCGTTCATTAAATATACTTTACAATAAAGAGAGACAAGCGGCAATCACTACAGAAATTTCTGAAATAGTTTCCGGTGCTAATGCCTTAAAAGATGCTTAATCTATTGATATTTGAAAAGACTTGTTAAATTTGTATCTTTACTCGATTAGACTATGTTTGATGATATAAGCCAAAAACTTGATAAAGCATTAAAGAAGGTTACCGGTCAAGGTAGAATTTCTGAAAATAATGTTTCTGATACTCTTAGAGAAATCAGGCGTGTTCTTTTAGATGCTGATGTGAATTACAAAGTTGCTAAACAACTAATTGATGATGTAAAGCAGAAAGCCATGGGTAAAGAAGTTCTTGCTTCTGTTACTCCCGGTCAACTTCTCACAAAAATCTTTCATGATGAGTTGACTGAATTAATGGGAGGCAGAAATCAAGAAATTAAACTAAACCCTTCAGGTGTTACTGTTATTCTTTTAGTTGGATTACAAGGTTCAGGTAAGACGACTTTCAGTGCCAAGTTGGCAAAGTATCTTACTACTAAGAACAGAAAAGTTGTTTTAGCCGCAGCGGATGTATATAGACCCGCAGCAATTGAACAATTAAAGCAACTTGGTGAAAGAATTAATATTCCGGTATTTGCAATTTCCGGAAGTAAGGATGCAGTAGAAATATCGTCTCAAGCTGTTAAGTATGCAAAAGAGAATGATGCAAATACAGTTATTATTGATACTGCCGGTCGTTTGCATATTGATGAAAAATTAATGGATGAAGTAACTGCAATTAAAGCTAAGGTTCAACCTTCCGAAACTTTATTTGTAGTTGATTCAATGACCGGTCAGGATGCGGTTAATTCAGCTAAAGCATTTCACGACCGTGTTGATTTTGATGGAATTGTTCTTACAAAACTTGATGGAGATTCGAGAGGAGGTTGTGCTCTCTCAATTAAAGCGGTTGTTAATAAACCCGTTAAATTTATAAGTCTCGGTGAAAAATTAGATTCTATTGAAAAATTTTATCCTGAGAGACTTGCTTCGAGAATTTTAGGAAAAGGCGATATTGTTTCTTTTGTTGAAAAGGCTCAAGAGAATATTGACCAATTAGAAGCAGAAGACTTAGAAAAAAAATTACTCTCGAATCAATTTGACTTTGAGGATTTCCTTAAGCAGATTAAGATGCTGAAAAAAATGGGATCTATGCAATCAATTTTAGGTATGATTCCGGGTATGAATAAATCGGTTAAGAATGCTGATATTGATGATAAGCAAATTGTAAAAGTAGAATCGATTATTCAATCAATGACTAAACTTGAGAGAAAGAATCCTAAAGTTCTCAATGGAAGCCGTCGAAAAAGAATTGCAGTTGGAAGCGGAAACTCTATACAGGATGTTAATAGATTGCTAAAGCAATTCAAAGAAATGCAGAAAATGATGAAGATGTTTAGTTCTAAAGGCGGTAAAAAGATGTTAAGTAAATTCGGAAATATGAGTTTTAATTAATAATAAATGTAAATCAATTTAAGAGGAGTATTAAATTTGGCAGTTAAGTTAAGATTACGAAGAATGGGGAAAAAACGTCAACCTGTTTATAAACTAGTTGCTGCAGATTCCCGTTCACCTAGAGACGGAAGATTTATTGAATCTTTTGGTTTATATAACCCTAAAACTGAACCAAGTACTGTTGAAATCAATGAAGAAAGAGCATTATATTGGTTAGGTGTTGGCGCTCAGCCTACTACAACTGTGAAAAATCTTCTTTCAGCGGAAGGAATTCTTTATAAAAGAGATTTGATGAAGCGGGGATTGAGCGAAGAAGAAATTGCAAAAGAGATGGAAGAATGGTTAAAGCAACGTGAAGCCCGCTTATCTGCAACTAAAGTGAAAGCTGAAAAAGCTAAAACTACTGCAGAAAAAGCAAAAGATAAAAAGAAAGATGAACCTGCGGAAGTCAAAACGGAAGAAGTAAAAGCTGCTGTCGCCGAAGAAAGCGATGAAAAAGCAGAATCGGAAGTTGTGGTTGAAGAAAAGCAAGAGAAATCTGAAGAGAATTCTAAAGAATAATTTTCTCTTTGCCTTTTTGGGCAAAGACAATTTATTGTCTAATAATCTTAAGGTATTCCTATGAAGGAATTTATTGAATTCATTGCAAAACACTTGGTCGATAGTCCGGATAATGTTTCAATTGAAGAAGCATCCCCAGATGAAAAAACTATCGAATTGACACTTAAAGTAGGTCAAGACGATGTCGGCAAAGTGATCGGAAAACAGGGTAAAACTGCTCAAGCAATGAGAACTTTACTCACTGCAATTGCGGCTAAAGATGGAAAGAGAGCAATTCTAAAAATTCTTGATTAATTGGGTTGTGAAACCTAAAGATTTTTTTTTAGTAGCTCAGCTTAAGTCAACTGTTAATAAAGAGGGTTTTCTTAACCTTAAGAGTTTTACTGATTTTTCTGAAGTATTTCTCAAGTTGCCGTTTGTTTTTATTGAAGTCTTTGGTGATAAGCGTAAGTTTTTCATCGAGGACTTTTATTTCTCAGGTGATCAACCGGTTGTTAAATTCAAGAATTTTGATTCAATTGACGATGTTGATTTTCTTATTGGGAAAAAAGTTTTTATCGAATCCTCAAATCTTAATAAGGAATTAGAGGATAAATTATTTTTTCGTCATTTGATTGGTGAAAAAGTTTTTAGAGGTGTTGAGTTCTTTGGTATTTTGGTTAATATAGAAAGCTATCCAGGCAATGACGTACTTGTGATAAATACTGAAAGTAATAAGGAAATTTTAATACCGGCGGTAAAAGAATTTATCGCTCGCATTGATTGGAAAAATAAAATTATTTTCTTAAATCCGGACATCGATTTAAATTATGATTAGATTCGATATTATATCTGCTGTACCAGATCTTCTTGTAAGCCCTATAAGTTTTAGTATTATTAAACGTGCACAAGAAAGAAACCTTGCAGAAATTCATATCCATAATCTAAGAGATTACGCCTATGATAAACATAAGCAGGTTGATGATAAACCGTTCGGCGGTGGTCCCGGAATGCTGCTTAAACCAGAACCGTTCTTTGAATGTATTGAAAAATTAAAAAGTGAAAGAGAGTATAACCATATAATTTTTACTTCCCCCAAAGGGAAAAAATACTCTCAGAAAATTGCGAATCAATTATCACTGGCAAAAAATATTTTATTAATTGCCGGCCATTATAAAGGAATCGATGACAGGGTAAGAGAAGCATTTGCTACCGATGAATACTCAATCGGTGATTTTGTTTTAAGTGGCGGCGAATTACCCGCATTAATAATAATTGATTCGGTTGTAAGATTAATTCCGGGTGTGTTGAATGACAGCGAATCTGCACTGAATGATTCACTAATGGATGGTGAAACTTTGGAAGCACCTTTTTACACTCGCCCGGCTGAATATAAAGGAATGAAAGTTCCCGATGTTTTATTAAGCGGTAACTTTGCTAAAATAAATGAGTGGAAGGAAACTCAATCAAAATTATTGACAGATAAATGGAAAAAAAATAATTCTTCGGAGTGATTATGGATAAGATACAAGAAATACTAAAAGAGCAGTTAAGAACTGATTTCCCGGGCTTTAAAACCGGAGACAGAATTCGCGTTCATGTTCGTGTTATTGAAGGCGATAAGGAAAGAATACAACCTTTTGAAGGTGATGTAATCAGTATTAGAGGCAGTGCTTCAGACAAAACTTTTACTGTTAGAAAAATTTCCAGCGGCGTTGGCGTTGAAAGAATTTTCAACTACAATTCTCCCAAAATTGCAAAGATTGATGTAGTTAAAGAGGGGAAAGTTAGAAGAGCTAAATTATACTACTTACGCAATCTTTCCGGTAAAGCAGCTAGAATCAAAGATAAAAACGTTCAGTAGTATTTATGTTTATTTTGAGCCGCTAAATCGTTAGCGGCTTTTTTTATTTTAAACATGGTTTATCTAGTTGGCACATATATAAGCTAGATACTATTTTATAAGTAACATCTTTTTTGAATCAGTGAAAATCTTTCCGTTAAACCCCGATGCAATAATTTGATAAATATAAATTCCCGACGACAATTGAAGTTTGGTAGCATCTATCTCGATTGAATGAAATCCAACACTACTTTCCTCATCAACCAACAAGGCAATTTTTTCACCGGTAATACTATATAAAGTAATAGTAACACTGGAGTATGTTTTCAATTGATATTTAATTTTAGTGGAGGGGTTAAAAGGATTAGGATAATTTTGTTCCAATAAATCGTATGTTGGTATAATAAAATAATCATAACCAATATTTGAAACTGTTTTACTTAGTTTTGTTATAAAGGCATTGTAAAAGCTGCCGTTAAAAGTATTTTGAAAAGCACTGGTTGTTGTTGGAAAATCTTCAGAGTAAGTATCTCCTATCACAAATATATTCCCGTGATTATCTAATTTGATCGAACGACCGTAATCCGATTTATGTCCTCCAATAAATGTTGAGTAAACTAATTCACTTCCTATAGGATTTAGTATTGAAACGAAAACATCATATTGCCCTATACTTACAAGATTCTTCTGGTAAGCATCATTTGTTACCGGAAAATTTACTGATTTGGTATATCCAGTTACAACAACATTACCCTGATTATCTAGCATAATTGAATTAGAATAGTCATTATCATTTCCACCAAGAAAAGTGGAAAATGCTAATTCCTCTCCACCAGAAGTAAGTTTAACAATAAATGCATCATAGAAATCACCCCCACCAAAACTATTTTGAAACGCAGAATTAGTAGAAGGAAAATCATCTGATAGAGTATAGCCTGCTAAATAAACACTTCCTTGTTCATCAAGAGTAATTGAATGTCCATAGTCTTTAAAATTACCACCGAGAAATGTTGAATAAATAACTTCACTGCCTGATGAATTTAGAATTGTTACAAACGCATCAGAGTAACCTCCAAAGTATTTTTGAACTGCATTTGCTGTTGTAGGAAAGTTTTCAGACTTAGTAAAACCTGTTAGATATGCATTTCCTTGTATATCTAATACAATTGAGTTCCCTGAATCCCAACTATTTCCTCCAAGAAAGGTTGAATAAACTAATTCATTATCCGTTAAATTTATTTTGGTGATAAATGCATCATAATAACCGCCAAAACTTTTTTGATAAGCTTGTTCCGTAGTAAGTAAGTTTTCTGAATTTGTTTCTCCTATTAGATAGATAAATCCATCAGAATCCATTGAAATTGATAGTCCAAAATCAGAATCACTACCACCCCAAAATGAAGAGTATAATAATTCGTTACCAGTTGAATTAAGTTTGGTTATAAAAGCATCATAATAAACTCCACCAAAATTTTGCTGTAAGGAATTTGTTGTAGTAGGGAAATTGCTTGAACCGGTGCGTCCAGTTATATAAATATTTTCGTGTTCATCAATAATTAATGCATTACCGTTGTCTCCATTACTGCCACCAATGAAGGATGAAAATAAAAGTCTTTCTCCATCTGAACTTAATTTTGTCACAAAAACATCTCTATCACCCCCGATATTGGTTTGATATGCTCCAACTGTAGTTGGAAAATCATCTGACCATGTAGTGCCGGTAATATATACATTGCCCGCATTATCTATTGCATGTGCTTTGCCTATATTCCTGTTGCTGCCACCAAGAAAAGTTGAATAAACTAGTGGATCAACTATTAACTCTTGGTTTTTATCGTAATTATCTAAAATTATTCTAATTCTTCCGAGAAGTGTTTGTTCAAATTTACAATTTACTTCATGTTGAATATCTTCAACTATTTGATATGCATATAACTTCCCGTGTTTTACTACTCCAAAACAAGTTTTAATTAATAATTCTCCCTTTTCGTTAATTTGGAGTCCATTATCACCATCGATTTCAAATTCAAATTCTGTAATATTTGCTTTTGGTTCTAATATAAAGTCGTATCTGATAAATTCATCTTCAAAGTAGTAGCGGATATTGATTCCTTCATTAATATCCTTCAAGATAATTTCATCAAATAATTGAACGGATGTAAACCATTCTTGAGAATTATTCCCCAAAAAGTAATTATAGTAACCATTATTATTTTGTTTTGTAACAACTTCAGGATGATTGTTTGCATTCAAAAATGTAATTCTAACCCTATGACCTGATAACGTCTTCTTATATAAATCATTTTTAAAATTTCTATAGGGATTTTGATCGTTTAATTCATCGTGTGAAAATCCGTTCTCAATTTTGTAGTAATCATAAATAACGCCTTTTTTTGTTATCCAAACATTTAATTCAACCATATGAGCTAAAAATAGAACGTCATCATTCCATTGACCCTTGTTTTCAATGAAGAAATTATTTTTATTTTTTGGGTTATGATTTAGTGAAATGCTATTTAATCCCAAGCAGGTATTAGAGAATAAGAATAAGAGTAATATTAAATTTATTTTATGTATATGTAACAGCATTCCGTGACTCCAATATGAGAATAAGTGTTAATAAATGCACAGCAAAATTTAGAATATAATTTTTTCTAATAATTCAAAATAGGTATTTCGAGAGTATATGTACATATGTAATCTTATTAAAACAATTTTTATTATAACAAGTTTGTAAAAGTGTAATCAAAATTATACGACAATACCATGTTAACATGTTGAGAAGGTTGTGAGTTGGGTGCAAATTCTCAGAAATTCTGCAATTGTCAATCCATTTTAATAATTTTACCGTTGTGATGATTCATAATTATTTAAGCAATAGATAAAAAACTGCTATGAAATTAATAATTCCACAAAATATTTATTCTGCCCTTTTTGCTATGTCTTTACCTGATGAATTAAAAAAGAATATTGAAGTAAAACCTTCTTCTGTAATTTGTAATGAACTAGAAAAAGATTCTAGTGCTGCCGGATTGATGCCTTCAATGGATATATACAAACACAAGGATTTATTTGTGTCATCAAAGCTCGGAATTTCTTTCGACGGTGTGTTATCAAACACCTATATTTATTTTGAGCCGGAACAGCTATCATTTAATGATTTGTTCTTAAGGGGAGATGTATCTACAAATGAAATTATATTGAGTAAAATTTTATTCACCGAAAAATATGCTCAAGATGTTAATATTGTTTTAGATACGAATCCGGTTGATTTTGAAAATAGAAATTACATTGTAGTCGGGAATGAAAATTTAGATTATTATCCGATAGACAAAGGAATGAGCTTTGCCGATCAAATTGCTTCTCTTATTGATTATCCTTATGTGAATTTTGTAATTGCTTCTAAAAATCAAGGCAATATAATTGAACTTGAGAATACACTACTTTCTCTGGATAAGAAAATTGAAGACAATATAGAAAAATATCTTTCAAAAATTGATTTGAGAGAAAACCTCTACGATTCAATTGTTGCCGAACTAAACTCGGTATATTATGAAATCACCGAAAATGAAAAAGAGGCTCTTTACGAGTTAATTAAACTTCCTTTCTACAAAGGTATTTTCGAAGAAATTATCGATATAAGATTTGTTTAAAAAATTCTAAAAAAAACGAAACCTTCGAGATCGCTTGTTTTGAGACCTCGAAGGTTAATGAAATCTTAATTAAAGAGCAGTGTGAGATACTGTAAGTACATTTGGGTTGGTTCTGATTGCAGTAAGCATTTCATTTGTAGCAGCTATCTTTAGTTTCATAGTACAGCAAGCCACAATGCCACCTTCAAAAATAATATTTTCAACCTCTTCAATGTTTATATCACCTTGTCGCAGTACATCCATTATAGATGCAAGAACGCCCGGTTTGTCATAGTGTTTAACAACCAACTGGTAATGTGCATCGGTAATTCGCGCTCTATTTACCCAGTGGCTTATTACGCCGCTGTTAATGAAATCTATAATAATATTAACAGCCTCTTCGGCAACGGCATTTTGAGCTTGCTCGGTTGATGCTCCTATGTGATGTGTTACATAGATACCTTCAACATCTTGTAATTTGGATTTTACTTCCCCTGTTTTACTTTCCGGTTCATCAGCGAAAACATCAAGCCCGGCTCTAATACCTTTTTCTTTTACAGCTTTAATTAGTGCATCTTCATCAACAACCCCGGGTCGTGAAGTATTAATAAAAAATGCTCCGTCTTTCATATAAGAAAACATCTTTTCGTTGAAAAGCCCTTTTGTACTTGATGTTAACGGTAAGTGAAGAGAAACAACGTCGGCTAATGGAAGTACTTGGTCAAATTCCGAAAAATCTTTGTATTCTACTCCTTCAATTCTGGAAATATCTTTTCCGTATACATTCATACCAAAAGCACGTGCGCGGATAGCAACTTCTTTACCGATATTTCCCAAGCCAACTATTGCAATTGTTTTTCCGAATAAACCTTTTCCTTTTGAATATGCAGCTTTATTCCATTTACCTGCTTTGAAATCACTAACATTATCCGGTATTTGTCTATCGAGTGCAATCATCAATCCCATAGCTAATTCTGCAACTGCTATTGCATTTTTACCGGGGCAGTTTGCAACATACACACCCTTTTTGTTTGCAGCAGAAACATTAATATTATTATAACCGGCGCCTGCTCTTATTATAAGATTTAGTTTCTCTGATTTTTCAATTGCTTCTGCATTTACAACCGTAGATCTTACAACAATAATGTCGACATCTTTTGCTGCTTCGGGTAAATCATTTTCACCAAGCTTCGGATCATATATAACTTCAAGTCCGTGATCTTGAAGTCTTTTGATATATTGATCCGGCAATTTGTCAGCGATTAATACTTTCATCTTCTCACTCATTTCAACCTCTCGTTAAAGTTTTATTTTACTTCATCATTGGTATGTTTATTTTGAATTTTTTTGCATTCAAAATTGCTCTTTCATAACCTGCATCTGAATGGCGAACAATCCCCATACCGGGATCGTAAGTTAAAACGCGTTCTAATCTTTTTTCTGCTTCTTTTGTTCCGTCTGCCACAATCACCATCCCGGCATGAATCGACTTACCGATACCAACACCACCGCCGTGATGAACCGATACCCAACTTGCACCGCCAATTGCGTTTAGTAATGCATTTAAAATAGGCCAATCAGCAATTGCATCACTTCCGTCTTTCATTGCCTCTGTTTCTCTATAAGGTGATGCAACAGAACCGCAATCTAAATGATCTCTTCCAATAACAATAGGAGCTTTTACTTTGCCGCTGGCTACCAAATCATTGAATATTTTACCCATCTTAGCTCTATCACCGTATCCCAACCAGCAAATTCTTGTCGGCAACCCCTGGAAGTGTACTTTTTCCTGGGCTAATTTTATCCATCTTACTAAAGCTTCATCTTCAGGAAATGTTTCGATTACCGCTTTATCGGTTACAAAAATATCATTTGGATCACCCGAAAGAGCTGCCCATCTAAATGGACCTTTTCCGTCACAAAATAACGGACGAATATATTCGGGGACAAAACCGGGGATATCAAATGCATTAATCACACCGTTTTCTTTTGCTTCTCCTCTAATATTATTTCCGTAATCAAAAGTAACGGCACCTTTTTTCTGAAAATCCAACATAGCTTTTACATGTCTAACTATTGTTGAACGGGCTTTACTGATATACTCATCGGGTTCGGCGGTTCTTAATTTTAAAGCTTCTTCAAAACTCATTCCCATAGGGACATATCCGTTTAAAGTATCATGTGCGGAAGTTTGATCTGTTAGAACATCCGGTATAATTCCTCTTCCTAAAATAGCCGGGAGAATATCGCCGGTATTTCCAACCAAACCTACCGACAACGCTTTCTTATTTTCTTTAGCATCAAGAACTAATTTTAACGCTTCATCTAGATCGTAGCTGAGAACATCAATATAACCGGTGTCAATTCTTTTTTGAATTCTTTTTTCATCTACATCAATGCCTAAAAATGCAGCACCGTTCATTGTAGCGGCTAACGGTTGAGCACCTCCCATTCCGCCTAAACCTGCCGTTAACAGAAATTTGCCTTCAAGCGTCCCGTTAAAATTCTGTTTCGCACATTCTGCAAATGTCTCGTATGTACCTTGCAAGATTCCCTGTGTACCGATATAAATCCAGCTTCCGGCGGTCATCTGTCCATACATAGTTAAACCAAGATTTTCAAGTCGCCGGAATTCATCCCAATTTGCCCAGTCCGGCACAAGCATAGAATTAGAGATAATTACACGTGGCGCATCGGTATGTGTTTTAAAGACTGCAACCGGTTTACCTGATTGTACAAGCAGTGTTTCATCATTCTCTAAATTTTTAAGAGAAGAAATTATCGCTTCATAACTTTCCCAATTTCTTGCAGCTTTTCCGGAGCCGCCGTAAACGATAAGTTCATCCGGCTTCTCGGCATTATCGGGATCCAAATTATTCATAAGCATGCGCATAGCGGCTTCTTGAATCCAGCCTTTGCAAGTTAGATTTGTTCCGCGGGGTGCTCTTATTTCTTGAATTTTATTTTCCATTTTAATCACTAAAATGATTTACGAGAATACTCGTGTATTGTTTATGCATTGATCTAAGCAGCCACTTTTTGATAAACCAACTTTTATCGATTTGTTTTTCGATATTCTTGGAATTCTCTTTTAAATAAAGAGATAGTTTTGTTGATTCGTCTTTTGTGAGTTTTATTTCTTCGTTGCCTTCTTTAAGTTTATCAAAAATTGCTTGAAATACCTTAGCTTCTCGATAAAGTTTATCATCCGAAGAAACTTGATTTAATATCTGCTTGCAAAAAGTGGTTAATAATTTTCTTTCGTTTGCATCAAAAGAATAATTGTAATTCTTGAATAGTTTTTTTGCCATAATTTATTCTTTCAAGGACAGAAGTTTTTCTCTAATTTGTTGATAACCCGGTTTAATAACATCGTAAATGTACTTCAACCTTTCGTTGTAAGGTATGAAGGCAGATTTCATAGCATTGATATTTAACTTTTCGATTTCATCAAGACTTATATCAAATAATTCCGTTGCGGTTAAGTACTCTTTTGTTAAGGTTGTATCGCTCATTAACCTGTCATCGGTATTAAGAAAAACTCTGAACTTTTGTCTGAATAATTTAATAAAAGGATGATTTTCTAATTTGTCAACTGCTCCGGTATGAACATTACTTAATAAACATATTTCAAGCGGTAAACGAGTATCTAATACATACTGTGCTAGTTCGCCAAGTGAAACCATATTTCCGTCTTTGTCAAAAGCAATATCTTCTGTCAATCTTGTAGCATGACCAATTCTATGAGCACCGCAAAATTGAATAGCCTGCCAAATTGATTCTTTACCGAATGCCTCACCTGCATGTATAGTAATAAAGAAATTCGCACGCTTTATAAATTGGAACGCGTCAATATGCTTCTTCGGCGGATATCCGCCTTCTTCACCGGCTAAATCAAAACCAACAACTCCATTATTTCTAAAATTCACGGCAAGTTCCGCTATTTCCAGTGTATCTTCCATATTACGCATACCGCAAAGAATAAGACCATAACCTACACCGTATTTTTCTTTTCCGAGTTCTAGTCCTTCCAATACTGCTTCAATTACATCGTCATAATGCAAACCTTTTTCATTATGAAATACTGGAGCAAAACGTGTTTCAACATAACAAACACCGTCATTAGCCATATCTTCCATCATCTCAAAAGCAATTCGCTTCAAGGAGTCTTTAGTTTGCATAAGTGCAACTGTGTGTTCAAATCCTTGTAAATACTCAACAAGATTCCCTTTGTTAGCACCTCGGTGGAACCAGTCTGCAAGTTCTCCGGGGTCTGTTGTAGGAAGTTTTTTATATTTATAATCTTTAGCTAATTCAACAATTGTTTCAGGACGTAAACCACCATCTAGATGATCGTGAAGCATTACTTTTGGGGCAGATTTTATTATTTCTTCAGTTTTCATATTTAAATTCCTTTTAGTCAAAAATATCCTTTTAGAGTCCGAAAATCAATTAAAACCGGTTAAAACAAATCGATTTTAGCTTTTATATAAGTATAATTTTATAATAAACTTAACTTTTGCTTAACAATACGTGTATTAATAAATCTTGATTATCGGGTCTCAAATTGGTAATTTGACCTCCTATAAAAACAAATTAATTATTAACGGGAGTAGGAATGAAAAGGTTGGTTATTATTTTAAGTCTTTTAGCGATGACATTCGGATTTGCAGCTTTCCAATGTGCATCGACTGAAATTACCAGTGCAAGGTTATACATGCAGCAAAATAATAATGAAAAAGCCAAAGAAGCTTTGATGCGTGAAGTTGATAAAAATCCTAAGAGTGATGAGGGATTATTCCTATTAGGGTTTATTTATGGTGAAGAAGGGGAATTCGATAAGATGATTGAGTATTTTGATAAGTCGCTTGCTGTTAGCAAAAAATTCCAGCAAGAAATAGTAGAAAATAAAAATTACCACTGGGCTGATAATTTCAACAAAGGTGTTGGTTTATTCAACAGAGCTGCTCAAGTTACAAGTGAAGATTCAACACAAATGTATTTTAACAGAGCAATAGAACGTTTTGAAAATGCTATTTTAGTTCAGCCGGATTCATTAGATACTTATAAAAATTTGGCGTTCGCATATATTAATGCCGGAAGAATTAGTGAAGCCGCAAAACCGCTGAAAGCTTTAGTTGACAGACAAGCTAATGCAGAATCATACTCTATGCTTGGTGAAATTTATATCACTGAAGGTCAACAATTAATGAGTTCTTATAGAACCACGGAAAATGTTCAAGATAGTATTGCTGCAATGGGATTATTCAATGAAGCAATTAAGGTTCTGCAAAAAGGTAGAGTTGATTTCCCGGGTAACGAAGAAATTCTTTTATATCTTTCAAATGCATACATAAATGCCAACAAACTTGATGTTGCTATGGAATCATTTAAGGAAGGTGTAAAAGTAGACCCGGATAATCAATATTACAGGTATAATTACGGAGTTCTTCTTCTTGAAGCCGGAGAATTTGATATTGCCGAGGAACAGTTTTTAAAAGCTATTGAACTCGACCCTCTTTATTCAAATGCTGTTTATAACTTAGCTGCTACTTATGTTAAGTGGGGTACGGAATTAAGAGATAAAGCTGTTGAAGAAGGTACAGAGGATGATTCCTATAAAGAAAAATTTGAAAAGTCACTTCCGCATTTGGAAAGATATCTTGAACTGAATCCGAATGATGCACAAATTTGGGAGCTATTGGGTAGAGTTTATGCAAATCTTGGTATGAATGAGAAATCAATGGAAGCTTTTGATAAAGCAGATCAGAACAGATAGAGAATAATTTTTTATTTTATATATGCCCACACTCCCAATTGGAGTGTGGGCTTTTTTATAATTGGAGGAACTATGAATAAACCAGAAGATAAGAAAACTCAACAACTTAAAATTGAACTTGGTGAAAAGGAAGCTGAAGGCATTTACTCAAATTTAGCTATTATAACACATTCGCCTGCTGAGTTTGTTCTTGATTTTACAAGAGTTGTTCCGGGAATTCCAAAAGCTAAAGTATTATCAAGGATTATTACTACACCGCAACATGCAAAGATGTTAATGAAAGCATTACAGGATAATATAAATAAATTCGAAAGCAGATTTGGTGAAATCAAATTAGAAGGTCAACCCGGTCATCAGTTCGGATTTACAAATGTTGATAAAGATAGTACAATTAACTAAACGTGATTAATGTGCTTTAATTTTAAGTAAATTTCTATTTATCAGTAGTCTTTTTGTTTCCATTTCATTAATTTGTTACTGCCTTGCTGTTATTGACGGTGAGCATAGTACAGGATATAGACTTTGTATTATATTTAATAGTAAATATTGAATTAACAACGCAGGGTATAAATATGCGAAAAATAATATTTCTTCTTTTTATTTCCGCTCAGTTAATCTTTGTTTCTGCTCAATCCTATCAAATCAATCTTCAAGTCTCTTCATTTTCCGAAGGAGATTTTGCTCCTTTTATTTTCTCTAATGATTTATCCGGGGCTCCTAGGATATTCGCAGTTACAATCTCTCCCGAACAGGGAGAAGTCAAAGTTCGCGGTGAAATTTATTGGAAGAAGAATGCTGATTCCGGGTTCGATTGGTTGTTAACTTTCAGAACACGGGTCTTTCAAGCGCGTTCATTCTTTAATACGGATTTAGGCAACACTATTCAATTAGGGAGGGGAGAAACAGATAACAGCCTTATCGATGAAAACAGAAGAAGGGGGCGACCTAGCGGTGAATACCGCTTAGACATTTACTTGCTTGATGCTAATGATCAGCAATTGGCTTTTGATTCTAAAACATATGAGTTCAGTAATCCTGCTCAGACTTTATCGATTATTCTTCCTCAACAAGGTTCAATTGAAAATATTGGTGGTGTACATGCCGAGTGGACTGAACTTAATGGTATTCAGTATTATGAAATTAAAGCAAATGTAAGAGAAAGTGCAGCCCAATCTCTTGAAGATGCGCTTGATTCCGGTTCACCAATTATTGATAATGTCCCGGTTGGAGTAATTAACAGTATTGATTTAAGAACTATATTATCAAGAGAATGGACACCGGGTCAAGAAATTGTATTTAGAGTTGCAGCTCTTCTTGTTGGCGGTACTCCTTCCGATATGATAGAAAGTAATATCGTTAACTTCTATCTTGATGATCCTGCAAATCCTTTCCAAGAAGAGACAACAGAAAGTATCAATCAATTACTACAATCTCTTTATGATGGTTTGGGTAGTAATTTGTTAGATAGACTGCTTAGCGGTAATCTTCAGATAACTGATATTAGTTGGGAGGAAACAGGAATTAATCTCTCTCCACAGGAAATTCAAGATTTATTAAACTACCTAAGGCAACATCCTGATAATATTTTGAACATTGAACAAGATTAGGGAGAAAAATGAAAATGAATAAGTATCTATTATTACCGGCTTTGTTAGTGTTCAACTTATATGCGCTAAGTCCAACATCAGTTGGGGTACTCACAAAAATTATTCAAACAGTTGAATATAAAGCTGTTGAGACAGAAAATTGGGGGAATGCAAAACTTGGTTCTGTTGTTTATGACGGCGATGAGGTAAGAACCGGTAGCCGTTCGCTTGCACTCTTAAAATTTTTGGATAATTCTTTAATTAGAGTAAGAGAAAATTCCGTCGTTACTATTTATGGTTCGAAAGAAGATAACAAATTAAACAAAAACACTTTTATTGAGAGAGGAAGAGTAGGGTTTGAAATTACCGATCAAGGAGATGACGAGTTTAAGTTTACAACACCAACAGGTGTAGCTTCGATACGTGGTACAAAAGGTTTTTTTGAAGTTCCTTTAGATGGATCAATGCTGATTTTTGTTAAGGAAGGGATAGTTGATATTGAAAGTCTTATTGGTACAAAAGCTTCAGGTTCTGTTGGTGCAGGTAAATTTGCAAAAATTGATCTTTCCGGTGAATTAGTAATTGAAGATGCTGGTAATGAGTATGAAAATCAATTTGAAGCTATGGAAAAAGAAACAGTAAAGAAAATCAGAATTAAATTAAACAATGGCGAAGAATTTCTTCTGGAATACTTAGACTAAAAATTTACAATTAATATGAGGCTGCAATGATTAAAGAGCGGTCATTTCCTTGGTATTTTAGTTTATTCATAACATTTGCATTAATTACATTTGCTCAACCGAGTGACGTTGTCTCTAGAATTGAGATTAAACAGGCAATTGCAAATCAACCTATAGAAATTAGAGCTGATTTGTTTAATGCTTCCGAAGTCAATTCAGTTTTTATTGCTTTTAGAACTTTCGGTGAAACGGAATTTACAAGAAGAGAAATGGAAATTAGAAGTTCAGCAGCTTTTAGTGTAATTCCCGCTGAATTTGCTGTACCTCCTTCCATTGAATATTATTTATTAATTTCAATGATTGACGGTGAATTAAGAACTTATCCGTTCGGTAGCCCGGATCAGACCCTGCCTGAAAGAATTAATATTAGTGAACGAACTGAATTTGACGATGGTGTTTTAATATTAACTCCATCTCCCGGAGAGAAAGTTGCTCAAGAAGAGTTACTTATTACTCTGTCGTTTATCAATGCAAAAGATGATATCGACATCAATAGAACAAAGTTGTTTCTGGGTTTTGACGACATAACTGAATATGCTCTTTTTGCCGAAGACTTAATAATATTCAGCGGGTTTAATTATCCTGAAAAAATATCTATGAGAGAACAATTAATAAAAATAGAGATTTATGATTCTCTCGGAAATCTTAAGAATACAAAAACCCGGAGTTTTACTTCAATAAGCAGTAGTTATCTTTTAGCAATGGAAGATCAGTTTAATTATAATATTGATCTAAAAGGAGAAACTCGAAACGAAAATTTTAATGATGAAAATACATGGTATAATAACATTGATGCAAGATTTAAAGCCAATTATAATAAACTGAATTTTGATGCTAAAATTTATGCAACCTCCGAAGAAAAAAGTTTTAGGCAGCCGCAAAATCGATACTCCGCAAAAATTAGTTCAGATTGGTTTGACCTTTCATTCGGTGATAGTTATCCGACTTACCCTGAATTAATATTGAGTGGAAAAAGAGTTCGCGGGTTTGACGCCGGTATTTATCTCGGTTTTTTCAGCTTGCAAGCTAGCTACGGTGAAATCACAAGAGAAATTGAAGGAACTCTTTTACAGACATATCCCGTTGATAGTACAAGCGCATTATTACAAAGTGACGTAATCGAAATTGATCAATCAAAATATGGGCAGCCATTTGGTAGAGTTGCATTAGGTGAATACTCGCGGAATCTTCTGGCAATTCGTCCTTCTTTCAACGCCGGAGAAACCTTCCAGTTCGGTCTTACTCTTTTGAAAAGCGGTGATGATAAAAGTTCAATTGAATTCGGTAAGAAACCGAAAGAAAATCTCGTTCTTGGTACAGATTTACGATTAAGATTTGATAATAGCAGAATCGAGATAAAAGGTGAAGCTGCAATGAGTTTCCAAAATTCGGACATCTCTACCGGTACACTTTCCGATGCACAGATCGACACAGTATTTGGCGGTAACGGTCCAATTGACATCGATCCTGATATTGTGAAAAACTTTAAATCGATCTTCGGAAAGTTTATGGATATTAACCAATTTTTTGGTCCTTGGAATCCCGAAGAACTCTCTTCACTTGCGGCGGAAGCATCGGTAGGACTAAATTATTTCAACAATAATATACGCGCTAAATACATTTACAGGGGTAATGATTATGTTTCATTCGGTCAATCTTTTTTAAGAACAGATGTTGCCGGGTTTAACATTGTGGATAGGATACGAATGCTTAATAACAAAGTATTTCTATCTCTTGGTTATGAAAGATTACAGGATAATTTACAGGAAACCAAGAATGCTACAACTACATTTCAAACACTTAATTCATCAATATCAATTTATCCTGGAGAAGGAATACCGAATTTTACTTTAGGCTTTGCAAGGTATGATAATACAAACGACTTGAGCGTAACGGATTCAACTTATCTTTTTTCCGCAATTGATGATGGAACAAATAAATTTTATGCCCAAATCTCTCACAATTTTATATGGGAAATTCCGCATAAAGCTAATTTGTATTTATCAACATCAAAGCGGGATGATAATTCACTTAGACAGAATAATACAAGTAACTTCTCTGTCTCTTTTAATTTAAGAAGTGAATGGAATAATTATTTTACAACTCATTCCGGTGTAACTTATTATACAAGCGAATCCGCTGCACTGCCTTACGAATATTCTACCGTATACTTTGGTGTTGGTTTATTGTTGCTTGAAAATAAACTTGATCTAACCGCAACAGTTAGTCCAAGTTTCGGGGACTTCGAAAGACAGGCTCTTGATTTAGTTGCTAATTACAAGGTTATTGAAAACTTTTCGTTATCTCTTCAGGTTAGATTATATAGAATTCCCGATGTTAGTACAAACTCGATAATTGGTTTAATTACATGTTATAGTTTGTAATCAAATGAAACCTATCCAATTAAAAGCTGCCCGTAAGAGATTATGGGCAGCTCTTATCACAACCTTTTTTGCATTAGTTATTACGCAAGATTTTGTAATTCCTATTGCTCCGCTAAAGGAGTTAGAACACAAGCTAATCGATTTTAGATTTGAAGAAAGAGGTGAAATCGATTTTAAAGATTCGGCAAAAGTAATAATTCTCGAAATAACGCAAGAGGCATACGATCAAATTCCTTCTCCTTATAATTCATGGCCATGGCCTAGAAAATACTTTGCAAAGATTATAGAAAATTTGAATGATGCAGGTGTAAAGGCAATCGGAATTGATTTAATAATGTCGAACCCCGACAAATTTTCCGTAGAGAATGACCGTGAATTAATGGAAGCAATTACAAAACACCGTAATGTTGTTGTTGCCGGAAAAATTGATATTGATGCAGAAGCAGCTCTCGAAGCAAGAGGTGATAGATCTATTATTAGAAGTACCGAAGATAATTTTTCAAATATATTTTTCGGTGTTGACAGTTCTATCGGAATTGTTCAAGCGGTTTCTGACAATGACGGGGTTTATCGAAGATATGTTCCGTATATTTTTTCGGCGGTAAAAAATAAAAAGATACCCTCCTTTGCCTACGCAGTTCTTAATAAATATTTTGGGAATGAATCTTTCTACACAGCAGTAAAATCAGACGGTCACTTTTTATATAACAATACTTTTATTCCCGAGTATGAAGAGTCAACGGTTTTAGTTAATTATTACGGAGCAGACGGAAAATTTCCGCGTATAAAGTTTATTGATGTACTCGATGATTCGGATTTTTTAACTGTTGATGAGATTGATTTTGAAACCGAAATTAATACCTGGGATAACCCGGATTACGGTTTAAAATATTCCGGCTTATTCAAAGATAAGATAGTATTGATCGGTTCTACAATGCCGGAAGATAAAGATATTATACCCGTCTCATTTTCACCCGGTCATCGTAAAGGGGATAACCTCCTTTATGGTGTTGAGTATCATGCTAATGCAATTCAAAATTTCATAGAGCAAAATTTTCTTTATTCCTTATCTAGAAGCCATGAAATTATTATCGTTATTGTACTGACTCTTGTGTTGTTTTTTATAACATCTTTTATAAAAAGGATTAAATCCAAAAAAGCTGTTCTGATTGAATTAACTATAGTAATTTCAATTCTATTAACGCTTCTTATCATCTTCAGATTATCAGTACATTTTTTTGAATCTGATAACTTAATTCTTCCTGTTATTGATCCTATGCTCGCGATAATATTCGGATATGTCGGAAGTACGGTATACGAATTCTTTGTAGAGAGACAGCAGAGCACAATGATGAAAAATATGTTCAGCCAATATGTATCGGGTAATTTGGTAAACGAATTGATCGCAAACCCGGATAAGTTGAGGTTGGGGGGAGAGAAGAAAAATTTAACTGTTTTATTTTCGGATATAGCGGGCTTTACTTCATTTTCTGAAGGAAAAACCGCAGAAGAAGTAGTTTCATTTATTAATGAATTTTTGGATGAAATGACTGAATCGGTACTAACATTTAACGGAACTTTAGATAAATATCTTGGTGATTCTGTAATGGCATTTTGGGGTGCACCGGTTGAATTTGAAGATCATGCAATCCTTGCTTGCAGATCCGCACTTGATATGAAAGAAAGACTTGAGTTGCTTAACAAGAGGTGGAATCAAGGTGGAGCATCAACTAAAATGAGAATTGGTATTAATACGGGTGAAGTTGTTGTAGGGAATATCGGCGGGCAGAAAAGATTCGATTATACTGTTATGGGAGACAATGTTAATTTGGCATCTCGGCTAGAAGGCGTAAATAAAATTTACGGCACTTCAATTATTGTAAGTGAGGTAACCTATAAAATTATCAAAGATCATTTTGTAACAAGGAAACTTGATACAATAAGAGTAAAAGGAAAATCAAAAGCGACCGATGTATACGAACTTCTTTCCGATGTTCAATCAAATATTGATTGGGATTTTGAAAATTTTGATCAAGCTTTACTCGAATATCAAAAAGGGAATTTCAAAAAAGCAATTCTTTATTTTGAATCTCAAATTAAACTTAACAATGACGCAGTATCTGAGTTATATTTGAAGAGATGTAATGAACTTATTAAAAATGTGCCGGTTGATTGGGATGGAATTTCTAATATAACCGAAAAGTAATTACTTGTTGGCTTTCAGAATGTAATATATAGCTGCAACAAAAAAGAGAATATTGGCAAACCATGCCGTTAAAACGGGATCTAAAACACCATTCTTGCCAAAAGCTTCTATCATTTTCAATAAAACTAAATAGACAAAAGTTATTAAAATACTGACTCCAAACTGAATAGCTACTCCGCCTCTTCTTTTATTGACCGAAAACGGAAGACCGAAAAGAACAACAACAAAACTTGTAAATGCGAAAGCAATCCTGGAATGATATTCAATTAATGTTCTTGTAGGGTCGTTCCCGGCTCTAAGCAAATTTTGAGCAAATTCATCTAGTTCATCCAACGTCATTTCCTGTGCTTTGCGTTGTTTCATTATAACATCTTTCGGGTGAAAATTCAGATAATTCAATGATTTTGCTTCGAAGTATTCGGCACTCTCTGTTGAATCTTGAAATTGCCTGTGTATTCCGTTTAATAATATCCATGACGAATTTGTGGAATCGTACCTCATTTTATTCGCATCAAATCTTTCTATCATCTTTGTTAGATTAGTATCGCTGAATTCTTGAATACTAATTCGGTTCGCTTCATTAATTGTAACGTCGTAAAAAGAAATTGTAACTATTCTTTCTTCGCTATCGGAAAAAAATATATTATTCCCGACAGTGATCAAATCTTTCTTCATGTGTTTCTGTTCAATAAAAACTTTATACTTATTTGCCATAGGCACTATATAGCCGCCAAAGTAAATAGAGAATAAACTGATGACAAATGCCGTAATAATAAATGGTATCATAAATCTGTAAATACTTACTCCGCTTGCTTTAATTGCCGTTAACTCATTTGCAGTTTCCATTTTACCGACAGTAAATAGTGCAGATAATAAGACTGCTATTGGCAGCATCAATCTCAGGATTTCGGGAATGAATACAATATAATACTGTACGACTAATACACCGGCTACATTTTGATCGATAAAATCATCAAGGTTTTCCATCATATCGATTATTAAAAAAATAATTAAGAAAGCTAACAGTCCGAAAAGAATAGTCTGCAAGAATTGTTTTACTATATATATATCAATTTTTCTGATCATCGCCTGTTTTAATAGAACGCATTTGTTTTGGAAGAAATTTATTAAAGAATTCGAAATTTAGAGTTACTCTTTCTTTTGCGGCTTTAATTGTTAAGTAAATTCCAAAAAATCCAAATACAATATTACCGCTCCACATACCCCAAAACGGTGAAAAGAAACCTCTATCGGCTAATTTTTCTCCGCCAATTAAAAATGCCCAATAAATAAGAAAAAATAAAAGAGAAACACCTGCAGCCATTCCAAACCCGCCTTTACGTACCATAGTACCAAACGGAGCTCCGATTAAAAGAAAGACAAGACAGGCAAAAGGAAGAGAATATTTTTTGTGAATCTCTACCCAAAATCTGTTTATACTTTTTAAATTAGCTTCAATCCTGTAAACACTTGCTTTAATATTGTTCTCAGAATTTCTGATTACGTTTTCTACTTTAGCTAAGTTGACGGATGGTTTTAAAATTCGAGCATCGTAGAATTGTTTGAGAGCTATGCTATCGGATACAAAAGTGTCGTGAATTTTCTGTGAATAATCCAGTAAGTACTCTTTTCTAAAAACACTAGCACTATCGGCAAGAGCAAGTAATGCCGGTGCACCGAGTTCACGATCTCCTCTAGGAGCACCGGGACCTGTTTGCTGAAATGTGAAATCATCTCCCGGTAAAGAAATTTTATGTTTTTCAAATTTTAGAATTCTGTACTCGGCACGATTAGCAATTTGCGATTCGTGTATCTCACCATCTTTAAGATCAAGAATTAATTTCTTCTGATCTTTTGAAAAATAAATTACTCCCTCTTTTGCAGTAACAATATTTGTTTTTGTAGGTGTAGACCTATCGTAAATTGTAAGGTTTTTTAATTTATTTGATTCGCGTTCAATTTCTCTTGCAAGTATCGAATAATTTGGAACTTCATGTGAAAAAACTCCCGGTACTAACGAAAGGGTGGGCTTTTTCCTGGAAATATCCTGCATTAATATTTTAGCTGCATGATTTGCTTCCGGGTATACATAGTTATTAAATTGGATTAGCAACACTCCCACTAATATTGTTGCTATCATGGGTGCCAGCATCATTCTATAAAGACTAACACCGGATGCTTTAAGGACAGCGACTTCATTATTCTGAGCTAAATTACCGAATGCCATTAAAGTAGCTATTAAGACAGCCATCGGCACAACTAATACTACCATCCAAGCTAAATTAAATGCAATTAGCTTTATAATAATTATTATATCCAAACCTTTACCAACTAACCTGTCCGCAAATTTCATCAGGAATTGTAAAAGCAATACAGCCATCAAGACAAAACTTGAGAATAAAAACGGCAAAGCATGATTTTTCAATATGTATTTATCAATTAACATCTTCTATTTACCATACGAACAAATTTACAAAACATTAAGCATTCTTAATAAATTTTTATTATATGCAAAGTTACCTTGAAAGGATAGCATTATAAATGTAAATTAGAAAACAATTTCAAGATTTTTTGGCAGTATAAAATCCCTCGATTCAAAGGGCAAAATATAATCATTTATTGAAGAGTTGATAAGGAGAAATCGTGGAAAAAGTTATTAATTATATTAAATCCAATTCAGATAATTATCTTGAGCAACTTAAAGATTATTTAAGAATTCCAAGTGTTAGTACTTCGGTTAAACATAAAAATGACATGAAAAAATGTGCCGATTATGTTGCTTCTCAACTTAAATCTGCCGGTATGAAGAAAGTAAAAATTATTCCTACTGCCGGTCATCCTCTTGTTTTTGGTGAGTTGATACATGATAAAAAATTACCCACAGTATTAATCTATGGTCATTATGATGTACAGCCGGTTGATCCTGTGCATCTTTGGAAGAGTCCTCCGTTCGAACCGGTAATTAAAAATGGTAAAATTTGGGCACGCGGTGCAAATGATAACAAAGGACAGAATTTTGTTCATATAAAGAGTGTAGAAGCTTTTAAGAAAACAAACACAAAATTACCTGTTAATATTAAATATCTTATTGAAGGTGAAGAAGAAATCGGCAGCCCTAATCTTTCTAAATTTTTGAAAAGCAATCAGTCACTCTTAAGTTGCGACGCAGTTATGATTTCCGATACATCTATATATCAACCGGGAATTCCGACCATAAATTATGGTTTACGCGGTTTATGTTTCATGGAAGTTGAAGTGATTGGTCCTAACCGTGATCTTCACTCGGGTTCTTTCGGCGGAGCAGTTGCAAATCCTATTAATGTTCTCGCAGATATGATTTCAAAATTGACTGATAAAAACGGTAAGATTACTATAACCGATTTTTATAAAGATGTTCAAAAATTGACGCCGCAAGAAAGAGCTAATTACAAAAAATTAAAATTCTCCGATGCAAAGTTTGCAAAGGAACTCGGTGTAAAAGAATTGGCAGGCGAAAAAGGATTTAGTACATTAGAAAGATTATCCGGTAGACCAACTTTGGATTGTAACGGGATTTGGGGCGGTTATATCGACGAAGGCGCAAAAACTGTTCTTCCTTCAAAAGCTTATGCTAAGATCAGTATGAGACTTGTTCCGAATCAAGATCCTAAAACGATTGCAAAATTATTCACAAAATATTTTAAACAAATTGCACCGAAAAGTGTTAAAGTAAATGTGAACGCTTTACACGGCGGTTTACCGATTGTTGTTTCTCTTGATCATCCGGCAGTAAAAGCAGCAGCTAAAGCTTCTTCTAAAGCATTCGGAAAAGAAACGGTCTTTTCAAGAGAAGGAGGATCAATTCCGATTGTAGTTGAATTTGCTAAACAACTCAAAGCCCCCACTATTCTAATGGGATTAGGTTTAGATACTGATAATATTCATTCTCCTAACGAACATTTTAGCGTAGATAACTTTAAAAGAGGTATTCTAGCATCAGCATATTTCTTTTATGAATTTGCAAAGATTAAATAACCTACAATTAATAGGTGGGATGATGAAAACAATAAGATATTTTTTATTGCTCTTCGGTATGATTATCTTTTTTACTGCTTGTGAATCCGGAGAGGGTGAACAGAGAACTGCCGATCAAGAACCGTCTAAGGATAAAGAGATAAGACGCTCCAACCTTGAAATTCAAGAGAAACAAGCTGCCAATAGATTCCCTTGTGATACACTTGCATTGGAAGAACATATTATAAATGATTTTCCGCAAGGGACATACCTTGTACAGTTTGATAGAACATTTACTTATAATGTTCCGCGTCCTGCCGTGTTTTACTACAAGGGTGATAAAAATTATATTTTCGCCGTTATCGCTAAATCCAAAGAAGGCGAAAGAATAATTGAACCGAAAAATGTTATCGGATTTGAATCAAGTTATATAAATTTAGACAGCACAAAGTTAGGAACTGCATTCTTCTTTTTAACGTTGTTTATTTGTGAGAATAATAGTTTTACACAAATGTGGGAAGCAGAAGTACCAATTCACGGTGGATTTAACCGTATTTCGATGAAGAAGTGGAATCCAAAAAATACACAATACATTGAGTTAAATTTTGCCGATGGTATAATTTCCGGTCACAGAAGTTATAACTATTTTTTCGTGGATGGAATCGAGAAGAAACCACATTTAATGGAAACATATCTTGGTATTGTTCATAAAAGAACTATGGCAAATGTGAATAATGATAAATTCCCCGATTATTTTGAGTATAGATTTTTTGAAGATTCTTTGGGAATTAGAATTAGAGATTCAATCCCGTTTTATTGGAGTGAACAAAGACAACTTTATATAACAGATGTAAACAGAAGATGGTGGAGAAAATATTAGTCGATTTGTCACTTGTCCGACAACTGACGGACTAGTGTTTTTACTAATGACAAATTTGGGATTAATTGAAAGGAATAAATGAACAGCGCAACTGATATAACACATGTATTAAAGAATACTTTTTTAAGCATTTTCCCTGAAGCTATACCGGGGTCTAATGGTAATATTAAATTGTTTTCTTCTTTTGAAGAAGAAGTCCGTGCCCTTAATAAAGGTGTTGGAGTAAGAAGTTTAGCGGGTAAAGCAATACTTAAATTAATCGGGAATGAAGTTCTCGAATTTCTTCATAGAATTTCAACTAATGATGTAAAAAATCTCGGTGTATATAAACTTCGTAGAACTTTGTTTACAAATGAAAAGGGAAGACTCATTGATAGTAGTTTTTTAATGAGAATTGCAGATTATAATTTACTAATCGGTGAATCAGGTGATATCCGCAAATTACAAAGTTGGATTGAAAAGTACATTATAATGGAAGACATAACCGTTGAAGATACCTCAAATGATTATTCTCTTTTTGAAATTTACGGTGCCCAATCCCATTCTTTTATGACGATGTTATGCGGAGAAAAAATTGATGAACTTATCGGCGGAAATATAATTCTAGGTGATACGGATTCTATAAAAACATATATAGCAAAAGTTAAAGAAAACGATGCTATCGATAAGTTTTTAATAATGGTTAATTCCGAAGATGCAATTTCGTTTGTGAAATATCTTTATGAAATCAGAAGTGCATTCGATCTGAAATTTATAGGCGATAAATCCTTTAATTATTTTAGAATAATTAACGGTATTCCATTAGCACCAAATGAAATTAACACAAAATATAATCCGCATGAAATTAACTTAATTCACGAAGTCAGCTTCAAAAAAGGTTGCTATATCGGTCAAGAAGTAATTGCCCGGTTAGACACTTATGATAAAGTTCAAAAAGAATTAAAAGGGGTTGTGTTTAAAACTGATCAAGAAATTGAACTGCCGTTAACTATTTTTTCTAATGACGGGACTGAGGTTGGAGAAGTTACTTCAATTGAACAAGGATTAGATAATAAAATAATTGGTCTGGCTTTGGTTAGAAAAAAATATTTGGACACCTCTAATGATTTATTTATAAAAATTAATGATGAAAAGGTGGGAATAATTTTAAGTGAGTTCCCGGTAGAAGAATGAAAATATATACAAAAACAGGTGATAAAGGAATGACCTCTTTGTTCGGTGGTAAGAGAGTATGGAAAGATAACTTGAGAATAGATGCTTACGGAAATGTTGATGAAACAAATACTTTTATAGGATTAGCATTAACAGAGATTGTTGATACGGATCTGATTGAAACATTAACAACAATTCAATCTAATCTTTTTGTCGTTGGTTCCGATCTTGCATCTCCATTAGATAATGACAAGCCAAATCAAAAAATTCCCCGTGTAAATCAAGATTTTATTGATAAAGCCGAAAAAGAAATTGATTTCTATAATGATAAACTACCGGAATTGAAACAATTCATTTTGTCCGGCGGTACAAAAGGAGCGGCATTCTTGCATACTGCAAGAACAGTCTGCCGCAGAGCCGAAAGAAAAGTAATTACTTTGTCAAGAGAAGAGAATATCGGTAATTTTATTTCCGTATATTTGAACCGTCTTTCGGATTTATTATTTGTTCTTGCCCGTTATGAAAATTTTGTCAGAAACACACCCGATGTTGAATGGAAGATTTCCTAACGAAACTTCAATTCATTCCAAACAAAAATTGGGGGTGACATTGGCTTCGACGGGGCTATATGTTCTTTGAACTGCGCACCGTGTTCTCCGTAGACACGTTAAACGACGGTACCTGATTTAAATGGCGAATATAATTACGCTTTAGCTGCGTAACTAACAGTTTGCAGCCGTTCTTTAAGTCTCAGCATACCGGGATTTATATGAACGCCGTTTAGGTGTGCTAGCCAAACCGAATACTCGAATAGGTGAGGCAAAACTTTTTTCGAGTTAGCTTTAGTAATTGCCTGTCTGTCGGCTTTACTTAAGTGAAATTTAATAAACAGACTATGTGTGTAGAAGTTCTCTGATCAATAGCTTCGGACGCGGGTTCGACTCCCGCCACCTCCACTCAGGCTTCGTTCCAAAAAACGGAACTACGCCTGACAGGTCAAGAATCTTTTCTTGACTTATATACTAAAACAATTTCGGTAAGAAGCCTGAACCGGCGTAGTTGTTTTTTAACGAAGCCGGTAGGAGATAGGAACATGAATTACTACGTTTATATACTCCAAAGTATTAATCACGCAGATAAAATTTACATCGGTTACACAACAAATCTAAAAACTCGAATACCGAAGCATAACGAGGGTGGATCAACGTACACATCGCTTTACAAACCATGGGAACTAAAAAACGCAATATCTTTTAAAGATAAATCAAAAGCTTTGGCTTTTGAAAAATATCTTAAAAGTCATTCTGGTCGAGCATTTCTCAGAAAACATTTATTATAAGTAGAATATTGATTGTTCCAAAAAACGGAACTACGCCTGACAGGTCAAGAATCTTTTCTTGACTTATAAACTCAAACAATTTCGGTAAGAAGCCTGAACCGGCGTAGTTGTTTATTAACGATCTGTCCGATGAAGTTAATCGAATGATTGACGAAGACAGGAAGCCCTGCAACTGCGAAACTAGACCGAATACCGCAAAACTTACCTGACTATGGCGGAGAATGCTTCTACTGCTCTTCAAAGTTTCTAATCCCTATCTTAATAATTCTGAATTCTGAATTCTACCTTATTTTTTCAGTGAACATTTGCAAACTTTTTCTTAAGTTGATTTTCAGTTCCAACAATTTAGGTTGTTATGGACCGCTTTCTCATCTCATTTTTTATTATCGGTTTATTCTCAGTACTTCCATACGTCTTATCTCTGCCAAATAGATTTTTATCTTACGTTTTTAGCATAAGTAAAAGAATCAATCTAGTCCACTCTATATTTATAAGTGTAAGTTTAGTTATGCCTTATCAAAAGTTTAAAAGGAAATCAATGTATGTTAGAATTGACAATTTTGCATTTCTAACATATGGGTTAGAGTAGGTATTTGCTTACTTACGTGCTAGTTAGGCATTTTAAATAGGAGGCTACACATGCTTTTGCGAAAATTCTCATTTTTTATTTTAGTTTTACTTTTTACTCTTTCACACCAAAATAAATTATTTTCTCAAGATTATTGGTGGGAGACGAACGGACCGTTTCAATATGGCGGTGCTATACTATGTATGATGAATACACCCTCGGGTGATATTTATGCAGGAACAAGCGCTAATTTAATACTCAAATCAACAAACAACGGAGAGTCATGGTCTTCGTTCCATACTGATTTGACACCATGTTTTTATTCAATTGTAATTACTTCTTCAGGAACGCTCTATGCTGCAGGCACTTATACCGGTCATATTTTTCAATCAGTCAATAATGGCGAAAGCTGGGAAATTATTCGAGAAGGAAACGGTATAACCTTTACATTAGCGGTAAACGATCTGAATCATGTATTTGCCACATCGAGAGGGGGAGGAGTCTTTTGTTCAACGGATAACGGTGATAGTTGGACTGCAATGAACACAGGCCTAAATAATTTGAATGCCGAATTAATTGTTATAGATCAAATTGGGCACATTTTCGTGGGAACAAGAGGCGGAGGAATTTACCGTTCAATTGATAACGGTGCAAACTGGGTAGAAGTTAATAACGGACTTGAGGATTTAACGATAACGAGTTTATCGACTAATTCACTAGGTCATATTTTTGCAGGAACGCGGTACTCAGGTGTATATAGATCAGTAAATGACGGTGATAGCTGGGTACATATCAGCACAGGTTTAACGGAAGAATTAATTACTAATATTTTCATCGATAATACGGGAGTGATATATGCTTGTACTTTTAATGGAATTTTTCAATCGGCAGATAATGGTGAAAATTGGACATTAATGAATTGTGTTGGATTGGATGTAGTGCGTGTGATGTCGTTTGTAAAAACCGGCGGGTTTATGTTCGCCGGAACACGAAACGGAATTTTTAAATCTGCTGAGGCTGGTAACAATTGGACGAGATATGAAGGGCTTACAACAAAATGTACAATATGGTCCATGGCTAAAGATAATGCCGGTAATGTTTATGCAGGCACCAGTGTCGGGAATGTTTTTAAATCAACCAATAAAGGTGAGAACTGGACAAATATAAGTCGCGGAATAAATTCACCGGAAGGTATTTATACTATAAACGCAAACTCGGAAGGTAAGCTATTTATAGCTCTATGCGGGCGGGGTATATTTTTCAGATCCGACAATGGTGAAACTTGGGAAAGAGCTACTGAAGTTGAGGGCTTGGCAAGAAGCATTGTTTATGATGAATCATCTGGCTATTTATTCGCAGGTACAACTCAGAATTGTTATAGATCTTTAGATTATGGCGACACATGGGAATTGATTCTACCGGGAGTAGGGGTATGCTGTTTGTTTATTGCCTCGAATGGAAATTTATTCGCAGGTGATTTTGGAGGTACGATTTATAAGTCGACAAACAATGGTGATGATTGGGCTGCTTTTGTAACTGGAGGTGCTGCAAAGATAAAAAGCATAACTGAAAATTCTTCCGGCGACCTTTTTGTTGCCCAGCCAGGTTCGGGTGTTTTTCGGTCAAATGATAACGGTGAAAATTGGATTGAAATCAACAACGGATTGGAAAATTTAAATACTTATTCGGTTGTGGTAAATATTTCAAATGAATTGTTTACTTGTGTTTATGGTGTTGGTGTATATAGATCTTCAAATTGGGGTGAAAGTTGGGAATTGGTAAATGAAGGCCTAACCGATTACAATGCTCAATTTCTCTTAAATGACGATGATGATTTTATTTATGTCGGCACTGAATTTAATGTATTTAGAAGTACTCAACCTACTACAGATATTCACGAGATTGACAACGGATTTCCTAATGATTATATGTTATTCCAAAATTATCCAAATCCATTTAATCCAACCACAAATATAAAATACTCAATTCCCCAAAAAAGTTTTGTTACATTAAAGGTATATGACATTCTCGGAAAAGAAATAGATGCTTTAGTTCATGAAGAAAAACAAGTTGGCAGTTATGAAATAAATTTTAATGCCACTAATCTTTCAAGTGGAATATATTTTTATAAAATACAAGCTGGAGATTTTACGGATACGAAGAAATTAATTTTAATAAAGTAGTTAATAACACATAACATCTTTAAACCACCTAACAGATAGCGGACAAAAGGGTTTAGATTTTCGCAACATAAAAAAATTGTTGTTTTTAGCAGCAGGTTATTTGCAAAGGCGTCAGCCTTTCCATAAAATATTAAGAGGAGATAGCTCGAGCAATTTCTTTGTTTGATGTACCGAGAGCTAATAAGGATCTAATAATAAGATCGAGTGAAACAGAAGGATCACCTGTTTCAAGTTTTGCTACTCGTGATTGGCTTGATTTAAGAATTTTTGCCAGTTCAACTTGTGTTAATTTTTTCTCTGTTCGCAACTTTCTTAAATTAGTGCTTAGTTTTAATTTTAATTCTATGTATGAAGATTCTTCTTCCGATAAACCAAGAAACTCTGCGGTTGAACCTATTTTCCAACCTTTTTTCTCTAAGCTTTTTTGTTTCTGTCTATTCATTGTCATATTCCTTTATTCTCTTTTTACAAACATCTATAATATTTTTAGGCGTCTGTTGAGTTTTCTTCTTAAATATTTCAAGAATTATGATTGCATCATCATCAATTCTATATATAATCCTCCAAGTATTTCTTTCATCATTTATTCGCATTTCATGGCAATTAGAACCTATACTAGGCATTGGTCTCGAATGTGGCATTTCCAATTTTTCTCCAATCTGAAGAAGTCTGAAAAGAAATCCGGTTTCTATCCTTGCAGCAGAGGAAAATGGAGGAGTTTTAACCTCTCCATGCAACCAGATCAGAGGTTTATCTTGAATTGCCATGGTGTAAAGATATGTCAGATTTGACATGTTGTCAAGAAAATAAATTTCAAAGGCTAACATCTTTAATCCGCCTATCAGATTGCGGACAGGTAAATAAAAAGTCCCTCCTTCGTTAATATGCAACTTCGGAGAGCAGGCAAGCGGGGCATAAGTATTCTTGACAAAAGTTTTTGTAAAATAGTTCTTGTTAAATAAAATTAAAAAGTGAACTCAACAGAGTTGAACAAGCTCGGTGTTACTGTATATTTACCATAACGGCAAAATGTAGAAACATTCCAACGCAACGGTTAACCGCTCCTATGTTTTTGCAAAAATTTGCCATAACCAAAAAGAGTTCAAATAGACGCGTAGTAGAACAAGGTATTTTACAGACTCTTTCTCTTGACTTTCTTTTCTATAGACACCGTTATACCGGAAGAAAAATAGTAGAAATTTGTTGTCGTTCCTTGAATTATTGAAGAGCAAGAGAAACTTTTATAGCTTTATCAACTTCAAGCATTTTGCTTGTATCTAGAGTCCCAAATTTTGTAATTAGTCTTTGGTCTTTGTCAACGGTTCTTATTTGACCACAATCAACATAGCTGTCTTCAGATAATCCAGCTTCCCCTTTTTTAAGAAATATCATTATTGGCAGTGGTTTTGTAATTTCTTTTATACTCGAGATTGGTGCAATAATTGTAACCGGGCTGAATTTATTTCCTATGTCATTTTGGATTATAACAGATGGTCTGGCTTTGCCAATTTCTTTGCCGACTATCGGGTCAAGATTTACAAGATAAACATCACCGCGGAGAAGTGGGGAAATTATTCCGGTTTTATTCTTTATCTGCATATTTCCACTCCTCTTGGGATTTTAGATAATAATCATAGTTCGCTTTATAACCGGCTTCAAGTTCATTGTCGATTTTCTCCTTCTCAATTTGTTCAATATAATTTTGTAAAGCATTTCGGGCAATTTCGCTGACTGTTAATTTTGTTTGTTTTGAAATTTTATTGACTTTATCAGATAATTCCTGATTCACAAAGAAACTAAGTCTTTCTTTTTTATTTGTTGATTGTACAGAAGGCATAAAATCTCCTTATTGCAAAAATGTTATCGTAAATATGTGTAATAATATGGGCATTATCAAGTGTATATAAAGGTGCATATTAATGTGAAATTTTTGTATAACTTCTTTAATATGCTAAAAGAATGGCTGATAGGTAAGTAAAAAGTCTATCTTACATTAAAATACAAATTTGGAGGGTGGACAAAAGGGTGTGGATTTTCGCGACATAATAAAATTATAAAAAGCTCTCTGTAAACAAGTGTTAATGAATATAACTCGGCAATTGTATTTTCTTCAATTGGGCTTTATTAGACCATAAATTACTATTTTGTTTTAATTCCGTTGCAAACCTTTCCATTATAAACTAAATTTCGTCCGCTTATGAAAAAATTTTCCTACATTAAAATTAATGGCGCCGGTAATGATTTTATTTTGGTTGATAAAACTAAAAATCCGGCAATTGATTTTACCGATTCCGAAATTTCTAAACTTTGCAACAGGCAAACCGGTATAGGTGCGGATGGATTAATAATAATTGAAAATGATAATTCCTCCGATTTCAAAATGTTGTATTACAATGCAGATGGTTCTACCGGTAGTTTATGCGGAAATGGTGCGAGATGTGCTATCAAATATGCTGAACTTTCGAACATTATTTCTAAAAACGAGACTCAATTTATAAGCAACGATGTTTTTTATAAGGGTGAAATAATTTCAGAAAATGTAATAAAATTTTATCTAGAACCACCGACCAAAATTAAATTAAATTTCAAGATAAAAGCATACAATCAATTAATTACTGCATCGTTCATTGATACCGGTTCGCCTCATGTTGTTATTAATATAGAGGATGTATTGTCGAATCCGGGTAAAATTAATTCATCATTTAAGCAAATTGAAGATTTGCCGGTAGAAATAATCGGCAAAGAAATCAGGTATGCACCGGAATTTCAGCCTTTGGGTGTTAATGTGAATTTTGTTCAATATTTGGCTGACTCGGTTAAAATTCGTTCGTACGAAAAAGGAGTTGAAGCCGAAACACTTGCTTGCGGAACGGGTTCGGTGGCGGCAGCTTTTATTTCTTATTTTAATTCAAAAAAAAATCCGCCGATTAAATTAATTACTAAATCTAATGCAGAATTAATTGTAAATTTCGAGGTAGAAAATAAATCCTTTAAGAACATTTCTCTAACCGGTCCGGTAGAGATTGAACATGAAGGTGAATATTCAATTTAATCATTAAAGAGGAACTAATGGGAAAAGTAATATTTTCGATTAAGTACAGCATCCTTCCGGAAAAAAGGAAAGATTATTTGGATGTGATTCGCGAACTTAAAAATTTAGTTAAAGCAGAAGGATTAGAAAGTTATTCGGTTTTTGAAACGAAAGGCAAACCAAACGACTTTGAAGAAATATATGTGTTCGAAAGCAACCAGGCATATGAAGATTTTGACGACCAATCTGATGATAGAGTTGATATCCTTATGACAAAACTTTCGGATATGATAAAACAACAGTCTACAAACTATTCAACTTTATTTGAAGTTGAAGAATAACCGCACAACTTACCGCGAAATTTGATATGCACGAATACGTTGGCGCAATACATATGCATTCCATCTATTCCGATGGTACCGGTAAAGTTGAAGAAATTGCCGGCTTTGCCAATGAAGTCGGATTGGATTATATAATGATAACCGACCACAATACACTTCGTGCATTAAAAGAAGGTTATCAAAAGTGGTTTAATGATACATTGGTTTTAGTAGGCTGTGAATTAAACGATAGGGAAAACAAAAATCATTATCTCGCCTTCGGAATTGATGAAGCATATTCAACAAGGCTTTCCGCAAAGGAATATGTGTCTAAAGTAAATGAAGTTGGCGGAATTGGGTTTATTGCACATCCGCACGAAAAGAGATCTTCAATGGAAGAACATCCGGCATTTCCTTGGACTGATTGGGAAATCAACAACTTTACCGGTATCGAAATTTGGAATCATATGTCCGAATGGATGGAAGGATTAACCGAAGAAAATAAGTATAATCATTTTGTTCATCCGTTAAGATCAATAGTTGCGCCACCGGCAGAAACCTTAGCAAAATGGGATGAGTTGAATCTTGAAAGAAAAGTTGTCGGTATTGGCGGTGTTGATGCCCACGCACATAAAATCAATGTCCTCGGCTTTTTTGAAGTGGAAGTTTTTCCGTATAAAGTTCTCTTTAAATCAATTAGAACACATATCTTAACTAACGAAAGTGTAGATAAAAATGATGTTGAAAAATCTAAAAGTATTCTTTACGATGCTTTAAAATCCGGTAGATGTTTTGTTTCAAATTATTATCACGGGGATGCAAAAGGTTTTAGGTTTTTTGCTGAATCCGGTGGTAAAATTTTTCATATGGGTGATGATATTCCGTTGGCTAATCAAGTTAGGCTTCGAGTCTTTCTTCCAAATATTACCGGTGTAATTAAACTTGTAAGAAATGGGAAAATAATCGACGAAACCGAGAATATTGATTCACAATTCATAATTACAAAAAAAGGAGTTTACCGGGTAGAAATTTATCTCGAAGGAAAAGCATGGATTTTCTCAAATCATATTAGAATTGGACTTTAAGATTTATTAAATTACTTAGCTTAAAAAAACAGTATTGGAGTTAATGTGTTAGCAAAAAAGAAAAAAATCGGTAAAAAAAACATTAAAGAAGATAAGTTAGTTGCCTTATATTCAAAAACATTGCAGTACTTTGAAGTTTATAAGAATCAAGTATATGCAGCTGCGGCTATTATAGTTATATTGATTGTTGCAATTGTATATTTTGCAGGTCAATCAAAAACAAAACAAATTGAAGCTACTGCAGCATTGTCAAAAGCTTCTCAACAATATCATAGCAGCAATTTTAATGCTGTAATTCAGGGAAGCAATGTTCCGGGTATACCAAGTTTATCCGAAGTAGCTGATAAATATAGTGGAACCGAGGCTGGGGAAATCGCACGTATCTTTCTTGCAAATTCGTATTTTTATACAGGCGACATTGAAAATGCATTAAAACATTATAAGAAATATTCAGGTAGTAATAGACTTTATAAAGCATCTTCTTTGGCGGGCATGGCTGCTTGTTATGAAGCTAACGGTGAATTTGAGAAAGCTGCAAAATATTTTAGAGATGCCGCCAATACTTATTCCAACAATGTACTCAATAGTCAATACTTACTAAGTAGTGCGATTAATTATATCAAAACAAATGATTATAAATCCGCTAAATCACTCCTGGAAACATTGAAAGATCAATATGCCCAATCTCAAGAAGCGAGAGATGCGGATAGATATCTTGCGGAAATCGAAATTAATTTAAATTCTTGATTCTGTACATTGTCGTATATATTTTTTAACCAAAAAATGGATTGAAGCAAATATGGCAGATACTTCAGATTTTAGAAACGGTCTTATTATTAAGTTTAAAAACGATCTATATACTATAACCGAGTTTCAACATGTAAAGCCCGGTAAAGGCGGTGCATTTGTTCGAACAACACTTAAAAATTTAAGAACCGGGAAAGTACTTGATAATACTTTTCGTTCCGGTGAAAGTGTGGAAGTCGTTCGGGTTGAAAGAAGAAAATATCAATTTCTCTATAAAGATTCGGCAGGTTATGTATTGATGGACAATGACACTTATGAACAAATGACGGTTCAAGAAGAATTGTTTGGTGATGGAAGAAAATTCTTGAAAGAGAGTACCGAAGTGGAATTGTTGATGGATGATAAAGATCAGATTATTAATGTTGATATTCCTATATTCGTAAACCTGGAAGTAATTGAAACAGAACCCGGTTTCAGAGGCGACACGGCAACAAACGTAATGAAACCGGCTCAATTAGAAACCGGTGCTGAAATAAACGTTCCTCTTTTTGTTAACGAAGGGGATATGCTGAAAGTTGATACACGCACCGGCGAGTATGTTGAAAGAGTAAAAACTAAATAGATGGGATTATGGATCTAAATCTTATAAAAAAACTAATCCGTGTTGTTGAAAACAGTGAGATAACCGAATTTTCATTCAGCCAAGCAGATATGAAAATTAAAATCTCTAAGAACAGTAATAACGGTTCACAGAACATAGTTCATTCTGTTCCGCAAGTTGTTCAGCAACCGGCTGCTTCAAGTACCGAAGTAAAACCTTCTGATTCGAAACAAATTGAAACTGCTGCTCCTTCTAATCTTCACGAAATTAAATCGCCGATTGTAGGTACCTTCTACAGAGCACCTGCACCGGATGCCGATCCTTATGTTCAAGTTGGTGATTCTATATCCCCGGGATCTGTTATGTGCATTGTTGAGGCGATGAAACTAATGAACGAAATTGAAAGCGATGTCAGCGGTAAAATCGTAAAAATATTAGTTGAAAACGCAACTCCTGTAGAATACAATCAACCGCTTTTCTTAGTTGAGAAAAATTAAGCAGCAACTATCAGAAGGATTTCATGTTTAATAAAATTTTAATTGCCAATCGCGGCGAAATTGCACTCAGAATTATTAGAACATGTAAAGAGTTAGGTATTAAGACCGTTGCCGTTTATTCTGAAGCAGATCGAGATTCTTTACATACAGTATTTGCAGATGAAGCCGTTTGTATTGGTCCTCCGCAGAGTAACCTGAGTTATTTAAAAATTCCAAACATTATGTCGGCTGCCCAAGTTACAGGTGCTGATGCTATTCATCCCGGTTATGGATTCTTGGCAGAAAATGCAAACTTTTCTGAAATTTGTGAAGAAACCGGCATCAAGTTTATTGGTCCTTCACCCGATATGATAAGAAGGATGGGTGACAAAGCCCTTGCAAAAGCTACAATGCGCGAAGTTGGTGTTCCGGTAGTTCCCGGAAGTGAAGGTGCAGTTAAAACAATTGAAGAAGCTAAAAAAATTGCTGATGAAGTTGGGTATCCGATTATGCTGAAGGCTTCGGCAGGCGGTGGCGGTAAGGGTATGCGCATTGTTTGGGAAAAGAAAAATCTTGAAAAAATGTTTCAAACTGCAAGTTCCGAAGCTGAAGCATCATTTGGAAATCCGGAACTATATATTGAAAAATTTATTGAAAATCCCCGCCACATTGAAATCCAAATAATGGGTGATCAGCAAGGTAATGTTTATCATTATGGTGAGAGAGACTGTTCTGTTCAAAGAAGACATCAAAAATTAATTGAAGAATCACCTTCTCCAATTATTACTCCCGAGATTCGAGAAAAAATGGGGGATGCTGCCGTTCTTGGTTGTAAGTCAGTTAATTATGAAGGTGCGGGAACAGTAGAATTTTTAGTTGATAAAAATCTTAATTTTTATTTCATCGAGATGAATACCAGGATTCAAGTTGAGCATCCTGTTACTGAGATGGTTCGAAATCTTGACCTTATTAAGCAGCAAATTTTAGTAGCCGGTGGAGAAAAAATTAGAGATTTACCACGCGATCCAATAGGGCACAGTATCGAATTCAGAATTAATGCAGAAGATCCCTCTAATGGATTTAGACCGTCTCCCGGAAGAATTGAATACTTGCATTTCCCGGGCGGATTTGGTGTACGCATTGATTCACATATCTATAATGATTATATAATTCCTCCGTATTATGATTCGCTTATCGCAAAATTAATTGTTTGGGGGACTGATAGAGATCATGCGATAAAAAGAGCTTTGAGAGCTTTTGAAGAGTTTACAATTGAAGGTATAAAAACAACCGCTCCGTTCCATATTCAAGTTCTAAAAAATGATCATTTTAGAAAAAATGATTATGATACATCTTTCATAGATAAACACCTAACACAATTGATGAGGGAAAATGATGATACCAAATGAATTGAAGTACACTAAAGATCATGAGTGGATTAAAGTTGAGGGAAACACCGGAATTATCGGGGTTACCGATTATGCGCAAGGCGAGCTTGGTGATGTAGTTTTTGTTGATATTGCTGAAGATTTAGCTGAAATTAAAAGCGGTGAAGCATTCGGAACAATAGAAGCTGTTAAGACTGTCAGCGATTTATATGCACCCTGCGACGGAAAAGTTATTGAAGTCAATACTTCTCTTGCCGATGATCCGCAAAAAATTAATTCTGATCCTTACGGTGAAGGCTGGTTAATTAAAATTGAATTAACAGATACATCACAACTCGATTCACTTCTTGATGCCGAAGGATATAAAGCTCAGATTGGAGAATAAAGTTTTTTAGAGGTTGTATCATAATTTGTAATAGAAATAAATCTATTTCCGAATCTTATTTTTTATTAGATATCAAATTTTGAAACAACCTCTCTTTCTTAGGAACTGCTATGCAACACACCGAAAACATTCTAATTATAGATTTTGGTTCTCAATATACACAGCTTATTGCTCGTAGAATAAGAGAACAGAATGTTTACTCCGAAATTCATCCGCACACAATTAGTATTGAAGAAGTAAAAAAAAATAATCCTATGGGGTTGATACTATCCGGCGGTCCAATGAGTGTTTATGACACCGGTGCTCCTAAAATTTCCTCGGATTTTTTTAAACTGAACATTCCGGTGCTCGGAATATGCTACGGACTGCAGCTAATAGCAAAAGAATTTGAAGGTAATGTTGAACCGGCTGAAAAAAGAGAATACGGTAAAGCAGATATTATTATTGAAAAAGATTCCGCTCTTTTTAAGAATGTAAAAAATAATTCTGTTGTTTGGATGAGTCATGGTGATTATATCACTAAACTCCCTGAAGGATTTAAAATATTAGCCAAAACAGAAAATTCTCCGATATGTGCTGTTGCAAATGAACAAGAAAAAATATTTGGTGTACAATTTCATCCCGAAGTAGTGCATACCGAACACGGAAAAGAATTAATTAAAAACTTTTTGTTTGATATTTGCGGTTGCAAAGGAAACTGGACGCCACATAATTTTATCAATTCATCAATTGAAGAGATAAAACATAAGATTGGAAATAAAAAAGCAATATGTGCTTTAAGCGGTGGGGTAGATTCTTCAGTTGCTGCAATCCTTGTTCAAAAAGCAATCGGTGACAATTTAATTTGTATTCATGTTGATAATGGATTGATGCGGAAAAATGAAAGCTCTTCTATTATGAAAATGTTTGAAGAAAATTATCATCTAAATCTAATTTCTGTTGATGCAGAAGAATTGTTTTTAGAGAGACTAAAAAATGTTGTCGATCCCGAAAAGAAAAGAAAAATAATAGGCAATACATTTATCGAAGTTTTTGAAACTGAAGCAAAAAAAATTACCGGCGCAGAGTATCTAATTCAAGGAACACTATATCCTGATGTAATTGAGTCTGTTCAAGTTAAAGGAGTATCGGCAACAATTAAAACTCACCATAATGTCGGCGGACTTCCCGAAAAAATGAATCTAAAACTTATTGAACCGTTCCGTGAATTATTTAAAGATGAAGTAAGAGAAATTGGAAAAGAATTAGGTCTGCCGAATGAATTTATAGGAAGACACCCTTTCCCCGGTCCGGGATTAGCTGTACGGGTTCTCGGCGATGTTACTAAAGAAAGATTGGATATTCTTCGTGAAGTTGACAAGATTTATATTGATGAAATAAAACATGCCGGGATCTATAATGAGATTTGGCAGGCGTTTGCTGTTCTTCTTCCGGTTCAGTCTGTCGGAGTTATGGGTGATTCACGCACATATGAAAATGTTTGTGCATTAAGAGCCGTAACATCACTCGATGGTATGACGGCAGATTGGTACCGTTTCGATCCGGAAATTCTTGAAAAAATTTCTAATAAAATTATTAGAGATGTAAAAGGAATTAACCGGGTTGTTTACGATATAAGTTCCAAACCCCCGTCAACAATTGAATGGGAATAACGTGACGGAATTTGAAAGCAAATTTGAAAAAGCCGAAGAATTCTTTAACGAAAAAAAATATTTACACGCCATCCAAATTTATCAATCTCTTCTTAATGTTGAACAAATTAAAAGAAAAGCTGCCGTAAAACTAATAGAAATCTACGATATACAAAGCCAGTTTGAATCTGCAGTAAATGTTTTCAAAAGATATCTTAGCGAAGAGGATACTGATGAAGATATGCTTACCTATTATGCTCAGTTTCTGATTAGGTATGGAAAATATCCGGAAGCGCATGATGTATTGTCGGCAATTTCTAATGATAATCGACCGGAAAAAAATTTATTGATGGGAATAGTAAATTATTACCTTGAGGACTATGAAATAGCTTTAATAAATTTTGCAGATTATATTAAACGTAATCCTAAGTCTGAACTATTGCCTGAAGCTCATTTATTTACTGCAAAGTGTTATTTAAAAAATTTGGAACGGGATTCTGCCTTGAATCATGCAAAGGAATCCGAAAAAATCTATAATCATAATTATGAAGTATACTTAATTCTCGCAATGATATATTTTTCGAAAGAGATGTATTTTCATGCATTGGATAATATTCAGAAAAGTATTAATCTCAACCCAAGTGATATTAAATCTATTTTATGGAGTGGCAGAATCTTAAATAAAATGGGTGAATCGGAACAAGCAAAAAAAATAATGAACCATGCGATTGGAAAAATTGATGAAGAAACGGAATTACTTAACTTACTTGGAATGATTTACTTTGAATTGGGAGATGTAGATAATGCAGTAAAAAATTTTATGAAAGTACTTCAGATTAATCCTTCCGATGAAGAAGCTAAAGAAGGATTATTAATTTGTAATTCAATCAAAAACTAAATTGAATTGAAAATGAAAGTAAAAGATTTACCATTAGATGATCGACCCCGTGAAAAATTAATTTTGCGTGGCGCTCAAAATTTAAGTGAAGCCGAATTATTGGCTATATTGCTGCGTACAGGTTCAAAGGATGAATCTGTAATTCAAGTTGCGCAGAAATTATTGATTGAGTTCGGCAATCTTGCTGTTCTTGCAACAAAATCTGTTCAAGAAATTACCAGGATAAAAGGAATTGGTAAAGATAAAGCCGCGGCATTGGTAGCTGCTTTTGAACTTGTTCGTCGAATTGAGTTTAAAAGTAAATGGTATTCTAATAAAAAGATTAGTTCGCCCGGCGATATTGCCGAGCTTTACATTCCTCTTTTAAGAGATGAACTTCAAGAAAAATTTTATGTGGTTTGTTTGTCTTCATCAAATAGAATTATAAAACACGAATTATTATTTGTCGGTACACTAAATGCGAGTTTAGTTCATCCGCGGGAAATATTTAAAACAGCACTTGCAAATGATTCTGCCAACATAATACTTATGCATAATCATCCCAGCGGGCAGCCGGAACCAAGTAGTGAGGATATCAGTATAACGCGCAAAATTATTGAAGCTGGTAAAATACTTGAGATTCAAATATTTGACCATATAATTGTAGCGGGAAATTCTTACACAAGTTTCGTAGAAAAGCGATTAATTTAGGTTTTTTTTACGATTCCGATTACATCGAATACAAAAATTTATTATATTTCTCAATGCATAAATTCACAACCAAATAATTTATTAATCAGGAGGAAAACATGGTCAGACTTAAAAAAGCCCTCAATCTATCAATTGCTGTTCTGATGGTTGCTGGTATGATCGGATTTGCGGGTTGCAGCGGAGTAAGCGAGGAGCAAATGGCTGAATTGCAAGCTCTCAGACAAGAAGTTTCTGCGTTAGATAGTGAAACCCAGGATCTGAAAAATGAAAAATCAAGACTGGAAAGAGAAATTGCTGAGTTAAATGCCAAACTTGAGCAATGCGCTAAAGACAAAGAGCAAACAAAAGCAAATTTAGAAAAAATGGGTATGTAATTTAATTTTAGTAAAAGTTTAATAAATAATTGGAGGAATTAAATGAAAATTCAAAAATATTTAGCTGGCTTAGTTGCTCTTCTTCTGTTGGCTAATGTTAGTTTGTTTGCTCAAGAAATGACCAAAGAAGAATGGCAAAATGAAATTAACAGATTAACTGAAAGAAAAGCATCGTTAACATCAGAATTAACTATGCTACAAAATGATGTTAACCAATTAAGATCTACATTAGAAGGTATGCAAGCTTGGGAAGACTGCCGTGATGAATTATATGCATTAGTCGGCGCTACTAAAGCTGATGTTGACGCCTTCAGATCAGAAGTGGAAGCAGTAGAGGGTAAAATTAACCGTCAACAGCTGCCTAAAGAAGATCGTCAAATGGAATTGAATAATCTAAAAGCAAACAAGATTTCTGCTTTACCGGAATTCTATGAAAAAGTTCATAACGAACTTCAAAGAAAACTTGATGCTTGGGATGCAAAACCAAAAGAAATTATGTACACTGTTGTTAAAGGTGATCACCTTTGGGGAATTGCTAAAAAGAAAGAACATTACGATAACCCATTTGCTTGGCCGAAAATTTATCAAGCAAACAGAGATCAAATTAAAAATCCTGACCTTATCTATCCTAAACAAGTCTTCAAAATTCCTAATTTGACCGAAGAAGAAAAAGCTAAATATGATAAGATCAGAAGAAATTATAAACCAGCTCCGCCGGTTCAAACTCAAACTAACAGAGTAAACTAAATTTAGATTGATTTGAGAAGTAATTTTTTTATTATAGCCCTTTTCGTGTTTTGAGAAGGGCTATTTGTATTTAAAAGGAGGCAATTCTGCTTTTAGAAAAGATTCTTAATATTAATTCTGTTGATCAAAGAGAATTACTAGGGTTTAATGACGGAAATTTACAGCCAATCGAACAGCGTTTTAGTTCTACTATAATTGTTAGAGGTGATAACGTATACATTAAAGGTGTTCAGGAAGAAGTTGAAGTCATCGAGAAAATTTTTAAAGAGATGATTTACGTTCTTAATACAACCGGTAAACTTGTTCCGCAGGATGTAACAACTATTTTGGATCTTACGGTTCAAGGCAAAGAAATAATTAGCGACAAAGAATACGATGACATTATTCTTTATACAAGAAGAGATGTTATAAAAGCCAAAACTCCGACTCAAAAGATTTATACGGAAAGTGTTTCAAAGAATGATATTTGCTTTGCAATTGGACCCGCCGGTACGGGTAAAACATATCTTGCAGTAGCTTATGCTGTCTCTGCTCTCAAAAAAGGAATTGTTCAAAAAATTGTTTTAACTAGACCCGCGGTTGAAGCCGGGGAGAGCCTGGGTTTTTTACCGGGTGATCTCAAAGAAAAAATTGATCCGTATCTTAGACCTTTACTTGATGCTCTGCAGGAAATGCTGCCACCCGATCAATTAAGAAGTTATTTGGAAAAGGGTGTTATTGAAATTGTTCCCCTTGCTTATATGAGAGGAAGAACTTTAAACCATGCTTATGTTATACTGGATGAAGCCCAAAATGCTACAGCCGTGCAGATGAAAATGTTCTTAACTCGACTTGGACCAAATTCCAAAGCGATTATTACAGGCGACGTAACGCAAATTGATTTGCCAAGTTCAACTTACAGCGGATTAATTCAAGTGCAGCAGATTTTACACAATGTAGATGGAGTGGAATTTATTTATTTCAACAAACAAGATGTTGTAAGGCACAAGCTTGTTAAAGATATTATCAACGCTTACGAAAAATTTAATAACGGCGGTAAGAATTCCGATAATTAGTTAAGTTTTTTACTTTCTTCCCAAAGATTATCCATTTCGGAAAGATTGGAATCAGTAACTCTTTTTCCCATTTCTTCTAATTTACTTTCGATATATGCAAATCGCTTAATGAATTTTTCATTTGTGATTCGTAATGCATTTTCGGGATTAATACCGATGAATCTTGTGTAATTTACTATTGAAAAGAGCAAATCGCCTAATTCTTCTTCAATCTTTTGTGAATCATTAGTTTGTGAGACTTGCTCAAATTCATTAATCTCTTCTTTAACTTTATCCCAAACTTTTTCTTTTTTATCCCAATCAAATCCAACTTTAGAAGCCTTTTCTTGGATTCTGAATGCTCTATGCAATTGAGGTAATGCTTTCGGAATACCGTCTAAAACCGATTTTCGCCCTTCCTCAAGTTTTATTTTTTCCCAATTGTACATTATCTCATCGTTATCTTTAACCTTAGTTTCACCAAAAACATGAGGGTGGCGGCGAATTAATTTTTCCGTAATTCCTTCAATAACCTCATCTATGTTAAAGTGATTTGACTCGCTGGCAATTTGAGAATGAAAAACTATATGAAGCAGTACATCGCCAAGTTCGCCTTTCATTTCCGAAAAATCTTTTTCATCAATTGCCTCGATAAGTTCGTGAGTTTCTTCTAATGTAGCCGCTTTAATCGAATCATGTGTTTGTTCTTGATCCCAAGGGCATTCGGTTCGCAGCCTTTTCATCACATCAACTAATTTTTGAAACTTTTCTCCGGTCATTTTCCCTCTTTTTTTGATGTCGAAATTACTATTGTTTATTCAGAATTACCAAACCAAAAATTAATTGTTTTACTTTTATTAAGTTTACAACATACTTATGGAGGAATTATGTTTGAAGAAAAATTAAAAGAGTTGGGAATTGAAATCCCCGAAGCTCCAAAGCCTTTGGCATCCTATATCCCGGCTGCAATTTCGGGAAATTTAGTTTATACCGCAGGCCAAGTACCCTTAGAGAATGGCAAACTAAATTATACCGGATTGGCTGGAAAAGATATTTCCATTGAAGATGCTCAAAAAGCTGCTAAAGTATGTGCTATTAATTGTCTTAGTGTTGTTAAATCTGCGATAGGCGATTTGAATAGGATTGAAAGAATTCTAAAGTTAACTGTATTTGTTGCAAGTGCTGATGGATTTGTTGATCAACCGAAAGTTGCTAATGGTGCTTCCGATTTTATAGTAGAAGTTTTTGGGGAAAAGGGAAAACACGTTAGAAGTGCGGTTGGTGTTAGCGGTTTACCATTAAATGCCCCGGTAGAAATTGAAATGATTGTTGAACTGAAAAAATAATATACCTACGATTTGTATTGATTTATGATAGTTTTCTTTTATTTTTATAACAAATTATTGGAATTACTTGAAACTTTTCAGCAAAAAATATGTTGAAAAGAGAACTGAAAGGAGATTTATGATGAAAAAACTTTTTACATTTTTATTACTATTAGGATTTGTTCTTTCAGTTAATGCTCAGTTTAGAGATGACTTAGATAAGAAAATTAGTGTTCGTGAAGGATTTATAAATCCGGAAACTTCTAACAATTTGTTCGGTTTTATTGACCCCTCAAAATTTTCTATGAATCATCAAGTCAGTATGTCATACTCAACCTTTGCCGGACAAGGTGTTGCATTAGGCATCTATACAAACAGTATGCGATATGATTTCTCGGATAACTTTAACTTTCAATTTGATGCAAGTATTGTGAACTCACCTTATAATACAATCGGAGATGGTTTTACAAATAATATCAACGGGATATATTTATCACGCGCAGCTGTTAATTTTAAACCATCCGAAAATACAAGAATTTCTTTAGAGTTCAGACAACTTCCCGGCGGATATTATAATAATTACTACAATCCTTACTATTTCTTAAGCCCGTCCTTTGAAAGAGAAACAAGAATGCAGCAGCTTCAAGAAGCAAAGTAATTAAAATCATTTTTTGTTAAATTTGATAACCGGGTAAATGCTCGGTTATTTTTTTATCTATTCCGAAATAAAATTGATCCGAAGAAAGAAAAAAATTACAAGCACGACAAACGAAGTAGATTTACGAACATCTACACAAAATCTACTTTTAAATGTTATCATTTTTATATTGATAGTTGTTGTAATTTATTTAAGCTATTCAATTTATATTAAACTAAAATTGGATACTGCAGAAGAAATTGTTCAGAATATTAATAAAGATGTCCCTTCGGAAATTATTCAAGTTGAAGTCTTAAACGGATGCGGAGTTTCCGGCTTAGCAGATAGATTTACGGATTATTTAAGGAGTAAGGGATATGACGTTGTTAACAAAGGGAATTATATTCAGTTTGATATTGAAAAAACAATGATTATTGATCGAATTGGGAATAAAGCAAATGCCGAAGTGATAGCAAATTCTCTGGGTGTAAATAAGAATAGCATTATTACTCAAATCAACGAAGATTATTTCCTTGATGTTTCGGTGATACTTGGCGCAGATTATTATCAACTAACTCCATTAAAATGAGGTGAAATTGGATTCATTAAAATTTGCTGAAGAAATTACTCAAACAATTCTTTCCAAAAAAGGATTTAGAATTAGAATATTAGATCTAAGAAAACTTTCTGCGTTTGCAGATTATTTCGTTATATGTTCCGCTTCATCAGATACTCAAGTTAAAGCGATTGCAGATGCAATAGATAAAGAAATGCGTGAAAGAGGAATTAAGACTTATCACCGGGAAGGTTATGAAGCACTTAATTGGGTTCTTTTAGATTACTTTGATGTAGTTGTTCACGTATTTAAAAATGAGATACGAGATTACTATAATTTGGAAAAACTTTGGGGTGATGCAGAGACAATAGAAATTGAAGACGAGGATTAAGGAGAAAAAGTAATTGAAAAAGTATATCATAAATCTATTTGTTGATGCCTCAAAAAAACTTGATTACTTAATTGATAGAGAAATACAATTAAGCGTTCCGGCAAATCCTCTTCACGGCGACCTTTCAACAAACATTGCAATGATCCTTACAAAAGAATTAAAAAAGAACCCTCGCCAGATTGCTGAAGAAATTATTTCCAATCTTAATTATGATAAAAACAAAATCAGCAAAATTGAAATAGCCGGTCCCGGGTTTATCAATTTTACTTTTTCTAATTCTTTTTTAGCGGATATAATTAAAGATATCAATCAACAAAAAGAGAAATTTGGTAAATCACAAAAGTATATTAACAAAAAAGCTAACGTTGAATTTATATCGGCTAATCCGACAGGTCCGTTAACTATCGGACATGGAAGAAATGCGGTTATTGGAGATACTATTGCTAATCTGTTGGAGTCAATCGGTTATCATGTTGATCGCGAATATTATTTTAATAATGCCGGCAGGCAAATGCGTGTGCTGGGAGAATCTCTGAAACTCCGTTATTTAGAATTACTTGGAGAGAAAATTGATTTTCCCGATGATCATTATCAAGGTGAATACATAAGAGATATTGCTAGAAAGTTAATAGATGAGTTTGGAGACGGCTGCAAAGAAAAAGGAAATAATTTCTTTAAAGAAACAGCAGAGAAAGAAATATTTATTGATATAAAAAATACCTTAAGCCGCCTGGGTATAGAGATGGCGATTTTTTATAACGAAAATGATCTTTATGAAAGTGGTAAAATTGAAGAAGTAAAACAGAAACTTGCGGAAAAGAATTTAACTTATGAAAAGGACGGAGCACTATGGTTCAAGTTGAGCGAACTCGGTAGGGAAGACGACAAGGTAATTGTAAAATCTACGGGAGAACCTACTTACCGCTTACCCGATATTGCATACCACACTACAAAGTTTGAAAGAAATTATGATTTAATGGTTGATCTCTTCGGTTCGGATCATAATGCTACATATCCGGATGTTATTGCCGGAGTTAAAGCTCTCGGGTATGATGAATCAAAGATAAAAGTTGTTATTCATCAATTCGTTACTATTACTCAAGGCGGTGAAGCAGTTAAGATGTCAACACGTAAAGCAAACTTCATAACTATCGATGAACTAATTGATGAAGTCGGGGCAGATGTTGTTAGATATTTTTTCTTAATGAGGAATGTAAATTCTCACCTTAATTTTGATTTGGAATTAGCAAAGAAACAATCAGATGAAAACCCGGTTTTCTATTTGCAATATGCACATGCAAGAATTTGTTCTATTCTCAGGATGACTGATGAGCAAGGTTTACAACCAAATTATGATTCACTTAATAAACTTGAAAAAGAGGAAGAACTAAATCTTGTAAAAAAGATGCACCATTTTGAAGATGAAATATTATACGCAGCTGAAAACTGCGAACCTAATAAAGTTGCAAATTATCTCGAAGATTTAGCTGCTCTATTTCATAAATTTTATACCGAATGCAGAATTATAGGATCGGAAAAAGATTTGGCTGAAGCAAGAATAGCACTTGTAACATCGGTTAGAACAGTTTTACAAAATGGGCTGAATATAATTGGAATTTCAGCGCCGGAAAAAATGTAAGTTGAATTAAAACAGTGGGTAGTAAATTATTAAGTTAATCTGCCAGTGCAACTGAACATGCATAAACTTTTTTGGCTCCGTTTTCTTTCAAAACTTTTCCCAATTCTGTTACTGTTGCACCCGTCGTAATAACATCATCAAGAATGAGAATATTCTTACCGCTTATTGTCTTTGTTCGTTTTATCTTAAACGCACCTTCAATATTTGTTTTTCTTTCTTGAATATTTAGCTTGGTTTGAGATTGAGTAAACTTTTTTCGCTTTACTGATTTTGTCAGACAAGCTTTATTTAAATATCTTGCCAAACTTTTTCCGATATGATCGGACTGGTTATACCCTCTATCGGCTTTTTTTATTTTGTGTAAAGGAATCGGAATTATATAGTCAATATTCCATGATTCAATCTTATCGGCACTTAATTCACCCAAGAAAACCCCTAGAATATTCCCAACTCTAAACCTCTTCCTATATTTCAATTCGTGCAGAAGTACTTGAAGATTTCCGTCTTCCTCAAATACAAATGGGGAAACAAATCCATCGATAATTTTTTCTTTAAAGAATTTTCGATCAAATTCATATTGAATTCGTTCATCCGAAGTGATTTCAATTTGTGAGAAGCAAGAATCACAAATGACTCTTTGCGAGGAGTGTAGTTTTGAATTGCAGCATAAGCACAAGCGAGGTAGGAAGAAATCTGCTAACGTATTTCCTACTTTACTTAATATCACAAACTATGAAACTCCTTGTGTTGTTAAGAATTCACCGCATTTCTTATCGTTAAATTCAAAATGATTGAAAAACCATCGTTTATTACTTTTTAAGAATTCCAAATCAAGTTTGGTTTTCCCGTTGCTAATGTTTTTAGAATAAGCATCAACAAAATTGTAAAACCTATCGTGTTCAAGCTTGTGTGAAAAATAATTTACGTACTTGTATTCTTTCATCAATTCTTCTTCGGTATCAAAATGTTCTCTCAATAAATTCTTAAGTTCGGTAAACAATCTTTTTGTCTCACCGTCAAATTTAGCACCAAGTTGATCGTAAAGTTTGTTAACAATTTTTACATACTGTGCATGCTGTTCGTCAATCTTTTCGATATCTACAAGTTCATGATCGGTTAATTCAATAAAATTCATTTTAAACCTCCCGGGATATTATAACATACCCTCTTTCTTTCTAATAAACCACTCAAGTGTTAGAAGCAAAATTATAATCAACAATAGTGATTCGAAAGAAAGTGGATCATATGTTGATGTTAATGTTGTTCTTTTTATATTATTACGATAAATTGTCTCAATATCCCGTAACATACCAAACGAATTATCTATATAATAATAAGCACCTCCGGTTAAAGATGCTATCATTTCCAAATAATTTTCTTGCAAAACTGTTTCAATTTTTTCCAAGTCAAGTTGTCCGATATTAAACTTTCCGTTATATGTTTTAGATTTTATTCCGCCAATTTCCGCTTCGGCTTTAAATGAATAATCTCCTTTGTATGGTATGTTAAGTTGACCTTTATAAATACCGTTATCTTCATGTTCTAGTTTTAATGAAAACGAGTTCCCCGAATTTTCTATATCTAAAGTTATGCTTGCATCTCTTACCGGCTCAAGTTTATCATCGTAGATTTCACCTATGAACTCAATTGTTTCACCAACCGCATAAATGTCTTTAGATGTTTCCACAAAAAATTTTCTTTGATTATCTGCAACCCGCAACCATTGAATAAAATTATAAATGAGTTGATCAAAGAAATTAATTTCTCTTCTTTCCGATGTTGTTCTCCATCGCCAAATATTGCTGCCGATTAGTGTAATTGATCTATAAGCCGGAGTGTTTTGACTTACAATCATCGGGAAATCCGTTGAGATGTTATTTATTCTTGATGTGGCAATTACTTGTGAACCGGGTTTAACCCGGAAGCCTACATTGGGATAAGCAACGGGTGGAAGCTCGAGTTTGTTAAATCGTCTTAACTCTTCGTCTAATATCATGCTTGCATGCTGTTCGGAAAAACTCGGCTGAGCTAAATATAGCTCGTTATAATTTCCGGATTGAATAAACGGCAGCAGTTCCTGTACTTGACTTAAATTTAGTAATTGTATGTCTGATCCGATTAGATTAAAAAAAGGTGTATTACTTCTTTCAATTTTTTCCTTTACTTGTTGGATAATATTTGTTGGAGTATTTTTATAGGGGAAATTAACCAAAACAATTACCTCTGCACTATCAAGTTTTTGGTTTAAATTATCACTAATAAATTCGGTTGAACTGATTTGAAGATATTTCGAAACACTAAATTCATCAATTGCTTTTAGGGACTGATAAACTGCCGAGAAATCTGCCGAAGGTGAACCGCCGATTACCAGCAGTTTTAACTTGTTTTCAATTATATCAATGAATTTGGACTGAATGTTATTTTCAAAATTTGTTTCATTTTCTAATCGATTTATTTCAATGGAAATTAATTGTTTGCCCGCTTCTTCGGGGTAATAATCGAATGTAACTCTGTTTATACCGCTGCTATTTAATTTTATTTGTTTTGATTCAATTACTCGATTGTTCTCTTTGAAAGAAACCACTGCAACTTCATCTGCCAAATTTTGGTTGGAAATTTCAGCGGCAATTACCGTGGGAGTTTCTTTATAAATAAATCGGTTATTTAAAATATTTTTTACATAGGCATCGGTAGTTTTTGTTGTATCACCGATGCCGATTGTATAAACAGGAAAATTCAATTCTGCGACTTGATAAATTGAACTGCTTCCGTCATTCACTATTCCGTCGGATAAAATTATTGCAGAAGTAATATATCTTTCATCAGCCTTAAGATTATTGAAGACTTTTTCAAAATTAGTTAACCCCCCATCAAAGCTTAAGTTTTTAATTGAATCAAGCGAGATTTTCTTTGGTTCTGCATCAAAGAAATAATATTCGAAATTAACTTCTTTCGAAGTTGGGGCATTTTCTATTAATTCGTTAATTCTTTCTTTCACTGATGCATCGTGATATAGAATTGAAGATGAGTTATCGATAAATATTGGTATAATAGGTTTTTGTTCTTCTATATCAATCACAGTTAGTTTCGGCTCGAACAGAAGTATAAAAAGCAGAGTTAAAATGATTGTACGAATGGATATAAGAATGACTCTATTTAATTTAGATGTCTGTGGAATAGTAAATTTATAGATAAATACTATATATAAAACAGTAACCGCAATGAAAAGCAAAATTAAATACGGGTTAAGGTTAAGACTAAGATGATAATTAAAGATATTTAGCATCAAATTCTATTGTGGTTGAAGGTCATGACTGTTGTATTATCTTTTCGTCTTCGATGTTCCAAGATTTCAACTTCTCAAACGTATCATAATCAGTAAGGTCAAAATGAATTGGCGAAACTGAAGCGTAGTTATGCATAATAGCAAATTGATCTGTTCCAATTTCATTGTCGTCTTTAGTTAAAGTACCAGTCAACCAGTAGTAGCTTTTACCATAAGGGTCATGGCGTTCTTCATAAATATCATCCCATTTGGATTTACCTTGTGTCGTTACAAGTAATCCTTTTATTTCATTGCTTGGTAGGTCAGGGACATTAATATTTAGTAAAGATCCTTTCTTTAATTCCTTCTGTGATAGAATTTGGGTTAACTTTTTAGCAGTTTGACACGCATATTCAAAATGCTTAGGTATATGTGAAGTAACGGAAATTGCAATTGCAGGAATATCCATAATTGCCGCCTCACGTGCTGCCGAAACAGTACCTGAATAAATAATATTTATAGCAGTGTTGGAACCGTGATTAATACCCGAAACAACAACATCCGGAGGAGTTTTCAAAATATTGCGAATTCCGATTTTGACACAATCCGCTGGTGTACCATCAACAGCATAACCGAAAAAATCACCGTTTATATAATATTCAGTAACGCGCAAAGGAATTTTCATTGTAATTGCATGACCAACCGCACTTTGTTCGGTTCTTGGAGCAATTACGGTTACATCGCCGATTTCTTTAAGCGCATCTACTAATTTTTTAATACCTTGTGAATCAATTCCGTCATCATTTGTTACTAAAATTCTCACCTGTTGTATCTCCATTTTTACGAAGTGCAAATATACTTAAAATCAAACTCCCATTGAAGTTGTTAGGGAGAAAATATATACAACAAAATTTTTCATTTATTTCTCCTATCTTTGAAGGTGAAAACAGGAGAGTTAATGAAGAAATACTTGATGTCTTTTTTGCTTGTCTGGTTGATTTCTTTTCAATCTTCTGCTCAAGACGCAGAGGTTGAAGTGTTTGTGATAGATTCATACATAACTATTGAAGAACCTTATATATTTATTTTATCTTTTTTTACAACCGATAGCGTCACGAGTACCGTTACAATTGAAGAAAAATATTCATTTTCTGTTTCCGATACTTTAACAGAAAATCATAAAATAGAAATTGATATTTCCGAAATTGATTTTGATTCCGCTTATGTAAAATTTATTATTTCCGGTGAAACAAAAGATGGATCAAAGTTCATCAGCGACCATTTTGAAGTTATAGCTCCATATAAAAGTTTATTGCAATCAGATAAAGACCCAAGTTTACTTACAATGTGTTGTTTCGGCGGAATTATTTTTGGAATTCCTTCACCAACGGTTGTATTCCAAAATGGTGAAACACGCTTTAGCTTAGTGAAAGAAATTTCTCTTTTTACTTATTACAGCGGTGGGTATAATTATCCAGCCGGCTATTTCGGAATTGAATATGCTCATATCTTTAACGCCGAGCATCAGAATTTTCTTCGATTTGGGTACAAACAAATATTTACTTTAAAACCTATTGAATTTATTTCCGGAGGAGTTTCGGGGTTTACATCTTTTAAGGGATTTAACGGTATATCGACAGAGATAACAATCGGTTGGTTCAAACTATACAATACTTTTACGCTTTATTCTCGCTACAGATATAATTTTCAGCCGTCAAATTTTGATAGAAATTTTCATGAGATTTCCATTGGATTGTATTCGCATTTCTTCTCGTTAAATTTATAATCCTTTTCATTTTCTCCACTTTGGAATGTTTTTAATGAAAAAGTTGTTATACCGTAAAGGTTAACTCAAAGTATGTTCAAGTTCATAATTCTATTTCAAATATTTGCAGCGGTTCTATTTTCTCAAACCGGGGGATTAACTGGTAGTGTGAGGGAAAACGGTTCACCTATTCCGGGTGTAAATATTCTAATTATGGATATTAATTCCGGCGGTGTAACTGATGAAAAAGGAAATTTTCGAATATCTAAAATTCCCATCGGTAAACACAGAGTAAGATTTAGTGCTGTCGGATTTAAAAGTCAATTCTTTGATGTAGAAATTCTTCCCGATAAATTTCTTGAACTAAATGTTGAATTGAACACTGAAGCAATCGAAATTGATCAGATTGAAATTCTCGATAGAAAAATACAAGAACAAAGCGATCCAACCACAAGCTTAATTGACTTACAGCCTGAAGGAGCAAGAGTTTTACCAGGCGCCGTGACTGATGTGTTTAGAACTCTTCAAGCTTTGCCGGGTGTTTTAGCGCCGAACGATTTTTCGTCTCAATTAATTGTGCGAGGCAGCGGTCCCAATCAAAATTTAATTGTAATGGATGATGTGGAGGTTTTTAATCCTTACAGATTATACGGCGTAATAAGCATGTTCAACCCGGAAGCAGTTTCCGATATTAATTTAATTACGGGCGGATTCCCTGTTCAATATGGTGATAGACTATCGGCTGTACTTGATGTAACAAACAGGCAAGGTGATATTTCCGAAAGTTTTAAGGGTAACTTGAATGCGAGTATTGTTGCTGCAAATTTGGTTTTGGAAGGGAAGAATCCTTTTAATATTCCGGGAAGCTGGCTTATTAATTCGAGAAGAACTTATTACGATTTGATTATAGAACCATTCGTCAAAGGTGCCGGATTAGTTGAAGACAATGTAACTTTTCCAAATTTTTATGATGTTCAGGCAAAATTGGCGTTTGGACCGTTTAACGGACATAAATTTTTTATAAACGGAATTCTTTCAAGAGACGGAGTCGACCTTATAAGTAGTGAAAATAGAAAAACCGCCGATAGCGTTGCAGTTGTTGATGATTCGGATAATGATATGTTATCATTTGCTTGGCATTATACTCCGAATAAAAAATCCTTAAATAAACTAATTGTATCCTGGTACAGAAACGAAGGGAGAAGCAATTTTGATTCAAAGATTTTAGACCCGTCACTTAATAGAAAAGATTTTGAAAATATTGCACCGGATACACTTGCTCCTTATTTAGTTGGTTTTGGTGTGAACGCAAGGTATATTTTTCAAAAGTACTCAATTGATAATAAATATTTGCAGTACTGGGGCACAGGTAATGAATTCAGTGCAGGTTTCGGAGTAGATTTCATGCGTACTTTGTTTAATTTCAATTTTAATCTTGACCCTGAACTACGTGCTTTCTTTGATGCAAACCCTAATATTAGAGTTGTTTTTGATGATATAGGAGATGAAAAAATCTATAACCGGTATAGATTTTGGATACAAAATAAATTTGCTCTTGCCGATAGATTTTTTATTCAACCGGGGTTGCGTTATGATTATTATAACATATTAGAAAAAAGTTATATCGCACCGAGAATTTCTTTTTCTTATGCTCTTGATGGCATAACAACTTTGAGAGCAACTTGGGGACAATTTTATCAATCCCCGGGTTATGAAAAATTACGGGACGGCAACCAACTATTGGATCTTGACAAAAGATATACTAAGGACTTAGAAGCTGAAAAATCAACTCATTATGTTTTAGGTATAGAACGGTGGCTCTCAAGTGAATGGCGTGCGAGGGTTGAAGCTTATTACAAAAAATTCTCCAATTTAATAATTCAGAAAGAAGTTACGGGAACGCAATTTTATACGGAACCGGTGCCCGGGCAAGACCCGAGAGAACGTTCTGCTTGGACTAGACCTATTCCAATTAAAGGTGATTCTCTAACACAAATTCCAATAAATGATTCACGCGGTGAAGCTTATGGTCTGGAATTTTTAATTGAAAAAAGAAATGTTGCCGGAATTTCTAAAATTGATGGTTGGATTTCTTACTCGCTTGCATTGGCTGAGAGATTTGAATACAATAGAACAATCCCGTTTAATTTTGATCAAAGACATACTTTGAATGTTGTTCTAAATTATGAAATAAATGACTGGTTGGATTTTGGAATTCGTTTTCAATATGGTTCGGGATTCCCAATTACCGAGCCGGTTGGAATTAAACCGAGAATAACATTAGTGGATACCAACGGTGATATGATCCCGGATTCACCTGAAATTGCTACAAGAAAAGGGACAACAGAAGTAATTTATGATACAGACTTTGGAGGAGTTGAAAATAGATTTAATTCTCGCAAACCCGAATATCATAGATTAGACTTTCGAATTTCGGCAAAGGCGGATTATTGGGGGTATGATTGGGTATTCTATTTAGATGTTATAAATGTTTATAACCGCTCGAATGTAATAGGTTATGATTATTATATTAATGATGATCTAACAGTCGGAAGAGAAAAAAGCACAATGTTTCCGATACTACCGACACTCGGCTTTAACGTTCGTTTTTAATGTTAGAATTTGAAATCGTTTTTAGAATCTTTAACTTTATGCAATGACAAAATCAAAAGAAAATAAATATCTTGATTTGGGTGAAAGAGGCAAGTTGAGTCTTAACAACAAACTTAATGACTTAACCGGCAAAGAATGGATTAAGTTTACCAAAACTTGGTTTGTTCACCGTCCCCCCAAAAGAAAAGAAGATGAAGTTTTACATCCGGCAAAATTTCCCGAAACATTAGTTAAAGAATTCATAACCTTCTTCACAAAAAAAGAAGAGTGGGTGTTCGATCCTTTCCTTGGTACCGGAAGTACTTTAATTGCTTCAGGTGAATTAAACAGGAATGCAGTCGGTATTGAACTGCAAAAAAAATATTACAATACTTCAGTAAGAAGGGTTAAAAAGGGGAAATACAATTCAACACTAATTCCGATAAATGGAAATTCCTTAAATGCAGTTAATTTGATAAACAAGCAGAATCTTCCAACGGAAAAATTTGATTATGTAATAACTTCACCCCCTTATTGGAATCAGCTTGAACGTAATTCATTGCGTCAAACAAAAAGAAAAAACTCCGGTCTCGACACAAAATATTCCTCCGATAAAAACGATTTGGGTAATATCACAGACTATAATAACTTCATTGAATTCCAGGCAAAAATTTTCGATGTTGTATGGGACTTAATTAAAATCGGCGGTTATTTAACAATTATTACCAACAATGTTTATAATGAAAGCAAACTTTATCCTTTAGCATTCGATACGGCAATATCACTTACCAATCGAAATGATAAAAGCTGGGTATTGAAAGACGAAAAAATTTGGTTGCAAGATGACAAGCCGTTAATAGCATTGGGTGTTAATAATGCTTGGGTCGGTAATCGGCATCACCAGTATTGTTTAATTTTTAGAAAAGAAATTTAACTATGCAGCAATATGAATCAGTAAGCGAACTTACTTCGGTTATTCGTGAAACGTTAGAATCTAATTTTGATTCTCTTAGTGTCATTGGTGAAATATCTAATTTTAAGCAGCATGTCTCGGGTCATTGGTATTTCACTCTTAAAGATTCCAACGCCCAGATAAGCTGTGCAATGTGGAAAGGATTCAACAACTATGTCTTTTTCACTCCCGAAGATGGGATGAAAATCATAGTTAACGGAAAAATAACAGTTTATCCACCGCGCGGTAGTTATCAAATTGATGTACGTTCAATGAAACCGGCTGGAGTAGGAGAGCTTCAAGCTGCTTTTGAGAGATTGAAAAGCAAATTGGCTGCCGAAGGTTTATTCGATGAAAAATTTAAGAAACCTATTCCGTCTTTTCCGAAAAAAATCGGAGTTATAACAGGTTCCGGAAGTGCCGCTTATAATGATATTATTAATATTGTTTCAAGAAGATATCCTATTGTAGAGTTGGTTGTTGCTCCGACTCAAGTTCAAGGTGAAGGTGCCGCAAAGTTAATTGCACAAGCAATTCAGGAATTCAACAAACGGATTGATATTGATATTTTGATAATTGCTAGAGGCGGAGGGTCATTAGAAGACCTGTGGGCTTTTAATGAAGAAATTGTTGCTCGTGCTATTTTTGAATCAAGAATTCCAATTATTAGCGGTGTTGGGCATGAAATTGATTTTACAATAACGGATTTTGTAGCTGATTTGAGAGCACCGACTCCGTCTGCCGCAATAGAATTGGCTACTCCGAACAAAGAAGATATTTTAGATATTCTAAAAGATTATAGTGAGCAGTTGGATGTAACAATGATAAATAAAATTGATGAGAGCAAAGACTCGGTGAATGAAATATTACGTTCCTATGGTTTTAGAAGTATTGAAAACAAAGTAAATATTGGAATGCAATCGATTGATAATTTATACTCGTTGATTTCAAAGGGTATTTTTCAAAAATATAGAAATAAAATTCAGCATTTGAAATTCTTGGGAAAATCAATCGAAGGCTTCGACATCCAAAAAACTTTAAAGAAAGGTTTTACACTTGTCAAACAGAACGGTAAATTTGTAACTCGTTCGATTCATTTTAAGGACGATATAGATTTCAAATTAAAATTTTATGATAATGAGGTAGATATAAAAAATGGCTAAAAAAAAAGAAACGGATTCTTTCGAGAATTCGCTGAAAAGACTTGAAGAAATTGCTGAACTGCTTGAAAATGACGAGATTGGTTTGGATGAATCAATTAAGTTGTATGAAGAGGGAATTAATCTCTCAAAAATTTGTTATAATAAACTGAAGGATGCCGAAGTTAAGATTACGGAGTTAAAATCACAGCTCGAAAATGAATTTGAAAATGAATCATAAGTTTGAGGAAAATTAGATGGTTGACAAGACAAAGTATAAATATCTATTTAATGTTGATTCCCCCGGCGACATAAAAGATTTTTCCGTTGTTGAACTAAAAGGTTTATGTTCCGAAATCCGTCAATATATGGTTGACGTAATTTCACAGGTTGGTGGGCATTTCGGCGGCGGGTTGGGGTCGGTTGAACTTACTGTAGCATTGCATAAAGTTTTTAACACGCCAAGTGATTTAATTGTTTGGGATACCGGTCATCAAGCGTATCCGCATAAAATTATTACCGGCAGAAGAGATCAACTACATACGATAAGAAGATTAAACGGTTTGAGCGGATTTTTAAAGAGAACCGAAAGTGAGTATGACGCATTTGGAGCCGGTCATGCTTCTACTTCAATTTCTGCTGCTTTAGGTATGGCTACCGGAAGCGATATTCTTCAAACAAATAAAAAAGTAATTGCCGTTATTGGCGATGGCGCTATGACCGGCGGTATGGCTTATGAAGCAATGAATAACTGCGGTATTCTTAAAAAGAATATAATTGTTGTTCTTAACGACAATAATATGTCAATTGCTCCTAACGTTTGGCAAATTTCAAATTACTTTACAGAAATGATTTCTCATCCAGAGTATAATAGATTGAAAGGAGCTATTTGGGATTTAACCGGCAAGTTGGATAATTTTGGTGATAGACTTCGCAAAGTTGCAGCTCGTTTTGAATCAGGTATTAAATCTGTTATCACACCGGGTATGTTGTTTGAAGCATTAGGCTTTCGTTATTTTGGACCGGTTAACGGGCACAATGTTGGACAGCTCGTTAAATTGTTTACACACATAAAAGATTACCCCGGACCACTTTTAGTTCATGCAATCACAGAAAAAGGTAAAGGTTACAAACCTGCCGAAGGACACGTTCAGCGTTTGCACGCTTCAACTCCTTTTGATAAAATTACCGGGAAGGCAATAAAAAAATCCGAAGGCAAACCATCATATACTTCAATTTTTGGAAATGCGATGGTTGATTTGGTAAAAGAAGATTCAAACATCGTAGGTATTACTGCAGCTATGCCCGATGGAACCGGTTTGGATATTCTTCAACGAGAATTTCCGCAAAATTATTTTGATGTTGGTATAGCAGAAGAACATGCGGTTACTTTTGCTGCCGGACTTGCAACACAAGGGGTTATACCGGTTGCTGCAATTTACTCTTCATTTTTACAAAGAGCATATGATCAAATAATTCATGATGTTGCTTTGCAAAAACTCAAAGTCATCTTTGCAATTGATAGAGCCGGGTTAGTTGGTGCCGATGGTCCTACACATCATGGAACTTTTGATTTGTCTTATCTAAGAATGATACCGGGAATGATTGTAATGGCTCCCAAAGATGAACAAGAATTGCGTGATATGATGTACACGGCGGTTAATAAAATTAAGGGACCGTCTGCAATTAGATATCCGCGCGGCGAAGGTTCCGGAGTTGAACTTAGAGCTAATTTTGAAGCTATCGAAGTGGGCAAAGCAGAAGTACTTTTACAAGGCGAAGATGTAGCAATTCTTGCGGTTGGAAATATGGTGCAATATTCAATAGAAGCTGCCGATCTTTTAAAAAATGCCGGAATAAATGCTGAAGTTGTTAACATGAGATTTATTAAACCGCTGGATACTAAACTATTGGATAACATCGCTAATCGTTTTGATAAAATCGTAACTGTAGAAGAAAATTCTATTGTTGGAGGTTTTGGATCCGCCGTTTTAGAATATTTTTCAGATCATAATTACAAAAATGATATTATCAGAATTGGTCTGCCGGATCATTTCATTGATCATGGTACGCAAAAAGAATTGCATCGAATGATTGAAATTGATCCCGAAGGAATCTTTCATAAAATTAAAACCTTTTGTAAAGGGAAAGGAATCAAAGAAGAGGTAGCTGTTTGAAAGACATAACAAAATTTGCTGTTGTTGGTTTGGGTGGAATAGCTCAGCTAATTCATTTACCTATTTTATCCAAACTAAAAAATGTTGAAATAGTTTCTCTTGCCGAAAAAAACAAAAATAGACTTAACACTGTTGCAGAAAAATTCGGAATAAAAAATACTTTCACTGATTATAAAGAGTTAATTGATAAATCCGAATTTGACGCAGCAATTATTGCTACACCTACCAATACTCACCATGACATTGCAATTGATTTTTTAAAAGCGGGAAAAGATTTGTTAATTGAAAAACCGATTGCATTAAACTACGAAGAAACGAAACGAATTAATGATACCGCAAAGAAGTATAGCTGCAAAGTAATGGTCGGTATGAACCTCCGGTTTAGACCCGATGCCATGCTACTAAAAAGTATAATAAACAGTGGTGAGCTTGGAGATATTTTCTATATTAAATGCGGCTGGCTTCGTAAACAAAGCAGTGAACAGAAATGGTTTTTCAAAAAAAATGAAGCAGGCGGAGGAGTAATTCTTGATCTCGGTATTAATCTGCTTGATCTTTCTCTTTGGTTGATTGATTTCCCCGGTATCAGTAGTGTTTCGGTTCAGAATTTTCACCATAATACAAAAGATGTTGAAGATTCTGCTGTTGGATTTATTAGAAATAAAAACGGAACTGTAATTAATTTTGATGTTAGTTGGAGCTTGCATTCCGAATCGGATGGTTTTAATTTAACAGCGTTCGGTTCTAAAGGTACTGCTCATCTTAATCCGTTTAATGCTTATAGGAGAATTGATTCAATTCAAGTTGATTTAACTACTCCTTCTGCGGGAAAGAAAGATTTGTTTAAGAAATCTTACGAAAACGAATTGAAACATTTTATCGGGGCAATTAATGGTATTAACCCGATTCTGTCTTCAAGCGATGATGCACTTAAAAGAATGAAATTGGTTGAGGCACTATATAAATCGGCAAAACAGAATAAAGAAATTAAAATATAAAAAGAGATGAATCCCAAAATACTTTTAGTTGATGATGAACCTGACATAGTAGAATTTCTGGAGTATAATCTAGTTCAAGAAGGATTTGAAGTTATCAAGGCATACGATGGCATCGAAGCACTTGAAAAATTATCTGAAAATCCCGATCTAATTATTCTTGATGTATTAATGCCAAAATTGGATGGATATCAAACTTGTAAAAAAATTAGGGAGAATGATCAATTCAAAGATACTCCGGTATTGTTCCTTACGGCAAAAACAAGTGAGGTTGATGAAATAACCGGCTTGAATTTAGGAGCCGATGATTATGTGCAAAAACCTATTTCACCTAAGAAATTAGTAGCTCGTGTAAAATCTAATCTTAGAAGAATAAATGCTTTAGCCCCATCTAAAGCAAACAAGATAAAAATTGGTCCCTTACGTATTGATCGTGAAAGATATACGGTAAATCTCGACGGTGAAACTTTAGTCCTTCCTAAAAAAGAATTTGAGATACTTGCATATTTGGCATCACAGCCGGGTAAAGTTTTTGTTCGCGATAAAATTCTTTCGGATGTTTGGGGAACAGATATTTTTGTGGTTGAAAGAACCGTCGATGTTCACGTTAGAAAAATACGCGAAAAATTAGGTGAGTACGCAGACCTTATCGAGACAATAAAAGGTGTTGGTTACCGCTTTAAAAATGTGGAATAAAATTAAAAAGAACCTTTCTGCGTCAAAAATCTACTTTGTTGAGATTTTTATTGTCTTCGTATTGTTTTTATTTTTTATTTCATTTATTTATCCTCTTAGTCTAACTCAATTCACTTCGTTATCATTGATAACACTTCTCTTTCTTTTTATTCTTTTGTATATCATCGGGGAAAAAAGAAAGCTTGATATATTGGAAGTAAAAAGCATAATTGAATCAATAAGAAAAAATAAATTTAATTCTGCCGAAGAGATTAAACTTACAACCAGCTTGGTTGATCTTGAAGATGAAATTAAATCTATGTTTCTAAAGACAAGAAGTGATATTGAGAATCTCAAAAAATTAGAACAGGTTCGTACCGAATTTTTAGGAAATGTTTCGCATGAATTACGAACTCCTATTTTCGGAATACAAGGTTATATTGAAACTTTGCTGGATGGGGCTATCAATGATCCTAAAGTAAATAAGAATTTTCTTATAAAAGCTGCCAGACATTCGGAGAATCTGAATAATTTACTTAATGATCTGATTGATATATCGATGATAGAATCGGGTGAAATGAGAATGAGTTTTCGTTTTTTCGATGCAAAAGAATATTTTGAAGCAATCATCAACGAAATGAAAAATTTATCCGAAGCAAAAGGAATCCCACTGATATTAGGTGAAATCAGACCAAATCTTCAACTTTTCGGTGACAAAATTAGATTAAAACAGGTAATGACAAATTTAGTTTCCAACGCTATTAAATATACCGATAAAGGCAAAGTTGAAATTCTAATCGTAGAATCGGAAAAAGAAGGTCGAATTATTGTAAAAGATACAGGAATCGGAATTCCGGAATCCGAAATAAGCCGAATTTTCGAAAGATTTTACAGGGTTGATAAGGTTAGAACACGTGCAGTAGGTGGAACTGGCTTAGGATTAGCGATTGTAAAGCATATATTGGAAGCGCATGGTACTAAAATCACAGTAAAAAGTACTATCGGCGAAGGGAGTGAATTCTCTTTCGCACTCAAGAAATAGATTTTTTCTGTATAAAATTATATATAAATTTTATTGCTAAATAAGAGATCAATCTTTATATTTAAGGCTCTTGTTTAGAGGAATTGGAGGAAATAAATGTTTGCTGTAGTAAATATAGCAGGTGAGCAATTTAAGGTATCGGAAAATACCAAGTATTACGTCCCTCGTTTGGAAGGGGAAATCGACAGCGATGTAACTTTCGATCAAATAATACTTTTTTCAGATGGTAAAAAAACAGAAATTGGTACACCGACAATTAGCGGAAAAGCTGTTCAAGCAAAAATTCTTGAACACTTAAAAGATGAAAAAGTTATTGTATTTAAGAAAAAAAGAAGAAAATCTTATAGAAGATTTAAGGGACATAAGCAACCACTTACAAGAATTGAAGTCACAAAAATCGGATAGGATTCCGGAGGTATTATGGCACATAAAAAAGGTCAAGGTTCATCAAGAAACGGTCGCGATAGTAATCCGCAGTATTTAGGTGTTAAAACTGCAGGCGGTCAAAGAATTACTGCCGGTTCTATTATAGTTCGTCAAAGAGGCACAAAATTTCATCCCGGTTTGAATGTTAAAAAAGGGAAAGATGATACCCTATTTGCTACAATTGACGGATTTGTAAAATTTGAAACTAAACGCAATGACCGAAAATATGTTAACGTTTCTGCTGAAAACGTTAATTAAAATTATCTATAATTTTTGATTTATTGGCTGCTCAAATATGGGCAGCCTTTTTTTTGTTTAAAAATAAAGTACTCCGGCGGTAAAAATTTATTGAACGATCATTAAAGTACTTTTTTAACCTCGCAAAATTATCCAATCCCTCTAGAGATATTTAATGCCAGCAAGACAGTCCAATGTTGTCCGTTAAGAATTCTAAAAAATATAAGCTAAAAAGAGAATTTTACTTTAGTAGGGAAGTCCTGTCTAATTTATATGTTTGTTATTAACACAATATGTATTATTATCAACACAGACAAAATAGAGAATTGAAAATTGTGTCCTCGCAGAACATAAATACTAAACTTACCGCAATAATAGTGGATGACGAACTTCACGGAAGAGAAAATCTGAAAATGATTTTGGAAAATTACTGCCCCGAAGTTGAAGTTCTTGGAACAGCCGAATCAGTAAAAGAAGCAAAAAAGCTTGTTAGTTCTTATCTGCCCGATGCAGTGTTTCTTGATATTAATATGCCGGTTCTCGATGGTTTTGATTTTCTTGCCGAATATGATGAAGTAAAATTTATGACTGTGTTTGTTAGTGCTCACGAAGAATTCGGCATTAAGGCGGTTAAATCCGGTGCAGCAGATTATATTCTTAAACCGATTAACATAAAAGAACTCAAACAAACTATTAAAAAACTATCTGCTCTAAAAAATAAAAAGATGGAAGCTGAGTCATCAGCCGAATCCGATAAACTAATGCTACCGGCATCTCACGGATTTGAAGTCTTGCTGACTGATAATATTATCCGTCTTGAAGCTGAAGGATGTTATACTAAAGTAGTTCTAACAGATGGAAAAAATAAAATTGTCTCACGCACTTTAAAAGAGTTTGAAAATACACTTTCGGATAAGTCTTTTTTTAGAACTCATAAATCTCACATAATCAACTTGAAGCATATTAAAGATTATTCAAAATTAAGCGGCGGTTATGCTACTATGATTGATGGCAGCAAAGTTGAAATCTCACGCAGAAAAACTCCGGAGTTTATTCAAAAAATTAAGACAGCTATGATGACTGTCTAAACATGTTCACCAAAATTATAATATTAATTCTTTTTGGTTTTCTTCTGTGTCTACAAGTTCTATCACAAACTCCTTCCTATTATCATTATTCTGCAGCTGATGGGCTTGCTTCTTCGACAGTCTATGATATTATTCAATCTCAAAACGGATTTATCTGGTTTGCTACTGCGAATGGAGTTAGCAAATTCGACGGAAATAAATTTACTACATTCGGAATCAATGACGGTCTAAATTCAAATTCAATTATTGCAATGGCAGAAGGAAAGGACGGCGAAATATATTTTGGTAATTACGAAGAGGGGATTAATGTTTTAATCAACGATAAGTTTCATAATTATTTTAATGAAATTATGAGTGAACGATTGGTTATCTCTTATTTAATGATTCCAAGAGACGGTAATGTTTTGCAAACGATATATGCATACGGAAATTACACGGGCATTAATGCAATTAGAGAAAGCAAAACAGCCGGATTTACAAATTCTAAGATTAGTCTATTTCAAACTGATATATATGCTATATATAACTTAACGCAACTGACAAATGGTAAAATTATTGCAGCAACCTCAGGTGGTTTGTATGATTTTGAAAACGGGAATTTTACCAAATTGAATATTACCGGTTTACCGGATTCCGATTTTTACTCTTTTGTTGAAGCTGATGAAGGCAGTTACCTTGCCGCAGCAAAGTCGATAATTTATCATATTAAAGATGATAAAGTAATCAAGCGCTATGATGTTAAAGCGTACGGAGATATTGGCGTTAGTCATATCTATTTCGATAGTAATAAGAATATTTGGTTCTCTATTATGAACAAGGGTTTCTATTTTATTCCAAGCGGTTCCGATAAAATTATCGATATTGGAAGTAAAATGGGCTTACAAAATTCTCTTGTGAATAAATATTTTGAAGATAACGAAGGAAATATTTGGATTAGTACATTCGGCAAGGGTGTCTATTGTCTTAATAATCTTTATCTAAAATCATATAACGAAAACGATGGTTTAAGCAATAATAATATCTATTCAATCGTTAAAGAAAATTCAGGAATAATAATCATAGGTACTTTTAATGGGATTAACATTTTAGAAGATGGAAAATTTCGCCGGCTGAAAAGGAATATCGGTAAACCATTAACTGAATATATTTATGGTATCAAGAACTTTGATAATACTTTCTATGTTGGGGTTTCACTTGTCAATGAAAAGATAGCAACAGTTACTTCCGAAGGAATCAATTTTTATATATTTGACCTGCAATCTTTTTCTAAAACTAAAGACGGACTTTATCTTTTTGGAACCACATCAGATTTTATAATCGTTAATCAAAGACTGAACTATACTGATGAGGGAAAAAATAGATTTTCCATTTTTGGAGATAACCCGAATCTAAATCGCATAAACGACATTTTTGAAGATTCACAAAAAAATGTTTGGATTGCAACCGCAAATGGTTTGTGTAAATTATCCGGTTTATCCTATACGCCAAATGAATTTAAAGCTGTGAAAACATTTTTCCCGGATGATCCTGTATTGAATTCAAGAATTAACTCCGTTACACAGGATAATCAAAATAATGTTTGGTTTGCTGGTGTAAACGGAATTGCACGTTACAACCTCGAAAGTAATTTGGTAACAAGCTATACAAATTTATTAGAATATGATTTATCAGCTTCTAACTCCATGACTTTTGATAAAATAGGCAGGTTATGGCTTGCAAATATGAAGGGATTATTTTTATTCGACGGCAAAGCGATAAAACATCTCAGCGGAAAAACAGGATTACCCTCAAGCGAGGTGCTTTCTTTCTATTTAGATGAAAGTGAGAATATTCTGTATGTCGGGACAAGTAATGGATTATCAATACTCGACATCGATCAATTTGATAATGTTAATTTCCAACCCCCCGAAGTGAACATCACTAATATAACAGCAGGGGATTCAATTTATACCACTTATGAAAACTTGGTTTTCTCATCAAGTCAGCGAGATGTCAAAGTAAATTTTACGGCGCTAAATTTTTCTTCACCCGGCACAATTAAGTATAAGTACAATCTTAACGGCGAATGGATGACAACCGAACACGGTTCATTAAATTTTATTTCATTAGGCAGCGGGGTCTATACTCTTCAATTAATGGCTAGTTCTCAAAATACGGATTGGAGTGAACCAACTTTAATAACATTCAGGATACAACCACTATTTACAGAAACTCTTGGGTTCTATTTAGGCATATTCTTGTTAATTACTATTGTTGTTCTTTTAATTGTTTCTTGGCGGATGCAGCTCAAACACAAAAAGATTGTGGAAGAGATGGAACTTTCCGAAAGAATAAATGAACTAAAGCATCAAGCACTCTCCGCGATGATGAATCCGCATTTTACATTTAACGCTCTTAACTCCGTTCAGTATCTTATAAATTCTAATCGAAACGAAGAAGCAAATGATTACATAGCGATGATGGCTAAGCTTATAAGGAAACATCTTGATTCAGCGGGAAGCGGATTTATTCTTTTATCCGAGGAAATAACTCGTCTTAAGCTTTATATGAATCTCGAGAAATTGAGATTCCAGGAAAGATTCTCTTATGAAATTATTAACGACACAAATATCGATGCGTCTTTAGTAATGATACCCAATATGATCATTCAGCCCTTTGTAGAAAACTCACTCTGGCATGGAATACTCGATTCAGGTGATGAAGGATTACTTTCGGTTTCTTTCTCATTCGAGAATGTAGATATTGATTCAGTTTTGTGCAGAGCGTTAATTATAAAAATCACTGATAATGGTATCGGGATTAAAACAGCAAAGAAACAGAAAGAAGAAGAATCAACAGAACAAGAAGATCATATATCGAAAGGAATACAAATAGTAGAAGAGCGTTTAAGATTGCTAAGCACAAAAATGCATCTACCGCAACCGATTATGTTTGAGGATCTCAGCACCCGCTATAACAATTCACAAGGTACGGAAGTTATTATTTCCCTTCCTCCATCTCTTTACAAAATTATTAACTCGAGATAAAGACCGCCTCGACGCTTACCGATTAATTAGTAAAACATACCGTTAATTTATTAAAAGATACCGCATCCTTATTTGCTATTGTAGTCGCACTCCTATTGATATAGATTTGATCAAAAATCGGACGTGCTATCGTGAAAATTATTAAAGAATTGTTCAGTCTATTATCAAAAATATTTTCAAATCATTCTTCGAAGAACTATAAACCCACTCCTCTTTTAATCATTAAGAAGGAAACTTCATTTTCTAATTCGAAATATGATGCTGATGTGAAGGAATACAGCACAATTGACGAAGCAATTGCCGATCTGGAAAATGACCCGAATGTACCAAAAGAAAAAATAGAAAAATTAAAATCATCTCTGAAATTACTAAAGAATAAAACTTCTATAACTATCAGGAATGGTGAAATAATATGAAAACGTATTTAATAATTAAAACTCTGATTCAACCGGGGAAATCTCAGGTGTGCGGAAATAAATTTTAAAATGTATTTAAAAAAACGAGGTGTGTTATGAAAACCAATTTTCTGCTTTTTACTCTTCTTTCTTTCTTTGTTTTTATGCAAGCAGGGTGGGCACAAACAGCAACTCAACCCATTGCAGGTGATGGATCAAGCGGTTCTCCTTATCAGATTGCCTCACTTGAAAACCTATATTGGATTACTGCTCCGGATGATGAAGTTGCGAGTCCAACGCAAGTAACACGATGGGCAGCAAATTACATTCAAACGGCTGATATTGATGCTTCTACAACATCTGGCTGGTTTAGTAATGTTGGCTGGTTGCCGATTGGTAATGCTACCACCCAATTCAGCGGTGAATATGACGGGCAGGGTTATGCAATTAGCAGTTTATACATCAACCGGTCATCAACCAGTTATATTGGTCTTTTCGGATATACAAAAGGCACGACAGCAACCATAAGCAATATGAAATTAACGAATGTGGACTTTACCGGAGAAAACTACGTCGGGGGTATAGTGGGGCGTAATGAAAACAGCTCCACAATCAGCACCAGTTACAGCACGGGAAGTGTAAGTGGATCAACTGATATCGGTGGACTGGCAGGATATAATTATGCTGCCGCAGTTTCCAATAGTTACAGTATGGTTATTGTAAGTGGATACAATATTGTTGGCGGACTTGTCGGATTTAATGATAACGGTTCCACTATCAGCAATAGTTACAGTACAGGAAGTGTAAGTGGGACATTTAATGTAGGAGGTCTGGTGGGGTTTAGCAATGCTACCATCAGTACCAGTTTTTGGGATGTGGAGACAGACGGAATAGTTGGTAATGGCAGTGGTGATAATAACTATGGAGCGACAGGCAAAACCACTACCGAAATGAAAACGCTTAGCACTTTTGACGGATGGGATTTTACCACTATTTGGCAAATGATAGGAACAAATTATCCGGATTTGCAGCTAAATTCCAATCCCGCTTTACCGGTCGAACTAACTTCCTTCACAGGACTTACCGTTGACGGTAAAGTAGAACTAAGCTGGACCACAGCAACCGAAGTAAATAATTACGGATTTGAAATACAGAAGTCAGAAGACAGGAGTCAGAATTCAGAATGGGAACCGATTGGATTTGTATTAGGGCACGGCACAACAAACTCACCCAAAGAATATTCATTCACAGATTCAGATTTACCGGATGCGAATGAAGTAAGCTATAGATTAAAACAAATTGATAATGACGGTACATTTGCGTATTCAAAAATCGTTACTGTCGATTTAACAACAATTACTGATGTTAATGACAATGGTATAGTCTATGAATTTGCACTCGGTCAAAATTACCCTAACCCATTTAATCCTGCAACAACAATAAGATTCTCAATCGCATCTGACAGCAGAGTTAATATTACAGTCTCAAATGTCTTAGGACAGTTAGTTATGGAACTTGTAAATGATAACCGTTCGGCGGGAAATCATGAGATTACATTCAATGCAAATGATTTAGCAACCGGGGTTTATCTATATAAAATTAACGCAGTTAGCATAGATGGAAAAACAAATTTTACAAATACTCGTAAAATGATTTTGATGAAATAAAAAAACCAATCTTCAACAATATTCGGAAATGGTAAATTAATTAAATAATATAATCGAGGTTAAAATGAAAAAGCTATATAACGTGATTGTGATACTCGCTTCAATGTTCGCTTTCACAAAACCTAAAGAATTAAAAATAATTGAAAAAGGCATGACTAAGCCACGATTACTTCTAGTCATGTTATTGCTAACATTCTCCTTTGGTGGAGTAGTTCAAGCTCAGTGGGTGTCTACGGGCTTAACTAATGGAACTGTCAATATTGTTTTCGAAACCGGGGGCAATCTTTTTGCCGGACTCCAGAATGGTGCATTGATTTCCACTAATAATGGCACAAACTGGAATTATACTACAATTAACTCTGCTTATGGTGTTTGGTCTTTTGGCGTAATCGGAACAGACATTTTTGCGGGAACTACCGGGGGACTTTTTCGTTCAACTGACAATGGATTAACCTGGAACGCAGTTAATTCAGGTATGCCGTTAGTTCAATCTTTTGCCCTAATCGGAACGAACTTTTTTGCCGGAACTGAAGGCGGTGGTGTTTACCTCTCAACTGATAACGGTAACACATGGACTCAGACAAATAATGGCTTAACAAATCTTACTGTTCGTGCCCTTCTTGCTAGCGGGTCAAATTTATTTGCAGGTACTAATGGCAGCGGAGTCTTCCTTTCCACTGATAATGGATTAAGCTGGAATTCAGTAAATAACGGAATAACAGTTCTTGATGTACGAAGTTTTGCAGTATTAGGCACATACATATTTGCTGGTACAATAGGAAGTGTTTTCCGTTCCGGTGACAATGGTGCTAACTGGAATAATGTACATGGTGGATGGGTTCGAGGTTTTGCCGTCGTTTGCGATACAGATCTTTACGCGGGGCAATGGTACAATGGCGGTGGCGTTGACCGTTCTACCGATAATGGCACAACATGGACATCTTACAGTACCGGATTAACTACTACCACTATTACTTCTCTTGCCGTCAGCGGGTCAAATCTTTTTGCGGGAACCTGGGGTGGTGGTGTTTTCAGTTCGACAATCGACTGCATACCAATCTCAGAAAATGAGGCATGTATAACCTGGGATTTACTAAGTAGCGAGGCTGTTTCTTCATCCATGGGTAATATAACCGGACAAGATGAAATTATTAGTCAGGGATCAACTTCGCCTTTTATGTCTGTTTACGATTACAATAATGGTCAAAGACTTTGGGTTGGGAATACGGGCTGGCCTATTAATTCAACAGAAGATCCAACACGCTATATTGAGTTTAATGCTTCACCTCAATCCGGGAATAGTTTTACCGTTAATAATGTTTCATTTAATTACGGTGACAATCCCTTAAACACTGATTTCAATATATTAGAATCACAAGTTTATTACTCAACAAATAATTGGTCGACTCAGACTTTATTGAATTCATCTCCATTAACTTACTTAAATACAACAATGCAATCATTTAATGTAACAGGATTAAATGCGTTTGTAGGTAATGGACAATCATTTTCATTGAGAATTTTTCCGTATTCACCTTCCGGTGGTGTTGCAATGACGCCCACTTTCGGGATTCACAATAATGTTATTATTTGTGGTACAACAGGACCAGACAGTTCAACCGTAGGGTCGATCTGCGGAATCAAGTTCAATGATCTGAACGGTAACGGTGTGAAGGATCTGGGTGAGCCTGGTCTTCCTGACTGGGAAATAAATATAAAAAATGACGATGCACCAGGTTCCACGATCACAACTACAGATGAAAATGGCAATTATTGTTTTGACAATTTAACTGCAGGAACGTACACTGTTTCAGAGAATAACCAAAGCGGCTGGCAGCAAACATCTCCTGTCTCTCCGGGAACTCATATTATAACGCTCACATCAGGACAGCAAATTGATTCGGTGTACTTCGGAAATCAATTTATAGGCATTGAAGATAGCTGCAGCTTTTTGTGTAATTCTGATTTTGAAGATGTGCAGGTTGTCAGCTCAGGAGAACAGGGATTTTTCAACATGGATTCCATTCCATGCTGGAATACAACAACTTCTGATTCTCTTATTGAGGTTTGGGGTAACGGATTTAATGGAGTACCATCTTATTCGGGTAATCAATTTATTGAATTAAACGCCAAAATGGTTGGAACACTTTATCAAGATTTCAATTCAGGTTCAGGGGGATTAGTTACAATTTCGTTTGCACACAGAGGACGTGTGGGCTGGTTAGATTCAATGAGCGTATCAATCGGACCGCTTAGCGGTACTCCTGTTATTTTAGGCACATTTACAGCCAATGATACTTCATGGACGCTTAACTCCGTTCAACATAATCTTCTTACTAATACAAATTACGTTTTAAGCTTTATATCACTTCCCACAGGTGGAACAGCAGCTGGTGGAAATTTTCTTGATGCAATTACGATAGAATGTCCGTCGGATACAGTTGGTAGCAATTGTGATTTATTAGGTACAGAGGCTATTAAAACTTCACCCGATGATTGCAACTGGAGTTTAAGTCTTCTTCAACCTAATGATCTAACAGGAATAACTTCAATACAAATTCTATGTCTGTTGCCAAATCAATTTACAACCGGTACCGGTCTTGGCACTAATTATCAAGATTGGTTTATCTCAGGATCAAACACATTTACACCTCCAAACGGAATCGTACCAGGTGGAAATCTTAATGATTTTTTCAATATGTCACTTAGCTATGTAACTTCACCGCAGATAGTAATTGTGAATTGGTTAGATGATTCTGGTGAAATAGTTTGTGCGGAAACTGTTGAATTGGATTGTGAAATTTCATGCACAACTATTCTAAGCGATACTTTAACTTGCAATGGAAGTATCTACAGTTATTCATACTCATTCACCAACAATGCAGATTATTCAATTTCCAGCATTGATTACACATTGCAAACTCCAAGTAATGTTTCAATTTCACCACTTACCTCAACATTATCATTGGCTGTTTCACCGGGTTCAAATTCTATTCTCCAAAACATACAAATTATGGGAGCCGCAGAAGGTGATACTGTAAGTATATTAGCTAAGTTTAATAGCCCCGACGGATGCTGCTGGTGCTATGAAACAATTACCCTAATAATGCCGTCTTGTATTACTGTTTGTGATTCATTAAGTGTTGAAGCACAAGGTAATCCTGAGGATTGCTGTTACTCTATTTCATTAACAAATAATAGCAGTATGGAATTCTCACATGTTGAATTCGAACTAGTTTCTGGCGGTATGTTCAGTACATTTTCAACTTCGGCAACGGGCTGGGGATTTACAAACGCTTGGCCTAATAATCTTATCAAGCTGAGAAAATTTCCACCCTTCACTCAAACGATTGGTCAAGGTACATTTTCTGATGTTCTTGATATGTGTATCAGAGATTACACATCACCAAACCAAGTTGTTGCCGTAAGATGGATGAAGAATGGAGAAATTGTTTGCACTGATACATTAATGTTCGAATGTACTTCACTTGACCTACAAATCGACAGTTGTTCGCAGGCAAATAATGGAACATTAATATGCTTACCTAACGGTACATTTTTATACAAGTTCCGTGTTCAAAATAATTCAAGTATCATGTCAACAGGATATGGAATTTATCCAACTACACCAGGCGTAACATTTTCTAAAACTCTTTTTGAGAATATAAATATTATGCCGGGACAAGTCTCACCATTAGATAGTATAATCATTTCCGGAATTGGTGGTGGAGAAGAACTTTGTTTCCAAACTGCTATTTTCAATACAGTCGTACCAGGAGAAAGTGTATATAATTTCTGCTGCCATAGCGAAATATTCTGTATTACTACGCCGGACTGCGGAGAACCCTCAGATTGTGTCGAACCTCCAACAGGAATGGTTGGATGGTGGTCCGGAGATGGAAATACCGATGATATCTCCGGATTAAGTAATCATGGAATACTTATAGGTAACAGTGGTTATCTACCCGGTAAAGTAGCACAGACATTTGTTGTGAGCAATTCCTCAGATTATATTCTCGTCCCTGACAATTCTTCGTTAAACTTCGGAAGAGGAAATTTCTCAATTGATGCATGGGTCAAGACCACAGACGATATGAACGCTTTGAGCATTGCCAATAAATTTTTGATAAACAACACAGCTCAAACCATAGCTTCAGGTTATGTATTGTGGATCGAAGCAGGCAAATTGGGCTTCTTAATGGGTGATGGTTCGGCATCAGCACTGCATGCAATAAGTAATGAATCGGTAAGTGATGGGATGTGGCACTTTGTTGCTGTTACAGTTGATAGGAATAATACTGCTGGAGGTAATCTTTATATAGACGGTAATTTGGTTTTGACTTTTGATCCTACAACAAAACCAAACTCGACGACAAATACTTCGTCGTTAATTTTAGCGAGAGTCAATGCGTATTCTGCTGCAACCAGTCAGATTGACGAAATAGAAATATTTAATCGAAACCTCACTCAAGCTGAAATACAATCAATATATGAAGCAGGAAGCGCAGGGAAATGTAAAACTACAACTGATGTTAACGATGAAGAACAAATCCCTAAAAAAATTGAATTGATGCAGTCTTATCCAAATCCGTTTAATCCATCAACTACAATTAGATATAATTTATCTAAAGCGGGTTTTGTAAAGCTTATTGTCTATGATATTTTAGGAAGAGAAGTTAAAGTACTTGTAAATGAAGGACAAAATCCCGGTCAACACAGCATTATTTTTGATGCTCAAAACTTATCAAGCGGAATTTATATATACACTCTTAGAACAGGAGATTTTAACCAAAGTAAGAAAATGATACTTATGAAATAGTATCATGCATTATTAAGTCTCTTAAAAAAAAGAGCGACCTAACGTTGAGGTCGCTCTTTTTTAAAGTAATTGAAAATATCTCTTTGCTCATAAATTAAATTTAGGCAACCTTCAAGGTCTCAATGCATGTGACCTTGAAGGTTACTACTAAGTTATCTTAAAATCCTAATCGTTCCATATCGGTAACAAGACTTTTTACTGCATTTACAGAATTATCTAAAGCTGCCTGCTCATCTTTATCGAGAGTTAATTCAACAATTCTTTCTATACCATTGCTGCTTAGAACAGCCGGAACACCGACATAATATCCATCGACGCCAAATTCACCTTTAAGAAATGCACAAGTAGGAAGTAATCGTTTTTGATCCTTCAATATTGATTCAGCCATCGCGATTGCAGATGAAGCCGGTGAATAAAATGCCGAACCGGTTTTTAATAATTTTACAACTTCACCTCCTGCCATTTTTGTACGATCTACCATTGCATTCATTACTTCCTGCGCCTTGGCTTTGTCATTGTATTTCCTTTCAAGCATTTCCATTACCGGTACGCCGTTAACATTCGAGTAACGAATCAGCGGAACCATTGTATCACCATGACCACCAAGGACCATTGCGTTTATATCTTTTACTGAAACATCCAATTCCCATGCGATAAAGGTTGCAAAGCGTGATGAATCAAGAACTCCTGCTTGTCCCATAACTTTCTGATATGGAAAACCGGATACTTTTTGGAAGAGTGTTACCATAGCGTCCAATGGATTGGAAATTATTATAACAATTGAATTAGGTGCATATTGCTTAACACCTTCGGCAACCTGTTTCATTATTTTAGCATTTGTGCTTAATAAATCATCACGGCTCATCCCGGGTTTTCTCGGTAAACCGGCAGTAATGATTACAAGATCAGACCCTTCGATATCTTTGTAATCATTTGTTCCTTTTAATTTGGAATCAAAACCGTCAACTCTTGCGGCTTCTGCAATATCAAGAGTTTTACCTTGCGGCATATCTTCAACAACATCGAACATAACAACATCACCCAATTCTTTCTGAGCAATTAATTGTGCTAATACTCCACCGATTTGACCACCACCGATTAATGCAATTTTCGTCCTTGCCATTTTCACTCCTGTAAATTTGATTGAACAGTTATTTAAAATATATGAAGAATAGACTCAATATTCAGCATGAGAATTTAATTGTAAAAGAATCTCGGATGTTATGAGACTATTTGAGATTTATAATAAGTATTATCTCTGTACCGTTTGGAGTGAAATTATATCTTAGATCATCAAGCAGGGAGCGCATAATATGAACACCTCTGCCGCTTTCTTTTAGAATATTTTCCGGTCTTGTAGGATCAGGTACTGTGTTTGGATCAAACCCGGTTCCTTCGTCTTTTAGTGTGACAATCATTTGGTCGTTCTTAACTTCAATTTTAATAAAGACTTTTTTGTTTTTATCGTTTTTATTACCGTGTTTAATCGAATTTGAAATTGCCTCAGCAACTGCAAGAGCAATATTATTAAATTTATTTTCGTTTAAACCAACTTCTTCGGCAACATCCAATACAAACTGTTCAACCTCAGGCATTAATTCAGGATCACTAAATATTTCTTTTCTATAAACCGTTCCCAAATAATCTCCAAAATTTCTATTCTAAAGTTTTCGATTGCGGTAAAAATATCAAATTGTGTGTACCTAAATCAAGTGTGCAAGTATTTATTTATAATAACCATTCTAATTGAATATTGAGATTCGCTTGTTCGTTTGTAAAAGGTCTTTCTGTGGAAATGAATTCGTAATAACCATAAATTTTTAATCGTAATTTTTCATTCATTATTAATCGAATATCGGTTAATGGTCCAATGCTTTTATAATTTGTAGCAAGTACTTTCTCATTATTGCTGTCATAATTATAAGTAGATAAATCAAAATATCTCAACCCTATACCTAATTGAAGTTGATCAAAGACATAAAAAAGTTTCGGCTCAATATAAACTTCGCTTAAAAATCTAACCGGTTGATTGCTGAAATTACTCCATCTGAAGTCGCCTTGTTCCGACAATTTTAGAAAACCTTGTATTTCAGATTTGATTTTTTGAGAAAAGATTATAACCGTTGAATCACGAAAAGCCAATTGTCGGAATGAAAAACTTTTAAAGTTAGGATTAAGTTCCTCAAAGTCATAGACTGTGTAATTAGCTGAAACCTCGGCACTGTTGGATGAGATAATATACCTGCTTTTATAAGTAACGCCCGAGGAAAATTTTATAAATCTTTTTACATTATTGTTAGAACTCCTTTCGGCAAAAATGTAAACTATCTTATTAATGCTTCCTTCAACATTCAAGAAAATATCAAAAAAGTAATTGATACTACGCAAATATCGTAATCGAGCAGTAGTAAGTAATTCATCTCTATCGTCAAAATTAAGATCGCTTGGAGTATCATAGACAAGTTTACGGTGGAAAATACTTAGAGTGAGATAATCTCGGGCAGTTAATACATAGTTTGATTGAAATGACAATGTGATTAGTTTCGCGGAATTATTTTTTTGTGATTCGGTTTTTTCACGTTCGTTGAAAAAAATAGGGTTTGCACCGTCTATAGGTTTGGGTGAATGCTTTTCTTCTTTTTCCGAATAAGCTAACCTGAAAATTCCTTCAAAGTCGGACGTTCGGTACGATGCAATTGAAGAGAAATCAATTTTAAATTCTTCAATCTTTGTATCAAAGGAAGATTGAGTTACTCTTTCAGCAAGAACATAACGGGTGTTTCTATCAATATTCCTCCAGAATAATCTTCCGTTAATATCAATCGAAAAATTATTAAGCGGGGAAAAATAAAATAATCTGTTCTGAAGCTGAAATTGACCTTCAGTTCTGCTTTGTATATTGTTGGTTATGTGGAAAGCGTTTGAAGTTATTGAGTCACTTTCAAAATAGAAATCTCTCCGCTGTTCAAAGTAATGAAATGACAAATTATTGAAAATATTTTGATCGAAGCTGGAACTCATATCTAGTTTAAAATTTCTTAAAGTGTTTTTACGCGGAGAAATATCTTCATTTTGAAATTTAGCACTTCCGTTGAATGAAAAATCATCCAATTTCAATTCACTTAGAAAAGCTTCGGAACCATAAACTGTTCCTTTATCGAGAACCGCAACTTGCTGGTTTTGTGATATGCCGCCGAAAGGTACTATCTGTAATTCTGAGAAAGGAGTAATGTTTGCAAAAACTTCGCCGTGAAGAACAGAAGTTTTATTTATGTTTAATCTTCTATCATCCGAAAAGGTGTTGTTATTTAATAATAACCCTAAAGCTAAATAGTTAGTAAACGAATATTGATTAGAGAACGTAAAATAATTCTCATCTTTAATGCTGTTTTGATTTGCTTTGATAACTGTTGAGCGAAAATTTTCATTTAGTAAAAATGAATAATGACCGAATGATTGTGAATATGATAGCTTTGAATTTAACGAGTATGTATTAAGTCTTTTATCAAAAAAACTGGTAAGTGAAGAAGGCTTTTTCTTCCCATCAATTATTGTCAATGTATCGGTTGATTGGGCGATTGCCGTTTGAAATATGAGAATGATTAATGCTATGTATAATAGAAATTTCAGTTTAACCGCCCGGTACGATTGTAAATTTATAAAGTTCGGAAAAAGAATTAGGAATATTATTACTTTTTGTATAAGTATAAACACGCCAATAATAATCTACATAAGGTTCAAAAGTAACATTTCTGATGGGAACCGATATAATACTATTAGATTCATTACTCGTAAAATTTAATTCCACTTTTGTCCCGTATATTTCATTTGTTTGCAGTACCAACTTATAATCAGCAGGAAGAGAAGAAGTTTGTATTTTAAATTCTGCAAAATAATTTAAAGCCGCATTATCCTGCGGAAAAATTAATTTGGGTTTATCCAGCAAGTGATCGCTAACTTCGGTTGAAGCTTGACTTTTCAATCCACCTTTATCAACCGAAATTATTCTATAATAATATTTTTCTAATAACTCAAGATTCATTTTATCAGTATAAGAATAGACCTTGCTAATACCAATAAGAGAACCGGAATCCGGTAAAAATGAGGAAGTCTTATCCCGGTGGATTTCGTAATAATCAACATCGGTACTGAATGATGGGCTAAATGTGATTTTGAATGTGAGTGAATCATCCCAGTTACGAGCATTTATATGAATATAATAGGGTGGAAGAGGTACGAGAATATTTTTGGGAGTTGCAAATGCCGAATCCGACAGTACACTTTCATTATCGAATTGATCCACGGCTGAAATCTTGTAATAATAGGTTGAATCATATTCGAGACCGTAGTCGAAGTAATATGTTGCAGTTGTTGAGTCAATTAATAAATACAAATCAGATGCGTCTATAGTTCTAAATATTTTATAAAATTTAATATCCTTTTCTAAATTATGATTCCATTCGATTCCAATTTCGCCGTCGTGTGCTCTAAAGATACGCAAGCCTGTCGGTTTTGCCGGGGGTATGCCGTCATCAACAATTTCTACCGGTGTATCGCGATCGCAACTAAAAAGTAAAAGTAAAAATACCGCAAACAATAACTTAGTAGTTGAAGTCATCACCTTTTTGAGGAATTGTAACATTATTAAACCCTATTTCAATTAATTTATCTTTTAGTACGGATTGATGTTCACTTTCACCGTGAACTAAAAATAAATTTTGGATTCTACTTTTATCGAATTGATTGCAATAATCTAACAATTCTTTTTGATCGGCATGAGCACTAAAGAAATCTAAAACAATAACTTCAGCATTTAGTTTATATATATCCCCGAATATTTTTACTTCCGGTTCTCGTTCGGTTATTCTTCTGCCCAATGTATGCTGAGCTGAATATCCAACTATCAAAACAATATTTTTTGGGTCTTCGATATTATTAAGTAAGTGATGCTGAATTCTTCCTGCTTCACACATACCGCTGCTCGAAATTATAATTGCAGGTTCTTTTAGTTCATTCAGTTTTTTTGATTCTTCGGTTTCCGTTATATAATGGAGTTGATTAAAACCGAACGGGTCTTTATTCTCAAGTAAATATTTTGCCGTATCATTATCAAAGCATTCGGGATGCATTCTAAAAACTTCGGTTGCGTTTACAGATAGAGGGCTGTCAACATATACCGGAATTCTATCTACTTTACCGCTCTCAAAAACATTATGAAGAGCGAAAACTAACTCTTGTGTTCTTCCAACGCTAAAAGCAGGGACAATAATTTTCCCGTTTCTCTCAAGCGCTTTGTTAATTATTTCTATTAATCTTTTCTCGGCATTAACAGGGTCATCATGAAATTTATTGCCGTAAGTGCTTTCACATATTAACAGATCAACAGGCGGTATTTTTTCGGGATCTTTTAAAATCGGTAGATTTGGTCTGCCGAGATCACCGGTAAATCCCAGGTTTATTCTTTTACCGTTCTCATTAATTTCGATATGCGTTACTGCTGAGCCTAAAATGTGCCCGGCATCAACAAATGAAAAAGAAATATTACTATCAATTCTGAATGTGTGGTAATAGTTTAGTCCGACAAATTTTTTCAATGTTTCGCCAGCATCAGCTTGCGTATAAAGAGGTTCAAATAAATTCTTGCCCTGTTTGGCTCTCTTCTTATTAACAAACTGAACGTCTTTTTCTTGTATATGCGCACTGTCCATCAGCATAATTTGGCAAAGGTCTCTCGTGGCAAACGTAGAATAGATTTCACCTTTAAATCCTTTTTTAACCAATGACGGGAGATTACCGGAGTGATCAATATGCGCATGCGATAGAATTACAAAATCAATTTCTTTCGGATCGAACTCCGGAAAATTTTTATTGATCTCATAAGCTAATTTTCTTTTCCCTTGATAAAGTCCGCAGTCAAGTAAAAATTTTTTTCCGGCGGCTTCAATTAAGTGCATTGACCCGGTTACCGTTCCTGCTGCACCAATAAATTTAATCTGCATAGAATAATCTTTATAATATTCGGAAATGATTAAACCGTAGATTTAATTTACAAAAATAGTAAAGAAGTTTGTGCGGAAATTTTATGCTCTTATAATGCGATAATTTTTGTAACCGTGATAAATTTCTCGTGCCGCAGTTTTTAAAACTGTAGCAGCCGGTACTGCGAGAAGCATCCCTAATATTCCCATTGCTTGACTGCCGACTAATATTAACAAAATAATTAAAAGAGGATGAATATCGGTTCCCTTTGAAAATACATTCGGTTGGATATAACCATTATCGAATGTATAAATGATAACAAACATCAAAGTGATAGACGGCAGCATCGAAAGATCACCGAACTGAATGATGGAAATTAATATGGCTGGCAAACCCCCAATAACCGGTCCAAAGTAAGGAATAAGATGACCGATTCCGGCAATAGCACCAATCGTAATAGAGTTTTGAATTCCTAATATAGTAAGACCGATTGTAGCCATAAAACCGACGATGAAAGCGTCGAATATCCAGCTTCTTACATATCGACCAAGTTGATAAGAAATTTTCTTAATAACCCAGTAAGAAACTTCAAAATATTTATTAGGCATCACGTCAATAATGCCTTTAACAATTCTATGCTTATCCTTAAGAATAAAAAACGTAAGAAAAGGAACAATAACAGCAATTGCAATTACCGAAATAATACTTGTAACTATAACGCTTATGTTATCAATAGAAGTAAAGAAAAGATTTGAGAAGAAATTACTAAGCTGATTAGTGATTTCTTCTGCACTAACAAAAGGTAAAAATTCTTCAATTGTTTGGTTAAAATCTCCGAGAACCTGATCGATATTATCCTTGCTTAAACTTCCGGCAAGTACATTCATTTGTTTTGCTATTTTCGGAATAATCACTGAGAATCCAAATCCGATTATTACTGCAGTAATAAGAAAAACAAAAATAACAGAGAATATCCGGTTGAATCCGTTTTTTTCAAAAAACATAACAAGGGGATTTAATATAAATGCAAGTAAAATTGAAATGATAAGCAAAACTATAATATCAAAGATTATAATCGAAAAATATAGCAGCAGACTCACTATAACGATACCAAAAGCAAACCTGCTCAATTTCTTTAATGTAACTTCATTTAGAAGCATTATAGTTTTTTTCTTTTACTGGTAAATTCAATATTCCTAAATTAAAAATAAAATTCAATTTTTCTCAGTTTTTCTCAAGAATTTAAATTACAATAAAAAATTATCTATGGTGACTTGTGTGTTTATGTATGTTTTTGTTAATTTTAGTTAAGATAAGAATAGAATACAATTTTAATAAGAAAAGTGAAAAAATGAGAAAACAAGAATTTCTTTCAATAGAAGAAATTGCAGACACATTGGCAGTTTCGCGTCAAACAGTTGCAAAATATATTCATGACAAAGAATTGAATGCTGTAAAGGTTAAAAAAAATTATAAAATACACTACAAAGATTTTGAAAAATTCTTAAATAAATTTAGCACTGTCTCTGAAGTAAAACCAGTCTATTCAATCAAATCTAGAAATTGCTCATTAGATTACGAAGGGAAGAATGAAGAATTCGTTATTCTTAATGACAACCGAACATACTATACGGAAACAATAAGAAAAGAACATTCCAACGACCATAATTTCTTTCTTTTTGGTGATAACCTATTTGCTCTAAAATTTCTAAATGAAAATTATTTTGGTAAAATTGATTTGATTTATATTGATCCACCTTTTGGAACAGGACAGAACTTTGGTAATAGTGATAACCAATTAGCATATGAAGATATTGTAATTGACCATCACTACCTGGAGTTTTTAAGAAAAAGATTGATTCTAATGCGTGAACTTTTATCAGAGCAAGGAAGCATTTATGTACACACAGATAAGAAAATTGGTCATTATGTGAAAATCATTATGGATGAAGTTTTTGGTTTTAAGAATTTTCTTAATGATATAACAAGAATAAAATGTAATCCCAAAAATTTTGCACGAAATGCTTATGGTAACTATACAGATATGATTCTCTTTTACGCAAAGCGAAAAGATCAGAATATTTGGAATGATATCAGAGAAAACTTAACCGAAGATGAAGAAGCGAAATTATTCCCTAAACATGATAACAAAAATGGTAGATATACTACACATCCATTACATGCTCCGGGAATTACAGTTAATGGAGATACCGGAGAAATTTGGAAAGGATTAAAACCTCCAAAGGGAAGACATTGGCGATACTCACGATCAGTTTTAACAGAGCTTGATAAAAATGGATTGATTGAATGGTCTGATTCGGGAAATCCGAGAAAAATTGTTTTTGCTAAAGATCATATCGGGAAGAAAATTCAGGATTTGTGGGAATTCAAAGATAGAGGTTTGTCCTATGTTAAATACCCAACGCAGAAGAATGTTGAATTTTTAAAAAGAATTATTAAAAACTCCTCGAATGTAGATAGTATTATTTTAGACGCTTTTGCTGGTTCAGGGGGTACATTGATTGCTGCTGAAGAATTAAATCGTAAATGGATTGGTATTGATAATTCTCCGATGTCTTTTGAAATAGTACAGGAAAGTTTTAAAGAAAAGAAAATCAAATGTAATTATGTAAGTGTTATAGAGAAAAATTAATATTGTTCGAAATATTCTTTGAGTAACAACGCACTCATTATATCATATTCACTTTCTTGTACAAGTACTGCCTCTTTATTGTTAATAATTTTTCCCTTAATAGTTTTGACAGCCCATGGGAACCCATCAATAATTCCAATTCTTCTTACTTCGCCTCTTTGATTTTTACAAAAATTCAAAATCTCTTGAACTTGTTTCTCTTGATTACCTCCTGGTTGTCCAATCCACTTAGCTTCTCCAATAATATATGTAGCATTACACTTGGCTACTAAATCAGGTCTCTTAGATAAACTTTGATTCAATTCCTCCATCAAGAAAGATTTCCCGGTTTCCTCTGAAGCATCTAAAACACAAATTCCTTTTTCAGATTTTTGAAATTCCTCAATTGATTTTAGAGCAAAACTTTGACGAAGCCATGAATTAAACATCGGTCCAATTTGAGTGTTTAATTTTGGGGCGGCTTCTAATCTAACAACAGTTTCCTCGGCTGTCATTGAATATAAACTTTTTGCAATTCTTTCGATCTGCTGAGGATTATTCTCTAAACATCCGTCAATGTTTTTTAACATAAACCAAATAGGATCATCATAAGGAAACTTATTCATGGTTGACAAAATTTTTAATAACTCTTTAGTATTTCTAGATTGATGAGCTATAATAATTGCTCTCCTAATTTGTGAAGATAACCTTATCGGTGCAGAAATTGAAAGGGGATAAATTGTCAAGATATTATCTAGGTATGGAGTAGACTCAAATAATTCAATACTTTTTGCAACCCATGAGTTTAAGTTTTTCTTGCCGGTTATGTCAATTGTTCTTTCCATGATATAAAACTTATTTATTTATTCTAAGAAAAAAAAGTGTAAAGTATATAATTGATATTGTCTATCATGTTAAGAATGTCTCCATTTATTATATTTGAAAATACATTTACAGAAATAAAGGAATGAATTATGGCAGAATTAGAATTATTAAATCAAATCAAAGCAAATGCTTCTAAAAGAAAAAAAACAGTTGTATTACCTGAATCGCATGACGATAGAGTTCTGTTTGCGGCTGAAAAATTAGTTAAAGGAAATGTTGCTTCGGTAATTACTATTGGTAACGAAGATCAAGTTAGAAGTAAAGCAGCAGAATTAAAAGTTGATCTTAAAGGTGTTAGAATTATCGATCCTCTGAAATCGGAAAAACATAGTGATTTCTCGAACGTGTTTTTTAATTTAAGAAAGCATAAGGGACTTACAATTGAAGAATCACGAGAAATAATGAAAAAAGATTTATTCTTCGGTGCGATGATGGTTCGTGAAGGGATGGCTGACGGATTTGTTGCCGGTTCAACTGCGTCAACCGGTGATGTTCTTCGCGCGGCTATCCAATGTGTTGGAATGCCTGAAGGTATCTCGATTGTATCAAGTTTCTTTTTGATGATCTTCCCGGAAAAAACTTACAGCTTTGCAGATTGTGCTGTCGTTCCTAATCCTGATGCTAATCAACTTGCAGATATTGCAATTTCTACTGCGGAGAATCATCAAAAATTAACCGGTGAAGAACCCTATGTTGCGATGCTTTCTTTTTCAACTAAAGGAAGTGCTAAACATGAACTCGTTGATAAAGTTTTGGAGGCGATGAAAGTAGTTAAAGAAAAGAGACCTAATTTAAAAATCGACGGTGAACTTCAATTTGATGCTGCAGTTATTGATTCAATAGGTAAGAAAAAAGCTCCCGGAAGTGATGTTGCCGGAAGAGCTAATGTACTTATTTTCCCGGATTTACAAGCAGGCAATATCGGTTATAAAATTGCACAGCGTTTAGGCGGTGCCGAAGCCGTTGGTCCGGTTGTTCAAGGATTGAAAAAACCGCTCTTCGATTTAAGCCGCGGGTGCAGTGTTGATGATATTGTAAATACTGCTGCTATTTCTTGTCTGATGGCTGAATAATATTATTAGAAATCTCGGGATTTCTTAAATCCCGGGATTTTTTTCTCCTCCAAATGAAACATTTCAATATATTTTAGTGTTACTTATAAAAAAATTGGAAGGAACAATAGTATGTATAAATATATCTTTGTTTTATCTGCAATTTTCTTAATCGTAGGTTTTTCATTTAATAAGAAGGGAGATTCAGTGACAAATAATATTCATGATATTATAGTAAAAAATATTAACGGGAAGGAAGTTTCACTTTCTGAGTATGAAGGGAAAGTACTTCTAATTGTTAATGTTGCAAGTAAATGCGGGTATACAAAACAATATGCCGGACTTCAAGAGTTATATAATAATTACAGAGATAAAGGATTTGAAATTCTTGCCTTCCCCTGTAATGATTTTGGCGAACAAGAACCCGGTACTAATGAAGAAATCCAAGAATTCTGCAGTTCAACTTTTGGAGTTGAGTTTCCTTTATTCGATAAAATAAAAGTGCTTGGCGATGATAGAGAACCGCTTTATGAAAAACTAATCAACAATCCTACTACAGAGCAAGGTGATATAAAATGGAATTTCGAAAAGTTTTTGATAGCAAAAAACGGTGATGTCATTGCTAGGTATAGAAGTAAAGTTGAACCATTGAGTGAAGAAATTGTCAATGCCGTTGAAACGGAATTACAAAAATAATTCACGTAGAGCTTTGATTAATCAAAGCTCTACCTCAATAACTATAAACCAAGGTCTTCTTTTATTTCCAACTTTGCGGCAATCATATCTTTGTGCTCAAGATGAAAATTATTGCTTATTGTGCGTACAAAATGTTCTTCGTACTTATTGATTTTTTCATCAGCTAAAATTAAACGCCACAAGTTCTTAATTATTTCATATCTCTCATCTTTATCGAAGTGCTCATTAATCACATCTGTAAATTCATAAAGACTAACGCTTTCTCTGATAATTTCATTAGACTGCTTAATTAATTCATCTACTTCTGCTTCATTCAGGTCAAACATCTTTGTCATGATAGATATTAAAATATCTTGCTCAGCGGGGTCAAAATTATCATCAGCATGAGCTACTTCAAGAAATAAAGCACAAGTAGCTAATTGTATTTTCCTTTCTGTATTTTCAGAAACAGAATCCGATGAATAATGTTGGTTGTTATTTTCCTGATTAGTATTAGTACTTAATAGTTCTCTAAAAAATTGTAACATCATTAACCTTAATTAGTTTTCTTTTTCTTCTTTGGCGGACGTTCATACATCTCAGTCATTCTTTTATATGTTTTTACAAGATCATCATTAATTTGATCCCATGTAAATCTCCAAGTCCAATTTCCTCCCAGTTTACCGGGGAAGTTCATTCGAGCCTCGGTTCCTAAATTAAATATATCTTGCATCGGTATAATAACCATGTCTGAAACGGAAGCATATGCTGCTTTGATAGATGCAAAACACATATCATCTCCGTAGTAGTTCAAATATTCTTGTGCCCATTCATAAATTCCGCTGCCGATTTCTTTTTCCTTTTCGAAAAAACCCCTTGTCGTATCATTATCATGCGAACCTGTATGTACAACGCAATTTCTTACATGATTGTGAGGGAGAAATTTTTCTTCATTTCCTTCACCGAAAGCAAATTGTAAAATTTTTATTCCGGGGAATTCAAATTTATCTCTAAGTGCCTCAACTTCTTTTGTAATTATTCCCAAATCTTCTGCAATAATCGGTAGTTTACCTAGTTTTTCTCTTATCACATTAAACAAATTTTCTCCCGGAGCTTTAATCCACTCGCCGTGCATTGCAGTCTTCGCATCACCGGGAATTGAGTAATAAGCTTCAAATCCTCTGAAGTGATCAACCCTGGCAATATCAACAAGTTCAAAAATTTTAGAGAAGCGTTGAGTCCACCAGGCAAAATCATCTTTTTCCATTACATCCCATTTATAAAGAGGATTACCCCATAACTGCCCGGTTTCACTAAAATAATCCGGCGGAACACCGGCAACGGTTTCAAGTTTACCTTCATCATTTACTGTAAACTGACTTTTGTTCGCCCATAAATCCGATGAATCATATGCAATAAAAATCGGAATATCACCGATTACTTTTATATTGTGCGAGTGCGCGTATCTAACAACAGCTTTCCATTGCTTGTTGAATATGAATTGAACGAACTTATGATATCCGACATCATCACTTAATTTATCATTCCATTTTTGTACGGCATCACCTTCACGGAAGGCTATTTCACGTTCCCATTGTGACCAAACTTTCCCGCCATGATAGTCTTTACAAGCCATGAATAAAGCGAAATCATCCAGCCATTCAGTATTATTAGAACAAAATGACTCGAAATCATTTTTAAATTTATTATTGTTTCTCTTAAAATTTTTGTAAGCTGTTTGAAGCAAAACTTTTTTCCATTCTATAATTGTACCAAAATCGATTGAAGAAGGATTGAAAGACCCTTTATCTCTTACATCATCTTCTTGAAGAAGATCGTCTTCAATTAATAAGTCGGGACTAATTAATAAAGGATTACCGGCAAAAGCAGAGAAACACTGGTATGGAGAATCTCCATATCCTGTTGGACCAAGAGGGAAGACTTGCCATAATCTTTGTCCGGCATCTTTCAAAAAATCCAAAAACTTAAAAGCATCGTGACCCAAATCACCAATTCCATAAGGTGAAGGAAGAGAAGTAGGGTGTAATAATATTCCGGCTGAGCGAATTAATTCCATATGTATTCCTTTTCATTTTTTTGTTCTACGAAAATAAAGATTAAAGTTACTAATGACGAAAAACTTTTTTAAAATTTTTTTCTATATTGCCTCCCCTTTTTTAAGCAATTTCGATACACTGATATATTAATTTTTTTAAATCGTTGACAAGAGATTGCTTAAAAAAAAAATAATACTTAATTTGCTTTCCCCATCGAGGCGAACAAAAAGTAAAAAAGATAAACAGCCTTATCAGTTTTTATAAATATTGTTAATAAGTTTAAGGGAGATTTAATAGATGAAAATAACCCGTAAGTTTACCACTGCCGGCAGTGATCCTTTTGAAAAAATTGAATTCGTAAAAAGAACATCGGAGATTAAAAATCCGGATGGTTCTGTGGTTTTCAAAATGGAAGATGTTGTTATTCCCAAGCAATGGTCACAAGTAGCTACCGACGTTATTGCACAAAAGTATTTTAGAAAAGCCGGTGTTCCGAAACTCCTCAAAAAAGTAAAAGAAGACAACGTTCCCAAATGGCTTCAACCTTCGGCTGCAGATACGAAGAGATTGGAAGAATTACCGGAGAAAGAAAGATATTCATCTGAGACCGACTCAAGACAAGTATTTCATCGTTTAGCCGGAACCTGGACGTACTGGGGATGGAAGGCAAACTATTTTGATACGGAAGAAGACGCTTTAGCTTTTTTTGACGAAATGAAATATATGCTTGCAATGCAGTACTGTGCACCTAACAGTCCGCAATGGTTTAATACGGGTTTAAACTGGGCATATGGCATTAACGGTCCTGCGCAAGGACATTATTACGTCGATTATCAAACAGGTAAACTTACAAAATCAGAAGATGCATATACACACCCTCAACCGCATGCTTGTTTTATTCAATCCGTCTCTGATGATTTAGTTAACGAAGGCGGTATAATGGATCTATGGGTTCGCGAAGCGAGATTATTTAAATATGGGTCTGGAACAGGAAGCAATTTCTCTAATTTAAGAGGTGCCGATGAACCGTTAAGCGGCGGCGGGAAATCTTCAGGTTTAATGTCTTTCTTAAAAATCGGTGATAGATCAGCAGGTGCAATTAAATCAGGCGGCACTACAAGACGTGCAGCAAAAATGGTAACTCTCGATATTGATCATCCCGATATTGAGGAATATATCAATTGGAAAGTAATTGAAGAGCAGAAAGTTGCCGCATTAGTTGCAGGTTCAAAAGCATGCGGCTACCATCTCAATAAAATTATGAAAGCATGTTATGCTGAACATCCTGAAAATGATAGATTCAACAAGAAAACAAATAGCAGATTAAGAGAAGCCGTAATAGAAGCACGCAAAAACAATGTTCCGGAAAACTATGTTGAACGGGTTATTCATCTCGCCAAACTTGGTTTTAAATCAATTGAATTCCCTACATACGATACTGACTGGAATTCGGAAGCATATGCAACAGTGTCCGGGCAAAATTCTAATAACTCGATTCGTGTAACAAATGATTTTATGCAGGCTGTAATAAGTGATAGCGATTGGAGTTTATACTGGCGGATTGAGTTAGAAAAAGCAAGAAAAGAAAAAAGAGTACCAAAACCTTTCAAAGCTGTTAAAGCTTCCAAACTATGGGATGATATAGCATACTCTGCATGGTCATGTGCTGATCCAGGTCTTCAATATCATACTACTATAAATGAGTGGCATACATGCCCTGCTAACGGTGAAATACGAGCATCTAATCCTTGTAGTGAATACATGTTTCTTGATGATACAGCATGTAATCTTGCATCTCTCAACTTAGTAAGGTTTTACAGCGATACCGAACATAAATTTGATATTGATGGATTTAAAAATGCTGTCAGGCTTTGGACAATTGTTCTTGAAATTAGTGTATTGATGGCACAATATCCGAGTAAGGAAATTGCGCAGTTAAGTTATGATTTTAGAACTCTTGGTTTGGGTTATGCAAATTTAGGTTCGCTTTTAATGAGGCAAGGAATACCGTACGAGAGTGAAGAAGCTTATGCAATAGCTGGAGCAATTACATCAATAATGCACATGGGCGCTTATGCAGCCTCAGCTGAAATGGCTAAAGAACAAGGCGCTTTCCCGGAATTCAAAAAGAACAAGGATTATATGCTGCGAGTTCTTAGAAATCATAGAAGGGCAGCTTACGACGTTCCAAAAGAAGAATATGAAGGATTATCAATTTATCCGCATGGAATTAATCCGAAATATTGTCCTGCCGATTTACTTGAAGCAGCAAGAGAAGAATCGGATAGAGCGGTGGAACTCGGTACAAAATATGGTTATAGAAATGCTCAAGTTACGGTGATTGCTCCTACAGGAACGATAGGGTTAGTTATGGATTGTGACACAACCGGTATAGAACCGGATTTTTCTCTTGTTAAGTTTAAGAAATTAGCTGGTGGAGGATATTTTAAAATTATTAATCAATCAATCCCGCCTGCTCTTAAAAAACTTGAATACACAGATGACCAAATTAAAGAGATTGTCAAATATGCAAAAGGTGCAGGTACTTTAACCGGCTGCCCTCATATTAACAAAGAAACGCTTAAGACAAAAGGATTCACGGAAGAAGTTCTTAAAAAAATAGAAAGTATGCTTCCCTCGGTTTTTGAAATCGGGTTTGCATTTAACAAGTTTACTGTCGGTGAAAACTTTTTAATTGAGAAGCTTGGGCTTTCAAAAGAACAAATAAATGATTTTGATTTCGATTTATTGAAAGCGTTGGGTTATTCAAAAGAGGAAATTGCTGCAGCTAATGATTACGTATGCGGTACGATGACGATTGAAGGTGCGCCATATTTAAGTCATGAACATTACCCGGTATTTGATTGTGCAAATAAATGCGGTCGTAAAGGTACTCGTTATATTCAACCCGAAGCACATATAAGAATGATGGCTGCCGCACAACCATTTATTTCCGGCGCAATATCTAAAACAATAAATTTACCGAACGATGCTACAATCGAAGACATTAAATCGGCTTACCTAGAATCATGGCGGTTAGGTCTTAAAGCAAATGCACTGTATAGAGACGGATCAAAACTTTCGCAACCTTTAAGTTCAATGTCTGCTGAAGAGATTGAAGAAATCATCGAAGACAAAGAAGATAATGATATTGTTAAAGTCGCCGAGAGAATTATTCATAGATATATTGCAAAGAGAAGAAGATTACCGGACCGCAGAACCGGTTATACTCAAAAAGCAAAAATTAACGGTAACACGGTTTATATTAGAACCGGTGAATATGAAAACGGTCAAATAGGTGAAATTTTTATCGACATGCACAAAGAAGGTGCAGCATTTAGAAGTTTGCTGAATAATTTTGCAATTGCTATTTCTCTCGGTCTTCAACATGGAGTTCCTTTGGAAGAGTTTGTAGATGCATTTGTATTTACACGATTTGAACCCAGTGGTGTTGTTACCGGTAACGAAAGAATTAAAATGTCAACTTCGGTTATTGATTATATATTCAGAGAACTTGCCGTAACATATCTTGGCAGAAATGATCTTGCGCATGTGGACGAAGAAGAAATTCAGCAAAAAGCAAAAAATAAAGTTCATCCCGATTCTGATGACTTTGAAAGTGAAGAAGTAATCAGTGAAAGAATGATTGAACTTGATCCTACATCATACAAATATGATGAAAATAACAACCCGGATAATCCAGGTACCAATGGAAACGGTCGTTCTGAAAGAAGCAAAGTATTTGCAATGCATACACAGATGGTAAAAGCAAAAGAACGCGGTTACACGGGTGATATTTGTCCCGAATGCGGAAGTATGACAATGGTTCGTAATGGAACTTGCTTAAAATGCACTACCTGCGGTTCCACAACCGGATGTAGTTAATTAAATTCTAAATTTAACCTTCGGGGTATGCGTATTCCTTATGAGTACTATTTCCTCGAAGGTTACTCTTTACTCACCGAATAATCATTTCGTTTTTGTGTTCAATATAAAGGCATTTTTATTTTTAATTTTCGTTGACTTTTCCTCACAAAACTGATAGATTCTCAATCTTAATTAGATGAGATGATTCGAGAAAATCTTAATAGATTACGTCAAAAAGTTGACGAAATTTGCAAAAATTGCAATCGAAAATCCGATGAAATTACAATCGTTGCGGTATCTAAGAATAATCCTATTTCCGCAATTGAAGAGGTACTTAAATTCGGTATAATTAATTTTGGAGAGAACAAAGCTCAAGAGTTACGTGATAAGTTTGAAGCAAAGTCTGAAGGACTGCTTTGGCATTTTATCGGACATTTACAAACCAACAAAGTTAAATTTGCCGTTAAAGCCGCCGAACTTATTCACTCGGTAGATTCCCAAAAAGTTTTGGATGAGATAAATAAACGAGCAGCTTCAGAAAATAAAATTCAGAAAATATTATTTGAAGTTAATACTTCTGATGAATCAAATAAGTACGGATTGAAAAATTTTGATGAACTTAACTTGCTGGCTTTTGCTGCAGAGGAATTACCAAACGTGAAAGCTTTGGGCTTGATGACAATGGCTCCATATACCGATGATAAAAAAATTATAAGAGAGTGCTTTATTCAACTCCGTCAATGGAAAGATGACCTTAACGATTCGGGACTTCAATATTCCGAGCTTTCTATGGGAATGACAAATGATTTTGATATAGCAATTGAAGAAGGTTCAACAATAATTCGTATTGGCACCGCAATATTCGGTGAACGTGATTATTCACAAAAATGGAATGAACAATGAAATTCACACCATTCAGTATTAAGAATCAAGAATTCAGCCGGGCAGTTAGAGGTTTTGATAAAGATGAAGTAAAAGCATACCTCGAAAAACTCTCCGATGAAGTAGAAAGAATTCAAAATGAAAATTCTAAATTGACTTCCGAAATTGAAAAAATGAATTCACGGATTGAACAGTACCAGCGAATCGAAAAGAATCTTCAAACTACTTTATTATCTGCACAGGAATCATCAACAAAAGCAGTTGAATCGGCAAGAAAACAAACTGCTCTATTAATAAAAGAATCTGAACTAAAAGCATCGCAGATTATAGAAGAAGCAAAAGAAAAAGCTAATGAAATTCGTGATGCAGTATTAAAATTGAGAGAAGAGAAGAATTTATTAGTAGCCAAATTAAAAGCTATGGTTGAAACGCAATCAAGTTTAATAGAAATTAGTTTTAAAGAGAGAATAGTTGACGAAAACCATGAGATTGATTTTACATCAGCTAAAAAAGATCTCGATTCAAAAATAAATGCAGACGAAATATTGGAGAAACTGTTATGAGTAAACTTATTGATATGATCAATGAGACTTTGAGTGTTATTCGTCAAAAAACAACAGACGAGTTTGAAATTGGAATTATATTAGGAACCGGATTAGGCGGACTTGTAAACGAAATTAACATTGAACATGAAATAGATTATGCTGACTTACCGCATTTCCCATTATCTACGGTTGAATCACATCATGGTAGATTGATATTCGGAACAATTGGTAAAAAGAAAATAGTGGCTATGCAAGGGCGTTTTCATTACTACGAAGGATATTCGATGAAGCAAATTACATACCCGGTCAGAGTAATGAAATTCCTTGGTGTTAAAACACTTCTTGTTTCCAATGCATGCGGCGGAATGAATCCCCTGTATAAAAAAGGGGATGTTATGCTGATGGTTGATCATATCAACCTATTAGGAGATAACCCGTTGATTGGTCCGAATGAAGATGAACTTGGCCCTAGATTCCCCGATATGAGTGAACCTTATGATTTGAAATTAATTGACCTTGCCGAAAAAGTAGCACTCGAAAATAAAATCAAAGTTCAAAAAGGTGTTTATGTTGCAGTCCCGGGTCCAAATCTTGAAACCAAGGCAGAATATCGTTTCTTGAGAGGTATAGGTGCTGACGTTGTCGGAATGTCCACCATTCCCGAAAATATAATAGCAAACCATATGGGAATCCGCGTATTAGGTTTTAGTATAATAACCGATGAATGCTTCCCGGATTCACTTGTTCCGGCTAAAGTTGAAGATATTATTGCAACGGCAATGCAAGCAGAACCAAAAATGACAATAATAATGAAGGAAGTTATAAAACAGTTATGATGAATAAAATTAATCTGCGTTATGCAACAGTGGTATTGTTAGGACTGATAATGTTCAGCTCAAACTTTCTTAGTCCGAAGTTGTTTACCGGTGAAATTTTAAATTTTGCCGTGTGGTTTATTCTTTCTATTTTTGCGTTTTCTTGTGGTTGGATTATTGACAAAACACTCGGATGGCGTTACGGCGGAAAGCTCGTTTTCGCTGTTATTGTTGCCACCTCTATTATGAGTGTTTTCTTAGTTACCTTCTTTAGAGGTTACTTCGGTATTAATGAATATTTGACTGAAAACTTCATACTCTTTTCTCTCCGCAATATTATGTTGGGAGTAATGGGGATTTTCGGATTAGCCGTTGCTGAACTTTTAGCTGTTCAGAAAGAAATAGAACAACTTAAACATCAAACGCAATTAAATAGAAAAATTGCCGAAGATGCAGAAAGAGAAGCTGAAATAATAATCCGCGAAGCAAAATCAAAAGCTGATGCAATGTTGGTCGGAGCAGAAAGAGAATCTTTGGAATTGATTAATCGTAAGAAAGAAATTGAGCTCCAGCTTAAAGAATTTTTAAAAACAGAAAAAGAATTAATTAAAAAATACGAAGCAGATTAAACAACCAACTCAAAATTACGGTAAAATAATGTTCAAGCAGTTCGAAGGAAATATTTCGTATCCCAAAATTGAAGAAAAAGTCTTAAAATTCTGGCAAGAAAATCAAATCTTTGAAAAGTCTATCTCAACTCGAGATGAAAACAATCCATTTGCTTTCTATGAAGGACCTCCTACTGCAAACGGAAGACCAGGTATTCATCATGTAATGGCACGTGTACTCAAAGACCTTGTTTGCAGATACAAAACGTTAAAGGGTTTCCATGTAAACAGGAAAGCCGGTTGGGATACTCACGGGTTACCTGTAGAAATTGAAGTTGAAAAAAGTCTCGGTATAAAAAGTAAAAGTGAAATCCCGATTTATGGCGTTGATAAATACAACGCTGCCTGCCGTGAATCTGTTTTTACATATCTTGATCTTTGGGAGAAAATGACAACCCGTATGGGTTACTGGGTTAATCTTGATGATGCTTATGTTACTTGCACAAATAATTATATCGAATCGGTTTGGTGGGCACTGAAAACACTTTTTGATAAAGGATTGATATACAAAGACTATAAAATTGTTCCTCAAGATCCCAAAGCGGAAACTCCATTATCATCACATGAATTAGCACTTGGTTACCGTGAAACCAAAGACCCTTCAGTTTATGTTGTAATGAAGCTAAAAGATTCCGAATTAACAAAAGAAGGGGATACATATTTCTTGGTTTGGACGACAACCCCCTGGACATTAATTTCGAACGTTGGTCTTGCCGTTGGTCCCGATATCGATTATGTGAAAATTAAAACCGACGACGCTTTTATTATCCTTGCAAAAGAAAGATTAGAAGTAATCCGCAATGAATATGAAATTATTTCCGAATACAAAGGAAAAAAATTAGCCGGACAAGAGTATGAGCAGTTATTCAACTATGTAAAATATGATAAGAAAGCCTGCTTTGTTGTCGAAGCTGATTTTGTCAGTACCGAAGACGGTTCGGGTATAGTTCATATTGCTCCTGCATTCGGTGCGGACGACTATGAAATTTCTAAAAAATATGATTTGCCCTTTGCACAGCCTGTTGATAGAGGTGGAAAATTTACTTCTGAAGTTACCGACTTCGATGGACAATTTGTTAAAGATGCCGATGAAGGTATAATAAAATTACTTCGTGAAAGAGGTCAGCTTTATAAAAAAGAAACTATTGTCCACTCTTATCCTTTCAGTTGGCGTTTCGATAATGTCCCGATAATTTATTATGCACGCGAATCTTGGTTTATACGAACTACTCAAATTGCCGATAGAATGGTTGAATTAAACAAAACTATCGGCTGGCATCCTCCGGAAGTTGGAAGCGGCAGATTCGGTAATTGGCTTGAAGATAATAAAGATTGGGCTTTATCTCGCGATAGATTCTGGGCAACCCCGCTCCCAATTTGGGTTGCTGAAGATGGTGATATGTTTGCAATTGGAAGTATAGCAGAACTTAAAGAAGGTTTCATCGAACGGGATGGAAAGAAAATTAAAATTACCGAACTCAAAGAAGAAGAAATCGATCTTCACAAACCTTTTGTTGATGAAGTTAAATTTGAAAAAGACGGAAAGATTTTCACACGAACTCCCGAGCTGATAGATGTCTGGTTTGATTCAGGTGCTATGCCGTTTGCTCAATATCATTATCCTTTTGAAAACAAAGAATTGTTCGAAAAGAATTTTCCTGCCGATTTTATTTGCGAAGGAATTGATCAAACGCGCGGTTGGTTTTATACTATGCATGCTATTGCAACTATGCTCTTTGATAATGTCGCCTATAAGAATCTTATAGTTAACGAACTGATACTTGATAAGAATGGAATGAAAATGTCCAAGTCAAAAGGAAATACGGTTGATCCTTTTGAACTGTTTGATAAATACGGCGCCGATGCAACAAGATGGTATTTAGTGACTACAAGTCCTCCTTGGAAACCTACTTTATTTGATGAAGAGGGGATTGTTGAAGTACAGAGAAAATTCTTTGGAACTTTACTTAATACATATTCGTTCTTTGCACTTTATGCAAACATTGACAAGTTTGATTTTTCTGAAGAGAAAATCCCTTACGAAAAGAGACCTGAAATTGATAGATGGATAATTTCCAAACTCGGTTCTTTAGTTAAAGATTACGAAAGCTTTATGGAAAACTATGAAGTTACAAAAGCTGCCCGTGAAGTTTCGGAATTTACGATTGATCAATTATCCAATTGGTACGTTAGAAGGAGCCGCCGCCGTTTCTGGAAATCGGAAATGAACGAAAACAAACTTTCGGCTTATCAAACATTATATGAATGTCTTTCAACTGTCGTGAAATTAGCTTCACCTTTTGCTCCGTTCTTAACCGAAGAAATTTATCAGAATTTGAATAAGACAACAAGCAATGAAAAATATGAATCAGTTCATCTAGTTGATTTCCCGGAAGTTGCATATAATGACGAATTACTTGAAAAGAAAATGGATATTGCTCAACGTGTTGTTTATTTAACGCGCTCGATGAGAGCAAAAAATAATTTAAAAGTTAGACAACCGTTAAAGAAAATTATTGTTTCGGTTAATGCATCGCAAAGAAAAGCCGTTGAACAAATGAAGGAAGTAATTCTTGAAGAGGTAAACATTAAAGAACTTCAAGTGCTGGAAGATGATTCCGGGATTGTTAATAAATCGGCAAAAGCTAACTTTAAATCTCTTGGTCCCAAATATGGTAAGCTGATGAAAAATTTGGCAGCTGAAATAGCTAAATTCGGAAAAGAAGAAATAGCAAAACTTGAGAACGATAAAGAACTTGAAATTAATATTGATGGAAGTGGCGTCATATTAACTTTAGATGATGTTGATATCATCAGCACGGAAATTGAAGGCTGGTTGGTTGAAAGTGAAGAGGGTGTTACTGTTGGTATTGATACTGAATTAACCGATGATTTAATTGCAGAAGGGTATGCACGAGAATTTGTTAATAGAGTGCAAAATATGAGAAAAGATGCTGATTTTGACGTGATTGATAAAATCCGAATTTTCTATGAATCCGACGAAAAATTCATTAAATATATAATCCAATTTTCGGACTATATAACTCGAGAAACGCTTGCAAATGAGTTAATATCCGGAATTTCCGAAAACGGCTTTTCGGAAAACTGGGACATCGGCGATTACAAGTGTAAGATTTCAATTGTAAAAGCAAAAGAGTAATTTATTGCGGGAGGACTAAAATGGGAATTGCAAAAAAGACCGTAAAAAAAATGAGCACGAAAACTTCAAAAACTGCTGCAAAGAAGAAAACGGCTCCTAAAAAAACTGCAGCAAAAGCTAAACCTGTTGCAAAGAAAACAGCTGTTAAAAAAACAACTGCTAAGAAAACAGTTGCAAAAAAATCAGTAAACACAAAAACTGCTTCAAAAAAGACAAAAGTTGTTAAAGAGGTTGAAATTTTATCACCCAAAAAAGTTGTTAAAAAAATAAAGGGATACCCTAAAAAGGATCTGGAAGAATTTAAGGATATTATCCTTGTTAAGAGAGATGAAATTATTGAACAACTTCAATCTCTTAAAGAGCAAATGATGGATCCGACAACAGGTCAGTATGTAAACGAAAGCTCTCCTTATTCCCTGCATATGGCAGAACAAGGAACCGATGCTATGGAACGCGAAAAATTGTACCTCTGGGCACAAAGAGAGAATAAATTTCTTACTTACCTTGAAGAAGCTCTTCAGAGGATTGAAAACGGTTCTTATGGTATTTGTGTGGAATGTATTGATGAACCGCAGAATCTTTGTGCAACCTGTCCGCTTATTCCAAAGGAAAGATTGAAAGCCGTGCCGCATACGCAGCATTGCCTGCAGGTTAAGCAAAAAATGCAAGGAAAGTAAAAGGGGGAAGCTAAAAGGTTTGAGAGTCTTATACGTTTCGCTATCGATAGTTATTGTAGATCAGGTTTCAAAACTCTTTGTAAAGGGATTCTCAATTCCGTTCCTTAATATCAAGGTTAATGGAATGAATCTCGGCGAAAGTATATCAGTTATCGGTGATTTTTTTCGACTTACATTTGTAGAAAATCCCGGTATGGCTTTTGGCATTAATGTAGGTATAAATTCCAAATTTTTTCTATCCTTATTTTCTCTTATCGCTTCAATCGGGTTGATCTATTATATTTATAAAATTCGACATGAATCTTTAATTAATCGATTGTCATTAGCTCTAATACTTGGCGGAGCAATAGGAAACTTTATCGATAGAGCTTTCTATGGTGTGTTTTACGGGTATGCGCCTTTGATGTACGGTAAAGTTGTAGACTTTTTTCAAGTGGAATTTTGGGATTTTACACTATTTGGTAAAACATACGAAACTTGGCCTATTTTTAATGTAGCCGATGCATCCGTTACTATAGGTGTTATTTTAATGCTGATATTCCACGGTAAAATTTATGATAAATCTAAAGATGAAGATAAGGCTGAATCCCCAAAAGGCGAACCAATTGAAACGGTAAAAGATGAGCAAACTGATATCGGAAAAAATATTTAGATACGAGATTACTAACGGTAAAAAAAAGGAACGTATAGATACATACCTCGCAAACTCAATTGAAAATTCCACACGATCGAAAATTCAAAAATTAATTAAAGCAGATTTTGTTACGGTTAATAACAAGACGGTAAAACCAAATTATTTAGTTGTACCGGGGGATTTAATTGAAGTAAGAATTCCTGTCTCTCCTCGTCCCGAATATATTGATCCGGAAGAAATTCCTCTTGATATCATATATGAAGATGAATACTTATTAGTTGTAAATAAACCTCCCGGCATGGTTGCACATCCCGCACTCGGTAATTATTCCGGTACACTAGTTAATGCACTATTGCATTACACCAATAAATTAAGTGATTATAATGAAGATGACCATGTTCGTCCCGGCATTATTCATAGAATTGATAAAGATACAAGCGGATTATTACTTATTGCAAAGGATGAAAATGTTCATGCAAAATTAGCAAAACAATTTGCCGATCATTCAATTGACAGAGAATATTGGGCTATTTGCTGGGGCATTTTCAAAAATAGTACCGGTGAAGTAATAGGAAATATTGCCCGAAGTAAAAGAGACCGCAAGATTTTTTCTGTTAGTGAGAATGAAGGCAAACATGCACATACCTTTTATGAGGTAATTGAAGAATTTGAATTTGCTTCACTTCTAAAACTAAAATTAAAAACCGGGAGAACTCATCAAATACGTGTTCATATGTCCCATATAAACCATCCTATATTTGGTGATCCGACTTATGGCGGAAGAGTGATTGTATATGGAAGCAATCTTCCCAAAATGAAATCAAGAGTTCATAATTTGTTGGAAATAATGCCGAGACAAGCACTGCATGCAAAAACATTAGGATTCTTCCACCCTGTTAAAAAAGAAAAAGTTTTTATTGATTCAGAACTTCCTGCGGATATGCAGACACTCATTGAAAAACTACGTTCGTAAAAGAAAGTTTATTTTACAAATCTTTCCTATATTTTAACATTATTTACAAAAGAGAACTAATATGTTTAACCCTTTTGATGTCTTAAATCCCAACCTGATTATAGTAATCGGATTGGCTGGAATTCTTATAGGGATAATTTCCTTAATGGTTTTTCTTAAAAGACGAATTATGAAAATTGTTGGTAAAGAAGAAAAGAAAATCCCCGGTCTATTAGGAAGCAGTAGAAATTTAATTTCGATGCTGCTGCTTATTGCAGTTGGAGGGATGCTGCTTTTTTTAGGTTTCTTTTTTATCGCATATCATAATTTTACTTATGAAGAAAAAGTTGCGGTTGTAGAAATACAGCCAGTTTCCGAAAAGCGATGTAATTTATTTTTAGAAGAATTTTTGGAAGATGGTAAATCAAATTATTACAGGTTCGAAATTGCCGGCGATCAATGGATGATTGAAGGAGATATTCTGAAGTGGTCTGATTACATGAACTTTTTAGGTCTGCATAGCCGGTATAGACTAAACAGAGTTCGGGGAAGATTCATCAAGACAGAGGAAGAAATTTCAATTTCACCGACTGTTCATTCCTTGATTCAAGATGAAGAAGATTTTTTATGGAATATTTTATATGATGTCGGTCATAAAATGCCATTCGTTAATACTGTCTATGGAAATGCAGCTTATCAACTTACCGGTAAGCCGAAAAAATTTGAAGTCTTTGTAACTACTTCAGGCTTCGGAATTAGAGAAATTGAATTAAATAAATAATACCTGATCGATATAGATACTCTGATAGACTTTTCACAAGTTTTTAAATAAAAAAAAGACCCGGCAAAACCGGGTCTCAATAACAAAAACAGAGAATGTTCTAGAAAATTATTTTACAAGAACCATCTTCTTAACTTGAACATTTTCATTGGTTGTAATTCTATAGAAGTATACACCTGAAGCATTATTTGCGGCATTCCACTCAACATTATATCTTCCTGCAGCTATGTGATCATCAACCAATTTTGTTACTTCTTTACCTAAAGCATCATAAATCGTTAATGTTACTTCACCTGCTTTTGGAATCGAAAAACTAATTGTAGTTGATGGGTTAAATGGATTTGGATAGTTCTGAGCTAATTCAAATGATACAGGAATTTGTCCGTCCTCTGGAGCAACATCACTGATTTCACCTTTCAATACTCCCAAAGTTAATTTCAACAATTCAACTGCAAACTCAGGATTGTGCATACCCCGTGATCTATCAGTCTTAATTAACAAATAGTTCCAGGCAGCTTGTGCCTGAACTTTGGTGACAGAAGAATCGGTAATCATAAGATGACCAGCGCCGTCATTCGGCAGAAGTTCAAAAATTTGACCTAATAATCCGTCCACCTCTATTTGTAATCCTTCTTCAATACCATTGCCATCATGATCTGCAATACCGTTTATGTATAATTTTTTCTGATCAAAATCATCACCGACATCACCGTGGCAAGGTGTACATACGCCAACGTTAGCAACACCATCAGGTGTTCTCATGGCAAATGTGTGTCCGCCTGCGATATATGCTTTTTGTGTTTCTTCATCTAGTGGACCAGGTCCCATATGACAGCCAACACAAGCATTATCAATAGCTTGAAGGTGAGGAGAAGTAGGTACATTGTAACCCCAAGTTACAGCATTTTTACCAACCAATACATCACCTTGCCCGCTGTAGTGGGGTCCAAAGTGACTGCTTAGATTTCTCAAATAATTATTAGTATAATCAACGCCGTCTCTGCGAGCTTTGTGGCAAGTGATACATAATCTTCCTTCATTGCCTAAATCTACAATATAGCCATTAGTAAGTGTTGCAGAAACTAACCTAAGCTGTGCATGGTTTGTAGCGTCATGAGGATCATGGCATGTAGCACAAGTAATTGGTATTGCACTTGGTGCAGTTGCAAGAGGTTGTTGTCCGCCTTTAATCCAAGCTACAAATCCTGAACCGCTATGGCAATTTGCACAACCGGCTCTTCCACCTGCATAACCAACATTTGGTCCGGTTGCATGGACAGAAATATCCCATTGCTGCGGGAATACGTGATGCGAACCTTGATCATGGCAGTAACCGCAAGTTTCTGCATCAAGGTTGGTTACAATTGCATTGTTGCCTGTTTGTCCTAAGTGATTTCCACCCGGTCCATGGCAGCTTTCACATTGAATTCTTGCCATAGCCATTGCTTCCGGGAATTGTTGTACTAATTGATCCCAAACGCCAGGTCCTAATTGAGCCGGAAATTCAAAAGGATAATCGTCAAATCCGCCGTTTACCGCTGTTGGATTAGCATCATATCCGGTAGTATGGCATTGCAAACAACTTTCACGAAAATGTGAACTGAGTTCACCATTAAAAGCTCTTTCAGTATCTGAATAGTGACCGGTTCCTTGCCACTTGTTTCCAATAAATCCATAAAGTGAGTTGTTATGACAATTCATACATGTAACCGCGCCGCCATCTACACCTAAATACATAGCTGAATTAAAAGTAATTTCTGCTGCCACTCCATTATCACCAAATTCAATTACATACCTGCCTGTTTTATCAGGAGTGAATTTTAAGTAAATAACATTATCGCCTTCAGCTAAAGTATTGTTTAGTGTGGTTTGTGAGCCTGAGGGAGAAACCGGCATTGTCCAAACCGGGTTCGTAAAGCTTCCGGTGGTTGATACTTTTAGGTAAACCATAGTACCAACACCAACACTCGTTAATCCGCTGTAAGGATACTCGAAGAAATCATCAACGAGGTCGTAGGTGATCATACGGGGAGAAACTCCGTATGTTTCCAGTTTTAGAGATTGTGCCATTGTTAGGCTACAAAACAACAGCACGGTACTCATTAAAATGGTAAGGTTTTTTAACATATAACTGCCTCCTGTTTGGGGAAATGAGTTTATTTATGTATAGAAAACATCAAAGATAATACCATCTTATTATTCGCTAAAATATGCGAAATTTACTTAAATGTTCTTCAAATTTCCGATTTTCAAGAATTCTACAAAACTGCTTTATATCATATAAGAAAATTTAGGATACATGGATAATGAGATATAAGTCTCTTTTATCCCCTTGATTAATATAGTAATTATTTTTGAATAAAGTAAGACCTATTAGTATATTTTAATCAAAAAAAAATGGCTTTATGATTATCTATAATACGCTTACCAAAACAAAAGAAGAATTCGAACCAATTAACCCGCCGAATGTTTCAATGTATGTTTGCGGACCAACCGTATATGATCTATTTCATATTGGTAATGCAAGATCATTTATTATGGCGGATATTATCAGAAAGTATCTGATTTATAAAGGATATAATGTCAAATATGTAATGAACATTACAGATATTGATGACAAAATAATTAAAAAGTCAAATGAGGAAAAAGTCGATTCTAAGTTAATAGCCGAGAAATTTGCAGATGCGTTTCTTGAAGATACAAAATTATTAAATATTGCAAAAGCCGATTTGTTCCCCAGAGCAACGGAGCATATAGATGAAATTATCGCAATGATTGACTCGTTAATTAAGAAAGGTTTTGCATACAATATTGAGGGTAATGTTTTTTATGATGTATACAAATTCGATGGATATGGAAAATTAAGCGGTAAAAAAATTGATGAATTGATTGCCGGTTCTCGAATAGAAGTAAATGATCAGAAAAAAAATCCGCTTGATTTTACTTTATGGAAAAAAGCTAAAAAAGGTGAACCGGCGTGGGATAGTCCTTGGGGAAAGGGGCGTCCGGGGTGGCACATAGAATGTTCGGCAATGAGTACAAAACATTTAGGTGAAACAATTGATATACATGCCGGCGGGAATGATTTGATTTTTCCTCATCACGAAAATGAAATTGCCCAAAGTGAAGCATCTACTGCTCACCAATTTGTGAAGTATTGGATACACTTCGGTTTTCTCAATATTCAAAATGAAAAGATGTCTAAATCACTCGGTAATTTTTTTACTGCACGAGAAATTTTGAAAAAATATTCTGCGGAAGCAATCAGACTTCTTTTCACCCAAACTCACTATGCAGGTCCGTTGAATTTCAGTGAAGATCTTTTAGAATCTGCAAAAAAGGGATTGGAAAAAATCAATAATCTAGTTGAACATGTTGGTGAAAAAATTACAAAAAATACTCGTGGAGATATAATCGATTTTGATTTTGATAAATACTATTTCGGGTTTGAAAATAGTATGGATGATGATTTTAATACTCCTCAAGCTGTTGCGATAATTTTTGATTTTGTCAGATCGGTAAACTCTATAATTGCTAAGAATGATAACATTGATATTAAGTTTTATGAAGATGTGAAACTATTTCTAGAAAAAACCGCACAAAATGTTTTGGGTATAGTTAAGTTTGATAGTGAATCAAAACAAATTGGCGATTCAAAAGAAAATGAGCTTGTTGAGTTATTGATATCAATAAGAACCGACGCTAAAAAGAATAAAAATTATGAACTTGCCGATTTAATACGGAATAAGTTAGCGGAAATTGGTTTCCAACTTGTGGACACAAAGAGTGGAACAACATTCAAAAAAAAATAAAGTGATAAAATTGATCATTACATTTTTTGTTACACTCTTAATATTATTGTTCTTATCTTGGTTCTATATTTTTAACATCTACGAAGTAAAAATAGATTTACAAGAACCAAGTTCATTGAATTTTGAATTGGAATTAATTCCGCTAAATTCATTGGGTAAGAAAGCTCCAATGCGAAATGTTGAATTTTCTTATACAATAATTGATGGTGAGGACAATATCGGCAATATTTTTAAAACTGATAATTTCCTAAAGATAAAGCTTATTGATTACAATACACCTGTAAAACTGGAAATAACAACTAATAAAACACAAAATATTTTTCTTGTAGAAATACCAAATCACAATATGGAATGAAGATGAAAAAGATAATTACCACAGTATTGTTTTTCTTTTTAAGTGTTATTCAATTTGCACAAGGTACAGCCGGTACCGATGCAAAATATGAATACCGTTCTTTAATAGATCTTCCTTCAGCCGGAATTCTTGAAAAAGGATTTGTCGGTGTAACTGCCGATGTTCTGCCATTCGGTGTTGTAATATCAAAAATAGAAGTTGGTGTTTTTGATAATTTTAGTTTTGGTATTTCTTACGGCGGCGCAAATATTATCGGTACAGGTAAAGTTGATTGGTACAAATTACCCGGTGTTAATGTTCGTGCCCGGTTAATTGACGAAACTGAAGGTATGCCGGCATTCACTTTAGGATTTGATTCACAGGGCAAAGGCTTGTATGACGATGAACTCAACAGATTTGAAATTAAATCTCCCGGTTTTTATTTGGCTGTTGCAAAGAATTTCGAATTTCTCGGTTACCTGAGTTTACATGGAATAATAAATTATTCATTAGAACGCGATGATGATGACAAGGATTTAAACCTTGGCGTCGGTTTTGAAAAAACAATCGGACCAAAAATTTCATTTGTTGGAGAGTATAATTTTGCAATTAACGACAATACAATTAAAGCTTATGGTGACGGGGCGGGATATATGAATATCGGAGTTCGTTGGTCGGTTGGCGAAGGTTTTACAATAGGACTTGATTTAAGAGATTTAATTGCAAACAAAAAGTTTACAAGCAATAAAGCCGACAGAGCCATCTTCGTCGAATTCATACGATCTATCTTCTAACATAGCCGAATAATTGAGAACTTTTGCAGTTATAATGTGTATAAAATATTGTACATAAACGTGCAATATCTTATACAAACGCTAAACAAATCTAAGAATATTCCCGTTTTTTACCCCATTTTATCGGCATAATATTTGTAAAATTACTGTTAGTAAATGAAGATTATAAAATAAAGAGGTGTGAGATGAAATTTTTATTGAAGACAAGTTTGATAGTATTTGCATCTTCTATCTTTCTTTCAGGTTGTTACACACAAATTGCAATGCGAGATGATGATAGAGATTATGCAAGAGTTGAAAAATCTGAAACAACAGAATATTACGACGAATATGATTCAACTTCATATTATGATGAATCATATGCATACGAAGATGGAGAATATTATTACTCAGACCCCGATGTAGTTATCTATGATAATTATTACGATCCGTTTTATAGACCTGCTTATAAAAGATACTTCAGTGCTTATTTTCCATCATCTTATTTTTACTATACAACATATTATTATCACTATCACGATTGGGGCTATTACTATCCTAGTTACTTTTTCTTCCATTATCCTTTACTCTTACCATCATTTTATGCCGGATGGTGGGGCTATTCATATTATCATTCACCCTATCATTATTATGGAGGATATTATCCTTACACAAATTTCAAAGATAGATCAAACCGTTATACTGGTCTACGCAACAGCGGAAGAGGAAGAGGTATAGATGACGGTCGTGGTACAATTACACCAGGCAGTACAAGAGATGGCGGAGCCGGTGATGGTAGAACAGTACAAACAGGAAGAACCAATGATAAGGAACGAGGAACCGTAACTTCTTTTTCAAGAAATGCTAATGAAAGTGGCTCAACAAGACAAGATCCTAGAACCGGAAGAAGTATTGATAAGCCAAAGACTCCAGCTCCGGCAACTGGCAGAACTACGGATACAAACAGAAAAGTTGTTCCCCAAACCGGTAGAAAAGTAGGCGAAGTTGAAAGTAAAGATGCAAGAAGATATCAAGTAGATATTAATCGTGAGACTATTCCTAGCAGAACACAACCGTCAACACGTTCAACGGCACCTAAGGATAATAATAGTTCATCTCGTTCTGTTGCACCGCAAAAAACAAAAACTCCTGAACGTAAAAGTTACTCGTCACCAAACAGAAGTTATACTCCGCCAAAGAGTAGCAGTAGTAGAAAGTCAACCACTACTAAACCTCGTTCAAGTTCACCAAGTAGAAGTACATATTCTCGTCCGTCTTCAAGCAGTAGCAATAATTCAAGTTATTCAAGACCAAGTAGTTCTTCATCGTCAAGATCGAGCGGAACTAGTTCATCTTCAAGTAGAAGCAGCAGTTCTTCTTCATCAGGTAGGGGAAAGAAATAATTTATGTTTCATAAATACGGAGTAGTTATGAAAAAATTCTCTAAAAGCTTATTGATCTTGTTTACACTAATTGTAACTACAAATTTTTCTCAAAATATTAATGATGCTTTACGATTATCTTTCCCCGGTATAGGAGCTAATGCAAAAGCATTGGGTATGGGTAATGCATATAATGCCCTGAGTTATGATTACAGCGGTTCATTTTTCAACCCGGCTGGATTAGGTACTGCAACACGCGCAGAATTCAGCGGTTCATTTTTATATAACTCGTTTGAAAATAGTACGGAATTTTTTAATAATAAAACCGATTTTTCAAACAGCACAACAAATTTAAGCCAAGCAGGTTTGGTTCTTCCTATGCCGACTGTACAGGGAAGTTTGGTTTTCGGGTTTGGTTTTAATCAATCCAAAAATTTTAATTCTGCTTTGGAATTTAATGGTTTTAACAGCGGCAACACTTCGATGATTCAATCATTGCTTGGATTTGGTGACATTTCATATGAACTCTATTTAACAGATACAACCGGAACACAAACTCCTATAAATGGTAATTTAAACCAAAGTGGAGATATTATTGAAGAGGGGAAAATTAACAGCTGGTCATTAGCCGGCGCAATTGAAGTTGCCAAAGATGTTTTTTTCGGTGCAACGTTAAATATTATCTCCGGTTCTTATAAAAGCGATAGAAGATACTACGAAGATGATACTCGTAATGTTTATGATGCTTCAGTTCGTACAGATCCTTCCGAACCGTTTACTGCCGACTTCCAAACTTTTTATTTTAATGATGTAATTGATTGGGATATTTCCGGTTGGGATTTTAAAATAGGATTCCTATATAAACTGCCGAGTTTTATGAAAATAGGTGCGACTGTTAAATTCCCGACAAAGTATACCATTAAAGAAAATTATTTTGTTGAAGCGACAAGCGAGTTTGGTGATGGTACCCTCGTTGAAATTGACCCGATCAGAAATATTGTTGAGTATGATATTACTTCACCATTTGAATTCACCGGTGCATTTGCATATGAATTTGCCGATCTAACTTTATCGGCAGAGGCAACCTTTATCGACTATACACAAATGGAATTCGGTGACGGGTTGGATCAAGGTTTGGTAAGTTCAAATAACAGAGATATAAAAGATGCTTTCAAAGAAGTTCTAAATTACAATTTTGGTTTTGAGTATAGATTACCTGAACCTTTTATTTCTATTCGAGGCGGTTTCATAATGCAGCCTTCTGCTTTTAAAAATGATCCGTTGGAATTCAATAGAAAATACATTACAGCCGGATTGGGAATTATGCCCAACAAAGTTTTGTCTTTAGATATTGCTTATGTCCACGGATGGTGGAAAAATATTGGTGATAACTACGGATTTGACGATTCCCGTACTTTCCAGGATATCACATCGACAAACGTTTTATTAACCGTAAGATATTTATTTTAGTCAACCTCAATAGATTGACTTCATTTACTAAGCGCCTTATTTTTTCTGAGGCGCTTTTTTTTTGTGAGGAAAATATAAAAGGAAGAATTCTTAGAATAGAAAGCAAAGATTACTATGTTCTTACCGAAAAAGAAAATGTAATCCGTTGTTCGCTTAGAGGAAAGTTTCAAAAAGAGTTTGAGTTGAAAAAAGATAAACTCTATACCCTGGATATTGCAGCTGTCGGTGATTTCGTTCAATATAAAATTAATAATGACGGTACAGGTGTAATTGAGAAAATTTTAAAAAGAAAAAATCATATTTCCAGAAAAGCACCAAAGATAAAAGGCGCAAGTTACCGCGGAGAAAGGCTTGAGCAAATCGTAAGTGCAAACGTTGATAATTTTTTCATTGTCACAAGTATCAAAAAACCGCAATTCAATAACCGTTCTGTCGACAGATTATTAGTAATCGCAGAAAGCTCAAACGTTAAGCCGCATCTAATTATTAATAAGATTGATTTGGATAAAAATGATATATCGAAAAAGTATGCGGAAATGTATCAATCAATTGGGTATGATGTGTTTTTGACTTCAATAATTAATAAGGATTCTTCTATTGATAAATTATTAAGTGTGATGAATTCGAAAGTAAATATGTTTTGGGGACATTCCGGGGTAGGGAAGTCTTCAATTTATAATATCCTATATCCAAGTTTGAATTTTAAAGTAAAAGAAATAAGTGATTATTCCGGGAAAGGTACACATACCACAGTAACGGTAAGAATGGAAAAAGTTGAAAAGGATACTTTTATAATTGATACCCCCGGAATACGAGAAGTTGACCCGTATGGAATAACCGAAGAAAATTTATCACATTATTTTATTGAGTTTCTTCCCTTTGTACATGAATGCAAATTTAATACTTGTACTCATCATCATGAACCCGGATGTGCTGTTATTGAAGCAGTAAGAAATAATAAAATTAATGCTGAGAGGTATGAAAGTTATCTGAACATATTGGATTCGATTGAAGATGATCTTTATTTCTGAAGTGATTGTACAAATTGAATCATTTCATTAATAAATTCTTTTACAATTCTATTCGGAACCCCATCGAAGTGTGTTGATTTTAATCTCATATCACACTGATCGTTCACATAATCAATCAAGTATAATTCACCGGATTTAGTTAATGCGAACTCACTTGAAAAATAATCAAGTCCGGTAACCTTATAAATTGTATTCATATCACTTACAATTTCCTTAAAAACTTCAGGGTGCTCAGATTTAACATCAAGTTCGGAATAAACCAATGTCTCATCATCCCACAATAAAGGAATGACTTTCCCGAATGCCCATAAAACTCTAAACCACGAGCGGTGCTTATTAATTACAACCGGATAAATTTTCTTTTGAATTAAATAACTATCATCTTTGTTGGTCATTCGAGCAGCTTGAATATCATCAAAAGTAAATCCATTTTTTATTACTCCATCGCTTCCTCCCGTATAATATGAGGGCTTAATAATAAAAGGTCTTCCGATTTTTTCTAAATTTCGTTCTGTTATTTTTAGTTCGGGTTGTGTTTCGTAGGGTGGGACGATTATTGTCTCCGGTATTTTCAAACCGGCATTAATCAATTTTGGTTGCACAAGTGCTTTGTCGGTTGACTGTGCAACTTTTTTGTATTGATTAATAATTCTGCAAGAAGATTTTTCAAGCAGATCGGCTAATTCTAAAAAATTACTATCTTCATCTGATGCACGATCCAAATATGCATCAAAAGAAATTTTTTTATCACGAACAAATTTTGTTATTTCTTCAATATTATTATGATTAATAAGAAAAGTTGACAAACTATTTGCTTGGAACATTTTCTCAATTAATTGAGTAAACTCAATGTCGTAAATCCACGTATATGATATGGCAAGATCGAATTTCATAAAATAAGTTTAGTCGTAAAAATAGTTATATAAGACTTTCTAAGCAAAGGAATCGCCTTGTTATTAAAGTGCTTAAAAAGTATTTTTCTACCAATATAATAAGGGAAATATGTATAAATTCAGTTTAGTATTAATCATAATAGTTATGTTACATGGCTGTTCAGGTTCACCTGAAATTACAAAAGAAGACTCACCCGAATCCGCAAAAAACAAAGAATATGCAAAGGAACTTTTTATTTCAGGTTCACTTCACGAAATGAAAGGTAATTATACAGAAGCAATTATTGATTACCAGGAAGCATTAAGATTAGACCCGTCACCGGGAATTCATTTTGCTTTGGCAAAAAATTTTATGAGAATTAAAAAGCTTCCCGCAGCATTAATACATGCTAAAGATGCAGTAAAAGGTGATACCGATAATTTTGAGTACAACTATTTACTTGCTTCAATTTATCAATTAGGCAACCAGTCCGATTCCGCCGCAAAAGTTTACGAAAGTATAATAAGTAAAAACCCTTCGGATGAAAGGGCATATTATTCATTAGCTCAAATTTATGAATCATCTAAACCGTTGAAGGCGCTTGAACTTTATCATAAACTTATTGATTTAATAGGTCCGGAATGGAATGTGCTTGTTAATATTGCAAATCTGAACGAAAGAATCGGAAATGTTGAGGGGACAATTGCAACTATTGAAGAATTGATTCAAATCGATCCCGATAATCTTCGAATGAGAAAATTGTTAGTCGAGTCATATCTAAAAACCGAAAAGTATGATAAAGCACTAAATTTAACGGAAGAGTTATTGATTCAATTTCCGGAGGATATTAATCTAATTGAGTATAAAGCTAATGCACTGATACAATCGGATAGATGGACAGAAGGAGCTGAAGAATACGTAAAATTAAGTGAACGGGCTGATATGCATTTTGAATCCAAAATTAAAATTGGTGCAGCTTTTTTCAATCATGCCGGCAAAGATAGTCTTTCACTTCCAAGAGCAAAAAAGATATTTAATGATATCGATGCCGATACTACACATTGGCAGGTAAAATTGTATTTAGCTCAAATAGCTCTGCATGAAAATGAAGATTCAACAGCCGTAGATTATTTCAAATCTGCCGGTGAACTTGCTCCTTGGAATCCACAAATTTTCATGTCGCTTGGCGGACTTCTGTTTGATTCCGGCAGGTATGAAGAAGCAATAGAAATTTTAGAACCGGTAATTGAACGATTCCCTGATGAGTTTGCATTGAACTTAATACTCGGTATTTCTTATACACAATCAACCGAGTATGAAAAATCGGAACCGTATCTCAAAAAATCTTTACTACTGAACCCGGATGATTTTACAAGTTTGTACGCATACGGGATAACTCTGAATCAACTAAAGAAAGAGGAAGAAGCGTTAATTTATCTTAACCGAGCTTTGGAAAAGGAACCGATGAATGTTTCATTAATTGGTACAATAGGTTTGATAGAAGAAAATCTCGGCAATCATGATAAATCAGCCGATCTTTATGAATATGCACTTTCCATTGATTCAGAGAATGCACTTGTATTAAATAATTATGCATACTCATTGGCTGAACGAGATATCGAATTAGAAAAAGCATTACAGATGGTAGAAAAAGCTCTTGAAATCGATCCCTATAATTCTTCTTATTTAGATACAATCGGCTGGGTCTATTTTAAATTAGGTGATTATGAAAAAGCAAGGGATTATATATATCAATCATTAAAAGAAAACGAAGATAATGCCGAAGTAACTGACCATCTGGGTGATGTATATTTCAAACTGAATAATAAAATCAAAGCTTTGGAATATTGGAAGAAAGCATTTGAACTTGATCCCGAAAGAGAAGGTTTACAAGAAAAAATTCAAAAAGGTGAATTGTGAAAAGAACTTTTATTCATGCAGTAATACATTTAGTGATTTTTATTTCAATCTCAATTTTATTTTCTTCATGCGTACCGTCAAAACCGGTTGATGAAGAACGTATTTTACCGGCTGATCGCTTAATGAAAAAATTAGAAGCCAATAGACGGAAAATAAAAACTTTTAGCGGAAGCGGAACAATCAATCTAAGCAGTCCGCAGCTAACTGCAAAGGCAAGTTTTCAAGTATCGTTAAAGAAACCCGATTCATTGAAGATATCCTTTTACGGACCTTTCGGAATTGATCTCGCACAATCAGTTGCAACCAGAAGAGATTTTATTTTTTACGATGTTATAAATAACAGGGTATTCAAAGGCATAACAAAAGATCTATCTCTGAAAAATATTTTTAAAGTAGACCTTACTTTTGATGAACTAATGGATGCATTTGCCGGTGCTGTTGACTTAACCGATAAACTTAGACGTGAACCGGACGAATTATTGATCAGAAATGATTCATATCTTTTATCCTATTCCGAACAAATTACCGGCAGAAAAAGTTTATATGAAATATTAATAGATGACTTAGCAATTACAAAATTCAGCATAATAGAGCAACCGAGAAATTTAGTTTTAGAGGGTTCCTACAAAGATTTTGAAATGTTTGATGATGTCCCGCTTCCATATAAAATTAATATCAATTATAAGTTGATGAATCAAAATATTGATATAGATTATAGAAGCATTAGAGTAAACAGAGATATCGGAAGTTTGAGTTTCAAAATTCCCGAAGATGCAGAAATAATTGAATGGTAAAAACAATCAAGTATTTCATAATTATTTTATTTGCGGTTTACTTCAGCGTAAATGCGCAAAGCAATAATAAGATTGAAGAGCATAATGTTGTTTTAATGAATCTTCGTTCGGAAATCTCTTCATTGCAATCCAAGCTAAATGATTTATCGGATCAAGAAAAAAAATCTCTTCAGGCACTTCAAAATATTAATCAGCAAAATTTACTGATAAGTAAAGTCATCACTAAACTCAAACAGGAAGAAAGGCAAAAAGAACGGGAGATCACTCGTTTGAATTCTGAAATTTCGGAATTAGAAACCGAAATTGAAAAATTGCGCGATGATTATTCGAATTATCTTGTTTGGCTTTACAAACACAGAAAAGGATCTTTCCTAAAATTTCTATTAAGCGCCGAATCAATTAATCAAGCTGTAATTCGCTATAAATATCTTAACTATATAACAAGCGAAAAACAAGATCTGCTTAATCAATTAAAAGAGAAAAAAAATAGATTTGTTAAATTGATAGATGTAAGAGAGAAAGAAAAATATGAAAAAGAGCGTTTAGTAAATGAGAAAGAAAAAGAACAGGAATCTTTAGTTGATAAAAAAATTGTAAGTGAATTTATAATCGCTTCATTACAAGAAGATCAAAACGCTTTGCTTCAGGAAATTGACGAAAAAAGAAAAGCCGAGATCCAAATAAAAAATTTGATTGCCAAATTGATTGAAGACGAAAGACTTAGACAAGAAGAAATGCGTCTTGCACGACTAAAAAATGAAGAAGTCAAATTTGATTATAACTATGATAATTTTGAAAACTTTTCTAATCTTCAAGGTGTGCTAAACTGGCCTGTTAAGACCGGTAAAATAATCCGCAACTTCGGTGAAAACAGAAATATTAAATTAAATACAGTTACTTTGAACTACGGTGTAGATATCCAAACTGAAAAAGGGGAAGAAGTATTTGCCGTTGCCGAAGGTATTATATCTGCAATTGAATGGATTCCGGGTTATGGAAGTGTAGTGATCATTACACATAAGAATAATTATCGTACGGTGTATGGACACATTTCCGAAATAAGCGTAATTGAAGGTAACAAAGTTGAAGGCGGTACATTACTGGGCAAAGTTAACCAAAGTTTAGAGGGCAACATCTTACATTTTGAAATCTGGAATGAAAGAAATTATCAAAACCCGGAAGTTTGGCTGGTAAGGAAATAAAAACTGAATTTATTTTGATAAAAAAATTAGCTATAAATTTTTCTTCTTTAACTGCATTGCAAATCAGTAATTATGTTATCCCGTTAATTACATTTCCGTATTTAGTTCGTGTTTTAGGCCCGACAAATTTCGGGTTAGCAAACTTTGCTTTTGCCTTTTTAGTTTACTTCAATACCGTTATAGAATTTGGATTTAATTTTTCATCGACCCGAGAAATTGCTCAATCAAAAGATGATAGGAATAAAATCAATCAACTTTTTAATCTGACCTTTTTTAGTAAAATCATTTTGCTTATTCCAATTTCAATTCTGTATTTTATTCTTATCTCACTTATTCCCTTCTTCAGTCAAAACTTTTTAATATATACGATTGCATATTTCTCAATAATCGGCAATTTATTATTACCGGTTTGGTTCTTCCAAGGTATTGAGAAAATGTATTATATAACAATCTTCAATATTGTCTTTAGAGTAATTGGTGTGGTGTTTATATTTTTATTCGTGGTGAAAGAAGAAGATTTGATTATATATTTAGTAATTACTTCCGGTGTTCTTTTATTAACCGGAGTATCATCTGTCTATTATATACTAAGACAGAAATTAGTCGATTTAGCTCTTCCAAAGTATGAATCTATAAAACAACATCTAAGAGAAGGATTTAATTTATTTTCTTCACAATACTTAATCATGTTATATACTACATCAAACACATTTATCTTGGGATTGATAAGTGGTAGCACAGCAGTTGGGTTTTTTACCGGTGCAGATAAAATTCGTGCCGCAGTTCAGAATGTCGGGGGAATCGCGGGACAAACAATCTTTCCACACATATCTAATTTATTTCGGGAAAGCAAAGTATCTACCGTAAAATTTCTTAAAAAATATTTAATAGTTATTGGAATACCCGCATTTTTATTTAGTACATTTCTTTTTTTATTTAGTGAAGAGCTGATCCTTCTTATATTGGGGAAGCAATATTTAAACTCGGTTCAAATCTTAAAATGGCTGGCATTTCTTCCGTTCATAATATTCTTAAGTAATGTTTTTGGAATACAATTTATGCTCGGTCAAGGATTTGATAGTGAGTTTAGAAAAATTATTTTTATTGGTGCAGCGTTGAATTTAATTTTACTTATTACTCTTGTTCCTCTTTATGGAGCAGAAGGCACGGCAGCAAGTATGCTTTGTACTGAGATAGTAATTACATTATTAACATTTTTCTTTTTTATCCGGAATAAAAATGAAATATGATTATCTAATAGTTGGTGCTGGTTTCGCCGGTTCAGTTATGGCCGAGCGATTAGCATCCCAAATGGATAAAAAGGTTTTGGTTGTTGAAAAGCGAAATCATATTGCAGGAAATGCTTATGATGAATACGATGAACATGGAATTTTAGTCCATCGTTACGGACCTCATATATTTCATACAAACAGTAAAAAAGTTTTTGAATACTTAAGTCAATTTACCGAGTGGATTCCTTATGAACACAAAGTTCTGGCAAAATTAAACGGAAGTTTATATCCAATTCCTATTAATAGATTAACAGTCAATAAACTTTATAACAAGAATTTTACAACAGAAAAAGAAGTTTCAGATTATTTTGAATCAGTTAGAGAAAAACGATACCCGATTTTAAATTCGGAAGACATTATTGTCAATCAAGTTGGAGTTGATTTATTTGAAAAATTTTTCAGATATTACACAAAAAAACAATGGAATTTGGAACCAAGAGAATTGAATCCTTCCGTTTGCGGCAGAATACCGGTTAGAACAAATGATGATTGCAGATATTTTACCGACAAGTATCAATTTATGCCGAAAGATGGCTACACAAAAATGTTTGAAAAAATGTTATCGCATAAAAATATAGAAGTAATTCTAAACACCGACTATAAAGATATTTTAGATGATATCAAGTTTGATAAAATGATTTACACCGGACCGATTGATTATTTTTTTGATTATCAGTTTGGTAAGCTGCCTTATAGGTCAATTAGGTTTATGTGGGAGACATTCGATAAAGAATATTTTCAAGAAATAGCTCAAATTAATTATACTGGAAAAGATGATGATTATACAAGAGTTGTTGAACATAAATATCTCTCCGGACAAAAAGCCAATATGACAACAATTAGCAAAGAATATCCTACCTTTAATGGAGAACCATTTTATCCAATACCAAATGAAAATAATCAAGAAATTTTCATGCGTTATAAAAAGGAAAGTGAAAAAATAAAAGACGTAATTTTCACCGGCAGATTAGCGGAGTATAAGTATTATAATATGGATCAAGTGGTTGCAAATACTCTTAATCAATTCGAAAAGTTGTAAAATGAATCCATTAGTTACGGTAAATATATTATCATTTAACAGAAAAGATGAGCTTAGAAATACTTTGCAAAAAGTGTATGAGCAGTCGTATAAAAACATTGAAGTGATTGTTGTTGATAATGCCTCATCAGATGGTTCACCTCAAATGGTAAAAAAAGAATTTCCAGAAGTTATTCTCGTTGAACTTGAGAAAAATATTGGAATAGCTGGTTGGAATACGGGGTTTGAAATTGCAAAAGGGGAGTATGTTTTGGTTTTGGATGATGATGCATATCCCGCTAGAAATGCAATAGAATTAGGAATAAAAGAGATTCTTAAAGATTCGAAGGCGGCCTGTATAGCATTCAACATATCTGATCTAAACAAAAAGAATAAATTTCGTACTAAATGGTTACCTGCTAAAGAAGTATCAAAATGTGAATGGCCAGTTTTTGTTGGTTGTGCAGCATTGTTTCGTAAAAAAATGTTACTAAGACATCCAATGCCGGAAGATTATTTTGTTTATCAACATGAGTTGCCAATTTCTGCAACTATTTATACACAGGGCGGAAAAATAATTTACTTGAAGGATGCGAGTGCACACCATTTTTTTAAAGACCAGTTTTCCTATTCTAAAAAATTAGATCAATATGTATTCAGGAATAATTTAAAGTATATATTTACATATCTACCTTTGTTTATTTCCCCATTATATTTTTTACAGAATATTTTATTTTTTTTTACTCGCTCCATTAGACAAAAATGGTTGAAAGATTACTTTATAATCATTAAAGACTTAGAACTAAAAAGTGGTAATGAAAAAATTTCATTAAGTTATTTTTTTCATCTCCGTAAATTACATTTATTTAATCTTGGTTTGCTATCAAAACTAAGGATAAAATGAACATCCTTTTTTTAGTTAATGAATTACTTCAGGTATGTGGTGTTACAAAACATCTTTATCATTTGATTGATGGTTTACAGAAAAACTATCCTAATAATGAATATTTTATTATGACAGGTGGAGGAAATGCAATACAAAAATTTCAGTCTCTTGGTGTACCAGTTATTATAAATGAAAACTTAAGACATGAGACTAGATCAATAACTGGTTATTTAAAAGGTATAAAAGAAGTTTACAGTTTTGTTAAAAGGAATGATATACAAATTATTCATTCGCATCATCATTATGCGGCAAGCATCGCTAGCAAAGCTGTTAAGTTTACTAACACAAAAACTATTTTAACAAATCATGGGTTACTTCCTGCAGTTGGGAGACTAAATCATTTTAATGCAGATCATATTATCGCAGTAAATGAACATGTAATAGAATATTTAATAAATAAAAAAATTAAAACCAAAGAAGAAATATCTTTGATTAGATATGGGTTCACCTTACCAGTATGTAAAGAGAAGTATAATTCTCAGTTAAAAGTAATATCCGGCGGAAGGTTTGTACATGAAAAAGGATTTCATCTCTATATCCGGGCAATTGCAAATCTTGATGAAGAAGTAAGAAACTTTGCAAAATATTATCTTGCAGGTAGCGGTCCAGAGGAGAAATATTTGATGGAGCTCAACAATAATTTGAAAGCCAATATCGTATTTTTAGGTCCAGTGGAAAATTTTCAAGAGAAACTTTGCGAAAGTCATATATTTGTAAATCCAACTTTCTCAGAAGCAGAGGGTTTCCCAACGGTTTTAATTGAAGCTGGCCTTGCCAAAAATTTAGTCCTTTCTTCAAAATTCCAAGGACATGGGACCATTTTAAATACTGATAACTCGATTCTACTAAATATTACGGATCATTATGAATTTGCAAATAAATTAGAAGATGCAATAATAAATTATAAGAATTATTCAGAACTTATTTCCCATTTCAATTTTACAGTACTCCAACACTTCGGTATGTCTACAATGCTGAAAAAAACAAATTTGTTATATGAAAATATTATTAATGGCGTATGAAAAAGTTGTTAGCTCTACACTACCGTCCACCATTAAAGAACGGAAGAAGTAATTCATTCGGTCAGTATTATTTTCATCAAGTATTTAAGGGAAAATATGAGGTGAGAGGTCTTGCCTTTGGTGAAAAGAATGAACGTTTGGATAATTTTACGATAATTCCATTGGAGAGTTCATCGATTAAAAAAATTGTAAAGTTTGTTTTTGGAATGAAGTCAGTCAGATTGACTCATTTTGAATCAAATATTTTTAGAAAAGTATTTTGCGAAGAGATTGAGGAGTTCGATCCTGATATTATTTATGTTGAGCACATTTTTATGATGCAGTATTTAAATGGTTTTAAGACAAAAGCAAAAGTGATTCTGTTCGATGATGACAGCTTCCTATATTCGAAGGGAAATCGATTAGAAGGCAGTTACTACCAAAGAATCCGAAATTACGGATTAACCGAATTTGAAAAGAAAGCTTTAGATAGAGCCGATTATATTATTACAATTACTGACGAAGAAAAATCATTTTTAGAATCATTAGGGTATAAAAATATTCATTGGATACCTTACGGTATAGACACGAACTACTTCTCTTTCAATTGGAGAAAACCAAAAGAAAACTCAATTCTTTTTGTGGGAAATTTTGACCATTATCCTAATCGAGAAGCTGTAAAGTATTTAACTCGCGAAGTTTTACCAATGCTTCCGAAGCTTAAATGTAAATTTAAAATAGTGGGAAGAAATATTCATAGAATCAAAAGATATTTATCAAAAGAAATTGAAGTATTTGAAAATGTTAAGGATGTGAGAGAATATTACTGGAATTCAACATTATTTGTTGTACCAATTTTTAGTCAAGCTGGTTTGAGAATAAAAGTGCTAGAAGCTGCAGCGTGTGGAATTCCTATTTTGTTAACACCCCTAGCTAACTTAGGTATTGGTTTCAATAAGAATGAAGCATTTGTTACGTACAATTTTTCAAAGGAAACTTTCGTAACAAATATTTTAAAGTTAGTTTCTAATTTTAATATCAGGACAGATGAAAAGCTTAAAAATATGACTCAACTCGCCCGTAGAAAAATTGAAAACAAATTTTCTAATGAAGCATCACAAAACAATTTGGAAAATTTTATAGTCAATTTCCTAAAATGATTATTATACTTCAAACATATCTGAATATTTCTTGCGGTATTACAAGAACTATCGAATTATTAATGAAGAATTCAACTTACTCTTCTAAAATGATAGTGCTAACATACGGTGGTGATAATACTAAATTACTTTCAAACAGAAGAGTTCAAACTTATGATACTGCTTTTAGACTATATTTAGTGGTGATTAAATTGTTGTTCTCTAACAAAAGAAATAAGGTGGTTGTTCACTCATTTCATCGCTCTTTCGATTTCCTCTCATTTCTCTTAAGGAAAATATTTTCTAGAATTTCTGCGATAACATCAGCACAGAGTAGAGTAAGGGGAAAGAAAATATTTAGTATTAAAGCTGATTTGATAATTGCTTGTAGTAATGCGATAAAGGATCATTTGATTAATTATTTCGGAACTAATCGTGACAAGATACGTGTAATTTATAACTTTATTGACCCTCAGCTTATAGAGTACTCTCTTGACATTAAAGAAACAATTAAGATAGAAAGCACAAAAGGGAAATTAATTATTGGATTCTTCGGTCGCTTTGATAAAGAAGAAAAGGGCATAGATATTTTACTAAAGTCATTTATAAAGATATTTGAAAAAAATAATGATGTGGTTTTACTCTTTATAGGAAATGGAAAAGATGAAAATATTATTTCTAAATATAAAAATAAGTATGAGCTCCCAATTCACATTGTTCATTCGCAGAATAATGTATACAAATATTTGAATGAAATTGATATTTTAGTTCTTCCTTCCCGGGTTGAACCTTTTGGTATTGTTTTAATTGAAGCGGGTTATATGAAAAAACCTGTTATAGCAAGTAATGTTGATGGAATACCAGAAATAATCGATGATGGTATTAATGGACTTTTATTTACACCTGAAGATCCAGTAGATCTAAGTAATAAAATCATTACATTGATCAATGATAAAGATAAAGCAAAAATATTAGGCGAAAGATTACACCAAAAAGTTATAAATAATTTTACGGCGGAGAAAATTATTCCTCAATATGATGACTTATATAAATCAGTTCTAATGGAATAAAATGCAACTTTTCGAATTATTTGGGATAAAAATAAATAATACTTCTGCAAATGAATTATTACAGTTTGTTAATGAAGCAATAACATTAAGGTATCATAAAAAAATCACTTATACCCATTTTAATACTCTAAATCAATTATATGAAAACAAATCATTACCATTTCTATTCAATCAATTTGATTGTGTTCATCCTGATGGAATTGGTATTCTTATAGGATCAAAACTTTTATTGGGTAAAGATGGGCTCGATAAACGTATCACCGGCTCAGATTTCTACCCTACTTTGATTAGAACTGCTATTCAAAAAAAGTGGCGAATATTTTTTTTCGGAGATAAGCCGGAGATACTTGAGCGGATATGCAAAAAAAATTCGGAATTAATTGTAACAGGGTATATTCCAGGATATGATTATGATAGTGATATTGTTGTAAAAGAAGTTAATAAAACTAAACCAGATATTTTAATTGTTGGATTAGGGCAACCATTACAAGAAAAATGGATAATTGAAAACAAAGATAATCTTTATCTAAATGTGATACTTGCTGTTGGCGATGGGATAAAAGTATTAGCGGGAATAAAACCAAGAGGCCCCAAATTCATCCAAAAAATTGGACTTGAGTGGTTTGTTAGATTAATTCATAACCCGAAACAATATTGGAAACGCTACCTTATCGGTATACCTTTATTTATCTTTAGAATTATCAAAGAGAAACTAAAACAGGATAAATGACACGAAGTTTTTGCATAAAGCTACTTTTTTATATTCTTTCTTTTACGATTTCTTTTTCTCAAAATATCTCTTCGGGTAATTCTATAAAAATATTTGTCTTAACGGAAGAGTATGAATTCAAGATACAGGAAAAAGAGGGAGTTGATATCATTGATTTTTCCCAATTTACCGACCCCTCAAAACCCGGTATACTAAAACTCCCTTCTAAGTCAATCATTGTAGCAATACCGCCTAACTCTGAACCTCTACTAAATGTTATAAGCAAAAAAGAAAAGCTTATTGAAAATGTAATCCCGGCAGTGAATCCGGATGTGATTAGTATAAATGATTCTACTTTGGTTTACCGTGAAGTTGAACTAAGTAAAACAATTTTTGAAAATAGAATGTTGCCGATTGTCGAGATTGGTTTGATGTTTTGGTTCAGAGATTTCTATTGTGTAGAGGTTAAAATCAACTCTCATCAATTTGACCCCTCATCTAATTCAATTATTGTTTATGAAAATGTTGAGATAGAATTAGTATTTGAAGAAACTTACAATTTCCAAGATCATTCACCAATTCAAATCAAATCACAATTTGATCATTCATTAAACGAAATAATATATAATGGCAATATTGCAGAACAGTTCAGAAGTAACCGCAGAGAACTTGAGCTTATAAATTCAGATTCTTGGATTAACTATAACAGCGATTATATTAAAATTGCAGTTGGGCAAGACGGAATTTATAGAATATCAAAAACCGATTTAGAAAATATAGGAACTCCGGTAAATTCTCTTGATCCGAAAACTTTTCAATTGTTTGAAAGCGGTGTTGAACAATTAATTTTTGTGAGCGGAGAAGAAGAAGGTGTGTTTGATGAAGATGATTACGTAGAATTCTACGGTACAAAGAACTATTCTAAAAATGATTATCGTACAATAAACTCCGATAACCAGCCATACAACACTTACTTGAATATTTATACTGATACAACTTATTATTTTCTGACTTGGGGCAGTTTCTCCGGTTTGAGATATAAACTCGATAATTCAAATGTACCGGGTGAATATGATGAATTAATCTATCATACTTCACTTTTGCATTTTGAGGAAAACTCATGGTATCAAAATCTAAATAACAATGAAGTGCTTAACCAAACGTCAGATTGGAATAAAAATAAAACATGGTATTGGAATTGGATATTCACTAGTCGTAACTTTACAATTAATCTGCAAGATATCTATCCAAACGTTGATGCAAGGTTTTATCTAAAACTAATCAGCGCAGGATCGAATATTTCAAGTAATGCTCATCAAGTTAGATTGAATTTTAATTCCGCAAAAATTGATTCGCAATCCATTGATAGATTTAAACAAACAATCATGAGCGGTAGTGTTGATGCTTCTAATTTGAATACTGGTAATAACATAGTCAATGTTCAAAATTATCCAAACGGGACAGTCCCAAACTTTCTAGCATACGATTGGTACGATATCGAGTACCCGCGGTATAATAAATTGACCAATGGTTCACTGATTCTAAAAGTTCCGGAAGGATATAATAATAAAATTGTAGAGTTGAAGATCACGAATGCTGTTGATATTAATTATGCAGTCTATAAAATAATCGGTAATGTAAAAAAGATAAATAATTATTCATTAAATGCTGGTGAATTAATTTTTATTGACACTGTCTCAACGGGTGATGAATATGCAATCTTCTCAAATGCAGTAGTTCTTAAACCGAAAATGGTCTTTAAAGGGAAGTTCAAAAATCTGCGGGCTAACAATTCTCAAGCGGATTATATTGGCTTAACGGTAAATGAATTTTCGTCTTCTGTATCAAATTATTTATCGGAGATTGAACAATTATATTCTATCAAATCAAAAAGAATATTAGTCGAAGATATTTTTGATGAATTTGGTTTCGGTTATCCAACTCCGGAATCAATAAAGGAGTTTGTCAAGTTTGCTTATAATAATTGGAGTTCTCCTAAACCGTCTTACTTAACATTGTTTGGAGATACCAACTATGATTATAAAGATTATGTTTACAATAATGTTGGTGTAAAACTCAGTACTAATTTTATACCTGCGTTCGGTAATCCTATTAGTGATAATTGGTATGCAATATGGGATCAAAATGCTCCATACATACCGCAGCTTAAAGTTGGTAGAATACCGATTCTCTCAAATAATGATCTGCAATATTATTTAGATAAAATAAAAAATAATGCTTCTGCAGAATTTGATGAGTGGAATAAAAGGTTCTTATTATTTTCCGGGGGAGTTGGTAGTAATCCAAATGAATTAAAACAATTAAAAGCAGCAAATGATTCGGTTGTTACAAAGATTATAGAGCCTCGACCTATTTCTGGTAATTATGATCACTTCTATAAAACGACTAATCCTCAATCGGATTTCGGTCCGTTTACACCACAAGAAATAAATCAAGCAATTAATGACGGAGGTTTGTTTATTTCTTATGTAGGTCATAGCGGAACGGCTACATGGGATAATAGCATCAATACGGTTTCACAATTAAAAAACAATGTTAATAGAAATCCCGTAATTAGTGACTTTGGATGTTCGACTAATAAGTACGGCGAACCGGATATAATTTGTTTCGGTGAGAGATTTTTATTTGATCCGGATGGACAAGCATTAAATTACATCGGCAATTCATCACTTGGTTTTTTATCAACCGCGGTTACGGTACCGAAATATTTTTATGAGTCCTTTAAAATAGATTCGTTAAAAGAAGTTGGCAATGCTCACTTATACGCTAAATCAAAGTTGTATCAAATATTCGGTAATTCACAAGTCTTTAAAGTTTTTGCTCTATCAAATATTATTTTAGGTGATCCGGCAGTTAGATTGAGATTCCCGGGTTTACCTAACCTAACATTTGAAGAAAATCCGTTTTTATTCACACATTCTGATTTGAATGATGTTTCTGATTCGGTTGAGGTTGGAATCATTTTTAAAAATTTGGGTTTAGCTCCATTTAAAGAATTTGAAATTCAATTCAATCATTATTACGAAAATGAATTTTTGGAATCTAGAGCCGATCGATACATATTACCCGGTTACAAAGACACGGCAGAAGTATGGATAAAAACAAAAGGATTATCAGGGCAGCATCGATTGGATGTTATACTTGATTCGAAAAATGAGATTGATGAGCTGTCCGAAAATGATAATTTATACTCAGAATCATTCAATGTATTTTCATTCTCGTTACGAGATCTTTTACCATATACGCTATTAAATGGCAAACAAAATAATCTTACAATTCTAAACCCAATTAGATATGCGGAAAATGATTTTGATATATTGATGCAAGTCTCAGAATTGGAGGATTTTTCTAATCCACAAGAATTAACCTTTTCATCGACCGAACTAAAAACAACAAGTCCAACATTAAGTTTGTCAAATAATAGATATTGGTTGCGATATAAAATTGATAAATCCGAATTTGATTTCTCTGCTCCAAAATCTTTTTCAGGGAATGGCAACTATGATTTCAAAATTGATGATGATTATTCCTTTAGTAGTCAATCGAGAATAGGTGTTGGTTACTTAAACGGACAATTGAGTTTATCGATCGATACTTTAAATATTTCCGTACTTTCCGCAGGGTGGAATGCCGGTGCAACTTGTGTAATATCGGTTGACGGAATCAATCAACTTGATAACTCTTTCTTTGCAGGTATGGGAATTGTTGTTTTCGATCCCATAACAATGAAGGTTGATACTTCGGCATGGTTCCAATTATTTGATAACCGACCAAATGCCGAAGCTTTGGCAGCGCTCATCAACAATATTCCGTCTGGGAAAATAGTAGTTATGGGAGTAGCCGATGACGGTCAGCATAGATTAATCCCGGAGTTGCGGACAGCTATTAAAACTTTGGGCAGCACAAAAATTGACCAATTAGTTTTCCGCGGTTCATGGGCAATAATTGGAAGAAAAGGTGCTTCACCCGGTGATCAGGATATTCTTGAAGATGTAAAGGGTGTGTATGATGGTGCTGTGTATCTTGAAAAAAAATATATTGTCTCAAATTCAACGGGTTACTTAACCACCACCAAACTCGGACCCGTTTCAAGTTGGGATACTCTTTTTGTTGAATATCAAATTCCTAGTGGGGCGGAGTTGAGTGTCACTCCTATCGGCATCAAAAAGAATGAGGAAGTTGATACACTAAATACGTTTATACTTAACTCGAGTACAATTCCGATTAATTTTATTAGTCCAAAGTCTTACCCTTATGCAAAATTCAGATTTAAGTTTACTCAGAATGAAAATGGTGATTCACCATCTATATCACAAATTGGAGTTAGTCATCATAACACAGCAGAACTTGCGATAAATTATCAGACAGCTTCAATCGATCGTGATACAGTCATGCAAGGTGAATCAATTGCAGTAAACTTCAAAGCTAGTAATGTGGGTGAGGGAAGAGCGCTCAACGTTAGAACTAAAGTCGATCTGTTTAAAAGCAACACTTACCTTGAAACTGTTCTTGATTCAACTCTACTTTTTATAAATCCCGAATCGGCAATAGGAGTAAATTGTAATCAAGTTATTTCAACCGAATATGAACCCGGTAATTATAAATTTGTTATAGAACTCGATAGCGATAACAGCAACATAGAATTATATAAAGATAACAATTCATTCGAATTGCCCTTTGTAGTTATTAAAGATACGGTTACATCAATTTCATCCGCGGTTGTTTCGGCAAGCTTTGACGGCTACGAAATTTATGATGGAGACTATGTTTCCCCTAATCCTAACATTGAAATATTTTTAGAATATTCCGGTACTTATGAATTAAGTGACACTACTACATTCGACATTAGACTAAATCAAAAGAGAATTAGTTTTTCACAGTTAAGTACAACGTATGAGACTCAAAACAACAGAATTATTTTTTCATATAAACCACAATTTGATAACGGGGATTACGCACTTTCGGTTAGCGGTGAAAATATTCGTCCGGCAAACAGCGATGCCGCAGAATATGTTCGGTTTTTCAAAGTCTCTAATGAAAATAAAATTCTTTATCCCTATAATTATCCAAATCCTTTCATGAATGAAACCTATTTTACTTTTAAATTGACAAAAGTTCCGAACGAGTTAAAAATAAAAATATTTACAATAGCCGGCAGACTTATACGCGAGATTAAACTTAATAGAGAAGACCTGAATTATGATTTGAATAGAATTTACTGGAACGGTAGAGACGAAGACGGTGATCTTATTGCAAACGGAGTTTATCTCTATAAAATAATTTCTTACGACGATAACGAAACAACAACAGTTACTAACAAACTTGCGATTGTTAGATAGTTATAGATTATTAACCACAAAGGAAATCAATTCAAAAAGAATTATCTTTGCATCAATTAATTCATTAAAGAGTTTTCAAAAATGAAATCGAAACTTATTACTATAATCTTAGTATTGATATTCAGTTCAAATTCCTTTGCACAACTTTATTCACTTCGCGATAATCAAGGGATGCTCAACGGCGGACTGGGTATTACATGGATTGACGGACAACCATATTACGGATTTCATCTTAGACCGGAATTTGCTTTTTCAAAAATAGGTATCGGAATTGATCTTAAACTTGAGTTTGGAGCCGATGGGAAAATCAGAACAGAAAACTTCAATGAGTTTTCAGATTACTTAAGTATTATTCGCTATATACGTTACGGACTTAAAGGTGATCCGTTGTATGCAAGACTCGGTGCTCTTGATTATGCAACTCTTGGGCATGGCAGTATAATGTATCTTTACAATAATAGTCCCAGTTACGATACAAGAAAAGCTGGTGTCGAACTTGATATTGATTTCAATACATTCGGAATCGAATCGGTTTATTCAACATTTGGAGAAGCCGGTGTGTTCGGATTGCGGGGTTATACGCGCCCGCTACAATTTACTGAATTGCGAACAATCCCTATAATCGGCAATCTTGAACTTGGTGCAAGTGTTGTAACCGATCTACACAACAAGTCCGGTGTGCTTACGGGAAGTTATGATGCAATTGAAAATAAATTTACAGCTGATCAAGATGAAGGTGCCGTAACAGTTGTAGGTATAGATTTAGGTTTGCCGATTCTAAGAACAGCAATGGTCGATCTCGACTTGTATTTTGATTTCAATAAAATATTAAAATTCGGGAGTGGTGCCGCTACCGGTTTTATCTTCAATCTAAAGGGACTGGGCATTGTTGACCTGAGAACAAGGTTTGAAAGAAGAATAAACGGTGATGAATATCTGCCTTCTTATTTTAATTCGTTTTATGAACTGGAAAGATTTCAGCTTGATAAAACTTCCGGTATGTTCACAAGTAAAGTACAAGCATTGAAGAATGCCGGTCCTGCGGGAAACGGCTGGTACGGCGAATTACTTGTTTCGGTTCTCGGAACACTCGATATCCTCGGAAGTTATCAAAGATTGGATAAAGATCCTAAATCCGGTATGCTTCATTTATCAACTAATGTTATGCCTGAAAGTATGCCTTATGTTTTTAGAGCCGGTTATGATAAAGTTAATATTCAAGATGAGAAAGATTTATTTAAACTTGATGATCGTTCATATTTATTTGCAGAGTTTGGTTATAGACCGGTTCCGTATTTGATTTTATCTTTAGTCTATCATTGGACATTCACGCCGGTACGTGATGCAGATAAAAATATTATTGATTACGAACCTCAGAAAAGATTAGAACCGAGAGTATCTTTTATATATCCGCTTAATTTTTAAGTGAGTCTTCGATAAATATTTTGAAATCGGTTATATCGTTGAATACATAATCGGGATTCATTTTTAATACTTCCTCTTTCGCGTAACTATCCCAAATTACGGAAGCAATTTTTACATTTGCACTTTGCGATGCTTCAACATCATGCTGACTGTCGCCTATCATTAATACTTCATCATTGTTTAGTTTATAATGATCGAGAATTTTTAATATTCCGTCCGGTGCGGGTTTATGGTTTTCTACATCGTCACCCGAAACAATTAATTCAAAATAATCTTCATATCCTAGCTTCTCTAATGTGATGCGGGTGCTTTCTCTCCCCTTACCTGTAAAGATTGCAAGATTCTTATTACTTGATTTTATCGAGTCAAGAATTCCATCCATTCCTTGAAAAGAGTTCGCCAAAATATTGTGCTGGTCTGAATAAAAATCAAAATAATCCTTGCGTGCGGTTTCGTAATTATCATTCATCCATTCTTTTAAAATCACATCTTCCGTCGGTCCGAATAAGGATATAATTTCTTCATCCGATACTTCTTTATTTAAATATTTCTTTGCAACGTGCCTGAAGCTTTCAAAAATTAATTTGTTTGTGTGTGCTAGTGTTCCGTCAACATCAAAAATGAAAGTGGAAAATTTCGGCATTAGTTTTTTATCCTTATTAGAGAAATTGTACCGTTGTGATTTGCAACCACGAGTCTATTTTTATTTAGCGGTGTGATCGAAAAAATAGGGGAGAAATCACTTCGGAAAATTCTGTTGTATTTATAATTATCATCTATCTCGATTAAATAACCTTCTTCATTACCGAAATAAATATTCTTTCCTGATTCAACTATATCGGTATGAGTTTTATCGCTGCCGAGTTTTGTTATAATTTCTCTTACCCATGTACCGAGTCTTGCCGATAATATATGAAATCTGTCATTTGTACTCTTAGCATACACAAGTCTGCCGTCATTTGAAGCATGCAATGTTGTGTTTAAATTATATTTATCAATCTCCCAATTCTTTTTCCCGAGAAGTAAATCATAAGAAAAAAGTTTACCGTTTGAAAGTGAGATAAATACATCACTTTGGTTAGTTGTTAAACTTGAAGCATAAATATCCGATCCATTTCTTCCGGTTATTTTCGATTTCCATGTAAGCAAACCGGTATTAGCATTAATGCAATAGAGTGTTCCGTCTAAACTGTAAAATAAAATCTGACCTTTTACGATAAGCGGTTCACCGGTAATTGCACCTTGTGTATTTGTGAACTTCCATAACTCCTGCATAGTTTCCATATCGTAACAATATACTCTTCCCGATTGAGTCCCAACAATTACCGCAGCTTTTGATCTTGATTGTTTCGGGATCATAAAATTATAGTTGCCGGAGTAATCGAAACTTACTAAGTCACTTGTAATTGGTGAGTCAAAGCCGATTGACTGTAAGGGTTTGCCTGTTCTTGCATTGACTGTTTCAAGATCACCCTGTATGGTTGCGATTGCCAGAAACTCATCGCGCGCAGTCGGTTTTGAATAAATATAACCGAATGAAAAATAATCCCACCGTTTTTTACCCAAAGTATCGAGACAAACAACTTGACCGCTTATATCTGCAGCATAAATTCTATTTTCATGTGTAATAATTTTCGAAGTTGTTGAGAAACCGAGGTCGTAACTCCATCTTAAAATTTTGTCCGGATCAAATTTATAGTTCTGCTTTTCTGTGGGGAAGATTCCGTCAACAATTGAATAAAATTTTTGTGCCGAAGTTTTTCCGGATATATCCGAAGTCGAAACTAATAGACTATCGTTTTTATATTCAATAAATTTAAAAACTTCGTTTGCTCTTGAGTTTACACTTGTGCTTAATATTGGAACATTCTCTTTTGTGAATTCTCTTCTTGTACCAACCGGGGCGGCGATAAATTTTATTTTACTCCCGGCAAATAAATTGGAGATTGCATCAAAATTTTTTACAGTTGTAGGATCGCTGTTCAAAATGAGAATTGAACTTGCAAGCGAATCAAGTTTCTGATCTTTAATAAACGTTAGGACTTCTCTCTCAAAAAACGGCTTATCGCTCCATGAAACAGTTGTGTTTAACCCGAGTACTTTAAGAGTATCATAATTTCTTCTGAAAAATAAATCATTGTAATCGTTCATAAAATCTTCGCGTGCTGAACGATGCTGCCAAAAATTTGATTGTGCCGGTAAAATATAGACGGGATGTTTAATATTCTTTATAGTTCGTTTTACAAGGTCATCGGCTTCATTTAAATCTACCCGCAATCCGTTGAAGAGTACAAACTCAATTCCATTTTGCTGATTTAACGTATTAACCAACTCAACAAATTTATCCTTGCCGGGTTTACCGGTAACATCAAACTCATCAACAACAATAAAATTAATTGATTGTGCAAAAAGACAAGTGCCGAGTATAGCTATATAAAACAATATCTTCATTTAATTTCTTTTCCGTTTTGAAAGCACTAATCTACTAAAATTTAAGATTCTACTCTAATTTAAGGGTATTGTTCCGACTATGAATTGAAAAATCTAAAAATTAATAACGCCTAAGAAATTGATACAGACAGATTTCGTCCATTGAAATTAGTTTCAAAAGAATCATCAACTGTTTATTAATCATTAAGTAAAACACACACACAAATATTCACCCCACTGAGGGCTGACATAATGGAAATACTCAAAAAAGTTCTTGAGAATGTCTAAATATGGGTTTATATTAAGACCGAATTAAGGTCATAATAAAGGTTAAGGCAATGAAAAATATAATGGTGTCCAGCGATATAATCCCGGTTGGTCAATTTAAAACCGGATTAGCAAAATATTTAAAAGAAATTCAAGATAATCGTAATTCTTTAATCATTACACAGAATGGTAAACCTGCCGGAGTGCTGATTTCACCTGCAGAATTTGATGAATTAAGAGAGACTAAACAATTTATTGATTCGGTTTCGCGTGGACTTTCAAATGCGGAAAAAGGCGAAGTATTAACAACTTCTCAACTTAAGAAAGAATTAAAAAAATCAAGAGCCGGTAATATTTAATGAAAGTATTATGGACAAAAGAATCACTGTTCAAGCTGCAAGAAATAGAAGATTATATTGCAAAAGATGATCCTACTGCAGCAATACACTTTGTTGATGAGTTGATAACCGTTGGTGAATTATTAAAGAACAACCCGGGAAAGGGTAGAGTCGTTCCCGAATTATCAATTGAAAATATTAGAGAAATAATTCATAAAAATTATCGTATAGTTTATATCATTAAGAAAAATTCTGTTTATATACTTACGGTTTTTGAGGGACATAGGTTATTAAGAAAAAGCGAAATTTTTGGAAGTGAAAATTGAAATTGCTCTTTACCTCTCAAAGAAATTATAAGTACCACAAAAAGAAAGGCAGCAAATGAATTCAAATGAGCTTCGTACACTACAGGTTCCCTTGAAGCAAAAATATAAAGACCATCCTCAATCAGCACTCATAACCCTGCAAGCAAAGGGAATTATAGGAGAAGGAATTACTTGCAGAGTCGAAACCGGCAAAGCACTTGTAGAAGCCGGACTTCATCCCGCAACCGGGGGCGACGGAATTGCAGCCTGCTCGGGCGACATGCTGCTTGAAGCGCTCGCAGCTTGTGCAGGTGTTACATTGAACGCTGTAGCTACCGCCATCGGAATAACTCTCAGAAATGGGAGAGTTACCGCAGAAGGTGATTTGGACTTTAGAGGTACATTGGGTGTCTCTAAAGAAGTTCCGGTCGGCTTCCGTGCCATTCGTCTTCATTTTGATTTGGATACAGATGCAGACGAAGAACAACTGTCGAATCTCTTGAGGTTAACCGAACGCTATTGCGTGGTTTATCAAACATTAACCAATGCACCCGAAATAGCTGTTACGTGTAGGACTCAGAGATAAAGCTAAATAACATTAGCTAATACATCGATCATTTGCATCTTTAATGAATTTTCCTACTCTAGATTGAACATTTTATTTTGTGATCTAGAACATATAAGTATAAAATGATTGATGTAAAAAGTTATTAGTGTTATATTCAAGTAAAAAAATATCACAAATCGAAAGTGCTGATATGGTCAAAAAAAATAAATTCATTCTCGCCAAAAAGAATCAATTCATAATCCTAATCATAATAATAAGTTTGTTTATCGCTTTCGGGGCATACCATTTTTATAAATGGGAAATCGATAATATCCGTCAACAGAAAGAAAAAATTCTCACCGCAATAGCTACGCTTAAAATAAAGCAGATTGAAGATTGGTTCCGTGATGAACTGAACGATGCACATCTAATTTCAAGAAGTCCTGCTTTACTTGAAAGTGTGAAAGTTTTTTATCAAAACCCGTCGCAAAAAGAGAGCTTATTAAGCATATTAAATCAAATAAAATTAGAACATGAATTTACTGATGTGATATTAACATCGCTCGACGGCAAGGTCATTATATCTACCAATGATCTAATTACTAATCTTAATAGTGTTGAAAAAACAACATTGGATGCAGCAATCGGTCAAAGTAAAAGTCTTTGTACTGATTTGTTTCCCAATGATAATTCCGGGAAGCAGCCTGTATTAATATCATTTGTTTCGGTTGGAGATAATTTAAACAACAACACTTCTTTTGCTCTAATAGTGAGAATGGACCCGGATGATTTTCTTTATCCGCTTGTTAAAAGCTGGCCCGTTCCAAGCAACACATCCGAAACATTTATCTTCCGCGTTGAGAATGATAATATTCTTTATTTAAATAACCTTCGTCATAAAAACATCAATGTTCTCGATTACAGAATTCCTATATCAGATATAAACCTCCCGGCAGCTAAAGCTGCAGCAGGTTATAAAGGAATATACACAGGCAAAGATTATCGCAATGTAGATGTTTTTGCCTATATGGATAAGATCAAAGATACACCCTGGTACTTGATTTCCAAGATTGATAAAAGCGAGATGTTCGAGGAACTCCCGCTATTGGCTATTTACGTTATCGGTTTTACTTTCCTTAGCATACTAACCATCGGGTCTGTACTTACGTTGATATATAACCGGCGTCAGAAAACGATATATGCTGAACTTTACAAGAAAGAAAAAGAAATATGGCAGCAGCAGGAAAAATTTAAGGTTACACTCGATAGTCTTGGTGAAGGTGTAATAACTCTTGATATCAACGGTAAAATACGGTATATGAATAACATTGCTGAAAATTTAACCGGCTGGAATTTGCGTGAATCAAGAGGAAGATATATTGGAGATATTTATTCCGTTAAAAACGAAGAAACAGGTGAACATGAAAATAATATACTCGAAAAGGTTTTAAAACACGGAATAGTTAAAGAACTAGCAAATCACACAATATTAATTTCAAAAAGCGGGAAAGAGATCCCGGTTATGGACACGGGTGCGCCGATCTATGATTCGGACGGTTCGGTAATCGGTATTGTAATAGCTTTTCAGGATGAAACTGAAAAACGAACACAACAAAGACTTATAAAAGAGAGTGAAAACAGGTTTCGTTCTTCTTTAGATAATATGATTGAAGGCTGCCAAATAATCGGGTACGATTATAAGTACTTGTTTTTAAATAAAGCCGCACTTCAAAGCAGTCGAAAAACAAGTGAAGAATTACTCGGGGAAACGATGATGGAATGTTATCCGGGGATTGAAAAAACAGAAATGTTCCGCAAACTAAAAAGTTGTATGGAAGAAAGAATTCCGGAAAATTTTGAAAATGAATTCACATACCCTGATGGTGAAAAGAAATTTTTTAATTTACGGTTTGAACCCGTTCCCGAAGGAATTTTTATACTCTCCGAAGATATAACGGATTACAAATTAGCACAGGACTTTATTCTGAAATTTAAAATGGGCATTGAGCTCTCCGGTGATGCAATCTTTTTAACAGATAAAGAGGGTATAATTACTTATGTAAACCCGGCATTTGAAAGAACTTTTGGTTATACGAAAGAGGAAGCGATTGGTAATACTCCGCGTATTCTAAAATCGGGCATTGTCGATCAAGAATATTATGAAAAATTTTGGCAGGATATTCTTGCTATGAAAGCTGTAAACCATGAAATAATAAATAAAACAAAAGATAATAAGCTTTTATATATAGAGGCATCAATCAACCCGATAATTAATGAAAAGAATGAAGTGCTTGGTTTCATAGCAATTGAACGGGATATAACAGAGCGCAAGCTTGCCGAAGAAAAACGTAAACAACTTACCGCTATAATTGAAGCTACACCCGATTTTGTTGCAACGGCAGATGCAGAAGGAAAACCTATTTTTATTAATAATGCCGGCAAAAAAATGCTTGGTCTTGAACCTGATGAAGATGTAACAAAAATAACTATTGCCGACGCACATCCTGATTGGGCGAAGAAAATTGTTTTGGATGAAGGATTACCAACTGCGGCAAAAGAAGGTTTTTGGATTGGTGAAACAGCTTTTCTTCACAGAGATGGATATGAAACGCCTATTTCTCAAATTATTATTGCTCATAGATCAAAGGAGGGAGAGGTTGAGTATTATTCAACTATTGCAAGAGATATAACACAAAGAAAGAGGTTTGAGGAAGAACTAATCCTTGCAAAAAATAAAGCTGAAGAGATGAACGAAGTTAAAACACTTTTCTTCGCTAATATGAGTCATGAATTAAGAACTCCGTTTGTCGGTATTATGGGTTATGCCGAATTACTAGTTGATGAATTAAAAGACCCGGAACATAATGATATGGCCCAAGGAATATTAAGTACATCAAAAAGAATGATGGAGACACTTACAAAGATTCTCTCGTTATCTAAAGTTGAGATTAAAGGTATAGAAGTAAAAAATGAAATGGTAATTCTCAAAGAATTATTCGATACAATTCAAAAAGAATATTTAGCTGTTGCAAATAAAAAAAATATCTCGCTTGAAACTTCTATTGAATTTGAAGATGCAGTTGTACAAACTGATAAATCATTGTTGTATGATATTCTCCACAATTTGGTTAATAATGCAATTAATTATACAAATGAAGGAGAAATTTTAGTAAAAGCCGAAAAGAAGGTTAAAAATGACAAAGAAATTTTAAGTATTAATGTCTTCGATACGGGAATAGGAATTCCTAAAGACAAACAAGAAATTGTATGGCAGGAATTCAGACAAGCCAGCGAAGGAAAAACACGCAGCTATCAAGGTACAGGTCTCGGACTTACTATCGCAAAAAAATACACTGAGCTTCTTGGAGGTAACATATATCTTCAAAGTGAAGAAGGGAAAGGATCTACTTTTAGTGTTGAACTTCCGATTACTGATTGAGGAAATAAATATTTACATTACGTATTAAACATAATTATTGAGGTTATAATAATATGGAAAATTGCTCTTTCGTAATCAGGTATTGTTGAATAAAAAACTTACTATCTCACCTTACGAAAAGATGTTATTACCTTAAAGGTTACTGTTTTCAGACCTACAAGGTAACTCTATTTTAACCTATAAAAGCAACATTGAAGGTCAAAAACAAGCGACCTTCAATGTTTGTACGTAAGGTGACTTACTATCTAATATTTAAGGTGAATATAAATCATGAAATTTGAGATTTCAAAAACAGTGGAAATATTGAGACAAACTCCATACACCTTATCACAACTTCTGCAAAATTTATCCGGTGAATGGATTAACAATAATGAGGGTGGGGATAGCTGGAGCCCGTATGACATTGTTGGTCATTTGATCCATGGTGACAAAACAGATTGGATACAACGAATTCGTATCATACTAGAGCATGGTGAAGCAAAACCATTTGAACCGTTTGACCGTTTTGCACAATTCAAAAATTCCGAAGGAAAATCTATATTAGATTTGCTAAATGAATTTACGGTACTTCGAGAAGAAAATCTAAAAGTGCTTGACAAACTTAATATAACAAATGATAAACTGAACAAGCGCGGGATACACCCGGAATTTGGAATAGTTACGCTTTCGCAGTTACTGGCTACTTGGGCAGTTCATGATCTTGACCATATAGCCCAGATTGCACGGGTTCTCTCTAAACAGTACACTGATGAAGTTGGACCGTGGAAAAAATACTTAACTATACTAAAATCCGTATAGCATGGAAATTGTTTATAATCTCTGTATCCGTAAACTTACAAAAACCAATGAATCTGCTGCCAAAGTTCCGGTTAGAACTTTAACCAGGAAACAGTATTTCTTTTTGGAGTTTTATGATAAATGATAATAGTCATTATTCCTTATCGAATTGTTTCAATAATACTAAAAGCATATTATTCATTTTTGTGATGGATACGAACTTCACATCCCTAAAATAGGATCAGAGGATTATTAGGTGGTAAACTGATGGATTAAAACCATGCATCCTTGGTTAATATTGTCATAAGAAAAAATAGTTTTTCTAAGCCGCTAATGCGCGAATAAAAACATTCCTTTTCCGAGCTTTTGTTTTTTTATCAAAGATGCATTTGTAAAAAAAATGAGCAGCTAATAAACAAATAACAAAGTGCACATATTTGAGTTTTTATTCGTTTTCATTAGCGTATTAGCGGCATGTTTTTTTGTTTTTCAATTTACGTGATTTTTTATGTATGGAGAAGTTAAGTAATTAGCATTATACAATCATAATACGATTTCCAATTTCGTAATTATTATAACCAAACAGGAACAAATACAAAAAATTAATCAATAATTTTTGCCACCAAAAATCCTATGAGCCCATAAAGTTTCTTGATATGGAGAATATTAATTTTTCATTACCCTTTCTTAGAAACTAAATTGCCGGTATTATAGTAGAAGGACGATTAATATTATAATTCTTAGTCGGCTTACTTAAAATTACTGCCAAATATTCTTGAGATTATATATGAACCTACTTATTGAATTAAAAAGAAAAATCAAAACAAACAAAACAGTATTCCACTCCCTCATTATTTTATTCGCAACAATCTTAATATTACTTATACCATTAATAGCTATGCAATTCACCAATGAAGTAAATTGGAATTTGTTCGATTTTGTTGCAGCATTTGTTCTTCTGATGTGGACAGGATTGACGTTTGTAATTGTGACAAGAAAGAGAGTTAACTTTGTCTATAAATTTGCGGTAGGTTCAGCGCTTGGAACTGCATTTCTTATGGTTTGGACAAACCTTGCCGTTGGGATAATCGGTAATGAGAATAATCCCGCCAATCTTATGTATTTCGGTGTATTAGGCGTAGGAATTATCGGTTCTGTAATTGAACGACTGCGTGCACATAGGATGACAATTGTATTATTTGTTACTGCATTAGCAAATGCAGTTGCAGCTATAATTGCCATTATAGCGGAATGGGGTTCCCCATACAACGGAACATTAGAAATCTTGATGGTAAATGCATTCTTCATTACGTTGTGGACAATTTCGGCATTATTATTCAGAGCGGCATTCCTCTACAAACGACAGCATAGTTTTTGAAAGGATAATTAAAAATTCTTTGTTTCATTGAGAACAACATCTCTCTTTTAGGTACTTTTGTTTATAGCAATTCCTTTTGTATCTGCGTAGTTTTATTTCTCAACCAACCTTCTCGGCTTTCATCTTTTCAGACGGAAATAATTTATAATCATTCCGGAAGTAATCAATGTTACCGTTTAACCAAAATTCCGATTCTTCATGGCTTAATATTATGGGCATTCTCTCAGCTTTGTGATATTGGTTGACGATTTCATTCCCTTTACAAGTTACCATAGTAACGGTGTAAAAATCTTTCCATTTTTCCCATAAACCCGCCATCAAAAACATCGGTTGATCTTTTATCGTAAATAAAACTGCTTTCGAGTCTTTCAATTTATTAGGTTCATAAAAGCCGGTAGCCATAAGCAAACAAAAGTTTTTATCATTTACAGCCGGTTTGAATGATGCTAATTTATTTAGTGTCTCTATCCTTGCATTGTGGTACGGTCTATTTTGTTTACTCTTTTCCGGGTTATACCATCTCGGTACAAATCCCCAATAATAATCATGAATTTTATCTCTTTCATTTGAAAGAATTACGGGGATTTTGTTTCTTAGATTAAAAGAGGAGTTTGCAAAAATTGTCTCTTGAAATTCTATTTTTTTTATAAACGTTGCATTAGTAAATAATTCCATATTCTGCTGCGATGCTTTGATATCTATAGAATAACACATAGTAATTCCCTGTTTGTTATTGAAACAACTAAGTGGATATTTTATCCAATAATGTTACAAAAAGAAAATCATATTTTACAATAGCAGGATTAGTTATAAACATTCCCAAAAAAGATTCAGAAAAGCGTGCTTGTATTTTGGGAGAGAAAAATGCACAGAGTTTATTCCATACTCATTAAATTGATATTAGACACCCCTCTTCATATATTTAAAATCTTTATTTTTGTGAAAAATGAAACATATTAGAAACTTTTGCATAATAGCCCATATCGATCACGGTAAATCAACTTTAGCCGATGGTTTGCTTGAAAGTACTGATACGATTACTCAGCGTGAGCGCCGGGATCAATTGTTAGACAGCATGGATTTGGAGCGTGAACGCGGTATTACAATCAAGTCTCATGCTATTCAAATGAAGTATAAAGCTGTAGACGGAAATCTTTATACACTTAATTTAATTGACACTCCGGGACACGTTGACTTTTCTTACGAAGTTTCCCGTTCACTTGCCGCTTGCGAAGGTGCTTTATTAATAGTTGATGCCGCACAGGGTGTGGAAGCTCAAACTATCAGTAATTTATATCTTGCCATTGAAGCAGGTTTGGAAATAATTCCCGTCTTAAATAAAATAGATTTACCAAGCGCTATGACAGATACCGTCAAAGCTCAAATTATCGATTTGATTGGTTGTGATGAATCCGAAATAATTTTGGCAAGTGCTAAAGATAGAATAGGTATACCGGAAATACTGGAAGAAATTGTAAATAAAATTCCTCCTCCCAAAGGGGATATAGCTGCACCTTTACAAGCTTTAGTATTTGATTCAGTTTTTGATGCTTACAGAGGTGCGGTTGCTTACATTAGAGTTTTCAATGGTACAATAAAAGAAAAAGATGCAATTAAATTTTTTGCCCACGATAAGCGTTATGAAGCAGAGGAAATAGGAATACTTAAGTTAAGCAGAATCCGAACTAAAGAATTAAAAGCCGGTGATGTTGGTTATGTTATTTCCGGTATTAAAGATGTACATGATACAAAAGTCGGGGATACAATAACTCATCAAAAAGGGGGTTCGGAAAAACCGCTGCCCGGTTATAAAGAAATTAAACCGATGGTTTACAGCGGTTTGTTCCCTGTTAACTCGGAAGATTTTGAAGATTTGCGTGATGCTTTGGATAAATTTAGATTGAATGATTCATCATTGGTGTATGCACCTGAAACATCCGCCGCTCTCGGATTTGGATTTCGATGCGGTTTTCTTGGAATGCTTCACATGGAAATTGTTCAGGAAAGATTGGAACGTGAATTCAATCAATCGATTGTTACTACATTACCGAACGTTGAGTATGTAGTTTATACAAAGAAGGAAGAAAAAATAATAGTCGATAACCCTTCCGAAATGCCGGAAGCCGGGAATATTGAAAGGGTTGAAGAGCCGTATGTAAAAGCACAGATTGTATGCCCAAGTGATTATGTAGGAACGGTTATGCAGCTTGGTATGGAAAAGAGAGGTACTTATATAAACACAACTTATCTTGATCCGACACGGGCCGATATTCACTTCGAATTTCCGTTGTCGGAAATTATTTTTGATTTCTTCGATAAACTGAAATCATTATCCCGCGGCTATGCATCTTTTGATTATGAATACATCGGTTATAGAGAATCGGATTTGGTTAAGCTGGATATTCTCCTTAACGGGGAAAAGGTTGATGCACTTTCTATTATTGTTCATCGAAATAAATCGTATGAGTGGGGAAAGAAAGTATCGTCAAAATTAAAAGAGCTGATACCCCAGCACATGTTTGAAATAGCTATTCAAGCTGCAATAGGTGCAAAAGTTATTTCCCGCACCACGGTTAAAGCTCTTCGTAAGAATGTATTGGCAAAATGTTACGGTGGCGATATTACAAGAAAGAGAAAATTACTTGAGAAGCAGAAAGAAGGTAAGAGAAGGATGAAGCAAGTCGGTAATGTAGAAATTCCTCAAGAGGCTTTCCTGGCAGTGCTTCAAATTAAAGATTGACCTTCAAGTAAAAATTATGTCCAAAAAAAAACAAAAATTCTTTTCGATAAAACGTTTTCTGCTTTTACTGGTTCTTGCGGTTTTTCTTGCGTTCGGATCAAAAGTTTTCGTAGCCGAAGCATACCGTATTCCGACTTCTTCGATGGAGACAACTTTATCCGCCGGTGATTATGTAATTGTTAATAAACTAACTTACGGACCGCGAACCCCCGAGTATTTACCTTTTACCGATATTAAAATTCCTTCAATAAAATTTCCTATTATTTCCAACATAGAAAGAAACGACGTTCTAATTTTTGATTTCCCGGATATTTTGAACACCGATTTCCCTAACGGTAAATCAAATTATATAAAAAGATGTGTTGCCTTGCCGGGGGATACGTTAAGTATTATTAACAGAATAGTATATGTCAACGGTCATGAATTGTTCCCGCCCTCAACTCTTCACTTCTCACGCACAAAATCAAAATATTTTGGAGTGCCGAATAAATTTATTTTTCCGAATGATTCCGAATGGAATGAAGATAACTATGGCCCGATATTAATTCCGAGTAAGGGTTTATCAATTAATCTTTCTCCGAGGAATTTTAAAAGGTGGATAGATTTAATCAAGTATGAAAATCCCGGAAGAATGGTCTATACTGAATCGAATAAATTATATTTTGAAGGAGAAGAAATTTTCTCGTATACATTTAAAAATAATTATTACTTTTTCTTAGGTGATAATCGGGATGAAAGTTTTGACAGCAGGTTTTGGGGATTTGTACCCGAACAAAATATAATCGGCAAACCGTTTTTTATTTATTGGTCTGTAAATCATAATGCTGAAATTACAGATATTTCTAAATTATGGAATTCCATAAGATGGAGCAGAATAGGAACCATAATTAAATAAATGTGGTTTGAATTTCTGAATATTTTACAAAATTAGAACAACCGGGAATTAATAAAATGATATTACTAATTATTATCATTCTCTCAATCGGTTTGAATCTAACCGCTCAAGAAAAATATTTTATCTTTTTTTCGGATAAAGGAATTACCGAAGAAAACTTCAATTCACAGGAAAAAATTCTTTTCAAATCTCAAGTTCATCTTACACAAAAAGCAATTGAAAGAAGAAAGAAAGTACTCGGCGAAAATTACATCCGGTACATTGATCTTCCTTTAAATGAAAGATATATGATAGAATTGGAAAATCATGGAATAAAAATCGAGAAAGAACTAAAATGGTTTAATGCTGTTTCGGCTTACTTAAACGAATTCGAAATAAATGAAATTTCCGGGTTAAGTTTTATCAAAAGCATAAAAAAAGTTAGATCGTTCCCGGCATACAATATTGAGCAGATAAAAACTAATCCTGCACAAACCATTCAATCACAAAAATATACTTTGGATTACGGGCAGTCACTTGCTCAAAACGAAATGCATGACATTCCTATTGCACATGATGCGGGATTTAACGGAAATGGAGTTGTTGTCGGTTTTCTAGATACTGGATTCAATTGGAAAGAACATCCGGCATTAAAAAATTTAGATGTCTTATATGAATATGATTACGTTCGAGATGATGATGTAACTTCGAATCAACCGGGTGATGCACCAGGTCAAGATATGCATGGAACTGCTGTCTTTTCCATTGCAGCTGGATATACGGAAGGGGAGTTAATTGGACCTTGTTACGGTGCGTCATTTTTCCTTGCCAAAACCGAAGATATTGCAACTGAAAAAAGAATTGAAGAAGATAATTTTGCTAAAGCTGTTGAAGATTTTGAAATGATGGGCGTTGATATTATTACAGCATCTCTCGGTTACTCTCTTTTTGATCCCGGTGAAGGTTCTTATACTTATCAAGATATGAATGGTCAAACTACAGTTGTTGCGCAAGCTTATAATTATGCCTATGAACTTGGAGTTGTTACTGTAAATGCAGCCGGTAACGAAGGTTTGAGCAGTTGGAGACACATTATATCTCCTGCCGATGCATTTGGTGTTATTGCGGTTGGTAATATTGATTTGAACGGTCAATTGAATTCGACAAGCAGCAGAGGTCCGACTGCCGATGGAAGAATTAAACCGGAAGTTACGGCTATGGGAACAAGGAATTATCATGCAGAATCAGCCGGAGGATTCAGCAATTTTGGCTCGGGAACTTCATTCGCGGCACCTATGGTTGCCGGGATGGCTGCACAATTACTTTCTGCTTATCCCTATTTAACAAATGATCAGGTTAGAAGTATTGTCCTTCAGTCCGGCGATAATTATGAAACTCCTAATAACGATGTCGGTTATGGAAGGATGTCGATTTTGCGTGCATTAAATACTCCGAACATTTGGCAGTATGATTCAAATCAATACCGTGTTAATAAAATGTTTTTAGACGAGGATATTTTTTACAACGAAGAATTCGGTATTTATTATAATAAAGCTAATGATGATTGGCAGTTTTTCAATTTTGAACAAAGCAGCAGCGGTTATTATACTTTTGATGTTCCTAATGATTTTGTTACCGGTGATACTATTAATTTTTATTATACTTATCGAAATACCGATGATCAACTAATTAGAGAACCGCAGGACAAGAACTATACTTTTATTCTATCGCAAATTAGTCACCGCGAAGAACACGAACCGTTAACCAACACATTTTTGCTTTATCAAAATTATCCCAACCCGTTTAACTCACAAACAAGAATTGAATTCGAATCTCCTAAAAGTGATTATGCACAAGTAATTATTTATAACATACTTGGTCAGCAAGTAAAAGAATTGTTTAACGGAGTGGTTGCTAAAGGTATTACAAGACTTTCTTGGGATGGTACTGATAATTCCGGGAGAAATGTTGCAACGGGTCCCTATTTATATTCAGTGAAAATCAACGGTCAAGTTTTATCAAAAAAAATGATGCTCTTAAAATGACAAAAAAAATACTTTACTCTGCACAGCAAAAATATCTTGATTCGCTTCAACCGGAATCTGAACCTCTCTTAAAAGAAATGGAAGTGTATGCTTATGAGAAGCAAATCCCGATTTTAAGTAAAGCGGCTGCTGATTTTCTTGAGCAAATAGTTTTGATTCATCGTCCGAAAAAAGTTTTGGAAATCGGTACTGCTATCGGGTATTCATCGATAAGGATTGCAAGATCATTACGCAAAAAAGGGTTGCTTGATACAATAGAAATAAGTAAACAGAATATTACAACGGCAAAAGATTTTATAAATCGTTCGGGTTACTCTGCAAAGATTAATATTATTGAAGGTGATGCGCTGAAAATCCTCCCGGTTCATGACAACAAATATGATTTAATTTTTCTTGATGCTGACAAAGAAGATTACGAAAAATTATTTTATTACTCATTGCTTCTTCTTAATAAAAGGGGAGTAATCTTTATTGATAATTTACTTTGGCGGGGTTATGCCGCTTCTAAAAATGTTCCGGAAAATTATAAACTTTCCACAGAGCATATTAGAAAATTCAATAAACTTTTTATTTCGCAAAGAGTAATGGAAACCTCCATTTTCCCTATTGGAGACGGAATTGGGCTAGGAATAAAATTGGATTAGTGATGACTGAAAAAAGCTTTAAACAACAAGCAGAAGAATTTTCCTTACATGTTAATACTTTTGCAAACGGTAGACTAAATAATGTTGAAGACTTAACCCGATTAACCGAGTTGTTCTTTAAAGAGGAAAAGTTTGACCAATTAGAAGATCTTGCATTTTCAGCAAAATATGCACAAGGGTTATTAAAAATAATCCGGGACCGCAGCAACAATTTTGAAGATGATTACTTTGAAAAAATCAGAAGTGAATACACTGCAGCAATAAAAAAAATAAGAAAGATTTTAGATGAGATTATCGGTTCTTCATCATCATTTCTTAAAGGTATATTTTCCGATAAATATTTATCAATGACACACGAAAGCTTAAACAATCTGAATCAATTAATTGATGATTTAAGCTGGGTGAAGTTATATCTCAATGATCAAAAAAGATAACCGGTTGGGTTAAAAAACGGAGGGACTCTCCTACAAGTAGAGTTGAAAAACTCTTAATTAGCTGGATAATTTTACACAGTTAATTAAACTTTTTAGACAGCCCCGATTACTTTCAGGTCAAAATCATTTATTTCGTTTTAGCGTTTCCGAATATTTTTCGGCTACTTCTTGCACCGATTTGCTTGAAATCAAATTATAAATTCTGTTCCTTAATTCAGCCCATTCTTCATGCAACGGGCAAGGATTTTCATCCGAACATTCTTTTAAACCGGTAACACATTTCAAATTAATAACGGGACCTTCAACTCTTTCAACAATTTCAAGAATCGAACTTTTCTTAGCCAGTTCGGTAATCTTAAAACCACCACCTCTTCCTTTGAAAGAGTCAACGTATCCGTATTTTGCCATTCGCTGCAAAATTTTTGCAAGATAATGCGCCGGAATTTCTTCACTTTTTGCAATTTCCGAAGACATGATTAATGATTCCTTCGGTTGTCTTGCCAGAAATAGAATTGCACGAATCGCATATTCTCCAGTTTTTGTGTAAATCATTCTTTGCCTCTTGTGAGTTAATAAAATTTTATAATTGGGAGTCTAATATCTGAATTAAAATTAAGTAAAAGAGAACTTTTTGTCAAGATTTATTGAAAATTAATAGGAAGTTAGTTTTTTGAAGAATTTGTGATGTTTTTTATGCAAAGCCGGACTTATTTCATTTCAACAAAAATATTCTTTTCCATCAATGAAATTTCCGAACTTCCACGGGTTGCGTTTTTAATATCATTTTCAAGATACTCAATGATTTCCGGTTTAATAAGAAAATTAATTGTCGGTTTATTATCAAAACCGTTTTCTTTAATTAGACAGTTATACTTATTTAAGAAATGATGAATTGTTTTACTGTGTTCAAAATCGTACTTAATCTTCATTATGGAATAATTATTCATCATTATTATTTTACTTGAATCCAAAACACCGTAAGCGGAGTTGTAGTATGCTTTACCGAGAGGTCCGACCCCCAACTTAGTCCCGCCAAAATAACGTGTTACAACTACAATTAAATTACTTAATTCAAAATGTTGAATAGCATTTAAAATTCTTATTCCTGCGGTTCCGTTTGGTTCTCCATCATCCGAATATTTAACTAAACCCAACACAATTGAATAAGCATAACAATTGTGAGTTGCATCGTAAAATTCTTTTCGTTTTTGATTTAGAATTTTGTGAGCTGTTTCTTCTGAATTACAAGGAGCAGCAAAACCAATAAATTCCGATCCTTTCTCTTTGAAACGGAATTCATTTGAGTACTTAATCGTTTTAAGTGAAGATGGAAATTCCATAGAAAAATTTACCCAAATAAAAATTGATTTTCAGTAGTTCTTATACTAATATAAAAATTTGGATTTTCACAAAAATGAACAATGGATTTTATAAATAAAATTATAATAAAAGGTGCGCGGGAACATAACCTCAAGAATATCGATCTCGAAATTCCGCGTGATTCATTGATTGTAATAACCGGATTATCTGGTTCCGGTAAATCTTCATTAGCATTCGATACAATTTATGCTGAAGGACAGAGAAGATATATCGAATCACTTTCGGCTTATGCACGCCAATTTTTAGATCTACTTGAAAAACCTGATGTTGATTTAATTGAAGGATTAAGTCCGTCTATTTCTATTGAACAAAAATCTACAACCGGAAATCCCCGCTCAACTGTAGGTACTGTGACCGAGATTTACGACTATCTCAGACTTTTATATGCACGCGTAGGAAAACCATATTGCTATAATTGCGGAAGAGAAGTAGAAAAACAATCTTCCGATCAGATTATTGATTCTATTCAATCGAACTTTTTGAATAGAAAAATACAAATATTTGCTCCTGTTGTCCGCGGAAGGAAAGGGCATTACAGAGAACTATTTGACGAGATGCTTCGCGACGGTTTCTTGAAAGTTAGAGTTGATAATGAATTAAAAGAATTAAAATCCGGTTTTCAAGTTGATCGTTATAAAGTACACAATATCGAAATTCTGATCGATAGATTCAAAGTTGCGGATAAATCAAGATTTAGAATTAGCGAATCTGTTGATGTTGGTCTTAATTACGGTAACGGCAACATTTACGTTATTGATGAAGATTCAAAGGAAGAGAAAATATACAGCCGAAATCTTGCCTGCCATCATTGTAATATAAGTTATTCGGAAATGGCACCAAATTCATTCTCATTTAATTCTCCGTATGGAAGCTGTCCTGATTGCGAAGGGCTCGGTGAAAAAAAAGAGTTGGATATAAATTTAATTATTCCCGAATGGTCGAAATCTATTAATGATGGAGCTTTAGAACCTTTAGGCAAACCGCGTAACATTTGGTTCTTCAATCAGCTTGAAGGGGTTGCGGAAAAATTTGGGTTCGATTATGATACACCGCTGAAAAAATTAAATGAAGAGCAACTTGATGTTTTACTTAACGGAAGCAAAGAAAAAATCCCGTTTAAGTATAAATTCGGAGGCGGTAAATCTGTTACTTACATGCACAAGTTTGCAGGCTTGCTGAATTACGTTAAACATTATTTTGATAACACTTCGTCGAATAAAATACGTGATTGGGCTGAATCTTTTATGAATACAATCACATGCTCAACTTGCGGTGGCGGAAGATTAAAACAAGAATCACTATCTGTAAAAATCGGTGATAAAAACATAAGTGAAGTAACAAAGTTATCAATTGAGCGGTGCAATGAGTTTTTTCAAAATCTAAAACTAAACGAACGCGAAGAAATTATAGCAGCACAAATTATTAAAGAAATTAAAGAACGTCTGTCGTTTCTATTAAATGTCGGCTTGGAATACTTATCATTAGATAGAAGTGCTCGAACTCTTTCCGGCGGGGAATCACAGAGAATCAGACTTGCAACGCAAATAGGTTCACAGCTTGCCGGTGTTCTTTATGTACTTGATGAGCCGAGTATAGGTCTTCATCAAAGCGATAATATAAAATTGATTGAATCCTTAAAAAACCTGCGCGATCTTGGGAATACTGTTATAGTCGTTGAACATGACCGGGAGACAATCGAAAGTTCTGATTACTTAATTGATCTCGGACCACTGGCAGGAATTAAAGGTGGGGAAGTTTGTCTTGCAGGAGTTTATAATAAATTTCTAAAATCTCAAAACGGGTATTCCTCCATTACTTTAGATTACTTAAAGAATAAAAAACGAATTGAAATACCTGAGAAAAGAAGAGCAGGCAACGGTAATTTTGTCGAAATTATTGGGGCTAAAGGACATAACCTGAAAGATGTTCATCTCAAAATTCCTCTATCAACTTTTACTTGTGTAACCGGTGTAAGCGGTTCAGGTAAATCAAGTTTGATAAATGAAACTCTTGTAAAAATATTAATGAGAAAATTTTATCACTCTAAAGTTGTCGCTCTTCCGTTTGATGAAGTTAAGGGTTTGGATGGAGTTGATAAAGTAATTGAAATAGATCAATCCCCGATCGGGAGAACACCCCGTTCAAATCCGGCAACTTATACCGGTCTATTTACTTTCATTAGAGATCTTTATACTCAATTGCCCGAGTCGAAAGTTAGGGGATATAAAGCCGGAAGATTCAGTTTTAATGTTAAAGGGGGAAGATGCGAAGATTGCCAGGGTGACGGACTCAAAAAAATTGAAATGAATTTCCTTCCTGATGTTTACGTCTTATGCGAAACGTGCAGAGGAAAAAGATACAATAGAGAAACATTGGAAATTTTATATAAAACAAAATCGATTGCAGACGTATTAGATATGTCGGTTGCCGAAGCAATGGAGTTTTTTGAAGATCATCCTCGAATTAAAAGAAAGGTTAAAGCGCTTTGTGATGTTGGTTTGGGTTATATCCGCTTAGGGCAGCAGGCAACAACTCTTTCAGGCGGCGAAGCTCAAAGAGTGAAACTTGCAACCGAACTTAGTAAAGTTAGTACCGGCAAAACTCTTTACATTCTTGACGAGCCGACAACAGGACTGCATTTTGAGGATGTAAATATTTTATTAAAAGTTCTCCAAAAATTAGTCGATAAAGGTAATACTGTTATTATAGTTGAGCATAATTTAGATGTAATAAAAGTAGCCGATTACATTATCGATTTGGGAGAAGGCGGCGGCGAACACGGAGGTAAAATTATTGCCGAAGGAACACCTGAACAAATTGCAGAAAATAAAAAAAGTATAACAGGTAAATATCTCAAGAAAGAATTACAAAGAAAGAAGGTATAAAATGAAAACAACTATTACGCAATTTAAATCATATCGTTCCGAAATGAACGATAAAATCCTTAACTCCGGTTTTAATGATTTTAAAAAGTTTTTTGCTTTGGATAATAAAGCATATATTGATGGTGCACTTCCCGCAAAAATGAAAGAATTAATGGGACTAGTTGCTTCAATGGTTTTGAGATGTAACGATTGTATACTCTATCATATTGACCGTTCAATTGAGGAGGGTGCTACACGAGAGGAATTGCTGGAATCTTTCAATATATCACTAATTGTAGGCGGTTCGATTGTCATTCCGCATCTTCGTTTTGCTATGGAACAAATGGATGCACTTTTATCTGAAGAAAAATAAACTTATTACTAAATTTATATAAAAGAGGAAAAACACTTTGGGTAAATTGGTTTTTGCTTCTACCAACGAAGGCAAAATAAAAGAAGTCTGTGATATTTTCAGTGATACAGGCATAATGATAATCCCAATGAAAGAACTTGGCAGTATTCCTGAAATTGAAGAAGACGGTCTTACATTTGAGGACAACGCATTCAAAAAAGCAAAATTTGTTTTTCAGAAATTCGGATTGCCGACTATTGCAGATGATTCCGGGTTATCAATTGAACAACTTGGCGGTAAACCGGGAGTTCTTTCTGCAAGATATGCCGGTGAAGGCTGTTCTTATTCCGATAACAATGAAAAGGTTTTAAAAGAATTAGCCGGGTTACCTGAACCACATAGGGCACAATTTATTACAATGGCTATTTATTATAACGGCAGAACTGTACAAAGAGCCGTAGGTAAATTGCCGGGAAAAATTATTAACGAATTCCGTGGTAATAATGGTTTCGGTTATGATCCGATTTTTGTCCCGGATGGATATGATATTACATTAGCCGAAATGACATTAGAGGAAAAAAACAGAATTAGTCATCGTGCGAAAGCATTTAATGAATTAAAAGAAATTTTATTAACAACAGAGGTGTGAGATGAAAAAATCACTTATTTATTTACTTGCAATTTTATTGATGCTTTTTATATCATCATGTTCAAGCGATGATGATGGACCTACTGATCCGACCGATGGTACTTCTGCTACTCAATACTATCCCGGAGGTATCGGTTCTACATTTAATTATCAAGGACAAGCTACGGATTCAAGCGGCACTTCGACATATACCCGCGCAGTTAATTTTTCTTCTCAGCTAAATATTGGGAACACAACTTACATTATTCAGACAAATAATGTAAATGTCGGTCCGGAAACTTTTTCAGCGGAGTTCCCGTTCAGAACATCAACTACCGGCATGTTCATTTATATCGATACATCTGTATTTGACGAATTATTAGATTCATTAGGTATTGATCCTTCGCTTGTAACTATCATAGCCGATCAAGAAGTTAGATTAATAAGTTATCCGTTTAATTCTACACCGCAATGGAATGCTTATACTGTAAGGGTAACGGCATTTGGTGGATTGATTAGTCTAAATATTCTTGAATTACAGGGGAATTATAAAGGGCAGGAACAATTAACTGTAATGGGACAAAGTATGACTGCCGAAAAAGTTGAATATATTGCAACTGTAAAAATTCCAGAGTCGCTTGAAGATATAGCAAATCCACCGACTGTTACTCTATCGGCTACGGCTTGGTTTGTAAAAGATGTCGGTTTAGTTAAACTTGATGGTTCAGGTGTTATCATTGCTGCATTTACCGGCGGCGGATTAGAATTTGATGATGACGCAAGTACTGCAACTGAAACTTTAGTTGCTTACGATATTAAGTAGTGTGAAATAAATTATATCTATTTTTAATCAAACCCGGTTGTTATGCAGCCGGGTTTTTTTATTACAACTTTTCTGCAATAACAACCTGAACAATCCCGAAAGTAAGTGAGTGAATTTCAATGTTTGAGAAACCTGCTCTTGTAAGTAATTCAAGTATATTAATTTTTTCGTCAAACTCATTAACCGATTCCGGTAAATATGTGTATGCTTCTTTATCCTTCGAGATAACTTTACCGATTTTAGGCAGCACTGTATTAAAATAAAACGAGTAGAATTTTCGTATCATGGAATTTGAAGGGAGTCGAAATTCCAATATAGTAACTTTACCTCTTAATTCAAGCACTCTAAAAAACGATTTGAATCCTTCAAGAATATCATAAAAATTTCTGACACCGAAAGCTACCGTAATATTTGTGAATGAATTATCCTTAAATGGAATTTCTTCGGCAACACTTTGAACTATTTTTCCTTTACTCCAATCTCGTTTTTTATTAAAGAGTTTCAGCATATTAATTGAAAGATCCGCACCGATAATTTGATCAACACCCCTCTTTTTTGCGGCAATAGCAAAATCGCCGGTCCCGCATGCAACATCAAGCAGTTTTGCATTTTTAGAAATTCCGGTTAACTTCAATGATTTTTTCCGCCAGTAGAAATCTATGCCCGCACTTAAGAAATGATTTAAGAAATCATACCTTCTTGAAATGTCGTCGAATATCCTTTTTACTCTATTTTTTTTATCCATTTGTCAATAAATTGTCAACTTGAAAATACATTCCTTAATTGCTAAATTTTTCACATCGAAATTAGAGGAAATAATGCAAAGATACATAGATGCAATAAGAAAAAATGTTTGTGCAATTTGTGTCGATTCCGATGATGACGGCGATTGCACACTCACCACAAAAGAATTATGTGCCGTTGAGTATTACCTTCCAAAAATTTTAGAAGTCGTTCATTCAATTGATTCCGATGATCTTATGGAATATCACACAAAACTTAAAGATACAATTTGTGCCGAATGTGCCGCTTCCGATGACAAAGATCATTGTTACTTGCGCGATGATGCAAATTGTTCATTAGACAGATATTTTTCATTAATTGTTGAGACTATCAAAAAAGTTGATCAAGGGGTTGTCTGAATTTTATCAAGATTAAATTTTTCATCACCGCGAATTTCCAACCACCAATTGAAAAGATGTTTACCGAGCCATAAAGTCAATATCATTAATGCCGCACCGGCAATAAGATCTATAACGTAATGGTATCTTAAATAAACAGTTGCAAATATTAAAAGAGTTCCGTTCGGTATAAAGAAATACTTAGACCTGCTTTTGTACTTTATTGATAAATACATAACAAGCAATGTCATTTGTGTATGTCCGCTGGGGAATGCATCACGCTGTACAACTTCTGCCGGATTTGGAGTCCCTTTCGGAATTGATTCTCCCGAATTGACTACTTCACGAAGGAAGTCAGTTAAAAATAATCCGGGGATTTCAATATCATTTAAAGCGAAATCGTGTAAAGTAAATCTTGGTCCAATTGCCGGAAGTAAAAAGTATCCAATGTATGACAAGAAAAATCCCAATACAATTATAAACGCCATGTAATGCAGTTCTCTTTTTTTACCTTTGAATAATAAACTGATTCCAAGAATTATAGGTAGGAAGAAAAATGTTCCGTAGACAATTTGCAGTAATTCCGTTAAGTAAGGATTCGCAATGCTGTAAAGAACATAAGTAGGATCGGCACCGAATAAAAATCTATCAATATCAATTAAAAGCCGATCGTAAATCTTTCCGCGTATCGGGTCAACCATATAGTAAATTTCTTTGAAGACAACCAGAATCATCGGCACTAGATACCAGAAACGTAATTGATGAATGAACATATTTCGTTTATGTTCATCAAAATGTGCAAGCGAAAATATAAATAGCTGTAAGAATAAATTTATTACAACAATTTCCTTCCAGTAGATCACTCTTGAATTAAAGACAATTGCCGTAAGAGAAAGCAGCGATGTGAAAATAACTACAAGTAAATCCGTAGCATTAAGATTTAGAATAATAGATTTAATTTTTTTCATTGAATCAGAAATAGAGAAACTAATGTAAGATATATTACCAACCCAAGGATATCGTTCATAGTTGTTACAAACGGACCGGTAGCAATTGCTGGGTCAATACCGAATTTCTTAAAACCAATAGGAATAATTGCACCGATCATAGTTGCATTCGTCATAATCGTAAATAATGCAACCGTAAGTACTAATGAAAAGAGCATTTCATTTTTAAAAAAGAAATGCGAGATTAAAAGAAGCAATATTCCGCAAACCGCAGCATTAATTAATGCTACTCTGAATTCCTTAAATAGTTTGCTGAAACTGTGACTAATCCAAAATTCACTTTCGGTAATGCTTTTAACCATAACTATTGCAGCTTGAGTACCTGTGCTTCCGCCCATTGCCATTACAATCGGGATAAAGAATGTTGCAATAATCATTTTTTCAAGAGATGCTTCAAACGAATAGAGTACAATAGCGCTAACAACTTGTCCAATTAGTGCGATAATTAACCAAGGAAGTCTAATACGAGAAATTCTGAATGAACTATCACTAAATTCTTCTTCTTCCGATAGACCGGCAACATGTTGTAAATCTTCCGATGCTTCTTCATGTATTACGTCAACAACATCATCAACTGTAATCCTACCAAGCATAATCATCTTTTCATCAACAACCGGGATAGAAACGATGTCGTATTTTTCAATTAACCTTGCAACCTCTTCCTGATCAACTTCCGGAGTAACATATACTAAATCTTCTTCCATAATTGAAGAAAGAGGTTTATCGAGGGGATTAATTAAAAGTGATTTTAACGAAACTGTACCGACTAATTCGTGATTATCTTTTAGTATATAGATGTAATATATGTGATCAATTTCTTCGGCGTTTTTTCTTACTTCTTCGATTGCATCTCTAACAAGTTGACTTTCGTAAACAAACACGAAGTCACTGTTCATTATACCGCCGGCAGTATCTTCGGGGTATTTAAGAAGTTCTTTAACGTCTTCGGAATATTCCTTATCAATCTTATCAAGTACTTGTTCTTTAATATTATCGGGAAGATCACTAACAATATCTGTTGCATCATCGGTATCAAGTTGATCAACAATGTTCGCAATGTGATCGGTTTCAATTTCTGCAAGTAGTCTTTCACGTAAATTTTCATCAAGTTCGGTTAAGACTTCACCGGCTACTTCATGATCTAGTAATTTGAAAGTATATACCGCATCATCAAAATCCAAGTGATTGATTATTTCACCGATATCGGCAGGGTGCAGATCGGCAAGCAAGTTGACAAGACTTTTATCAGCTTCATTTTCAATCAACGTCGAAATATTTTCGTAAATCTCGGAATCAAATTTCGACAGGTCTCGTATTTCTTTATTTTCAGTTGGGTTGCTCATCTATTTTGCTTTTGAAATAATCATAAATTTTAATGAAATCAGAAATTTCTAATTCTTCTGCCCGCTTGGTTAAATCAACCGGAAAAGAGGTTAGTTTATAAGTCCCAAATATACTATTACTATAAGAATTTTTTAAACTTTTTCTACGGTTTCCGAAAGCTCCTTTAACCAAATTTTTAAATAATTTTTTATCAAACGAATCACTTATATCTTTTGGTGTTAAACTAATAATTGCGGAATTCACTTTTGGCTTCGGATAAAATACAGTCGGCGGAACTTTGAAACACAATTCAACATTAAAAAAATGATTAAGAATAACGCTCAAAATACCATATTCTTTTGTGCGAGGTTTCGAGATAATTCTTGCAGCAACTTCATATTGCACCATGAATAATGCATCATTTATTAATGTGATATCATCAATTAATTTAAATAAAATTGAAGAAGTAATGTTGTATGGAATATTGCCGATTATTCTAAATTTTCTTTCTGTATAATCGCTTAAGTCAATTTTTAAGAAATCTTTATTAATAAATTCTACATTACGGAACTTCTCTTTAAGATCGTCAATAACCCGCTTGTCAATTTCAACCGCGTAAATTTTTGTACCTGTAATATTGAGATGTTCGGTTAAGACTCCACGTCCGGGACCGATTTCCAAAATCAAATCATCTTTCTTAGGATTAAACTGACTAATAATTTTTTTAACTATATTTTGATCGACAAGATAATTTTGCCCGAATCTTTTTAAAGGTTTTGGATGCTTGTTCAATGTAATTATTCTTCTTTTTTACTATAATTCAATTTAAGTAATTTGATTAATAAATGGATACAATTTATTGAATGCAAATACACTAATAAACAGACTTCAAAAAATTGCTGAAAACCGGAAATCTATTGACCGGGTTTTAAAGGTCGCTATTTCAATTGGTCTACTAATTTTTTTGGTAAGCTACATTTCGGTAGATAAAATTACCAAAGTTTTTCTCTCCGCCGATTATGAATTTATATTATATGCCTCGATTTTATCCCTCGTAAATATTTATTTACAAGCATATAAATGGAAACTTGTACTTAATCATTCACTCGGCAAGGTTTCCTTTATGCGAGCGTTGCATTCTTATTTCGGCGGGGTAACATCCGGGTTATCAACCCCGGCAAGAATTGGCGAATTTATTGGGCGGGCAATTCCGCTTGAAGAATTTAATTTTTTCAGTGTTACTATTGTTTCGTTTATTGATAAAATTATTAACATGATTGTTATTACTTTCTTCGGGGCAATATCATCGGTGTTCTTTTATCGCTCTTTTAATGAACCGCACTTTTATGTCGACGTTCCACTATTAATCATTATTGTATCGTTGTTTTCGATAACGGTTTATATGCTCTTTAACAGTAATTTCTTCGTAAGTGTTGTAAAACGAAAATTCAAGAATAACCAAAAAGTATTGAACAAGATTTCGGTTGTTGATAAATTTTTATCGCAAAGTCTTTCGGTAAAAGTAAAAATCTTTTCTATAAATATTCTCTATTTTGTAGTAATACTATTACAATTCGCACTACTTGTTAATGCATTTGCAAGTTATTCGGATATTATTCAATTGATGGTCATTGCTTCGTTAATATTGTTTGCCACGACTGTTGTCCTTCCGTTTTCATTTGGTGATTTAGGTGTGCGTGAAGGTGCTGCTGCATATCTTATCTCAATGATTTCTCTCTCTCCGGCAATCGGATTTAATTCGGCTTTGGTACTTTTTATTATCAATGTAATTCTTCCGGCTTTAATCGGTCTTATCTTTTTAATTAAGAATAAGTGATGGAAATTATCTACTTAATTTTTATTCTGCTTGCTCTCCACTATGTTTACTTTATAGGAAAAGTTTATGCCGGTTTAAAAAGATTACAAAAAACTTCCGGTAAAAATGAAAACGTCGGATTGATTTCTGTTATTATTCCATTACGCAACGAATCGGAGAATATAAAATCTTTATGTGCAAGTTTAAGTTCACAATCTTTAGCTGAAGATAAATACGAAATAATTTTTATTGACGATAATTCTAATGACAATACGTATGAAAAACTTCTTAACTATAAACCAAATAATTCAAAGATTATAAGAGTTGAGAATGGCAGAGATAATCAAGCACGCAAGAAAAAAGCACTAATCGAAGGTGTTAAAAATTCCGGCAATCCGATTATTATTTCAACTGATGCAGATTGTAGTTTTTATCCACGCTGGTTGGAAGTTATGTTGGGATATTTTGACGAGGAGACAGCCATAGTCGCAGGACCCGTTGAATTAAAATCGGATGAAAAACTATTTTCAAAAATTCAACGACTCGAATTTGCCGGTTTAATTTTAACAGGCGCCGGATTAATCGGGGTCAATTCACCTGCAATTTGTTCTGCTGCAAATTTTGCATACAGAAAAAGTGTTTTTGAAGAAGTCGGCGGATATAATGATCAACTCGGTTTTTCGTCCGGAGATGACGATTTGTTTTTACAAAAAGTTGCTTCACAAACATCTTATAAAATTAAGTTTGCTTTTGAGCGTGAAGCAATGGTTACTACAAAACCAAGAAATAGTGCAGGAGAATTTTTTCAGCAAAGAAAAAGATGGGCAAGCAAAAGTTTGTTCTACAATAACAAAAAATTGGTTTTGAAAATAATATTAATATTTCTTTTCTACGTGGGTCTTATATTACAATTAATTGGGGGTCTGTTTTTTGATCCTGTTTTATTTTTAACATTCGGGTTAAGTTTGTTATTAAAAATTATTATTGAATATATGGTATTAAATTATGGTGCTAAAACATTATACCAAAAAGAAATTCTTCATCCTTTCCTTTTTGCTGAGATAATTCAAATACCATACATTATTGCCGCTGCAATCGGTGGTTTATTCGGTAATTTTAAGTGGAAAGGGGAAGTTGTAAAAAGATGAGAAAATATTTTTACGCTCCGCCGAATGTACTCAAAAAAATTTATCCAAATTCTATCTGGACTTCATTAAACTATAAAGTTTTGATAACATTTGATGACGGACCTACTCCGCAAGTAACTTCTGAAGTATTGAAGCAATTAGAGCAATACAATATTAAATCTGTTTTCTTCTGCCAGGGTGAAAATCTTGATGGAAACTCAAAGATTATTAATGAAATTTTGGAAAGAGGTCATACAATAGGCGCTCACGGCTGGCATCATAATAAAATTACAAAAATGACTAATGCAAAAATTTTAGATGATATTTCAAAAATGAATGAGATTCTTTTTTCAAAATATAATTACGAGATAAAATATTTCCGCGCACCATACGGACGAATTTATCCATACCAGGCATCGATGTTAGGAAAAATTGGTATAAAGAATGTTATGTGGTCATTGGTTACTTATGATTATGAATCGGATTTAAATAAAGTAAAGTATGCTGTTGATAATTATTTAAGCAGTAATTCAATAGTTGTTTTACATGACTCATTCAGTTCACATAAGATTTTATCGAAATCCATTGATTACCTTTATGAATCAATTCAGAAAAATAATTTTGAAATAGGTACTCCCGAAGAATGTTTGAAATAATATTCATATCGATAATAGTTGTTTATTTTTTCCAAACCGTGATTTTCATAATCGGGTCGAAAAAAAGATTCGGAAAGATTGAGGATGATAAGCTGCCGTCTATATCTGTAATTGTTGCTGCAAGAAATGAAGAGGAAAATATTTTCGAATGTTTAGAGTCCTTAGAAAAACTAAAATACCCTGAAAATAAAATTGAAATATTTGTGGTTAACGATCACTCAACAGATAACACCAAAGAAATAATACAAAAATTTATACACGGTAAATCTCGGTTTAAATATCTTGAACCCGGTGCCGAAATTGGTCAGCTTAAAGGAAAAGCAAATGCTCTTGCTAATGCAATTAAAGAATCGAAAGGTGAAATTATTTTAACAACAGATGCCGATTGCAGAGTTTCACCGACGTGGGCAAAGGATTTGGCTTCATACTATAAAGACGATGTTGCGATGGTATGCGGATATACAAACCAAGTTGACACAACATTATTCGGCGGTATGCAGTCGGTTGATTTCACTTACTTATTAATGATTGCCGGTGGCGTTATGAATCTTGGCAAACCTTTAAGCTGTATCGGTAATAATATGTCTTACCGCAAATCTGTCTATGAAGAAGTTGGAGGATATGAGACACTGCCTTTTTCTGTTACGGAGGATTTTAATTTACTGATGGCGATGCACAAGTTGAAGAAATATAAAATTATATATCCGATGTCTGCCGAAGGATTAGTTACTTCAAAACCATGTTCAACTTGGAAGTCGCTATTCAAACAAAAAAAACGATGGGGGGTTGGTGGGTTAAAGAGCGATCTTGCCGGTTTTGGAGTTATGGCTACCGGATTTATAACGCACTTATGTATAATCTTACTTCCTTTCTTTTTCTCGGCGCTATCTTTATATTTGACACTTTTCAAAATAGCTGTTGATTACTTTGCTTTAAAAGGAGTGCATGACAAATTAAACTTGTCATTACGAATTAAAAACTTTATAGCTTTTGAAATTTATTTTATTCTATATGTTGTTCTTCTTCCTTTCATAACTTTAACGAACCAAAAAGTTGAGTGGAAGGGAAGAGTATATAAATAGCGGACATTAAATGAAAAAAATTATTCTTTTACTGATTGTATTATCATCACAATTTTTATCGCAAAATAAAACCGAAATTTTTCCGGATGATTTATTAATACAACCGTTCACTGCTAACATTTTGGAACCAAAACTTGGATTCCTTTTTCAGATCGGCGAAAATGAATTGAGATTGGATATAGGTAATTCAATAGATGTACTTCATCATCAAATTAGTGAAGATGAATACTTATCCTTCGGTGCAGATCTTTTTACTTATACTTTATTACGAGGTGAAAGCGATTTCCACTTCCCGGTTGATGCCGTTGATTATTTGTTCGGAATTAATTTCGGATATAAAAAAACTAAAGATGAAATTGAATACGGTGCTCGATTAAGATTAAGCCACATTAGTGCTCATTTTGTTGACGGTCATTTTGATAATCAAAAACAGCAGTGGCGTGATGGATTAGTCCCGAGAGTTTACAGCAGAGAGTTTGTTGAGTTAATGCCTTTCATTAAATGGAATGAAATTCGATTTTATGCTGGTTTAACATATTTAATAAATGTCACACCTTCCGAATTAGGCAAGGATAGTTATCAAATTGGTTTTGATTATTTTGCTGCCAATGTAATTAGCAAATTTTTAACACCGTTTATAGCTTATGATTTTAAGCTTGTGAATATTGATGATTATTCCGGGAATAATTCGGTTAATTTCGGATTGAAATTCGGTAAACAAGAAGGAAAGGGAATTAGTATTTATTTTCATTACTATTCCGGTAAAAGTTTACATGGTGAGTATTATGATTTCAACAAAGAATATTCCGCAATCGGTATCAATTTAGATTTATAATGGATGACCCAAATTTATATACTGAAAATCGAATAGGTCCTACTATACTAAAGAAACATAAGGAAAATTATCCGCTTCATATAGGGTTGTTCTTAATTACGTTTGTAACAACAACCATTGCCGGAGTTGAGTGGACTACCGGTACGATGGGCCCTTATGAGTTTGAAATCCTTGCAAAGGGTTTACCTTACTCTTTATCAATTTTATTTATGTTAGGAGTTCATGAATTCGGTCACTACTTCGCGGCTCTCTATCATAAAGTAAAAGCAACATTACCTTACTTTATACCCTTTCCCCCTATACCCGGATTTTTTCACTTCGGAACTTTAGGTGCTGTTATAAAAACCCGAACTCCCGTAAGCAATAATAAAGCAATGTTTGATATTGGGGTAGCAGGTCCGATAGCCGGATTTGTTGCTTGTTTAATTCTTTTAGTTTACGGTTTCCTCAATCTTCCCGGTGAAGAGTATATTTTACAGATTCATCCCGACTATTTTACGCCGGAGTATGGAGAAGGGGCTTTAAGTTTGGAATTCGGTGATACGATTTTGTTTGCTGCATTACGAGAATTATTGACTTCTCCGGATCAATTCGTTCCACCGATGTCTGAAATTTATCATTATCCGTTTTTATGCGTTGGTTGGTTCGGACTTTTTGTTACTGCAATGAATATGATTCCTGTCGGTCAATTAGACGGAGGTCATATTGTTTACAGCATGTTTGGTGAAAAAATTCATGAGGTTATCGCAAGTATTTCAATGCTGTTTTTATTCGTGTTCGGGTCACTCGGTTTATTCAGCTCGTTGATGGATTTAGAGAATAGTATTGGTTGGACTGGATGGTTATTCTGGGGGTTTATTCTGTATTTCTTTATTAAAGTAAAACATCCGCCGGTACAGAATTTCGAAAAACTAAGTAACGGCAGAATGATTCTCGGTTATGTTAGTTTAATAGTTTTGCTGTTATCATTTTCACCGATGCCGTTTATTGTTTCATTTTAGGAGCAAGAATATTTACTTGACAATTAATTTAGAAATTAATTAGTTTTGTCTAAACAAAGAAAGGGAATCATTTATAGAGAATTTCTACTGTATTTCTGATTAATCAAAATAAGGATTTAATGCTGCATCAGAATTTATACAGTAGGTTCTTAAGAAAAATGATTCCCTTTTTTTATGGGTTAAAACATGAATAAAATAATAATAGCAATTCTCTTAAGTCTTTTCGTTTTTGTTTCTTGCGAAAATATTCCAAGTGATGTAATTGAAACTTCAGATGCAGACTTCAAACTTGTTTCGATAAATGCACCGGAAGAATTCATTTACACACAGCAAGACTCAACTTTTGAAACAACTATTGAGTTTTCGAATCCTCAATCAATTTCTCGTGTTTGGTTTAATATTATTACTGAAGACGGTACAACAATGTTGAAACAAAACGTAGCAATGATTGGGGGCAGCTTAACAAATTGGGATCAGACTTCCGATCTAAGAGGGTATTACGGAAGCACAATATTAGGTAAAGGTATTCCAACCGGTAATTATATTGCCGATTATTATGTTGAAGATAATGTTAGTTCGGGAAATGACAAAGTTCACAAAATTGCATCGCATAAATTTCTTTTTATAAGCGGACAGCAAAACAAATCGCCTGTAATCAGCAATTTAGTTGCACCTGATTCGGTTGTGGTTGTGGCTCCCCGATCATTAATTAATCTTCATATTACAGTCGACGACGAAAACGGATTGCTCGATATTCGGGAAGTCTATTTTATGGTATTTGGTCCGGGATCAGCAACGGGTAATAAAGTAAATATGTTCGATGATGGTCAAGAAGCGAATGGTGATGATACTGCAGGCGATGGAATTTTCTCAAGAATTATTGAAGTTACTCCTACAAACACAAAGGGCGAATATCGTTTTGAGTTTGAAGCCGTTGATAGAGCCGGTGCAGTAAGCAATAAAATCATTCATTTATTACAAGTGATATAAGATGAAGAGAATATTCATAATCATAATTTTATTAAGTTTTATTTCTTTCGGGCAATCGCTCCCTTATTATTTTGATTTAGATAATCCGAAAAGTTACAAGGTCACTGCAAATACCCCCGCTAGTAATACAATTGAACATGTTCATATAGATGATAACGGTACGGTTTGGCTTGGAACTTCACGCGGTTTAAGTAAATCTACAGATAACGGATCAAGCTGGACAAATTATTATCAAACTCCAGATTTTGGTATAAAGAAAGTTTCTAAAGTTGGTTCTCATAACGGAGTTATTTGGGCGGGACTTTGGGATTTTGTCGAACTCTTCGGTGAATCTCAAGTTGAAGGTGCCGGACTTCGTTATTCAACCGATGATGGGCATACATGGAATATTATTCAGCAGCCGGTTGATTCACAAAACGATTTAACTGTTACATATGGAATAAACACGCTCAATGCATTACCAATTACCGTTGCTGTAAATAATATGACTTATGATATCGGATTCACTTCGGATGCGATTTGGGTAGCGACCTTTGCCGGCGGACTTCGAAAAAGTACTGATATAGGACAGACTTGGCAGAGAGTTGTTTTGCCCCCGGATTACCTTGATTCAATTCACCCGAACGATACATTAAATTTTGATTTATCACCAAGTGCCGGTGCACTCGGCTTTGAAGAAAACTTGAACCACAGAGTTTTTTCTATTCATGTAGTAAATGATAATTTGATGTATGTAGGTACTGCAGCCGGTATTAACAAATCAACCGATGGTGGAATAAGCTGGCAAAAATTTAATCATCAGAATCAAGACCAACCAATTAGTGGAAATTTTATTGTTGAGTTGGATTATGACTATTATTCCAACACAATTTGGGCAGCTACCTGGAAAGCTGTAGATTTATCTGAATATTGGGCTGTCAGTGCCTCCTCAAACGGCGGTGAATCATGGAAAACTTTCTTACCTAATGAACGTGTACATGATTTTGGATTTAAGTATACATATTCCGGAGAATCTTTAGTTGGTTCCGAAATTTTTACCGCTACGGAAAACGGTGTATTTAGGACAAGCAATAATGGTTCAACATGGATTGCCAACCCTAAACCGATTGATGATCAAACAGGTGCATCGTTATTAACATCAAGTTTTCGTTCCGTTGAAACCAAATATTTATCTAACTTTACGACTGATATTTGGCTAGGCTCTTTACGCGGCTTGGCTAAAATAAATGAAACTCGAAATGAATTTTGGTCCGGCAAATGGACAGTTTATATAGCATCTCAAGAACTTTCGGAAGAAATCAAAGCATTTGCTTTCCCAAATCCCTTCGCACCCGATCGTTCAAAAGTTACAATTCAATATACTATAGGAAATAATGATGCCGATGTTACAATTAGAATTTTTGACTTCGGAATGAACTTAGTTAGAACGGTAATTCAAAATGCACCTCGAATCGGTGGCATTGAACAAAGAGAACTTTGGGATGGACGGGATCAAAACGGTAATCTAGTTCCTAACGGTGTTTATTTTTACAGAATCGATCATGGTTCCGATGAACCATTGTATGGTAAAATTATGGTATTAATGTAGAGGTTACATTGAATAAAAAAACAATTTTCATATTAAGTATAATCTTTACAATCGGTTTACAAGCACAACCCGAATTCAGCAGTATTGCAAGTAAACCCGGTGCATTTTCCAGGATGGGATTCGGTGCCCGCGGTATCGGTATGGGTAACGCTATGTCCGCTGTAACATCAGGTGAAATTAATTCTTATTATAACCCGGCTTTAAGTTCTTTTCAAAAAGGAAATTCTTTCCACACTTCTTATTCATTCTTATCGTTGGATAGGAATCTCAACTTTGTAAACTTCACAAGAAATTTTGGAAGTATTGAAGAAGGTAGAGCTGTACCGGGTGTTACAATCGGTGTAATTAATGCAGGCGTTGATGACATTGATGCGCGTGATAGTCAAGGGAATCAATTTGATGCGCTTTCAACTTCGGAGAATCAATTTTTCTTAGGTCTATCAAATCGCTTTTCTGAAAAGTTTGCAATTGGTGTTGCATTCAAATTTTATTACTATAAATTGTATGAAGATGTTACGGCTTCAAGTTTAGGTTTTGATATCGGCGCTCTTTATTTACTGAATGAAAATATCACTATTTCATTAATGATATCGGATATCAATAGTAAGTATGAATGGGATACCTCGGATTTATATGGAGCAAGCGGAAAATCAACTACTGATAAATTCCCTGTTCTGAAAAAAATTGGTGTGTCTTATAAATTAAATAATCCTAATATCATTGCCGCAATTGAATTTGAAAATAGTAATGCGGAAACAAATTATATCCGGTTCGGAGCCGAGTATAACATTTATGAAAACTTATATTTAAGAGGCGGAGTTGATAAAATTGATATTGGAAATTTTGATATTCCGGTAAGACCTTCGTTAGGATTTTCTTATTTTCATGCTCTTGGTTTTGGTGTTGTCGGTTTTAATTACGCATTTGCGATTGAACCTTATTCATCGCATGATCAACATATTGTTGGACTAAACATTAATTTCTAAATTGTGATTATGAAAAAAATACTATTTATACTTTCGGTTTCTTCTTTACTATTTGCTCAAACAGCCGGATCATCAGGATTATCTTTCTTGAAGATCGGGTTTAATGCAAGAAATATTGCTATGGGTGATTTTGGTGTTGCTACGGCTAATGATGTTAGTGCACTTTATTATAACCCCGCGTTGATTGCTGATTATGTCTCTCCTCAACTTACTTTTACGCATAATCAATGGATGGGGGATGTAACAAGTGAATTGTTCGGTGCGAGTTTCCCTTTATTCGGTCTTCCTTTTGCAGTTGGTGTAAATACTACATCAATTTCAGATATTGAAGTAAGGAGCAGACCGGGCGATGCAGAGTCAACTTTTAATGTCCATTATTTTTATGGAAGTCTATCAACCGGTTTTTATGTGGCAGAAAATATTTCGGTTGGACTCACGGCAAAAATTTTATATGAAAGCATGTTCTCGGATGACGCAAGCGGTTTAGGATTTGATTTTGGTATACGATATAAAAATATAATTGACGGTCTCGATCTTGCAGCTTCTTACAGCAATGTCGGTTCGATGAATAAACTACGAAATATCGAAACTGAATTACCGACTGATTTAAGAGTAGGCGCTGCTTATAATTTCCCTTTTCAACAGATTAAATCAAATGTTATTGTTACAGGCGGATTGCAGCAGTATACAAAAACCGATGATACTCATTTTCATTTTGGTGCTGAGATTTTTTATGATAACTTAATCGCATTACGCGGCGGTTATATGACAGGTTATGATTCGAAAGGAATGACAGCCGGTTTTGGATTGTTGTGGAATAATTTCAATATCGATTATGCTTTTGTTCCGTTTGATTATAGTCTCGGTGATTCTCACATTATTTCTTTGATGTACACGTTCTAATTTTTGTTATGTATAATAACCTTCAACGTTATTGTTTGTATTAAGAACGAGTAAACGTTGAAGGTTGCTTGCAGCAGAAACGCTTAAGATATTTAAAAACCTTCAACGTTATCGTCTGCGTTAAGGGTCAATAAACGTTGAAGGTTGCTACTTGAAGATAATTCATTAAACTAAACAATTGAGTTAATTTTCATTATTTTTACCAATCACAAAAACAACTCTTATTCTAATGGCTATCGAAATTGTACCTTACAGCGAAGAATGGAAAGAAGAATGGGATCAATTCGTTCTGAAATCAAATAACGGAACAATGTTTCACATGCAGAAGTTTTTCGATTATCACACTCCGGGCAAGTTTAATTTCAATCACCTAATGTTTATAGAAAAAGGAAGAATTGCAGCTTTATTACCAGGTGCCAGAATAAACGATTCGTTTGAATCGCCTATTGGCGCAAGTTACGGATCAATTGTTACCGAAGACTTGAAATTCAGCCGGGCAATGGATTTAGTTAATTGTTTAATTGATTACGCCAAAAAGGAAGGCATTAAAGAAATTGAATTAACTTCGGCACCGAGAGTTTATGAAAGATATCAAAATGAAAATTTAGACTTCGCTTTACTTTGGTCGGGGTTTAAGTATAAACTTCATTATATCTCAAGTGCAATAAAACTTGATAAAGAACGGGATATAATTTCTAGGTTTCAGGCAACAATCCGGCGTAACATTAGAAAAACTTTTAAAGAAGATGTAAGTGTTGAAATCAACAAACGATATGACGAATTTTATCCGATTCTTATTGACAATAAAGCCAGGCATAACGTTAAACCAACTCATAGTTACGAAGATTTGTTACGTTTGAAAGAGTTATTACCGGATCGATTGAAGCTCTTTATGGTTTATGTTGATGAGAAACCTATCGGAGGTTCGGTAATGTTTTATCCAAATGAAATTGTCGGACTCTGTTTTTATAACATGCTGCTTTATGATTATGAAAAATATAAACCGATACAACGTGTTATGTATGAAGTAGTTAAAGATGCTACCGAAGCCGGTTATCAATATATTGATATCGGTGTTTCTCAAGATACATCCGCTGAAAATCCGATGACTCCGGCTATGAGTTTGATTGAGTTCAAAGAAAAGTTTGATGCAAAAACTGTAATGAGAAATACTTTTCACATCAAATTATGAAAACTGTCAACCGGTTAGTTTGATGAAAAAAATATGCATATCATTCTTAGGAAATCCATTTCATGATTCACGAATTACCAACCTTAAAAAATCTCTCGAAGAAAATAATTGTAAAGTAAAAGTAATCGGATTTGATTGGACAACCCCGGATTTCAAAACTTATCGCGATGATGATACTGTCGTTTATAAACTACGGAAGACAAAATTTTCTCTGTGGTTTTATGGTGCGTTCAAATTATTGTTGCTATTTGAACTCTTCAAACAAAAAGCGGATATATATTTTGCCGAAGAAATATATTCACTACCTTATGTAAAATTTAGAACGTTCTTCGGAAAGGGAAAAGTTTATTATAATAGCCGTGAACTTTATGCGTTTCTCGGCGGTCTGCGTAATCGAAAATTTATTCAGAAGATATTTACATTTATTGAAAAATTATTAATTCATCAAGTCGATTTGGTTTTAACTACCGGTGAGATGGATTCCGATTTCCTGTTCAATTTTTATGGTATAAGAAATACCCTGGTTATTCGAAATATCCCAAAGTTGAAAACACCGGATAAAAAAATTAATCTTCACAAAGAATTATCAATCAGTCCCGACACAAGAATATTGCTTTATCAAGGAGTTCTGATTGATGGTAGAGGCATTGAACTTGTAATTGAAAATCTTCCAAAAATAAAAAATGCGGTGTTTGTCTTACTCGGTGATGGAGAGAGAAAACTTAAATGGAAAAAATATGCTGATGAATTAAATGTTTCCGAACAGGTTTTATTTTTAGGTACAGTATCGCAGGATGAATTGATCAATTATACTGCTGCTGCTGATTTAGGCATTTGTTTGATCGAAAATATCAGCATTAGTTATTATCATGCGCTGCCGAATAAATTGTTTGAATATATAATGGCTGGACTTCCTGTAGTTTCTTCAGCTCTACCACAAATGAAACAAATTGTTGATCAATATAAAGTCGGTGAATGCATAGATATAGAAACAAACAAAAATATAGCAGAGCTAATAAATAATTTGCTTAATGATGCGAACAAACTTGAAAAGTATAAATCAAATTGTGTCGAAGCATCAAAAGAATTGAATTGGGATGTTGAGTTCGAAAAAGCTAAAAACAAGTTGATTACATTTTGATGAATTATTCCGAGCAAAAAAGAATTTTGATTTCCCGTCCAGATAGAGTTGGAGATGTTGTCTTATCAACTTCGATTCCAAGAGAGTTAAAAAAAACTTTTCCAAGAAGTTTTGTTGCCGTCTTAGTTAGAAGTTACACAAAAGATATTTTTCTGAATAATCCATTTGTTGATGAAGTTATTATTGCGGATGAATTCCTATCCGGCTCAAAGAAAAATTTTTTTAAGTGGGTGAGAGAAATTAGAAAGTTAAAGTTTACCCATGCATTAATGCTACTGCCAAATGAAAGAATAAACTATTTACTATTTTTTGCCGGAATAAGAACACGTGTTGGGGTCGGACATAAATTATTCCAACTTATTACCGGTGTTAAAAGTGTAAGCAGAAATAAATACACCCCGCTTCGTCATGAAGCAGATTACTGTATGGATTTGGCAAGAAAGATTGGAGTAGAAAATGCAGATATCACACCTAAGATTTATTTGAGCGATGAAGAAAAAGAAAAACTTGCAGAAAAACGAAAAATATTGTTAGGCGAAAAAAAATATTTGATCGGCATTCACTCGACAAGCGGAAACTCTGCACCAAATTGGACCCCGGATTATTATGCCGATTTAATTAAATTGCTTGTAAATAATAATGATTTACAAGTAGTATGTACCGATCAAAAAGTACCGGAAATTATTTTAAATACGTCCGGTGTTAAAATTCCTGAAGACGTGTTGTCGATAAGAGAATTTGGCATATTTGATTTATTAGTATCTGCAAGTACCGGTCCAATGCATGTTTGTGCCGCTCTGGGAATTAAAACAGTCTCGATTTTCTGTCCATTAACAGCTTGTTCACCAAAACTTTGGGGACCGTTGGGGAATGAATCAATTGTTGTAATGCCCGAAGAAAATTATTGCCAAACCAAGTGCCCCGGTGATCCGAAAATTTGTACATTTAGCGGTGAAGGAGGCATTTCACCCGCAAAAGTTTTAGAAGCTGTATTGAAATTGCTTTATCAGTAATGATTGATGCAATAAATTATTTTTGTGTAGACATTCCTTTGGAGAAATAATTTGAGAAAAAAAGATTCGATAAATAAAACGATAACCTTAACTCAAGTTGAGAAACGTGCATATAAGAAAAAACTAATCAAGTTGAACGAACCGGCGAAAGTTGCTCAGATTAAGAATAAAACCATCAATCAAGATTTATTTACTGCAATAGAGCATCTGCCGAATAAATTTGTTGATTTACTTTTTATTGATCCGCCCTACAATATGTATAAAAAGTTTAACACAAACTCATTCAGGAAAATGGCTTTTGATGAATATGTAGATTGGTTTGATTCGTGGCTTTCAAAAATTGTAAGAATATTAAAACCGACTGCTTCAATTTACATTTGCGGAGATTACATTTCATCGCTTGCCATTTATCACGTTGGTGTAAAATACTTCATCTTACGAAATAGAATTGTTTGGGAACGTGAAAAGGGAAGAGGTGCTAAACATAATTGGAAGAATAATACTGAAGATATTTGGTACTTCACAATGAGTGACAATTACATATTTAATGTAGACGATGTAAAACTTAAAAAGAAAGTAATAGCTCCATACAAAATAAATGGTAAACCCAAGGATTGGGAAAAATCACTTGACGGTAATTTTAGATTAACACATCCCTCCAATATCTGGACAGATATTACAGTTCCGTTTTGGTCAATGAAAGAAAACACGGAACATCCGACACAGAAACCGGAAAAATTATTGGCAAAAATTATTCTTGCATCCAGCAATAAAAATGATTTGGTGTTTGATCCTTTTTTAGGTTCGGGTACTTCATCGGTTGTGGCAAAAAAATTAAAGCGTAATTACTTGGGAATCGAAATTGATGAAACATTTGCTTGTATTGCAGAGAAAAGATTAGCATTAGCCGATAAGGATAAATCAATACAAGGATATTCCGATGAAGTTTTTTGGGAACGAAATTCATTAATTGATCAAACAAGGATTAAATCAAAGAATAAGATTTAGGATATAAGTCATATCTAATTCTTAGATATACATCCTAGATTTTTATATATTTACACCCTCAAAAAATTACATGTCGGGCGCCGGTTAACGGGCTAATACCCAATCCCGTCAGGTCCGGAAGGAAGCAGCGGTCAGTATTTAATTCGTGTAATCGGTCAGCCCGGCATCTTATATATTCTTATTTGTAATAAACTTAAGCTTACCCCTGTATAACTTCACATTATTTTCAAACTCGATTGCAGCAATAGTTGCCGGTGCAAATGCCAACTCTACGTTATTCGTGGAAATTAACAGCGAGGTAAGATCGGCTACATCTGGCATATGACCGACCAGTAATATATTGTTGACCGAAAGTGCAGATAAAGTATTTACCACATCCGGAATATTCATAACCGGTTGAAGTGACCGGTCAATAATAAGATTATGTTCTACAGAAAAATATTTATGAATTATTTCTGCTGTCTCAACTGCTCGTTTATAGGGTGATGTAAGTATAACGTCAATCTGATTTATCTTAGTTTTCCAATTTTGAATTTGATCGGAAAGATAATCACGTCCGCGTTGACTTAATTTTCTCTCGGAATCCGGGACTCCGTTTTCAGCATGAGCATGTCTTGCAATGTATAAGTTCACTTAAACTCCGTAATCAATAAAGAATACCGAAACATGTTGAATAAAACTTGTCAGATTTCTGTTAAACTTTTTCCCATCGGGGGTAGATAATGCTTTATCCATTTCATCTTTTGATTTGAATACTATCTCGCAAATCTTTATGTAGGGTTCAGGATTGAGTTTAGCTCCATCAACATCCCCTAATTGAATTTTTACCCCGGCAGCTTTTTCAAGATGAATTATAACATCATCTCTGAAGTGTTTAATCAATTCATCGTTTGCTGAATCTTTTATCATCAACAAAATTTTATACATTTTTAACCTTTCATTTGGATTAATGTTTTGCTTTCTGAGAAAACAATTTTATTTTAGCCGTAATTCAATTTCAATTAATATTACTATTGAAAAAAATTTTTCTCATATCTATAATCGTATTAAACTTTTCTTCTCTTTTTTCACAAGAGATTGAAGTCCCTAAGTTTCAACTAAGTGAAATATTTTTCCCGGTTAAAATAAAAAATTTAACCGACTCAACACTACATCAAGTCTCGGTATATGATGCAAATCAAACGTTAGTAAATGAATTTACTTTCGAAGGTGTTAATTATGAAACTAAAATAACTTTACCTCGTTCAGGTAATTATAAATTTGTTATTTCTTCAGAACCCGGAATTTCCGCATCGGTACGAATAATACCGGGATGGTTAAGTGTTGTTCCCCCGTTGCTTGCAATTTTTCTCGCATTAATTATTCGTCAAGTTTTAGTTTCGCTTGCAGCCGGTATATTCGTTGGTGCCGTGATTATATATAATTTTAATCCTTTAACTGCACTTCTTCGTTTTCCCGATACAATTATAATGAATGCACTTGTTGACCACGACCATATGTTTATAATCGTTTTTACATTAATGATAGGCGGGGTGGTGGGAGTTATTTCTCAAAACGGAGGAACAGCAGGTTTAGCAAATTTGATTACACGTTATGCAAAAAAGGCAAAGTCGGGTCTTATCTCAAGTTGGCTGATGGGTATGGTAGTTTTCTTTGATGATTATGCAAACTCTTTAATTATCGGTAATATGATGAGACCTATTACAGATAAACTTAGAATATCAAGAGAAAAGTTAGCATACATTGTCGATTCGACTGCGGCACCGATTGCAAGTGTCGTTTTAATAAGTACATGGATCGGCTACGAACTCGGATTAATAAATGACGGATTAAAAAGCATTGGTTCGGATGCAAATGCCTACGATGTTTTTCTTCAAACAATACCTTATAGATTTTATCCTATTGCAGCAATGTTTTTTGTGTTTTTAACTTCTGTTATGAGAAGAGATTTCGGACCTATGTATAAAGCGGAAAAAAGGGCTAGTCTTACCGGTCAATTATATGAAAAAAATGCAAAGATAGACGGCTTCAAAGAGAGTGAATCACAATTGTATACCGGTGAAAAATCAAGATGGTGGAATGGAGTTGTTCCAATATTTATAATTTTATTCGGAACCATTGCCGGTATGGTTTACACAGGTATTCTTGCAATTGAAGCATCAGGCGATATCAATTTTTCTGTGCAGAATATTATAAGTAATTCCGATTCCTATTCTTCACTTTTATGGGCAAGTTTTACCGCAAGTGTTGTTGCTATTATTATGAGTTCATGGCAGCGAATACTAAAAATAAATGAAGCAATAAATGCTTGGCATAGCGGTGTCAAGACAATGTTGCTTGCAGCAATAATTTTAGTTTTTGCATGGGGAATAAGCGACATAACCAATCAATTAAAGACCGCCGATTATCTCATCTCAATTTTAAGTGATGCAATTGACCCAAGATTTTTGCCGGTATTGGTTTTCTTGGTCTGCGCATTAATTAGTTTCTCAACCGGAACAAGCTGGGGCACTATGGCAATTGTAATGCCGATTGTAATTCCGCTTGCCGCAAAAATGGTTGAAGTTAGTCATCTACCTGATTCGGAAACTCATTTAATTATAGTCGGGGTGGTTAGCTCCGTATTAGCCGGTTCTGTATTTGGTGATCATTGTTCACCTATTGCAGATACAACAATTCTAAGTTCGATGGCTTCTCAATGTAATCATATTGACCATGTTAAAACTCAGCTTCCGTATGCAATTCTTGTCGGGGTATTGTCAATGCTGCTCGGCGATCTGCCAACGGCATTCGGATTGAATCCGTTTATTTCAATCGGGTTAATATTTCTTGTGTTATATGGTGTCTTGTATTTCTTCGGAAAGAAAGTACCGGAAGCTAAAGAGATTTAGTTTTATTCGAATAATAATTCTTAACCGTCTCTGCTTTTGATTTGCCTATCACATTAGCAAGTTCTGCAGTTGCCGCATTCTTTATTTCATCGATACTATTAAAGTTAATTAATAATTTTTCTGCTACTTTAGGACCGATACCCGGAATCTCGGTCAACTCTGTTTGTAATGTTCGCTTATCCCTTCGAAGTCTGTGAAATGTAATTGCAAAACGATGTGCTTCATCACGCAAATGCTGAATCAATTTCAAACTCGATGAAGTTTTGGGGATGCTTTGTGATTCGGATATGCCGGGGAAGAAAATTTCTTCTAATCTTTTGGCAAGTCCGATAATTGGCTGATCTTTTATTCCAAGTTCATTTAAAATTTCAACTGCGGAAGATAATTGTCCTTTACCACCGTCAACAATTATCAAATCGGGGAATTGTTCGTTTTCTTCAAGAAGTCTTTTATATCTTCTCCTAATTACTTCCCGCATACTTGCAAAATCATCGGGACCTTCAACTTCATTTATAATATATCTTCTGTATAAACTTTTCTTCGGTTTCCCGTCAACAAAAACAACCATGCTCGCTACAGTATCGGTACCTTGTAGGTTCGATATATCGAAACATTCTATTTTACGGGGAAGTGATTTTAGTCTTAAATCTCTTTGCAATGCTGAAAGAACATAAGGTACATTGCCTTCTTTTTTCATTCTCTGAAGTTGAATTTCTTTCAACTGAAGAATTGCATTTTGCTTACACATCTGAAGTAAAGATTTGGCTTCGCTTTTTCTTTGCGGGATAACAAAACTTACATTACGGTTTCCTTTTTTACTTAACCATTCTAACAATGCGTCCTTATCTATTGGAGTTTCTTCTACAATAATTTCTTTCGGTATGTCAACGTATTCGTTGTAATAGAATTTGATTATTGCATTGTAAATTTCATTGAGGTCATCACTTCTTTCCGAACTTAAATTTAGCTGGCGTTTACCGACCAGTCTGCCGCTTCGTATGTTCAAAATAGTTGAAGCAACATCTTTCCCTTCGATTGCCGCACTTATTATATCCTTATCGTCATTGCTTTGCAGTACAATTTTTTGTTTAGATGAATAAACTTCAAGCTGCTCGATTTTATCTCGAATTGAAGCTGCTTTCTCGAATTCCAAGTTTGATGCGGCAGCATTCATTTCTGATTTTAATTCAGCCATCAATTCATCTGTTTTACCGCGAAGAAGTTTTACTACTTGATTTACCATTATGTTATAATCTTTTTCACTAATCAAGCCTTCGCAAGGTCCGTCACATTTATTGATATGATAATCCAAACAGAGTTTTATTTTTTTTGATCGAATAACTTCATCGTCAATCCAGTATTTGCAGCTTCTAATTTTGAATAATTTATTAATCATTCTCAGCGAAGCTTTCATGTTTTTTACATCGGTATAAGGACCGAAATATTTTGAACCGTCTTTTTCAATAGTACGCGTTGAATAAATTTGGGGATATGGTTCATTTGTTATCCTGATATATGGAAACGATTTATCGTCTTTCAGATTAACATTATAACGAGGTTTATGCTGCTTGATTAGATTGTTTTCGAGAATAAGCGCTTCCATTTCGCTGCTTGTGATTAACAATTCAAGATCAGCTACTTTTTCAACCATTATTTTTGTTTTAGGAGAATCAACCGAACTGTGAAAATAGGAACGAACACGGTTACGCAGATTTTTTGCTTTACCGATGTAAATAATTTTCCCTTTTTCATTTTTAAATTGGTAAACACCGGGCTCGGAGGGAAGATTTTGTAATTTATTTTCAAGTTGTTGATTCATGTTAAGATGTAATTAACAATTTTTTCGGAAATAAAAAAAGGCTGACAATTGTCAGCCCCAAAAATAATATTTCATCAATAATTAATTAAAAGAATAATTCTTCGGTATAACAACAATTCCTGTTTCGGTTACGGTAAATCTTTTCTTATCTTGAATTGGATCGAAACCGATTTCAAATCCTTCGGGAACGGTAACGTTCTTATCAATAATTGCTCTTCTAATTCGTGCATGTCTCCCGATATTTACATTGTCCATTATTATTGAATCGGTAACATATGAATAACTGTTGACTCGAACATTTGGACCAAGAATTGATCGTTCAACTAAACCGCCGGAAATAATTGTTCCGTCTGTAATCAGAGAGTTGAACGCTCTTCCGACCCTTTCCCCCTCGTGCGATAAAGTTTTTGCCGGAGGAAGCTGAACCTGACGTGTCCTTAATGGCCATTTAACATCATATAAATTAAAATGAGGGCTGACATTTAACAAATCCATTGCAGCGGCGTAGTAGCTGTCAATAGTACCAACATCAACCCAGTATGGGTCTGCTGTTTTGTTCTCATCAACAAACCGGAACGAGTATACATTGTATTTATTTTTGATCATATATGGAATTACATGCTTCCCAAAATCATCGCTTTCAACTTTTTCATCGCTCATTTTCTTAAGAACATCTTTAAGAACTTTTGCGTTGAAAATATAAATTCCCATGTTAACAAAAGAATATCCTTCCCGGTCAGGACTTTCAGGCGGGTTTTTAGGTTTTTCTACAAATGATTTTACTTTGTAATTTTTGTCAATTTCCAATATGCCGAAGCGGGATGCTTGATCTTTGGGTGTATAAATACTTGCAATTGATAAATCGGCATTTTTTTCGGTGTGATACTGAAGCATCTTCATATAGTCCATTTTATATATGTGGTCACCGGATAATAACAACACCCAATTAAAATCATTTTCTCGGACTAAGTTCAAATTTTGGAATATCGCATTTGCAGTCCCCAAATACCAATTGTTACTGATCTTTTGCTGGGGTGGAATCGAAAAAATAAATTCACCTAATTCATAATTAAAAATATTCCATGCCTCGTAAATATGTTGATTAAGTGAGTCCGATTTGTACTGGGTAAGTAAATAAATTTTTCGTAAGCCTGAGTTCAAACAGTTAGATAACGCAAAATCAATAATTCTGTATTTACCTCCGAAAGGAACCGAAGGTTTTGTGCGGTAAAGGGTGAGTGGGATTAATCTTTCACCTTGCCCTCCGGCAAGAATCATTGTTAAAGTAGCCCTTTGTAAGGCAGAACCGGTGAATGCCATTGGTGGTCTCTCTGTTTTTATTTGTGAATATATTCATTTCACCTTTATTTGGCAAAAAAACATATTGTTAAGAACACATATCCATAATTTTTTCTCATATAAATCAAAATATAAATTTATTTTAGGATATTCATTAAATTTATACTCTAATAAAAATAGACTGAACTTGGACAAAAGGTACTTTTTTATTTCGGATATTCACTTAGGACTTCAAACTAAAGAAGCAGAGAAAGTAAAGGAAAACAAGCTAGTTAAGTTTCTTGAATTTGCCGCAGATAATTGCGATGAGTTAATTATTCTCGGTGATCTTTTTGATTACTGGTTCGAATATAGAAGAGTTATTCAAAAAGGATTTTTCAAGACATTAGCTGCGTTACAGAGTTTATCCGAAAAGGGGATAAAAGTTCATTACGTTATTGGTAATCATGATTTCCTGCATAGAGATTTCTTTGAAACTGAAATTGGAGCTGTTCTTTACTACGATACTGTTTCTATGAATCTCAATAACAAAAAATTTTATATAGGTCATGGTGATGGTCTTATAAAAAATGATTTGGGATATAAAATTTTAAAGAAACTTTTGAGGAATAGAGTTTTACAATTCATGTTCTCATTGATTCACCCGGATCTTGGGATTAAGATTGCAAGCTCGACAAGTAAAAAATCACGTGATTATACAAAAACAAAAGATTACGGTGAAAGTGATAGTTTATTTGAAGTAGCAAAAGAAAAAATCTCGGAAGGTTATGATTACGTTATGTTCGGGCATTCGCACAGAAAAAGATTCGAAAAATATAGTAGTGGATTTTATATAAATTTAGGAACATGGCTCAGAGAACCATGCTATGGTAAATTCCAAAATGATAAATTTGAGATAATCGATTGGTAAAAAATGCAAAATTCAAAAAAGAAGAAAACAAATTCTAAGAAGAATCTTAAAAAAATATTTTTATCATTTTTCAGCACACTCTTTATAGTTTTTTTAATAGCGGCATATATATTTTTTGATTATGTAGCTTCCGGTCTTCCTTCTCTCGAACAACTTGAAAATCCCAAACCGCAATTAGCAAGCAATGTTTACAGCGTAGACGGTGAATTGATAGGTCAATACTTCCGTCAAAACAGAATTGAAATAAATATTAATGATGTGCCCGACGAATTCATCAATGCTCTTATAGCTACAGAAGATAGAAAATTCTATGACCATTGGGGAGTTGATCTGGAACGCCTTGTTAAAGCTATGGTAAAAAATGTTTTCTTGATGAGAAGAGAAGGCGCATCAACTATAACACAGCAGCTATCTCGAAATCTATACGGGTTTTGGAGCGGTAAAGAATCCTCGTATGATATAGTTGTTAGAAAAATTCGTGAGTGGATTACTGCCGTTCAAATAGAAAGCAATTATACCAAGAAAGAAATTCTAGGGATGTATTTTAATATCTCATACTTCGGCAGAGGTGCATACGGAATTGAAATGGCAGCGCGTACTTACTTCGGAAAAAAATTTCATGAACTTGATTTAGAAGAGATGGCTGTTTTAGTCGCAATGTTAAAGTCGCCGGTAGTGTATGATCCGATTAGACGTTACAACAATTCAATACAAAGAAGAAATCTTGTTCTATATAACATGGTTCAGATGAATATGCTTCCAAGAGAAAGGTACGATCAACTTAAAGAAGAACCAATTGACCTTTCTTTCCGTGAAACCGCCGAAGGATTTAAAAGTAATATTGCACCGCATTTTGTTGAATATGTCAGACAGCAACTCTCTCGTATGGCTGATAAATATGGATATGATCTTTATGAAGACGGACTCACTATCTACACAACACTTGATACTGAAATGCAGAGAATTGCAGTTAATGCTGCTCAAGCTCATTTAAAAGAATATCAAGAAATGTTTGATAAACGTTGGAATTGGAATCGAAATAGAGCCGTATTAGATGATATGCTTGATAAAGCAATAAAAAGACGTCCCGATTATAGAAACGCTGGTACAAGTGACGAAAAAAATGAAATTTATCAGAGATTAATTAAGAACGTGGCTTTCGTTGATTCGGTTCAAAAAGTTAATCAAACTATTGAAGTTGGTTTCGTATGTCTTGATGTTACAACCGGTGAGATCAGAGCAATGGTTGGTGGACGGGATCAGCAATTCAAGTACGGGCTAAATCACATCACACAAATTCGACGTCAACCGGGTTCTGCGTTTAAACCTATTATTTATACTGTTGCCGTAGATAACGGGCTGTACCCGGCTTATCCAATTCTAAATCAGCCTTTTAATTATGAAGGATGGGAACCGCAAAATTTTGATAGAAGTACTTCGGGGTTTGTTACTCTTCGCGATGCATTACGAAGATCACTTAACATAGTTTCGGGAAGATTAATTATTGAAGACCACGTTAAACTTTGGCAGGTTGGAAGATATGCAGATCGGCTCGGAATTAAAACAAAACTTGATTTATACCCGGCAATTTCACTAGGGGCATCGGAGGTTACACCGCTTGAGTTAACTGCGGCTTTTGCTACAATTGCAAATCATGGAATTTACAACGAACCGATATCTATTCTTCGTATTGAAGATAAAGACGGAATAGTTATCGATAATTTCTCAACCGAAACACGCGAAGCAATACCCGAAGAAACCGCATACATTATAACCGATATGATGAAATCGGTTATTGATGCCGGAACCGGTGCAAGGATTAGAACTCAATTTCAATTTAACAGACCGGCAGGTGGAAAGACCGGGACAACACAAGAATTTGCCGACGCATGGTTTGTGGGCTTTACTGCTCAATTAGCTGCCGGTGTTTGGGTCGGGTTCGATGATAGAAGGGTTACTTTTACAGGTAATTACGGTCAGGGCTCTCAAGCCGCTCTTCCTATTTGGGGAAGATTTATGAAAGATGTTTATGATAAATTTGATTTCCCCGTAGTAGATTTTGAACCCCCGGCTTCCGGAAATATAACGTCTATTAATTTCTGTTCCGAATCAATTTTTGAATTGGGTGACCCGAGAATTTATTCTTCAGATTGCAATTCCGGTGTCTATACCGATATAATAAAATTAAAAGACATTCCACCTATGTTTAATTCTCAAAGAGATACTACGATTAAAATATTTGAAATGTATCTCGCTCCGGATAGCAGTGCTAATGAAGCCGTAGAAATTCGCTGATATATTTGTGAATTAATGGTAATAGTTTTTGATGGTACTTATCGATCTTAATTCTTACAGTGATTTTGGTGAGTAGATAATTAAGCTTGGATATATATTTTGATCAAGGCATTTTATATTTTTTTGGTAATATTTTTTTTGTTCATTTATTATTGATTTCTGCGGCAGCCCAATTTGGGTAAAGATGAAGTTTTAATTGAGAGTATCTGCAGAAAGTGATTTATTGAGGAGTGCTTTTGTGTTAAGCCCGGATGGCGAAATTGGTAGACGCGCTAGGTTCAGGGTCTAGTTGGTGCAAACCAGTGCAGGTTCGAGTCCTGTTCCGGGCACAAACTAATATAAGCTAATATGAATATTAGCTTATTATTAACTATGCTAAAAAAAACATTCATACTGTTGTGTGTAAGTATTCTTATCTGCTCGCAAAATATTGATTCGATTACATCAATCATCTCAACTGAAACACCGTCAACTCAATTGGAAATACTTGCAAAAGAAACTTGGCAATTCCGAAGTAAAAACCCAATGTATGCTCTTGAATGCGGTCAAGAGGCACTAAACTTAGCAATAAAACTAAATGATAAGGCAAAAGAAGCTGAGATTAATAATTTTATTGGTGTTATTCATAGGAATATTGGAAACTATCCGCAATCACTCCTTTTCTATAATAAAGCTTTAGAAATTGCAAAAGCCATTAATGATTCCGTACAAATGGCGTATTCATATAACAATATTGGTGGAGCTTATCGTTTGGAAAGAAATTATACTTTAGCTCTTACTAATATGTTCAAAGCAATTGAAATTTTTGAAAAACTGGAGATGGTTGAAGGCATAGCATTTTGTACTATCAATATCGGTATTGTGTATCGCTTTCAAGGAAATTTTGATAAGGCTTTAGACTATTTCAATCGTACAATTGAAATAAGAGAAAATATTGGGGATATATTCGGACTTGCGATTGCAATCAATCAAGTTATCGAAGTACTATACGATAAAAAAGAGTATAATCTAGCTTTAGAACGTTATAATGACTTACTGGAACTATACAAGGAACTTGATGATACAAAAGGAATAGCTGCAGTTTACGGCGGAATTGGTGGTATTAAATATAGAACAGGTGATTATCAGGCTGCAAAAGAATACAGAGAAAAAGCTTTGAAACTAAATGAAGAAATTCAGAATACGGAAACTGTATTGTTGAATCTTCATGAACTATCTTTAATTTATCGTAAGCTCGGAGAAAATGATAAATCCAAAAATGCACTCACCAGGGCATATGATATTAGTAAAACTAGGAAAACTTCAGTACTTGCAGAACACTTTAATTATAAATCCAGTTGGTATGAACTCTCCGGAAGATTGGATTCTGCACTTTATTATTATAGGAAATACATCCATCTCAAAGATTCTTTAGCTGCATTAGAAAATATTCAAAGCATTGCATTAATGGAATCCGTACACCAAGTTGACCGCGCATTCCAGGAAAATAAAATTCTTCAAAATGAAAATAGACTGAAAGATGAACAAACTAAGTTCCTGTTAATTTTATCAATAATATTAACTGCATTTATTTCTTTTATTCTTTATAAATTTTTTCAAAATAGAAAACTTAACAAGCAGTTAAAAGAATTGAATGCAACCAAGGACAAATTCTTCAGCATTATCGGGCATGACTTAAAAAATCCGTTTAATAATTTATTAGGATACACTCAACTTTTAGCCGATGATTATGAGACTATGACTGAAGAAGAACGAAAACAATCGGTAATAAATCTTAACCAATCTTCGAAGAAATTAGTAATATTAATTGATAATCTACTTCAGTGGGCAAGAGCAAATATTGGAGCACTGAAATATAGTCCTAAGTCGATTAATCTTTTTCTCTTTATCAATAATCTTATCAGTAATCATAACGAATCAATTGTTAACAAAGATTTAGATGTAAAAATAAAAATTGATCCGGAGATGGATATAATGATTGATGAAGATTATCTTAATCTTGTAACGAGGAATTTATTATCAAATGCAATTAAGTTTTCAAATCGAAATGGCAGAATTGATTTTATTGCCGAAGAAAAAATTGATGAGGTAGTAGTTCATATTAAAGATAACGGTGTTGGAATTGAAGAAGATAAACTTAAAAAGATTTTAGATTTCGGAGGGGATGTTTCAACACCCGGTACTTTAAACGAAAGAGGGACTGGGCTTGGTTTAATTTTAGTAAATGATTTGATTAAAAAATGGGGAGGCAAAATTTCTGTGCACAGCAAAGTTGGTAAGGGGAGTACATTCTCTTTTACTATTCCGAAAACAAAACAAATTTCCTAAATGTCCTATCATAAAAAAGAATTATCAGAATTAGACGATGCAATTAATTTAGCCGAAGCTCATTATGAAAACTTTCCTGTTGCATCTCTTCTCTTCCCAAAAAAAATTAGAAACGATGTTGCATTAATCTACAGTTTCGCAAGAACTGCAGATGATATTGTTGATGAAGGAAATGAACCAATTGATTTAAAGCATAATAAACTAGTTTTTTTTAGAAATGAATTTGAAAGCGCTCTGAAGAGTAATTATAAAAGTAATTTTTGGAAACTTCTTCATAATACAATTACTTCCAAACAGTTAAACCCCGTTCATTTTTTTAATCTGTTGATTGCCTTTGAGCAGGACTTATTTAAAAAAGAATATGCAACATTTGATGAATTATTAAGTTATTGTGAGAACTCTGCTAATCCTGTGGGGAGAATTATTCTTGAACTTAACAACATAAGAGATGAGAGCTTAAATTTGCTTTCAGATAAAATTTGTACTGCTTTACAGCTTACTAATTTTTGGCAGGATGTAAAAATCGATTTTAAAAAAGGTAGAATATATATCCCGCAAGAAGATTTTAAGAAATTCGGCACAGATAAATCAAGTTTGCTACAAAAACAAATAACCGATAACTTACGTCAAATAATAAAATTTGAGTTAGGAAGAACGGAACAACTATTTAAAGAGGGGAGTAAAATTCTAAATTATTTACCGTTTCGATTACGATGGCAAATAAAATGGACGATAAACGGGGGAACGAAAATTATTGAAAAGATCAAAAAAAATGATTATGATGTTTTGAATTTTCGACCGACTCTTTCAAAAAGCGATTTTTTGATTGCGTTGATTAAACCGGCAGCAAAAAATGTTAAATGATTCTAAAAAAATATCGAAAGAAAGTAAGAGCAGTTTTTATTATGCTTTCAATTTATTACCCGCTGATAAGCGCGATGCGATGAATGATATTTATGCATTCTGCAGGTATACTGATGATATTGTTGATAACGGTAACGAATCCGATGAATTAAAGTATGAAAAACTAAGAAAGTGGCGGGTTGAACTTGAACGCGCTATTACCTTTCAATCTAATTTACCTTTGTTAAATAAAGTATCGAAGAGCATTCAAAAATATAATATTCCACTTGAACCTTTTTATGAATTGATACGAGGAATGGAAATGGATTTGCAGCATAAAAGATATTTTACTTTTAATGATCTGCAAACATATTGCTATCGTGTCGCTTCAACAGTAGGATTAATGTGTATTGAAATTTTTGGTTATAAACATCCCAGCATAAAAAATTATGCAGTTAATCTTGGTATGGCGCTTCAGCTAACAAATATTTTACGCGATGTAAAAACCGATGCTGCAGACGGAAGAATTTATCTTCCTAAAGAAGATATGGATCATTTTAATTATTCCGAACAAGAGTTAATCGATAATGTTTATAATGATAATTTTGTTCTATTGATGCGATACGAAGCAAGTAAAGCAAGAAAATATTTTGAAGAAGCCGATAAGCATTTAAGATTTGATGATAAACCGGCAATGTTTGCAGCACGCGCCATGCAGCATATTTATTGCCGTTTGTTAGCGAAATTAGAAGCTGAAAATTTTAATGTGTTCGAGAAGAATATTAAAGTATCAAAAATAGATAAAACTTTTTTAGCACTTGGTGTTTGGGCAAAATATAAGTTAGTTTATTAATGGCTAAATGTATTGTTGTGGGTGGCGGTTTTGCCGGATTATCAGCCGCTGCTTTTCTCGCCGATAAAAATCACAATGTTCACTTAATCGAAGCTTCACCAAAATTAGGCGGACGTGCTTATTCCTTTTTAAACTCAACACATAATACAATCGTAGATAACGGGCAGCATATTATGATGGGCTGTTATCATTACACACTTAAGTTTCTTAATATTATTGAAGCCGAAAAAAATGTTGAGATTCAGAAAAATCTTAAAATAGATTTTGTTACTAATAACAAACAAATATTTCAGCTAAAGGCAAAGAACAATATTTACCCGATTAATATTCTATATGCTCTTATTAATTATAAAGCATTATCCCTATTGGAAAGATTGAATGTAATTAAACTTTTTTTAAAGATCTTTTATAATAAGCCCGACGATTTTACGAATTTTACTACAAAAGAATTTCTTCTTAAAAATAATCAATCGCAAAATTCAATTGATTCTTTGTGGGAGATTCTTCATGTCGGAACAATGAATTGTAAACTGAATGAATCGAGTGCGGAAATATTTGTTAGAGTTTTGCGTGAAATATTTTTTACCGGTAATCAATCGACAAAAATTATTTTACCTAAATTTGGTTTGAGTGAGACTTATTGCAAACCAACAGAATCATTTTTAGAAAAAAAACAATGTAAAATCTCTTTATCTGAAAAGTTGATTAAAATTAATTTTAATCAAGAAATGAATAAAGCGCTTTCCATTGTGACAAATAGAAATGAATACTCCGAGTTCGATTATTTAATTCTTGCTGTTCCGCCATTTCAGCTTCAAAAAATTTTTGATGATAGTGAAATAAAAATTACTCTCCCTACTTATGAATACTCGCCGATTCTTAATATTCATCTTTGGCTCGATAAGAATTTGTTAAAAGAAAAATTTTATGGATTGATTAATTCAAGAATACATTGGGTGTTTAATCATATTGCTCACATTACTCTTACAACAAGCGCTGCGGATGAATTAATAAAATTAAGTGATAATGAAATTATAAAAATTGTTCGGCAAGAGTTAACCGATTATTTTGATGAATTTAACACTGCAGAAATTAAAGATTATCTTATAATCAAAGAGAAACGAGCAACTTTTAAACCAAGCATTTTTAATACTCTTCATAGAAAAAAACTATTAAATAATCTCGGTAATATTTTTTTCACAGGTGATTGGACCAATACCGGAATTCCTTCAACAATTGAAGGAGCAGTTAGAAGTTCACATATTTTAGCGGACAAATTATCCTAAATTATTTCAAAAAAAAGATAATTGTATGCTTTTAGGCTTGATTTATGACCCAATTTCTTAATACTTTAATATGTCAAGAAATTTAAAAAATGATGTGATTCCAAGGAGGAACTAATGTCAATTCTAAAACAAAAGCTTGAACAAAAAATTGCTGATTGGAGACCTCGTACCGAACGTTTAGTGAAAGAGTATGGCGATGTCAAAGTTGGTGAAGTTACAGTCGCACAAGCTATTGGTGGTATGCGAGGAGTTAAAAGTCTGGTAACAGACATTTCATATCTTGATCCGATGGAAGGGATCAGATTCCGGGGATATACAATTCCCGAAACATTAGCCGCTTTACCAAAACCCCAAGGGGCAGAAATGCCTTATGTTGAAGGACATATTTATTTATTGCTTACCGGTGAAATACCGACAGAAGAACAAATCGCTGATTTTACTGCCGACTTTAACAAAAGAAAGGGTGCACCGCAATACGTGTTCGATGTTATTAATGCAATGCCGAAAGACACACACCCGATGACAATGTTTTCTGCTGCGGTTCTTGCTATGCAGCGTGAATCAATCTTTGCTCAGAAGTATCATGATGGTCTACACAAAAATGAATACTGGGAACCAACTTACGAAGACTCTATGAATCTGCTCGCAAAGCTTGCTCAAATTGCTGCTTATATTTACCGGTACAAATACAAAGATGGCGATATTATTAAACCGGATTTAAGTTTGGATATGGGCGGTAACTTTGCACACATGATGGGAATCGATCAACCTTATGATGACGTATCAAGATTATATTTTATTCTTCATAGCGATCATGAAAGCGGAAACGTAAGTGCGCATACCGGACATTTGGTTGCAAGTGCGTTATCTGATGTTTACTACTCAATTTCTGCTATGACAAACGGTTTAGCTGGCCCGCTTCATGGCTTAGCAAATCAAGAAGTTTTGAGATGGCTGCAAGGTGTGATGGATAAATTGGGTAACCAAGAACCAACCGAAGAATTAATGAAACAATTTGTTTGGGATACTTTGAAATCTGGTCAAGTAATCCCGGGCTATGGACATGCAGTTCTTCGAAAAACCGATCCGCGTTATACAGCTCAAAGAGAATTTTGTCTGAAACATCTACCGAATGATCCAATATTCAAATATGTTGATCTGCTTTATAAAGTTGTTCCGGATATTTTAGTTGAACAGGGTAAAGCAAAAAATCCTTGGCCTAATGTTGATGCCCAATCCGGTGTAATTCAATGGTATTATGGTGTTCAAGAATATGATTTCTATACAGTTATGTTCTCTGTTGGAAGAGCAATAGGTGTTACAGCTAATATTATTTGGGCAAGAGCTCTCGGTTATCCAATTGAAAGACCGAAATCTGTAACAACAGAAATGCTTGAAGCTGTGGCAGGAATTAAAAAATAATTTAACCGGGATGCTTCGGCATCCCTTTTTATTTTGTTTTGGTCGCTGGAAGATAATTTCGCAATAATTTTTTCACACCTTCAAAAAAATGAAATTGTTTTGAAATATCTTGATAGATATTCAATAAGATTCGTAATTTCAATTCGATAAATCAACGATTCAAAAAACATTCCCGGCAAAAATAGGAATCCTTTATGACATACGAAATGTTAATTGTTTTCGGTGTAATTATACTTGCCGTGATTCTTTTTGCAACCGAAAAAATTTCTGTTGACTTAACGGCAATTCTAGTAATGTCGTTATTACTTGTTAGCGGAATAATTACGGCCGAAGAAGGAATTGCCGGATTTAGTAATACTGCTACAATAACTGTCGGAGCAATGTTTATTGTAAGTGAAGCATTAAAAAAAACCGGAGCGGTAAATTATCTAGGTATTGTCTCTTCAAAAATCTTTAAATACAATTTTTGGGTTGGATTAGTCGGGACAATGTTTGTTGTTGGAATTGTCTCTGCTTTCATTAATAACACTCCAGTTGTTGCCGTGTTCATACCGATACTTTTAAGTGTATCAATGGATAACAAAATCAACCCTTCCAAACTATTGATGCCGATTTCATTCGCTTCAATGTTTGGTGGTGTTTGCACACTTATCGGAACCTCTACTAATATACTGGTTAGTTCTATTGCAGTTGAACACGGTTTGGAACCATTAAAGATGTTTGAATTTAGTTCATTGGGTATTGTTTTCTTTGGAGCCGGAATGATATTTATGTTTCTTTTAGGTGTTAGAATGATTCCCAAAAGAAAATATGAAGGCGAGCTTACAGAAAAATACGATATGCACGATTATCTAACCGATATTATTTTATTACCTGGTGCTGAATCGGTAGGTTCAAGAATTCCCGATTCCCCGCTTGTAAAAGAATTAGATATAGATATACTCGAAGTAATACGTAATAACAGGCGATTGTTAAGACCGGTATCTGAAATTTATTTACAAGCAAAAGATACTTTAAGGGTTAGATGTGACATAAAGCAGATACAAAAATTAAAAGATAGAATAGGGATAAAACTTCAATCGGATTTAACCTTACATGATGAAGATTTTAAAACCGAAGATCTTGAGTTGGTTGAAGCCATTGTTGCACCGAATGCGGAGTTGATAGGCAGAACAATAAAATCGTCTCGATTTAGAAATGTCTTTCATGCAAATGCTCTTGCTATTAGACAAAGAGGGAAGTTATTGCGAAAAGGGTTTACAGAAACAAAATTAAAAGCCGGCGATGCAATACTTGTTGAAGTAAGAAAAGAAGATTATTACAATTTAAGAAGCAATCCGAATTTTGTGATTGTATCGGAAATTGAATTGCCGAAATTCAATAAGAAAAAAATTATTCCGGCATTGTTGATAGTCATGGGAATAATTCTAACAGCAACTTTGAACATATTCCCTATTATGGTAAGTGCTTTGTTAGGGTGTATTTTACTTGTTGCAACAAAATGTATTTCACTTGAAGAAACTTACAAAGCGGTTGATTGGAAAGTAATTTTTCTTCTAGGTGGAATTCTTTCACTTGGAGTTGCGTTGGAAAAAACAGGCGCAGCATTGCTTGTCTCGAATAAAATGATCGACTTACTCGGAGGCATCGGTCCGGTTGCCGTTGTTGCAGCTTTATTCTTTCTTACTTCCGTTTTAACATCGATTATGTCAAATAATGCAACGGCAGTTCTTTTAGCCCCGATTGCTATATCTGCTGCAGCAACAATGAATGTTGATCCGAAACCATTTTTAATGGCGGTAACATTTGCAGCATCGGCAAGTTTTATTACACCCGTTGGCTATCAAACAAATACAATGATTTACGGAGTGGGGCAGTATAAGTTCTCAGATTTTTTAAAAGTTGGTACTCCATTAAATTTGATTTTTTGGATTTTAGCAACTATACTAATTCCAGTGTTCTATCCTTTTTAGGTTAATTGATGAACGGTATTAAAACTTTCTTCGATGATATTGTAAACTTCCTAAGTGTCCCGATCTTTTCGATAGGGAATACCAATATTACTTTATGGACGTTAACCTATCTGATTTTACTTCTTGTACTTCTTTATTATGTAACGACAAAACTCAATAAAATTGTTGTATATAAATTATTAGCGAAAAGTAAAATAGAATTAGGAGTTAGAATTGCTGTAGGAACTATTTTCCGATATGTGATTCTTACTGTTGGTTTTATTATTATTCTTCAAACTGTTGGTATAAATCTAAGCAGCATTACTATTTTATTGGGTGCTCTTGGTGTTGGTATCGGCTTCGGACTACAAAATGTTACAAACAACTTTGTGAGTGGGTTAATCATATTATTCGAAAGACCAATAAAAGTTGGTGATAGAATTGAAGTCGCAGGAGTTACCGGTGATGTAATAAACATATCTATGCGTGCAACAACAATTATAACAAATGATAACATTTCTATCATTGTACCTAACTCCGAATTTATTTCTTCAACTGTTATTAATTGGAGCCACTCCGATAGAAATGTGAGATTTAATTTCCCCGTTGGTGTTTCTTATAAAGAAGATCCCGAGAAAATTAAAAAAATATTAATTGAAGTAGCTGATTCAAATTCGGGGGTACTAAAAAATCCTAAACCGGATGTGTTGTTTACCGACTATGCCGATAGTGCTTTAGTTTTTACTTTGCGTGTTTGGACGACTGAATATATAGTTAAACCGGGTGTTCTTAAAAGTCAACTCTATTTTGAAATATTCAGGAGGTTTAAAGAGGAAGGAGTTGAAATTCCTTTCCCGCAAAGAGACCTTCACATTAAAGAAATGCCCGGTAATAAGATTAAAAACGATTAATTTTTTTGGAATTAACTAATACTTTAAAACACCTTCGTTCATTTCCAACATAAATCCTTTTTGTTTTACCCAGGAAAAATTATCTAATTCATTTTTTTCTCTTTTACCAAGCCATAATCCATTGTTATCTAAAAATAATCTATAAAAATCATCACCCTCCTTATAATACCAGAATGAACTATCAATCCTGAATTCCCATACTTTACCATTTTTCCATTTAATGTTCATTTTTCTGTTAGGCTGCATTTTTACCTCAATATTTGGTTTTATAATCCGTTTAACTTACAAATAAAATTGTTATTTTACTCCCCTTAAAATTTCAAAAAAACAAAATGAACATGAATAAAAAACAAAAAGTTGATAAAACTTTCAAAGAAAAAGTAATTGAAAATGTAATTAGCATACTAAAGACGGCATTAGTACTTCTTATTATTATTTCTGCAGTAGTAGAAGCTTCAAGAGTGCCTACCGGTTCTATGGAAGATACTATATTAGCCGGTGATTTTTTGTTGATAAATAAATATCTATATGGTCCTGCAACACCAAGGTATATTCCTCTTACAGGTATTGAATTACCTTATTATAGATTCCCTTCCTTTAGAGAACCACGAAAAAATGATATAATTGTTTTTAAGTATCCGGGCAACAGAGACCAAATTAAATTTGAAGAGTTAACCCACTATGTGAAAAGATGTGTTGCTGCTCCGGGTGATACTCTCGAAATAGTTGATAAAGTGATTTTTATCAACGGAGAAGAATTTCCTATTCCTGAACATGTAAATTATGATAACAAATTACTGCCGAAAGGGTTAGCAGATCCATATATTTTCCCAAAAGGAAGCGGTTGGAATAGCGATAACTATGGTCCGATTATTATACCTAAAAAAGGTGATGTAATTAAACTTTCTAAAGAAAATATTAGTAGATGGGATACGTTTATTAATAGAGAACATAATAAGAACGTTGTTCGTTTTGTTAATAATGAGATATTTATTAATAATACAAAAACAGATGAATACGTTGTCCAAGAAGATTATTATTTCGTAATAGGAGATAACAGAGATAATAGTTTAGACAGCCGTTATTGGGGATTTGTACCCCGCGAAAGTATTACTGGTACTCCAATTATAATCTATTGGAGTTGGGATTCGGCAATACCTTTTAGTCAATTTTTTGATCTTTTAGGTTCAGTTCGTCTTGATCGCATTGCAAAATTGATTAATTAATCAATTATAGAAAAATTATTTTAAAAAGTTTTACAAATTAATGGGAATGTTATAGACTTATCCCATTTTTTTTTTATCTTTAATCCCCAAATGGTTTTTCTTACATCATCCCAACACCTATGAAATTAAAGAAGAAAGTAAAGTACATTTTTATTACCGGTGGTGTTGTTTCATCACTTGGGAAAGGCATCACTGCGGCATCATTAGGACTCCTTCTTAAGCAACGGGGTTACAGCGTTACAATCCAGAAATTTGATCCTTATATCAATGTTGACCCAGGCACAATGAGCCCGTTTCAACATGGTGAAGTTTATGTAACCGATGATGGAGCCGAAACTGATCTAGACCTCGGACATTATGAGAGATTTCTCGATGTAAATATGTCCAAAGATAATAACACTACAACGGGACAAGTTTATTATGATGTTATTAATAAAGAACGTCGCGGAGATTATCTTGGCGCTACTGTTCAAGTTATTCCTCATATAACCGATGAAATAAAATCAAGAATTACCAATCTTGGAAAAAGCGGGAAGTATGACATAATTATAACAGAAATTGGCGGTACCGTTGGAGATATCGAAAGCCTTCCGTTTATTGAAGCCGTTAGACAAATCATGCTTGAGTATGGTAGAAAAAATGCAATTAGTATTCACGTTACACTTGTTCCCTACATACCTTCTGCAGGTGAAGTAAAAACAAAACCTACGCAGCACAGTGTAAAGAATTTATTGGAATATGGTATTCAACCTAATATTCTCGTATGTAGGTCGGAAAAGAAACTCTCGCAGGAAATTCGCAATAAAATTGCTTTGTTCTGTAATGTTGATTCTAATTCTGTAGTTTCGGCACACGACTGTTCATCAATCTATGAAGTTCCTCTTGTTTTATTTAATCAAGATCTTGACAGAATTGTATTAAAGAGATTAAAGCTTCCCGATATCAATATCAATCTAGATGAATGGAGTGAGTTCGTAAACAAAGTAAAAAATCCTTCGGGCATTGTTAATATTGCAATTTGCGGTAAGTATACCGATTACAGAGATTCTTATAAAAGTATAAACGAAGCTTTTATTCATGCCGGTGCTGAAAATGATGTTAAAGTAAACTTAACTTTTATTGAGTCCAATAAATTCGAAACAGAAGAATCTGCAAGTTTACTTAACGGTGTAGATGGATTACTTATCCCCGGCGGATTTGGAGAAAGAGGAATAGAAGGAAAAATTAAAGCTATTAAATACGCCCGCGAAAATAATCTTCCTTTCTTCGGCATATGTTTAGGATTGCAATGTGCCGTAATCGAGTTTGCTCGAAATGTATGTGAAATTAAAAACGCAAACAGTTCCGAGTTCGTTAAGAATAAATCTAATGTTATTCATCTGATGCCTGAGCAGATTAAGGTTAAGATGAAAGGAGCTTCCATGAGGCTCGGTGCATTCCCATGTGTCTTACAAAAAGGAACTAAAGCAAAACAAGCTTATAAAAAAGAAAAGATATCCGAACGTCATCGTCATAGATATGAAGTGAATAATAAATACAGAGAAGTTCTTGAAACTAATGGAATGATTATAAGCGGTGTTTCGCCGGATAATGATCTTGTTGAGATGATTGAATTAAAAGAACATCCATGGTTTGTTGCTTGTCAATTTCATCCGGAATTAAAATCGCGGGCAACTAAAGCGCATCCTTTGTTTAGAGAATTTGTCTCTGCTGCAATTGAATTTCGGAAAAGAAAGAATAGTAATTAATTAAGTCTCAATAATTCTTCGTAAATCTTTTATTTTTATTGATTTAGCGGCTTTCCTAATTGATTCTTTTTTTCGATTTGAATAACTTTTCACACTAATTTATTTCAGCTATGTTAAAACTGGCGGTTTTTGTTTCCGGTAGAGGGTCAAATCTAAAATCAATTGTCGATTCGATTGAAACAGGGAAATTAAATGCGATTGTTTTAGCAGTAATTAGTAATAAAAGTGACGCACCGGCTTTAAGCTTTGCAAAAAATAAATCAATTCTAACTTTTGTTGTTTCATCAAACAATAATCAAGAAGCGATTTCTTTTTTTGATTTGTCACAGAAGATGATTGAATTGGAAATTGATTTAATTGTTCTTGCCGGTTTCTTAAAAAAAATTCCTGATGATTTTATTGAACTGTTTGAAAACCGAATAATAAATATACACCCGGCACTTCTTCCTTCTTTCGGCGGTAAAGGGATGTACGGTTTAAACGTTCACAAAGCTGTTTTTGATTCGTCGGCTAAATTAAGCGGTGCAACCGTTCATTTTGTTAATCAAAATTATGATGAGGGAAAAATCATAGCGCAAAAATGTGTTGATATTTCCGATGTTAAAACACCTGAAGAAATTGCCGATAGAGTTCTTAAAGTTGAGCATCAACTTTTACCCGAGGTAATTCAGTTCTTTGCAGAAGGGAAAGTTAAAATCATAAATCAACGTGTTGTTATTGAATAGGTGAAAATTTTGAAGAAGTTAGCATTAATAAGTGTATCCGACAAAACTAATATTACAAATCTTGCAGCCCGCCTTATAAAACTTGGTTATGAAATAATTGCAACAGGAAATACCGCTAAGGTTATTGAAGAATCCGGAACTAATGTTACAAAAATCGAATCCTTTGCATCCTTCCCGGAAATATTCAGCGGACGTGTTAAAACCTTACAACCGAAAGTATTCGGCGGGATTCTAATGAGACGTGATAATCAGTCCGATCTCAACGAAGCTAAAGCCAACGATGTATTCCCGATTGATATCGTTTGCGTAAATCTTTATCCTTTCCCGGAAGTCGTAAAAAGAAATGATATTGATTTACAAACAAAAATTGAAAACATTGATATTGGCGGACCAAGTCTAATTAGAGCGGCAGCTAAAAATCATCAGTATGTTTCTGTTCTTACAAATCCAAATCAATACGAAAGTTTTTTGAATGAGATTGAAAACGGTGAAGTTAAACTTGAAACCAGACAAAAATTAGCCTACGAAGCTTTCGCTCATACATCTTACTATGATACTTTGATTGCCGACTTTTTTGAATCCGAGTTCAACCAACCAAAAAAAGATTTGAGAATTAATCTCCCGATGAAAAGTGAATTACGTTACGGAGAAAATCCACATCAAAAAGCATTTGTTTATGGTGACTTCGAAGAATATTTTGAAATTCTCCACGGTAAAGAATTATCGTTTAACAATATTGTGGATTTAACCGCAGCCGCAGAGTTAGTTTCTGATTTTGATGAAACAGCTTGTGCGATCATTAAACATACTAACCCCTGCGGTGCTGCTTTTGCTGATAATGTATATAACGCTTATGAAAAAGCTTTGTCTTGTGATCCTGTCTCTGCATTCGGAGGAATTGTAGCATTAAATCGAAAAGTTGATTTCAAAACAGCAGAAAAGTTGAATGAAATTTTCTTAGAGATAATTGTTGCGCCTGGTTATGATGCAGATGCTCTCGAACTTCTTAAGAAAAAGAAAAACCGACGACTGCTAAGAACCAAAAAAGCAATCGATAGAAATAGTTGTCAAGTTCGTTCACTCCCCGGCGGTTATTTAGTTCAAGATCAGGATAATTCCAAACTGACCGATGATATTCTAAAAGTAGTAACTAAAAAAAAATGTACTGAAGAAGAATTACGAAACTTAAAATTTGCGTGGACTGTATGTAAACACACTAAATCCAATGCAATTGTGTATGTTAAAGATATGAAAGCAGTTGGGGTTGGTGCCGGACAAATGTCTCGTATCGATTCGGCAAAGATCGCTGCTGAAAAAGCAAAACAATTTGGACATGACTTAACAGGGTCGGTCGCTGCTTCAGATGCATTTTTCCCTTTCCCTGATGGCGTAGAAATTATTGCGGATCAAGGTGCAACCGCAATTATTCAGCCAGGCGGCTCGGTGCGTGATGACGAAGTTATTAAAGCAGCAAATGAAAAAAATATTACAATGATTTTTACCGGAATCAGAAACTTTAAACACTAAGAGGGAACATGGGATTATTTGACTTCTTTGCAACAGATATAGCAATAGATTTAGGGACGGCAAATACTTTGATTTATATCAAAGGCAAGGGTATTGTTTTAAATGAACCGTCAATTGTTGCTTTTGATAGAAATACAAAAAGAATTATTGCTCTTGGCAATGAAGCAAAAGAAATGCAAGGAAGAGAACATAGAGAGATTAGAGTATCTCGTCCCATGCGTGACGGAGTGATTGCCGATTTTGAAATCGCGGAAGGTATGATTCGTGCATTTATTAAAAAAGTTAGTTCAAGTGGATTTGCCAGCAGAAGAATTATTGTCGCCGTACCAAGCGGTGTAACGGAAGTTGAAAAAAGAGCGGTTAGAGATAGTGCCGAACATGCGGGTGCAAAAGAAGTTCACTTAATCGCCGAACCGATGGCGGCTGCAATCGGAATTGGTATCGATGTTGAAGCGCCCGTTGGAAATATGATAATTGATATCGGCGGTGGTACTACAGAGATTGCGGTTATTGCTCTTTCCGGTATTGTTAATGAAGAATCGATTCGTATTGCCGGTGATGAAATGAATAACGCTATTATGCAGTTCTTCAAAAAGAATTATAACTTATTAATCGGTGAACGCACTGCCGAATCTATCAAGTGCGAGGTTGGATCTGCCGTTCCTCTTAAGGAAGAAGTTACCATTCAGGTAAAAGGCAGAGATTTAGTCGGAGGAATTCCGAAAACAGCCGAAGTTAGTTCTGTAGAGATTAGAGAAGCACTTAATGAAAATGTTGTTCAAATAGTTGAGGCAGTCAAACAAAATCTGGAAAGAACTCCCCCCGAACTCTCTGCAGATATTCTGGATAGAGGTGTTATGTTAACAGGCGGTGGTGCGTTATTAAAAGGATTGGATGAACGAATTAGAATGGAAACAAATCTTCCGGTTCACGTAGCCGAGGATCCGCTAACAGCTGTTGTTCGCGGTGCCGGTAAATCAATAGATAATATGAATAAATATTCAAAAGTTTTTATTCGTAAACGAAGTTACTAATGCAAAAATTCTTTAGAAAATTACTTGCAAACTTTAAGGAATATATCACGCTTGTTGTACTTCTATTAATTAGCCTCTTCTTGCTTTCGATTAATAATAATCCCGGTGTCGAACGTTTTAGAGCTATTTCCTTCGGAACCTTCGCATATATTACTTCAACCGTTCACTCAATTACTAATATTTTTAAAAATGATTCTGAGACCGCTAAACTAAGATTGGAAAATGCTGAACTTATGCTTGAAGTGAATAAACTTCGCAATCATGCACTTCAATATGAACATCTTAGAAAAATGCTTGATATGAAGGATACCTTAACTTACAACCTTTTGGCTGCAGATGTGATTTCAAAATTGACTTCAAAAATTGAAGGAAACTTTATTATTAATGTAGGTTCCAAACATGGTGTGGAAGTTGGAATGCCTGTTATTAATGAACAAGGACTTGTTGGTTTAGTAATCGGCGTTGCGGCAAATTTTTCCTCGGTTAGAACACTTGAAAATATTTCCCTTAATGCGGCAGTTACAAATCAGCGTTCAGGTATAAACGGGATATTAAGTTGGAACGGGCAGAGGCACGTGATCAAAAATATTCCTACAACTTTTGATATGCAGATTGGTGATAGGATCGAAACTTCCGAGTTTAGCACAATTCTTCCTCCGGCAATACCTGTTGGTATTATTGTCGAAAAAGAAACAGAAGTTTCCGGTTTACTTAGTTATATATATGTAAAACCGTTTGCTGATGTAAAATCTGTAAAGAATTTGTTTGTTGTACGCTTTGTAAAGAATATTCAAATCGATACACTCGAAACAAATTTGTTGAAGAGAATTAAATGAAAAAAGAGTACATAAAATATTTTCTGATTTTTATTCCCGCTTTAATTTTACAATTATCATTAGTCCCGTTGATTTCCATTGATCATTTTACTCCGGATCTTATAGTTATTTTACTTGTTTATTTTACTTTATCGGAAGGTCAGCTTCACGGCACAGTTGCAGGTGCACTTTTAGGATTTCTTTTTGATTTGTTCTCGGGTAATTTACTCGGGCTTTCGATGTTTTCAAAAACAATTGCTGCATTTACTGCTGGGTATTTTTATAACGAAAATAAAATTGAATCAAATATGGCAGTAATGAATTTTTCGCTTATTGTATTTCTATCTGCCTTTATTGATTCATTCTTTAATGGTATTTTTACAGACAACCAGTCGGTTGGAATTGTTTTTATGATTTTTGAAAAAAGTTTATTCCCTGCAATATATACTTCGGTTGTTGGTGCATTAATAATCATCAGTTTACCAAAGAGAAAACTTCTATGAATGATAGCAGCTTAGGTTCTATTGTTAGAAAAAGAATTCTCAGTTTCATGATAATAGGTTTTACTGCCATTGTCATATTCCAATTATTCAAAATGCAATTGCTGGATAACTATTTTTATGTTGAAAAGTCGATGGAGAATAGTGTTAAGAAAAAAATGATTCCGGCTCCGCGCGGTGTATTTTACGATAGAAATTTTAATGTAATAGTTAGCAACAAACCTGCTTTCTCGATCGAAGTACTTCCTTCAGAATATAATGTCAAACAAAATACATTAATTGAAAATGTACTAAATGTAAAACCGGGTTACATCTCCAATATATTGGCGGCAAACAAAAGATATTCTCCTCATATACCGGTGAAAATTAGACGCAACTCTGATTTTGCTTTTATGGCTTGGATGAATGAAAATAAAGAAATGCTTGAAGGTATTGATTATGATATTGAACTCCAAAGAGATTACTCTTTCGGAATTAATGGCTCGCACATTTTTGGATATACTAAGGAAATATCAGCATCGCAACTTAGAGAAAGAAGATCAATCTACGGCATGGGTGATTACATCGGTTTCAGTGGTATTGAAAAACAATATGAAGATATTTTGAGAGGAAATAAAGGATACTCACTTACTCTCGTTGATTCGAGGCAGCGAACTATCGGAAGATATTTAGAAGGTAATGAAGATACCTCTCCGACTAAAGGAAATGATTTAATTCTTGGATTAGACGCCGATGCACAACTAACGGCGGAAAAATTATTTGAAGGAAAGCGTGGAGCATTAGTTGCAATTGAACCAACTACAGGAGAAATTATAGCATTTTTAAGTTCACCTTCGTATGATCTTTCGAAATTTGCCTCCGTTACATCAGCTGAATACTGGGATTCGTTGAGCAGCGATATGGAAAAACCGATATTCAATAGAGCCACTCAATCAATATATCCGCCGGGTTCAACTTTCAAAATGCTGGCGGCAATTGCAGCACTTGATGCGGGAATTATTAATGAAAAAACAACAATTAACTGTCCCGGAGGTTTACAATTCGGTGATAGATTTTTCAAGTGTATGCATGTACATGGCAGAATTGGTGTTGTTGAAGCAATTAAAAAATCATGCAATACTTTCTTTTATCAGTTAATTCTGAAAATTGGGTTGGAAACATGGTCTGATTACGGCAAGCAATTCGGCTTCGGTCAAAGAACGGGAATAGATATTCAAGAGGAGTCACCTGGGATTTTACCCGATTCAGCTTATTATGACAGAGTTTATGGTAAGAGAAAATGGACGAAAGGTTTTCTTGTTAGTTTGGGAATCGGTCAAGGAGAATTAGGTGCTTCACCTTTACAACTCGCCAAGTATACTGCTTTAATCGCTAATAATGGTAAAAGTTACGAACCTCATTTTGTAAGAGCATATATTGACAAACATACATCGGAAATTATTCCATTATCTTTTAATAAAATTGAATTAGATATCGATCAAAAAGTTTTTGACCTTATTCAAGAGGGAATGTTTAAAGTTGTTAATGAACCCGGCGGAACAGCAGGCAATGCTAAACTGGATAATATAGAAGTTTCGGGTAAGACAGGAACGTCACAAAATCCGCATGGGAAAAATCATGCATTGTTTGTCGGGTTTGCACCTTCTAAAAATCCTAAAATTGCTATAGCCGTACTTGTGGAGAATGTTGGATTCGGTAGTACGCATGCAGCTCCAATTGCACGAGAAGTAATAAAAGCTTACTTGGATAAAAAAGAAATAAAGAATGATTCTTTAAAGGAAAAAGTTGCAAAGGTAAATTAGATGCGAATAGGAGCTAAATTACAGGATAAACTTGACTTGGGACTTTTGCTGCCGAGTGTATTTCTAATTGTATTTGGACTTCTGGCAATCTATAGTTCTACAATAAACCATCCAACCGCACAAGGCAATTTTGATAGGCAGTTCTTTTGGTTTTTTATATCGATAACTGCACTTATCATTGCGTATTTTATTCCGCCGCATGTGTATCGTCTTATTGCAATTCCAACATATATTTTTTCTCTCGCTACCTTAGTGCTTGTTTTATTGATGGGTAAAACTGTTTATGGTTCCAAAAGCTGGCTTGGGATAGGTACTCTTGGAATGCAGCCATCTGAATTTGCAAAAATCGGTTTAATTCTGTTTTTATCTTATTGGATTTCACGAAAACAAACAGACATAAATAGTGTAAAAGATTTAGCAATTATTTTGGGAATCGGATTTTTACCTATTGCTTTGATTATGATGCAGCCCGATACAGGAACTGCAATTGTGTTTGGTTTATTGACTTTGTTCATGATCTTTTGGGGCGGGATTAGTTTATTCGGTTTGTTTGTTGTTCTTTCTCCCGGTGTTGTTATGTTCGCATCTGTTTTTGGAACACTCCCGATGTTTATTGCTCTGGGTTTTATTCTGTTACTTTTAATTTACTTTAAGAGAGATTTATTTGTCAGTGCGTCAGTATTTGTTGTAAATATTGCCGCCGCATTTTTCTTTGATTATTTATATCATATTCTTCAACCGCATCAACAAAAAAGAATTGAGACATTTTTAGACCCCAATGCAGATCCGCTTGGAGCGGGTTACAATGCTCTGCAAGCCAAAGTTGCTATTGGTTCAGGCGGATTAATCGGTAAAGGTTTTTTAGAGGGTAATCAAACTCAGCTTCGTTTTATTCCCGAACAGTGGACCGATTTTATTTATTGTGTGGTGGGGGAAGAATTCGGTTTCATCGGCAGTGTAATTGTAATAATTCTATTTCTTTTGATATTCACACGGCTGCTTAAATTGGCAAGTGTAGCAAGGGATCAATTTTCTAGTTTGGTTGTCATGGGAGTTTTAGTTTTATTATTTATTCACTTTGCTATAAATATAGGAATGAACGTTGGGGTAACACCTGTAATTGGTCTGCCTCTTCCGTTTTTAAGTTACGGGGGCAGTTCATTAATAGTTAACATGACTTTGATCGGTATTGCACTTAATATACATAAAAACAGGAAACGGTACGACTAACAATATGAATGCTGTTGACAAGTTAATATCAAAATTCGAATCAGGTAAACATGTTTGTGTTGGTCTTGATTCGGACATCACAAAAATTCCTAAACACTTATTAATACTTGACGACCCAATATTTCAATTCAATAAATCCATTATCAATTCAACTAAGGAAAATGCTGCGGCATACAAATTAAACCTTGCCTTTTACGAAAAAGATGGAATAAAAGGATTACGGACTTTAGAAAAAACATTAGAGCAAATCCCGGATGATATTCTAACAATTGGTGATGCAAAAAGAGGAGATATTGGAAATACAAGTCAAATGTATGCTTCCTCACTTTTTGACCATTTTAATTTTGACGCATCAACACTCCACCCATACATGGGCAAAGATTCTCTCCAACCTTTCCTTGATTATAAAGATAAACTTAACTTTATACTGGTATTAACTTCTAACCCGGGTAGTTCTGATTTTGAAAAACAAAAATTAAGCAACGGTAAATTTTTGTATCAAGAGGTTCTTCATAAAGTTAATGAATGGAATCAAACAAATAATTGCGGAATAGTTTTTGGCGCTACAAATCCAAAAGAACTGGAAGAGAATTTTTCTTTATTTAATAACTTACCTGTACTTCTTCCCGGGGTCGGCTCTCAAGGCGGTGATTTAGAAACCGTTGTTAAAATTTTTAGAAAGAATAGCAACAAGAATTTTCTTATTAATGTAAGCAGAACTTTGATATATGCCGATGATTCTGCCGGTTTCGCCGACAGGTCTGCCCTGAAACTAATTGAGTATAATTCGAAGATAGATAAGATCGAACGTAGTTAAATGAAAAAACAATTTTAGAAATTTATTATAATTTCTTAAATTGAATTCGAAATGATATTTCTGATTCGTAATCACGAAAGTTCAGAGGGTATCGATGAGCAGTAAAGAAAAAATGTTCGAAAAAGATTTGTACGATATTTGGTTGAACCAAAGATTCGATGATAATTTACAAACTATTGACGGTGAGAAAATATCGATACTTGATCCCGGGGTTCACAATTCCGATACATCCGGACCGGATTTCCAAAATGCACGTATAAGAATCGGCAATTTAACTTTTGTCGGAGATATCGAAATAGACAGTGATTATGTTGATTGGAAATCACACGGTCATCACCTTAATAACCGCTATAATAAAGTCGTACTTCACGCGACGTTGACAAACAAACATAACCAGCCTTATGTTTATACAAAAGATGGTAGAAAAGTCCCCTCCATAAAACTTTCGGAATTTATTGATGAAAATACAGTTGAAGATATCTCTAAGAAAATAAAAACATATAATAGTGAACATGAGCATACATTAAGATGTCTTGATGAGAATTCAATCGTTGATAGAAAAATAAAAGAGAAATTTGTTCTTCAGCTCGGTACCGATAGGTATAAAAAGAAATGCCGTAAAATGTATGATAGGTTAAAAGAACTTAAATATTTACGTGAACTTCGGTTGAAAGAACCGGTTGTTAATTATGAAATATCGGAAGAAATCAGAAATAAAAACTACTCACATGACGATTTCAAAGAGAAAGAAATATGGCTGCAGCTTCTATACGAAAATATTTTCGAGGCATTAGGTTATTCGAAAAATAAATCTATAATGCTTAAGCTTGCTCAATCGGCTGATATAGAATTTTTAAAATCACTTAAGTTGAACGGAACAGATCTAACAAAATATGAAGCGGCACTTTTTGGAATAAGCGGGCTAATTCCGGAAGCTGATAAAATACCGGAGAACCACAGTTCTGAATACACCAAGAATATTTTTAGTATTTGGAATTCGATTAAAGAAGATTACGACGGCGCAACTTATAATGAAACCGATTGGAATTTTTTCAGATTGCGACCGCAAAATTTTCCCACTGTTAGAATTGCCGGTGGTGCCAGGTTACTTAACGGGTTACTGAATAAAAATCTAGTAATGATATTAGTAAAAAAAATAAAAGAGATTCGAAACTTGAATGTGCTGATAAACTCGTTGAGATCCGTGTTTATTATTCAGTCGGATGGATTTTGGCAGGACCATTATGTTTTTGATAACAAGGCGTCAAGTAAAATAAAATATTTTATCGGTGTTGCTCGCGCCGATGAAATTTTAGTGAATGTAATTTTCCCGTTTTTCACCGTTTACTTTGAAGTTTTTGGAAAAGATGAATTAGCAAAAAAAGTTTTTAAGCTTTACAGTATATTTTCGCAAAAAAATGATAACCGGATTGTACGTGAAGTAACAGATTGTCTCGAATTGCAAAGGGTATCTAAACGGACGATCTATTCGCAAGGAATGATTGAGTTATTCAGAAATTATTGTTCAAGAGGAAAATGTTTAGAATGCGAAATCGGCAAACCGATTTTCAGTTAGTTGTTGCTTCCTTTTCTCCTGTTTATTTCATCTCTCAATTTCGCTGCACGTTCATAATCTTCTTTTTCTATTGCTTCTCTTAGCTGATCTTGAAGTGAGGCCGTTTTTGTTTCAACGGATTTTTTTATTTCCTTTTCTTCTTTGGAAATTTCTTCCGAGAAATCTTCATCTTCGCTCGAAGGTATAAACGCTGCATTTTTCATTACCTCTTCTGAAACAAAAATTGGAGCTTGAGCTCTTACTGCAAGAGCAATAGCATCACTTGGTCTGGAATCAATTTCATTAGTTAATGAAGAAACCTCCAGAATAACTTTAGCAAAAAACGTATTATCCTTCAATTCATCGATAATAACTTCAATTACTGTTCCTCCTAAATTATCGATTGTTTCTTTTAAGAGATCATGAGTTAAAGGTCTTGGCGGTTTAATTCCTTCCATTTCCAATGCAATAGATTGGGCTTCAAAAGAACCTATGATAATCGGTAATCTTCTGTTGCCGAAAGATTCTTTTAACAAAAGAGCATAAGCCCCTCCGGCAGAGGGGCTTGCTGATAAACCTAATATTTCAACTTGTATTTTATTCATAAAAATTATTCGGCTTTCAGTTTCTTTATTTCTTCAATTAATTTAGGTACTACTTCAAAAGCATCACCGGCGATACCATAATCTGCAATACTAAAAATAGGTGCATCTTTATCTTTGTTAATAGCCACAATATACTTAGAAGAACGCATACCTGCTAAATGCTGAATTGCACCGGAAATACCTACTGCAACATAAAGAGTTGGAGTAACTGTCTTCCCTGTTTGACCAACTTGCTCGCCGTGAGGTCTCCATCCGGCATCAACAACTGCACGTGAAGCACCGACCGCAGCACCAAGGACTTCTGCAAGTTCTTCAATCATCTTGAAATTCTCTGTACCTTTTAATCCTCGTCCACCGGAAACTATTATATCAGCTTCGGCTACATCAAGTTTCCCTTCGGATTTTTTTATCTCAACAACATTTGTAGAAAGATCGGGATCACTAATCTCTTTAACTTCAATACTTGCAGAATTACTTGAAGGCTCACCGGCATTGAAGACATTCGGTCTGAGTGTAAATATTTTTATTGTACTGTTAATCTTCACATCAATCAAAGCTTTACCGGCATAAACAGGGCGTGTAGCAATTATATCATCTCCAAAATTGAAAGCGATGCAATCCATGGCAATTCCGCAATCTAATTTGGCTGCAACTCGCGGTGCAAGATCCTTACCAAGTGCAGTGTTGGCAAATAAAATAATACTTGAACCGCTTTCTTTTACATATTGAACCGAGGACTTAGTATAAGCAGTTGAAGAATACATTGCTAAATCGGGATTTTTAAGATGTGTAATTTTATTTATACCGAAACCACCGACCTTTTCTAAGTCGGAAATTTCTGCACCGATAACAAATGCTTCAAGATCGCAGTTTAAGTTATCTGCAATATCTTTCCCTACTCTAACTGCTTCTAAAGATGATTTTTTAATTAAACCGTTTCTTTGTTCCAAATAAACTAAAACTTTGTTTGCCATTCTTTTTTCTCCCTTAAATTACTTTGGCTTCTTCTCTTAATAATTTTACTAATTCCGGTACGGCAGATGCATCTTCGCCCAAAATTTTACCGGGTTGCTTAGCCGGGGGTCTTTTCATTGCAACAAGTTCTATCATATTTTCATATGGTGAAGGAGTTTTTTCTTCTATTGTTTTTTTCTTTGCCTGCATGATTCCTTTAAGAGAAGCATATCTCGGTTCATTCAATCCTTTTTGAGCAGTAATAACAATAGGAAGTGAAGCTTCAACAATTTCGCGCCCGCCTTCTATCTCTCTTTCCGCGGTAACTTTTTCACCATTGATTTGTAAGCCGACCACAACCGTAACGCAATTGTAATCTAAAAGTTCGGCAGTTACTTGTCCGGTAATTGAATTATCGAAATCAACAGATTGTTTGCCGAAGAAAACTAATTTTGCGTCTTGAGCTTTTATCTCCTCTGCGAGTGCTTTTGCAATTCCAATCGAATCTCTATCCTTATCTTCTTTTAATAATACAGCAGAATCAACTCCCATTGCAAGCGCCTTACGAAGTGTTTCTTTATTTGCATCAGTTCCAACGCTTATCGCAACAACTTCACCGCCTTGTGCATCTTTTATTTTTAAAGCTTCTTCTATAGCAAACTCATCGTACGGGTTTAATACATAAGTAACACAGTTCGGGTCAATTGATTTACCGTCACTTCCGATACTAATTTTTGCGGCAGTATCGGGCACGTGACTCACACAGACCGCTATTTTCATTATTCCTCCTTTAATTTCATAAATAGAATAAAAAGATATAAATCAATATATAAAATTACAAAATTAGCACGACTAATTTATTTTATTGACTTAATTTCATAACTTTCCACACAGATAACAATTGTTGTTAAAAATCAATGACCGAAGAAAAGCCAACCCCTATTATTGAACCAGAAATTGAGGAGGAAACATCCGTTGGAATTCCGTTTAAGGTGATTTTGTATAATGATGACTGGCATTCCTTCGATGAAGTTATAAACCAAATAATTAAAGCTACTAACTGTTCTTTTGAGAAAGCCCGTGATTTAACTTTTGAGGTACATGTTAAAGGTAAAGCAATTGTATTTTACGGTCCGCTTCCAGAATGTTTAAAAGTTTCTTCCGTTTTGGAAGAAATTGAACTTCATACTCAGATCATATCCTAATTTTTCACCTATATTTATTTATATTTGTGAACAGAAAATTATTCAATCTAAAGGTTCAACCTAAAGGAAATTTATGCAGATTGGTTTAGTTGGCTTACAGTTTTCGGGCAAATCAACTCTTTTTAATACACTTTCACAAACGGAAATGCAACCCACCGGTAAAGAAGAAGCAGTGATAGAAGTTGTAAAAGTGCCCGATGAACGATTGGATAAATTAACCGCTTTGTTCAATCCAAAGAAAAAGGTTAACGCCACAATTGAAGTTTTCGATATTCCCGGTTTACAAATGCAGGATGACGGAAAAGTTAAAATCACTAACACATTTCTTAATAACGTCAAAAATAACGATGCACTATTTTATGTGATTCGTCAATTTGAAGAACCTTCTGTACCTCATCCAATGAATTCAATTGATGTAAAACGCGATGTGGAATTTTTAGAAACCGAGTTTTTGCTTTCCGACTTAAGTTTCCTGGAAAACAGGATTGAAAAACTTCAAAAAGAAGTTATGAAATCTAAAGATGATAGACTAAAACGCGAACTTCCGGTTATAGAAAAATGTCAAAAACACGTTGAACAGGAACTACCGCTCCGTACTATAAAACTTGATGAAAACGAGAGAAAATTTCTTTCCGGTTATCAGCTTCTTACATTAAAACCACTTGCAATTGCAATCAATTGTGATGAAAACTCAATACAAAGAGTTGAACAGATTGTAAATGAAGTTAAAGATAGTATCAGTGATAAATCTGTTGCAGTTATTCCGTTCTTTGCAAAAATTGAATATGAATTATCGCAAATGGATGAAGAAGATCGTGCTTCGTTTATGGAAGACTATGGGATTAAAGAATCCGCTCTCTCAAAAATTTTACGTACATCGTATGAAATATTAGGTTTGCATTCGTTCTTCACTGTAGGTGAAGATGAATGCCGCGCATGGACTATAAAGAAGAATTACACTGCACAAGATTCTGCCGGAGTAATTCATACGGATTTTTACAATAAATTCATTAGAGCCGAAGTCGTTGGCTATGATGATTATATTGCTCATGGTTCATTCGCAAAATGTAAAGAAGCCGGCGTTTGGCGGCTCGAAGGTAAAGAATACATCGTAAAAGATGGAGATATTTTAAACATCAGACACAACTAAAGGAGTTTATATGTCTAAAAAAGCAATCGAAGGATTACAACCAGAAATTATTTGGCAGAGATTTTATGAAATAAGTCAAATCCCAAGACCATCAAAAAAAGAAGAAAAGATTTTAGATTATTTGAGAAAGTTTACAAATCAACATAGTCTCGAAATGAAAGAGGATGACATTCATAATATTGTAATTAAAGTTCCGGCTACCAAAGGATATGAAAATGCACCTACAGTTGTTGTTCAAGGTCATGTTGACATGGTTTGTGAAAAAAATAAAGGTACCGAACATGATTTTGATAATGATCCGATAAAACTTGTAAGAGACGGTGATTGGATGGCAGCAGAAGGCACAACACTTGGAGCTGATAATGGTATTGGTATAGCAGCCGGATTAGCTTTAGTAACCGACCAATCCGTGATTCACGGTCCACTTGAATTACTGTGTACCGTTGATGAAGAAACCGGGCTAACAGGCGCAAACAACTTAGGTAAAAATCTTATTGAAGGAAAAACTTTACTGAATCTTGATTCGGAAGAAGACGGTGCATTTTATGTCGGTTGTTCCGGCGGACAAGATACAGTTGGTATTTTTAATATTGCTTGGGATAAAATCCCGGCGAACTATAAATCATACGAGTTAATGCTTGATGGTGTGAAAGGCGGTCATTCCGGACTTGATATAGCAAACGGCAGAGCAAATGCAATTAAACTTTTCGCCCGGTTGCTTCTAAAACTAAAAGATATTGATTATAGAATAGCGGAGATAAACGGTGGTTCTAAAAGAAATGCAATTCCACGTGAAGCCGAAGCTGTTATCTTTATTAATGAATCAGATGAAGCAAAAATCAAAAATATAGCCGATAGTTTTGTAAAAGAAGTTCTACTCGAATTCAAAGTTAATGACGGCGGAGTTAAAGTCTCTTTAACAAAAAAAGAAACAAAACATGAAAAAGTATTTAAAAAAGATTTTTCTGATAAAGTTGTAAATCTTTTACACGCTCTTCCCCATGGAATTATGGCAATGAGTCCCGACATTCCTGATCTTGTTGAAACATCAACCAACTTAGCAACCATATTTACACAAGAAGATAAATTGAGAGTAGGGACAAGCCAAAGAAGTTCAATTGATGCAGCAAAAACAAATATCTCCGAAATGGTAAAAGCAGCTTTCAATCTTGCCGAAGTTGACAAAATAGAAGATGCTGATAGTTATCCTGGCTGGCAGCCGAATCTTGATTCTAAAATTTTAAAACTTAGTAAGGAAGTTTTTAAGCAACAATACGGAAAGGAACCGGAAATAAAAGCAATACATGCCGGTTTGGAATGCGGTATTCTTGCAGATAAATATCCCGGATTAGACATGGTCTCTTTCGGTCCAACAATTCAAGGGGCACACTCTCCCGATGAAAGAGTTAATATTGAAGATGTTGAAAAATTCTATAAACTGCTTTCGGGAATTCTTGAAAAAATTGCAAAAGGAAACTAATTATAAATTATAAGGGATAGGTTATTTCAACTATCCCTTTTTTTGTTTAAAATGCTGTGTGGATAAACAAGATAATAACATCCAACAATAAAATAGATAGAGTCATGAAAAAAAATCTAAAACTATATGATGTCCCCCAAATTAATACTATTCAGCAGATGGTGCTTGAAAGCGCAGAAAAGTTTTCCCACAAAATTGCATTGGAAGATTTAAATCCAACTCCGATTAAATCCGTGACTTATGAAGAGTTGCTTCAAAACATATTGAAATTTGGAACCGCGTTAAAAAAATTAGGTCTTGAGGAAAGAGCACACATTGCTGTTATAGGAGAAAATCGCGTACAATGGGCAATTAGCTTTTTGACATGTATGTGTTTTAACTATGTTGTAGTCCCGATCGATAAGAACCTTACAACGAATGAAATCTTTAATATTGTTCACGAGTCTGATTCCGAGGCAATTATTTTTTCGGAATCATATTCTTCTACTTTTTCGGGAAGTCATGTTGCATTAAAAAAAGTAAAGCACTTTATCTGTATGGATCAGACAAAAGAAGACGCAAACTTTCTTTATATGGTTGATTTGATAACCAATGCCGAAATGGCAGATAAAAAACTACTGCCGAAAATTAATCCGAATGATTTGGCGGAAATTATTTTTACATCCGGATCACTCGGCAGAGCAAAAGGTGTTATGCTTACTCAAGGCAATCTTGCCGCTAATTTAGTTGATATGGTCAGTATGATAATAATTGGTAAGGGTGATAGATTTCTATCCGTACTGCCGATGCATCATACTTATGAATGCACATGCGGCATGTTGTGCCCGCTATACTGCGGAGCTTCGGCTCATTATGCAAGATCTCTAAAAACAGTTGTTGACGATATACAAAAAGTAAAGGCGACAATTTTATTGGGTGTACCGCTCTTGTTTGATAAAATGTTCAAACGAATAATGAAAACGATTCATGAAGATAAAGTCAAATCAAAAGTTGTACCTCCGTTAATGAAAATTACTTCGTTTTTACAAACCGCAGGGGTTAAGGGACTCAAACAAAAAATATTCAAAGAACTACATGAAAAATTTGGTGGTGCTATAAGAATATTTATAGCAGGTGGCGCAGCTCCAGATCCGCTCGTTGCAAAAGGTTTACGAGAACTTGGTTTTACTTTTATCCAAGGATACGGATTAACTGAAACTTCACCGATATTGGCGTTAAACAGGCTCGATTATTTTAAGGATAATGCAGCCGGAATACCTCTTCCAAGAGTAGAAATTAAAATTAACGAACCTGATGAAGAGGGAATTGGTGAAATTTGGGCAAAAGGTCCCAGCGTTATGTTGGGCTATTATAAAAATGAAAAACTTACCGAGGAAGTTTTTGAAAAAGGATGGTTTAAAACAGGTGATCAAGGTTATGTTGACGAAGAAGGATTTCTCCATATTGCCGGAAGGAAGAAAAATGTAATAATTTCAAAAAGCGGTAAGAATGTTTTCCCCGAAGAAATTGAAGACGTTTTAAATAGAAGTCCGTTTATTTTGGAATGTATGGTCTACGGTGAAAAAGATCAAAAACAGGATGAAATAATAGCGGTTCAAATTGTTGTTGATGCGGAAGCATTTATCGAACTTGCGGAAAATGAAGGTGTTGAAATAGATGATGAGCTTATGAATAAAAAAATTGCAGAAGAAATAGATAAAACAAATAAACAACTTGCATCATATAAACACATAAGAAAATTTTATATTAGAGATAACGAGTTCGAAAAAACAACTACACAAAAGATTAAGAGGTATCTTGTAGAAAAATCATAAATTTTTCTTTTACTTACTTTTTATTAAATTCAATGCAGTTAATCAACCGTGTTGAAAGGAAAATTTATGGATGAGAAAAAATTTGCACAGTTTCAGAAAAGTATAAAGGTAAGACAACTACGTCAAAAAGATTACGAGCAAATTAAAGAATTACAGCGGAAATGTTTCCCCGGGATGAAACCGTGGTCTGATGAGCAATTCAAAAGTCAGATTAAAGTTTTTCCCAAAGGTCAAATTTGTGTTGAGTATCAAAATAAAATACTCGCTTCATCTTCAAGTTTGATTGTCGATTTTGATATTTACGGTGATGATCATTCCTACCAAAAAATTACAGGCTCAGGTTTTATTACAAATCATAATCCCGAAGGTGATACACTTTACGGCATTGAAATTATGGTTGATCCTGAATATAGAGGGATGAAGTTGGCAAGAAGATTATATGATGCACGAAAAAAAATTGCGCGTGAATTGAATTTGATGAGAATTGTCGTAGCCGGTAGAATCCCAAGTTATGATAAGTTCAAAGATAAATTAACCGTAGAAAAATTTATTGAAAAAGTAACCCACAAAGCAATCTATGATCCGGTTCTCACAACACAACTTTCCAATGGTTTCGTAATTAAGAGAATTATAACTGATTACTTGACAGCTGATCAAGCATCCGGAGGATACGCTACTTTACTTGAGTGGACAAATATCTCTTACCAGCCGCATCCATCAAAACGATGGGAGATAGGAAGACCGGTAAGAATTTGTGTTGTTCAGTATAGAATGAGAAGTATTCAAGATTTTTCCGAGTTTGCAGGTCAATGCGAATATTTTGTTGATGTTGCTTCGGGTTACAAAAGTGATTTTATTCTTTTCCCGGAATTACTTACTACTCAACTTCTTTCATTTATTGAAAATAAACGCCCCGGTATTGCCGCACGTGAACTTGCCAATTACACCGATCAATACTTGGAAATGTTTTCGGATCTGGCAATTCGGTACAACATTAATATTATTGGAGGTTCTCATTTTATTAAAGAAGATGACCGCCTATTTAATGTTTCTTTTTTATTTCATCGGGACGGTAAAATTGATAAACAATACAAGTTACACATAACCCCGAATGAAAGAAGATGGTGGGGAGTTGAACCCGGGAATAAGCTCGAAGTTTTTGATACGGATGCGGGTCGAGTAGCTATAAATATCTGTTATGATGTTGAATTCCCCGAATTATCCCGAATTGCCGCAGAGCAAGGTGCACAGATTATATTTGTTCCGTTTTGTACAGATGAGCGGAAAGGATACTTAAGAGTGCGTTATTGTGCGCAAGCACGTTGTATCGAAAATCAAATCTATGTTGCTTTAGCCGGTACGGTTGGAAATCTTCCGCAGGTAGAAAATATGGATATACAATATGCACAATCGGGTATTTACACTCCTTCGGATTTTACATTTGCTCGCGACGGAATTGCCGCCGAATGTACACCTAATGTTGAAACTGTCGTTATTCATGATGTTGATATTGAAGAACTAAAACGTGCCCGAACAAACGGAACAACCCTCAACTGGAATGACAGAAGATTGGATTTGTATGAGTTGAAGTATAAGAAGTAATTATACGTGATTGAGATTTGCAGAAATAAAAAAAGCCCCAAAACAGACAAATGTTGGAGCTTCTTTGAGGTGGAGGTGGGATTTGAACCCACGAATAAAGGTTTTGCAGACCTTCGCCTTAGACCACTTGGCTACTCCACCATAATTTATAACTTAATATAAAAAAGAAAATCCACACATGGTGGATTCTTTTGAGCGGGAAACGGGACTCGAACCCGCGACATCAACCTTGGCAAGGTTGCGCTCTACCAACTGAGCTATTCCCGCATTATAAATTAGAACAAACAATATTTCAATTTGCAATTGAGTCTGGAGCAAGACAGAAACCAACTGCCTGTCCGCCGAAGTTGTTTCTCAAACGAAGGCGGAAGCTATTCCCGCATTAATTTTAAGAACTACTCTAAAAAGAGCTATCAAATATAGTATCCAAAAAATACTTTTGCAATAAATTTTCTTATTTCCTTGCACCGTGGATAAACCCTCGGTATGGTCTCGAATGTTGAATGGTCATAAACGCTTTCGGATCAATACTATCGATTATTTTTTGAACAGGCTTAAGGTCTTTTCTTCTGATTATAATTACCAAAATTGCTACACCACCGCTACCACCCTCTGCCGGTAAAATTGTTACTGCGTATTTTGATTCTCTTAATTTATCTGCAATTGTATCTGTGCAATGGCGGGATATTATATTTAACTGAACATACCCGAGAGCTACTTTTTCTTCTAATGTAATTCCTAAAAGATTCCCCAATCCAAATCCGATTGCATACCCGAATAAATTCATTGTCTGATCCATATGCTCTACGATATATCTCATTGCAAATATCCAGATCAAAACTTCAAAAAAACCGGTAATAGCAGCATGATATTTTTTAGCATTAACAACTAAAATAGTCCTAAATGTACCTAGCGTTACATCAGCAATTCGCAAAAACATTATTAATACTGCACCGATAATTACTTCCAGCATTATTTCTCCGAAAATTTTAGAAATCAAAATTACAGAAATAATTTCATATTTTTGCTCACAACAAATAATGAGGGATATGAAAGAAGAAGAAAGAAAAGAATTAGTTGATCATCTTGAAAAGCGGGGTATAAAGGATTCCAATGTTCTTTCAGCAATTATGAAAGTTGAACGTCATTTATTTGTCCCTCCCCCTATGGTACACTTAGCTTACAATGACAATGCTTTGCCGATCGGAAAAGGACAGACTATATCTCAGCCTTATACTGTAGCATACATGACAGAAGCTCTTCAAATTCAAAAGGGGGATAAAGTTTTGGAAATCGGAACCGGTTCAGGTTACCAAGCTGCTATTCTCCATGCTATGGGTTGCAAAGTTTACACGATTGAAAGAGATATTGATCTTTATCATAAAACTGTAAAATTATTAGAAAAATTAGGACTTAGAATTGCCGCAAGATTCGGTGACGGAACAATCGGGTGGGAGGAATTTGCACCTTATGATAAAATTATTGTTACTGCCGGAGCACCGGAAGTTCCTCAAAAATTATTGAAGCAGTTAAAAGTCGGTGGACGATTGGTAATTCCGGTAGGTGATCGTAAACTCCAATCGTTAAGAATGATTGATAAAATTGATGACGATGATTATAGAATAAACGAGCGTCCAAACTTTGCTTTTGTTCCACTAATCGGAAAGGAAGGATGGAACAACGGGTAATTGTAATAGCCGGTCCTACATGTTCCGGTAAAACAAAACTTGCGGTTGATTTAGCTGATGACCTCAATACAGAAATTATTTCCGCAGACAGCCGGCAGATTTATAATTATATAACAATTGGAACAGCTAAACCGAGCATGGATGAATTATCTAAAGTTCGACATCATTTTATAAATAAACTTAATCTGGATGAAGATTATAATGTAGGTTTATTTGAAAAAGATGCATTGGAGGTAATTAGTAAAATCACAAATGGAAATAGAATTCCTATAATTGTAGGTGGTTCAGGTTTATATATCAAAGCAATTATTGACGGAATAGTAGATGTCGATTCGGATGAAGAGTTGCGAGAACAACTTAAAGGTGAAAGAGAAAAATTCGGGAATGAATTTATTTTTGAAAAATTAAAACAAATTGACCCAAATGCCGCTTCTACTATGCTTCCGCAAAATTGGAAAAGAGTTATTCGTGCAATTGAAGTTTATCATCTAACAGGCAGATCAATATTGGAAATTCACAAACAGCAAGAACGAGAAATAAATTATTCTTTTTTTCAATTTGGGTTAATGTGGGAACGTGCTGCTCTTTATAAAAACATTAATGATCGTGTAGATGAAATGATAGAAAACGGTTTGGTAGATGAAGTAAAGAACATTCTGTCGATGGGTTATTCAAAAGAATTGAATTCTTTGAATACTGTCGGTTATAAAGAAATTATCTCCCATCTCTCAGGTGATATTTCATTAGAACGAGCAGTCGAATTAATAAAAAGAAATACAAGAAGATTTGCAAAACGACAGCTAACCTGGTTCGGAAAAGATGAAAGAATTAAGTGGATAAAAATCAACTCAATAAATGATTTACTAAACGCGAAAGACTTAATCCTCAATTCAATCCGAATTGTTTGAACAAGACGCACTTAATAGATATATTTGTTTCATTATTCACAATCAAAATTTATAATGAAAGAAAAAATAAGAATTGCTTCCGGGCAAGGATTTTGGGGCGATTTAATTGACGCACCAGTTAAACAAGTAACCGAAGGCGAAATAGATTATTTAGTGATGGATTACCTTGCGGAAGTTACTATGTCAATCCTTCAGAAACAAAAAAACAAGAATCCGCAGTTTGGTTATGCCCGGGATATTCCCGATTTGATGGAAAGAATTTTACCGGTTTGTAAAGAGAAAAATATAAAAGTAATTACAAACGGTGGTGGTGTAAATCCCGAAGGATGCGCAAATGCTATCATTGAAGTTGCAAACAAATTGGGTATTAAAAATCTTAAAGTTGCCGTTGTTCTTGGTGATAATATAAAAGACAGAATTGATGAAATTATTTATGAAGGTTGTCAATTAAATAATATGGAAACCGGTGAATCAATTCTGCCTGTTAAAGATAAATTGTTGAGTGCAAATGTTTACTTCGGTGCTAAACCAATTGTTGAAGCATTGCACAAAGGTGCCGATATTGTTATAACCGGAAGAACTACCGATACAGGCTTAACGCTTGCACCGATGGTTTATGAATTTGGCTGGGACTGGAATAACTATGATTTAATATCCGCCGGGACCGTTGCCGGGCATATTCTCGAATGCGGCGGTCAAGCTTCTGGAGGAAATTTATTAGCAGATTGGGAATCGATTGATTTGGTTGATATTGGATTCCCGATAGCTGAAGCATATCCGAGCGGTGAAGTGATAATTACAAAACATGAATCTCTCGGTGGAAAGGTAAGTTTCGAAACAGTAGCTGAACAATTAGTATATGAAATTGGGGATCCTGAAGAATATATTACTCCCGACTGTGTTGCCGATTTTACTTCTATTAAATTGGAAGATTTGGGCAATAATAGAGTAAGAGTCTATGATGTAAAAGGAAAACCCGAAACAGAATTTTTCAAAGTTTCATGTTCGTTTGCCGATGGTTATTCTGCGAGCGGTCAATTAACTTATACCTGGCCGAAAGCTTTAACAAAAGCAAATGCTGCAGATAAAATCTTGAGAGAAAGATTACAAAACCTTGAATTGGAATTTGAAGAAATCAGAACCGAGTTAGTCGGTTATGATTCATGTCATGGTCCCTTATCAAAAGAATTGCCCGAAGATGATATTAACGAAGTAGTTCTCAAAATTGCAGTTCGATCACACGATTATAAAGCCGTCGAAAGATTTGGGAAAGAGATTGCACCTTTAATATTAACCGGACCTCCGTCCGTAACCGGGTTTGCCGGAGGGAGACCAAAACCGAGTGAAGTTGTTGCTTATTGGCCTGCTCTTATTCCTAAAAAATTGATTGAACCATCGGTAAAAATTTTGGAGTTATAAATGAAAATAAAATTAATAGATATTGCTCACGGCAGAAGCGGTGATAAAGGTGATGCGGCTAATGTCGGTATTATTGCTTACGATGATAAAGGTTATAAAATAATTGATAAATATTTAACTGTAGAAAAAGTAAAAAAACATTTTCACGGTATTTGTTTCGGCGAAGTTGAGCGATATGAACTTCCCAACATACGGGCACTAAATTTTGTATTAAACAATACGTTAGGCGGCGGCGGTACTGTTTCACTTAAACACGATGCACAAGGGAAAACTTTAGCTGCGGCTTTACTTAGAATGGAAATTGAAATTAACGGAAATGAATTAAATTAATTACGGGAGAATCACAGAATGTTTGAAGATTTTTTAGATCAAGTAAAAGAATACTCCAATAGATTGAAAGAACTACGAGGTTATCTTTAAGTTAGATGAAAAAGAAATTAAGATAGAAGCACTTCAGCATCAAACACAAGCAAATAATTTTTGGGATGATCAGCAAAACGCACAAAATATTCTTCAGCAAATAAAATCCCTTCAAGTTTGGGTTGATCTTTGGAATGAAATTAAAGGCAAAACTTCCAATCTGCTTGAATTTATAGAATTAGCAGAAGCCGAACAAGATGAATCATTTTCTGATGAAATTAAGAGCGAAGTAATTACTCTTAAAAAGTTAATTGATGACCTCGAATTTAAAAGTATGCTCAGCGGTCGTGATGATTCAAGAAATTGCATTCTTACAATTCATTCCGGTGCCGGTGGAACCGAAGCACAAGATTGGGCTGAAATGCTAATGAGAATGTATCTTCGCTGGGGTGAACAAAATGATTATAAAATGACTCTACTCGATATACTTGAAGGAGACGGTGCCGGTATTAAATCCGCATCAATTGAAGTTGAAGGTGAATTTGCTTACGGTTATCTTAAAGCTGAAAACGGTGTTCACAGACTTGTAAGAATTTCTCCATTCGATTCTAATAAAAGAAGACATACTTCGTTTGCATCGGTTTTTGTAATTCCTGAAGTTGATGATTCAATTGAAATAGAAATTAATCCGGCAGATCTTCGAATAGATACTTATCGTTCCGGAGGTAAAGGAGGACAGAACGTTAACAAAGTGGAAACCGCAGTTCGAATAACTCATATCCCGACTAATACGGTTGCGGCATGTCAAAGCGAAAGATCTCAAGCACAAAACAGAGTTAACGCAATGAAGCTGCTTAAAGCTAAGCTCTATCAAATTGAATTAGAAAAACAAGCAGCTGCTCAAGATGAAATAGAAAAATCCAAAATGAAAATTGAATGGGGAAGTCAAATTCGGTCTTATGTTTTTCATCCGTATAACATGGTTAAAGATCACCGCACGAATTACGAAACATCGGACACACAAGGTGTAATGGACGGTGAGCTTAATGAATTTATTAAATCGTTCTTATTGAAGTTTTCTAATAATTGATGCAATATTAAAACGAAAATTGCGAGGGCGACCAAAAAGTAATGTTTTATTTATATTGGCCGCGAATTACGCTAATATTCGCAAATAATTTTATTGAATAATTACTTTTTGGTCACCCTCGAGAAAATGGCGACAAGACTATACGGGCTTTAGTCCTATAGAGGATTGATGATGGAGCTAAAGTCTTTATTTTTCATTCTTCGTCGGTTTTAACCGACAGCAATATTTATTAATTGGAGAGAGTTACTAAAAATGAAATTTCACACAGAGTATCTTTGGTTTAACACATCAAAAAGAAGAGAGTATATTAACATCACTCACGAAGTTGAAAATGCACTACACAAAAGCGGAATTAAGGAAGGAATGATTCTCGTTTCTGCGATGCACATTACAGCCGGTGTCTATGTAAATGATGCCGAAAGCGGATTAATTGCAGATATAGATGAATGGCTTGAAGGCTTGGCACCATTTAAAGAAAATTACCGTCATCATAGAACGGGCGAAGATAACGGCGATGCACATCTTAAAAATTTATTAGTTCATCATCAGGTTATTATACCGGTTACAGATGGAAAACTTGACTTCGGACCTTGGCAGCAAGTCTATTATGCTGAGTTTGATGGCAGACGTCGTAAACGGGCAATCATTAAAGTGATGGGCGAATAAACCTAATGAGAAAAAAAATCTCTGCAATTATTATTGCCGGTAATGAAGAAAAAAATATTCGGGATTGTCTTGAAAGCGTTACTTGGTGCGATGAAATTATTTTAGTGGATTCGGAAAGCGAAGATAAAACGGTTGAGATTGCAAAGGAATTTACCGATAAAATATTCATCAAAAAGTGGGAAGGCTTTGCAAATCAAAAAAAGTATTCACTTGAAAAAGCAAATAATGAATGGGTATTAAGTATTGACGCAGATGAAAGAGTTTCGGATAAATTAAAAGAAGAAATTGAAAACTTGCTAAATGGTGACCCGCAATATGATGGTTATAAAATACCTCGTGAAAGTTATTTCTTAAATAAAAGAATTAAACATTGCGGCTGGTATCCTGATTATCAACTTCGACTTTTTCAAAAAAGCAAATCTCAAGTAACGGAAAGAAAAGTTCATGAAGGATTTATTGTCGATGGTAAAGTTGGAACTCTTAAGAATAATCTGATTCATTTTACTCATCAGAGTATTGCCGATACAATTTCTAAAATAAACTCATACTCAACACTTGAAGCGGAAGAAAAATTTGATAAGAAGAAAGTTAAACCGTTACAAATTCTTACGCATCCTATCGCTGCTTTTTTGAATCATTTCTTTTCACGTAAAGGTTATAAAGAAGGAGTGCACGGATTGATGATATCGCTTATCCATGCTATGACAAACATGCTTACTTATATGAAATTGTGGGAAATGCAGAACAGAAGTAAAAATTAATTATTCCGTGTAATGCCTTTTAAAAGCTTTGGACACAAAGGGGCACAGAGAACTCACAGAGTTTCACAGAGAAAAGCAATGAGTAAAAAGAATAAAGATTTTTTTGATAGAGTTTATGAGATAACTGCAAAAATCCCAAAAGGAAAGGTAACGACTTACGGTGCTATTGCCGAAGCATGCGGATTAAAATCATCTGCACGGACAGTCGGCTGGGCGCTTAATTCTTCTAAACATTCAAACATTCCCGCTCATAGAGTTGTAAATCGCAATGGAGCACTTACCGGTAAAATGCATTTCGGCGATCCCAATTTGATGAAAGATTTACTAATTTCCGAAGGAATTGATTTTGACGAAAATGATTGTGTTAATATGAAAAAACATTTTTGGAAACCGGGTGCAAATTATTAACTAAAGTCACGCAACCGTTCGTTATATCCAATGTCCGTTACTATCAATAAGAAATAGAACACATATAAAGAGGCTGTTAAAAAAAAATAGAAAAGAAAATTATTCGATACTCGGATTGACATAAGGATAAAATTCTATGAGTTAAAACAAAAAGCTAAGCCGCTAATTCGCGAATTAGCGGCAAAAAAAAGCATCGTTTCAAGTGCTATGTTTTTATTCGCAAAATTAAAAAGCAAAAACCATAAGCCGCCAATTCACTAATGTATTCGTGAATTAGCGCTAATAACACCGAATTTGACTGGAGGCATATTACGCTTGTTAGAGTGCGTCGAGGTCTAACGACATGCGGGATTAACGCTAAGAGAAAACTGTGAAAATCAGTTGTATCTGTGTCATCTGTGTGCCATTAGTCTTATTGCTTAACTTCAGTTATTAATATCTCCTCACCTCTACATTTGAAACGGCTCCTCGAACATCAATTATAATTTTTTTATCCGCACTTGAAAAATTTTCTGTTTCATAGGCATTATTAACTTTGTTGAATCCCTTGAATTCTTTACCGGATAAAAACATTTTCCCGGTTATTTGGCAGCCGCTTTCTCTTGGTACAGCTATTTCCAAATTTGCTGCACCCATCTCTACATTAATATTGGTTATATCGGATTTATCACCCAAACGTAAATCAATATCCGTTGCGCCTGTTTTTAACGTTAGCTCATCAATTTTGAATTCTTCCAGTTCAAAAACAGCTTTTGCCGCACCGATTTTAAATTCCATTTCCCAACTTGGATTATCATTTAAACTTAAGAGCAATGTATTATTGAGATCGTCGTCAAATGGTCTGAACTTTTTACTCCTCATTTCAAAATCAATATAAGCAGCATCATTTAACGTTCTTGTATCGACACGGTAATTAACTCTTTCTCCGCGTGAATAACCTGAAAGCAGGTCGTGAGAAGTTTTGCGAATAATTATTTTTCCCGCTCCGGCAGATAAATTTAAGTGAGCTTTTGTAATATTCTCATCATAATCAACTACATATTGATTTTCCGAATCGCGCCATTCAACTCTTCTATCCCAATCATTATCCCAAAAATTAAAATGAAGAATATTGGATATACCGCCGTAGATAATTAGCGCAGTAACTATTCCAAACAAAATTGCAAAGAATGGTTTTATAAAGGTTTTTCTCGCTAAGATTATTCCGCCCCAAAGAATTAAAATTAACGGCCATAAATCCCAAATAAAGTTCCAATCCAATTCGAACCAGTTGAACTTAGCGGCAAAAATTAGAATTCCTATTGTAACGAAAAAGAATCCCCAAAATAATTTACCTGCGTTCATCTTTTTTCTCTCTTTTGGTTAATGAATCAATAACAAGCCAAATACCGATTATAAGTATTGCAAGCGGAAAGATATCTTTAAATCGGAAAGAAGGGAACCAGTTTTCCGCTAAAAATATAAAACCGAGTGCAATTAATATTATACCAACCGCAGTTTTGCCTTTACCTTCTTTTTTAATCTGTTGTGAAGTTCCGTTACTTTGAGTTTGACTCCCGGTTTCATTTTTCGGTTCATCACTGCTCGGACCCATTTCATAATTGTACTGATTATACGGCTCTTCCTGAACAACGATCCATAAAATAATATAAAGTAAGATTCCAAGTCCGTTAATTAAAGTTATAATGACAAATAAAACTCTAATTAAAACCGGGTCGATGTTCAAGTATTCGCCAAGACCTCCAGCGACACCTCCGATTACCTTTTTTGTACGCGAACGATATAATCTCTCTGCCATAACACACCTCAATTTTGGAATTCAATTTTTTAGACGTACTCGTCTTTGAAATGTTTTGACGTTATTCATGAATTTCCCCGTTTATTTGTCATAAATTGTCATTCAAAGAATATACTTCGGGATACACATCACAATCGAATCGCTAAATTTTGATGATACATTCCTATTTTCATTGAAAAATCAGAATAAGTTGTCTATTTTTTCAAGTAATAAAATTATTAGTTTATACATGAAAATTGCTCTGTGTCAAGCCAACCCGATAATCGGCGACATAGAAGGAAATAAAGAGAAGATTTTAGAAGGTTATAGAAGGGGAGTAAAAGATCAAGTTGATCTTGTAATTTTTCCCGAACTTTTCCTTTGCGGATACCAACCTCAAGATCTCGTCGAAAAGAAAGAATTCCGTGACGCTGTAATTAAAGCAGCAGATGAAATTTCTTCTCACACCGCTGATGTGGGTTTAATTTTCGGAACTATCACCGAAGAATTTGATAACGTAGGAACCGGTATTTATAATTCCGCTGCATTTTGTTACAAAGGTAAAATCCAGTTTGTACAGCATAAAACCTTACTCCCAAATTATGATGTATTTGATGAAGTAAGATATTTTGAACCGGCAAAGAATGTTTATGTTCACCGGTTTCGAGGTGAACAAATCGGCATTTCTATTTGTGAAGACATTTGGAACGACGCAGACTATTGGAAAAAAAGAAGATATGAATATGACCCTGTTCAAAGATTAGTTGATAAAGGGTCAACTATTCTTATAAATATTTCTGCAAGTCCCTATGCTTACGGAAGAAGAAAAGAAAGATTTGATATGCTTTCTACTCTTACCAAAACTGATAAATTGCCGCTTGCTTATGTATGTACAGTCGGTGCTCAAACCGATTTGATTTTTGACGGCGCAAGTATGTGTTTTAATTCCGAAGGGAAATTGCAGCTTATCGGTAAATCATACGAAGAAGATTATTTTGTTTTCGATACGAAGAAAGATTATGAAGAAATAACCAATTTCGAAAAATCATTTGAAGAAGAAGTTCTTAATGCTTTGATCTACGGATTAAGAGAATACGGCAGAAAAACCGGTTTCAAAAAAGCAATAGTTGGGTTAAGCGGAGGAATTGATTCTGCAATTGTTACTTACATAGCAGTAAAAGCTTTCGGTAAAGAAAATGTCCACGTTGTGATGATGCCTTCGGAATTTTCATCCGACGGAAGTTTGAAAGATTCTCAACAACTTATTTCAAATCTCGGCATCTCATCGGATACGATTTCTATTCAGCCGGTATTTGAAAAAACTAAAGAAATGCTTGAACCTGTATTTGGAAATAAAAAACACGATACGACGGAAGAAAATTTGCAATCGCGTATTCGTGGACTTTTCTTAATGGCGCTTTCGAATAAGTTCGGATATTTATTATGTACAACCGGAAATAAATCTGAAATCGCGGTTGGTTATGCAACTCTTTATGGTGATATGGCCGGCGCATTAGCTGTTATTGGTGATGTTTACAAAACTGATGCTTACCGCATATCGAATTACATTAATAGAGAAGAAGAAATAATTCCGCAAAATATTATTGATAAAGCTCCTTCCGCAGAATTAAGGCATAATCAAACCGATCAGGATTCGCTTCCGCCTTATCCGGTTCTTGATAGAATTTTAAAGATGTATTTGGAAGAATACAAAGAATTCAATGAAATAAATGAAGAAATAAATGATGCCGAAACCGTTCGCAAAGTTTTAAGATTAGTTGATCTCAACGAGTTTAAACGAAAACAAGCCGCACCGGTATTGAGAGTAACTACTAAAGCTTTCGGTTACGGAAGACGTTTCCCTATTGTTCAAGGATGGAGAAAATAATGATCTCGCTAAATAAAAAATATTTTAAGTCACTGTTATCAATCTTTTTGATTACTATTATTTCAAATGCTCAGTTTGGACCACCGGAAGACTTAGTAAAAACACAACTCTATCAATCATTTGAAAAAATACAAGCCGGCAGCCAATTTAAATTTGCGCTTAAAATAGATATCGAAGATACCTGGCATATAAATTCTCATAAACCGAACGAAGATTTTCTAATTCCATCAGAAATTACCGCTGAGTTGTCGAAAAATTTTAATATACTTTCGTTATCATATCCGGCACCGCATGAATACAATTTCGGTTTTTCTGATGTACCTGTAAGTGTGTTTGAAGGAGAAATTTTTGTCGGCGGAATAATTGAAGTAAATCGAAATACTTCTTTGGGAGTTTTTGAAATTCCGATCGAGTTTACTTATCAAGCTTGTAATGATGTTACATGCCTTCCACCAAACTCAATTAAGGATACAATTAGAGTTGAAGTCGTCGATAATCAAACTCCAATTACGGAAATAAACGGTGATATATTTTCGAAAATAGATTTGAGCTATATCAACCAATCATTAGATAAAGATGAAGATTCACTTGTAGCTCAATTAGAATCGAGCGGTTTATTAATAAGTTTATTATTGGTTTTTATCGGTGGACTCGCTTTAAATCTTACTCCATGTGTTTATCCGTTAATCCCGATTACGGTTAGTTATTTCGGCGGACAAAGTGAAGGCAGAACCGGGAAGCTTTTTATTCTTGGTTTAATTTATGTCCTTGGTATGTCTGTTACCTATTCGGTTATTGGAGTTGTAACTTCATTAAGCGGTGCAATTTTTGGCGGGTTATTGCAAAACCCGGTTGTAATTATTTTTATAGCCGCAGTTTTTGTAATTCTTTCGTTAAGTATGTTCGGGCTTTATGAATTCAAACTTCCCGATTCACTTGTGATGAAAGCCGGCGGCGCAAAATCCGGAACTTTAGGTGCGTTATTTATGGGTTTAACGATGGGAGTTGTCGCCGCTCCTTGTATCGGACCTTTTGTTTTAGGACTTGTAACTTATGTTGCCGCAAAGGGCGATCCGTTATTCGGATTTTTGATGTTTTTCTTTTTGGCACTCGGATTAGGAACCCCATATTTATTTCTTGCTCTTTTCTCCGGAAAGATTAAGCAATTACCAAGAGCCGGATTTTGGATGGAAGCTGTTAAACATATTTTCGGTTTCTTGCTTATTGGTATGGCACTTTATTTTATCGGGCCTCTGTTACCAAAAGATGTGAATACCTATCTACTTCCGGTTTATGGAATTCTTGTAGCGATAATTCTTCTTTTTGTTGATAAAAAAGGAAACGAAATAAAGGGATTCAGAATTTTTAAATATGCTTTTGCTCTATTAGTGTTGTTAATTTCAACTTATGCAATAATTCCTTCTGAAAGAAATTCACCGAATTGGCAGGAGTTTACTTTTGATAGATATGATGATGCAATCGCGAATAATGATAAAATATTGATCGATTTTTATGCTGATTGGTGTATCCCGTGTAAAGAACTTGATGCGCTGACATTCTCTGATCCGCAAGTAATTGAAAAATCAAACGAGTTTACTGCATTCAAAGTTGATATGACACGAACAATGGATGAAAAAACTGAAGAAATAAGAGATCGATTTAATATTATCGGTATGCCGACAGTATTGTTAATTGATTCTCGAGGTAATGAAATCCGTCGTTTAACCGGGTTTATAAATGCAAAAGAGTTTTTAGAAATACTATCAATAGTGGAATAAAACGGTTTTAATTGCTAATAGTAATTAGCTTTTCTAACTTAGTAAATTACTTTTAATTAAATATGTATCAATAAATACAAGAGTTAAGTAAAAAAATGGCACAAGCAAACGGAAAAAAAGTTGAACAAATTTCCGAAGTAACTGTAATGTTTGCCGGAGATTCCGGCGATGGAATGCAGTTAACAGGAACGCAATTCAGTGATACGACTGCAATTGTGGGAAACGATTTAAGTACATTACCCGATTATCCTGCTGAAATTCGCGCACCCGCCGGTACTTTGTACGGTGTATCCGGATTTCAATTACACTTTAGTTCAAAGGATGTACATACTCCGGGCGATAGCCCAGATGTTTTAGTAGCAATGAACCCGGCAGCTCTGAAAGTTAATCTTAAAAACTTGAAACCTTCGGCTGTAATTATTGTCAATTCTGATGCGTTTGATCCCAAAAATCTAAAAACTGCTCGGTATGAATCTAATCCGTTGGAAGACGATACATTAACAGGTCACAAAGTATTCCAAGTACCAATTACTTCACTAACCAGTAATGCACTTAAGGATACAGATCTAAGTACAAAAGAAATTCAAAGAAGTAAAAACTTCTTTGCTCTTGGTCTGATGTATTGGTTGTTTAATAGACCGCTTGAACCGACTTTAAAATGGATCGAATCAAAATTTTCAAAAACACCGCAATTCATAGATGCAAATACTAAAGCATTGAAATCAGGCTATTACTTTGGTGAGCAAACTGAATTATTTACAACCAGGTATACAGTTGAACCTGCTGAACTTCCTAAAGGAATTTACAGAAATGTCTCCGGTAATGAAGCCATTTCATTGGGTTTTGTTGCAGCTTCCGAACTAAGCGGGCTTCCTTTATTCTTAGGATCATATCCTATAACTCCAGCATCTGAAATTCTTCATTTCTTAAGCGGATATAAAAATTTCGGTGTAAAAACATTTCAAGCTGAAGATGAAATAGCAGGTATTGCATCTGCTGTTGGTGCTTCATTCGGCGGCTCATTAGCAATTACAACCACAAGCGGTCCGGGTATGGCGTTGAAAACCGAAGCTATGGGCTTAGCTGTAATGACTGAACTTCCGCTTGTTATTATTAATATTCAAAGAGGCGGTCCAAGTACCGGGCTTCCTACAAAAACAGAACAAGCTGATTTATTCCAGGCTATTTTTGGCAGAAATGGTGAAGCTCCTATTCCGGTATTAGCTGCAAGTACTCCAAGTGATTGTTTTTATATGTCAATTGAAGCAGCTAAAATTGCATTAAAATATATGACTCCGGTAATCTTATTAAGTGACGGATATATTGCAAACGGCTCCGAACCATGGCGGGTTCCGCGTGTTTCCGAACTGCCGACTTTTAAGAAAGAATTCTTTACTGATGCTGAAACTTTTCAACCTTATATGAGAGACGAAAATCTTTCAAGACCCTGGGCTGTGCCGGGTACTCCAGGTTTAGAACATCGTATTGGTGGTCTTGAAAAAGCACACATCACAGGTAATGTAAGTTATGATCCGGATAATCATGATTTTATGGTGAGAATGAGAGCTAATAAAGTTAAAAAAGTACAGCAAGATCTTCCGGCACTCGAAATTGACGGCGATAAAGAAGGCGAACTTTTAGTATTAGGATGGGGCGGAACATATGGTGCAATAACAGAAGCAGTTGATCTTGCTCGAAATAATGGCTTGAAGGTTTCGCAAGCACACTTAAAATATCTTAATCCTTTCCCTCAAAATACCGAACAGGTTCTTCGTGGGTTTAAGAAAATTCTTATACCTGAATTAAATTTGGGACAGCTTGCAAGAATATTAAGAGGTGAATTCTTAATTGAAGTTGAATCTTTTACAAAGATTAAGGGATTACCTTTTAAGTCATCTGAAATTTATAATAAGATAAGTGATTTACTCGGAGGCAGTAATGGCAAATAATGAAAACATTGAAATAAAAAAATTGACCGCAAAAGATTTTGCAACCGATCAGGATGTCAGATGGTGCCCGGGCTGCGGTGATTATTCTATTCTTGCTCAAGTTCAAAGATCTTTCCCGGATATCGGAGTTCCGAAAGAAAAAATTACATGGATTTCCGGTATCGGATGTTCAAGTCGGTTCCCTTATTATATGAACACTTATGGAATGCATGGAATTCATGGTAGAGCAGCAGCAATTGCAACCGGACTTAAAATTGCTCGTCCCGATTTATCTGTATGGGTTGCAACCGGAGACGGTGATATGCTCAGCATCGGTGGAAATCATTTTATTCATACTTGCAGAAAAAATGTTGATCTGAAGATTCTTCTTTTTAATAATAGAATTTATGGTTTAACAAAAGGTCAATACTCTCCAACTTCGGAAAAAGGTAAAGTTACCAAGAGTACACCTTACGGAAGTGTTGATTACCCGTTTAATCCAGTTACACTTGCATTGGGAGCTGAGGCAACTTTTGTTGCAAGAACTATTGATAGAGAACCTAAACATATGCAGGAAATGATCAAACGAGCTGCTGAACATAAAGGTACTGCATTCATTGAGATATTTCAGAATTGTAACATCTTTAACGACGGAGCTTTTTCATTGTTGACTGAAAAGGATACCAAAGAAGATCATCTATTACATTTAGAACATGGAAAGCCGATGATCTTCGGTAAAGAGAAAAATAAAGGGATTAAAATTGAAGGCTTTACTCCAACAATTATTGATCTTAATGACGGAAAGCATTCGGTTGATGATGTACTTGTGCATGATGAATTTGATCATAGTGCTGCAAGAACTTTCATGCTTGCACACCTTTCCGACAATTCTGAAATGCCTACGCCGATCGGAATCTTTAGACAAATTCTAAAACCAACTTACGACGAAGGTATAGTTGAACAAATAAATAGAATTACTGAGAAAAAAGGTGAAGGTAATTTGGAAAAAGTTCTTTTCAGCGGTAATACTTGGGAAGTAAATTAATTTCTTTTTGAGGTACGGCATTAATGTGCCGTATCTCATTTCATCACCTGCCGATATCTATGAAATGATAATAAATTTTCGCATTTTAACCCCTTCGTTTTTTCTTAAGGTATAGAATGGATTTTCCTTTATTAAAGAGTATTATTTCTCAAAATAAATCTTTCATTATAACATCTCATGTAAACCCGGATGCCGATGCAATCGGTTCCGAATTAGCTCTGTATTTTATTCTCAAAAAATTGAATAAAGAAGTTCGAGTTATTAATCATAGTCAAACCCCAAGCTTTTTATCTTTTCTTGATACTAACAATGTAATTGAAAAATTTGATGCCGAGAAACATGAAGAGATGATACTTAGGGCAGATGGTATAATTGTACTTGATCTCAATCAATCGAATAGACTTGTCAGTATGGAAAAATCTTTTTGCGAGAGTAAAGCAATTAAGGTTTGTATCGATCATCATCAAGACCCGGGTGATTTTGCGGATCATTATTTTATAGATACAAATGTATCAGCAACAGGCGAGCTAATATATGACTTTGTTGAAATGACAAACATTGTAGAATTTGATTATGATATCGCACTTCAAATTTATGCTGCGATAATGACCGATACCGGTTCTTTTAAGTACGACCGGACTACTCCAAAAGTACATCATATTGCCGCTCATCTTTTGGAATTAGGGGTAAACCCGACTTATGTTTTTGATCGAATCTATGACCAAGCAAAATTTGGTAAAATAAAATTACTTGGTAGTTCGTTAACTTCAATCGAACTTTTTAGATCAGGACAAATTGCCGTAATGGTTATTACTCAAAAAATGCTGCAAGAAACGGAAACATTAGAAGCTGATATAGATGGATTTGTAAATTTCTGTCTTGCAATTGAAAATGTAAAAATCGGTTTACTCTTTATTGAATTAAAGAATGGATTAAAAATTAGTCTTCGGTCAAAAGGAAAAATTCCGGTTAATAAATTAGCTGCTGAATTTGGCGGCGGCGGGCATATTAATGCTGCCGGTACAAGATTATTCGACACTTCAATCAATGATATAAAATCAAAAGTAATTAAGTCTGCGGAAAAATATTTATCAGAGGAAAATTAAATGTTATTCAATCTAAAATTTGATGCGGTAAAAGAAATCTCTAAATCAATTAAAGAGACGGGTGTTGTACTATTTGTTCACGAAGCATTATCAAAAACTGTTTTCAAAAGGGAAATTGAGAAAATAGGTTTAAAATTTAGTGAGACAATCTTTAAAAAATATTCAGATAAGGAATCAAAAACTTTCAGTTATCATATGTCTGAAGGAAGGATTTCTTTTCTGCACATTATAAAACTAAAGAAAGATAAAATCACAAACGACACTTTCCGTAATGAGATTGCCGGAGTGATAAAAAATATTGCCGATAATAACATTAGTTCAATTCACATTTTTACTCCGGAGTTTTCATCAATAAAAAATCTTTTTTCGTCCGAAGAATATTTTTTTCAAACATTAGTCGAAGGAACATATTTAGGCAATTATGAATTTGATGTTTACAAATCCAAGAAAAAGAAAGCGCATCAATTACAGATAAACTTAGTTACCGAAAATACGGTTAGTGTAAAGAAAGCGATTAGGGAATCTCAAAAGTTAATGAACGCCGTTGTATTTACTCGTGATTTAGTTAATGAACCGGCTATAACTTTAACTCCCGCAGAATTGGCAAAAAGAACAAAAATAGAATTGACAAAAGTTGGTGTTAAGGTAAATGTATTAAACAAAAAGCAATTAAAAGAAAAGAAGATGAACGCGATTCTTGCGGTGGGTTCTGCATCTCCAAACGACCCGTGTTTAATCGTTTTGAATTATAAACCGAAAGTTAAAGCGAAAAGAAAAATTGCTTTGGTTGGAAAGGGAGTTACTTATGATACCGGAGGATTATCGATAAAACCAACACAAGGTATGTTGGAAATGAAAGCCGATATGGCTGGAGGAGCTGCAGTTATCGGTATAATTAAAGCCGCAGCCGAACTTCATCTGCCTTATGAATTAATTGGAGTTGTTCCTGCGGTTGAAAATACAATTAGCGGGAATGCCTACAAACCGGGTGATGTTATTAAAACGGCTTCGGGTAAATCTATTGAAGTAAAGGATACCGATGCCGAAGGAAGAATAATTCTTGCCGATGCATTAGAGTATGCATCGAAACAAAAGCCCGATGAAATTATAGATTTTGCAACTTTAACCGGTGCTGTGGCGGTTGCGCTTGGATTTTATGCCGCTGGGCTATTTACTAAAAATGATCAGCTTGCCGATTTGATTTATAAAGCTGGCTTAAAGACTTATGAACGTGTATGGAGATTACCGTTTTGGGATGATTACAATAAACTAATTGACAGCGATATTGCGGATGTCAGTAATCTCGGGCCAAGATGGGGCGGGGCAATTACTGCCGGCAAATTCTTAGAAAAATTTGTTGATGAAAAAATTCCATGGGCACATCTCGATATTGCCGGTACTGCAATCGAAAATGATATGAATAATTATACAAAAAAATGGCACACAGGATTTGGTGTTAGATTGATTATTGATTATCTGGAAAATGTGGATTGATTTATATAACCAATAAATTAGAAATGCTGTAAATACTTGTAACATAAAAGAAAGACTACTTAAAAATCTTCCCATCCTTAATTTCATGAACAACATCGCCCAATTTCACGAGATCCGGGTTGTGTGTAACAATTACAAACGTAACTCCGAACTTGTCTTTTATATCAACAATCAATTTATGTAATGCTTCACTATTCTTCGAGTCGAGATTGCCTGAAGGTTCATCCGCAAAAATAATATCGGGATCATTTGCGAGTGCACGTGCAACTGCAACTCGTTGCTGCTCACCGCCGGATAGCTCCGCCGGTTTATGTTCTTTGCGTTCTAACAAACCAACTGCTTCAAGCAGCTCTTCTGATTTTTTGGTTGCCTTCTTTAATGAAATACCCTTTACCATTTGAGGTAGAGCAATATTTTCAGCTGCGGTAAATTCCGGCAGGAGATGATGAAATTGGAAAACAAATCCTATATGATCATTTCTAAATTTCGATATTTTTTCGTCATTAAGTTTAAAGATATCTGTTCCTTTAATTTTTACATTACCTTGATCCGGTTTATCCAACCCGCTTAACAAATAAAGCAGCGTACTTTTCCCAGCACCGGATGCACCTATTATCACCTCGATGTTATTCTCTTCAACACTTAGGTCAATTCCTTTTAATACTTCTAAAGTCTTGCCCTTCGTATTCATAAATGATTTAGTGATATTTACCGCTTCTAAAATCTTAGCCATATTATTCCCATTTTATTGCTTCGGTGATAGAAATTTTTACTGCTTTTTTTGCCGGATAAAGTGAAGCTAAAAACGTTAAAAAGAATGCCGCAAATCCGACAGCAAAGAAATCTGTCCACTTCAAAACAACCGGCAGCGAATTAATTATATATTTTGTTGAATCGAGCGGGTAAAAATTAATTGTTAATTGTAACCAGCAAATAAAATATCCGATCAACATTCCTGTAATAGTTCCGATTAACCCGATTAAAATTCCCTCGAACATAAAAATTCTTAAAATCGATTTCTTGGTTGCACCCATTGAACGAAGTAATGCTATATCTTTTTTCTTTTCGATTACCGACATTGTTAATGAACCGAGAATGTTAAATGTGGCTACAGCTATTATTAAAGCAAGAAGAAAATATGCACCCCATCTCTCAATCAGCATTACGTTATATAAGTCTTTGTGCAAATCGTACCAGGTGCTCACGGTAGTTTGCTCACCGGTAATCGCTTGAATTTCGGGTTTAACTTTTTCTGAAGAAGAAATATTATCTAATCTTATTTCAATTCCGGTAACATTGTTTTTTAAAGCAAGCATAACTTGAGCAGAAGGGAGAGAAGTAAACGCAAAATTATAATCATATTCTTTATTCTTAGCTTCAAATAATCCTGTAACTAAATAAGGTCTTGCTTGCGGAATTGAAAGAGAAAGAATTGATCTTTCAATTGAAGCTGCTGATGATACAAAAATTGTATCGCCAACTCTTGCCGATAATCTCAATGCAATTGGCAGTCCTAAAATAATCTTATCAATTCCGTTATCAGTTTGAACATCAAACTCGCCGGAAATTATTTTGGATTTCACACCCCAATCTGTTGACTGTAAATTTTCATCGACTCCTTTTAAGTTAATTATTTCGTATGATTTGTTGTTTAATGCAATGATTTTTCCTTCGGCATAAAATCCGGCGCTTTCTACTTTATTTAGTTTATTGATTTCTTCAATAAGAACCGATTTGTCTCCCTCAAATTGGTTAAGATTTGATACTCTGATATGAGGATCAAATTCAACTAGTAGTTTTGTAACTAAAGAACCAAATCCGTTAAATACCGATAACATTACTATTAAAGCCGCAACACCTATCATAACTCCAAGTGAAGATAACAGGGTAATTATGGTTATGAAATTAACCTTGTGCTTTGACTTAATATATCTTCGTGCTATAAAAAACTCAAACATCAGTTGAACCTAATTGATGAAATAATTGTCATTCTTGAAGCTATATAACTCGGTATTAAGGACGCAAGCAAACTTAATGCTAATCCGATTCCCGCAACAATCAAGTAATTTTGAATATCTATTGAAATTGGAACCGTAGAAATAAAATAAATTGAAGCTGGGAGAGCGATCAAATTAAATTGAAGTTGAAGATAACTTAAAACCAAAGCGAGAATACAACCGATTGCAATTCCTAATAATCCTAAAAAAACACCTTGCACAAAAAATATCTGCAAGATTTTCTTTTTAGTGAAACCGATAGCTTTTAGTACACCGATTGAACTTGTTCTTTCCAAAACGATCATCAGCATTGTACCTACAATGTTAAAAATTGCTACAACGATTATTAACCCAAGTATAATCGGTATCGGTTCTTTTTGAAGATCGAGCCAGGTAAAAATATTTTGATGTACCTGAAAAATAGTTCTTACATAATATGGATAACCCAACAGATCTTGAAGTGCATTCGCCGTAGAATCAATGCTATCAACATTATTTAACCTAATGTTGTAACCTGAGATGCTGTTATATGTCTCAAATAATTCTTTTGCATTACTTAGAGATATATAAACATTCAAATCATCATATTCTGCCATTCCGCTTTCGAATATTCCCGAAATTATGTACTGCTCAATCGCTGGGGGATTATCCGCATCGGGTAATTCATCTCTTCTTAACGAAAAAATTGTAATCCTATCATTAACAGCAACGTTAATTTTCTCACTTAATTTTTTCCCGATAATAATTTGCTTCATCTTTTCTGAATCAAGCTCATAGTTACCTTCAACAATGTATTCTCTTATATTAGTATTGTCGGTAGCGGTATCAATGCCTAAAATGGTAACACCTTCGGATACAGTACGTGACTTAATTATACCAAGTTTTGAAATAAATTTTGACGAGCTATGGAAATCATCTCCAATTTTTTGAATAATCTCCGATTCAATAACATCGGAGTCGGGTAAGTTCCTATTTCCGAAAGCAGTAATTTTGATGTGAGAATTGAAATTTATAATTTTTTGAGCTACAATTTCTTCAAACCCGTTTAATATTGTAAGTGCAATAATAAGGACAGCAGTACCAATTGCAATACCGGTAACTGAAATAACCGATACAAGTGAAAGGAATTTAGAACTTTGCTTATTAGAAATATATTTCTTTGCAATAAAGATTGAAAGTGGCATCTTTAACCCGATATTTGCTGCTCCAATTTAATAAAAATGATGGACATAAGATTGACTTTACGGGGGTAAAAATATATTTTACTTAGCCGTTTTTGAATTAATTCGCAAAAGGTTAGTTTCAGCAGTTTTCATCTCCTTTTGCGATTTTGTTTTTTGTTTAGTGAAGTCAAATACTCCGGTCTTAAAATAAATTATTTCAGGATAAATATAAAAATTCGGGGCGTAGCGTAGTCCGGTTAGCGCGCCTGCTTTGGGAGCAGGAGGTCGCAGGTTCGAATCCTGCCGCCCCGACATTTTACAGTGTTCTAGTAAAATTTTGAAACTAGGTTAGTTGTTCAGCATTAACAGTAGGTCGCAGGTTCTGCCAAAGGCATCCCTATGGGAGAATCCTGCCGCCCCGATAAAATTTTTTTATTGTTCTTTGTTTGTTGAAAAATTATTATACGTCGGTAACTTATTATAATAATTATATTGAATGAGTATTACTGAGTGTTGAGTAAGCAAATAATTATTGTTTACAAATTTTTTCTGCGCCAGTAGCTCAATCGGATAGAGCAACAGCCTTCTAAGCTGTAGGTTAGTGGTTCGAGTCCACTCTGGCGTACTTAAGAAAATACTAAATCCTAATATCGAAACTCTAAACCTATTGTTAGAATTTAGAATTTGTTTTTAAAAATGGTGGGCGTAGCTCAGTTGGTTAGAGCGTCTGGTTGTGGCCCAGAAGGTCGTGGGTTCAATTCCCATCGCTCACCCACAGTTTAAAGGTTGAAGACAATATATAATTTTAATTTATCCTTTTGCTTTTTTCCTTTGAACGTTACACTTGACCTGGCCCCATCGTCTAATGGTTAGGACCTCGCCCTTTCACGGCGGTAATAGGGGTTCGAATCCCCTTGGGGTCACAGTAATAAAGAGCAGTTTGAAGCTGCTCTTTTTTTTGTTCTTAAATTGATTTTTCAAAAAGTTCAGCCTGGCAAATTCTGTTTTCTTTTATCCTTTTGTCTTTTCCTTTTGAACGTTACACTTGACCTGGCCCCATCGTCTAATGGTTAGGACCTCGCCCTTTCACGGCGGTAATAGGGGTTCTCCCGAAGGGATCACGATGTGAGAATCCCCTTGGGGTCACAGTAATAAAGAGCAGTTTGAAGCTGCTCTTTTTTTTGTTCTTAAATTGATTTTTCAAAAAGTTCAGCCTGGCAAATTCTGTTTTCTTTTATCCTTTTGTCTTTTCCTTTTGAACTTTACACTTGACCTGGCCCCATCGTCTAATGGTTAGGACTTCGCCCTTTCACGGCGGTAATAGGGGTTCTCCCGAAGGGATCACGATGTGAGAATCCCCTTGGGGTCACAATAATTAAGTGCAGTTTACTATCTTCAATTTATTAAAGTGTTTCAGTTGATAATTAGTTTCTTCCTTTATCTATATATAAATTGTTTCCCGGAATCACTCAATTCCTTTCTCTCGCAGTTCTTCTTTTTTAGCAATACATAATAAATAACTAAAAGATAATGTAACAATTAGGCAATTAGACAATGAAACAATTTTATAGTCTTAGCAATCTTGTCAATATTATGTCATATTATAACTGTACATACATAAGCCTATTTTATTTTTTCAATCTTATTCCTATTTTTCTCAAAGTTAAATATAGAGCGATATGAAAAACCATACTGATTACCAGTTATCCTTTAAGGGAAAAAATGAATACAAAACTAATCGAGAAGAAATCAAAACAAATCTCCTGAACTATCTTTTGTTTTATCCGCGCATGATTAAAATTGTTTACGGCAGCAACCGGATGACAAAGAAAAATTTGTACAATAGATACAATTGGGTTGCTTCTTCTTTGTTTACAATAAGGGCAATGGAAAAAGCCGGCTTGGATTTTCATGTAGAAGGATTGGATAACATCGGTAAGTTTGACGGACCAGCTGTATTTGTTGGTAATCATATGAGTACACTTGAAACAGTTGCGCTGCCGACATTCATTCAACCGATTAAACCTGTTGTTTATGTTATTAAAGAAGAGCTTACAAATTATCCTCTCTTTGGTCCGGTAGCAAAGGCACGTCACCCGATTTTAGTAGGGCGAGCAAATCCGCGTGAAGATTTGCAAATTGTTTTTAATGAAGGTTCTGCGAGACTTCAAGATGGTCGCTCTGTTATTATCTTTCCTCAAAGGACACGAAGTAAGTATCTTGATGAAAAAAACTTTAACTCGCTCGGTATAAAATTGGCTAAAAAAAATAATGTATATGTTGTTCCACTCGCATTGCTAACCGACGCATGGGAGAACGGCAAAATTATAAAAGAACTTGGTAAACTTGATCGCTCAAAAAAAGTTCATTTCGCATTTGGTGAACCTTTCAAAGTTGAAACCAGCGGTTCTGAAGAAAATCAAAGAGTAATAGACTTCATTAAGTCGAAACTTAGAGAGTGGGGGAGAGAAGAATATGTTTTATAACTTCACGCCAGTTCCTAATACTCGCAAAAAATAAGTAATTGTCCAATTGCTGCATTGTTTAATTGCTCTATTGTAAATACAAGTTATTCACAGAAAGTAATTGACAAAAGCATTAACCACGAGGGACACTAAGAATTCACTAAGTCCATAAGAAAAAATGCTTCCTTTTCCCCACGCATGATAATTAAAATGAAATATTGAAAATCAGTATGGATATTTCGCTTCAATGTATTACAAGCTCAAGTAAAAATTCTACTTACTCAATCATTCCGAAACATCCATTAGACAATTAGATAATTTGGCAATGCACATCTTGTTTCTTAACAATTCCTTAACATATCGTTAACTTCGGGTTAACATTCAAACCTTAGCTTCGTATCGTAAGTTTTAAACCACAACAAAGAGAGAGAGAAAAATGTACTACAAAACCAAACTAAAATTTGGCGGTTTTATTTTGAATATTCTTTTAAAAACAATTTTACTAACCATTTTAACATCTACTACGCTATTTGCTCAATCAGGTAAAATAACCGGTATTGTAGTTGACGGTGAATTGGGTGAGCCGCTTGTCGGTGCCAATATAATGATAGATGGAACCTCAATTGGAGCCGCATCGGATCTTAACGGGAAATATTTCATTGATAACATTCCTGAAGGCGAGTATGATTTGGTAGTTTCCAGCATTGGATTTTCCCGAAGCATTATCAAGGGAGTAAGAGTTGAAAAAAATATAGTTACAAAGATTGATGTTGTTCTTCAAGTAGAAAGTTTCACAACCGACGATGTGATTATTACTGCAAAAGCTGCAGAAGATTCCGAAGCCGGTTTGCTTGTTAAAAGGCAAAAGTCATCTGCTGTTAGTGATGCAATAAGTGCGGAACAAATTTCGAGAACAGGAAGCGGAGATGCGGCTGAAGCTGTCAAACAAGTTGTAGGTGCATCTGTTGTTGACGGTAAATATGTTTACGTGCGCGGATTGGGAGACAGATACAGCTCAACTCAATTAAACGGTGCCGAACTTCCAAGCTCCGATCCAAATAGAAAAGCTTTCCAATTAGATTTACTTCCGACTAATCTTCTTGACAACATAGTAACTATCAAAACATTTACACCTGATAAACCCGGCAACTTCAGTGGTGGTATTGTTGATATAGGAACAAGAAGTTTCCCTGATGCATTTATGCTTAGTTTTTCATCTTCCGTTACTTATCATGGGCAAGCTACAGGTAACGGTGATTTTCTAACTTATGCCGGCGGGGGGAATGATTGGTTCGGTTCAGATGACGGAACCCGAAGTATTCCTTCCATATTTAGTAATCCGGAGACTAAAGTACCGTCAGCTGTTGAAGCCCGATTTGATGGAAACAAAGCTCAAACACTTGATTTAATGTCGAACTCATTTAATAATATTTTGGATTTGAATAAGGAAGCACCTCCTGTTAACCAAAGTATGTCGCTTTCAGTGGGAGATAGAATCACATTAGGTAAAGAATCAAATCTCGGTTATTTGGGAAGTTTCACCTTTGGTAGAAACTTTTCTTATTACGAAAATGGTGAAATAGGAATATATAGATGGAGTCCTGGAGTTAATTCACTTAATAATCAACTAAAATTAAAAGATGCACAAGGCTCGGCTGAATCAACACTTGGTGCTCTAACTTCAATTGCTCTCAACATTAATTCCAACAATCAAATTAGCGGTAATGTTTTTTACTCAAAGTCAGGAACTTCTACAGCACGTTTTCAAGAAGGTGTATGGCCTCAAGAGTTAGACGATAAAAGAATAGTTAGAAATAGAGTTATGGGTTGGGTAGAAAGGGATGTATTATCATACCAAATTAGAGGTGAACATTTGTTTAGCTCTTTCTTAGGTACAACCATAGATTGGTCAGCTTCTTTTGCTAAGACTACTCAAGACGAACCGGACTTAAGATTATTATTCTCAATTGAAGACACAACAAGAACTCCAAGTACACACACTATACGCGGTTCAAATTTTGACGACCCGGCGAGATACTTCAGATACTTGGAAGATAACTCGAACACTTACAATATCAATGTATCTATTCCTTTTACTCAATGGAGTGGTTTAGCAAGTAAATTTAAAGTCGGCGGTTTTTATCAAACAACCGACCGAAATTTTACTGAAAGAATTTTTACTTATCTCCCTGTAAATGCTTTCTATAATGAAGTTAACGGAAGTATTACCGAACTATTTTCGGAGAAATATAATGGTTTAATAAGTACTGATACGTTAAGTAACGGTACTCTGCGTTATAATTTCGGTAATGTAATAAGAGATAACTCTAGACCAAGGAATAATTATTCCGGTGACCAGACTGTACTTGCCGGTTATTTTATGGTTGACTTAGCAATTTTTGATCGACTAAGATTGATTGGTGGTATTAGGTATGAAACTACTGAGACGGAAGTAATAAGTAAAGATACAACTCTTGGTATCGGCAATATAAAAGAAAATGATTTGCTGCCGTCATTAAATTTAGTTTATAATCTTGCAAATAATATGAATCTAAGATTTGCTGCTACCCAAACACTTGCAAGACCAACATTTAGAGAATTAGCCCCATTTTCATCGAAAGAATTTGTTAACGGTTTTGAACTGCAAGGTAATCCCGGCTTAAAAAGAACATTAATTGAAAATTATGATTTGAGATGGGAATGGTTTACAAGACCCGGTGAAATATTAGCGATAAGCGGATTCTATAAAAAATTAAAAAACCCGATTGAACGTTCCTTCGCTATCGGAACTACAGAATCAAACAGAATTGTTACTTACACAAACGTAGACAAAGCAACTATTTTAGGGGCGGAGTTTGAAGCAAGATTTAGATTAGATCATCTATGGAAAGAACTCTCGAATTTCACTATTGGGGCAAATCTTTCTCTTGTTGATTCCGATATCGATATAGCAGAAAATGAATTGGCTTCTCGTCTTTCTATAGATTCAACTGCGAGCAGGGAAAGAGATTTACAAGGTCAATCTAATTTTATTGTCAATCTCGATTTGTCATATACAAACTTCTCTACGGGGACTACAGCAAGTTTATATTTTAACACATTCAGCGAAAGACTTTCGAGAGTCTCAACTAACTTAACACCGGATGTATTTGAACAACCAGCCGCTCAACTCGATTTAATTGTCAGTCAAGAATTATTCTCAAACTTCTCGATGAAATTATCGGTTAAAAATATTCTCAATTCAAGCTATCGTGAAGTTTATAAGTACAGAGGTCAAGAGTATATCTTTCAAGAATTTAAAAGGGGTATGACTTACTCTGTAGGTATATCATACAAAATATAGGATAACTATTTAATTAATCATTAATAAAGGAGATGTACATGAAGCGATTCTTTTCATTTTTCTTACTCGTCTTTTTCCCAATATTGATTTCGGCTCAAGTTATTGTTACCGATGATATCTCAACGGATGTAACTTGGACGGCGAACAACGAGTACATTCTTAACGGTCTTGTGTTTGTTAACGATGGCGCAACATTATCAATTGAACCCGGTACTGTTATTAAAGGACGTGCACAAGGCAATATAACAACAGGCGAAGGAGCAAGTGCGTTAGTAGTTAGAAGAGGCGGTAAGATAATGGCAGAGGGGACTGCAGCAAATCCTATAATATTCACATCAGAATTTGATGACTTATCAATTCCCGATGATCTAACAAATGAAGATAGGGGACTATGGGGCGGAATAATAATCTTAGGCAGAGCAACCACGAATCAACCGACAACAGAAAACCAAATAGAAGGTATTCCAAGTGAATTGGATGCAAAGTACGGCGGAAATGATGATGACGATAACTCTGGTGTATTAAGATATGTATCAATTCGTCATGGCGGATTTTCAATAAGCGGTGTACCGGGCGATGAAATCAACGGATTAACAATGGGAGCAGTAGGAAGAGGTACAACGATTGAATACATAGAAGTATATGCAAACTTTGACGACGGATATGAATGGTTTGGCGGTACGGTAAATACAAGATATTTGGTAGCAGCATTCTGCGCCGATGATTCATTTGACTACGATCAAGGCTGGAGAGGAAAGAACCAGTATTGGTTCGCGGTACAAGGAACAGATGAAGCCGGTAGAGGCGGCGAACATGACGGTGGAGATGACTGTGAAACATGCGAGCCGTATGCAATCCCAATGATAGCAAATGCAACATACATAGGTTCTGGTGTAGGTTCAACACCTGCTGGTGACGGAAACGACAGAGCAATTTATTTTAGAGATAATGCAGGTGGAAAATATTACAACAGTATATTTACTGATTTTGTTGGAGTAGGCTTAAAGGTAGAAGACATAGCCGGAGAAGACAGCAGGTCGCGATTAGAGAACGGTGATTTAATAATGAGTAATAATTATTGGTGGGGATTTGGAGCAGGAAATGATTGGTTAACAATAGCATCAGGCGATCAATGGGTAGTAGATCACTTAGCAGCAAATAATAATCATTTAGTTGACCCTCAATTAAGAGGAATCAGCAGAACTACTGATAATGGTCTTGATCCTAGACCGCAATTAGCAACAACAGCAGTAAATGTTGCCGATCAATTTTTTGTCCCGACAAATTATGCAGGTGCTTTTGATCCTAACAATGGTTTATGGACTGAAGGTTGGACAGCACTTTCAGTTTTAGGTTATACACCTCAAACAGTTGTAGGTGTTGAAGAAAAATATGATTCGGAAATCCCGGTTAGTTTCGATTTATCACAAAACTATCCTAACCCGTTTAACCCTTCAACCAAAATTCAGTTCACAATGCCGGAAGCAGGTAATGTAAAGTTGACGGTTTACAACGTGCTTGGTCAACAAGTTGCCGAATTAATTAATGACTTCAAGGCAGCGGGTACTTATAAAATCAATTGGAATGCGGAAAACTTATCCTCAGGTATGTATATCTATCGATTAGAATCCGGTACAAATATAGTAACAAAGAAAATGACCTTATTAAAATAAGAGAGCATCACAAAACTTGAAGGTTGCTTGAATTTAATCTTCAAGGTTACTCAAAATTTAGCAACAAAACTCTCTCTCCTTCCTTTGTGGTTTGGGGTGTCGAAAGGCACCCCTTTTTATTATAAATTAACAATTACAATAATATCTAGTTCAAAATTCCCGTCAGGGATTTCACTATTGTATAAAACAACAAAAAAATCATGCGAAAAAGTCATTTAAAAAATCCCGTTAGGGATTTCATTATTGTAGAAAATAAAAGGCAAACACATCACCCAAACACCGTAGGTGTTTCATTATAGGGTAGTGCTCAAGCCATGTAGAAACCTTCTTCGAAGTTCTTAAAAATAGAATCATTCGAAAATTGCAATTTTAAAAAACATTACCTTGATTGACCCAGCGCATAAAAAGGACGTGAAATGAAATTCAAAAAAAATATGCAGCGAATTTGCAAGTGACAAACGAATAAAATCTCTGAGGAAAATATATTTTTATCCGCGTATTAGCGGCAACAGCCTTTTGCTTTTTAATTGAACTAATAAAAACAATGCACATAAAACAAGGCTTTTTTTTTAGCCGCGAATACGCTAATACATTCACGCATTAGCGGATTTAAAAAACCATTATATCCTCTGTTACAATCAATAAAGCAAATAAAGCTTTATTCTTTTTCAAGTTCGTTAACTAACGGATTTTCAATTTTCTGCAAAATGACTTTTACCACCGAAAAATCCTCTCACCCCAGGTAGAGTATTAAAATTTCTTATAAAAAATCAATTTTTTCAAAAACTTTGCTTTTTTGCTAAATTATGGTATATTTTAAGAAAACAATTCTCTCCGGTTAAAGAGGCATTAAAAATTTTGTACCTTTCAAAAAAAATAAAATACTTAGGTAGTGCATTTCCTAATAAACACAACAATCCAACAACTAAAGGAGGTAGTATGAAGAAAATTATTTCTCTTCTATTTATCACGGTTTTCTCTTTGTCACTCTTCGGGCAGAGTCTCTTGCAGACTGAAATTCCAAAGTCTCAAGAATTTATTCAGAAGAAGGAAGCTGAGATTGCAAGACTTCAAGAGCTTCAAAAAGGTGTTAAGATGCAAGAAGCTCAAATCGTTCCAATCAGGATCAAAGGACTTGATAAAAGCAATAATATCACTGCCGATCCCGTTACTTTTTGGACGAATGATTTTGAAGGCGACGTTTCCGAATGGCAGAACGTTGACTTAACCGAAACGCCGATTTACATTGAACCGAGTGATTTCAATGCTTACGAAGGTCTTTCCTGGTGGTGCGGTACAGAATCACCTGCAGGTTGGGTTGGTTATGGAAATAACTGGTATCAAACTCTTACAACAATTGACCCAATCGATTTATCTTCTGCTTCTTCAGGTGCAATTAAATTCTATCTCGCTTATGATACAGAAGCAGATTGGGATTTCATTTATGTTGAAGCTTCAGCAGACGGTGTAACCTGGGATGAACTAGACGAACTTACAGGTTTTGCTGACTGGGCTGAATATGAATATGATCTTACAGCCTATGCCGGTGGCGATGTTTGGGTTAGATTATTATTCATCTCCGACGGCTCCTATAGTGATGAAGACGGTCTTAATCCAACTGATTACGGCGCATATCAAGCAGATAATTTTTATTCAGTAGTTGACGGTGCTGAAACTTTAATCGATAATGCAGATGATGTTATCGGTATGGTTGCTGCAAGTCAAGAACCTGTTGGTGCATATTGGACTTTAGTTTCAAATAGTGCAGCAAGCGGAAGTCATAGTTTCCATACATTAAACTATGTTTCAGATGCTTTATTTGCATTAGTTTCCGAACCTGTAGATTTATCTGGCATTACACCGGGTTCTACTTTATTCTTAGATTTTATGGTGAACGCTCAAGGTCTTTATTCAGAAGAAGCTTCGTTTGGTGTTGAAGATTATTATTTCATAGAACTATCTTCTAACGGCGGTTTAACCTGGGCAGGTATAAATAACTTTGGTTATCAAAATACAAATGGCTGGGTTTCCTGGCGCTCAACATACGGTGCTAATGTTAACACCGATATGAGCGAATATCTTGGTAAAACTGTTCATATTAGATGGGTATTCAAAGCAAATAATGTTGGTAAAGATGCCGCTAGTGCAACATCAGGTCTTTATATCGATGATCCGAAAGTATTAGTTCTTTCAGATCCGTATGAACCGAACAATACTCCTGCTACGGCAACAGTTATTAATTTACCATTTGCATCGGAAGGCGCTCTTTGGGCTCCCGGTGATGTAGATTATTATACGTTTACTGCTTCAGCCGGACAATGGATCAATATCTATATTGATAACTCAAATCTTGACATGGAAGTTTTAGTTGCAAGTCTTTATGGTACCGGTACAACTCCTAGTTTATGGTTGATCCCGGGTGATCCTAATGGTGCTTACTATGCAGACTGGGTACCTTACGATCAAGTATTTATTAATACTTATACTGCAGGCAGCTATATTTTACGTGTAAGACATGCTGATTGGCAGACGACTGACGAAGCAGGTGAATATAAAATTTATGTTTACAGTCCGGATCCATATCCCAATTTGCATACTATGGTAGATATACCGAATGATCAAGGCTTACAGTTAAGAGGAACATGGGATCATTCAGATTTTGTTGATCCTATTATGATTCCTTGGCAGGCTAGAGTTGAAAAATATCATATGGAAAGAAGAAGTGGACTTGCAACATGGTCTTATCTTGCAACATTACCTGTTATTTTAAACAATACAAATAATTCAAATTGGACATTCCCAACACTACAAGATGACGTGACTACTGTATTCAAAATTATTGCTGAAACTAACTTCAATACATCAATGGTTTATCCTTTGATGCAGCATCCTGCTTATCCTTGGATGGAATCTCCGAGAACTCTTTACGAAAGAGGATTCAAATATTTTTCAGCTCTTGGTTCAGGTACTTCAATTGATAATCTTGATCCTGTAATTCTTGGCGGCGGTGCTGAATATGTATCAGCCGGTGTTAAAGTATACTGGGAAGTTGAATCTGCTCCTGATTTATTAAGATATGTTGTTAAGAGATCTCCTGTTAGCGGTCAAGAAGGTGAAGTTGTTTTCGAAACAGAAAATCTAACACAAACTTCATTTGTCGATACCGAAGGTCTCGATAGAGAATATTTCTATGTTGTTGAAGTTCATGATGACGGAAACAACGTGGCAGTATCTAAAGAGTTTACTCCTACTGTTACTAGTGTTGAAGATCAAGCTGTTCCTACTGTTTACAGCTTAGGGCAGAACTATCCTAACCCATTCAACCCTTCAACATCTATTAAATTCGGATTACCGGTTAACTCAAATGTTACTGTAAAAATATTCGATATCTTAGGACAAGAAGTTGCTAATCTTGTTAACTCAGATTTAGCAGCCGGTTTCCATACAATTAACTTTAATGCCAGCCAGCTTCATTCCGGAATGTACATTTACAGAATTCAAGCTCAAGGTATTGACGGCAACAACTTTGTTGATGCAAAGAAAATGTTGCTTGTGAAGTAATATTCGTTTTTTAATTGTGAGTCGGTTTGAATAAAACCGGCTCGCAATTTTTTACTTTCTTACCTATACAAAAGTTCTTTAATCAAAAAGACTCAATAAACCCATCGGGCTTACTTAAAATTTTTTATTCAATAAGTTTATACTTGTGAAGCCTCACATCATTTTGTGATAAGTCACTTCGATATAATGAAAAATCTCGTTGACAATTTTATGAACGCCAATCTTTTAACAACATTTTCATTCGAAATATGCTTTTTAAATAATTCGGTAAAGGATTTCTCTAATCGTAAGAACTCATATAATTCTCGAGCATCAAGAAAAAAAATCCCGTTAGGGATTTCATTATTGTAGAAAATAAAAGGAAAAACTTGGGGGAAAATATATTTTAATTCGCGCATTAGCGGCAACAGCCTTTTGCTTTTTAATTGAACTAATAAAAACATAGCACATAAAACAAGGCTCTTTTTTTAGCCGCGAATACGCTAATACATTAGCGCATTAACGGCTTAATAATTGCAATAATATCTAGTCCAAAAATCCCATCGGGATTTCACTATTGTATAAACAACAAAAAAACATTCGAAACAGTCATATAAAAAATCCCGTTAGGGATTTCATTATTGTAGAATATAAAAAGAAAAACACACCCCAAAACACCGTAGGTGTTTCATTATAGGGTAGTGCTCAAGTCATGTAGAAACCTTCTACGAAGTTTTTAAAAAGTAAAATCATTCTAAATGTGTAATAAAAAAAATCCCGTTGCCTTGATTGACTAGGTGCATAAAAAGGGACGTGAAATGAAAATCAAAAAAAATATGTAGCGAATTTGCGAATGACAAACAAATAAAATTTTGAAAAAAAATATATTATTATCCGCGCATTAGCGGCAACAGCCTTTTGCTTTTTAATTGAACTAATAAAAACATAGCACATAAAACAAGGCTCTTTTTTTTAGCCGCGAATACGCTAATACATCCGCGTTCATTATTTTAGAATGCTTTTTTATTTATTTAATTTATTGTATATTTTCCAAAAATAAATTTTTCCTTCTCACAAAGCATTTGGAGAATAGTGAAACCCGCATTTACGAAAAGTCTTTTTCAAACAATAATCCAAAAGCTGCAGATCGGTAGAACCAACTTTAATCTCATTTTTATACTTTTATTTAATATAAGCTTACAAAAAATGCTATCTATATATAATAGTAGCTTTAAGGGTTCACAATTTATCTCAAAAAATAAATTTTTGTCGGCATCACAATTCCATTTTTGTGCAGTTAAATAAATCTGTTGAGATTTATAATTATATAGAGTTCGGTATTTGTTACAATGAAAATTATCAAACCAAAAAAACTTAACCGCGGTGATTTGATCGGAGTGATTGCACCTTCATCACCAATCAACAATTCGGAAAAAATTAATAATGCAGTTAAGTATTTCGAAACGCAAGGTTACTCCGTGCTCTTGGGCAAATCGGTTTTTTCCGAAAGAGGTTATCTTGCCGGAGATGATGAATTACGGCTGAATGATTTTCATTCTATGTTCGCCAACAAAGAAGTAAAAGCGATAATTTGTTTACGAGGCGGTTACGGTGCAATTCGTTTTATTGATAAAATTAATTTCAAACTTATTAGAAGCAACCCGAAAATATTTGTAGGCTTCAGCGATATAACAACATTGCAGTTGGCAATTCTTGAAAAGGCAAAATTAATTACATTTGCGGGTCCTATGATAAGCACATATTTTGGTCTTGATGAAAATGAAAATTTTATTGAAGAACAATTCTGGGATATGATTACCTCTAATAAAAAGAAAAGAAGAGTAGTAAATCCTAACAGCGAAAAATATTTTGTACTTAACAAAGGACGCGCTGAAGGTAGATTAATCGGAGGCAACCTTACTTCTTTAATTGCATTATCGGGTTCTGGTTTCCTTCCTTCATTTGACAATTCAATTTTATTGTTGGAAGAAATAAGCGAACCGCCTTACAAGATAGATAGAATGTTCAATATGCTGCGAAGACAGAATATCATTAAAAAAGCAAAGGGAATAATTTTAGGAAGGTTCATTGATTGTTATGAACAAGACTCCGATAAAAAGACACTTACATTGAATGAAGTAATACTTGATTATTTTGCAAATATTCGTAAACCGGTAATCTATAACGTTAATCACGGGCATGTAAATAATAATATCACTTTACCAATTGGCGCCCGCTGTAAAATTAATACAACCAAGGGTTTTTTTGAAATCCTTGAAAATGTGGTAAATTAATTACCCCTATGTTTGTGATGACTAACATAAAAATTAAGTTTTTGTTGTATTTTGCAATATGCTATTGACATAGAATTCCTTTAGTAATATATTTTGATGCAAGTAATTTTTCTTAACATAGAGGGTGAAAAAACAATAAAGATGAGTAATGCTTGCGTTTTTTTAGTTTTTAAGGCTGCCCTATGATTCCAAAGATTGAAGTTCATTTATTGAAAAAGTTTTTTATTATCTTCCCACATATAATGGTTATTGTTAATTGACAGTTACTAAATACAAAGCATGCAATATTTTACAAATACATTTTATTTTTTAATTGATTGACAAAAGGAACTTTTTTGCATATTTTTCTATGAATTCTTACAAAGGGAATTAAATTATTTCTATAAATGACTAAGCAAAATCGAAGAACATTGAACCTACTTGAATCCTTAAATATTTTTTTTGACAAAAAAAAGTGGAGGTTACTAAATGATGAAAAACTTACCGCCTTGATTTTTTTATTAAGTACTTTAACTCACGATTCAATATTGAAAAATTTTTTTCAACCAATTATGGGGAATTAAATATGAATCTTAAAAGACTCGTATCACTTGTTCTTGTGTTTCTCTTTATGGGAGTAATAGCACAAGCGCAACAAACATTCTATGTGAACAACCAGGCTGGTAATGATGGTTGGCCCGGTTCTTTGGCGGAGCCTAAGTTGACCGTTGGTTCGGCAATCATTGGAGCGCCTCCCGGATCAATTATCTCGGTTGCATTCACAGGCGATAATTATACCGAAGGAAATATCACAATTAACAAAGCCCTCACTTTCACTTCTACTGGTGGAGGTACACCGGTATTTGTTAACGCTGGTATAGACGTTCAGGTAAATACTGCCTTTACAGGACCTTTCCAGTTTACAAACCTTACTTTAACGGCTGGTGCTGTAACAGGTGCTTCTAATTTAACATTCAGCGGAAACGTAACGAGAACTGCAGGTACTGTTGATTCTCAAATCAACTTTACTGCCGGTGCTCATAACTTTACTTATAACGGTGGTGCTGCAATCACTTCAGGATTTGAATTGCCTGCTGCAGGTAACACTACCAATTTTGGAAATTTAACAACTGTCGGCGGTGGTACTGTTCTAACTTTAAATGAATCAAAAACAATGAACGGTGTTTTAACAACTGCTGCTGCGTTGAACTTAGGTAGCAATACATTAACAATAGTTGGCGGAAGCGGTGCACATGCTGTTGCCGGTAACGTAACCAACGGTACACTTGCTTTTTCACTTACCGGTGCTGCTACAATTACAGGTGCGGTTACTTTGCCTAACGTTACGGCAAACAAAACAACCGCAGGTGTTGCAGCTGTTAATTTAACTAATATTACTGCAGTTAGCAGTTTAGTTACTATGGGCAATGCAAGTGCAAACGTTACTCATGCTGTTACTATCGGTACTCTTGGCTCGGCTGCAAATAATTTAGTAAACAGTGGTAACGGTATTATCAATATTACAACTGCAGCTCCCGTTGTTGTTCATGGCAACGTTTTATTAAATGCAACAGGTCTTGATGCGAATGCTGAAGGACAAATATTGTTTGCACAAGGCGGTGCTTTAACAGTTAACGGTAATATTACAAATCAAGCTGGGGTTACAATTGGCAATAACAATGCTCTCAATGCAGGTAATGCAGGTTTGATTCGATTCGCCGATCAAGTAACGATAGTTAATGGTAATGTAGTTAATAATGCAGTATTAAGTGGTACATTAGGTGTTGCTACTGACGCTACACTTAACGGTAATATCACTTTCTTAAATGCAGCTACTAACCTTACAGTTACTGGTCAAATATCAAATACCTCATCTACTTCGAGTGCTTTTGCTGGTTTACCTCTCAATTATAATACAAGTGCTAATATCAATATGGCAGCTTTAACTACCGGTATTTTAAGAGCAGATGGCGGTATTAATAACCAAGCTGATTTTGGAGGCGTTACAAATGCTGCTAATATCAACAATGGTAATATTAATATTGGTGGTGGTGCAAGAGCAGGTGCCAGTACAGTAGGTACAGCACTTAATAGAATTGGCGCAATCATGGTTAATTCTGTTTCTAATGTATCCGGTAATAACGGTAATATAACAATAGCTGGTAACGGTACAACTTCAGGTTTCTTCGGAACATCTGTAACAGTTTCCGGTGGTACCGGTGGTTTACTTACATTTGCTAATGAAAACTTTAATTTATCAGGTAGTATTACAAATTCAAAAACAACTGCAGGTGCAGCAGCAGTTAGTGTAGGCGTGGGTGCCGGTTTAGCCGGAGCTACATTTACAGTAGGTGGAAGTATACTTAACCAAGCTGCTTCTAATGTTGTTGTTCCTTTATCTGTTGGTGGTGCTGTTGCAATCACCGGTAGTATCAATAACAGCGGTGCAGGTACTGTTAACTTTTCTAACCTTACAACTGCTAATGTTACTGTAACCGGTGGACTTACAAGTAGCGGTGCTGGTGGAACTATTACTTTCCCGGCAATCACTAACGGTGTTGTAAATGTTAATAATATTAACCTTAGTGCCGGTACTATTAACTTTGCTGCTACTCATAACGCAGCATTTAATGTTAACGGTCCTTGGACAGTTTCAGGCGGTACACTCAATATTCAAGGTACTGGTGCTGTTGCTGTTAACGTATCGCAGACAGTTACTTCTACCATTACATGGACTAGCGGTACAATTAACTTTACAGGTAGAAACAACATTAATATTGGTAGTGTAAACACTTATATTGGTGGTACAGGTGTAAATCCAACCTTTACAAGTGCAGGTACAACATTACGCTTTATTGAACCTCTACCAAATGTTGTTCAAAATATTTATGTAGGTATATCAAGCCCTGTTTATCCGGGACCTTTAACAATAGATAACGATGGTAATATACCGGTTCCTGTTGTAAGAGTACTCCCGAATGGCGGTGCTTTAGCTAATTTATATGTTTTAAATGATGTTTTATTTGATACAGATGTTGTTCTTAACTCAATTCTATTGGATGGTGTAAGACTTAATGTTGGTAAGAACGGATTAGGCGGTGGTGATGGTGACTTCGATAATACATCAGGTTACACTACTGCTAATGGCGGTCTGGTAATGATGTCCGGTACTGCTGCATTACAAACAGTAAATGGCAACTTTGCCCCAACAGCGGGTGCAACTTTCGGTGATTTTGGTGTTGATAACGAAAGAGATGCCGGTGTTCCTGACGGCGTTGCAGATGTTGTTTTTGCAGCTGCTTCTGTATTTACCGGTGATTTCTTCCTCGCTGAAGGTGAAGTTGATTTAGCTAATACATTATTTAACGGTTCTGCGCCTAATTGGCCAACAGTATTTAGAACCGAAGGATTGTTCGTTACTACAGCTCCGATTATTGCCCCTGGAACAAGAATAAGCGTAACTTATTACGGTTTTGATAAAGTTACAGCTCTTGAAATTCCAGCTGGTGCAACTGCATTACATAATTTGACTGTTTCAACTACTCATGGTGCCCAAGCTGGTTTTGGTATTGTCAGTATGGGTGGTGCTGCAACAGTTAACGGAACTTTAACAATCGATGCAAATCAATCTTTATATACTGGTGCAAATGCATTAACACTTGCAGGTGCTACCGCAGTTGTTAATGGTTACTTAGTTGATGACGGTGGTGTAAGAGTTCAATTAGCTGCTCCTACAGGTACAGTTTTCTCAGGTACCGGAATTCTTCCATCTATTCAAGTTAATGCCGGATCAGTTGGTAACAACCTCGCAGGTGCGGGATTAGTTTCTAATGGTTTTGGTGCTGACGGTGTTTGGGGTGGTGCTGGTGTTAACGCTGATGACTTCAACACAAAAGATGGTAATATTACATATGCAGGCGGCGCAGCTTCATCATTAATGGCAACATTCTCTGCCCCGGTTGCTCCATCTACAACAAACTTCTTGAATTTAACTACCGCTGCAGGTGCTACATTTACACTTGGTGCTAATGCTATCATGGGTGGTAATATGGCTCATGTTGCCGGCAATATTGATCTTGGCGGTTTTACATTAGACCATAGAGGTACTGCTCCTGGTATTACTGTTGGTGCTACAACGGTTAATGGCTTGTTGTATTTCCAAACAGCAGCAACAAACTTAACAGTTAATGGTCCTGGTACTGCAGTAATCGGTGCTAATTTCCAATATACTGATGTTGTTGACGGTAATGGACCTCAAACCTTCACATTTCTATCCGCCTCAACAGGTAATTTGCAAATTACAGGTGATATTACTTTAAGTGATGCTACAGTGGCTGGTGGTGGTGATGGTGCACTACTTGATATCGGTGCAGGCCAAACATTAACCGCTGCTGGTGCAAATGTTACTGTTGGTGCTGGTTGTGGATTTACAGCCACAAACCTCGGTACAACAGGTATTTTAGATCTTGATGTCGCTGCTCCAAATACTCTATTAACCTGGAATACTCCTGCAAACTCATCAGTTACTAACTTAACTGTTAATGATGACGTAGCTTTATCAGGCGGTATTGCTGGTAGTACCCTCATTATTGGAAATGGTGCTCCTGGTGCATTTGTTCACAATGCTGGTAACCTTGATATTGGAACAGCCAATTTACAAATTGGTGATGGTACCGCTCCAAATCCAACAAACTTTAACAGAACCGGTGCTACGGCAACTTACAGCGGTTCCGGATATATGGTTTGGAACAGTACTGGTGCTTTCAACCATTCAACAGTTGTTGCAGCCGGTGCTATGACAATAAATAAATTAAGAACTTTATTAAACCTTGCATTGGTTAATCCAAGAGGTTTGGTAGTTGTTCAAAATCTTGACATATTAAATTCTTCAGTCTTTACAAATAGTGTTGCTGGTGTTGGTTACTTAACAGTTGGTGATGCAACCAATGTCCCGGTAATTTCTTTAGGTGAGATTAATGCAACTGATCCAAATATTGCAACAAATGCACCTACTTTTGGAAATGCTGAAGTTGATTATATCTTTACAGATGCAGCAGGTGTGCTTGCTGATGGCTATACGGTTACAACTACTGTTTGGCCAACTGCACAGCCGGCACGTAATGTAACTGTAAATATGGCAGCAAATGTTAACAACGTTACTTTAGCTGCAAACAGAAACATTACTACTGCTCTTAATCTAACACAAGGTGGATTGGTTTGGGACAGCCCTGTTAATGTAACCTTAGATGCTGATCTTGTTATTACAAGAAATGCCGGTGGTTTTATTAACAATGATTTTGTAGCTGGTGCCCCTGTTGGAACTTTAACAGCTCCTTCGGTTGATCTTGTGTATACAAATGCAGTTGGTAATACAGGCCCTGAATATTCTTTACCGGTTATTGTTAACAATGTTACTTTAGGCTTACCTGCTGGCACAGCTGTTAGTATTGCTTCATCCAGAACAATTGCTGGTACAATTACTTGGAATTCTACATTGACTTTCAATACTGGGACGACCACAAATGTTACCCTAGCTCAGATATTACCTGCATTGTCAACAGTTAATGTCAACGGTCCTGCTGGTATTGTTAACTGGAACGGTGGTTTAACTGTTAACGGTACATATACAAATAATGGTACAACTACTGGCACTTTGGATGGTACTGGTGCAATTACAAATAATGGTACAATGAACCTTTCAGGATTAAATCAAACTGCAGGTACATTTACAATGGGAGCTGCTTCTACCTTAAACATGACAGGTGATGCAACTCTAAATAATACTACAGTTCCTATAGTACCTGCTGTAGCAACAATTAATACAGCAAACAACTTAGCATTTACCGGTACATTAACTAATGCCGGTCTTAATGTTAACTTTACCGGTACCAATAACCAAACAGTTGCTCTTGGTGCTAACAGAACCATTAACAATCTTAATATGGTTAAAGGAAATGACGGAACTGTTTCTGTAAGCGGCGGTAATCTTACATTGCAAGCTGGTGCTGCTGGTCCTCCAGTTGTTCCTGCTGGTGTTCTTACATTAACTCGTGGTATTTTGGAGATGGTTAATCCAAGTATGTTAACACTAAATCTAACTGTTGCTGGTGGTATTATTACTAATTTAGGTTATGTAAGAAACCTTGCACAAGCAACACATTATTCACATGTTGTCGGTAAACTTGGTGTTGCAATTCCTGCAGGTACAATAGGAAGAACAGAGTGGCCTGTTGGTTCAATTAATCCAAATTACAGACCGGCAGCTATAACATTTACAGCCGGTAATGCAACAATCGCTCCTACAACAATTATAGTAAGCCATGTTGATGTTGAGCCGACCGGTGTTAAAAACTTGCCGTTAGACGGTGGTGTTAAGTTCACTGATCCTAACGAAGTTAACATGATCGGCGGAAAAGCTCCATACCACTGGTCATTTGAAGCTACAACCAGTTTGGGCGCAGCTCAAATGATGAACGTTGAGTTAAATGGTACTAACTTAAGCAGACCATTAGATAATCATAACGATTTGAGAATTATCAGAAGATTTGACGGTGATGTAGCTGTTAACGGCTGGTTCTTAGAAGGTGACCCGGCAAATTACAGTAATGCCATGTATGTTAATACTCCTGCTCCTGGCGATACATTATTGTTAGTTAGAAATATTGGTTCTGCTGGTAGTGCAATTGCTCAAAGAGCACTCTTTACAATTGGTATTCCTACTCAGCCTCCGGTATTCACAGCTAAAGGTTCGGATGATCCGTTGGCAAACAGAACAATAAACGAAAATGATACTTATACATTTACTTATCAAGCAAATGACTTAGATGCTAATCCTCAAGCAATTGTTTATTCTGTTCAAGGTGTAACTCCTGCAGTTCCTGACACAGAGTATTCAATTGATAGTGTGACGGGTGATTTCGAATTTACCCCATCATTTGATTTAGTTCTTGCAGGTGATGAAGACTTCACATTCATAGTACAAGCTATGAAAGATGGAGATTCAACATTTGTAACAGATCAATTAGTTATTAATGTAACTCATGTTAACCGTGCTCCATCAATTGACAGCTTGTTGGCAGATACAACAAACGTCCAAATTCTAAATGAATTTGCTCATGAGTTTGTATCTTCAGATCCTGATGCTGGTCAAACCTTAACATGGGCATTAACTGTAGATCCTACCGGCGGTGCTGCAACAATCAACCCGGCAACAGGTATGTTCAGCTGGACTCCTGATACGGCAGATGCAGGTAACGATTATACATTTACAGTTACTGTAACAGACGACGATGCTGCTCCATTAGCCGACGCAACAACATTTACTTTATCTGTTGGTTATGATAGAGTTAAAGGTGATATCAACGGTGATGGAAATGTAGACTTACTTGATGCATTATTAGCACTTGATGCAGCAATTGAAAAAATAGTATTATCCGGCCTTGAGCACTGGGCAGGTGATATGGATGATGATGGTGATGTAACCTTATTAGATGCGCTTGCAATTCTTGATGTATGGACAGGTGGACCTATGGCAGCAAGCGGTGGAAAACCAACAAGTAACATTTTAAGCAAAATCCAAAGCTATAATGCTATAGCATCTTTTGGTAAGCTTGATGTAGACCAAGAATCACGCGTTATTCATTTACCGGTTAATCTATCGAATGTAGAAGGCATCAGAGCTTTCGGTTTTGATGTAGAACTTTCAATGGAAGTTGAATCAATCACTCCTCTCTTCAACATGCCTTCTGAGTGGTTGACCGCATCTAACTATAAAGATGGTAAATTAATGATCGGTGCAATTGGTCTTGAAGACTTAGCAAGTGACTTAGTACTTACTCTTGAAATTGTCTTAAAAGACAAAAAAGATAAAGTTAGTTTGAGCGGTATTGCAAAAATAAACGGTAAGGACCAAGTTCTAAATCAAGTTACGGTTCAAGAAATTCCGAACAGATTTGATTTATCTCAGAACTATCCGAATCCGTTTAACCCATCAACTATCATTAAATACGATTTGGCAGAAAACGTGAACGTAACAATGAAGATCTATAACATTGCCGGTCAGGAAGTTGCTACAATCGTAAGCGGTTTCCAAGAAGCCGGAAGTTACCAAGTAAGATGGGATGGAACAAACAACTTTGGTTCTAAAGTTGCTGCAGGACTTTATATTTACAGACTCGAAGCAGGTCCATTCACCTCTGTTAAGAAAATGATGTTAATTAAGTAATTGAATTCTGCGGGGTACTAAGTACCCCGCAATAATTCTTATAATCTTTTATTCGTGAAAAAAAGGGTGAAAAATATGATTAAAATAAAAACAAGCATTCTAAGATTCCTTGCTTTATTTATTTGCTTGCTTGTCTTTGGAAACCTGAATTATGCTCAAGGGTCTGTAGATGTGACAATTCCCACTGTTTTCGGGGAAGTCGGTGTTGCTCAATGGCTTGATGTTGAAGTATCAGAAATTGAAACCGCCGATAATGTCAGAGCTTGGGGTTATGAACTTACTTATGATCCGGCTGTAGTTTCAATTAATGCTGTTTCAATCGAAAATACAGTTTCGGCAGGTGGGTTCCTGAGCAGTAATTTGGTTTTTGCGGCAAATAAAATCAAAGTAGGATATATTAATACTAATCCCATTACATCAAACGATGGGGGAACCTTATTTAGGGTTCAGGTTACACCGTTGGCTACAGGTGTTTCACCTTTAACTTTCGATGGAACATTTGAATTCCCTGGAGCCAATGTTACGGCAAATGAGGTAAACGGTAGTGTTACAATTGGTGAAATTGCAGTTACCGTTGTTTCGGATACAGTTGCAGTTGGTGATGATATAGAAATTCTTATATATACAGATGCATTACCATCCGGTAGCAATATCCGTTCTTATGAATTTCAAATAGCTTTTGATGATACGTTTTTAGAAATTGATGAAGCAGATGCTTTTAATTTATCTGGCACTTTAAGCGAAGGCGGTTTTGCTTCCGCTAACGTTACTAGTAATAATGTAAGAGTCGGATATATTAATTCGACTGCTATTCAAACAGGTGTTGAAGGAGTACTACTCAGACTGAAAGCATCTGTGCTCGATAAACCTGCTAATGGTATTCTAAATCTTACTTTAACCAGTTTTGTTTATGAAACCGGAACTATTACAGTTTCACTTATTAGTGGTTTTTTATTAATCCAGGACCAGGAACCTCCGGTATTTATCGATGAACTGGGCGATGTAACAATTACCGAAGGTGATCTTTTAAGCTTCCAATATACTGCAGCCGATCCAAATCCTGGTGATGTATTAGTTTTTGGAATTGATGTAGGACCTGGTGAAATTGACCCGGTAACAGGTTTATATACCTGGCAAACAGAAGATGGTGATGAAGGTGAATACGATTTAACAGTTTTTGTTACTGACGGTGCCTGGGTTGTTTACTCATCTGCAACTATAACAGTTTTAGATGATAATAATCCTCCGGCATTTACCGATGTAATTCCTGACGGAAGAGTATTTATTCCTGAAATTACACCTTCAGGTTGGGTTGTACACAATTTCCAATATGCAGGTTCAGATCCTGATGGCGATGCAGTATCATTTTATTTAGTTGACGGTCCGAATGGCAGTAGTATCACTGCCAGCGGATTATTCAGTTGGGAATTAACAGATCAGTATGCAGCTCAGACCAATATTCCAATTACTGTTGGAATAACTGACGGTCTTTTAAGTACTGAACATACTTCACTTGTTAATACTGATAATGTTGTTGGTGTTGAAAGTGAAGCAATCCCGACAGATTATAGCTTATCACAAAACTATCCGAACCCGTTCAATCCGTCTACTACTATTAAGTTCGGAATTCCTGAAGCTGCGAATGTAAGTGTTAAGATATTTAATTTGTTAGGACAGGAAGTTGCAACTTTGGTTAATAATAATTTGGAAGCCGGTTATCATATAATCAACTTCAATGCATCTAATATGATTTCAGGTATGTATTTTTACAGAATTCATGCAAACGGAATTGACGGTTCTAACTATACTGACGTTAAGAAAATGTTGCTTGTTAAGTAAGATTTTTCTTACTCACAAAAAAGCCGGGCTGTGTAAGTCCGGCTTTTTTTGTATGGACCAAATTTGTCTATTAGTAAATAAGTTTAATAATTAAGTGAAGGTAAATTGGATGGGTAAGCCGCGAATTCGCGAATTAGCGGCTAAAAAAAAGAGATTAGTTTTATGTGCTACGTTTCTATTCGCTAAATTTAAAAGCAAAAGCGTAACTGCTAATGCGCAAATTATAGTTTTTACTCAAGCTTATACTTAAAATTAAAGAACAGAAAATTAAGGAAATGATTTACTGAGGTCGGCTATCTGTAGATTTAGAAAAACTCTCAATCAATTCCGATACATAACTGCGGAGTTGATTAACTTCCACAGGTTTTACAACAAACAAGTCAACACCGGTTTCTAAAGCGTTTTTCTTATCGTTTCTAAATGAATGAGCAGTTAAACATAAAATGGGTATGTTCGAATGGAACTCCGATGATTTTAAACCTCTGGTTAAATCCAGCCCGGTAAGTTTTCCGCGAAGAGAGATATCCATTATAATTATGTCATATTTTATGTTGGAAAATCTTTCGTGAAAAATTTCCACTGATTCACAAATATCAATTTCGAATTTATCTCTAAAAATACGTTTTAGAGTTTCCTGCGAAAGATAATCATCTTCAACAACCAGCATTCTTTTCATTTTTTACTCTCTAATATATTTTGAATATTACTCGAAAAGTCGAACCAATATTCTTTTCACTTTCTACTTCTAAAGCGGCATTATTAATACTGCAGTAATTTTTTACTAGAGCTAAACCTAAACCGCTTCCTTCAAAACTTCTTGTGTACCCACGTTCCTCCTGGTGAAATGGAGTAAATAAATCTTTCATAAAATCTTCACTCATACCGACACCGGTATCATTAACTTCAACTGCAATTTCAGAATCGGGTTTCTTATAAGCAATTATTTTAACTATTCCTTTGTGAGTATACTTTATAGCATTATCAATTAAATTGCTGAAGATTTGCATTGTGCTGTATTCATCAGCGGTTATTTTACATGATGGCAGTCGATATTCATATTGCAGTTCCAATTTCTTAAGAGCCGCAGATTGAGAAAACTCATGGCAAAGTCTGCTTAGTATTTGAGAATCCAAATCAATTTGCCTGAATTCGGGTTGATAACTTCCCGTTTGAATTTCGGAGACGTTTAATATAAGGTCTATTGTTCTGATAATTCTTCGGGAAGCCGATTCAATACTACTGAAGATATCTAAATATTCCTTTTTAAAATCATTATCAACAAAGTCTCTTAATAAAGTATGATTACCGATAATAACATTAATTGGTGTCCTGATTTCATGAGACATTTGTGCGAGGAATTCGGTTTTTAACTTATTACTCTTTTCCGCTTGTTCTTTCGCGGTAATAAGTTCTTCGATAATTTTTTTCCTTTCGGTGATATCTCTTGCAACACCAAACATAATATTCTCTTCGGGATAGGGGAACGAATTCCATGAAAGCCATTTAAGACTACCATCTTTGCAATAATATCTATTCTCAAACTGATATATCTCTTTGCCATCAACCAGTGTTGATTTAACAATACTTGTTTCTTCAACATCATCAGGATGTACAAAATCAATCCAAGGTTTTGATAACAATTCTTCGTTGCTCCAACCAAGTGTTTTTTCCCAAGCGGGATTCAGAACTTTGAAATAACCATCATAACCGGCAATACAAAGCATATCTATAGAGTGGTTGAAGATTTTATCACTGGTTCTAAGTTTTTCTTCTGCTTGTTTGAGTTCAGTTATATCTTGGGCTGAAGATAAAGCACCAATAACATTGCCACTTTCATCTTTTAATACTTTACACCACCATGCTAAAAGACGTTTTTCACCGTCATGTCGTCTCTGCCAACTTTCAACATAGGAAATGCTTTCTTTTTCCCCGTTAAATAGCGGTTGAACTATATTATAGGTCTCTTGTTCACCTTCAAAATAATATGAAGCTTCTTTACCAACTACATCTTCTCCAAAAAAATCCTTCCCGGCGTTATTTGCCCATGTATATATTTTGTTTTTATCCACCTCCATAATAATATCCGGTACAGAGTCTAAAATAGCTTCATTTCTTTGTGAGATTTTTTGAAGTTCTTCTTCGGCGAGTTTTCTATCTGTAATATCTCTGACAACTGCTAAGACTCTATTTGTGCCTGCAATTTTTGTGCTTTTAAGATTTATTTCTGTCCAAAAAATTTCATTGCTTTTTCTCTTTGATAACCACTCAAAAGTAAATGAACCTTCATTAATAGCTTTGTTGATATATTTTAAAGCTTCATTTTCAGTATAACTATCATAATTTGCGCTAAGATCATCGACACCACAAGCCAATATTTCATCCTTAGAATTATATTCATACATTTCTAAAGCACGATCGTTACAATCAATAATTTTTCTTGTATTTACATCATGAATAAAAATTGCCTCGCTTGTTGAATTGAATATTTCCTTAAAGTTGCTTTCACTATTTCTTAAGTCTTCAACAACTTTTTTATATTTAGTAATTACTTCAGTATATAAAATAATTCCACCGATAGTTCCGTCTGCTTCGAACCATGGTCTGCATTCCCATCGTGTATGATCAATTGACCCATCGGCTCGAATAAAAATATCGTTATCTGAGCTTAATAGTTCTCCGGCTAAAGCTCTCTTATGAACTTCCTTCCACCTATCCGGTATTTCGGGGAAAACTTCATAATGATGTTTCCCGATGATATCTTGTCCCTCAATATTATAATCCTTCATATACCTATCACTTACATAAAGGTAATTAAGGTCCTTGTCATGAACTGCGATAGCATTCGGATCGTGTTCAATAATGTATTTCATTAAATAATTATTATGCAGTAGTTTTTCTCCGGCTAATTTTTTATCCGTGATATCTTTAATTAAAACATGTCTTGCCGGCCGGTCATTGTATGTAATAGAATGTGACGTTAGTTCTACATAAATTATTTCACCGTTTTTCTTTACATGAGGCCATTCTTTATTAGGATTATATCCTCTCGGAGTTACCTCCACATCTTCCAAGGCAAACGGTTTAGTAATGGTTGGACGTATATCTTTCACTTTCATATTAAGAAATTCTTCCCTAGAGTATCCATAGTGTTCAATTGCTGCTTTGTTAACTTCAAGAAATACTTGAGTCTGAAGATCAAATATCCACATCGGCTGAGGATTATTTTCAAATAGATAGCGATATTTTTCTTCGCTTTCTTTTATTTTATTAAATGATTCTCTTTCTTGAGTTTGGTCTCTAAATACTAATACAACACCAACTATATAATTATTCTCATTTTTAATTGGTGCACCGCTGTCTGCTATTGGAATTTCTTTCCCGCTTTTTGAAATCAATAATGTATGATTCGCAAGACCTACAATCATACCTTCACGCAAGACTTTCTCTACCGGGTTTTCTACCTTCTCTCGTGAATCTTCATTAATAATCTTAAAAACTTCTTCCAAATTTTTTCCGTATGCAGATTTTTCATCCCAGCCTGTGAGTTCTTCTGCTACGGGATTGAGGTATTTGATTTTACCTTTTGAATTTGTTGTTATTACGGCATCACCGATGCTGTATAAAGTAGTTTTAAATTCTTCTTGAGATTCATATAAAGTTCTGAAAAAATTACGTTGTTTGGAACTGTATATTAACCAAAGCGCCGCAATAACTAACAATACAATAAATATAATAAGTATGATAGTTAGAGTAGTTCTTGTAGTTAACTCAGATAAGATTTCACTAGCATTAACTTTTGCTATCATATACCAGTTTGTATCTTCAATTGGACTGATATAAGCAAGTACTTCAATATTCCTGTAATCAAATCCTTCATATACTCCTGTATAGCCAAGAACGGCTTTAACAGAGGGATGTAGCGATTGAGTTAACGGAATTCTTAATTTAAGTGCGGTTTCCTTTTGATCTCTTAATTCATTAAGAAACAAAACGTCATCACCGTCTTTTCTTACAAGAAATGTTTCTGCGGTTTCGCTTGGTAACGGCCACGATTGAATTAGAGGATAAAGAAAAGTTTCCGGGTCAATTCGAAAAACCATCGCGGCAATATTTGATTCGTTGCCATTTCTCACCGGTGCTATAATATCAAGATGTGGTTTGTTGCTTAATTTACAAATGTAAAAATCTGAAAAAATTACTGAATTGCTGTTTAGGGAAAGTTGTATAAAACTTTTTGTAAGTGAATCTATTTTTTCTAATTCTTTATCCAAAGTGAAAATAATGCTATTGTCGTTCGATGTAATAAAAATATTTTCATAACCATGAGTATTTTTAATATGAGAAAGTCCTTTTGTTAATGACTCAACTGCATTATTGTTTTTTGAATTTAATAAATCTTCAATGTTCTTTTTGTACGTCATGTTTTTTGAAAAGAAATAAGCTTCCGAAGTTCGTTCCTTTTTCCAATCAACAAGTTGTCCAACCTTAATTTCAGCAATGGCTTTTAGCTCATTGTACTTTTTAGTTCGAATTTCTTGTGATTCATTATTTAAATAGAAGTATCCGGATAATATTATGAGGGAGCTGATTGCAATTATTAACAAAATTATGTGGGATCTTCGAAGAAATGTTAAGTTAAATCCACTTTTCATAAACACTCCGTAAATTGAAATTAGCAACGGATTGCAATCGATTATTTTGAAGTAACTTTATATCATGCTTTTATTCATTGGGTAAATTTTTTTTGATTTTTAGTAAAAATGTGAATATCAAGATTAAAGTATCTTAATTAAAAGATAGAGAATTATATCAAAAAAGTCATTAAAAAAGAATAGTGATTGATGAAGAGCACAACCCAAAAAACATATTATTGACTTGAAATGGAATGTAATTAATAATTCTTTTGGGAAGAGGATCACTTATTAGTTTACCAAAAGAAATAAAAATAGGAAGTGTTATGGATAACTTAAATTGCCTAATTATTCTATGGCAACAAGATTGTTCATTTAGGAAAAAAGTAGAAGGGATATCGTTGGGTCTATCTTTAATTGATTAATTTCCAAACTCGTTTATAAAACCTAATATGGCTTTTCATGTGCAGAGGATCAAATTTTAAACGAAATTTTTTCTTCCAAACAGAATTGTGGATATTAAAGTAACACCATATGCGAGAACGGCTGTAAAAAAGACCGCATCAAAACCAAACTCAACCGCAATTACGATTGCAAGTACGGCACTTATAACCGAGAAACATGCATTGATTCCCCACGCCCATGGAATTTGCTGTTTATTGTTCTCGCTTAATTTATTTATCCCGATAGGGAAAGGGAATCCCATTGCAAATGCCGGGAGACCAATCAAACCGAATGATATAAACCCTTTAATAACTGTTGAATAATGAATGCTATTTTGTAGTAAAGGATTTAAGGCAATCGTATATGTGATTAGTAAAAAAATAATGATTAAAACAGAACTTATTATTCCTTTTGATTTATTATTTACAAATGATGAAATATAACTCCCTATACCGGAGCATATTAACATAAAGCTAATCACTGCAGCAGCAGAATAAATCGGATTGCCGAAATACAAAACAAATTTTTGAATGAGTGCAATTTCAATTAGCATATAACCTGCACCGAGCCCGGAGAAATATAAAACCGTCCATAATTTATTCGCCCCTCGCCAACCTAATTTGAATAACGGAAGGATTACAAGAATTATTGATATTAATGTAATTTGAAAAAATGTTAACAATACAATTAAGTAACCTAATTCAAAAAACGGAATTGCACCGGTACCGAAGAAATACTGCAAGTCGGATATGTTTTCCCATTTAAGAAATTGAGAAAAGTATGGATTGTTATCAGTCGGCGGAAAAATTCTAAAGCTATATTCTTTTATAAAATCATTTCTTCCTTTAGATAAAATACTGTCGATATATGAAAAGAAATTTTCATCTTGAAGTTGATTATACTGCGTTCTTTCATCAAAGTAGATACCCGGCAGAACAACGGGATCAAAATTCATTTCATCGCAAAAGTTTCTAACCGTTTCTATATCGGTATAATTCAATTCTTTTTTCTTTATAAGAAACGAAATACTGCTCCAGCTTCTAATAGATACAATATGTTCCTCTATATTATTGACTCCGGATAACTCAAGAGCTTCTATAATGGTAGCTAATATTCTTAATGGATTTCTAAATGGATAATCCATCCAGCAGGTTACTTGAATAAAACCGTTTTCTTTTAAGCGGTCAAACATTAAGTTGAATGATTCAACTGTAAATAGGAAATCTTCCTTTATTGCCTGAGTACCTGCGGAGCCGCCGAAAGAACCGATCGGTGGTAATAAGATAATATCATAGAAATTAGTATCGGTATTAAGAAAAGTACGTGAAGAAATTTCAAATACATCAACATTCTTTTTATAATAAATCGAATCGGTTTCGTCAGCCAGCTCATTATATAATAGGGAATTGATTGCGATGTTTGATTCAACTGCACGAATCATTCCCGCATTGTGAGTAAGTGCATGAATAATATCCGTACCTGTTCTTGAATCCAAAATTAAGATATTATTTTTCTCTGCTAACCGATAAACCAACTCATCGATTGTATAATTCAATACAAAGTTAGAATAGTTTGTATCTCGTGAAATTATCGGTCCGAACCAGTCGCCGTTATTGAAAACAGCCTTTCTAACTGGTATTTCATTTGTGTATGTTAAACTTAATCCCGGTGCGTGTCTAATTAAATTTGACTTAACAACTTGTATAAAACCGAACGGACTGTTTTTCTCAAGTTCTATCTCTGCATCCGGTAAGTTTAGTGTCTTACTTATACTTTTATACTGAGAACTTTTTATTCCAATTGGATAAATAAGACTTATAATAATTACAAAAGCCCAAAGTGAAACGGCTATAAGAGGGAGTAGTTTTTTATCCTTTCTAATCTGTATAACTCCAGCCGCAATTGGGAGTATTGAAATAACGATTGGAAAAAAAGCGGAATACATAAACCAAAATAAAATTACAACCCCGAGCCCGCCAATACCTGCACCAATTAAATCAGAAAAATATAACTTACCAATTGATTCGGCATATGAAACATAAATCAAACCGATAGCTAAACCGGCAAAAAAGAATGGAATGAAAAATATAATGTATGTAAAGACTATTTTGAAAATATGTGATGTTTCGGCAAATAATAAAAAGGTATCAAACCTTGCAAAATCCGTTTGTGATAAGGGTACCGACAACAAAATAAATATCCCGGTAAGTATCATAGTGAGAGGAATTATAGTCGATCTATATTCGACAAACCAATTTTTAAATATAGATAATACCGTCCCGGCTGTTCCAAAACCAAGTAATGCAAGAGAGATAATCATAAATGCAAAATGATTCCACTGTGTAATCGATAATATCTGCATTAATGTAATTTGGAATGCTATAACTGCTGCGGAGGTTAGTGAGATTGAAAAGTAGAGTCTTTTATTCATTACTATCTATTGAAATGAACGTTTTGTTAAACTGAATCATTAAATAATTATTCTCTTGTAAAAGGAACAAAACGAACCGGCATCATACTTTTTGTTTTAATTTTTCCGTTATCTTTTTCAACTAACATTAACTGTTGCGTTAAGAATGGAGAGCCGACCGGTATAATCATTTTTCCGCCGTCTTTAAGTTGTCCAATCAAAGGTGGGGGAATGTGTTCAGCAGCTGCCGTAACAATAATCGCATCAAATGGAGCTTGTTCTTCCCATCCGAAGTAACCGTCACCTTGTTTAACGGATATATTTTTATAACCAAGTTCTTTTAATAAATCATCGGCAGACTCGGCTAATTGCGGAATTATTTCAATTGTATAAACCTGCTCGATTATTTCAGCCAATATTGCAGCTTGGTATCCCGAACCGGTTCCAATCTCTAAAACTTTATCGGTTGATTTTGGCTGAATAATTTCAGTCATGTAAGCAACAATGTACGGCTGCGAAATTGTTTGTCCGTACCCAATTGGAAGAGGTCTGTCGCTGTATGAAGAATTAATTAATCGATCCGGTACAAATTTATGTCTTTCAACATTCATAAATGCCTTAAGAGTATTTTCATCCTTTATACCGCGTGATTTGATTTGCCCATTAACCATACTGGTTCTTGCTTTTTCAAACACATCCTGCGCAAATAGAAAGTTTGAAAAAGCGAGAAGAAATAGAATTAATAAATATCTTGTCATATTTTTTTTACATTATTGAAAATGAATTAGGTAATCATTTCTAAATATAACAATTATGGACTCTTACCAAAGGGAAAAAGAAATCAATTATTGTTTAAAGAGAAAACCCAAGACAATTTTTGAATATACATTTACATTAACCTAACTTAGCAAAGAGTCTTTCAAATCCATCATAAGGAATAATCTGCAAGATATTAAAGGAAATTAATCCGTCTTTGACTAATGGGAATTCATTAATAATTTCTTTGGCTTCATTTAATGAATCGCATTCCAAGATTAAAACAGCATCTTTATTGGGCTCGGTAAACCAAACATCGCGAATAATATCTCTTTGTTTCAATGTCCAAACGAATTCGGCTTCTTTTCTTAGGATTTCCTCTTTACCATCCCAACTAATATTGGGTTTGTCATAAGACATAGCTAATATTCTCATTTTTTCACCAATTTGATTTAGAATTTATGCTACTAATTGCTTCATTACCAATTTACTATTAAAAAATATCATTCAAGAGTTGAATTAATTTGAATAAATAATTGATAAAAGTAATAGAAAATTCAAAAATTATTAAATCGTTTAACCGATTTAAATGAAATTTTATATCTCAATATCCTTTAATAGCATATGCATTATTTACTTGACAAAAAGTTTCAGCATAATTATATTGAAATCAAGTTAAACGTTTAACTGAGAAATTGAATGGCAGCTACCATAAAAGATGTTGCTTCAAAGGCGAAAGTTTCCATCGCGACTGTATCTTTAGTCATTCATGATAACGATCGTATCTCACCCGAAACAAAAAAGAAAGTTCTGAAGGTCATTAAACAACTCGACTATCATCCCTCAAAATCTGCTCGCGATTTAGTATCACAAAAAACCGGAAACATTGGCTTCATATTGACCGATGATCACTTTTTACGTACCGAACCTTTTTATACTAGAATATTTTTAGGAACAGAGTTTGAAGCAAGAGATAGTGGATTTTATATTCTCTTAACTACCGTAGCTTCCGATTATAGTGAGAGTGAACCTTTACCAAGATTTATTCTTGACCGAAGTGTTGATGGTGTAATTATTGCGGGAAAGGTGCCGCATATCCTGATTGATAGGATCGCAAAGTATAAACTTCCGTTAATTTTTGTTGATTATGTTCTCGATAATGAAGAATACCCTGTGGTGTTGATTGATAACATTCAAGGGGGAATCCTCGCAACAAATCATCTCATAGAATATGGACATAAAAATATTGCATTTATAGGTGGTGATATTCAACATCCAAGTATATATAACCGGCTGATGGGATACTCAAGAGCACTTGAGAATGCTGGCATTAAGCATAATGATAAATATATCCATACAACTTCTCCTTATCCCGATAGGCAAAATGGTTATGATGCTGCTAAAACATTATTCAAGAAGAATAAAAATATAACAGCTGTATTTGCTTGTAATGACGCAATGGCAATTGGGGCTATGCACTTTCTAAAAGATAACGGATACAGTGTTCCGCAAGACGTTTCGATTATTGGCTTCGATGACGTTGAAGTTGATTTACTACTCGATCCTCCATTAACAACAATTAGAGTTCCCAAAATTGATTTAGGAACCGAAGCATTAAGATTAATGATGGAAGTTTTGAAGAACAAAAATACCAATGGTAAAAAAATCCTTGTCCCGGTTGAATTAATAATTCGCAAATCGACAAAAAAATTGTGAATAATATATGTTAGCTGCCGTTTATAATGGCGTGAATCAAATTGATTTATCAGAATACACACTTCGAAAATTGGACAATGGTGAAGTTCTTATTGAAGTTAATTATTGCGGAGTTTGTGGCACGGATTACCATATCATATCCGGGAAAGCTCCGGCTAAAATCCCTGTTATTCTTGGGCACGAATTTTCTGGAGTGATTACAGATAAAGCTTACAACGTAAATGATTTTCAGATTGGGGACAAAGTTGCAGTTGACCCGAATATTTATTGCGGTAATTGTAATTACTGTAGGAAGGGAATGGTTCAATTTTGTAAAAATCATCAAGCGCTTGGTGTTACATTAGATGGTGGTTTTGCTGAATACGTGATTGTACCTGCTTCCCAAATATATTTGTTACCAAATGATTTTGATCTTTCAATAGCTGCATTTGCCGAACCTCTTTCTTGTTGTTTAAGAGGAATTGAACAAGCAGAAATTAAACCGGGATACACAGTTACTATAATAGGTGGCGGCTCAATCGGTTTAATGATGGTGCAGTTGGTAAAACTATCCGGAGCTGCTAAAATAATTCTTGTTGAACCTATTGAATCAAGAAAACAAATTGGGTTAAAGCTTGGTGCCGATATTGCATTTTCTCCTGACGATAAAAATTTAGTTAAATCCATTTACGATTACACTGATGGCGGTACTGATGTTGCAATTGAATGTGTTGGAAAAAGAGAAACTGTTGAGCTATCTGTAAACCTTACTGCCAAAGGAGGAACCATTGTGATATTTGGTTTAGCCGCTAAAGATGAAGTAATAGAATTGAACCTTCAAGAGTTATTCCGTAACGAAATCAAAATTCACAATTCTTTTTTAAATCCGTTTACTTTTGATGCTGCTGTAAAATTGCTTGTCTCAGGTAGAATTAATCTTACCGGTATTCCAACAAGCAAAATTCAATTAAAGGATATCAAAGATATTTTTACTAGAGTAGATCATACCCGTATTATCAAGAGTCAAGTAACAAACTAAAACAAGGAGGAGTAATGCTGAAATTTTTCAAAACATTTAAGTGGGCACAGGGATTTTTAATAATCCTTATCACCGGCACATTATCAATTTACTCTCAAAGTGGAATTAATGAAGTCGGTAGTTTCGAACAAGACTTACCATCCTATTGGACAAAGGGCTCAGAACCAGGCGGAGCAACATTGACTTGGGCAACCGATCAATTTATATCGATGGGCAGAAGCTTAAAGATCACAAAGAATGCCACAGGTGAAGCAGCGATGTGGGAATCAGAGAACATGGCAGACTTGTGGTCGCCGTTGCATTATAAAGATGTAGATATCAATATGGGAGTAAGCTATAGAACCGAAGGAGTAAACACAAATCCAGCTAATGATGATGCGAAGTGGTATGTAAGTTACAGTTTCTATAGAGAGAACGGTACATTGATAGGCGAGAAGAAATTCGAGTTAGATCAAAGTGTAGCCAATAGCGGAGGCTGGATAACCGATAGTACGGCAATCGGAGAAGTAATATTACCGGAAGATTCATATACAACAATAATCCGATTTGTAGGCGGAAAAGATGCAGTAGGCACAGTATGGGCGGATAACTTTGTATTTGTAGGCAGAGAAGGCTGGGCAGGTCAGAACTGGAATACACAAGTAGGAGTCCCGACAGGTTGGTTCTACTGGTTACCACCGATAGGCGGCAATGACGGACAATTAACAGCTGGTTATGAGAATACAATAATAACCGATGAAGAATCCTATCACGGCAATTACTCATTGAAGTTCGATATACCGGAAGGAACAAGGGACGGATTTGTAGGGACTGGTAGATATAAATTGAATGAGGTAACAGCCGGTGACAAAATCCGTATCAGTTTATGGGTAAAAGGTGAGAACTTAGAGCCTGATTCGGTTGCAGTAGTAGGTGATCAATGGAGTTTGGCAATCACACCGATATTCCATAACACGTTAAGCAATAACGAAGGTTGGGGAGAATTTTGGGCAAGTGATATACCATTAGTATTTCCTCATGCAACCTCATTTGATTGGACACAGTTTTATGTAGATATCCCGGTACAAGAAGGAGCAGTATCAATATCGGTACGCATACATCCATTGGGCAGATTCCAAGGTACGATATATTGTGATGCGTTGACCATAGAAAAATTAGACATACCGGAAATAAGTGAAATCGGCAGTTTCGAACAAGGATTACCATCCTATTGGACAAAAGGCTCAGAGCCAGGCGGAGCAACATTGACTTGGGCAACCGATCAATTTATATCGATGGGCAGAAGCTTAAAGATCACAAAGAATGCCACAGGCGAAGCAGCGATGTGGGAATCAGAGAACATGGCAGACTTGTGGTCTCCGTTGCATTATAAAGATGTAGATATCAATATGGGAGTAAGCTATAGAACCGAAGGAGTAAACACAAATCCAGCTAATGATGATGCGAAGTGGTACGTAAGTTACAGCTTCTATAGAGAGAACGGCACATTGATAGGCGAGAAGAAATTCGAGCTAGATCAAAGTGTAGCAAATAGCGGAGGCTGGATAACCGATAGTACGGCAATCGGAGAAATAATATTACCGGAAGATTCATATACAACAATAATCCGGTTTGTAGGCGGAAAAGATGCAGTAGGCACAGTATGGGCGGATAACTTTGTATTTGTAGGCAGAGAAGGCTGGGCAGGTCAGAACTGGAATACACAAGTAGGAGTCCCGACAGGTTGGTTCTACTGGTTACCACCGATAGGCGGCAATGACGGACAATTAACAGCTGGTTATGAGAATACAATAGTAACAGATGAAGAATCCTATCACGGCAATTACTCATTGAAGTTCGATATACCGGAAGGCACAAGGGACGGATTTGTAGGAACGAGAAGATATGCGATAGGAAGTGACGGATCATCAATGAGCCGAAGCGGATCGGGCGATATCACATCATTAGAAAACGTACAACCCGGAGATATATTACGTATCAGTTTATGGGTAAAAGGTGAGAACTTAGAGCCTGATTCGGTTGCAGTAGTAGGCGATCAATGGAGTTTGGCAATCACACCGATATTCCACAACACGTTAGGCAATAACGAAGGCTGGGGAGAATTCTGGGCAAGTGATATACCGTTAGTATTCCCTCATGCAACATCATTTGATTGGACACAGTTTTATGTAGATATCCCGGTACAAGAAGGAGCAGTATCAATATCGGTACGCATACATCCATTGGGCAGATTCCAAGGTACGATATATTGTGATGCGTTGACCATAGAAAAATTAGACATACCGGAAATAAGTGAAATCGGCAGTTTTGAACAAGGATTACCATCCTATTGGACAAAAGGCTCAGAGCCAGGCGGAGCAACATTAACTTGGGCAAAAGATCAATTTATATCGATGGGCAGAAGCTTAAAGATCACAAAGAATGCCACAGGCGAAGCAGCGATGTGGGAATCAGAGAACATGGCAGACTTGTGGTCGCCGTTGCATTATAAAGATGTAGATATCAATATGGGAGTAAGCTATAGAACCGAAGGAGTAAACACAAATCCAGCTAATGATGATGCGAAGTGGTATGTAAGTTACAGTTTCTATAGAGAGAACGGTACATTGATAGGCGAGAAGAAATTCGAGTTAGATCAAAGTGTAGCCAATAGCGGAGGCTGGATAACCGATAGTACGGCAATCGGAGAAGTAATATTACCGGAAGATTCATATACAACAATAATCCGATTTGTAGGCGGAAAAGATGCAGTAGGCACAGTATGGGCGGATAACTTTGTATTTGTAGGCAGAGAAGGCTGGGCAGGTCAGAACTGGAATACACAAGTAGGAGTCCCGACAGGTTGGTTCTACTGGTTACCACCGATAGGCGGCAATGACGGACAATTAACAGCTGGATATGAGAATACGATAATCACAGATGAAGAATCATATCACGGAAATTACTCGTTGAAGTTCGACATACCGGAAGGAACAAGAGATGGATTTGTTGGAACGAGAAGATATGCTTTAGGAAGTGACGGATCATCAATGAGCCGAAGCGGATCGGGTGATATAACATCATTAGAAAACGTACAACCCGGAGATATATTACGTATCAGTTTATGGGTAAAAGGTGAGAACTTAGAGCCTGATTCGGTAGCAGTAGTAGGCGATCAATGGAGTTTGGCAATCACACCGATATTCCACAACACGATAGGTAATAATGAAGGCTGGGGAGAATTCTGGGCAAGTGATATACCGTTAGTATTTCCGCATGCAACCTCATTTGACTGGACACAGTTTTATGTAGATATCCCGGTACAAGAAGGAGCAGTATCAATATCGGTACGCATACATCCATTGGGCAGATTCCAAGGTACGATATATTGTGATGCGTTGACCATCAAAAAAGCTAATACGGTTACCGATGTTGAAGGGGATCAATTCCTACCGACAGATTATTCGTTATTCCAAAATTATCCTAATCCGTTCAACCCAAGTACTGTAATTAGTTATGCATTACCTGAGCACTCGGTTGTAACGATAAAAATTTATGATATGCTTGGCAGAGAAATAAAGACATTGATTAACGAAGAGAAAAATGCGGGCGTTCATAACATTACTTGGAATGCAGATAATAATTACGGTTCAAAAATTGCAAGCGGCACATATATTTATACGATCAAAGCCGGTAAATTCTTTCAAGCAAAGAAAATGATTATGCTTAAGTAAGCAATCGTTTCAGAAGGGAGGCAGAAATTCTGTCTCCCTTCATATTATATTGATAGGTATATTTTTCTAAACATTAGATTACAGGTGAATGTAATGTTCACTCACAAAAAATTCTTATACGTTTTACTAGTAATTTTTTTTCATATATCAGGTATGCTGTTTGCCGGAACAACCGGTAAAATAGCGGGGAAGATAACTGATAAAAATACCGGCGATCCACTGTTGGGTGCAAATGTTATAATTGTCGGTACAAATTATGGTGGAGCCGCAAATATTGACGGCGAATACTTCATAATAAATATTCCGCCTGGGGTCTATGAATTAAGAGCTTCTATGATTGGTTTTACTCCTACGGTTGTTCAGAATGTAAGAGTATCTGTCGATCAAACCACTAGAATAAATTTTGAATTATCCGAAGAGACAGTACAGATTTCCGATATAATTGTTACCGCAACAAAACCTATTGTTCAAAAAGATTTAACATCTACTGAAGCAAAAGTCAGCGGTGAACAAATTTCAATGCTGCCACTTGAGGATGTTGCCTCTGTTGTTAATCTTCAAGCCGGAGTGGTGGATGGTCACTTTAGAGGCGGGCGTAATAACGAAGTTAAATATCTTATTGACGGCGTTCCGGTTAATAATGCTTTTACAGGTCAATCCAGTTTAAGTGCCGAAGTAAATAGTTTGGAAGAAATTCAGGTTCTTACCGGTACTTTTAATGCCGAATACGGTGAAGCGCTTTCCGGTGTTGTAAATCAAGTTACAAAAATTGCCGGCGATAAATTAGATGGTGAATTTTCGTTTTATTCCGGTGATTATGTATCGGGAAGAAATAATTTGTTTACAAATATTGATAAGGTGAGCCCCTCTGATGTCTATAATTTCCAAGGTAGCTTAAGTGGCCCGGTACCCGGTCTGGGTAATTTATTGAAATTCTTTATTTCGGGCAGATATAATTATGACGACGGTTATTTGTACGGTAGAAGAATGTTTAATCCATCTGATTCGTCAAATTTTTCTGCTAATAATAGTGAAGATTGGTACGTTGGAGCAACCGGGGATAATGAATTTGTACCTATGAATTTCAGTAAACGCCTTTCTTTACAAGGAAAACTTGCTATTAATGTCGGTGGAGGCAGAGGTATTGTGCTTACCGGTCTTTATCAAGACAGCGAATACAAAGATTACAACCATCAATATAAGTTAAATCCTGACGGTGATTACAACAGGTATGAAAAAAGTTTTCTCGGTATTATCAATTATACTTGGATCTTAAGTAATTCTGCATTTATAAATTTTGTTGCTTCGGGAATTAGATCTGAATACAAGCAATATGTATATGAAGACCCATTGGACTCGCGCTATGTGAATCCCGATAGGAAGAAAGATGTAAGCGGGAATGCCTTCTTAACAGGCGGAACTGAAAATTGGCATTTCAATCATAACACAACATCTTTAACTTTTAAAACCGATGCAACATGGCAGTATGATCAAAGAAATCAATTTAAGTCCGGTTTCGAATTTCAATATCATAGTTTGGATTACGAAGATTTTCAAATCGTAATTGATGCGGCAAATAATTATAAACCGGCTTTACCTCAGCGGGGCGCTTTTAACTTTAATACCTATACTTCAAATCCATATCAGCTTGCCGCTTATATTCAAGATAAAATCGAATTTGAATACCTGATCATAAATGCAGGTATACGTTTTGATTACTTTGAGCCGGACGGCGATTATATAAAAGATCCCAACAGAATAAATTTATTAGATGAGTTTCAACCACCGTTTCCCGATTCACTACTCGAGAAAGCAAAACCGAAATATCAATTTAGTCCTCGTATAGGTATTTCTTATCCCATTACGGATCGTGGTGCAATTCATATTTCCTACGGTCACTTCTTCCAAATTCCGCCGTTTGAAAATTTATACCGTAACCCGAATTTTAGAATTCCATTAACGGGCGATTTCCCCGCTAATATTGGTAACACGATTGGTAATGCCGATTTAGAACCACAACAAACAATAATGTATGAAATCGGTTTACAGCAGGCTTTAACTGAAGACCTGGGTGTTACAATAACCGGTTATTACAAAGACATTAGAAATCTACTCAGTACTGAAATCTATATCAAAAATGAATTCCGAAAATTCAGTAAGCTTGTAAACAAAGATTACGGCTCGGTAAAAGGAATAACTCTATCATTTGAAAAGAGATTTAGTCACGGTTTCGGTGCAACGCTCGATTATACATTCCAGGTTGCAAAAGGAAATGCATCAGATCCAAATGATGCATTCGATAAAGCACAAGCTAATCCACCGATTGAAATAAATAAACAACTTGTACCTTTGGCTTGGGATAGAACACACTCTCTTAATTTTACTTTCACTGCTGGCGTCCCGGGAGATTATATTGCAAGTTTTATCGGTCGACTTGGTTCAGGGCTTCCATATACCCCGGCTCTCCAAAATCAAAGAACCGGATTGGAAAATAGCGATAATAAACCGAGCATCTTTAATGTTGACTTGTATGTTACAAAATACTTTGATATAGGCTCATATAAAATATCGGTATTTGCTAAAGTCTATAATTTATTTGATACCGCAAATGAGCTTGATGTATTTGGAGATACCGGTCGTGCAGGTTATTCTTTAGAACTTACGCGCAATCAAGAACCGCCGCGTGGTGTTAATACAATAGAAGAATTTTATACAAGACCGGATTTTTATTCTGCTCCGAGACAAATTGTTCTCGGTGCTTCATTGGCTTTTTAGCAATTGGTTAATTTTGGAGGATATCGTGTATAGGTTTAATGGTAAACATAAGTATAGGATAATTCTTTTCTTATTTATCTTTACTTTCTTGCAGATCAATGCACAAATTGTTCCCGATAAAAATAAAGGTGATCATAACCAAACCCGTAAAGGGTTTATGGACGGTAATCTTGTCGGAACTGTTTATTATAATTTCGGTCAAATAGCCGATTGGTTAAATGAACCCAGCCGGAGCGGAGTTTGGCCTAAAGGAACAAACCATACTTATGTTGACGGGGTTGCAATAATTGTTCAAGCAGAAGCTAAAGACCCGGCAGGGAATTATATCCATCCGCTTGAAACAAATTATTATGAATTCACCCGTTTTGATAGAGCGACCGGTATTACATACGGTTGGTGGCCCCTTCCCGGTTATGCTGCTCCTTATAGCTCATCCCCCGCAAGAAGTGACGATAAATCTACATGGCCTTTAACCTGGCCAGATAGATTGAATGATTGGGATGGATACTGGAATGGATTTTTCGGTAAAGGAATTATGAATGCCGATCTCGAAACTTATTTTGTTTTCGATGATCATCTTGATCGAGAATACATTTTAAGAAATAATTTTACTCCTGATTCCGACGATCCGGATAGAGGCGGTTTAGGAATGCAGGTTAAAGCACGCGGTTTCCAATGGTCTCAAGTTCTAGCCGAAGATGTAATTTTCTGGTATTATGAGATAACCAATATTGGTAATTATGATTATGACAAAGCTCTCTTTGCTCAGTACGTTGATTGGGGAATAGGCGGGCACGACAATTCTTCTAACAATGCAGGTGATTATAATACTTTGATGGATTTATCGTATGCATGGTCTACCGTTCCGTTCGGTAGTCCAGGTAATTGGAGTCCTGTTGGGTTTGCTGGTTACGCATTCCTTGAAAGTCCCGGTATTCCCGATGATAGAAAAGATAATGACCAGGATGGATTAACTGACGAAAGAAGGGATAACGTTGCAAGATTTTTTATTGAAACACCCGAACAAGACCCTTTTATTCTTAACCCGGCAATTGATACTGTAAAATTCAGAATCTTTTTCGGTTATCCCTGGAGACCTCATTGGGATGCAGATGAAAATGCTAATTGGCGTTCCTTTACAGATATAAATGGAAACGGAGTTTGGGATAATGGTGAACCACTTAATGATGATGTCGGAACTGACGGAATCGGTCCCTTCGATGACGGTTACCCGGGTCCTGACCCTGATGGCACAGAGGGTAACGGAAGACCCGATCAGGGTGAACCAAATTTTGGAATTCTAGATAAAGATGAATCCGATCAATTAGGTTTAACCGGGTTTGCTATTTTCCCCGTTCATAAATATGAATTAAACAGAGATGAAGAGAATTGGCAAGTTCTATCCGGGTTGCCTGAACCGCACGGACAATCACTTCAAGGTGTTAACCTTGCAAATTATTTCTCAAGTTATCTATTTAGTATGAACGGAAGAGAAACGTATTCACAAACAACCGGTGAGATTGAAGAAACCGGTGAGACCGAACGGTTCTCAATGTCACTACTTTTCGGTATTAATGAAAATGATCTTTTTAGAAGAAAACGAACTGTTCAGCAGATTTATAACGCTAATTATAGATTTGCAAAACCACCCGAGAAACCGATTCTTACTGCAATACCCGGGGATAAAAGAGTAATTCTTTATTGGGATGACCGTGCTGAGAAAACATTTGATGCTTTTTATCAAAGAATAAATTTTGAAGGATATCGTATTTATCGTTCAACGGAACCAAATTTTCTTGAAAATAAAATTATCACTGACGGTTTTGGTAAACCGATTTTCAGAGATCCGATTGCTCAGTTTGATCTCGTAAACGGTGTTACCGGTTTTCATCCTATTAATGTAAATGGTGCAATGTTTTATCTTGGCGAAGATACCGGGTTAAAACATTCCTTTATTGATTCAACCGTTCAGAACGGACAAACTTATTACTATGCGGTTGCCGCTTACGATCAAGGATATACAACAACAACAATCGAAGGAAATTTTGAAGGAATCCCTCCTTCAGAAACAACCACAATCATCAAGCAGGATATTACCGGAAAAGTAACTTCTGATATCAATACGGCGGTTGTTACCCCTAGGGCACCGGCGGCAGGATACCTGGCGGCGGGTGTTCATTCCTTTGCGGCAACGGGTCCCGGTACTGGAGTTGTTTCTGTCTCAATTCTAAATCCTGATTCCGTAAAAAGTAACAATATATACAGGTTAGCTTTTTATGAAGATTCAAAATTTAGTAATGAAGCTCATCCTGAATATAAATTAATTAACATCACAACAAACGATACTTTGTTAACTAATCGTGAAATAATAACTACTCAAGTTCAAACACCGGTTGTTGATGGATTCACCATTGATATGAAAACCGATACATTGGTTTCGATTAATTATGATCAATCTAGATGGATAAAAGGAAACAGCAACTATATTATTCAACTAGGTTTTGATTCAAGATTCCGGGCAGCTTATCAAGGCAGACGTGTTGATTACCCGGCTGATTTTGAAGTCGAAATTACCGAACCCGGACAAGGTATGTTATCTTTTCCAGCAAGCGGATTCAGCCAACCGATTCAGTCTAATATAATAGTTAGAAATCTCACCGAAGGAATCGATGATTTTCAATTTATATTTCGCGATGAGAATAGAGATGAATTATTTAATGACGGCGATGCAATCTTTGTTGTTGTCGGAGATTCGCTTGGTAAAAAAGCTACTTCCTTTGCCGATGTTAGGGTTAGTTGGTCTATGACTTTAGTAAAAGATTCTACAATTGCTGAAAGTCAGCAGAGGCATCCGCAGATAGGGGATGTTTATAAAATTGTTACAAACAAACCGTTCCGTAAAAATGAATTTATTGAATTTACTACTACCGGACAAGGATTCGATAAATCAAAGGCGACTTCCGATCTTGACAAAATTGCAGTAGTTCCTAATCCATATGTAGGAGCTGCCTCATGGGAGCCATTTTCAACTTCGGTAGGAAGAGGTGAACGAAGAATTTACTTCATGCATCTTCCTAATAAGTGTACAATTCGGATATACACTATTAGCGGAAAACATGTTGATACAATTGAACATGATAGTTTTATTTCCGACGGACAAGTAAGCTGGGATATGGTTTCGAAAGACGGAATGGATATAGCATACGGTGTATATGTTTTCCATGTTGATGCACCGGGTATAGGTGAAAAAATCGGTCGCTTTGCGATAATTAAATAAGAACAAAAAATCTTTGCGGGGATGTTATGTTTAAGTTAAAACTCGCTTATAAAATATTTTTATTAACAGTAATATTCACTGCTTCTCAAAGTATTACAGCACAGAATGTTTCCAAAACCGGAACAACTGCCGCAAGCTTTTTGGAAATTGGCGTTGGTGCTTCTGCTGTTGGGATGGGTGGAGCTTTTGTAAGTGTTGCAGATAATGCTTCTGCACTTTACTGGAATGTTGGGGGCATTGCCGAAATACCCAAGTTTGAAGCTATAATTGTTCATACAGATTGGATTGCCGAAACTAATTTTGATTTTGCCGGACTTGTGCTTCCTCTTGGAAGTTTCGGTACGCTCGGTTTCAGTTTTACTTCACTATCGATGGACGACATGAAAGTAACTACTGTTGAGCAGCCCGATGGTACAGGTGAATTCTTTAACGCCAGTGATATTGCCGTTGGTGTCTCTTATGCAAGAATGTTAACCGATAGATTTTCGATAGGTTTTACGGTTAAATATATCGAGCAGAGAATATGGCATATGAGCGCTTCGGCTTTTGCTATCGATGCCGGCACAAAGTTTAGAACCGATTTACTCGGTGGTTTAACAATTGGTGCATCAATATTGAACTTCGGAACTCCAATGACACTTGACGGGAGAGATGCAAGATATTTTATCCGCGTTGACGATACAAAGCAAGGCTCAAATGAAAGGATTCCAACTAAAATTGAAATGGATTCATGGGATCTTCCAATGCTTTTTCAAATAGGCGTTTCCACCTATGCCATAAATAATGATATTTATAAATTCAGAATAGCAGCAGATGCTTCGGTTCCAAATAATAATTATCAAAGCATGAATGTAGGAGGCGAATTATCCTATCAAGATTTTCTTTTTTTAAGGGGTGGTTATAACTCGCTTCTTCTTGAAGATGGCGAAGGAGGTTTATCATTCGGTGTTGGAGTAAATTCCAAAATGATCTTTGCGGATGCCGTTGTTAATTTTGATTATGCTTATAGAGATTTCGGAAGATTACAGAACGTTCACAATTTTTCGGTTGGACTTAAATTTTAATGCAGAAAATCCTAAGAAATATTTTTATTGTTAGCTGTATTCTTTTCGGAGTAGATGAGTTGTCTGCTCAAACTTATTTTGATATGAAGAATAAAGAAACAGTTAATAATTATGAAATTGTTGCTGAGGTTGGGGATTTAAAAATTACAGCGGAAGAATTTTTTTATAGTTATGAATTTGGTCCTGCTTTTCCCAAAAGAAAATCGGATTCTAAAGAAACACATCTGAAATATTTGATTAACGAAAAGTTGATAGCATTAGAAAGTTACAACGAAGGATTAATAAACGAAGAGGAAGTAAGCTTCTTATTTGATGATATTCAAGCTGATCTTGCAACCGAAGAAATGTTCAAGGAAGATATATTAAGTAAAATAAAAATAGATTCGGCAGCAGTTGATACAATATTGCATTCAAAGCAGATTGAGCTTGAATTGAAATGGCTTTATTCACTTGACGAAGAAGGAATAAAAGCATATTGGTTAGCATTGTATAATGATGTGCCGTTTGATTCATTGTTTATGAAGCAATTCAATGACTCTATTTTTATAGATATGAGATCAATGAGGACAACTTTTTATTCACTAAGAAAAAATAACCCGTTGTTAGCTCAAATAGTTGACACAATGAAAGCGGGGCATTACTCCGCTCCTATTCATGTTAATAACGAATGGTATATTGTTAAGCTAGAAAATATTTGGAGAGACATTATTACCAGCGAAACGGAATTAAATAAATTAAGATACGAATCCGAACAAGCATTTCTTAAAAATAACATGGACCGTGAATCCGATAATTATGTAGATAACTTACTGCGAGGTGAAAATCCTATAATTAAAAAACATGCATTTAATTTACTTCGTGCATATCTTGGTAAATATATCCTTCCTTCAGAACAATACGAGGAATGGGAATTAGAAAAAATACTTGATTCAGCGTTATCTAATCTTGGATTGACAAGAGGAGCGGAATACCCCGGTGTTGATTTAGTTGTCACCGAAAAAAAAAGATATTTGCTGGATGAATTTATTACATGGTATCGCAACCGCAGTCTCTATATAAAATTTGATAAAAGTGATTTAAATTCATTTTCGGGATCGATTGAAAATTTAATTTGGTTAATGCTTCGCGATAAGTTATTAACTCAAAGAGCTAGAGAGAATGGATATTTCGAAAATAATTGGGTTAAGACTCAAAGTAATTGGTGGCGTGATAAAATTGCATATAGTGCTATGAGAAATAAACTTGCTAATTCTATTCTATTAGCAAATGAAGAAGTAAACACAGGCGGTGAGTCCGAACCTTCACCTGATGATTTATCAATTGAATTAATTGCTAAAATGTTCAGAATGATTCAAGCATCAAAAGCGAAGTATAATGTTGTTATCAATAATGAAGTGCTGAATAGAATTTCAGTTTCCGAAGAAAATGATCCTAAAGTAGTTGATTTTTATTCTGCAAAAAAAGGAGGATTGATTCCTCGTCCCCCTTATCCGACGATAGATAATGAATGGGTTAATTGGGAATAACCGTGATGAAACTGACTCTTCTAATTACTGCCTCCGTTGTTATATTATCCCTTCTTAATTTAAGCTGCGGAAGAAGTGAAGCCGATAGAAATACTATGCTTTATTGGAGCTCAAACAATACATACGAGATACAGTTTGCAGATTACATCACAAAAAAATGGAATGACGAAAATATAATTAAAATTAGATTCCAACCTGTTCCCGAAGGACAATCAAGTGAAGAAGTAATACTCGCTGCTGTTGTAGGTAAAACCACTCCCGATATATATTCAAATATGTGGCAGGGTGATGTTGAAGCTTATGCACAAGCCGGGGTTCTTATTCCCCTCGATACCTTGGATGGTTTTTTAGAATTTATTTATGATAGATGCGATAGTGCTGTTGTTGAAGAGATTAGATCAACCGACGGACATATCTACCAAATCCCGTGGAAGATTAATCCTATTATGCTAATTTACAACCAAAGCGCCATTGAAGAATTGGAACTTGATTCGGTACCGGGTAATTATTCGCAATTCACAAATGCTGCCGAAAAATTTAAAGCCGATCTAAACGGTGACGGTTACATAGATAGATGGTTCGGTTATGCAGAAGTTCAGGTTACCTGGTGGCAGAGATTTTTTGATTTTTATCCTTTATATCTTGCTGCTTCGGGAGGAGCTTCGCTTGTAAAAAATAACAAAGCTGTTTTCGATAATGAACATGCTGTAAATGTTTTTAAGTTTCTCAGAAACCTGTATGCAAATAATTATTTCTCCAAGGAGAGATTATCGGCACGTCAGGATGTTTTTCTCTCCAGTGTTATTGCTACACGTTTTACAGGTCCATGGGAAATTGCACACTCGGAAAAATACAAACCTGAAGGCTTTGAATATGATTTTCATCATCTTCCTGTACCGGATAACCATGAAGGACCTATTTATACTTACGGAGATCCGAAAAATATTGTAATATTCAATACATGTAGAAATCCTGAATTAGCCTGGAAATTTTTGCGAGAGATGATAAATGAAGAAAATGATCTGAAGCTTTTAGAACTCAGCAACCAACTTCCTCGAAGAAAAAATATAGATCGAAATACATTATATACCGGGTACTTCGAACAAAATCCTAAAATGAAAACATTTGCAAAACAAGCAAAATTTGTAAAAGGGACTGATGCTAGTCCTGTACTAAAAGAAGTTTTCGATTTAATATCTCAGCAGTATGAAGCTTGTGTTATTTACGGTGTTAAATCACCGGAAGAAGCTGTTAAAGATGCTGCAGATGCAGTTAACCTATTATTCTTAGAGTAAAACGCTAAATGAGAATACGAACAAAGATAACGCCCTATTTACTTGTTTCTCCGTATATAATTCACTTCTTATTGTTTGTAGTGTTCCCTGTTATATTTTCAATTGTTTTAACATTTCATAAATGGAATATCATTTCACCGATGGAATACATCGGGTTGAACAATTATATAAGGTTATTTAAAGACGAAGTATTTTTTCGATCTTTAATAAACACGTTAATTTTTCTGGTTATTCATATCCCGCTGCAAATAATTGTTGCTCTGTTCCTTGCAGTAATACTAAATCAAAATATTAAGTTCCGTGGATTTTTTAGAGCTGCATTTTTTCTCCCTGTTATTGTGTCAGGAGTTGTAGTTACAATTCTTTGGCAGCAACTATACGGTTTTGATACAGGTTTGCTAAACAGATTATTGGTAAGCATCGGCTTAGGTAAAGTTGGGTGGTTAACCGATCCAAATATTGCAATGCCTTCAATTGCTTTAATGGCAACATGGAAAAATGTCGGTTTGTACATAGTATTATTTTTAGTTGGACTGCAAACTGTACCAACTCAGTATTATGAAGCAGCCGATATTGAAGGTGCATCGAGGTGGCAAAAATTTTATAAGATAACTTTACCGATGATTAACCCGACAATTTTTTTGGTTGTTATTTTATCAACAATAGGAGGTTTTTCATTATTTATAGAACCGTATGTTATGACAGGCGGAGGACCACTTAATAGCACTATCTCAGCAGTTCTGTACATTTATAAACAAGGTTTCTTTTATTACCATATGGGATACTCAGCAACTTTAGGTCTATTCTTTGCCTTAATTATTATGGCGGTTGTTGTTATTCAGAAAAAATTTGTTGAGCGTGATATTTGAAACGAGTTAAGAAAATATTCTTTTATTTTTTATTGCTAATCGGTGCGCTGATATTCATCTACCCGTTTTACTGGATGGTAATGGCATCGCTTGCACCTGAAAATGAAATTTCAATTCTAACTCTTCTACCTTCTTCGGTTTCCATAAATAGTTATGTACAGATGGTTGATAAAATTCCAATCGGCAGATCACTTATAAATAGTTTAATTGTAGCATCGTCTGTTACGGCGGGAGTTCTTATTTTCGGTTCTATGATTGGTTATGCGCTATCACGTTTAGAATTCAAAGGAAGGAATACGATTTTTTACATTATAATTTTTACTATGACGCTTCCGTTCCAAATAACTCTTATACCGCAATATATAATTATGGTTGAGTTCGGATGGATTGATACATACTTGGCATTGATCGTTCCATATTTTATTAATGCACTCGGAATTATAATGTTCAGGCAATATTTCAAATCCATTCCGCAAAGTTTAATTGATGCTGCACGGTTAGACGGCTGTGGTGAATTAAAAATTATTTTCAAAATTCTTTGGCCTAATTCCATACCGGCAATTGTTACGATCGGTATTATAACTTTTATGGCATCTTGGAATGAAGTGCTTTGGCCATTGATTGTAATTAGAGACGAAAGTTTAATGACAATGCCGCAGTTAGTAACATTATTTGCAGTTGGTGGTAGAGCTGATTCACAATTGGGTGTTAAACTTGCATCGGCTGTGCTGTTAGCATTGCCTATTATTTTAGCTTACTTATTCTTCCAAAAATATTTTATACAAAGTATGGCATCAACAGGGATAAAGGAATAAAACATTATGAGTATTCAAAAAATAAAATTACGCTTAAACGCTGATCCGAAAAAAGTTATTATTCAATTTCTTAGGATGAATGAAAAGAGAACGAAAAAGATTCTAAAAAGAATTATTTCGTTACCTGATGAAGAAATTGTGAATAAATTGTCTGAAGTTTATGATCAGTTTTCAGTGCGGCATAAGGATTTTGGAGCACTAGTATTGGAAAATTATAAACTAGTTGAAAAATATTTACCTCGTAAATCAAAATTAAATGAAGAAACAAAACATCTAATTGGTGCATATTTTTCAAAAGAATATTCTATTGAATCGGCTGCATTGTTTAATCCGTCTATGGTTGCCCACCCGGATCAAAATGATATCGAATCCGGGGAATTAAAATATGTTATGAGTCTTAGAGCAACCGGTGAAGGTCATATCTCCTCGGTTGAATTTCGGGAAGGTATAATTTCTTCAAACGGGGATGTGAGATTAATTAATGATTCTCCATATAGATTACTTCCGAAAAAAACTAAATATCCTTACAAAGAATTAAAAGAAAAAAAAATTCTAAAGAGTAATACTGACGATTATAAAAAGAAAGATTTAATCTCGAGTAATTATAGATGTAGGTTCGATGATGATTCGATAATTAGTGAACGAGTTTTATCCCCTGTGTCGCGTGCTGAAAGCAAAGGACTGGAAGACGCCAGATTTGTAAAATTCGATGATGAAAATGATTCAAAATACTTCGCTACTTATACAGCGTATAACGGTAAATCACTTAGAACACAAATAATAGAAACAACCGACTTCAAAAATTTTGAGTTAGGTACTCTTCACGGTAAAATGGTAAATGACAAAGGGATGGCTCTTTTCCCCAGAAAAATTAATGGGAAATATTTTATGACTTCACGGCAAGACGGCGAAAATCTCTACATGATGGAATCTGATAATATTTATAAATGGAACAAATCAAAATTAATTCTAAAACCGAGAAGGATGTGGGAGTTAATGCAATTGGGTAATTGCGGTTCGCCTATTGAAACCGATGAAGGTTGGTTGCTACTTACGCATGCCGTAGGTCCTGTTCGTAAATACGTTATAAGTGCAATTTTACTCGATATCGAAAATCCTTATAAAGTTATCGGTGTATTAAATGAACCTTTGCTAGAACCGGACGAAACTGAACGCGAAGGTTATGTCCCGCACGTGGTTTATTCTTGTGGCTCAATTATACATAACAATTATCTTGTCATACCTTATGCAATGTCAGACTCAGCTTGCGGCTTTGCAAAAATTGAATTGGATAAGTTGTTACAAAAATTCTCTTAATAATTATCAACTTATTAATATGGAAAAACTATGGAAATTACGCGTTACAAATCGAACCCGATATTAACTAGAAAAGATGTTCCGTTTAATGTTAACAGCATCTTTAATGCCGGGGCAGTTAAATATAATGGAAAGTATGTACTCTTATGCAGAGTTGAGATGCCTAACGGCAGATCATCGTTTGTACTTGCCGAAAGTTCCGATGGCTATTCTTTCAAAGTTCATGATAAACTTTTTCTTACTCCCGAGGATCATAGCGAATTTTATGAATATGTTGAGTGGGGTATTGAAGATCCTCGTATAACTCAGCTTGAAGATAAGTTTTTCCTTACCTACACCGGTTACTCAGAGTATATGCCTTTAGTTATTCTAGCCGAAACAAAAGATTTTAAAAATGTTAAAATTCACGGACCAATTTCAGAACCTTCAAATAAAGACTGCTCATTATTCCCCGAAAAGATAAACGATAAATATTGGAAGATTGATCGACCATCTGCCGAAAATAGAAAAGATATCTGGATTGCATCTAGCCCGGATTTAATTCATTGGGGAAATTATAAAATTCTTATGCAGCCTGAACCCGGTACATGGGAAAATGATAAAATTGGTTCATCAAGTGATCCGATAAAAACTGATAAAGGTTGGTTAATGCTTTATCATGGTGTACGCGGATTCGGGATTACATCACTTTATAAATTAGGTGTTGTACTGCTTGATTTAAACGAACCTTGGAAAGTTATTGGTAGGAGTAAAGAACCGATTCTTGCCCCTGAAATGGATTATGAAAGAATTGGTGATGTTAACAATGTTGTTTTCGCTAATGGCTGGATAGCAGAAAGTGACGGAAGCGTAAAAATCTATTACAGCGGTGCGGATACTAATATTTGTGTCGCAGATACAACTATCGATTATTTAATCTCGGTGTGTAAATGAAACAATATATAACAAAATATTTTTTATTGTTCCTGCTCATTTTTATCCCTGTTAGTTGTAGTGAAAATGATAAACTTATTATCACTAACTCTCATCTCGATTACCTTTATGAAGAAATAGTTGTAGACGGTAAGGAGATGGCGATTATTCATATTTATAGTGATTACCCTGATTATACATTTGTTGGTGATGATGATGAAGGAATTGCGTGTGTTGATGACGTTGCGCGTGCAGCAGTCTATTATTTATATGATTGGCAGATTAATTCAAATCAAGTAAGCATTGATAAAAACAAGAAACTCCTTGAGTTTGTTCTTTATTTACAAAGCGATAACGGTTACTTCTATAACTTTATTTGGGATGATTATTCAATTAATAAAGATTTCAAAACAAGTGTTGCGGAACCGAATTGGTGGTCTTGGAGAGCCTTGTGGGCTTTAATTGAATCTTATGATTATTACAATCAACATGATCCGGTTTTTGCAGAAAGGATTTGGAAAAGTGTTGAGGATTTAATTACTGCGCTAAAAGAAATTATACCTACGCAATATGAATATGAAGAAATGAATGGTTTGAAGATTCCAACTTGGTTACCGCAAAAATATGCGTCAGATCAAGCCGCAGTCTTGTTACTTGGATTACTCGAATATTATGATCAAACAGAAGACACGACGATTTATAACTATATGGGAAAATTATGTGAAGGTATAATTGCCATGCAATTGAAAGACACTGAGTTCAAATATAACGGTGCATTTTTAAGCTGGCAGAATTTATGGCACTCATGGGGTAATTTGCAGTCGTATGCTCTTTTAAAATGTTATCCTCTTTTAAAAAATGAATTAATTCTAAGCTCTGCACTTTATGAGCTGGATAATTTTTATGAGTTTCTTATTGTTAATAACTATCTAAACTATTTCACAGTCGAAAAAAGTAATGGAAAGCTTAGCGAAATTGAAAGCGAAAAATATTCACAGATAGCATACAATATTAGACCAATGGTTTACGCATTGTTGGAAGCATACAAAATTACAAGCAAAGATATTTATGCTGTACGAGCAGCCGAAGCTGCAAAATGGTTGACTGGAAAAAATCCGGCTAATTCTGTTATGTACAACCCGGGTAACGGAAGAATATTTGACGGTATTAACTCTGAAAATGATGTAAACAAAAACTCCGGCGCAGAATCTACAATAGAAGGTTTGCTGACTTTACTTAAATTAAAAGAGAATGAAATCGCACTAAAGTATTTCTTGTCGAATGATTGATCAATTATGGATAAAAACAAAATTAATCTTAACCAAAATTGGGAATTTTCTATTTCTGAGAAATCAAGAGAGATTGAAAAATTTCCTGCCGGTTTAATTGAATCCGGTAAATGGTTTAATGCCGACGTTCCCGGTACAATTCACACTGACTTATTGAATAATAAACTAATTGATGATCCATATTACGCCGATAACGAATCAAAATTGAATTGGGTTGCCGAACAAGATTGGATTTATAAAACCGAATTCTCAATCGACACTGAAAAGAATATCAATTACTACTTAGTCTTAAATGGAATTGATACGATTACCGATGTCTATTTGAATGATAAGAAAATACTTTCATGCAACAATATGTTTTTGAAATATGAAATTCAGGTAAACAAATATTTATTAAGAGATAAGAACGAATTAAAAATTTATTTTCATTCCCCGGTTTACTACGCAGAAGGTGAAGAAAAAAAATACGGTAAACTACCGGTCGAGTTGAATTCATATAGAGCATATATCCGTAAAGCGCAATATTCGTTTGGCTGGGATTGGGGACCATCATTCCCTACATCAGGAATATGGCGTGATGTTTATATCGAAAAACGAACTGCAGCCAAGATTGGATCTATTCGTTTCGATACAGTCAAAATAACTTCAGCTAAAGCAAAAGTAAAAATAACTGTTGATATAAATTGCGAAGCAAAACAAAAGCATAAACTTTTACTAACACTTGCCGGCGAGAATAAAGAAATCAAAGTTAACGATTCCGGTAATTATGAAATTGTGCTGTCAATAAAAAATCCTAGATTCTGGTTCCCTAATGGTGAAGGTGAGCCGTATTTATATGAACTTGATTTATCATTGTTCAACAAAAACGGCGCTGAAGTTGATCACTGCGAAAAGAGAGTCGGAATTAGAACTATTGAATTGATTAAGCGTGCGAGGAAAGAGAACACTTTTAAATTAAGAATTAACGGCAGAGATATTTTTGCTAAAGGTGTTAATTGGATTCCGGCAGATTCATTCTTACCGCGTTTTGATAATGATAAGTATAAACAATTGCTGACTCTTGCCAAAGATGCAAATATGAACATTGTAAGAGTATGGGGCGGCGGCGTTTACGAATCGGATTATTTTTATGAATTGTGTGATGAACTTGGTTTACTTGTTTGGCAGGATTTTATGTTTGCATGTGGATCGTATCCGGAACAAAAAGAGTTCGTTAATAATGTTAAAAAAGAAGTAGAACAGAATGTAAAAAGATTGCAACATCACCCATCCATTGCCTTGTGGTGCGGTAACAATGAAAACGAATGGATATGGTTTCAAAAGTACTCAATTGATTATAAAGAAATGCCGGGTTATAAAATTTATCATAAAGTTATACCTGATATTTTAAAAGAATACGATGCACAGCGTCCATATCATCCATCATCACCTTTTGGTGATGATGAAGATCCGAATTCGTTTAACTCCGGTAACACTCATCAATGGAAAATTTGGAGTATGTGGGTCGACTATACACAAGTGGTAAATGATAAAAGTCTTTTTGTTACCGAGTTTGGTTTTCAAGGTCCGGCAAACAAAGACACTCTCGAAAAAGTAATACCAAAAGAAAACAGGAAAACACACGATCACATTTTTGAATTTCATAACAAACAAGTTGAAGGTCCGGAACGAATTTGGCGATTTCTATCAGCACATATGCCAACACCTACAAATTGGGATGATTATTTTTACCTAGCTCAATTAAATCAAGGCTTTGCTCTAAAAACTTGTTTAGAACATTGGAGAACTAACGGAAAAACAAACGGTTCACTCATTTGGCAGATTAACGACAGTTGGCCTGTTACAAGTTGGGCAATAATAGATTATGATTTGAAACCTAAGTTGGCTTATCACTTTGTCAAAAATATTTTCTCACCGCAGTTAATCTCCTTTTCTAAAAAAAATGAAATCATCAAAGTAAAATTGCAGAATCAATCTAACGATGAATTCAAAGGGAAATACAGACTTACCGTGGTCGATACTCATTCCGGGAAAATAATTGATGAACAGAACGGTAAAGTAAAAGTGAAGGGCGGCAGAACTGATTCGATTAATGAATTTAATAAAAACAATCTTCTTAATAGTAATAAAGTCATTATTGCAAGACTTTATAACACCTCAAACGAATTGATAAGTTCAAATTACTATCATCAAAAACCTTGGAAGCATTATCAAATTGCTGAGTCAAATATCTCACTCAAGCTCGTTGAAAATAAAAATAAAAAGAAAATACTCGTAAGCAGTGATAAACCTTCATACTTCGTCGATTTGCATGCAGACGGAGTAGAATTCTCAAATCGTGGTTTTACCATTCTCCCTAATGATGAGATAATTATAGATATAATAAGTGGTTATAAACAACTCAATATTAATGACATAAAAATATTTTCATTAAATAATTACCTGCATTAATGCGAATTAAAAAATATAGTTAACAGTAAAAATTAGTTATCAACTTAAATTAGGGTTCTCATTGAACTCATTATATAGAATATCCGTAATTATATTAATCACTATCATTCAGTTAACCGCTCAGCAAATTAATATTAATCGCATTGATATGATGTCTGACTTCCCGTCTCCTTATTTAATGCGCGATTGGAAAGAAGTTACTATCGGTTATGATTTATTTGTTTTCGATTATAATAAAGAAGGTCAATACCTTCCGTTGTTATTTTTTAGAAATAACACCGTTAATTATCCCGGTGATATAAGTTTCGGTTTACACACAGTTGTCGGTACAACTTCTCCAACCTCAGGAGAAGCGATAAACGTTATCCCCGCAGTTGTGGGTGCTACGTTGGTTGGAATCGATAAAAGTAATCAAAACGGGTACGACTGGGTAAAGATGTGCAGAGAATTTTTTAATAACCGCCCCGAAGAAAATGTTTATCTTAATCATCCGTCGGCAACTAGCGGCGATGATTGGTGGTACGCTTCTATGCCGAATGTTTTCTTTTACCAGTTATATGACTTATATCCGGAGACAATTGATTTTGATTATCAATTAAAAAGTGTTGCCGATCAATGGCTTCGGGCGATTGAAACGATGGGAGGCAGCGGTACACCATGGACTATACCAAATATGAATTACCGCGGCTGGTATTTATCTACAATGACACCGCACACAACAGGTGTTAAAGAGCCGGAAGCTGCCGGAGCGCTTGCATGGTTATTATATAATGCATACAAAGAAACCGGGGAAGAAAGGTATAGAATCGGTGCCGAATGGGCAATGGAATTTCTTAATAATTATCCAACCAACCCTTCTTATGAATTACAATTACCTTACGGAATTTATATCGCAGCAAAGATGAATGCCGAACTCGGTACTCAGTATAACGTTGAGAAAATGATTAACTGGACTTTTGATCGTGGACCGCTTAGAAATTGGGGGGCAGTCGTTGGAAGATGGGGCGGACTCGATATGCATGGACTAATAGGGGAAGTAAACGGAGTTAATGATTATCCGTTTTTAATGAATACATTTCAACAAGCAGGAGCATTGCTTCCATTACTTAGATATGATGATCGTTTTGCTGACGCTCTGGGCAAATGGATGCTTAACGCTGCAAATGCAACACGGTATTTTTACCCGAATTACCTTCCTGCTAATAAACAGGACAGTGAAGAGTGGGCATTTCAATACGACACTAATTCATATATAGGTCACGAGGCAATTCGTCAACTTCAATACGGCGTTTCTCCTTATGCAACCGGCGATGCAATTGCTGGAGGATGGGGGCATACCAATCTTGTCCTTTATGGTTCATCTCACGTAGGTATCTTCGGCAGTATAATTGATACAACCGATGTGGAAGGAATATTAAAATTGGATTTACTCAAAACAGATTTCTTCCGCGATGAAGCTTATCCAACTTTTCTGTTTTACAATCCTTATGATATAGATAAAACAGTTTCGTTTGATGTTGGTACCAACAAAGACATTTACGAATCTACAACTAATACATTTTTATCGAGTGGAGTTTCCGGGATTACTCAGGTAACAATTCCGGCTAAGAGATCTTACATAGTTGTAATTACGCCGAATGGTGGAACTATAACCTATGATTATGATAAGATGCTTGTTGACGGAGTAGTAGTCGATAATATGTCGGGACAAACAGTTTCAAATTATCTTCCGAGAATTAAAAGTCTTGCCGCACTTCAAAATAAAATACTAAGAAATGATTCAACAACTATTTATTGTACCGCCATTGATAGAGACGGAGATGATCTGCAATATCAATGGAACTCTGATGAAGGAATCTTTTTCGGAAGCGGTGCAAATATAATTTGGGAAGCTCCGAACAAAACCGGTTTATTTATAATTGAAGCAGTAATAAATGATGGAAAAGGCGAATCTGTTTCCGCTCAAATAGAAATAGAGGTAGTGGAAAAATTCAATACTGCGCCAACTATTGATTTGTTGAAAGCCGATCCGCGAAAAATTGATCTCGGTGGAGTGACGGAAATTGAATGTATCGCTTCGGATGAAGAAGGCGACGAGATTACTTATGAATGGTTTGCATCAGAAGGATTCGTTGATGGAATCGGTTCAAAAATAAATTGGACTGCACCGAACGTTGAAGGGAATTATTATGTTGTATGCAAAGTAAGTGACCCTGATGGAGAGAGCAGCAGTGATAGTATTGCAATTGCAGTTAGAGATTTTTCAATAACTCAAACCGGTGATCTAATTTTATTCCTTCCTTTTAACGGTAATGCACAAGATGAGAGCGGTAATAATATTGCTGTAACAGTTAACGGTGCGGTGTTAACTACTGATAGATTCGGTAATCTGCAAAGTGCGTACAAGTTTGATGGTGTTGATGATAATATGCGAATAGCAAATTCAACATTTCTCAACTTTTCCAACTCCATAACTCTCAATTTTTGGATTTACATAGATCAACTTTATGATAGAGAGCAATATCCGATCTCTCATGGTAATTGGGATTCCAGATGGAAAATTTCCATTTCAAATAATAAAATCAGATGGACGATTAATACTACCGGTGGAATAACTGATCTTGATTCGGAAACAATAATTACTAAAGGTCAGTGGTATAACGTTACCGGTTATTATTCCGGTCAAGATATGGAATTATATATCAACGGCAGACTTGATGCCTTCAAGTACTTTAACGGCGGAATTAATTCTTCATCTGTCGATCTTACTTTAGGTCAAACTGTTCCGAACAATACTCAGTATAATTTCAACGGAAAAATTGATGATGTGCGACTATTTGATTATGCACTTCCGTATGATGAGATTGTGCAATTTTATGATATAGAAACATCGGTAGAAGATATTGATGATGATCTCCCGTTAAGTTTTCAACTTCTTCAAAATTATCCTAACCCGTTTAACAGCCAAACCAATATCACTTTTAGAGTAAGAAACAATTCACTAGTTAAAATCGATATCTATAACATTCTCGGGCAAAAAGTTATAAGTCTATTAAATAAAGAGATGGCAGCCGGTCAACATTCAGTAATCTGGGATGGTAAAACTAATAATGGAGATAAAACCAATTCCGGAATTTACTTCATCAGAATGAAAGCAGCAGATTATACCTCGGTAATTAAAGCAGCTTTATTAAATTGAATAAAAAGAGAACGAAATGATAATAAGAAAATCGCTCATCTTAATTTTATTATTTAGCATAATAATTCTTAGTGAAGATGAAACCAATTCACTAAAGATCAAATCTAGTTATGAAGTCGGGCAGATTGAAGTAGGCGGTCCGTATGTTGGTATCGAAATTCACAAAAGCTTTCCGATGATTAATAGAATTAGCTTTTACTATCCCGTTGCAAACAGTATTGATATAAGCGAAGATTATTGGAAACGAGAAAACTATCGAATTATGTCGATGGGCTTAAAGATCGGTAATGAACCAAAATTTATTTTGGAAGAAGAAGCGTGGAAAGTCTTACAAACACCTTATGATGTTGAGTTTCATAAAAATATTTTTAATTCCGAAATAAAAATTAAGTATGAGTTTCTAAAAACTAAACCGGCTGTAGCTGCTGATTTTATTATAACCAACAATTCCGACTCAAGTAAAACGTATGAAGTTTATTTGAGATTTGAAACAATTCTAAGAACGAGTCACACTTATGATCTGTTTGATAGCGGTATAAGCAGGATATCCGATGATAAAAAGTTATTAACGGTTGAATATGATTTTCTTCAAACAGGAAATTCAAAAATATTTTTTTACAATGCAGGGGAGCAGCCGGAATATACTTTATTAAATATCGATATGGAAAACTTTGCAAATCCCGATGAATACTGGCTCAAATCAAATCAACCTTATGAAAGTTCAACTAAAAATTCAAATTCCTATGCAATATTTATCTATTTAAAAGAATTACAGCCCGGCGAAAGTATGAATATTACCCAGCTTATCGGCTCAACAAAGATTGATGAATCAAAGGAAGTTATAGATTACTCATCAAAAAATTATAAAAAAGAAATCGATGATTATAAAGAATATATTTTATCAAATTCTGTTAATAAAGAAGTAATAAAAACCGGCGATCCTAAATTTGATTTCACAACTGATTGGGCTTTGGCTGTTCTTAAAACAAACGCTCATTATATAGATTCAATTATTGCGCCGATGCCCGCACAAGCGCAATATAATTTTTACTTTACACATGATGTACTCGTTACCGATTTAGCAGCTGTTAATTTCGATTTGGAGCGAGTGAAAAATGATTTAGAATTTATTATGTCTCTTGCAAATGAAGAATATGTAATTCCCCATGCGTATTACTGGAAGGATACCGAATACAAAACTGAATTTGCAGATCACGATAACTGGAATAATTTCTGGCTGAATATTGTTACGGCAAGTTATCTCCGCAGTTCCGACGATAAATCATTTGTTGAGAAATTATATCCCTATTTAACAAAGAGTATAGAAACAGCATTATTAACTATTGGCGAAGATAGTTTAATGTGGTCGTTTAGACCGGATTGGTGGGATATCGGCAAACTGTACGGTCCGAAAGTTTATATGACAGCTTTAGCCGCAAGGACAATTGAAGATTATATTTTTATTTCTACAAAATTAGGATTGAACATTGACGAACTTGGTAAATATGAAAAATTGGCGACTAGATTAAAAGAAAATATGGTGCAAAAATTATGGAGTGATGAGTATAAATTCTTAATGAATTATTATGAGCCCGGGAAATTAGATCCTCATTATTATATCGGTTCTTTAGTCCCGGCTTATATGGGTATGCTTGATCATCAAAAAACTACAGAGCTTTTGAAAACCGCTAAAAACAATATGGTTGATGAAAAAGTTGGAATATATAACGCATTCCCCATGGATTTTCAAACGCTTGGTGACTACTTAAAATTTTCGGGAAACGAAGCTGGGGATGTGTATTATTATTTTAACGGCGGCATCTGGCCTCAGGGTAATGCATGGTATACTTTGGCATTAATTCGCAATGGTCAGAAGGATGAAGCATTAAAATTTATTAAGAATGTAATGACTTTGGAGGGCGTAATGAACGGTCCCAATGGTCAGCCTGCTATGTACGAAGTTAGAAACGGAAATAAAAACAATCCCTCTGAATACGGTAAAGTAGATAAGCCGCAATTTTTGTGGGCAGGTGCATGGTATCTCAATTGTCTTTATAATTTGTTATTTATTAACAATGATTCGTGGAACATAACGTTTGATCCTTACCTTCCGGAAGGAAATAAAACCGTAAGCGGTACTTTGAACATTGCCGGAAATAAAGCCAATATAGAAGTGTCCGGCAGCGGAGAAAAAGTTGGATCAGTTTATTATGACAGTGTATTTTATCCATCACTTGTTTATCCGTCCGAATTAAAAAAAATAGAAAAAGTTCAAATTAATTTGGGTGAGGCAAAATTCCCAATTGTATCCGCTTCAAACTCAATTCTCAATTCTGCCGAAATAGCAGATGATAAATTAGTAATTAAGTTATCTGCATTTACTGGACATAAAAATAAAACTGAAATCATTTCTCCTTGGAAACCGGAAAGCATTCAATTAAACTCCGTAACGAGTGCCGATCTAATGACCGTTGAGAGCGATAATGGCTCGTTCAAAATTCAGATAGAGTTTAAACATAATTCAACTTCAGAAGAAGTTATTATGGTCAAATTTAAAAGGTAGCGTGAAATGAGAGCAAGCAAATTGTTAAATATAAAATTGATTGTAGTGTTACTCACTGTGTCGCTGAGTGCAACAGTGTTCTCTCAGACAATTGTTGATAAGAATAAAGGAAATCACAATAATACCAAAAAGGGATTTATGGATGGAAATTTGGTGGGTACTGTCTACTACAATTTTGGTGAAGTTGGAGATTACTTAAATGAGAAAAACAGAAGCGGTGTTTGGCCCAAAGGAACTGTTCATACATATCTTGATGGTGTTGCAATAATTGTACAAGCTGAAGCTGAAGGAATAAATGGTAATAAAATACACCCGTTAGAAACAAATTATTATGAATTTACCCGGTACAATCCGGCTACAGGAATTGCTTACGGTTGGTGGCCGTTGCCAAATTATGCTTATCCTTTTGGTTCAAGTCCGGCAAGAAGTGATGATGATTTTACAAATCAAAGAACTTGGCCTGATCACTGGCCTGATAGACCTTCCGACTGGGATGGTTATTGGAATGGGTATTTTGGTAAAGGGGTGAAGAATGCCGACCTGGAAACATTTTTTGTGTTTGATGATGACGAAGATAGAGAGTACATAAATAAACATAGTTTTTATCCGGACCAGGATGATTTAACAAGAGGTGGTCTTGGTATGCAGGTAAAAACCAGGGGCTTCCAATGGTCAAATATTTTAGCCACGGATGTTATATTCTGGTATTATGAAATTACAAACGTCGGAACATATGATTATGATAAAACTTTATTTGCTCAATATGTGGATTGGGGTATCGGTGGCGCGAATGATAATAACGGTGATTATAATGAACTGCTTGACATTTCCTATGCATGGTCAGTTCAACCGTATGGAACTCCCGGAAACTGGGGTCCGGTTGGTGTAGCAGGTTATGCCTTTCTAGAGAGTCCGGGGATACCAGACGATAGAAAAGATAATGATAAGGATGGTTTGACTGATGAGAGAAGAGATAACTTAGCAAGAGTTTTTATTGAAACCCCTGATCAAGATCCTTTTATTATTAACCCGGCAATAGATACTGTAAGATTTAGAAATTTCTACGGCTATCCTTGGAGACCTCATTGGGATGCAGATGAAAATGCAAATTGGCGCACATATCTGGATGTGAACGGTAATGGTAAATGGGATTCGGGTGAACCGTTGAACGATGATGTTGGAAGTGATGGATTAGGTCCTTTTGACGATGACTACCCGGGGCCGGATTTTGATGGTACTGAAGGAAATGGAAAACCTGATCAAGGTGAACCAAATTTCGGCATACTTGATAAAGATGAATCAGATCAACTTGGATTGACGGGGTTTTCTTTGTTCTCAGTTCATAAATATGAATTAAATAGGGATGAAGAAAACTGGCAAGTTCTTTCAGGATTGCCTGAACCACACGGTCAGGAATTGCAGGGTGTCAACCTCGCTAATTATTTTTCGAGCTATTTATTTAGTATGAATGGAAGAAATACTTATTCTCAGCAGACTGGTAAAACAGAAGAAGTTGGAGAAACTGAAAGATTTTCAATGGCACTTCTTTTTGGAATAAACCTATCGGATTTGTTTCGAAGGAAAAAAACAGTGCAGCAAATTTATAATGCCAATTATAGATTCGCTAAACCACCTGAAAAGCCAATTATAACAGCAATCCCAGGTGATCGAAAAGTCACTCTTTACTGGGATGATAGGGCTGAAAAGACATTTGATGCATTCTATCAAAGAATAAATTTTGAAGGATATAGGGTTTACCGGTCAACAGAATCTAATTTTTTAGAAAACAAAATCATAACAGATGGGTTTGGGAAATCAACTTTCCGAGAACCGATTGCTCAATTTGATGTAATTGACGGTGTAACCGGTTTTCACCCGGTTGACGTAAATGGAGCACTTTTTTACATGGGCAATGATTCCGGGTTAAAGCATTCATTTATCGACTCTACGGTTCAAAATGGTCAAACATATTATTACGCTGTTACTTCGTATGATAGAGGCTACAACACGATTACAGTTGAAGGAAAAAAAGAAGGTATTCCTCCTTCTGAAACAACTACAATTTTGAAGGTGGATATAAATGGAAAGGTAACTCCGGATATCAACACGGCGGTTGTTACGCCAAGGGCACCGGCTGCGGGTTATATTCCTCCGGAAATATATGGGTTTGAAGGTACTGGCCCAGGGACAGGTACAGTTTCTATCTCAATACTTAATCCTGATTCGGTTAAGAGTGGAAATACATACAGAATTGAATTTTATGAAGACACAAGATACAGTAATGCGTCACATCCATATTATAGATTTGTTAATATGAGTTCTCTCGATACTCTACTTAGCCGTCGTCGAATTGAAAACGTAGAAACACAAACGCCTGTTATTGACGGCATGACGATAGACATAAAAAGTGATACTGCTGTTTCAATTGATTTCAATAAATCATCATGGGTAAAGGGGAATAGCAACTATATCGTTCGGCTTGGTTTTGATTCAAGATTTCAAGCCGCTTATAACGGAAAGCGAGTAAATTATCCAGCTGATTTTGAAATTGAAATTGTCAACCCGGGACAAGGAACATTATCATTTCCGGCAAGCGGTTTCAGTCAACCTATTCAATCAAATATTATTGTAAGAAATTTAACAGAAGAAATTGATGATTTTCAATTCATTTTCAGAGATGAAAATAAAGATGAACTTTTTAATGACGGTGATGCATTGTTTCTTGTAGTCGGTGATTCACTAGGTAAGAAAGCTACTTCATTTGCTGATGTGAGAATAAGTTGGTCAATGTCTTTGTTCAGGGACACAACAATAGCGGAAGGTCAACAGAGACATCCACAAGTTGGTGACATTTATAAAATTGTCACAAACAAAACTTTTAGAAACAACGAATTCTTTGAATTCACTTCGAGCGGACAGAGTTTCAGTAAGCCTAAAGCAATATCTGAAATGGATAAAATTGAAGTCGTCCCGAATCCCTATGTTGGTGCAGCATCCTGGGAACCACATTCAACTGCTGTAGGCAGAGGAGAGCGGCGAATATATTTTATGCATTTACCTAGTGAATGTACAATTCGGATTTACACTATTAGTGGAAAACTGGTTGAGACCATTGAGCATTCCAGCACTTTTACCGATGGACAGCGAAGTTGGGATTTAGTGTCAAGAGACGGAATGGACATCTCATATGGAGTATATGTCTATCACGTTGATGCACCCGGAATTGGAGAGAAGATTGGAAAATTTGCGGTGATTAAATGATGTGATTGAAAAACTATATTTTGAAAAAACTATTTTATGAAAAAATTATTATTAATATTATTACTCTTGATCGGGACTGTTTCCTCCGGGCAAATTCTTAGTGATTCTGAAATTTTGGAATTGAGAGATAAGCTTTCAGTTAACTTTTATGGTGATTCCCAAATTGAGGTTGGCGGACCGTATGCCGGGTTAGAGTTTCATCATTCATCACCTCATTTACAGAGAATAAGTTTTTACTATCCAGCCGCCAACAGTATTGATAACAGCACTGATTATTGGTACAGAGATACGACCCACATTCTGAATATAAAACTAAAGGTAAATAATGGCGAGTATGAAGAATTGGGTAATGAAATATGGGAATATAATTTGACCCCTTACCGCGTAAGCTATTTTAAAGAGGATCAAAACAAGAGAATTGAAATTAGTTATGAGTTTTGCAAAAACTCTCCTTCTTTCGTAATAAAGTATACGATTCAAAATAGGACAGACAAATCAGCAACATTCATTTTGGCAACAAGTTTAACAACTGTATTAAAAACATCTCATACATATAATACGGTTCCAGCGGATTCTTTCTCCACGTTCAATGCCAATAGTTCGTATAAATATTCTTACAATAATATTGAAACAAAATTTGCGCAGTTGTTTATTCTAAACACGGGTGAAAAACCTATCGGCAGCAATGGAAATCTTCATGCAGCGAAATTTAATTTTGAGAAAATATTAAAACCCGGAGAGAGTTTTACCGTCGAACAAATTATAGGGTGTACAACTAGTGAAGAATTTGAATCAGTCACAAATTATCTCATGAATAATTATAATAATGAAATAAAGGATTACGAATCCCAGGTATTAATAGAAAGCTTTAAAACAAGTTCATTTACAACAGGCAATACTAAACTTGATTTTACCTCCCTTTGGGCGAAAGCTGTTATCTCTGCCAACAAACATTATATAGATAATGATCTTGTTCCTATGCCATGTCCGGCCGAGTATAATTTTTACTTTACGCATGATGTTCTTGTTACGGATTTGGCTGTTGTATTTTATGATTTAGAAAGGGTAAAAAATGATTTGTTGTTTTTAGCGAAACATAAAAGCCCGGATGATGTATTACCCCATGCTTATTATTGGAAAGACTCATCCTACGCAACGGAATACTCGGAAAAGGATAGCTGGAATCATCTTTGGTTTTTAATACTTTGTGGGAAATATCTGCGCCATTCCGGGGATTTACAAACCCTCGAAACCCTGTACCCAATAATAAATAAAAGTATAAATATTACGTTGAATAAAAAGCAGCCTGATGATCTTATGTGGGCGGCTAGACCTGACGGATGGGATATTGGTACAAGTTATGGACCTAGAACATTTATGACTGTTATGGCGATTCAGGCCTTTAAAGAATATGTATATATTTCAACAATTCTACAAAAGAATGTTGATAAGCTGATTTATTACGAAGAGCTGGCAAAAAAAATGAATGAGCAGCTTATCGCTAAGCTGTGGAGTGATGAATTAAATTATTTAATTAATTATTACGAAGACGGTAGTCAGGATAAGCATTACTACATTGGCTCGCTATTAGCTTCCCATTTCCGTCTTTTGGATTTAGAAAAAAATAGAAAGTTGATTAATTCTGCAAGCCGGAATTTACTGGACAAAAATCTCGGTGTTTATAATGTATATCCAATGGATTTTCATTTGCTTAAAGATTTCTTAAAATTTCAAGGCAATGAAGTCGGACCTCCATTCTACTATGCAAACGGAGGAGTATGGCAGCACGGAAATGCATGGTATGCTCTTGGTTTAATAAGCAACGGACAAAATGATGAGGCATATTCTTTTATAAATAATATAATGACTATGGAAGGTGTTATTAATAGTCCGAACGGTCAACCGGCGATGTATGAATATAGAATCAGCGATAAATCAATTCCCGAAGTTTACGGTAAGATAGACAAACCTCAATTTCTATGGGCAGCCGGCTGGTATATTTATTCCCTGTACAATTTATTTGGTGTAAAAGAAAATATGTGGAATATTTCGATACAACCGTTTTTACCCGCGGAAATTGATTCTGTTAATTTTTCACTAAATATCAGTGGCAACTTGATACCCGTTACTATTATGGGCGAAGGATATTATGCTTCTTCAATTTTATGTGACGGAAAATTACTTCCCTCATATATAATACCGGAGACGAATGAAAATATTTCCGAAATAATTATTGAGTTAGGAGAACTTAAATATCCGTTAATTACAAAAGCGGGTGCAAAAATTAGTAATCTAAATTATTCGGAATCGAGATATAAACTTTCATTTACCGCAAAATCTTTTATTGGCAACTCCGTTATTATTAATTTATTTTCACCGATGGAACCGGGTGAAGTAAAGAATAATCAAAACAAACTAGATGCACTTGAAACCAATTATCTTAAAGACGGCAACTATTCAATCGAATTAAAATTTACTCAGGAAGAAGAAAATAAAATAGATATCTATTTCCAATAAGACTGAAGGTTTATAATGGCACAAGTAGAATTAAAAAACATATCAAAAATTTATAGCGGTGATGCGAAAGTTGTAAACAATGTCAACATAACAGTAGAAGACCGCGAGTTTGTTGTTCTGGTTGGTCCGTCCGGGTGCGGTAAGTCAACTACTTTAAGAATGATTGCGGGTCTGGAAGACATAACCGAAGGTGAAATTCTAATCGACGGTGAAGTTGTTAATGATCAAGCGCCTAAGGACAGAGACATTGCTATGGTTTTTCAAAACTATGCTTTGTATCCGCATATGACAGTTTATGATAATATGGCTTTCGGATTAAAACTAAGAAAATATTCAAAAGTAGAAATTAAGAATAGAGTACTTGAAGCGGCAAAGATTCTTGACTTGGAAGACTATCTGGAGCGTAAACCAAAAGCATTATCCGGAGGTCAAAGACAAAGAGTAGCCGTCGGAAGAGCTATCGTGCGTCACCCGAAAGTATTTTTATTCGATGAACCATTAAGCAACCTCGATGCGAAACTAAGAGTTCAAATGCGTACTGAAATTTCAAAGCTTCATAAACGACTTAATGCAACGATGATTTACGTTACTCACGACCAAACCGAAGCAATGACAATGGGTGATAGAATTGTAGTGATGAATGACGGAGTTGTCCAGCAAATAGATCCGCCGTTGGAACTTTATAACAATCCTAACAATCAATTTGTAGCGGGATTTATCGGAAGTCCGGCTATGAATTTTATTGAAGGAAAGTTTTCAAGCAACGGAGATTTGAAATTTGTTTTAATGGATCAAGTAAATATAAATCTTGCTAAAAATTTATCTACTGTGTTTACAAAGTTTAAAGGTGAGAATATCACAGTCGGTATTAGACCGGAACATTTTTCTTTGCATGAGGGAAATCATTTCAACAAAGATGCATATATTAAAACAACAATTGAAGTAGTAGAACCGCTAGGCAACGAAGCATTTTTATATTTTACGGTAAATAACAAACAGCATGTTGCGCGTGTTGACGCAAATACGTTGGCAGAAGTTGGTGAGAAGATTACCTTATATATCAACAAAGAAAAAATTCATTTCTTTGAAGAAAACGGAAATCGAATTGTTTGCTGATGAATTAGAAATTTCTAATTAGATATTGAAATCACTCAACTTGTTCAACATTTCAGCTCTTCTTTCTTCGGATACAAAACTTGCTTCAAATGAATTCCGGACAAGTTTAAGAACATCATCTTTAGTTAAATTAATTGCTTCGGCAGTTTGAATAAAATTATCGTTTATATAACCGCCAAAGTATGCCGGGTCATCCGAATTAACTGTAGCTTTTATACCGTAATCGAGCATCTTCTTTAAAGGGTGTTTCTTTAAGTCATCAACAACTTTTAATTTAAGATTCGAAAGAGGGCAAACAGTAAGTGCTATCTGTTGTTCTGCAATTCTCTTAATCAAATTATTATCTTCTAATGAACGGTTACCGTGGTCAATTCTGTGAACAGTTAAAATATCTAATGCTTCCCAAACGTATTCCGGTGGTCCTTCTTCGCCTGCGTGAGCAGTTATTTTCAAGCCGTCATTCTTTGCCTTTTTAAATACATCTGTAAAAAGAGAAGGGGGATTACCGACTTCGGATGAATCTAATCCGACTGCATGAATTTTATCTTTGTGATGCACAAAGTAATCATAAATTTCAAATGCCGACTTTTGATCAAGATGTCTAAGAAATGACATTATTAGTTTTGATGAAATACCCAATTCATTTTCAGCATCTTTTTGTGCTTTGCTAATTCCTTCTATTACTGTTTCAAACGGAATTCCACGATGCGTATGAGTTTGTGGATCAAACATTATTTCTGTATGAATAATATTATCTTCTTTTGCCTTTAAAAAATAAGCCCAAGTTAAATCATAAAAATCTTCTTCAGTTTTAAGAACTTGTGCACCGGTATAATATATATCTAAGAATTCTTGCAGATTATTAAAATTGTATGCTGCCTTTAAGTCATCTACAGAATTATAATTCAACTTAATTCTATTGCGATCCGCAATTTTGAACATTAATTCCGGTTCAAAAGTCCCTTCAATATGAAGATGTAGTTCAGCTTTCGGAATTTTTTTAATATAATCTGTTAGATTCGACTGTCCCATAGAAATTCCCGTAAAAATTTTCTTGAAGATAAATAAAATTTTAGAGAATAAGAAAACTTACAATAGTAACTGGTTGGAACAAATCATTTGAATAAGGGATATCTATTTATGCAAGAAGTTGAAAGCTTAGCATTTCGCTATGTAAAAGAATAATTTTTACAGAAACTTTGAATAAATTTTTATCTCAAATCTATCAAAAACTGTCTAATAATAAATTTTGAATAATTATATTTGGTTTTTATTCAAAATAAAATTAAATACTATAATATCTATTCAATCAAAAAAATAGTTGATTTTTCCGTTTTGAAAAAATATTTTTGAAATAAGAATAAAAAATAAAACCGATTCAAAAATTTAGTAATTGTTAAATTTGTGGAGTAATCGATGAAAAAAATTACAATTGACGATGTTGCGAGTAAAGCTGGAGTTTCTAAGGGTACGGTATCGGCGGTTATTAATGCAAAGAAATCCGTAAAACCTGAAACAAGAGATTTAGTTTTAGAAATAATGAAAGAATTGAATTTTAGACCGAAGGGGATAGCTAGGAATCTAAAAAACAATGTAAGTGATAAAAGTATCGGAATCATTGTAAAAGATATTAATTATCCATTCTATACATCTATTATTTCGGGGGTCAAAGAATATGCAAACAGTAAAGGATATTCTGTTATAATTACTAGTTCAGAAAATGATCATGAAAGTGAAAAAAGATTAGCTCATTTGTTTTCTGCTAAAGATGTTAAAGGCGCTATCATTGCTCCAATAGTTGAAGGGTCATCAGAAATTGAGCATTTGTTCAAGTTAAAGATGATCAATTTTCCATTTGTACTTTTAGAAGAGGTTAAAGGTATTCAAGCAAATGTTGTAGCGGTAAATAATATTAAAGCAATTAAGAGAGCTGTGAAATATCTTATAGATTGTGGACATTCTAAAATCGTTCATTTTGCCGGTCCGGAGCAATCTTCTCATACTCAAGAACGTATTGAGGGTTTTCGACATGCATTTAGTGAGAGAACACTAGTTTTTAGAAAAGATATGATAATCCCAATTGGATCACAACATGAAGAGAGCTATAAGAACACTATAAAGTATTTTAATGAATTGGATAAAGAAAACTATCCAACTGCAATTGTTTGCTTTAATGATCAACAGGCACTTGCGGTTATGATGGCTTTAAAAGAATTAAATATTAGAGTTCCGGAAGATGTTTCCATTGTTGGGAATGATGATATTTTCTATGCAAGAATTTATCCCGTTCCATTGACAACTATACGCGCACCGCAATGTGAAATCGGAAGAGTAGCTGCTGAAATATTAATTAGGAATATTGAATCTAGTGATTCATTGAGTATAGAAAAGGTCGTTCTCGAAACTGAGTTTGTTGTTAGGGAATCTTCAAGAATATTAAATTCGAATCAAAAGGTAATTGGATTGAGCCAGTAATATTCGATTCAATATTGTAATATTAATAAAACTTAAAGCACACATAAAAGCTGTTTCATAACCAACTATCTAAATTGGTTAGAATTACCCCAATCTACATCACTACCGCATTTTCCCAATATCTTTTAATAATAAAAGAAACATTTCAAAACAAATTTTATAAAAAAGAAATTATTTTTTAAATGGCATGTCATTTTATGTTGACAATTATTACGAATATTTATAATATTGAAGCGGTTCAATCGTAATTGAACTGATAAAACCACGATTCAATGTTTTTTTGATGTACTTTAATATAGTTGTTCCTTTCAAATAAGATAATGTCAATATACTTTGAGATAGAATAATGTCGTATGAGTACTTAATAAAAACTGACAACGAACTCCTCTACAATTCTATTAAATTGTGCTACTCACTTTTAATTGCTAATCCTTTCTTTTACTATTATAAACTTTTTGCGAATAGCGAATCGAGAATCATTTAATGAATAAACTTTTCGCAGATAAATATAAATCGATTTTTAATTCTGAATTATTTTCAAACGGACAAAATGGAAATTTATTATGAAGAACACTTCAAATGAAGTTCTCAACACTTTAGAAGTAAAGAAATATAAGAATCCAGAGCTTTCGATTAAAGAACGGGTGGATGACCTAATAAGTCAAATGACTTTGGATGAAAAAATTGCACAAATGATGTGTATATGGGATCAGAAAAAAACAACGATTATGGATGAAGATGGGAAAATTGATTTGAGTCGCTTAAAGATTCACTTCAAAGATGGACTGGGACAGATTGCCAGATTAAGCGATACAGCTGGGGGACTAAGTCCTAAAGATATGGCAGAACTATCGAATGAACTTCAAAGGTTCTTTATCGAAGAAACTCGTCTTGGTATCCCTGTAATAATTCATGAAGAGTGTTTACATGGCTTAGCAGCTAAAGAGGCAACTAGTTATCCTCAACCGATAGGTTTAGCCGCCACTTTTAATCCAAGTTTAGTCGAAGAAATATACTCTTCGGTTGCAGAAGATACACGCGCAAGAGGAGCACACCAAGCATTAACCCCGGTTGTTGATGTTCTTAGAGATCCCCGCTGGGGGCGTGTTGAAGAAACATTCGGTGAAGATCCCTACCTGGTAACTCAAATGGGAATTGCTGCGGTTAGGGGTTTCCAGGGTGATGCTGAATTCAAAAATAAAAAGAAAGTTATAGCAACATTAAAACATTTTGCAGCACATGGTCAACCTGAATCAGGTTCAAATTGCGGACCGGCAAATATTTCCGAAAGAGTTTTACGTGATACTTTTCTTCGTCCCTTCAAAGAAACAATTAATAAAGCAAAAGCAATTAGTATAATGCCCTCGTATAATGAGATTGACGGAATACCATCTCATGCTAATAAATGGTTACTTAAAGATGTACTTCGTGATGAATGGGGTTTTAAGGGCTTTTTAGTTTCTGATTATTTTGCCATCACCGAGTTGAATTATAAAAAAGAAACTGTAAGTCATTCACTAGCGAAAGATAAAAAAGAGGCAGCTTTGCTTGCAATTACAGCCGGTGTAAATGTTGAATTGCCTGATAGAGACTGTTACCCCTATCTAAAAGAATTAGTTGAAGAAAGTATTATTGATGAATCTGTGATTGATGAGTTAGTCTCAGTTTTATTAGAGTATAAATTCAAACTTGGTTTGTTTGATGACCCGTATATAAGTACAGAAGAATTTGATAGTAATACAAAACTTGAAGCCGATAGAGAATTGGCACTTAAAGCAGCATATCAAGTAATTACTCTACTTAAAAATGAAAACAATCTGTTGCCGTTGGATAAAAATAACTTAGGTAAGATTGCTGTAATTGGCCCAAATGCAGACAAAGTAATGTTAGGTGGTTATAGCGGAGAACCTGTTTTCTATACTACCGTACTTGAAGGCATAAAACAAAAACTCGCGGGAAACGCAGAAATTCTTTATAGCGAAGGATGCAAAATAACTATCGGTGGATCATGGTTTGATGATCCTGTTATACCTTCCGATCCTGAGGAGGATGACGAACTAATTAAAGAAGCTGTTAAAGTTGCGAAACTATCTGATACGGTGATTTTGGTTCTCGGTGGCAATGAACAAACTTCAAGAGAAGCTTGGAATAATGAACATATGGGAGATAGACCTTCTCTTGATTTAGTAGGGAAACAAAATGAATTAGTTGCTGAAATATTGAAAACAGGAAAACCTACTATTGTTATTTTATTTAACGGACGACCAAATTCTATTAATTTTATAAATGAAAATGTTCCTGCAATTATTGAATGCTGGTATCTTGGTCAGGAATCCGGAAATGCTATCGCAGATGTTTTATTTGGTGATTACAACCCGGGTGGTAAACTTCCGGTATCATTCCCAAGATCAGCGGGACATATCCCGTGCCATTATAATCATAAACCATCTTCAAGACGCGGATATTTATTTGATGATATATCTCCGCTCTATCCTTTTGGATTTGGATTAAGTTACACAACTTTTAAGATAGATAACCTTCAACTAGAAAAAGATTTTATTAAAGCAAATGAATCAACACAAATTTCTGTTGACATAAAAAATACTGGAAGACGAAAGGGAGAAGAAGTTGTACAACTCTATATTAGAGATTTGGTAAGTTCTGTTACACGTCCTGTAAAAGAATTAAAAGGATTCAAAAGAATAAAACTGGCACCTGGCGAATCTATTAAAGTGGAATTCGAAATTGCACCTGAACACTTAGCATTTACTAACATTGATAAAGAATTTAAAGTGGAACCGGGTGAATTTGAAATTATGGTCGGTAATTCATCTATGGAAAAAGATTTACAAAAAGTTATTCTAACAGTTAAATAGGTAATTGCAAAATGAATGAGGTGAATTTTTAGCCAGTAGATATATGAGTTTCTGTATTAATAATTAAGATTTCGTGTATGTTCCAATAATCACTGGGAGCGTGGAGTGAACAAAATTATCGAAAGACTTTCCTTTCAAGAAAAGGTCGGATTTAGTGTCGGTGATACTGCATCGAATTTATTTTTCCAAACTTTTGTATTGTATCTTCTTTATTTCTATACCGACATATTCGGACTCCCTTCTGCAGTTGCCGGTACTATGTTCTTAGTTACCAGAATTTGGGATGCAGTCAATGATCCTATTATGGGCATGATAGCAGACCGTACCAAAACTCGTTGGGGTAAATTCAGACCTTATATTTTATGGCTCGCGATACCATTCGGTGTAATAGGTGCTTTCATGTTTATCACTCCTGAATTTGGTACTACGGGAAAAGTTGTTTACGCATATATTACTTACACATTAATGATGATGATTTACACCGCCATTAATGTCCCTTACTCTGCTCTCATGGGAGTTATTACTTCAAATTCATTGGAAAGAACTGAAGTATCGTCGTTTCGTTTTGTTGCTGCTTATGTCGGTTTACTAATTGTAACAGGAACTACAGAAACATTAGTAGAGTTTTTCGGTAAAGGTGATCCACAGGTTGGGTGGCAATGGACTATGGCATGTTTCTCTTTACTCGCAATTATTCTTTTCATGATAACTTACTTTACCACAAAAGAAAGAGTAGAACCCCCCAAAGAACAGCAAACTGATTTCAAAAAAGACGGAAAAGATTTATTTGCAAATTTACCATGGTTATTAATTGCAGGCGCAACCGTTTTCCAATTAACATATATAGTTGTTAGAGCCAGTACAATGCCTTATTACATAAAATATTTTGTACAAGAGCATTCGGTAAATATTTTAGGTACAAACATCGAATTATCGGTTTCTTATTTCTTGACTAGTGGTGCTATAGCTACTTTGATCGGTGCCATTATGACTAAATGGTTTACCAAAATTTTTGATAAGAAAAATACTTACGGCGGATTTTTGGCAATTAGTGCACTATCATGCTTTGGATTTTTCCTACTCGAGCCGGGAGATGTAATTGGAATATATGCTGTAAATATTTTCTCTTCATTCTTCTTAGGACCTGTATCTGTTCTTCAATGGGCGATGTATACCGATTGTGCGGATTATGGGGAATGGAAATTTGGAAGACGAGCAACAGGTCTCATTATGTCTGCATCTTTATTTGCCCTTAAGCTTGGGGTTGCAATCGGCGGAGCAATCACCGGTTGGGTTTTGGCATATTATGGTTTTGTGGCTAATCAAGATCAAACTTTGGAATCATTATCAGGTATTGTGCTTTTAATTGGAGTTTATACTGCAGTTATTGGTGTCCTTGGTGCTATACTTATTGTTTTCTATCCGTTAAATAATACAAAGATGATTGAAATCGAAAATGACTTATTAAAGCGTCGAGAAGATTCAGGTACACTAGTCATAAATGAAGTATAGTTTTCGAATTGAGCAAATAAAATGGAAAGAAATTTATAATCTGAATAAGCAAAAAAATAAACAAGAGGAGGAAGGAGATGCCCCAATTTTTCTACAAAATTAACAACAAACTATTATTAATATGTAGTTTGTTGATATTCTTTACATTCAACTTAGTCGGTTTTGCCCAGTCAGGATCGCTTAAAGGGAATGTTACTGATCGTTCGACAAATCAACCTCTTACGGGCGCAAATGTTATAGTCCAAGGTACAAGTTTTGGAGCAGCAACAGATTTTGATGGTGACTTTCTTATCCGCAATATCCCTGTCGGGCAATATAACATTGTTGTTTCATATCTCGGCTATGTTAAGGAAACGGTAAATGTTAATATAATTGCCAATCGAACTTTAGAAGAAACTTTTTCTTTAAACCCGGATGCAATAGAAGGAGGTGAAGTTTTAATTACAGCTCAAGCAGAAGGTCAACAATCCGCTATACAGCAGCAATTAACATCAGACAAAATTTCTAACATAGTTTCGGAATCAAGAATTCAAGAGTTACCTGATTTTAATGCTGCTCAGGCATTAAGTCGGTTACCCGGTGTTTCAACACTTCAAAGTTCCGGTGAAGCAAATAAAGTAGTTATTAGAGGACTCGCCCCACAATATAATTCAGTGCAAATTGAAGGTATGAGGTTAGCCTCAACCGGAAGTACTCAAATCGGAGCATCCTCACTGGAAAATACAGCCGGTCAAATTAATAATGATAGAAGTGTTGACCTCTCCATGATAACTCCGTATATGATTAAAACAATAGCTGTATATAAAGCTCTTACTCCGGATCAGAATGCAAACGCAATTGGTGGAACGGTTAACATGGAGTTAAGAGAAGCACCTTCAGGTTTACGTTACGATGTATTGTGGCAGTCAGGTTATACTCAGAAAAGCAACCAATACGGAAACTATAGAGGTGTTATTTCTGCAAGTGCTAGATTTTTTGAAGATAAACTTGGTGTTTATTTCTTAGGTAATCTAGAATCATATGATCGTAATGCAGATAATATGAATGCAGGATACAATACACGTTCTACTGAAATTGGAGATAACGGTTTCCCGCCGGTTACTGTTAGAAACGTTACATTAAATAGGCATATTGAAACAAGACAACGTTATGGCGCTAATCTTATTTTGGATTATAGATTACCTAAGGGTTCGATAAAAGCTGTTAATATGTTTACTCGTCTTAATTCAGAATTCCAAGATCATGGTGTTCGTTTAAATTATACCGGAGCTGGCAGCGGTAATATTGATTTTACTTATAGAGAAGGAGAAAATCCCATAGACCTCGCTCTAAATTCGATTGATTTCAAATACGATTTTGACTTATTTGAAATGGATTTAAAATTAGCAAGCACATATTCACTGAACAAATCTCCAGACTCTCCACTTCTTTCTTTTAACCAAACCGGTGGAATTAAGACAAACGAAGTTGATGATAATATTGTTCCTGAAAAACTTACACAGTATGTAACTTTTTATGGTGATAGTTCAGTTTATTTAAGAACTATAAGCTTGTTTAGTACCACTTATAGAGAAAATAATAAATCAATAAAATCTAATTTCAAATTCCCGTTTAATATTGGTACTTCACTATCCGGATATGTAAAGTTTGGTGGCGAATACAGACACGAAACTCATCAAAACAGTCAATCAACACCCTATGTTGCCGTTAACAGAAGTAACACTGCCGGAAGTATTCAATTCAGAATGATGGAAGCGCTTAGGGATAGATTTGGGTTGCAGTGGGCAGATAATGGACTTTTACCTGGATATTTATTTAGATCAGGAAATGAAGACCTATTCAAGTCATTCTTAGATAATGAATTCGGAGAATTTTACTTTGCAGCTGACGGCTCTATCCCTCGTCAAATTATAGATTTCTTAAAGAATAATCCTGAATTTGCCGGTCAAGCTGGTATAGACCCGGGTGGTTGGTTTGATGGACCTTATCAACAATTAGCCAACGACTATGTTTATAAAGAAAATTACTATGCCGGTTATTTAATGGCTGAACTAAATTTTCTTGACTTTATGATTGTCGGTGGTGTTCGTTATGAGAAGGATCAATCGGAATATTCGGCGCTTAATATGCGTGATGCTCGTAATCCGCAAGCTCAGGTTGTGTATCCTGTAAAGGTTGAACCTGAAAACGAATTTTTACTTCCGATGGTACAGATAAAATATCAACCATTATCCTGGATGGATATAAGGTATGCTTATACACATACACTTGCGAGACCTGATTACCATCAACTTTCCCCAAAATATACAATTAATACGACGGGCACTTATATATGGGCAGGCAATCCTAATCTTAAACCGGCTAAAGCTATTAACCATGATCTTATGGTCTCGCTCTACAGTAATAAATTAGGTTTATTTTCAGTAGGTGGTTTCTACAAAACAATAAATGAGTTTACATATAATACCCAATACCTGCTGAACGAGCACTCGAAAAAAGCAGGACTAGATTCACTTGAGAGATTTCAACAACCACAACCAAATATGAATGCTGATGTTACTCTTAACACATACATAAACAGTCCATATGAAGCAATTGTTAAAGGATTTGAAATTGACTATCAAACAAGTTTCTGGTATCTGCCGTTTCCACTTAACGGTTTAGTATTTGGAATAAACTATACACGTATTGAATCAGAAACAAAATATCCTTGGAGAGATCAAGTTTCAAGATTAATACCACCAAGAACTATTGTCGTTGATGTTATAGATACAACGAGGGTAGGTCGATTAATTAATCAACCCAACGATATTCTCAACACTTACCTTGGTTATGACTATTTGGGATTCTCCATTCGATTCTCATTTGTTTTCCAGGGTAATTCGGTTAGTGGAATCGGACGTTTTGCTCAGCAGGATGGTTTTACTAAAGATTATTTCCGAATGGATATCTCTGCTAAACAAAAACTACCTTGGGAAGGCGCGGAAGTATACTTGGATATATTTAATGTTAATAACGAAAATACAACTGCAGCTCAACGTTCAATAAGCGGATTTACTAATATTCAAAACTATGGGCTTACGGCAAATTTAGGCGTGAGGTTCAGGTATTGATGGATTATACTCTACAGAAAAAATAGTTTTTTAATAAATCACAAAAGGGAGGTAATCGCAATGAAACATTTCTTTACATTACTGTTACTGACAGTAATTATTTCAATCACTATTCATGCCCAAAAGGATACAGTATATGTGCAAGGGTATTATGAAAGTGGTGGTTCTGAAGGTACTCTAAATAATGCAATTGATGCTGCAATAAGTGCAGGGGATATTTCGAACACTGTTTTTAAGTTAACCCCTTATGAATTGTATGTGTTAACATCTATGATTGAGGTTCCTGAAGGTCAACACTTAGAAATCGTTGCACCAAAACCGGGGAGTACACAAGAATCGGCACCTCCTCAAATTGTTTGGAGTGCAAGCGGCGGTATCACAACAGACTATATTATTGAAAGTTTTGGCAATCTGACCATGAAGAATATTTGGATTAGATATGCCAATATTAATGGCTCACAAGTTGGATCTACTATAACAATTAGAGATCAGGCAGATCCAAATGTAAATGAAACAGCATATTTTGAAGGCTGCATTTTTGAATATGGAGTTTGTCCGCCAAGTGCCAGTGGCTGCGTTGAAGTAAAAGCCGATAATTTTAAGGGTACATTTATTAATTGTTATTTCCGTAATAACGCCGATCCGCACTATCGTTACTATGGACGTGCATTATCCTTCCCATATCAAGAAGAAGGCTGGCATACAGACGAAGTACTCTTTGAAAACTGCACCTTTGCTAATATAGGTTATGTTTACATGCAGGAAGCCGGTAATTATGGTGACAACGTTCATTTTAATCACTGTACATTTTTAAATTCTGCTATGTTCACGTTGCAATCAGGGTGGTGGTATAAAATGTACGTTACAAACTCCATACATGTGAACACGTTTATGTATGGTAATATTCCTGCACAAACCGGTGATGGCGACCCGAATGGCGCTACAATAAGAATTGACCCGGTTGATTCACTTACTTTCGCTGTTCCGTTTACTGATCAAGATAGAAGAGTTTTGTTTGCATATAATAGCCACGTTAATGAACCTTGGTTGGTAGATTGGATGTACAGTAATCCTTATAGTGCATGGTTGCGTTCTCAAAGACGCGGCGATGAGGTACCAATTCCTCAACCGTTTCTTAGTCCAGAAACATTAACATTTTTTGATTCTACAAATACCGATGGATCAAAAGCATATCCATATATAAATCGTGCTGAATTATTTTATGATACCGATCCCGGATTTGTAATTGCTCCTACGAACTTAGATGATCTTAAAACATTCTTGCAATACAAATGGGATACAAATGAAGATATTGACTGGTCATATAGACCGGATGCGGGATTAAACCAGGAATGGCCCTTACCTGAAGATATGTCTTATATAAATACAACCCTTAAAACCGCAGCAATGGGTGGTTTCCCGTTAGGTGATTTGTATAACTGGTGGCCCAATGAATACGAACAATGGGCAGCTCAAAGAGATGCCGAATATGATAGAATTCATACTTGGTTAGAGACTGGCAATGATCCGCTTACCAGTGTTGAACAGCCTTATGAATTACCGGTTGAATTTACGCTCAGTCAAAATTATCCTAATCCGTTTAACCCAACAACTAAGGTTGAATATTCAATTCCGGCAACTGGGCATATCTCATTAAAAGTATTTAATACTTTAGGTCAGGAAATAGCAACACTTTTTGATGGAATTCGAAATGCAGGGCACTATGTAGCGACATTTGATGCAACTGGATTAGCTAGCGGTGTTTATGTTTATCGCTTACAAGCAGATAATGTAACAATTAGCAGAAAATTTGTTTTGATGAAATAATTGCACTAGAGTTTATCCCGGCTTAGTTGATATATACTAGTCGGGTTGAACTTATTGTGAGTTCTTTATAAAAGTATTGTTTGCAAAATGTATTACGCATGTAAACTACATTTACAATAATTCAATCAGTTAAGGAGGAGTATGAAAAAGGTTACAAAATCACTAGCAAAAATATTTGCTGCGCTTTTTTTAATCTTGGCATTATCTCTACAAGCGCAAGACGTATTTGTTACAGACTGGGGCTCTATAGGTAGACATGGTTGGCCTATTATCCAAAGCGGAATCCCAGGTAACGCAGGTATGGGAGGCACAGGATCACATCCGGCAGGTGCTTGGGCTACTTTAAGAGGAGGTTTTGATCTTGCTGAAATTTCTGTAAGTGATGTAATAGTTGTTTCTGGTAAGATAGAATTTATTGGCGGAGATCCTGATAGTTGGAGTGCACTTCGATACGGTCTTTTCTATCATGATAGCGCCGGAACATTGCAAAATGCTAGCACAGATTCGGCAAGATGGTCAGGTAAAGAAAGCGATGCATATGGTTACATGTTCAGCCCTCGAAGTGGTGTAAATGATCAGGTTAGTGGTCAAGGCGGAAATGGAACACATTGGGTAGTAAATGGCGGTACTTGGCTAAGTACCTGGAGCGGTGGAACAATGACCATGGGCGTAGTTAATCAAGCACCGTTTAGAGCAGAATTAACACAAGGTGTTTATAATTGGGCATTCTCTGTCAGACAATTAGGTGATGGTACAAACGAAGTGAAATGGTATTTAATTAAAGAAGATAACAGTTATTGGTTTGGTGGTACAACTATTGATACATTTGGTGTTACTGATAAATTTAATGGAGTTGTATTCGGAATTAACAATGGCAATGATATTGAAACTACAGGGCTAACTGAAGTACAATTATCCGATGTATCAGTTGATACTGGTGCCCCAATTGATGTACCGGAAGCGCCATTTGATCCATTTTATGTTTCAGACTGGGGCTCAATTGGCAGACATGGCTGGCCAATTATACCAGACCCTGATGGAATTATCGGTAATGCTGGTATGGGTGGTACAGGTAATCCACCGGCAGGTGCATGGGCAACTTTACGAGGCGGTTTCCCTGAATCGGTAAATTATTCAGAAACAGATGCTATTAAAGTTTCCGGTAAAATTGAATTCATTGGTGGCGACCCAACAAGCTGGAGTGCATTACGTTACGGATTCTTCTATCATGACAGTGCCGGAACATTAGAAAATTCCGGAACAGATTCGGCAAGGTGGTCAGGTAAAGAAAGTGATGCTTTTGGTTATATGTTTAGCCCGCGCAGTGGTGTCAATGATCAAGTAAGTGGTCAAGGCGGTAACGGAACACAATGGGTAATTAACGGCGGAACATGGTTAAGTACTTGGAGCGGCGGAACTATGACAATGGGCGTAGTTAACCAAGCTCCGTTTAGAGCTGAATTAACCGAAGGTACTTATGATTGGGCATTTTCAGTAAGACCTTTAGGTGACGGCACAAATGAAATCAAATGGTATTTAATTAAAGAAGATAACAGTTATTGGTTTGGTGGTACAGCTATTGATACATTTGGTGTAACTAATAAAATCAATGGTGTAGTATTTGGAATAAATAATGGTAATGATATTGAATCAACCGGATTAACCGAAATCCAATTATATGACGTATATGCTGAAAAAGGTAGTCCAGTTGAAATTCCGCCGGCACCATTTGCTCCATTTTATGTAGCAGACTGGGGTTCAATCGGTAGGCATGGCTGGCCTATAATACCGGATCCTGACGGAATAATTGGTAATGCCGGTATGGGCGGCACAGGCGATGCTCCCGATGGTGCATGGGCTACACTAAGAGGTGGTTTCCCCGAATCTATCCAGATGAATGATGATGAAGCAATAAAAGTTACTGGTAAAATTGAATTTATTGGTGGTGATCCAAATAGTTGGAGTGCATTACGTTACGGATTCTTCTATCATGATAGTGCCGGAACATTAGAAAATTCCGAAACAGATTCGGCAAGATGGTCAGGTAAAGAAAGTGATGCATATGGTTATATGTTCAGTCCGCGCAGTGGTACAAACGATCAAGTAAGTGGTCAAGGCGGTAACGGAACACACTGGGTAGTGAACGGCGGAACATGGTTAAGTACTTGGAGCGGCGGTACTATGACAATGGGTGTTGTTAATCAAGCTCCATTTAGAGCTGAATTAACCGAAGGTACTTATGATTGGGCATTTTCAGTTAGACCATTAGGTAATGGTAGAAACGAAATTAAATGGTATTTAATCAAAGAAGATAACAGTTATTGGTTCGGTGGTACAGCCATTGATACATTTGGTGTAATTAACAAAATTAATGGTGTAGTATTTGGAATTAACAACGGTAATGATATTGAAACAACCGGATTAACCGAAATCCAATTATACGACGTATATGTTGATAAAGGTGCTCCAATCGATGTCCCACTTCCTCCATTTGGGCCCTTCTACGTAGCAGATTGGGGCTCAATTGGCAGACATGGCTGGCCAATAATACCGGATCCAGATGGAATAATCGGTAATGCAGGTATGGGAGGAACAGAATCACATCCGGATGGTGCATGGGCTACACTACGTGGTGGTTTTGAAACTCCGGTTGCGATTACTGAAACAGAAGCAATAAACGTTACCGGTAAAATTGAATTTATTGGCGGCGATCCTAATAGCTGGAGTGCATTAAGATATGGATTATTCTATCATGATAGTGCAGGTACATTACAGAATGCAGGAACAGATTCAGCAAGATGGTCAGGTAAAGAAAGTGATGCGTATGGTTATATGTTTAGTCCGCGCAGTGGAGTCAATGATCAAGTAGGTGGTCAAGGCGGAAATGGAACACATTGGGTAGTAAACGGCGGAACATGGTTAAGTACATGGAGCGGCGGAACTATGACTATGGGTGTTGTTAATCAAGCTCCATTTAGAGCTGAATTAACCCAAGGTACTTATAACTGGGCATTCTCGGTTAGACCTTTAGGTAATGGCACTAACGAAGTAAAATGGTATTTGATTAAAGAAGATAATAGTTATTGGTTTGGCGGTACTGCCATTGATACATTTGCAGTTACAGAAATGTTTAATGGTGTTGTTTTTGGTATTAATAATGGAAACGGTATTGAGGATACTGATTTAACTGAGGTTCAATTATACGATGTGTATGTTGACAGAGGTGACCCGATTGATATTCCGATTCCTCCGTTTAGCCCGTTTTATATTTCAGAATGGGGAATTGTTGGCGATAAATCAGGCGGTTGGACGTTAACACGAGATGAAGTAATTGGTAATGTAAGTATTGGTGGTGATGCTCCTCCTACCGGTTGGGCTGCTGTTAGAGGTGGTTTCCAGGGAGCTGTTTATCCTAATGAAGAAAAAGCTCTTATTGTTGAAGGTTCTATGCAATTTGTTGGCGGAGGTTTTGAAGCTGCCAATGCATTACGTATCGGACTATTCAATATGCCAGATGCAGGTGATTTAGATTCAACCGAAGTTGGTTATGCATGGACGGGATCTGAAGAGGGAACAGGTTATTTATTCCTACCTCATAGTGGAGACAATCCATTAACAAATTGGACAGGAACTGGTCAAATCGGTACTGTTGGTGCCGTTGCAGATGATGCTTGGTTGAGTACCGATGGGGAAAACAGTTATGTTATTGGCTCAACTCCTCAAAAACCCGCTGGTGCTGTTGCCGATGCAGGAACTTACAGCTTTGCCTTCTCAATTCAACCAAATGGTGATGGAAAAGCTGAAGTTAGATATTATATCCATAACGAAGATTATTCTTACAATTTCGCTAATATTCTTACGGATAATCAAAATGGATTTTACGAATTATTTAACAGTATTAACTTTGCGGTTAACACAACACCATCGTTAACACGGTTGAATTTATTTGATGTTTATGTTGACATGGGTGATCCAATTGTTGTTCCGGATTCGTTAACTTCTGTTGAATCAATAGGTGATGGATTACCAACTAGCTTTGCATTAAGTCAAAATTATCCTAACCCATTTAACCCATCTACAACAATTGAGTTTGCTATTCCTAAAAATAGTGAAGTGAAGATTGTTGTTTATGATATTCTGGGTAGAACTGTTAAAGAGTTGGTTAACGACATGTTTAATCCTGGCTTCTACAGAGTGAACTTTAATGCTTCGCAGCTTGCTTCGGGTGTTTACTTCTATAGAATTCAAGCCGGTGATTATATTGATGTTAAGAAACTCATGCTGATGAAATAATATTCTTATTCTGATTTAAAGCAGCCCCGAACACTCGGGGCTGTTTTTTCAAATACAATTGTTAATTCAATTTAAAGAGAAAATACTAATATGACTTCCATATACAGAAATAGTAAAAGCAATATTAACAACGCCATTGTTACTTTGACGCTGTTATTATTATTTTCAATAACAACCTTTTCGCAAACAGATACTGTTCAAACAGATGTACCGCCACTTAAAGAGGTTTTTCAAAATGATTTTTATATAGGTTGTCTTCTTTCTTACCCTCATATAGGTCTTCCCGATGATCCATATGTCCCCGGTCAATCAAATGTGGTTGCTCCTAACGGGGGTTACCTAATACAGTTTCATATGAATAATATGTCGCCGGGCAATAACATGAAGCCCGAAAATACTGTTGATATTTGGGGAAGTGCTTCGGCTTATAACAGCGCAACTCCTGCAGAAAGAGATTCCATAAATGTTAATCCGATTGTAAGATTTAACGGAAATATGATTGCTCAACTTAATTGGGCTAAACGTCAGGGATTTACTTTTCGCGGACATACTTTAGTTTGGCATAATCAAACTCCCGCTGCATTTTTCCGAAATGGTTATTCATCAAACGGTTCCCGTCTTTCGAAAGAAAAGATGATAGAAAGAATGGATAATTATATTAAAGAAGTAGTAAGAATATTAAATGAAAATTGGCCAGGAATGGTTACGGCTATGGATGTTGTAAATGAAGCAGTAAATGACAATGGGACTGATAGAACAAACAGTGAATGGTATTTAACCTTTGGTGATGACAGCTATATAATGAAAGCATTTGAAATAACTCGAAAACATGTTATTGCTTTCGGTGAAACGCAAATGAAACTCTACTATAATGATTACAATACTCATTTACCTGCAAAAGCAGATGCAATTGTTAGAGTTTGTCAACCTATTTATAAAGCAGGTTATCTTGATGGAATCGGGATGCAGGAGCATAATAGTCTTAATACTCCTTCAGCACAACAGTGGATAGATTCTTATAACAAATTTGAACCTATATGCGATGAAATGGCAGTTACTGAATTAGATGTAACTACAGGGAGCGCTAATCCTTCGCAAAGTGTATTAAATCAACAAGCTAACCAATACGGACAATTATTTAAATGTTTTGTTGAAAGAAGTTATTTATCCGGTAGAGGAAAAATTATCTATGTTTCCAAAGACGGATTAAATGATAGATGGACATTTAAGCAAAATCAATCATCTTCTTTGTGGGATGAAAACAATCAATGTAAACCTTCTTTTTATGCCGTTGTTGATGTTGGTATAAATTATAATTCACTGGATTCTTTAATTCAATATGCAGATTTACTTATGGAAGATGAATATACTCCTGAATCTTGGTTAGATTTTGAAAATGCATTGTCTGCCGCATATACGGTAATGAATCAAAATTTTTCCTATACAACATCCGCTGCAGAGGCATTGATAATTGCAAGAGAAAATCTTGAAGAAGCAATCGAAAACTTAGAAGAATCAACAACAAGTATTGACGATCAAGAAGAAGTAATTGCAAAAGATTATCAACTTTTAAACAATTATCCAAATCCATTTAACCCAACAACAACAATTTCTTTTGTTTTACCCCACCGAAGCCAAGTTCGAATAGTCCTTGTTAACTCGATAGGTGCGGAAGTATTAAATATTGCAAATGGTACTTTTGATGCTGGCATTCATTACATTAAGTTAAATGCAGCCGGACTGGCTTCGGGTATTTATTTCTATAGAATGGAAACCGGTGATTTTATTGCAACCAAGAAATTAGTTTTAACTAAATAGTATCAAATGACCACAGGAAGGTCTAAAGCATTGTAAAGAAACAAGTTAAGAAAGAGCAAAGATTAAAATTTCAAACAAAGTGGGCGCATCAAGTAGAGATGCGCGCACAAATATAAAGAAA